>OOAG01000008.1_pt1 | contig 202027 bp, 160 predicted proteins | sample 1671461 | NCBI WGS metagenome assembly OOAG01 (sample SAMN06348159, study PRJEB24527) | human gut metagenome | biome: human gut; feature: ankylosing spondylitis patient; material: feces | host: Homo sapiens | place: China | collected 2015-10 | reverse complement strand
TCTTTCATAAAAAAACTGTGTTAGCAAAGTTAATATTTTATTTTACTCTTTGCTGACACAGTTTAATTTACATCCTCAAAGTGTCTACAATGTAGCTCCCCGATTAATAGCATATACATATTTTCCAGCAAACAACTTAGTCCGACTTATTGATAAAAATACCTCCAAAAATGTAAACGCACATATAGGCTGAGTTTCATTTACATGAACTATCCATCATTTCATAAATAAGCATTACGCACCCTGTAAACAAAAATACTATCGAAAATACAACTATCAGATTATACCGAACGAGCATTGCTCCTCCCTCCTACCGGACTTACCCTGCTATAAAAACTTCACTAATAAATAACCGACAGCAATAGACATCTACAGCTCCTACTTCCCCCAATATGCAAAAGACACCAATCGCTAAGGCTATTCTGCTGATCAATAACAACAAAAATAAAAAGCCTCCGACGTTTATCCGCCAGAGGCCTATTATACGATACGCTTATTGTAAGTTATAACTGTTCACATTCTTGCAGCCACAAAGCCGAACTTGCATCACTCGGCATGCGCCAGTCACCACGAGGACTTAAAGATACGGAACCAACCTTAGGACCATCGGGCAGACAAGAACGCTTGAACTGCTGATTGAAAAAGCGACGGCAGAAATTCGTAAGCCATTTCTTTATTGTATCTCTGTCGTATACTCCACGAAAGGCAATTTCCGCCAAATAAAAAATCTTCGCAGGGCGAGAACCAAAGCGCAAGAAATGAAACAGGAAGAAATCATGCAATTCGTAAGGCCCTACCAAATCCTCCGTTTTCTGCTTGATATTACCATTTTCGTCAGCAGGAATCAACTCAGGACTAATAGGTGTATCAATAATATCAAGAAGTGTAGCACGCGATTCTTCATCAACTCCTGTTTCCGCTACCCAAGTAACCAGATAACGAACCAGAGTTTTCGGAATGCTTGAATTGACTCCATACATAGACATATGGTCACCATTGTATGTAGCCCAGCCCAGTGCCAGTTCGGAAAGATCTCCCGTACCAATGACCAGCCCTCCCACTTTATTGGCATAATCCATCAAAATTTGAGTACGCTCCCGCGCCTGGCCATTCTCATATGTCACATCATGCACACTCATATCGTGATCTATATCCTTAAAATGCTGAATACATGCATCACGTATACTGATTTCCTTTACCGTAACCTGCAAAGAATGCATCAAATCCAAAGCATTATGATAGGTACGATCAGTTGTTCCAAAACCAGGCATAGTGATACCCACAATACCACTGCGGGAAAGCCCCAACTTATCGAAGGTCTTCACACACACCAATAGTGCCAGTGTAGAATCCAGTCCCCCGGAAATACCGACCACTACCGTCTTGCATCCGGTATGTACAAGCCGTTTTGCCAAACCAGCCACCTGAATGGAGAAAATTTCCTCGCAACGTTCATCTAACAGCTTACCGCCTTCCGGGACAAACGGATGCGGTTCGACCGGACGAGTCAAGGTACATTCATCCCCTGTCTGGGCAAGTTCCACAGGAATACGCTTCACCGGACAATCCTTGTAAGCCCGTACGCTGGCAGAGAATGTAGTATTCAGCATTCGTTCACTCCGCAAACGTTCCACGTCAATTTCGCTGATGACCAACTGTTCTTCGAAAGAAAATCTTTCGGAAGCAGCCAATAATGTACCATTCTCATAGATAAAAGCATTTCCCGCAAATACGACGTCGGTTGTAGACTCACCAAAACCAGATGAAGCAAACACATATCCCGACAAGCAACGTGCCGACTGCTGGGCAATGAGTGAGCGCAAATACTGATGCTTACAAATATTTTCAGTATCAGCCGACATATTGAAAATTACATCTGCCCCCTGAAGAGCCAATTTAGAACTGGGAGGTATAGTAGCCCAGACATCTTCGCAAATTTCTATGCCAAAACATAACTCAGCCGATTCAAATATCAAATTAGCACTGACCGGCACCTGCTGACCACACAGACGTACCATCACATCATCCGGATGAGCCGTAGAAGGTGCAAACCAGCGTTGTTCATAAAATTCCTTATAGTTCGGCAAATATGTTTTAGGAACAACTCCCAATATCTTACCACGTTGAAAAGCCACAGCACAGTTCATCAATGTCGAATTAACAACGACAGGCATCCCTACTATCGATATAATATCTAACTGACGAGTCTCATTCATGACTTGCATCAAAGCCATTTCTGCCTGTTCAAGCAATAAAGACTGTCCAAACAAATCGCCACATGAATATCCCGTAAGATTCAATTCCGGGAAAATTATAACCTGCACTCCTTTCGATTCGGCATCAATTATCAATCTACTTGCCTGCTGTGCATTGAACTGGCAGTCGGCAACCTTCACCAAAGGTATAGCAGCCGCCACTTTTACAAAACCATATTTCATATAAGTTGTTATATAAATAATGTATATCTGCAAAGATAGAAATTATTTACGGACCGAAAGGCGAAAAATAAAAAAACTAACTTTGCTTTGGTATTTAAGAAAATCTTTATATCTTTGCCAAAGAATTAAAATTGTAACAATTACAAAAATATAAAGAATAACATGAACGTATACGAATATCTGCTTAGCTATAATATTAAGCCGTCCGTACAACGCATTGCAATTATGGACTACTTGCTGAAGCATCATACTCATCCGTGTATCGATGAGATATATCTTGCGCTATGTAAAGATATACCTACACTTTCGAAAACGACAGTGTATAATACACTGAAGTTATTCATCGAGCATGGAGCAGCGCGCATGTTAACCATCGATGAACGTAATGCCTGTTTCGACGGCGACACGTCGATGCATGCACATTTTCAGTGCAAGACATGCGGAAAAATATATGATATCCCGATGAAATCTGAAAGTGAAGACATCGAATCGCTGAATAAAAACGGATTCCAGATAGAAGAAATTCACCACTACTATAAAGGTGTCTGTCCGGAATGTATAGGAAAAGAGAACGGAAATTAATAGCCATACAAGGCTAAATGAAATATTACTAATAACTAAAATTTTTTTTGACTTATGAAAAAATTTATCTGTACTGTATGTGGTTACATCTATGAAGGTGAAACAGCTCCTGAAAAATGCCCTATGTGTAAAGCTCCTGCTTCTAAATTCAAAGAACTGGAAGAATCAGCAGAAGGTGGTCTGCAATTCGTTGACGAACATGTTATCGGCGTAGCCAAAGGTTGCGATGACGAAATGATTAAAGACCTGAACAACCATTTCATGGGCGAATGCACAGAAGTTGGTATGTATTTGGCTATGAGCCGTCAGGCAGACCGTGAAGGCTATCCTGAAGTAGCTGAAGCTTTCAAACGCTACGCATGGGAAGAAGCAGAACACGCTGCAAAATTTGCAGAATTGCTGGGTGATTGCGTATGGGATACAAAAACTAACTTGGAAAAACGTATGAACGCTGAATGCGGCGCTTGTGAAGACAAGAAACGTATCGCTACTCGTGCAAAACAGCTGAATCTGGATGCAATTCACGATACTGTTCATGAAATGGCTAAAGACGAAGCTCGTCATGGTAAAGGTTTCGAAGGTCTGTACAACAGATATTTCAAGAAATAATATTTCCTACCATAATTTATCGGAGAGGAGGTCATTCTGTCAAAAGGAGTGATCTCCTTTCTTTTTTAATGCACCTTTCCATTCCAACGAATCCAATATTTCATATTCCCTGATACGTAATTTATAATACAGAAACGACTGATATACTTGACTACCGCTTCTTTCCCTCAACAATACAACTTCCAAGTTGCCAATACAGAATAGTATCAGAAATCTGATAAGCGTTACAGATTCTATCCCTGAATCTCACATTCATTTCAGAGCCTTGATCGATAATATTCTCCACTTCCGACAATAAAAAAAGCGACTCCGTTCTCGGGAATCGCTTCATTCTGCAATATATTTTTTAATTAATTAGCAGCAGAATCTTTGGCAGCAGGAGCAGCAGCAGGCTGATCTGTCGCAGCATCCGACTGAGGAGCTGCAAATCCTGCAGGAGCATTCAACGGATTTGTTTTCTGTTCTTTCACAGCTTGATCCATTATAACAGATGAACCTTCATTGGCACTAGGAATAACATAAGCAGTCGCAACGCTTACTACAACCATAAAAATAGCCAGTCCCCAAGTCAGTTTCTCAATGAAATCTGTTGTTTTGCGAACACCCATAATCTGATTTGAGGCAGCAAAACTAGAAGAAAGTCCTCCTCCTTTAGAGTTCTGTATCAATACGACAAAGCACATTAACACAGCTGCAAGTACGATTAATCCAACAAATAATAAATACATTTTCTTTTATTTTGATTTAGCGTTAATAATCAATTTTTCTAAAAATCTTATTTGGTCTGCAAAGTAAGCATTTTTTTTTGGATATTTCAAATTTAATTTTTTAATAATTTCGAGAGCTTTATCATATCTTTGCTGTTTTACGTAAATTTTTGCCAGTGTTTCGGTAAAATAACTTTCATCCAATTCATCGTCAAGCTTTTCAGGCCCTTCTTCGGGTTCTAACGAATCTGCTTCCGTTGTGCCTACTTCTTCCTGATCCGATATTGAGGAATCATCAGCCAAGGAGGTCTTTTCTATAGAATCAACCTCCGGCAATTTCACTTCCTCTAAAGCTGTATTCTTATCATCATCATCCAAATCCCTTCCAGCCTCCTGCAATAAAGTATCACTCTGCTTCACAACACCCGTAGTTGATATTTCTGATTTTTCAATGAAATTATCAATCAATTCCTGCCCTTTCAGCATTACCGGTTTTGTAGAAGTATCATCGGGTTCCTGCAATAAAATAGAAGTATAATCAACACTTACCTCCGAAGGTAAAGGCAAATCCATGGCAGGTTCTTCCGATAAATCGGATAAAAAGCGGTCTATTAAATCCAAGGTACGATCGGATGACTGATTTTCTTCCGCTAATGTTTTTTCCGAAGAATGCTTCTTGATAACCAAGCGTTCTCCTTCAATATAATAGAAAAGTACACTCAAATCAGCTATATACAATGCACTTTTCCTCAATTCCTCCTTAAAGCTGGCATCCTGCAGCAGAAACAAATTTTTAAGATAAAGCAAACGGGCAGTCTGGAAATAAGGATAGCGAGCTACCAGCCCTCTCAGTTCGAACAAGCTATCTTTATTCAAGTACTCTGGATGCAGTATCCATTCATGTAAACGTTGCTGAATCATCTTAAAATAAATTACCAGTTCGCTACAGTAGCATTAAATATTTGTTCTACAATCTCATCAATCATCTGATTAACTAAATCTTCCTGAACAGAGGCCAACTGCTGACTGGCATTATACTCACGACTTGCAGAGAACTGCTGTTCGAAATCTTCTGCATGATTGGTATTATTCACAAAACGCACATTGACCGTCATTCTCAATTCTGCCATTGTAGAATAACCATCCGAGCCAACACCTTTATTGTAAGCATCATAATTGGTTATCTCACCTGATAATTCCAAATCCCCTCCCTGCCTTACATGCTTTAAACGGGTTTGCTGCATATAGATATCTTGCAAGGCTGTATTAAACATCGATTCCATGGGGCCCCATACAAATGCCGCCGAGCGATTAGGAAAATTCTCGAAAGAAATGGTTTTTACCTTATCATAGTTGATTGAGGCACCATTGAATTTATACGATACGGTACATGCTGCCAATATACAAACAGCCACCGACAATACAGAAACCAGTCTATAATACTTTTTAATCAAGCCCATATTCTTTTATTTTACGATAGAGTGTCCGCTCTGAGATTTTTAAATCATTTGCTGCATTTTTACGCTTTCCATGATGACGTTCCAATGCCTTCCGAATCATTTCCTTTTCTACTTCATCCAGCGAAAGATTTTCTTCTACATATTCCTCTGTGTCTTGTACTTCAGGAACTTCCTCGGGTGAAACTTTTACCGGAGAGATATGATTAACGGCCGGTACAGAAGTATTGACCATAGGCACAGAAGTCATTACAACCGGAGGATCTTGCACAACTCCTACCGGATTCTGTAAATAATGAACGGAGGTTTCGGAGGGATGATTCATTTGAGTTCCACCACGTTCGGCCATAATATCATGTACCAACTTCTTTAATTCAGTAACATCCCGCCGCATATCGAACAATACCTGATAAAGTATTTCACGCTCACTTTCAAATCCTTTACCGTTAGACGTACTCTTTCCACCAAATAAAGTAGGGAAACGGGAAGCTGCTTGAGCAGGCAAATACCCTTGCAAAATATCTGCAGTAATATCTCGATTAGTTTCAATAATAGAAATCTGCTCCGTTATATTCTTCAGCTGGCGAATGTTTCCCGGCCATGAATAAGAAACAAGCATACGCTTTGCTTCGTCTGTTAACTGAATAGCCGGCATGTGATACTTCTCCGCAAAGTCAGAAGCAAACTTCCGAAATAACAAAGCAATGTCATCCGGACGTTCACGCAAAGGAGGAACCTTGATAGGCACTGTATTCAAACGGTAATACAAGTCTTCACGAAAGCGTCCTTCTGCTATAGCATCCGTGAAGTTTACATTGGTGGCTGCTACAATACGAACATCTGTCTTTTGTACCTTGGACGAACCCACCTTTATATATTCCCCAGATTCCAGTACACGCAACAGACGAGCCTGAGTTGATAAAGGAAGCTCTCCCACTTCATCCAAGAAGATCGTTCCTCCATTAGCTTCCGCAAAATATCCATTGCGGTCGCTGATGGCTCCAGTAAATGCTCCCTTCTCGTGCCCGAAAAGTTCTGAATCGATTGTACCTTCAGGTATCGCACCACAATTCACCGCTATATAAGGTCCATGTTTACGGCGACTGAACTGATGGATAATCTGAGGAAAACTTTCTTTACCTACTCCACTTTCTCCTGTTACCAAAACAGACAAGTCTGTTGGAGCCACCTGCATCGCAATATCAATTGCCCGATTCAAGCCTTCGGCATTACCTATAATACCAAATCGCAGCTTTATATTTTGTATCTCCGATTTTATCATATCTCGTAGTCAATATATGACAAAATTACAAAAAGTTTAGCATATCGGGTAATTTTGACAGGAAAATTAAAATACGGTACGAATCATAAAACGAATACCCCATTTATTAGCCGTCGGGAGATTATTATAATTCAAACGACGTACATACTCAATATGCAAAAGCTTAAAGATATTATGTATTCCTGCCGAAATTTCTACGTACGGTTTTTTAGGATCCATAACATTACTAGAATAATTATATCGACCTGTTTCATCATAATGTCCTGGGAACATCATCAGAACATCATCGTTCTTATTACATTCCAGGAATGGATTGTTTTTATCTGTCAGGGTTCCCCACAAACATTTTACGCCGATAAATTCACGCCATTTCAATTTTTTAAGCAAAGGAATACGATTGAACAACTTACCCTGCATATTCCAGGAAACATCCAAAGAAGCATAACGGTCATTCAGGAACTCCATGTTATTTATCAAATTGAATGTCTCATCTTCAATGATATAAGAAAGATTGGCAGCAGGCATAATCAACAATGGGAAAGGTACTTTATTCCATTGAATCCCCCCTTTTAAACGAGCATCAACGTTTCCCCATGAGCTAAACCAGAAGCGTTTATAAACACTTGCTTCTGTCACATTATAGGTATAGTCACCTCCCAATACTCCCTTCAAAGCCAAAGTATGCTGCAGCGTAAACACCGGAGCATCCAAATTAATAGGTAAACGCCGCTGCTTAGTATTTACAAAAGTTTCCCCCGGCGCGTAGCGGAAAGCCAGAGATGCTTCAGCTACTGTAATGTCATGCGTATTAAATGGAGAACGCACCCATTTCTGTCCCTGAAGCTGCTGATCGGCTATCTGAGCCTGCAAAGCACTTTCACCAGCCATCGTACGATAAAACAATTCACCACAAGGCTCATAATTGGCGTAACGTACCATCGCTGTTGTCTTAAAGCCAAACTCACGCTCACGCTCATATTTAATAGTAGCCTTACGCTCATAATTATACTGGTCTACTGTACAAACCTTCAACGATGTAAACACATTATCCTTATCTGTATTGATAAACTTATCAGAAGGTAACATGTTATCATACTGATAGGTAAAAGTTACTGAGTGCTTAGGAAACTCACGTGGCAAATATCCTTTTTTATCGAATGAATATTCCACTTCACCCATATATTTTGATTTCTGATCTTTGAAACCATAAGCATAATATCCTTTCAGGAACAAATGCGGATTCAAATTTGCTGTAGTCTGAGCCGAAGCACGCAAGCGAAGACCATCAATATAGTTTGAAGTAATCATGGTATTAATCGGTCCGATATCCACCTTACTATCTGGCGTACTGGTTTCCACAAAGTTCTCAATAAAGGCTTTCAAGACAAACATGATATATTTAAAGCCTTTTATCTTTGTCAAATCATCGACAAAACTTCCCATTCGGCTCTCTGACTTCGTCAAGTCTTCCTGCCTGTACTGACTCCAATACTGATCATCACGCATCATCGCATTGACGTCTTTAATTTCATCACCCTTCTTTTTAAATAATTTATCGGGCAAAGGATCAAAAGCGAAATCAAAATAACGAGTCGTACGACGTACCAGATAAGATCCCAATACTTTTTTCAAATAAGAAAGTTCGCACAACATATCATCTTCCAGTAAAGTCCATTCACCGGTAGGCAATTCACCAAACTTTTGGTCAATAATCATGTTATCGACAAAGTTGATATCAGTTTTCTTAGGCAAATTCAACTTACACTCCTTTACACGATAAGTTGAGTCTGCCAATATATACAGATGTCCTGTAAACCCAAAATCTTGAGAGTTATTAGGAACAAAAGACAAATGGAAACATTTATCACGTTCTACATATACCGTATCCATGATATAAAATTTATAAAACCGGATACCGGCATCCGAAACGGGGCTATCGAACGGGTACTGTAAGAAACGGAAACGATCTTCATAAATATCAATATCCTGAAAAACATCCTTCAATACAGTTGTCAACATATCTCCTGTATTAAAAAGCTCATTGACTCCTGTAGAATTTATTCCCTGAATAATAGTCTTTTCCGAATGCGGGTCTTTTCTATATATTTTTTCAGATACAGTTTCGTCAACAGAAAGCGGCAATATGTTCTTTCCTGTCACGTCACACGGTTCCACCTGATCACGGAAAAAAGGATATTTTTTAAACAGCCATGACTCTCGCAATGAATCAGTGGTAATATTATTCATTGCAAAAGTAATCTTCTGATATTTATTGTAATGATAGTAGTCCTTTTGCTCGAGATTTGTTTTTTCTTTTGAAGCAATAACCTTCTTCATCAGTTCTACAGCCGGATTATTCTTGCGTGAGTACTTTTCACGCTTAGGCTTTACTACAACTTCATCAAGGACCAAGTCGGCTTTCATGCTAATATTCAATTCGGTAGTCTTTGAAGAAACTGTTACTACCTGTGTAGCATATCCGACCATTGAAAATGTCAATTTTGTCCATCCTGGATGATAAGCAATAGAATAATTTCCATCAACATCTGTGATTGTACCTACACCTTTTCCATCATAATAAACATTTAAATAAGGAATTGGATCTCCCGTATCGGAATCAATAACAACTCCATGAATCTGAGCACACAGACCTACAGCCCAAACGCACAATGTCATTATAAGGAGTAATCGTTTTACCATAAAAATCTTAATACGCTTTTTCTATATTCATACAAAACAGAGGCGAAATTACTGCTCTTTATTGTTTTAGGCAAATCGAATAGACATAAAAACGACAAATAGACCGTCTTTTATGCAGTATTAACTATAATTAATTTAGATTTTTAGGAAAGTCAATTCAGATAAAAAGCGTAATTTTGTAGACTCAAATTTAAAATAGAATCGTATAATTATCAAAATTAGCAAACATGTCTAAAATGCCATTATTCCATAATCTGATAGCAAGCGGCTTCGGTTCTGGATATAGTCCTATAGCACCAGGTACAGCAGGTGCACTACTTGCTACACTTATCTGGTGGGGATATGCATCTTTATTTAATGATTATTACATAACATTACAATGCACTCTTTTATTAGTTTGCATATTTACCTTTTTAGGAATCTGGTCATCGGGAGTTTCCGAAAAATACTGGGGAAAAGATCCGTCCCGTGTAGTAATAGATGAGATGGTGGGAACATGGATTGCCTTACTTGCTGTACCAGACGGCAACTATATAGGATATATGTTTGCAGCATTCTTATTATTTCGTTTTTTCGATATAGTTAAGCCTTTAGGCATCAAGCAAGCAGAGAAACTTCCTTCTGGATATGGTATCATGGCGGATGATATCCTTTCTGGGATATACGGAGGAATAGTAATTCTTATATACCGATTTTTGTGCGCGTGAAAAATATACTCATATCTCTCTGCAAAAAAGGAGGGCTGTTTATGTTCATCCGGGCTCAGCTTTCTGCACAAATTGCTACATTTGTCGACTTCCTGATCAGCATCTTATTAAATCAATGTGCACATATATATTATGTATATGCTACTTTGATTGGTTCTATCAGCGGAGGTCTGACAAACTGTGCCATTAATTACAAATGGACTTTTCAGACTGAAGATTGTAGTCCCATACCTGTCTTGATAAAATATATCCTGGTATGGATAGGCAGTATTGGGCTGAACTTATGGGGAACTTATTTGCTGACTGAATTTCTGACATTGCAGAATAGTTTCATTTCAGTAAGCCAATCCACCGCATTTATCGTCGCTAAAATAAGCGTATCAATAATAGTTGCTATTTTATGGAATTACAATTTACATAAAACATTTGTTTTTAAAGACGCACATATTAATGAAAAATTAAAAAATAAAATAAAACAAATCACACACCAACATGGAAATAAAAAAACAAGCTAAGAAATTGCGCGATTCACTCCAGCAATTAATTTACAAAATTATCAATCCTTTGGTTCATGGAATGATTAAAATTGGGATTACTCCCAATATCGTAACAACAATCGGATTTTTAGGAAACCTGGCAGGAGCTTGTCTTCTGATTTATGCAGGTATAAATCAAGAAGCCGACTATTACAAGTTAATAGGATGGGCAGGAGGAGTCATCTTATGTTCATCCTTATTCGACATGATGGACGGCCAGGTTGCTCGTATTGGAGGAATGGCTTCAACATTCGGAGCCATGTATGATTCCGTGCTCGACCGTTACAGTGAGTTAGTTACTTTAGGTGGTATCTGCTTTTGTCTAATCGGACATGATTATCCTATAGGAGCTATTATCACCTTTGCAGCCCTTATTGGTTCATTGATGGTAAGTTACGTGCGCGCTCGTGCTGAGGGACTTGGACTGGAATGTAAAATAGGATTTATGCAACGTCCAGAACGTGTCGTTTTAACAAGCTTAGGTCTGCTGGTATGTGGTATCGTGGCAACACAAAGTACTCATTTATCTTTCGACCCAATGCTTATTCTAATTATACCAATGGGCTTCATTGCTATATTTGCCAACATTACAGCTTTCGCACGTATTGAATACAGTCGCAGACAACTCATCAAAAAATAACATTATTCATATATGAAAATAATGACTGACAAGCCTTCTACAAGGGAAATAGTGATATTAGCCGTTTCTCTTATAGCATGGATAAGTGTAACTGCAGCCTTCATTGGCATTCGCCCCGAGCACATAGGACTGGGGTGCTTTATTGCAGTATTATTCTTAATTAGCCGAGCTACGCGGAAGCTGGTTGTAGCTCTTCTCCCTTTTGCGATATTTGGAATCTCTTACGACTGGATGAGAATTGTACCTAATTACGAAGTCAATCCAATTGACGTACGAGGATTATACGAAACAGAGAAAAGCATTTTTGGTATTGCCACAGCCGAAGGAATTCTTACTCCCAACGAGTTCTTCCATATCCACCACTGTCAAGTAATGGATTTTATGGCAGGAATTTTCTATCTTTGTTGGGTTCCTGTACCCATTTTATTTGGTTTAGGACTCTATTTTAATCGACAGCGCAAAACATATCTGCACTTTGCACTTGTATTTCTGTTTGTCAATTTAATAGGATTCACAGGATACTACATACATCCTGCCGCTCCACCTTGGTACGTTATGAATTATGGTTTTGAACCGATTTTAAATACTCCAGGTGATGTTGCCGGTTTAGGGCGATTTGATGCAATGACGGGCCTTACAGTCTTCCAAGGGTTATATGGGAGAAATGCTAATGTTTTTGCAGCCGTACCATCGCTACATTCGGCATATATGGTTGTAGCATTATTTTATTCTTTCCGGGCACGATGCAGTAACTGGCTACGAGCTTTATTTGCGTTTATCATGATAGGTATCTGGTTCACAGCTGTATATTCCGGGCACCATTATATAATCGACGTAACACTCGGTATCTTATGTGCCTTATTAGGTATATGTTGTTTCGAATATATTTTAATGCGCATACCCAATTTCCGCAATTTTGTACAACGCTATACAAAATACATTGAATAAAAATAAAAGTATTTCAAGATAAAGTTTTTAAAACTTTAAACATCTACTGATTCTTATTAAGGAAGTTCCCCTATTCCTAACCTCAATATAGAGGAATTTTTTATTATCTAATCTAATAAAAAAGAGGCCGTTCCTTTTTGTTGGAACAGCCTCTTTCCTTATTTCATGAAAAATTTTCTACTATAAGTCAATCAATCGATTTCTTCATCTGCCTCATAACCACCCATCTCACGAAGCGCATTCTTCAACATTACATACTGCTGGAACAAGTGATTAACAGGAACTTCATTCTTTGTATAATCGTGCATCGGGCTCTTTAAGAAGAAACTCAAGAAACGCTGGATACCATAACGTCCGGCACGTGCAGCCAAATCGCTCAACAATACTAAGTCAAGACATAATGGTGCTGCCAAAATAGAATCACGACACAAGAAATTAATTTTAATCTGCATTGGATAACCCATCCAACCAAAGATATCAATATTATCCCACCCTTCCTTATTATCATTACGAGGAGGATAATAGTTAATACGTACCTTATGATAATAATCGGTATACAAGTCTGGTTGTTTTTCAGGGACAAGAATAGATTCCAATGTAGACAATTTGCTGACTTCTTTTGTATGGAAGTTTGCAGGTTCATCCAAAACCAGTCCGTCACGGTTACCCAAGATATTGGTTGAGAACCATCCAGACAAACCTAAACAACGAGTACCGATAATCGGAGCAAATCCAGATTTAACCAATGTTTGTCCTGTCTTGAAGTCCTTTCCGGCAATAGGCATCTTAGTTTTTTCAGCCATTTCCCACATAGCAGGAATATCAACTGTAGTATTCGGAGCACCCATAATAAAAGGAGCACCTTCAGACAAAGCTGCATATGCATAGCACATAGAAGGAGCAACATGCTCACGATCGTCATTTTTCATAGCCTGCTCCAACGCAGCCAATGTTCCATGTACTTCTTCACATACAGGTACATAAATTTCAGTAGAAGCAGCCCACAATACTACAATACGGCTACAGCCATTCTTTTCCTTAAAGTTACGGATATCTTTACGCAACTCTTCTACCATATCCCAACGTGTTGCACAATCCTTTACGTTGTTTCCATCCAGACGTTTTGCATAGTTATGGTCGAACGCAGCCTTCATTGGAACAATCTTTTCCAATTCATCTTTTACAGGATTAATATCCTTTTCTTTTAAAACTTCACAGTTCATTGCAGACTCATAAGCATTTGCCGGATATACATCCCATGCACCAAACACGATATCATTTAAGTTTGCGATTGGTACAATCTCATTATAATGAAGATATTTCTTATTGGCTCCACGTCCGACACGGATTTTATCGTATTGAGTCATTGAACCGACAGGCTTTGCCAATCCTTTACGAACCATCAAGACACCTGTCATAAATGTTGTTGCTACTGCTCCCAAACCTACACACAGCACACCGAGTTTTCCGGTAGCCGGTTGTACATTCATTTTTTCCATTTCTAATTTGTTTTTCTAGTTTGTCAAATAACAAAGTAATATTACGTGCTGTAAAGTTATACTTTTGTTTTAAACAATAAGCAAAAACTACCTCTTTTTTATGCTGCACTTGGAGAAATTGAACAATATTTCGTATAAAATGACAATAAAATAAAGGTTCCTGACAGATAAAAAAAGGAATATGGCTCCTTTCTAAAATTAAAAAGCACTATCTTTGCACCCGTTTTTATAATGAAAAAGTTATTAATAATGAATGATATTTGTTGCATCGGGCATATAACATTGGATAAAATCATAACTCCTAAACAAACAACTTATATGCCGGGAGGTACTTCTTATTATTTCTCCCATGGTATTTATCATCTGAATGATTGGAAAAATTATAAACTTGTCACCTCACTTGCTCCCAGTGAGTATACAGCTGTTGATGAACTAAGTCAAAAGGGAATAAATGTAGAGGTAATCCCCAGCCGGAAAACAGTGTATTTTGAAAACTCATATGGAGAAAATCAAAATAATCGTACTCAGCGGGTATTAGCAAAGGCTGATCCTTTTACCATTGAGAAGTTACAACAAACTGAAGCACGTTTTTTTCATTTGGGTAGTCTCTTATCAGATGATTTTTCATTAGAAGTTATTAAATTTTTATCGAAAAAAGGGATCTTGTCTGTTGATGCGCAAGGTTATTTACGTGAAGTAAGAGGTGAGAATGTATATCCCGTAGACTGGAATGAAAAGGAAGAAGCTTTAAAACATATTCATATTCTGAAAGTAAATGAACATGAAGCTAAAGTTCTGACAGGATTATCAGATTACCAGGCTGCAGCTCTTCAATTATCCAAATGGGGCGTAAAAGAAGTGTTACTTACATTAGGTAGCGAAGGTTCTCTCATTTATGCAGGAGGACATTTCTATCAAATACCAGCTTATCCTCCTAAAGAAGTAGTTGATGCAACTGGGTGTGGAGATACTTACATGTTGGGATACCTTTATATGCGAAATAAAGATGCATCATACGAAGAAGCCGGATGCTTTGCTGCTGCTCTGTCTACTATTAAATTAGAGAAATCAGGACCTTTCAGCGGAACTGAAGAAGAAGCTTGGAATATCATAAGAAGCAACAGGTTGAAAACGGTTAAGCTGTAACAGTTAGATTATAAAGAAGAAGCCGGAGAAATTCTCCGGCTTCTTCTCTTTTTATCTTTTGCAAATAGATACAGACAACATTTTGCGAGCATACAACCAAACGACGGCATAAGCAACCCATGGCACAGCAAAAGCATACACCATCGTAGTAGTATCGGCTACATACCCCATCAACAATGGACCTACAACTCCTCCCACTGGCGACATCATCAAAAACGAAGATGCACGTTTGGTATGATTACCTAATCCTTTCAGTGATAAAGCAAAAATTGTAGGAAACATTATTGCCTCAAAAGCATATCCACATAATAATGCTATAAGTGAACAAATTCCAAAGTCTAACAACACAATAGTAGTAGTGATAACAGTTCCTGTTGCACAATAAAACAACATCCGTTCCGCACTTACACGTTGCATAATCCAACTGCCAACAAAACGTCCCGTCATGAATAAACCTAACCCGCCAAAAGACAAGACCAAAGAAGCATAACGGGCATTCATCCACTTTTGTTCCACTACATAATTAATGAAAAAACTATTGATAGATATTTCACCAATCTCGTAAGCAAATAAGGCAAACAAACCAAATATAAAAAGTTTATGTGACCATAAGCCTACACTTCTGCCTTCTTCGTCAACTTCTACACCATGTTGGATTTCCGGGAGCTTCACTTTCGTAAAAATAGCAGCTACTATTAAAACCAGTATACCCATACAAACATATGGTAAAGCGACATTACTGTTTGAAGCACTTTGTTGATCATCGTTGGAGAACAACAATAATCCGACAAATAAAGGCGCACATATACATCCCATACCATTAAATGACTGTGCAAAATTCAAACGACTAGCAGCAGTTTCCTTTGCACCTAATTCTGTCACATACGGATTAGCAGCCGTTTCCAAAAAAGTAAGTCCGCACCCTATGACAAACAGAGCAAACAAAAATGCATTGAATGAAGCAAAATGCTGACCAGGAATAAACAATAAAGCTCCTACTCCATAAAGAAGCAATCCCAACACAACTCCTTTACGATAGCCGAAACGATTAATAAAAAGTCCAGCAGGTATAGCCATAATAAAATAACCCATATACATGGTAACCTGTACCATTGCCGAATGAGTCTTAGTAATATCCAGTATTTCCTGAAAATGTTTATTCAAAACATCCAATATAGCATGTGCAAATCCCCATAAAAAGAAAAGGGAAGTCAATAATATAAAAGGTAGGCGATATTGTTTCTCTACCAAAGGAATACGTTTTTCTGTCATAAATAATTTCTTATAAATAATGAAGCAAACAAATCAAATCTGTAATTATTATATCGGGCAAGGATTCATCTATCTCTTCATTTCCCCACCCTTCACCTTTCAACCAGGCAACCTTACAACCAATAGCTTTGGCTGGAATGATATCCTTCGAAAAAGAATCACCAACAACCAGCACATTCTCTGGAGAGAATCCCATAGCCTCCACGCCTAAACGATAAATAGCCGGATCAGGTTTACGCACCCCTACTGCAGAAGATTCTATAATTTCTGAGAAGAAGTCGTACAAACAAAAATCTTTCAAAACACTCTGTATATTACCATAAAAATTTGAGACCAGCACCAACTTATACTTTTCTGTAAGTTTTTGCACAACAGGACGTGTTTTTATCAGGACATCCAATACATATCGATAACATCTGTCGGCTACCTCTTCAGCATAATTCATGACATTAGCTTGATCTAATTTTCCATGCTCCACTAAAAATTCTAATTGAATTTTTGTTTTAATACGCAACACATCATGAAAATTGTATGTCGGCTTTACTAACGGAACACACGCCAACGTACGTTCGCCATGCACATAAGCCTCACGAAAGTCAGCCTTACTTACAGGAATATGACATTCTTCATATTTTTCCCATAAGACTTCTGCCCAATGACGAGAGTTCGTATCAAGTGTCCCTCCGTAATCAAAAATAATGCCTTTAATGTCTGTTAATTTTTTCATCAATTTTTATATTATCTGTACCATTGCCTAATTTCATCAATAGTACACCTATTACAATCCATATTAATTCACGCACACGAGTAATAAGCCCCGTATACACACCAAATGCGCTTGATATAGCTAATCCACCAGTAGCCAAAGCAAATCCTCCCTCACGAGCTCCAAGTTGCATAGGAGAGAAAAAAAACAAGTTCGCAAAAAGTGAAGTAAACGCCATTATCAGAATACACGAAACAAAACTAACATCTGTAGTAAGAATATTTAAGATAAAAAATATCTCTACACAACCTACAATGCGAGCCATAAACTCTAATCCTAATGCTAAATAAAATGTCGATTTACGCTGCCCATGCAACTCTGCTATTTGTCTGTCAACACGTTCCAGAGTTTCCCTCTTCTCTACCACAAAATGTTGTGCCCATTTTTTTATAAAAGGGACATGCCCCAATAATTTCAAAGTACGTACGGCCATACCATTTTTGTACCCTTTCATAAAGAAATAAATTGCCACGAAGCAACAAATACCAACAACGCCCAACAAAACTCCCATCGCCATATTGACAGGCTCCATTATAAGATACAATATAACAGAACACAACCAAAAACAAAAATGAGAGAAGATATGCATCATAACATATAAAATGACAGAAGAAGTTGCCTTACTTGCTCCAACATAAGGTGTCAGTTCCATAATACGATAAGGTTCTCCCCCCATCAAGCCTACTGGAGTCGCATAATTTAAAGCAAAGCCAGAAACTGTATACTTATAAACTTTCCAAAATGGAACAGAAGCATGCTTTCCATCACGAATAATAGCATACCATGAACATGTATTCAAAAAATAGATAAACACCCACAACAATACAACTGCGGGAAGCCAATATCCTGCTTTTTGCAAATTTTGCCACAGCTCCTGATAATCCATATCGAATGTACAGAGCATTACGACGATTGCGAAGAGTCCGAAGAGCCAAAATATATTTCGAAATTTTTCTTTCATTGCTTAGCGTATTTCTGATAAAGATAAGAACAAATAGCCTCATGACGATGACGCATATACAAGAACAAAGAAGTCATTACAACAATCTCGAATATGAAATAAAAATAAGGTTCACCTATCAGCAAACTGATGTACAAAGCTATGGCTCGTGTATTAAATGTCAAGATATTAGCATATTTCATCAAAGGCAAGCTTAATTTACGGAACTCCTCACATAAATCACGGGGAATATTATCTCCATAAGTCCGCAATACCCAAGCATAAAAACGCTGAAAAGAAGGAGTCAACCGTTCTTGCTGACGAGTATAGTTCCCGTAAAAATAAAGGAATGCTTTCCACCAGAAATTCCCTTTCCAAGGCAAACTATAAAAAATGGCACGCTGTTGTTTAAAGTTATCCAGCTCACTGCCACCTCTCCCCTTCAGAAAAAACAAATGAATATTACGGTAATAATCAGCCAAAGTACATTGCTTGCTATGGCAAACTGTCCCAGATATCAAAGCCAATATCCAGATAATCCAGCTCCAGGTCCAGCCACATTCAGCTCCAATACCTAAAGGAAGTGGCTGATTCATCAGCCGTAAACAAATCGCCAAATAAATGGAAAAGAACCAAATATCACCAGCAAAGCCATCCAACATGCGCCCCCAACGTGTTTTTTTACCAGTAAGACGGGCCAACTGTCCGTCACAACTATCATAGTGATTGGCCCATATTAACAAAAAAATCCCGATCAAGGTATGTTTCAAATCCGGATAATAAAACATTATCCCAGCCCCCACACCTAAAAATATAGACAATATTGTTACAACATTGGGATGTACTCCTAAACGTTTAAAAAATAAGGCCCATAAATAGCCTATCGGACGATTAAAATAAATATCCAGAGTTTCTTCTGTATCCATCGATTTAAAAGAAGCCTCAAATCCCTTCTTATCTATTTCCATCTTATTCCTCCAGTTTAGCCATTACCTTATTATAAATACATTCTGCTATTTTAATACCAGCTTCCTCTCGGCAGCGAGCAAAACTTGGCCAATCATTAAAATCTATGATTCTGATTTCTCCAGTAGATGAAACGATACAATCACCTCCATAAATAGGTACGTCCAGTATTTCTGCAAATGCTGAACTACATCGATATAGCAAATCTTTATCAAATGGGTAACCATGTGTTCCACCATTCACGGTTTCTAAGCCCAACTTACTATGAGATTCTTCTGTAGGATAAAAAGAAAAAAAGAAATCAGTTCCCTGTACACCATAAAACTTGACTAAATCACCTACTAAATGTTCATTAACCACAGCTTCAGGAATTCCTCGTGAACGAAAGTCTGCCAGTACCTGTTCTGCCTTTTCTCTACATTCTACATATACTACATCCTCCTTCACCATTGCATGTGAATCTCCACGTTTTATCCAGCAAGGGAAAATATCTGGAGCGAATTCACCATCGGTAGAGATAATAAAACTTTTAGGATGGGCAAAGCCATTCTTTATCAACAGTTCTGTCATCGACTTTCGCATGCAATTGGCAATTCCATAAGCAGAGTTTACAACTACACTACCATTATCTTCCAATTGCTTTAAATACTCTATCGTAGCACGATCGCGTGCCATACCAAATATAAAATTAGCTTTTATCTGCTGCGAGACAAACTCTTTCTCAGTCCATATCTCTACATCGATACCCTTTTCTTCTAATTTTTGGGCTACTATTTTAAATATAGCAGCATCATTATCTACATGATTTGGCGAATACTCATTACCTCTACTTATTCCTATTACCTTTATTTTTTCGTGAACCAAACACATTGTTACATTTTTAGTCTTCTTGATTATTTAAAAAAGCCTCCGCTTTTATTATGTCACTTGCATGATCTACATCCAATATTTTTGAAAATGGATAAGCCGTAAGTTTCATACCTTCGGCAACCAATTGACGCTGAAAATTACGCATGCGTGAAATACCCTTTTCAATACATGACTGCAAAACATTAATTGCTTTCGGACTCAAACAATAAATACCGCCAGATATATATTGGCAGTCAGGAGTCATTGCATCGTAAAATCCTGTAATATTCAACTTCCTATCAGTAGATATATATAATGGCTTCTCGTCATCTATATAATCTGTCACCGCCATCATGCCATCATTTTCCGATGCTCTAAAAGCATCAATAAAATGAGTAAACTCTTCTTCTCGAAAAACTGTATCAACCGTTGTCAGACAAAACTTATCATCCTTCAGGTAAGGACTAATTTCATAAAAGCTATGCATTGAACTTGGAGTCGTTTTCACTACGACTTCCAAAGGTAGAGCCATACTCTCCTTAAGCTTTGCCAAATGTTCTCTCGTAGCCTGTACTTCATTATTAATTATAATGACCACCTGGCTTGCCCCATTTTTAGCAAAGATGCGAATCAAACGATCTATCATAGCTTCTCCGTTCAGTTGCACCAATGGCTTGGGCAACTGAACTCCTTCCTGAGAAAGTCTGGAACCTTCCCCGGCAGATATTATAGCAAACTTCATAAATAGTTATTCTTCCTCTATCGTATCAAGCTTTAACTTGTCACTATCATCACGTTTCTCGTAATATTGTTTGCGCAACGGATGGGCACTAATTTCTCTTTCAATACAACGATTCCGAAAAACGTCCAATGCCACATATATTGCCTGACGGAAAGAATCTTCCGACGCGATACCTTGACCTGCAATATCATATGCGGTACCATGAGCTGGAGAAGTGCGAACAATAGGCAGTCCTGCTGTAAAATTCACACCTTCATCCATAGCCAAAGCCTTAAACGGAGCCAGTCCTTGATCATGGTACATCGCCAGGATACCATCAAAATGGCGATAATTGCCAGAACCCATAAAACCATCTGCCGGATATGGGCCGAAACACTGCACTCCTTTTTTTATCATCTCCTCCATTGCCGGAATAATGATTGTCTGTTCCTCACTACCAATCAGCCCGTTATCACCCGCATGAGGATTCAGAGAGAAAACAGCAATACGAGGATTGTCAATACCAAAATCCTGTTTCAAAGAGCGATGGAAAATAGCCATCTTTTCCATTATCAGTTCTTGTGTCAAGTCTTTTGCTATTTCACTGACAGGAACATGTCCGGTAACCAAAGCCACCCGGAAATCATCCTTCAGCAAAATCATCAAAGCTTTCTGGCCTTCTCCTACACGTTCTTCGATATACTCGGTATGACCAGGAAAATGAAATGTTTCCGACTGTATTGTATGCTTATTGATTGGAGCTGTAACCAACACATCAAACAATCCTTCACGATATTCTTTCAACGACATTTCCAAAGCAGCCAATGCCGCACGCCCAGCCTCTTGTGTCGGTTTTGTCAGTTCTACCTTCAGTTCTTCTTCCGTACAGTTGATAATATTTACACGTCCATCCTGAGCCTCTGAAGCAGAATTAATGATACTGAAATTAGTCTGTATATCCATTGCCTTCCGGTGATAAGCAGCTACTTTAGGCGAGCCATAAATAACCGGTGTACACAAATCCAGCATCGCAGGGTCGGAAAAGGCTTTCAATATAACTTCATAGCCAATTCCATTTATATCTCCATGGGTGATACCCACCTTTATCTTACGTTCTTCCATAGTTTTCTTATTTATTGCTAGTTTGTTCTGCTTTATGATCTACTTTCTCTTCTGTCAGTGCGCCATCTACAGGTATTTCCGATACCGTTTTTTCGGAAGGCAATCTCAAAGTATACAGAGCTGCATTCAATCGGCGAATCTGATCACGTTTCAGTCGGCCTGGATTATAAACAAAGCCTTCAACTACTATTACACGAGCGTTCGCACGGTCAACCCGCATGTGTGCAACAAACGGACCACCCATAGCGTCATTTTTCATTTCCCATAATCCGCGAACTTCAAATGCATAATCACCTTTTACAGCAATATTTCTCACATCGACTAAAGAAGAATCAGCTGTTTCCATGTACATACCTTCACGTTCACCCGGTATATTTATTTTCATTACAGAATCACGCTTATGAATAAAATATGCCTTTGTAAACGTATCCTTATCCTTGAACGGGAAAGTATACATCACAAAGTTCAAATCATTCAAATTGGTAGATGACCAGAAAAAGTCTTTTCCTTCCTTATAGGATTCCATTTCAATCGGCATCCAAATATCACAATCAAAAAGACTTCCAACTTTTGCTGAAACAACTTGATTATGTTTTTTCTCCAACATTTTAATCTCACGGTTCATTTCTGCCCGTGTAAAGAAATCAATGATCAAATTACCATTACGGGAAACATAATCATCAAATTCTTTTTGATTAGGAGCCTGAATTGTCATAATCATCTGAGGAGAAGAATAAACATCACGTGAATATTTAAACTTTACCTGAGTATAGGCTTTCGGATTAATATCTACAAGAATAATATTACGGAACAAACGCATCGTACGGTCATAATAAGCAGTACGAACCCGTGATATACGAAATGAACGCTCCGGCTGGGGCAATCCAGGCACATCTGTATCCAGTACATGATAGAGTGCACTATCGGGACTCATCCAACAATTATCATCGGCTACTACCAATACTTCATAAGGGCGGCCACTGGAAGCTGGAGTTATAAGACTTTTTCCATCTCCCTTACAAGAAGCTAATGCCAGCACAACAAGTGCCAGACTCAGATAAAAGGCTAAACGCTTCATAATTTCTTTATTTAGTTAGTATCTTTCTTTTTTTCTGCTTGCTGTTTTGCTGTAGACAACATTCCACATGCAGCAAAAATATCTTCACCACGTGAAGCACGAATAGTTGCAAATACGCCGTGCTGTGTCAGATAGTCGCGGAATGCAATCATAGCATCCATATCCGTACCTTCCAAATCAACATTCGGAATAGCATGAAAACGTATAAGATTGATACGGCAATCTAACCCACGCAGCAACTTTATCAGCTCTTTGGCATATATCATACTATCGTTCACTCCCTTGAACACAATATATTCAAAAGACAAACGACGTTGCTTACTAAAATCATAACGTTTAAGTATATCAACGATTTCGGTAATGGAAAAAGCCTTCTCCGCCGGCATCAGTTCTCCACGCTGCGACGGGAACGGTGAATGCAAGCTGACGGCCAAATGGCAATCACTTTCTTCCAGAAAACGTTCCAGACCTTTCCGCAGTCCTACCGTCGATACGGTAATTCGTTTCGGACTCCATGCATAGCCATAATCAGCCGTAAGAATCTCCAACGAACGTAACACTGCATCCAAATTATCAAAAGGTTCTCCCATTCCCATGAACACAATATTTGTCAAAGTATCACGTTCTGGTACAGAATATACCTGATTCAATATCTGCGATGGGGTCAGACTATTAGTATATCCCTGTTTACCTGTCATACAAAATTTACAATTCATCTTACAGCCCACCTGCGATGAAACACACAATGTAGCACGATCATCATCAGGAATATACACGGATTCGATATAATCCCCCTCGGGAGTACAAAACAAATATTTTACGGTTCCATCCACCGAACGCATCTCGTGAACAGGTGGAGTTGCCCCTACTTCATAATTTTCTTTCAAACGTTCACGGTTCTTCAATGACAAGTTGGTCATCTCGTCTATCGAAAACACCTTTTTATCATATAGCCATCCGGCGATTTGCTTTGCCGTAAAAGCAGGCATACCCAAATCGCGCACGATACATTGCAACTCACTTAAAGTCTTTCCCAATAAGGGAGTTTTTAAATCTGTCATTATTTCACCGTTTTTGCACAAGTTGAACAAATAATCTGTACAAAAGAATATTCCATTCTATACAATTAGCGCACAAAGTTAGGCAAAAAATAAGATATATTGCCTATCTTTGTCCTTATAAATGTATTAAATATGAATAAAACAGTCACATGTTTTCTTCCTTACGGAAGTGAAAATCAATTTGATAAAACAATAGGCGAATTGCTGGCATGCCCCAGCATAGACCAGATATTCTTACTATCAGCACAGTCTGATACGAACATCAAACTGCCGGAAAGATGCCACCTTCTACCTGCATCACCAACCGATTCGACCGAAAGATATAAGCAAATAGCTCAGTACGCCAATACACCATACACGTTAATCTACACACAAGTACATAATTTCGAACTGGGTTATATGGCAATCGAACGCATGTGCGATTATCTTTCAGCGCCTCAATGCTGTATGGTATATGCCGATCATTACAAAATAGTAAAAGGAGAGAGAAAGCCTCATCCGGTCATCGACTACCAGTTGGGAAGCGTACGTGATGATTTTGACTTCGGTTCTTTACTTATGTTTCGTTCCGAGACATTGAAGAAAGCTGTCGATGAAATAACATCCGAAGATGAATATCATTATTCTGCACTGTATGCCTTACGCCTGGCCTTATCACGGTATGGTGAGCTGACTCATATACGGGAGTATCTCTATACCGAAGCCGAAATAGATTTACGCAAATCTGGTGAAAAACAATTTGACTACGTAGACCCGCGCAACCGTCAAGTACAAATAGAGCGGGAAGTGGTTTTCACCCGGCACCTAAAGAAAAGTGGAACTTATCTTGTACCAACCCGATGTACCATAGATGTAAGTGAAGGAAATTTTCTTTACGAAGCTTCGGTCATTATACCGGTACGTAACCGCGCTCGTACTATCGACGATGCAATTCGTTCCGTACTGGAACAGAAAACCCGTTTTCCTTTTAACCTGATTATTATCGATAATCACTCTACCGACGGAACAAGTGAAATTATCGAGCATTATAAAAATAATTCCAAAGTCATCCATCTGATACCTGAGCGGACAGATTTGGGAATAGGCGGATGCTGGAATTTAGGTATAAACCACGCACAATGCGGCCGTTTTGCCATACAGTTAGATAGCGATGATCTATATAGCAGTCCGGATACGCTGCAAACTATTGTCGATAAATTCTATAAAGAACAATGCGCCATGGTCATCGGTTCTTATCGCATGACAGATTTTGCCTTACAAACTCTTCCTCCTGGAGTTATCGATCATAAAGAATGGACAGACGAAAACGGGCATAACAATGCTTTACGCATCAATGGGCTGGGAGCTCCCCGTGCATTCTACACTCCTCTCCTACGAAAGATTCGTGTACCGAACACCAGTTACGGAGAAGATTATGCACTCGGACTGGCCTTTTCACGTAGCTACCATATCGGACGTATCTACGATGTATTGTACTTATGCCGCCGATGGGAAGGCAATTCCGACGCAGCACTAAGCATTGAGAAAGTCAACTTAAACAACAGTTATAAAGATAGTCTGCGTACCTTGGAAATGAAACTGCGCCATGACATGAACAAGAAGAAACACCCCGGTGAGCTTTTCTTTGAAAGTCAATTAGCTAAATGGCAGACAGCACGAACCAACCACGAAGCACTTGACAAAATAGAAACGCGTACGTTCCATTTGAATGGTAATACGATAACCGTACAATTCAATCCGGCACGGGCTGTTTCTACATGTGCTAAAATCGACAAGGCATCGATAGAAGCACGTCCTTGCTTTTTATGCTCCGAAAACAAGCCTAAGGGACAAGATGAAATCATTATTTCATTAAACGAACCTTTCAGCTTACGCGTAAACCCTTATCCGATACTTCATGGACATCTTACAATCTCCAGTTTGAAGCATCAGGACCAGATACTTGCCGACAAGACAGAACGTCAGCTTCCCGGTGGATTAGTAAATTGGCTTGAAACACATTTTGAGCCCGGATATGCTGTATTCTACAACGGTGCAAAATGTGGAGCTTCCGCCCCCGACCATTTCCATTTTCAAGCTGTACTGCAAAATGATATCCCTTTGATTCGCCAATGGGACAGACTAATGTCTACAGCTGTCTGTACAAAAGAGCAAAACATGGTTAACGGAAGTAGATGTCGTTCTTATCAGATAACGAATTATATCTGCCCGATCCAGGCTTTTGTTACTGACCAATCTATGACAACAAGTCCGGAACTGATAGAAGAATATCTGCATACCCTTCCAATACATGACGAAGAATATGAACCCAGATATAATCTGTTTGCGTGGAACGACCCCGTACGCGGTTTCACCGTAGTATACCTTCCACGAGAGAAACATCGTCCGGCCTGCTATACAGCATCCGGCAATGCACAGATTCTTGTCAGCCCCGGAGCACTTGACATGGCAGGTTTATTGGTTACTCCCCGAAAAGAAGATTTTGACAAAATAACAGAACAAGATATCTTACAAATATATAAAGAAGTATCATACAGCAATTAACACTTAGCGCATCATGAAAGAACCAGAAATAAGCGTGGGCATTGTCAATGCTCAAGAGATTCATTTTACACTCAATTCACATTTCCTGGCGAAAGGTGAAACTGTTACCGGCAATCAGGTTGTGTCTTTTGATGAAGGAGGAATCTTGTGGAACGGCAACGTATACCGCGAGCTTACCTTCACACCCGTAGAAGACGAGGCCTCTTTCTCCTTGTATGATGTAACCATTGGCATCAATTTTCATTGGGAACGTCAGGAAACTCAGCACTTCAACGGTACGCTCAAGTTGGTAGTGGACGAAGGAAAGATTACAGCCATCAATATTCTGCCGGCCGAGGATTACCTCATCAGCGTCATTTCGTCCGAGATGAATGCCACCTCCTCTCCTGAATTTCTAAAGGCTCATGCCGTCATTTCCAGAAGCTGGCTGCTTGCCCAGATAGAGAAGCGTAAAGCGATGAGCAAACACGACAACGGATTCTTTTCTTTCATCAAGACTGATACTGAATATATCCGGTGGTACGATCGCGAAGACCATACCATATTCGACGTATGTGCCGACGATCACTGCCAGCGCTACCAAGGCATAACAAAAGCATCCAACAAAAGTGTTGTCGAAGCAGTCAAAGCGACACAAGGTCAGGTACTGATGTATAAAAACAGCATCTGCGATGCACGCTTCTCCAAATGCTGTGGAGGAGTAAGCGAAGTATTCAACACTTGCTGGGAAGATAAGAATTATCCATACCTGAGTGCGGTACGTGATACAAAGGAAGAAGGAGTATTGCCCGATCTGACTTTGGAAAGTGAAGCAGAAAAGTGGATACGAAGCACTCCTGAGAGCTTCTGTTATACGAACGACAAGGCGATTATCTCACAGATTCTGAACAACTACGATCAGGAAACAACCAACTTCTACCGCTGGAAAGTCCGCTACACACAAGAGGAGCTTTCCGAATTGATTCGTAGTAACACAAAGAACGACTATGGAAAAATAATCGATCTCATCCCTGTAGAACGAGGAAAATCGGGGCGCATTTGCAAGCTGAAAATAGTTGGTACCGAAAAGACACTTATCATAGGAAAAGAGCTGGAAATACGCCGCACACTATCTCCTACTCATTTGTTCAGCTCAGCCTTTATCGTGGATAAAGGAGAAACTGATGCCAATGGCGTACCTGCATGGTTCGAGCTCACTGGAGCCGGATGGGGACATGGTGTAGGCCTCTGTCAAATTGGAGCAGCTGTAATGGGTGAGCAAGGCTATAACTACAATGAAATCCTGCTTCATTATTATAAAGGAGCAGATATAAGAAAACTGTATTAATATTTCCATCATGAAAAAGCAATCCCCCTGGTCGTGGGTCCCGACGCTGTATTTTGCCGAAGGATTACCTTACATAGCAGTCATGACTCTATCACTTGTCATGTATAAGCGCATGGGCATCTCGAATGCCGAAGTTGCTCTCTATACAAGCTGGCTGAACCTGCCATGGGTTATCAAACCGTTATGGAGTCCGTTTGTCGATTTACTCCGTACCAAGCGCTGGTGGATAACACTCATGCAGTTGCTCATCGGAGCCGGACTGGCGGGAATTGCTTTCACTATTCCTACCGAACATTTTTTCCAGACAACGCTTGCTATCTTCTGGCTTATGGCCTTTAGCTCAGCAACACACGACATTGCTGCCGACGGATTCTATATGCTGGGACTGAACAGTCACGAACAAGCTTTATTTGTCGGTATACGAAGCACCTTCTATCGCATCGCAACGATTGCCGGACAAGGATTGCTGGTCATGATTGCCGGATATTTGGAAAAGACCAGTGCAAATATTCCTTATGCATGGAGCATCACCTTTCTTGTTCTGGCCGGCATATTTCTTGCCTTATGGCTCTATCATTCCTTTATACTGCCACGTCCGGCAAGCGACAAGGCTGCGGCAAAGACATCTGCATCGGGATTATTTAAAGAATTTCTACTGACATTCCGTTCGTTTTTCAGAAAGGATCAAGCAGGCATTGCCATTCTATTTATGTTGCTGTACCGCCTGCCGGAAGCCCAACTGGCAAAGATGAGTATACCTTTCCTGCTCGATCCGGTTTCAAAAGGAGGCTTGGGCATGACAACCGAACAAATAGGATTTACCCAGGGTACTATCGGAATCATCGGACTTACACTGGGAGGCATACTGGGAGGTATGGCTGTGGCACGACATGGATTGAAGCAATGGCTATGGTACATGGTGTGGGCAATATCACTTCCTGATCTGGTTTATGTTTTTCTAAGCTATTTTCCGGAAACAAACCTGCTGTGGATCAATGTCTGCATTTTCATCGAACAGTTCGGCTACGGATTCGGTTTCACGGCATACATGCTGTATCTTATTTATTTTTCTCGGGGAAATCACAGTACAGCACACTACGCTATCTGTACTGCTTTCATGGCACTGGGTATGATGCTTCCCGGCATGATAGCCGGATGGATGCAGGAGCTTCTGGGGTATCAGCATTTCTTCCTCTGGATCATGGTATGTTGTGCCGCTACTTTCGGCGTAACTGCTCTATTGAAAATAGACCCTGAATTTGGAAAAAAGCAAGCCGAATAAACAGTTTTCCAAAACATGCTGACAAATAAGAAAAAACATCACCGGGAATTGCTGAATTTCCGGTGATGTTTTTTCTTATTCATGGTGATGAATATAATACACGTATTTATAAAATCATCAATTCTTTCTTTCCAGTTCTCGCAGACTTTCCATTTTCTTAGCTTCAAGAAACTCATAGATGCCACACAAATGTTCTTTCACACGCTGATTGCCGAATTCGTATACCTTCGAAACCAGCCCGTCCAAGAAATCACGATCGTGCGATACCACAATCAGTGTTCCGTCGAAATCCATCAGTGCCTGCTTCAAAATATCTTTTGTCTTCATGTCAAGATGATTGGTAGGCTCATCCAGAATCAGCAGATTTACGGGTTCGAGCAACAACTTGATCATTGCAAGACGAGTACGTTCTCCTCCCGAAAGCACTTTTACTTTCTTCATCGACTCCTCCGGCCCGCCAAACATAAAGGCTCCAAGCAGGTCGCGTATCTTGTTTCGGATTTCCCCTTTTGCCACATCATCGATTGTCTGAAAGACGGTCAAATTTTCATCCAGCAAAGAAGCCTGATTTTGTGCAAAGTAACCAATCTGCACATTGTGCCCCAGTGTCAATGTTCCCTCATGTTCTATCTCTCCCATGATACATTTTACCAATGTAGACTTACCTTCTCCGTTTTTCCCGACAAAGGCTACTTTATCGCCACGTTCTATCGTGAGATTAGCATTACGGAAAACAACGTGGTCACCATACGTCTTGCCCACTCCTTCCATAATGACCGGATAACTTCCGCTTCGGGGAGAAGGCGGAAATTTAAGCCGGAGTGCAGAAGTATCTTCTTCATCAACCTCAATAAGTTCCAGCTTCTCCAGCATCTTCACACGGCTTTGTACCTGAAGAGTCTTACTGTATGTTCCCTTGAAACGTTCGATAAAATCTTTCGTTTCCTGAATCATCTTCTGCTGCTCCTCGTATTGCTTCATCTGTTGTTCGCGACGTTCTTTACGCAATACAAGATACTGTGAATAGTTTACCTTATAATCGTAGATACGCCCCATTGTCACTTCGATGGTACGTGTAGTAATATTGTCGACAAACTTACGGTCGTGACTGATAACGACTACTGCCTTGGCACTATTAATCAGAAATTCTTCCAGCCAGCCGATAGACTCAATGTCCAGATGATTGGTCGGCTCGTCCAGCAACAACACATCCGGATTCTGCAACAGCAACTTGGCCAGCTCGATACGCATGCGCCATCCTCCGCTGAAATCGCTGGTAGGACGGTTAAAGTCTTCACGCACAAAACCAAGTCCGAGCAAAGCTTTCTCTACGTCTTCTTCAAAATGAGTCATATCGATGGCGTAAAACTTCTCGCTCATCGCAGCAACTTTTTCTATCAGTTCCATGTACGAATCACTCTCGTAGTCGGTACGGGTAGCCAATTCGTTATTCATGCGTTCTATTTCTTCCTCCATTTCACGAAGGTGAGCAAAAGCCTGCGATGCTTCCTCGAACACCGTACGTCCGTCTTCTGTCATCAGATGCTGAGGCAGATAAGCAACCACACAGTCTTTGGGCGCTGTTACCTTTCCACGTGTTGGCTGGCGTACTCCGGCCAATATTTTCAACAAAGTCGATTTTCCAGCCCCATTCTTTCCCATCAGGGCAATACGGTCTCTTTCATTAATCTGAAAACTAATGTCACTAAATAAGGTGGTTCCGCCAAACTCGACGGTAAGTCCATCTACTGAAATCATAAAATTTTACGTCTTAGTATATAAATTACATCATTTAATTCAAAAAAGCAGAGAAGCCTTCCCGCCAGTTTTATCTTCATCGCCTGCTCCTTACACAACATCTTCTATCCGATATCCGAATAAACAAATGCCTTGCGAACCCCGTTCCCTATCAAGAACCCAGACTCACAATTTCCTGCAAGATACGGACTGCCGAATCCACATCGTTTATGTCCTTTACGGTCATGCTGCGTCGTCCGTTCTGTTCACGCAAGTTGCATACCCGCGGATACTTTGCCATGTAATCGATAATCTTACCGAAAGCTGCACTCTGATAATACGGACTATCCGGATTGCTTACAAAATAAAGAATCATCTTACCACCCTTCAGCACAGCCTTCTCTACACCAAGGCGCTTTGCCAGACGACGGAGAGGTACAATACGGATCAGTTCTTCGCCTTCGGGCGGAATCTTGCCAAAGCGGTCTACCAGACGAGCCTTGAAAGCCTCCACATCCCGGTCGAGTTCCAATTTATCCAGCTCACGATAAAGCAACATTCGTTCACTGCTGCTCGGAATATATTCGTTGGGGAACAACAATTCCAGATCACTTTCCACGGTACATTCGTCAACGAAATCTTCGCCGCTGATCTTTTCCTCTCCAGCCTTAATCTCATCGGCATAAAGATCGGCAAACTCATCATTCTTCAGTTCCGTCACAGCTTCCGACAGAATCTTCTGATAAGTTTCATAACCCAGGTCGGCAATAAAGCCACTCTGTTCGGCTCCCAGCATATTACCGGCACCACGAATATCCAGGTCCTGCATGGCAATATGTATACCACTTCCCAGATCGCTGAAATTTTCGATAGCCTGAAGACGGCGCTTGGCTTCGGGAGTCAAAGACGATAAAGGAGGAGCCAGTAAATAACAGAAAGCCTTTTTGTTACTTCGTCCCACACGTCCGCGCATCTGATGCAAGTCACTCAGACCGAAATTCTGTGCCTGATTGATAATAATCGTATTGGCATTCGGAATATCAATTCCACTCTCGATAATGGTAGTGGCAAGCAGCACATCGTAATCATAATTCACGAAACCGAAGATAATCTTTTCCAGCTCTTCGGGTTGCATCTGTCCATGACCGATACAAACACGGCAATCCGGAATGTTACGCACGATCATTGCTTTCAGTTCCGCCAAGTTCTGTATACGGTTATTCACAAAGAACACCTGACCGTTACGGCTCATTTCAAAGTTAATCGCTTCGGTAATGATTTCTTCGTTAAACGTATGCACCTCGGTCTGAATCGGATAACGGTTGGGTGGCGGAGTCTGGATAACCGATAAGTCACGAGCTCCCATCAACGAGAACTGAAGTGTACGCGGAATCGGTGTAGCCGTCATGGTAAGGGTATCTACATTCACCTTAATCTGGCGCAGTTTTTCTTTCACACTCACTCCGAACTTCTGCTCTTCATCCACAATGAGCAAGCCCAAGTCGTGAAACTTCACACTCTTACCGATAATCTTATGTGTACCTATCAATATATTGATCGTACCTGCTTCCAGTTCCTTCAGGATGCGGGACGTATCTTTCGCCGTACGGGCACGACTCAGATATTCCACTTTGCAAGGCATTCCTTCCAGACGCTTGCAGAAAGTCTGATAGTGCTGATAAGCCAGTACCGTAGTCGGTACAAGCACAGCAACCTGCTTATTGTCGGCTACAGCCTTGAAGGCAGCACGTATGGCAACCTCCGTCTTTCCAAAGCCGACATCACCACACACCAGACGGTCCATCGGACGATCGCTTTCCATATCTGCCTTTACCTCTTGAGTAGCCTTCAACTGGTCGGGAGTATCTTCATAAATAAAGCTTGCCTCCAGCTCATGCTGCAAAAAGCTGTCGGGACTATACTTGAAGCCTTTTTCCTGCTTACGCTGCGAATAGAGTTTTATCAGGTCGCGAGCGATATCCTTAATTTTGGTCTTAGTACGTTCCTTGATTTTCTCCCATGCTCCCGTACCCAGCTTACTGATACGAGGCTGCTCGCCTTCCTTACCCTTGTATTTGGAAATTTTATGCAGAGAATGAATGGAAACAAACACAACATCATCATTCTGATACACCAGTTTGATGACTTCCTGCGTAGTATTTCCATTCGGAATACGTACCAGTCCGGCAAACTTTCCGATACCGTGGTCGATATGTACCACATAGTCGCCCGGCTCGAACATATTCAATTCTTTCAGTGAAAGTGCAACCTTTCCACTTCTCGCCTTATCACTGCGCAAATTATATTTATGGAAACGGTCGAATATCTGATGATCGGTAAAAATACAGCAATGCAACGTATGGTCGATGAATCCCTCGTGCAAGGTGCGGTCTACAGCCGTAAAATCAATTTTATCGCCTCGTTCACGGAAAATATCGACCAGACGGTCGGTCTGTTTTACACTGTCAGAACAAATGTATAAAGTATATCCCCGCTGCAGGTAATCCGTAAAGGTACTTGCCACCAAATCAAAGTTCTTATGGAAAATAGGCTGGACGGATGTTTCGAACTTCAGCGTTGCCTGAGGTGTCCCGACCGCCTTATGTCCGAAATCAATTCGCCGGAAATCCAGTGATTCCGTCGTAAATTCCGATCCGTCTATCAGCTTACGTTCCAGATTCATCAAGTCGGTCTGTTCGCCTTCGTAAGCGGTCAGTGCCTGCGGAGAAAGCGCCTCATCGTGTACTGTCTGAATGCGCTCACGAACCCACAACAGATCTTTTACCCATAAAACGGTTTCACGTGGGATAAAGCTCAGGAAACTAATATCACCATCTACAGCCTGTGCCAGTTCCGGAACAATGCTCACGGAATCTTTCTTCTCGCGCGACAGCTGGCTTTCGACCTCAAAAGTTCGTATACTATCTATTTCATCACCGAAAAAGTCTATTCGGTAAGGATATTCAGAAGCGAAAGAATAAACATCGATTATACTTCCACGTGTAGCAAACTGCCCCGGCTCGTATACATAGTCTACATGTTCAAAACCATAATCGGATAGCGTCTTGGTTATTTCCTCAGTATCAATATGCTGTCCGACATTCAGTTTCAAAGTTTTATCACTCAACACTTTTTGAGAAACGACTTTCTCTGCCAGAGCATCGGGATAAGTTACCACTGCAACCGGCTCGTTTTTCTCCAGACGGCTCAGCACTTCGGTTCGAAGTAACTCGTTGGCAGCATCCTTTTGTCCGTACTTGATGGCGCGCCGATAAGAGGAAGGAAAAAACAATATCTGTTCGTCTCCATTCACTTGTACCATATCGTGATAGAAATATCCGGCCTCTTCCTGATCATTTAAAATGAAAAGATATACTCCCGGCACCGACTTGATAAAGCAGGAAGCAAACAAAGAAGCACACGAAGCATGCGTTCCCTCCAAAAACACAGTACGTATATCATTGTTTCGTAAAGTTTTCGCCAGCCCTTCCACTGCAGGATGACGAGTATAACGCGATTGAAGTTCAGTTATTTCCATTGTTTTCGTCAATAGTAAAGTCTTATCTTCTTATCTCACGGACAGAAGATCTCTCAATAAAATAAACATTGCAAAATTATAAAATTATTTCTGTACAGAACAAAATAAACAAGGCTTGAAGAAGGACAAATAAGTTTTAGAACTCCAAAATAAACAATTTTACCCGCAAAAAAACAGAAAGAATGAATAACTTTGCAAAAAGCAAAACCTCCGAATAGTAAAAAACGAGAAGAAAGAATGGCCAAATTCAAAAAAATAGTAGCAGTAGATGAAACATTGCTCAACGAAAGAGCTCTACAGCAACTGCAAAATTTAGGCGACGAAGTCGTGATCTATCACGATTTTCCACAAGATGAGAATATTGTAATAGAACGCATCGCAGATGCAGACTGTCTGTTAGTTTCATTTCGTACACCAATCAGAAGAAATGTACTCGATGCCTGCCGCAACATACGCTACATTGGTATGTGCTGCACACTCTATAATCCAGAAAGTTGTAACGTAGATGTTATAGAAGCACGGAAAAGAGGTATCACCGTATTGGGAGTAAAAGACTATGGTGATGAAGGAGTTGTAGAATATGTGATAAGCGAACTGGTACGCCTGCTGCATGGATTCGGAGGCATACGCTGGCACAAAGATAGTACAGAACTGACTAAATGTAAAACAGGAATCATCGGTATGGGAAAAACAGGACGAATGGTTGCCGATGCTTTAAAGTTTTTTGGAGCAGAGGTCAGCTACTTCAGCCGCAACAGAAAGCCAGAAGCCGATGATGCCGGATATACCTATATGCCGCTTGATGAGCTGTTGGAAAAGAACGAAATCATCTGCACATGTATTCCCCGAAACAATTACCTGCTTGGAAAAAGAGAGTTTTCCATACTGGGTAATCATAAAATCATAGTAAACACTTCGGTAGGACCAACATTCGATGTTGCAGCTATGAAAGACTGGCTTAATGCTTCAGACGGCAATTATTATCTGTGCGATGCCACCGGAATGGGGAACGTGTACGAAGACCTGAAATCGTGTAAAAACCTTCTATATACTCCTTATATCTCAGGAAAATCAATCCAAAGTATAGAAAGACTTTCACAAAAGGCTTTGGCTAATATCGATTACTATTTTCAGGAATCAGCCAACAAATAACCAGTAAATACTGATAAACATACACTTAATATTATTTCTCTAATCAGACCCTTTAACTGTTATGTATAACGATGTCATCGAATACTTAGACAAAAAGCGGGTGAAAGAAGCACTCGTACAACTCTCGGCCTTGGCACATGAAGCCGATGACTGGAAACTCTCATCAGAAATAGAGAATCTCCAAACGACTTATAACTACATGTTGCAATATGCCTCGCAGGGTATGGAAGATCCGGAAAGGAACAAACTGTATCATAGACTGCTGCGTAGAGCATACGAACTTGCCGATAGTGCCGAACTTATACGCAAGTACCACACCGGAAGCGGCTACCAACAGGGAAAGTATCGCGTCATGAAACAGTTTGAATCGAAAAGTTTCCGCGATTATTGTCTCAGCCTTGAAGCATTCAGCGAAGACTTGGGAATGGCACAAATTTCAATAATGGACGACAAGAGCCGCAGCAAATCGATAGACGACATTTACGCACGTCATGAAAAAGATGTAACCGAATTGTTCGACAAAATATGGATATCGACACACTGGACGGACGAAGATCTGGCAGGCGCCAATGCAATATTGGAGTCATTGCTCGTTCCAGCAAACGACGTGGCAGTCATGATTAGTGCCGTAACATTAAGCTTACTGCAACTGTTCGACAGCCGCAAGTTTCAGTTCCTTATAAAAGCCTATCAGACTCATAGCGAGGCAATCGTTACCCAGCGTGCATTAACAGGTATCGCCTTGGCAACCTATTATCAGGAGAAGCGACTTCAACTGTATCCCGAGCTGAAGGAAGCTCTATCGCTCTTAAACGATTCTACTCCCGTAGCTCAGGAGCTGAACAAAATCCAGATTATCTTACTCCTCTCGCGCGAAACAGAAAAAATAGACAAGAAAATGCGCGAAGAAATTATTCCGAACATGAAAATTTCACCGGAGATGATGCATCCGGGACAGAAGATCTTCGACCTGGAGGATATGGAAGACAAGAATCCGGAATGGGAAAAAGAAATCAAACGGGTGGAGGAATATCTGCACGAACTGGGTGCCTTGCAGTCGGAAGGAGCCGATACTTACATGAGTGCATTCTCGCAGCTCAAGTCGTATCCTTTCTTCCGTCAGGCAGCACACTGGTTTTATCCGTTCGACCGCCAGCAGCCGGATGTAGCTCAAGTATTCAAGCAGAAAAATATAGAGGGTGAGAAATCTATCATAGGTACACTCATGGAGTCGACCATGTTCTGCAATTCGGACAAATATTCATTCTGTCTTACCCTGCAAAGCGTTCCTTCCGACCAGTTGGAAATCTTGGCAACAGAGTTTTCCATGCAGAATGAAATGATTGGTGAAGGGCAAGACTTACTTTCCAACTATATAAAGGCTGAAAAGAAATCCGAGAACGTCAGCCGCCAATATATACACGACTTGTATCGCTTCTTTAAGTTGTGGATGTACCGCAACGAGATGCACGACATCTTTACCGACGAACTTGCCCTTTGGAAATGTGAGGCGCTGAAACCACTGACACATACACCGGAAGCACTGAAGCATATAGCCGACTACTTGTTCTCGAAAGAATATTTTCAAGAGGCATGCGAAATTTACAAAGACCTTTTGCAGTGCGGAGAAAACATGGACGACGATATCTGGAGGAAAACAGGATTCTGCTACCAGAAAATGAAAGAATATTCCAAGGCATTACAAGCCTACATACAGGCCGACCTGTTGAAACCGGATCATATATGGACGTTAAAGCAGATGGCACAATGCTATAAACGGCAGCAGCAATATCAGGAAGCGCTGGAATGCTTGTACAAAATTGAAACAATGCAGCCGGAGAACTTAAATCTGCTTCTGCAAATCGGACAATGTCTGGCCAACCTCCGTATGTACGATAAGGCACTGACCTATTTCTTTAAAGTAGAATACCTGGATAAAGCTCCGGCTAATGCACAAAGAGCAATAGGATGGTGCTACTTTATGACTGGGAAATATGATGAAGCTGTTCGCTTCTTCGACAAGTTACTGCACTCCGACGAGTCGCAATCGTCCGACTGGCTAAATGCCGGACACGTTTATCTGGCACAAAACAATATCCGACAGGCTCTCGAATGTTATCGCCATGTGGAAAGCAACTGCCAGACACACGATGAATTTATGAAGCTCTATCTCGCAGATAAGAATGCACTGCTGGAGCAAGGCATCCCAGAAGAGAATATCTATCTGGTTCCAGACATGCTATAAAAAAAAGACACTCCTTCGATTTTCTTTGCATCACAAGGCAAAAGCATTTGAAGGAGTGTCTTTTTATATTCAGTTTCTGTCACATCTGCGCGAAGGTCAGATTGTCATTTTCAGGATCTTTCCGCCCCAGCCCGGCAGTTCAACGGCTACCGGCTTCTCGCTTGTAAAGGAAATGGTTCCTTTTTCTCCCGTCAGCAAGTCTACAGTCTGTACGGTTTCGCTTTCCGGCATCTGCAAATACTCAAACGCATGACGCGGAACATTGACCGAAACCGGCATCGGCATCTCATCGAAATTGACAAGTATCAGCAATACCTCGTTGGCATGCTTGCGGAGGAACGCAAACTGACGATGTTCATTCATCAGCCAGTTTCCCTGATTGGCATACATCAAGTCGAAGAATTCACCTTGCGAGATGGCCTTTTCCTCATTACACAAGTTCAGTACATGGTAATAAAACCGGCGAAGCTCTTTCTCCTTGTCATTCAGCAGGTGAAGATTGTAGCGTCCGTGGTTATTCCATCTTCGGATGCTGTCAACACTCCAGTAATCGAAGATAGTAGTACGTCCGTCGCGTCCGCTGAATCCTTCGCTGTCCATACCTTCCTCGCCCAGTTCCTGTCCGAAGTAAATCATCATCGGATTGGTATTCATGCAAGCCGAAACCAGCAATGCCGGCAGTGCCTTACGGGCGTCGCCTGCAAAGAAATCGGAAGCGATACGCTGTTCGTCGTGGTTCTCCAGGAAATTCAGCATGTGCGACTGAATATCGTTCACGCTCTGCCAGCATCCCGTAATAGAAGTGGCCGAACCATATCCGCATACTACAGCACGAAGGGTATCGTACAGCCCCACCTTATCATACAGGTAATCGAAATGTCCGTTGAAGATATAATTACGATATTCGTTCGGATTATAGACTTCGGCAATGAAAATCAGCTCCGGATGCAGCTTTTTCACCTGAGGAATGACCCAGCCCCAGAACTCGCACGGTACCATTTCCGCCATGTCGCAACGGAAACCGTCTATGCCTTTGGCAGCCCAAAAGAGCAGGATATCCTTCATCTTGTTCCAGGTATCGGGAATCGGTGAGAAGTGATTTCCCGTATTTCCCATATAGTCTACTCCGTAATTCAGCTTCACCGTTTCATACCAGTCGGTTTTGTTCGGATAAGCATCGAAGCGGTTATTTCCGGTAGCCTTGGCAGGCATTTCTTCGTAGGTGCCCGCCTCTTCATTATAAAAGTCTATTTCACCTTCCAGACGCGTACCCGGTATGTAGTAAAAGTTATTGTTTACATCAAAAGCCTTTGTATTGTCATCGTCTTCGCCCAGATCCTTTACGCCCGCAGGCTTGGCAATAGAGTGATACTGACGGGCAACGTGATTGGGCACGAAATCAATAATCACCTTCAACCCGTTGCTGTGCGTACGTTTGACCAGTGCTTCGAATTCTTTCATGCGATGGTTCACATTGACAGCCAAATCGGGATCGATATCATAATAATCGCGGATAGCATAAGGCGAACCGGCCTTTCCTTTTACCACTGAAGGGTGATTTCGGGGAATATTATATGCAGAATAGTCTGTTTGGGAAGCATGAGCAATCACACCTGTATACCAGATATGTGTAGCACCCAGTTTCTTTATTTCATGTAATGCTTTGTTTGTAAAATCATCCATTTTACCGCATCCGTTCTCCTGCAAGCTTCCATTGTATACGTTGTTTACTTCGTTATTGCCGAACAAACGGGTAAAAACCTGATAAATAATCATTTTTTCATTTTGTTCCATAGTCATTATTGTATTTTTTGACATTCTTCTTTTTTACCTGAACGAAAAATACCGCTCTTTTTCATCCTCTTCCAGTTGCTCCAGCACCTGCGAAGCTGCGAAATATCCCGTACTGAAAATTTCTTCAGCCTTTTCCAGTTCGTAGTTCGAGTATTCTCCCAGACCATCGGGGGCAATAATCAAATCTGCTTTTTCAAGCTCGGTAAACGTATTTGCCTGAAACATGAAGTGGTACGCCCTGAGGGCTATGGCTGCCAGATTCTTGCTATATGCATCGGCAACGAGCTTGTAAACGTTCAGTGCCAGCACTTTGTCGCATAAATCACGTATCGGGGTAACGGGAATATTCATAAATACTCCTCCGTCGACATAATAAACTCCCCCAATCTTGACCGGAGCGAACAGCACGGGTATGCAACATGAAGCTGCCACACGACGGGCTATCTCTCCACGCGTGAAGTGAACGGAACAACCATGATCGAAATCGGTAGCCGTCACAACGACAGGTATTTCCAGATTCTCCAGATTGCGTGTCCGCAGATTGCTCCTCATGAAATCGATAAAATAATCCATCTGGAACAGACTTTCTCTGCCCGGACGGACCTTTGCCAGCTCTGTAAACGAACGGTCGGAAAACATCTCCATGATTTCGAAGGGCTGCCTGCCATCGGCTATGAAGACACTGACGATAGCTCCCGCACTGGTACCCGACAGGATATCGGGACGGATATTATGCTCGAACAGTGCCTGCAACATGCCCAGATGGGCAATTCCCCGGATAAATCCTCCGCTCAAAGCGAATCCGATATGATATTTTCCTTCTGTCATAGGTTCAGGTTTATTTTTTATTTGATAATCCGGTAGTAATCGGGCTTACGTGGTTTGGGCTGTGCCGGTTCTCCTTCCGGATATCCTAATGCCAGCGCTCCGATACCAACCAGCCCCTCGGGAAGTCCCCACGACTTCATCAGTTCCTTTCCTTCGGGAGTGGAGAACATTTCGCGCTCACGGTGAATCCAGCAACTGCCCAGTCCCAGCGCATGGGCTGCAAGCATCATATTTTCAAGTACGCAACTGCCGTCTTGTATGGGATTATTGGCATCGCCCGGAACAAGCACCAGCACATAAGTGGGAGCATCGTAATACGGATTGGAGGTCACGCCCATAACGCGGGCATTCATTTCGGCCAATTGCTTGCGCTGAGCTTCATTCTGTACAGCTACGATGTAAGGTGACTGCATGCCTCGTGAAGTAGGTGCATACGTACCGGCTTCGAGTACAGCCTTCAGCTCTTCATCGGTAATTTGTTCTGCTTTATATTTGCGGCAACTGCGCCGTGTCTTGATAATCTGTAAAAAGTCTGTTTTCATAACTTAGTAATTTGTATTGTAAAGATAAATTAAGTTGAACTCAAAAATAACGATTTTATTCCGATTGACGGATAAATAATTACTTTTTTAACGTGAATTTCCTGTCATAATCTGTTTACGTTTTGTATGATATTACAAGCTTTGACACTAATATGCGGATGTATGGAAAAGAAATCCGGCGGCTCTCCGGAAAAACATCGAGACGTTTTCTGAAAATTTGTACAAAAGATTTTATTTTTTGTACAAAAAATTATCCAGACATGCAGAGGTTTCCCCCAAAGACGCAGACGACTCATTCTCTACATGCCGGAGAAAATGCATACAGAAGCCGAAAAGGATAGTTACATGTACAGCGTCATGGCAAATCATGCCGAGTCCGGCAGATACCTGCACCCTGATACGAAAAAAGCCCCTTTCGGCAGCGTATTCACTGCGAAAGGAGCTTTTCTTATTTATCTGTAAAGTGGTTTATCAGTTGTTTTCCGGACGAAGTTTACGAACGGTTACGGCTGTCTGCCACATTTCGCTTTCGCGCAACTGACGAAGTTCTTCGTTCAGTTTATCACGATAGTCCGGCTGAGAGTTTGAGTCGATAGAACGCTGTGCTTCGTGGCCTTCGGCAACCGACTTGTACAGTTTTTCGAATACCGGTTTGGTAGCATCGTGGAACGGAGTCATCCAGTCCAATGCACCACGCTGAGCAGTTGTAGAACAGTTAGCGTACATCCAGTCCATACCTTTTGCTGCAAACAGCGGCATCAACGACTGAGTAAGTTCCTCAACTGTTTCGTTGAATGCTTCCGAAGGTGAGTGTCCGTGTTCACGCAATGTTTCATACTGTGCCAGCAGCAAGCCCTGAATTGCACCCATCAATGTACCACGTTCACCTGTCAAATCGGATGTAGCTTCACGCTGGAAGGTTGTTTCGAACAAATAACCTGAGCCGATACCGATACCCAGTGCAATAGTACGTTCGTAAGCCTTGCCGGTAGCATCCTGATAGATAGCGTACGATGAGTTCAAGCCACGTCCTTCGAGGAACATGGTACGCAAAGATGTACCCGAACCTTTAGGAGCAACCATGATAACGTCGACATCTTTGGGAGGAACCACACCGGTACGGTCGTTCCATGTAATGGCAAATCCGTGAGAGAAATACAATGCTTTGCCAGCAGTCAGATGAGGTTTGATGGTAGGCCATACAGAAATAACGGCAGCATCCGACAACAGACACATGATAATAGTACCTCTCTTGCAAGCTTCTTCGATGCTGAACAAGGTTTCGCCCGGTACCCAACCGTCGGCTACAGCTTTTTCGAATGTCTTGCCCTGACGCTGTCCTACGATTACGTTGAAACCATTGTCACGCAGATTCAGGGACTGTCCGGGGCCCTGTACACCATAACCGATGACAGCTATTGTTTCGTTTTTCAATACTTCACGTGCTTTTTCCAAGGGGAACTCATCGCGGATTACTACATTTTCAGTAACGCCGCCAAAATTCATTTGTGCCATAATTACAATCTTTTTATTAAAAAATCAGTTAAATATCACTTTACAACGAGCGACAACTTCCGTGCCGTTCTTTTTTATTTCTATATCGTATTCGTTCTCGCCCACCTGTTCGCGATAGAAGCTCAGCTTGTCGCCATAATAGCTCTCGGCAACGTATGCCACTTCGAAGCGGTGAATAGATTTATTGCGGAACATTTCGAGTGGGAACAAATCGAGTGCATGTTCGATGTACTTGATACTATTGACATGACCGTTGAGGTCAATGTCGCTGTACTTCACCAAGTACTCGGAACAAGGAGTCTGCTCTGTCACCTTTACACGGCCGGCTTTGGCTATGGGACAGTCTTTCTTGCAAATATAGTCGGTAATCTTGCCGCCATGCAATGCAAGCAAATCGGCAGGCTTACGAGTTTCCATGCTGATCATTGCCCAGATAGAACGTGCATATCCTATCGGCTTGCCGTCCTGATTCAGGATAGCAAAATTACGGTCGGTAAACAGACGGTACACATTTTCCACCCACGTCTGGATGCTGAACTTCTCGTATGCACGGGGCATTTCCTCCATTTCCACTGCCAGACGTGAAAGCACCCATGTATAATGGTTCTCGTTCAGGGTGGCAATGCCGAAGCCGCGCTCTGCCGCATGAAAGCCAGCACAGTTTAACAGATGGTTACCCAATACGCCCATCGTAAGCTTTTCCATAAAATCTACGTGGAACGGTTCTGCTACAAACTGGTAGGTACTAACTTTATTATCCTCACTCATAACCTTCTTTATTGTTTTTCGTTTTTATATCGTTCTTCCCGATGTGCCAGATATTCGTTTACACGCTCAAAACAACTGGTCGAAATTGCAATTCTTCCTGAGCGGACAAATTGCAGTACGCAGTTCAGGTTTTTCAGTTCCTGGTACAAGCTGGTGATATCGTCGCTCATGCCCGTCATTTCTACCACAGAGAAGGTAGGATTTACTTCTACAATGTGTGCGCCATAGCGACGTACAACTTTCGAAGGTTCTGCCGTCGACTGAAATTCGGGCGTAGAAACTTTATACATGGCCACCTCACGCTGGAAGATTTCCTTGTCGGTAAAGTAGTGTGCCTGTATCACGTCCATTTTCTTTTCTATCTGACGTACCAGTTTCTCTATGATATCAGGGGTAGTCCAGCAAGTAATGGTATACTTATGTACTCCCTTGATGGAAGAGGCAGACACGTTCAGACTTTCGATGTTTATCTGGCGACGTGTAAATACAGCCGTTACCTGATTCAACAAACCGGCAATGTTTTCCGAATGAACGATTATCGTATATAATGTCTTATTATCCATAGTTACTCTTAATTAACAGTCCAACAGCATATAGTTTACGGGACTTCCCGGAGGAGTCATCGGCAATACCTTTCCTTCTTCCACCACACAGGTTTCCAGCAGGAACGGTCCGTCGGTTTCCAGCATCTCACGAATGGCGTCGTTCAACTCGGAACGGTCTATCACTCTGCGGGAAGGAATACCATATGCCGAAGCAATCTGCATGTAGTCGGGGTTCATCATCGGAGTAAATGAATAACGGCGTTTGAAGAACATAGCCTGCCACTGGCGGACATTGCCCAGGAAATTATTATTCATAAGAATAATCTTTACCGGTGCTTTCTGCTCCATCACTGTTCCCAACTCCTGCATGGTCATCTGCAAACCTCCGTCGCCCATAAAGGCACAGACTGTACGTTCGGGACATCCGAAGGTGGCACCGATAGCTGCCGGCAAGCAGAAGCCCATCGTACCCATACCGCCCGACGTTACAACACTGCGGTTCTTCGTGAATTTGAAATAGCGACAAGCTAACATCTGGTTCTGACCGACATCGGTAACCAGTATCGCTTCATTTTTGGTTGCCTCGCTCACTGCGTGAACCACCTCGCCCATGTTCAACGGTCCCTCTGCAGGAAATACTTCCGGTTTTATGACTTGGGTATATTCTGTTTCCTCATATGGTTGGAAACTGGCAATCCATTCGGTATGTTTCTGAGGTTTTATCCGTTCGGTCAGCGCAGACAATGTACGCTTGCAGTTGCCAAGCACAGGTACATCTACAGGTACATTCTTACCAATTTCAGAAGGATCGATATCCAAATGAATGACTTTCGCCTGACGGGCATAAGTAGATAAATCGCCTGTCACACGGTCGTCGAAACGCATTCCTACTGCAATAAGCACATCACATTCGTTGGTCTTGACGTTCGGACCAAGATTCCCGTGCATACCCAGCATACCTTTGTTCAGGGGATGACCGGAAGGAAGTGCCGAAAGTCCCAGCAAAGTACATCCACAAGGCATATCAGCCTTTTCGACAAACTTACGCAATTCTTCCTGTGCGCCGCCCAATTCTACGCCCTGTCCGACCAATACCAAGGGACGTTGAGCATTGTTTATCAGTTCTGCCGCCTTGTCTACTTCGTCCATATCCGTTTCCGGATCGGGATCATAACTGCGGATAAAGTCAACATCTACCGGTTCATAATCGGTCATTTCAGTCTGTGCGTTCTTGGCAAAGTCGAGAACCACCGGTCCGGGACGTCCGCTTCGTGCGATATAAAAGGCACGTGAAACCGCCCATGCTACGTCGTCCGCACGGCGTATCTGATAACTCCATTTAGAAATTGGTTGTGTAATGCCTACCAGGTCTACTTCCTGAAAGGCATCTGTACCCAACAATCCGGCACCTACCTGCCCTGCTATGACAACAATAGGCGTACTGTCTATCATGGCATCGGCTATTCCTGTAATGGTATTCGTAGCTCCCGGACCACTTGTTACCAGACAAACTCCAACTTCTCCCGACACACGGGCAAAACCTTGAGCTGCATGTGCAGCCCCTTGTTCGTGACGAACCAGTATATGGTTCAATTTATCTCTATGATCGTATAAGGCATCGAATACAGGCATGATAGCTCCTCCCGGATAACCGAAAAGAGTCTTTACTCCTTCATGCTCTAATGAACGCATCAATGCTTCCGATCCCGTAATTCTTTCTTTAGCCATAAATCAAAATGAAGAATAATGGTTTTATACAATTCTTACTCCACCCTTGTCGGCTGAGCTTACCATGCTGGCATAAGCCTTCAAGGCTTTAGAAACCTGACGGTTACGAGTTACAGGCGTCATCGGACGTGCTGCCAGCTCTTCATCAGTGAGTTTTACATTTATCGTACGGTTGGGTATATCAATCTCAATGATATCTCCGTCTACTATCTTACCGATATTTCCACCGGCTGCTGCTTCGGGAGAAATATGTCCGATACTCAGACCGGAAGTTCCTCCACTAAACCGGCCATCTGTAATCAAAGCGCATTCTTTTCCCAAATGTTTCGACTTGATGTATGAAGTCGGATAAAGCATTTCCTGCATACCCGGCCCGCCCTTCGGACCTTCGTGAGTAATGACTACCACGTCGCCACTCACAACCTTACCTCCAAGAATTCCTTCACACGCTGATTCCTGTGAATCGAATACTTTGGCCGGGCCTGAAAACTTCCAGATACTTTCGTCTACTCCGGCGGTTTTCACCACACAACCATCCTGGGCAATATTACCTTTCAGCACAGCCAGTCCACCGTCTTTGCTGTAAGCATGTTGCAAATCGCGGATGCAACCAGTAGCACGGTCTGTATCAAGTTCTTTATACGTATTGTTCTGAGAACCCAGCTGGATGTTGAATTTACCGCCCGGTGCACTTGTATAAATACGAATAGCCTCAGCATCTACATCCGCTTTGCAGACATTGTACTTGGCAATTGCCTCTCCAAGTGTAGTACCATCTACACGATGTACGGTAGTATCGAGCAGCCCGCCTTTGGCAAGTTCGCCTAAGATATTAAGAATACCGCCTGCACGATTGACATCCTGAATATGATATTTCTGGGTATTGGGAGCAACTTTGCACAAACAAGGTACACGGCGTGACAACATATCGATGTCATCCATTTTAAAATCGACTTCTGCTTCGTGTGCAATCGCCAGCAAATGCAATACAGTATTAGTAGAACCTCCCATTGCAATATCCAGTGTCATGGCATTCAAGAAGGCTTGACGCGTAGCAATACTGCGCGGCAATACGCTGTCATCACCTTCTTCATAGTATTTATATGCATTTTTCACAATCAGTTCGGCAGCATCCCGAAACAAACGTTTACGGTTTTCGTGAGTTGCAACAATTGTTCCGTTTCCCGGAAGGGCTAATCCGATTGCTTCATTCAGGCAGTTCATGGAATTGGCGGTGAACATTCCGGAACAGCTACCGCATCCGGGACAAGCATGACACTCAATCTCAGCTACATCCTCATCGCTGACAGTAGGATCGGCCGACTTAATCATGGCATCAATCAAATCAAGATGCATACCGCCCCATTCTCCTGCTTCCATCGGACCACCGGAAACAAATACAGTCGGGATATTCAATCGCATGGCGGCCATGAGCATTCCCGGAGTTATCTTATCGCAATTCGAAATACAGACCATCGCATCTGCCTTATGTGCATTCACCATATACTCCACGCTATCGGCTATAATGTCACGGGAAGGCAAAGAATACAACATTCCATCATGCCCCATTGCAATACCGTCATCTATGGCAATAGTATTAAATTCAGCGGCAAAGCATCCTAATTTCTCGATTTCTGCTTTTACCTGCTGACCTATTTCATGTAAATGCGTATGCCCCGGGACAAACTGCGTAAATGAATTTACGATAGCAATAATGGGCTTCCCAAACATTTCCTTCTTCATACCGTTGGCTACCCATAAGGCTCTTGCTCCTGCCATACGGCGACCTTCGGTACTCATCGAACTGCGTAACTGATGTTTCATTACATTTATCTCCTTTTCATTAAGTAAAAAGCCTTTCTCAACACTGGCGAGAAAGGCTTCTATACATATTTCTTTATGTGAACTATATACACGAAAACTTTACTCACCTCTTGGTTCTTTTACCACGACGCGAATAATATGCAGGACTGCCAGGTTAATTCGTATATCAGTTATCACTTTCATGTTATCTTGCTTTGTTTTACATCTGCAAAGGTAAAGGCTTTTTCGAAACAAACAAATAAAATGAAAGATTTTTTCGACGAAAAATAATTATTAGTAAGTTCCAAGGCGAATTTTATATCCAAATTCTTTTTATAAAGCCCTTATCATCACTTTTGTTTTAAAAAGAGTAAGCAGAAAAGAAGAAACCTCCTCATTTCAATAAATCATTTTTTATTTGTACCTTTGGCGAAAATTCATTCATTTAAAACTATTATAAAAAAGAGTATGGAAAACAAATACATCACCGTAGCATACCGATTGTATGCTATTGCTGACGGTAACAAAGAATTGCTGGAAGAAGCAACTGTAGAACATCCGTTCCAGTTTATTTCAGGTATCGGATATACACTCGATAAATTTGAAAAAGAAATCACAGCACTGAGTAAAGGAGACAACTTCAACTTTACAATTCCTTGTGCAGAAGCATACGGAGAGCGTAATGAAGATAATGTTCGTCAGGTTGCTAAATCTATGTTCTGTGATCCTGACGGCAACTTCGACAGCGAAAACATCTTCCCGGGTAACATCATCATGCTGAATGATGCAGAAGGACATCAGTTCTATGCGAATGTAGGTGAAGTAACAGAAGATAAAGTTGTACTTGACCTTAACCATCCTCATGCAGGAAAGGACCTGATTTTTGAAGGAACTGTTACAGAAATGCGTCCGGCTACCAATAAAGAAATAGAAGGAATGGTAAACATGATGAGCGGAGAAGGATGCGGTTGCGGATGTGACAGCTGCGGTGGAGGCTGCGGCGACCACGAGCATCATCACCACGACGACGGATGTTGCGGAGGTGGATGCGGACATTGTCATTAATAAATTCAGTCCATATCACGAAAAGTACAATGTCGATGTTATCGTACATTGTACTTTTCATAAACATTTTTCCATTATGATATTTATCGCCGATAGCGGATCGACCAAAACAGATTGGTGCTACGGTACAGAAATAGCTAATTGCAAAATTGTTCAGACGGAAGGAATCAATCCATTCCATCAGCCGGAAGAAAAAATACAATCTATCATTTATAATGAACTTCTTCCACAACTTGAAACTCCAATCCAACGTTGCACAGCTATTTATTTTTATGGTGCCGGATGTTTACCACCAAAAACTGAAAGCATTACGCGGGTATTACAAAATACGTTTCCAGAAGCTGATATTTTTATAGAAACAGACTTGCTGGGAGCTGCACGCGCCTTATGTAAAAATGAGGCAGGAATAGCCTGTATCCTCGGAACGGGTTCCAACTCATGCCTATATGATGGAAAGACAATCATACAGAATATTCCCCCGTTAGGATATATTTTAGGAGATGAAGGTAGTGGGGCTTACTTAGGAAAACGTTTTATCAGTGACTGCCTGAAGGGACAATTGCCTGAAATATTACGGGACGGTCTACAGGAAAAGTTCGACCTTACTATTCCTGAGATATTGGATAAAGTCTATCGACAGCCACAAGCCAACCGTTTTCTTGCTTCTTTTACACCTTATATATATGAGCATAGAAGAATGACACAGGTACATGCTTTTCTATTAGACTGTTTCGGAGAGTTCTTCCGCCGCAATGTCCTGATGTATCCGCAGATATTTCCGGTTTCTTTTGTCGGCTCCATTGCATGGTACTTTCACGAAGAACTGGAAGAGTCTGCACATTCTTTTAATATACCACTTGGAATTTTTATAAAGAATCCTATAGACGAGTTGACTCGTTATCACTTTCAATTATCAGAATATTGATAAAATAAAAAAGGGAATCTTCCCAGACTCCCAATCTTCATTAACCTTAAATCTAATACCATGAAAAACACAATGCAAAGATAGAGATTATATGTTATATAACACAATAAGAGCAAAGGAAAAGCCTGCATATTAGCTTTATTTAACAAATAAATCTTTTATATACAAAACGGGTTAAAATTATTTGCTTATTAAACAGACAAAATATAACTTTGTTGAAATATTTTTAAGCACACACCATACATACATCAAATAAGTAAAGAATACAATATTAAGTTTAACCTATTATAATTTAGTTATGGAGAATTATACAAATAATATGGTACGCTACAATAGCATAATAAAGGCATGTGTCCTTATAGGGGAATTATGTATTTGTAGCGGATTATTCTATATTTTTTACCTATGGGCAATTTATAAGGGAAAATATACAGAGTTAACGGCCACATTACCTCAAGTATTAATCATCATCATATTGTGTTATCTGATATGTAGCATTCAAGGCGGAGTTATCTTACACCTGCGTAAAATATATCCCTATCAGATAATCATGCGTGTATTCCGTAACGTTTTTTATTTCTCAATATTGGGAGGGGCAGTATTAAGTGCAGGAAAGTTCATGAATATATATTCGATGTTTTTTCCAGCCTACATTTCCACCTTATTTCTTTTACTAAGCCTTTTCCGACTTACATTTAGAAATGTACTAAAACATTTCCGCAGTCAAGGGAAAAACGTACGCTATGTTGTGTTAGTGGGCAGTACATCCAATAATATTGAAATGTATCATGAGCTATCGGACGACCCGTCTACGGGGTATAGAGTAAATGGATATTTTGATGATAAGCCTAATCCTGAAATGCCATCACAATGTCAATATTTAGGACAACCGGAGGACGTACAAAATTACCTGAAAAAAAACTCATATATACATTATCTATTTTGCTGTCTTCCCTCACGCCGTAGCGATATAATCGTGCCGATAATCAACTATTGCGAAAACCACTTAGTACATTTCTACAGTGTGCCGAACTTGCATAATTACCTGCATAATCGGGTATATTTTAACATGATGGGAAATGTTCCTTATCTTAGTCTACGCCAAGACCCATTAAGCCGCACCGAAAATAGATTTCTGAAACGTACATTCGACATTGTTTTCTCCCTGTTATTCCTGTGCACGCTGTTCCCGATTATCTTAATCATTGTTACTATCGTAACCAAACTGACGATGCCAGGTCCAATCTTCTTCCGACAGAAACGCAACGGACTGAATGATAAAGAATTTTATTGCTATAAGTTCCGTTCGATGAAAGTCAACAAGGAGGCAGATACTTTGCAGGCAACCAAAGACGATCCCCGCAAAACCCGCTGGGGAAATATCATGCGAAAGACAAACATCGACGAGCTGCCCCAGTTTATCAATGTTCTGCTTGGCGATATGAGTATAGTAGGACCACGTCCTCACATGCTGAAGCATACGGAAGAATATTCCAAACTGATAAACAAATACATGGTACGCCACTTTGTCAAGCCAGGTATTACAGGCTGGAGTCAGGTAACCGGCTACCGAGGTGAAACAAAGGAGCTGAAAGATATGGAAGGACGTGTAATTGGCGACATCTGGTACATTGAACACTGGAGTTTCTGGCTGGATATTTACATCATCTACAAGACCGTCAGAAATGCAATCCATGGTGAGAAAAATGCTTATTAATTTAATATAGCGATACAATAACGGCAGAGATTATCTGAGAAAAAGATATTCTCTGCCGTTGTTTTTATTCGGTTACAACCATTTGGAAACCCTCTCTTCTGTCAGTTTCCACAGCTCTTTTGCCTGTCGGTGATGAAGATACTTATCCGACAAAGGCTTCGGGTGACAACTGACATTCAGTGTCCCGCTCCGCTTACCTGCTTCTTCATCCAGCAACAAGCTGACGGCTGTAGCAGCCCCCTGACGAGGCGTACGGATAAAAGGCCGGAAAAGAATATCCGTCAAAGGATCGAACCACATGTGCATGGTGATAATGTCCGTCGATACAATACCCGGATCGGCAGCATTGACTACGATTCCCCGCTCTCTGACACGAGCTGCCAGTTCCAGCGTAAAGAGAGTCAGAGCCAGTTTCGTATTACTATAAATAGGGATACGCCAGAAACCACCTTTTCTGCCGCGCTGAAAAAAATCAGGAAAATCCAGCCTGCCGATGGCATACGTACAGGAAACCATATTCACAATACGGCTCCCCGCTTCCATCAGCGGCAAAAGCTTGCGCGTCAGCAGATAGGGGCCGACATAATTCACGCTGACGGTTCGTTCTAACCCGTCTTCCGTAATATGAAGTCCCGTTTCCATCGTTCCCGCATTATTCATCAGCAAGGTAATCTGTTCACCCCGTTCCACCATCTTCCGGGCGAAAGATGCGACCGAAGTCAGTGAAGCCAGATCGACAAACTGCACCTCTATATCCGCATTGCCTGTTTCCGACATAAGCAGATTCCGTTTTTCCTCTGCCCGCGACAGATTACAACACGCCATTATCACCTTATAACCAGCCGATGCTACCGCACGAGTTATCTCTGTACCCATACCTCCATCAGCACCCGTTATCACCGCCAGTTTCTTTTCCATCTTATCCCTTGCTTTCTATACGTTCGATTTCCTTTTTAATACAAGGAGGAAGCTCCTCTTTCAGACGTTGATGGCACGCCATATCAATGGTATACATGCGGGCAATACAATAGTTGCTGTGCTTACAGCTACAGCGCGCATTTTCTTCCTCACGCATACGATTTACAAAACCCGGCTCGTTGAGTAACGCACGCCCCATTTGTACAGCCTCGAATCCATCGTTCAAGACCTCATCGATTTTCTCACGGGCAACCAGTCCGCCCACATACACCAGCGGCATATCCAGTGCCTTCCGGAACTTCAATGCATCTTCCAGAAAATAAGCCTCGCGGAAAGGCACAGCAGGTATCATCCATTTCCCCACCAGACGTACGCCATACTTCAGCCACCAGCAGGTCATGTAGTGCGTCATGGTACGGATTGGCATTTCTCCTCTCATCACATACATCGGAGCCTTGCTCACGAAACCTCCGCTCAAGACCAGCGCATGGGCACCCGACTGTTGCAACCGATGTGCCACCTGCAGCGATTCTTCCAGTTCCATGCCTCCCCGAAATCCGTCGCGCATGTTCATCTTTACCAATACTGCCATGTCTGTTCCTGCCGCTTTCATCACCTCCTCCATCACCATGTCCATGAACTTCATCCGGTTTTCCAGCGAACCGCCAAACTGATCCTTACGGTGATTGGTAGCAGGAGAAAGAAACTGGCTGATAAGATAACCATGTCCGGCATGAATTTCCACGGCATCGAATCCGGATTCACGTGCCAGACGGACGGCTTGTCCGTATGCCCGTGCCATTTCGGGCAGTTCGTCCGCACGAAGTCCCCGCACAAAGGTAGGCGAATAAAGATTGAATCCGCTGCTCGCCCCTACAGGCAGACAGCCACAGATACTCTTGTGCGACATGTTGCCGCAATGTCCTAACTGGATACTTACCGCTGCTCCCTCGGCATGGACAGCATCTGTCAGCCGACGCAAACCGGGTACAATCTCCGGACGCATCCACAACTGGCGGTCGAACGACAAGCCGCTTCGGGTAACTGCCGCATAAGCGACCGTCGTCATACCAACGCCACCTGCCGCTACCGAGCGATGATACTCGAGCAACTGCTCGGAAGGTTTGTTGCCGGGGCACATGCTTTCGAAAGCCGCCGAACGGATGGTACGGTTACGCAATGTCAGCGGTCCCAGTCGGACCGGAGTAAATAGTTTTGAATCCATAATAATCAGTTAAAAAGTTAACACTGCAAGCAATCCGGCCTTATCTTTTCCATAGAAAAGGCGCTCACTTGCCACGCCCGGAAAAGATACATCCGGCAGCGTTCTAATATATATAAGGTATAATACGTTTTCTGTTTCCAACTGCCTTCTCGCCAAATTCCTCGCAATAACGCTTGTAAATGGCATCGGCACGCGGCACCAGGTTGGCAGCCGTCCACCAGACAAACACCCATGCGGCAGGCGAACCTGTCAGCAGAGCGAAGCCAATCCATTCTATCAACTCACCCAGATAATTGGCAGAAGTCACATAGCGGTAAAAGCCTTTCTGCGGCAAATAATGTTTCGTATCGCCGGGTTTACGAAGGTGACGGATGACATAATCGGAATGCAGGTTGATTCCCATTCCAAGTACAAACAATGCCAAACCAATCCATGGCAGAGAATGCATCCAGAACTCACTGCCGTCCGCATACAAGCCATCGGGAGGATAACGGAACAGACTTGCCGTAAGCAACATGCCATTCAGTATATTAAATACTACTCCCATGGCAACAATGGCAACCGGCATACGACTTTTGCCTCTCATTAACAACGGGAAAACAAACGAACGCTGAAAATAATGCAACAAAAACAAAAAGGCAAATGCAGCCTGTGGAGCCCATATCCCCACTCCACTGCACACCCACCCGTACAGCATGACAATAAATGCCGGTACTTCCATCAACATCCAGGCCAACTTGTTGGGAAGAGAAACTCCCCACGAGGCTGTCCGGAACATACCATATCCTGCCTTTACAAAATAAAGCGCCACAAAAACTACCACACCAGCTACCGACATGGCATATAAAAGGAATTGATACGTTTCATGACTCATAAGCTCCAATTTTATGAAAACAACCAAAATTACAAAAAAAACAAGACAACTCAAGTAGTACGAAAACCATAAAAAATCCCCTTTTTCTCCTATTATCCTCTTCGTAAATCATACGATACAAATAAGGTAAAAAGAGAAAAAGGGGAAAAGCTGCCTGTCATTCCACCAGAGCGTCAATATGTTTCCGGAAAAACGTCAGCAGAAAAAAATTTTTTTTGTACAAATTCTCAGAAAATTTGTACAAAAAATCCTGTACGTATCAGCACGCCTTGAAACTCATGTCCAGACCTTTTACAGAATGCGTCAGGGCACCTACCGAAATGAAGTCGACACCGCACTCGGCATAGTCGCGCAACGTATCAAACGTGATACCGCCCGATGACTCAAGCTCTACACGTCCGTTCACCATTTCTACCGCCTTACGAGTATCTGCCGGCGTAAAGTTATCAAGCATGATACGGTCTACACCACCCAAATCGAGCACCTGCTGCAATTCATCAAAGTTGCGTACTTCGATTTCTATCTTCAAGTCCTTGCCTTTTGCCTTACAGTATTCACGTGCACGGGTGATAGCCTTGTCAATGCCCCCGGCAAAGTCAACATGATTATCTTTCAGCAGAATCATATCGAACAGACCGATACGGTGATTTACGCCGCCGCCAATCTTAACTGCCATCTTTTCGAGCACACGCATACCCGGAGTTGTTTTACGGGTATCGAGTACGCGAGTCTTGGTTCCCTTCAGACGCTCTACGTAACGGTGTGTCATGGTAGCGATACCACTCATACGCTGCATGATGTTCAGCATCAGGCGTTCAGTCTGAAGCAAAGACTGCACTTTACCTTCTACGACCATTGCTACGTCGCCCGGCTTTACGTGTGCGCCATCGTTAATGAAAACCTCCACCTTCAGTTCCGGGTCGAAACGGCGGAAAACTTCCTTTGCCACCTCGATGCCGGCAAGAATACCTTCTTCCTTAATCAAGAGTTTCGATTTTCCCATAGCATCGGCAGGAATACACGACAAGGTGGTATGGTCGCCGTCACCAATATCTTCTGCAAACGACAAATCAATCAGACGATCGATTAAATCCTTAACTACTTTTTCGTCCATCTTTATTTATGATTTTAAATATGTTTTCTTACTGGCAAAGGTAAGGATAATCCTTATCTTTGCAAAAAGATTAAATTAAAACAAGACAGAAAATGAAATTTACGTTACTTGTTGTCGGACGGACAGTAGAAAAACATTACATCACCGCCATAAACGATTACGCAGAGCGTACGAAACATTATATCTCTTTCGACATAGAAGTCATCCCAGAGCTCAAGAATACCAAAAGCCTGAGCATGGAACAGCAAAAAGAAAAAGAAGGAGAACTGATTCTGAAAGCCTTACAACCGGGCGACGTACCCGTTTTGCTTGATGAACACGGCAAGGAATTCCGCTCCGTCGAATTTGCCTCATGGATAGAACGCAAGATGCATACGGTAACCAAACGGCTGGTATTCATCATCGGAGGCCCCTACGGATTTTCGCCTGCCGTATATGCCGCTGCTCAGGAAAAGATATCTTTGTCGAAAATGACCTTCTCACATCAGATGATCCGGCTGATATTTGTAGAACAACTTTATCGTGCCATGACAATTCTGAACAACGGTCCGTACCATCACGAATAAAAAAATATCGCACGGACGGCAAGTCTTTCATTCAGACTTGCTGTTCGTGCGGCAATATTATCTTTCCAACAACCGGACAGCAGGCCTTTTCATTTGCCTGATCAGGGTCTTGGTTTCAGCATCTACCCGATACGATTCAGTTATTTTCTGCAACGTTTTATTGTATGTAAAGTCGTCCAGCGTATTCTGTTTCAAATAATTCATGGTAAGCTCAGGAAATTTTACAAAGCAAACCGACAATGCCCATGCTACGGCCATCTTTACATAATATCCGTCGTGCCGGATAGTATCATATTCTTTCAGTAGTTGTCCGATATGCTCCTCGTCGATGAAAAGCTGCATACTCATCACTACCCCGAAGCGAATCTCGTATTCTCCCTGTGCATGCATCCAGTCTACCAGGTAGTTCCACAAGCGGTCTTTATTGTCGCTTATAAACTTTTTTCCTCCCCCGAACTTAAATGTATCACACACCGACCAGCTGTTTATAATCCATACAAAGCAAGTTACACGATGTAAATAGTATTCCACATCATCATCGGGCTTGATACATCCCAACACCATTCCCTGTAACATACGCTCTTCCATATAAAACGTATCGGCCGTAAGCAGATATTCTTCCCAGTTTGTATGGGAAATCTGTACTGCAAGTTTACGAAGTTCAGGAATTCTGATTCCTAAAACATGCTCTACACCGGGATTTAAACTTTCGGCAAATGCTCTATTTGCTCCCTCCGCCAGACGTAACAAATGTTCTTTGATTGTCAGGTCGTCCAATCGGTATTCTTCCATTTCTATATACCATTAAAAACAAATTTTCCGCAAAGTTAAAAACAACTGTACCTACTACTAGGTATTTAACAACTTTTTTTACCAACTAATGGGTATTGATGCCCCAAAGCAGGTATTCTACCTTTGCCTTTGTTAAAAATAAACAAAAGGAAAGAACAAATGAAAAGTAAAATGTTTCTATTTTCACTTTGTTTCGCAGCAGTAAGCACGCATGCTTCTGCAGTAAACGAAGTTGAAAAAGCATGCGGCAACAACGGCAGCACGGTAAAGGAATCGAGAACCCCAAAGCGTTCCATTCTGAAAACCGAGAAAGACAGTAAAGGGTTAACCATTGGAGGATACGGAGAGGCTGTATACAGTCATAACTTTTACTCCGACAAATATATCCGCTACACAGCCAAAGACCCGAGCGTTTACAAAGGACAATCGCACGGACGCTTCGACTTACCTCATGTGGTACTTTTTCTGAATTATAATTTCGGACACGGATGGACAATGGGTAGTGAGATAGAATTTGAACATGGAGGAACCGAAAGTGCTGTCGAAATAGAAGAAGAGGAAGCGGGTGAATACGAAAGTGAAGTGGAACGTGGCGGAGAAGTAGCACTGGAACAGTTCTGGATCCAGAAGTCTATTTGCCCGGAGTTCAATATCAGGCTGGGACACATCATCGTTCCGGTGGGAGGAACAAACCAGCATCATCTGCCGACTGAGTTTTTCGGAGTTTATCGTCCTGAGGGAGAAAATACCATCCTCCCCTGTACTTGGCATGAAACAGGCATCAGCTTGTGGGGACAGACTGGCAACTGGCGCTATGAAGTATTACTGGTTCCGGGACTGGATTCTGACCGCTTTAATCGCCTAAACTGGATACAAGGCGGTGCCGGCAGCCCGTACGAATTCAAAATAGGCAATTCTGTAGCCGGAGCTTTCCGCATAGACAACTATTCTGTCAAGGGACTGCGCTTGTCTGTCAGCGGCTATGCAGGTAATTCATTCAACAATTCACTGAACGACTACAAGGACAGCGAAAAGTATAAAGACATAAAAGGTACAGTCTTGATTGGTGCCTTCGACTTTAATTACAACGACCATAACTGGATTGTCCGTGGCAATTTCGATTACGGCCATCTGAGTGATGCCGACAAGATTACGGAGGTCAACAAAAAGATGAGCAATAACTCCCCTTCACCTCAGCAGAACGTGGCCGAAGCTGCCATTGCTGCCGGTATTGAAGCAGGCTACAATGTTTTCTCCCAAATCAGGAAACTAAACGAAAAAGGACAGAAACTGTATGTCTTTGGACGCTACGACTATTACGATTCCATGTATAAAACCAGCACTCCTATTTACAGATTCTGCGGACGTAACCGCCTTGCTGCCGGACTGAACTACTATCCTATTCATGATATCGTCATTAAAGGAGAATACTCCATCGGACTGATGCGAAATCCTTATAATAATGAACCGTCCGTATCGGTAGGAGTAGCCTATGCAGGACTATTCACTAAATAAATTCAAGCGAAACAAGTATTAAAATAATATCAACAAAAAAAATCAATAGACATGAACAAGTTTTTTAAATTACCTCTCTGCCTGGTCATGACTGCCATGATGGGCACTGCTATGATTTCGTGTAGCGACAACAACAGTGGGAACAACAATTCCAACGGACTTTCGGATGAAGAACAAACTCTGAAAGAAGTTATCATTCCCTATGTAGACAATACAATTATCGCCACGTACAAAGCAATGGCAGACGAAGCCATATTAATGAGTGACGCTTGTACGAAAGCAAAGGAAACCTATTTGAATGGAGATAAGAAAAAGGCTACAGAGTATGTAGCCGAAGCATGTGAGCACTGGACCGAATCACGAAAAGCATGGGAATTGAGCGAAGCTTTTCTATTTGGTGCGGCAGGAGATTATAACATCGACCCACATATTGACTCGTGGCCTCTTGATCAGGTTGCTCTGGATAATCTGCTGAATAACCAGAAGATGATGGATGCCATAGGAACCGGCGACTTTGATTACATCACAAGCAATCTGGGATATGGGCTTCTGGGCTATCATGCACTGGAATATATCTTGTTCCAACTGACTGATGACTCTCATCGCGAGCCAAGAAACTTCGAAAAGACATACAGCTACAGCGGACAAGTAGTAAATATAACCAACAATCACATGATTTACATGGCAGGAGTAGCTCAGGATTTGCGCAACCAGTGTATTCGGCTGGAAGCATCTTGGGCAGGAATAGGTAACGTTACGACACAAAAACAGGAGATTCTTGCAGATACGGAACAGGAGCCGACCTTCGATTACGGTACAAGCATGAAGACAGCCGGACAGGGAGGAAGCAAATATACCAGCTATACCGTCGCTGCACAAGAATTGATTCAAGGATGTATCGATATCGTAGATGAGGTTTGTACGCAGAAAATCGGCCGTCCTAACTCAGGTCAGACAGCCGACGACAAGAATTATATCGAATCTCCCTACGCATTAAATTCGGTTGTCGATTTTACAGACAATTTTAAAAGCGTAAAAAATGCATACGAGGGCATCGGATACGACGGAAAAAACAACTCGACTTCTGTCAGTGCTTACATTGCTACCGTCGACCCGACTACTGATACAGAAGTAAAGACCTTGATCGACGAATCTATTACCAAGATACAGGCCATACCGGAACCTTTTGCCAAAAACGCAACTGGAGCACAAGCCAATGCAGCCATCGAATCATTAACTAAATTGTCGGCTGCACTAAACAAGGCAAACAAAGCTCTTTTAAAATAATCAGGAGAATTTCTCTTTAAAAACAGCCCAACAGTTCAAGACAGCCATCTCGGAACAAAAAGTTATTTCCATATAGAACCGACTGATCCAAGATGGCTGTTGCAACTGGAAAGCGATCTACATTTACTGCAATATGAAGACAAAATTTTTTCATCTGATACATTCTTTATGCATTATCAGTGTCCTGACAGCATGCAGCGACAATGAGAATCAGACTACAACACCAGATTCCCCTGGCAATAGCGAAAAGCCGGAATGGTACTATGCCGGAGGACAATTAGGAACCTCCTATCTTACCACCTCGAATGCTTTCGAACAGCCGACCGAGCCCGTCGAATCAAGCGAAGAAATGAGCCAGCGGTTTAAGAATGGAGAGCAACTGTTTGAAAAAATGTATATGAACAATCACTCCGGAGTTCGCAAAGGACTGGGCCCGGCTTATGTACGGAGTTCATGTATTCATTGCCATCCCGGCTACGGACATGGTAAGCGTAATGCCTCAGGTGCCTTTCAAACGACAACAATCGGGAACGGATGTCTGCTGGTTGTCTACAATCCTGATACCGATGGATATGTAAGCTGGCTGACCGGAATGCCACAGGGACATGCCACCCAGCCCTTCAAAGCCCCGCTGGACGAAAGCAAAGTCATTATCGAATGGAAAAAATATACCGACGAGTGGGGCAACAAGTTTCCCGATGGTGAGAGTTACGATTTGGAATATCCTGAGGTGACTCTCGCTCCAGACGCGGTCTATGCCAAAAACAAAGGTATCATCAGCAGTCTGGGTAATTATAAAGTCCTGCTGGAATCTACTATCGGCATTTACGGTACCGGCTTGCTGGATGCCATCAGCGACGAAGATTTGAAAGCACAATATGCTCAAGAAGAGCAAGATGGTTACATGCAAAACGGCTTGAACGAGGCTTTTTTCAAAAACGGAGAATGGGTAAAGCAATACAGCAACACCAAGGTTACAGATGTCAATCCGGACTTTGCCGACAAAGGAGAACAGCATCCGTTCAGATTTACTTATGCCTTGAGCCGCGGACCGCTGCAAGATGCAGCAGGAGCCAATGCCATGTGGAACATCACCAATGTAACTCGCAGCAACCGCCGCTATCATTATCTCGACACTTACTTTGCCAACGCAGAGGGAGAAGACAAGACAGTATATGGAGGAAGTTCGTGGGTAAAGGCTTCTGCCAACGACCCGGAAGTACAAGCCGGCTATCAGGCCTATATTGAAGAAGCCGATCCCAAGAAAAATCACCCGACGTGGCACGCCAATGACTATTCGGACAAGGAACAAGTGACAAAGGCTATTGCTTCCTACCTGACGTCCAAGGAACTGGATGTAGAGATGGACGATGAAGATTTCATCGATTTCATGGTATGGCACCGGGGACTTGCTGTTCCTGCCGTGCGCAACATCAACGATGCTGATGTCAGAAAGGGAAAAGAACTCTTCGCACAGATAGGATGTGCATATTGTCATCGTCCGTCATGGAAAACGGGAGATGATACTTTTTACGACCCGAACGGATTTTTTGCCAAGGGAGACAACCGCCTTCCCCGGTATCCGAACCAGACAATCTGGCCTTATTCCGATCTGGTTCAACATAAACTTCACATGGAAAACGATATCCGCACCGGCTGGTGCCGTACCACTCCTCTTTGGGGACGCGGACTGCATCAGATGTGTACGGGTTCCTCTACCTCCGACCGTTTGCACGACAACCGTGCACGAAACGTCATCGAAGCAATCATGTGGCATGGAAATAAAAAGAGCGACGCCCGCATGACTGTAGAAAAATTCCGTAATCTCTCGAAAGAAGAGCGCGATGCCATCGTGAAATTCATTGATTCCATCTAAAAACATGGTCCGGCTTTTCCAGCAAAGGAAATAACCGCATCCGGAAAGACGGCGAGAATATTTATCATTTACTGCAGATTACACTGGACTATACAGGCCTGACTGCCCCCGACAGTCGAAAAGGATAGCAAATTTATGACCTGACAAATTTGTGTAATCTGTGGTAAATGTTTACTTTAGTCCTTTATCTTTACGACACGTAAAACAGCATACAGAATGACAAATACATTAAAGAAAATAACCTTTTCCCTATGGGGAATTCTCATTCTTATCATGGCAGCCGCAACAATTGCCGGAAAACTGTACGGAACAAAAGTTGCCGAGACCTATATTTACAGTTCGCCTTTTTTTATTGGGCTTTGGATAGCAGCAACCATACTCTCTCTTACCTACATCTGCAAGCGCCATCTCGAAAGAAGAAAAGCCACTTGTGCCCTACATCTGGCATTCATTCTTATATTATCGGGAGCACTGACTACACATCTTTGGGGAATACAGGGAAGCGTCCACCTGCGACAAGGAGCCAATCCGGTGACAACATTCACCACAAACGACGGACAGACAGCAGACTTTCCTTTTGGCGTATCACTAAAACAGTTTGAACTGGCCTATTATCAAGGGACATTTGCTCCGATGGATTTCGTCAGTATACTAAACATTCACGACGGTGATACGACACTGACAGGAAAAGTTTCCATGAATCACATCTATACTTACCGGCACTACCGTTTCTATCAGTCGGCATACGATGCAGACCAGCAAGGAAGCACTTTATCGGTCACTTGCGACCCTTACGGCATTGCACTCACTTATACCGGATATGTTGCGATGCTGCTGGCATTCATCGGATTCTTTTTCGACAGACACAGTTACTTCCGCAAGCTGCTTCACCACCCGAGTCTGAAACGAACGGTGACTTGCCTGCTGTTGCTTATCGGCAGTGTCGCAGCACTTGAAGCATCTGTACCTCCAACTCTGCCTAAAGAAACAGCCGGCAAATTTGGGAAACTCTACGTATATTACAACAACCGTATCTGTCCCCTGCAAACACTCGCCAAGGAATTTACGACCAAACTTTATGGTCGCCCGACTTACAAAGGCTTTACTTCCGAACAAGTTCTGACCGGATGGCTCTTCTATTACGAGCAATGGAAACAGGAGCCCGTCATTCTCATCAAGGACAAAAATGTACAAAACATACTGGGAGTGAAAGGGAAATATGCTTGTCTTGCCGATTTTGCAAATTCCACCGGCTATAAGCTCGACCAAATCTCATATGCTGAAATTACAGCCAAAGAATTACGTGCCATAGAAGAAGCCAACGAAAAATTCAACCTGATAAGTATGGCTTGCAACGGCAGCCTCTTCAAGCTCTATCCGTTCCGTGAAAAAAATGAAAAACAGCCGGTATGGTACTCGTTAACCGACGAGTTGCCCGTATCTATCCCCCACGAACAATGGGCTTTTATCCGCTACAGCATGAATCTGCTTGCCGAAAAGACTGCTCACCAAGAATATGAAGCCATTGATACACTCATCGAGAAAACCAGGATATACCAGAAGAAAGAAGCACGGGGATTCCTGCCTTCGGATGCACAATTTCGTGCCGAAATACAATATAACGAAATGGATTTTACCCGTCCGCTTGCCATGCTCTGCCTGACCGTCGGCATCCTCTCCTATCTCTACTACTGCCGGAGAATGATAAGCCGACGCAACTGGAATATCTCAACCGGCAAACTGCTGCTTGCCGGACTCGGAATTGCAGGCATATACCTTCTGATACTTATCGGGCTTCGAGGGTTCATCAGCGGACATCTGCCAATGTCGAACGGATACGAAACCATGCAGCTTATGTCCTTATGCAGTATTCTGCTCACTTTTTTCCTGTACCGGAAGTTTCAACTGGCTATTTCATTCGGCTATATCTTGTGCGGACTCACCCTGCTGGTCGCCATGCTTGGCGAAGCAAACCCACCCGTCACCCAACTTATGCCGGTGCTTGCCTCCCCTCTTTTAAGCATCCATGTAGTAACCATCATGCTATCGTACTCACTGCTGGCTTTTGTCATGCTGAACGGAATCACGGCAATTATCCTGAGCCACACACAGACAGACTGCGGCCAGCAGATTATCAGACTGCAAGTCATCAGCCAGCTCATCTTATATCCCGCCGTCTTCCTGCTGGCAACCGGTATCTTTATCGGAGCTGTATGGGCAAATGTTTCGTGGGGAAGATACTGGGGATGGGATCCTAAGGAAGTATGGGCACTCATCACCCTGCTGGTTTATGCCGCCGCCCTGCATCCGGCATCCCTATCTCCCTTCCGCCGGCCTCAGTTTTTCCATTGGTTTACCGTAATAGCCTTCTTCAGTGTACTGATCACTTACTTTGGAGTCAATTTCATAATGGGAGGCATGCACAGTTACGCCTGAGCCATCCTCCTTCTTCATCCCGATAAAAAGCAAAAAGAGGCTGATGCAATACAGCATCAGCCTCTTTCCTGTTCCCCCACGCCAACGGGGTAACGCTAACTATTTCTATTTATTTTCATCAATAAACTTCTACTTTGCCAGCCAGTTCCTTACACTTGTCGCGCAAAGCATCCAGATCGCCGTCGTTCTTATCGTAGCATACTACGACTCCCATACGGCGGTTCAACTTGGTATAAGGCTTTCCGAAGATACGGAGGTAAGTATTAGGCTGCGAACAAACCAGTTCCTCTCCACGGTAACGCGGAGTTTCCTTGCTGGCAATAGGAGAAAGAATCACGGCACTTGCACCGATATGTTCCTGAGTAATACCCGGAATAGGAAGTCCCAGCACAGCATACAGATGAAGTTCGAACTCGTTCAGGTTCTGTGTATTGGCAAGTGTAACCATACCCGTATCATGCGGACGCGGAGAAAGTTCCGAGAAATAAACTCCGTTTTCATGACTCAAGAAAAATTCTACCCCCCACAAGCCGTAACCTGTAAGCGCTTCGGTAACCTTTGCCGCCATCTTCTGAGCCTCAGCAAGATGCTCGGGAGCGATATGAGCAGGCTGGAAACTTTCACGATAGTCGCCACCTTTCTGTACATGTCCGATTGGCGGGCAGAACAATGTCGGGCCATTTTTCTGAGTAACTGTCAGCAAAGTGATTTCACTGTCGAACTTGATAAACTCTTCTACGATGAGTTCTTTGATATCGCCACGGCTGCCTTCACATCCGTACGCCCATGAATATTCCAAATCCTCAGGACCTTTGGCTACCGACTGTCCCTTACCTGACGATGACATCAGCGGTTTGATTACACACGGATAACCAATCTTTTCGGCTGCTTCTTTCAGTTCGTCCAATGATTTGGCATAATAATATTTTGCAGTCTTCAGTCCCAGTTCCTTAGCCGCAAGGTCGCGGATAGCCTTACGGTTCATTGTAAAGTTTACGGCACGGGCACTCGGCACAACCTGAATACCTTCTTTTTCCAGATGATAAAGACGTTCGGTACGGATAGCCTCAATCTCGGGTACGATAATATCGGGATGATATTTTTCTACCACACGGTCGAGTGCATCACCATCCAACATATTAAATACCTCACAAGCATCGGCCACCTGCATGGCGGGAGCACCTGCATACGAATCACATGCGATAATGTACTGTCCCAGACGTTGGGCAGCAATCACAAACTCTTTTCCTAATTCGCCGGAACCCAGCAAAAGTATTTTCTTAGTCATATCTTAACAGTTAATCCTATTTTCTTTTCAGCAAAGATAACGATTTCTGTTGATAGATTATACGAAGTATGATAAATAATAATAAAATCACTTTGCCGGCATATCAAGAGAAAGAATTATTTTTTGTACAAAAAATTTTGGTTTTTGTACAAAAAATAAAAAAACGTCCCGACAAATTTGAAGAAACGTGAGCACGAATAAAAAAAATCATGCCCGCGTTTCAAAAGAGTTGCGGGCATGATTACAAAATACTGGTTTACAGTATATGAAACTTGTTATTTGCCTATTTTCATTCCTTGCGTATTGAGTTCACCTATTCCACCTCTATGAAAAGAAGCCATTTGAGCTGTTCCGGTAAAATTTGCAGCACCTATGCCATTCACATCAGCATCAATCTCTTCGCAGTTGATGTTGACGTTTACTTCGCCGACGCCGCTCAGATTGAATTCCGCCTTACGGCAATGCAAGTCCTTCACATTGAATTCACCCACTCCGCGGAAATCCACATCCAAATCTTGTACATCTACCTTACCATCGATATTGAATGAGCCGACTCCGCTGAAGTCAAGTTGCTTCAAATCGGGAGCAGAAATACGGATTATGGTTCCGTTCTTATTGTTTTTCAGCTTTTTGATATAGCCGATTTTCAGTTTGTTACCTTCTACGCTGGTTGTTATATTTTTTACATGTCCTTCTTCCCCCTCTATGGAACACGAGAAATCGGACGCCTGTGTAAAATAAACCAGCCCCACACTTTTTATCTCAATAGAGGAAAACCCGGATACGTTCCGTTTTTCTGTAATCTGCTCTCCCTTACCACCTGCCCAGACACAGGAAGTAAAACCGGTTGCCAAAATCAAGGCACCGATAAATCTTGTAAAAATTGTTTTCATAGTCATATTGTTTTTTAGAGCCACCAAATCGGACCTTGTATAAAGGAAGTATTAAACAAGAAGATAAATCCTACCACCAGTGAAATAAACCATACCAAGGTAAGAATCACTTTTGTAGTAGTAGACATCGGTTTCCATACGTTGAAGCTCTGCAATATGAGCTGCAAAAGCCCGATAATCGGAATACCCACGACAAACAGTCCGCATACCGACAGTCCGATGACCGCAGAAGAGGAAGAACCTATCAGGCTCCAGTCTACATCGGGCATGGAGTAATACAGCACAGCAGGTACGCTGGCAAGCATTCCTGTAGCCGCCATCAGCAAGGCAAACAGCACAACCAGTCCGGCAAGCAATACCGGTGTCAGGCAGATGGCCAACAGAACCAGAATAAACTTAATGATAAATCCGGCTATCTTGACAATAGCATTGCCCAACTGGCGCAAAAAGGAACGGGGCTTTTCGGAATGTACATAATCGTTTACCTTATCGAAGCCTTCGGTCACGGTACGTCCTATATTCTCCATGTTGATAGGTTCACCACGCATCTGCAGCTTTTCGGTAGCCGTCTTTGCCAGCGGAATGATAATCCAAGCTATCAGATAAGCCAGAATCAGTCCGTGAACAAAACAGCCGAGCACCAGCGCACCGATACGTATCAACGTCACATCCCAGCCAAAATAGGCAGAAAGTCCGGAAAGCACACCTCCTAATACACGGTCGTCGGGATTACGGAACAGCCGACGGGCAGGTCCATTGCTATAAGCATGCTGTTCTGTCTCTTTCTTTTCCTCATCGTCATCCGTATTCAAGTCCTCGGGATTTCCCATACGGGCAATAACCGCCTCTACCTGTTCCACCGTAATGACCTGCAATCCGGTACGGATATATTCATCGAACAGTTCGGCAATACGGGTTTCCATATCGCGTACAATCTCGTCGGCTCCTTCTTCCTTACGGAAATGATAACGGAGATTATTCAGATAATTATCAAGCAGGTTATAGGCATCGTCATCAATATGATAGACAGTACCACCCAGATTAACAGTCAGTGTTTTCTTCATGTGATTTAGAAATTAAAAGTTTTGTTCTTAAATGATTTACCGTATCCGACAATTCGTCCCAGGCCAGCTGTAGTCCGGCCAGAAACTCCTCCCCCTTCGAGGTCAGACTATAATACTTCCGGGGAGGTCCCTGAGTAGATTCTACCCACTCATACGCAAGCAAATCGTCGTTCTTCAGGCGGGTAAGCAACGGATAAAGCGTACCTTCCACCACTATCAGCTTCGCCTCTTTCAAATTCAGAATAATATCTGAAGCATACGAAGGCTCACGATGCAGCAACAACAGGATGCAGTACTCAAGCATTCCTTTGCGCATTTGAGATTTTACGTTATCTACATTCATTTTAGTTCTCCTTATTTTGTATAGCACAAATATAGGCATTATATAAATACCTTGTATTACATAGTACTATCTATTTACAATATTTAACAAAATACAACCTGCTGTACAAAAAACGACGGCAGGAAAGCCCTATTTTTGTGAAATAACAAACTATTAAATACTCAAAACTATGTTTTTAATAAAGAAAGCAACTACAGCCGACATTCCGCTGATAAACAAACTGGCATGGAATGTATTTCCCGAAACGTACAAGGATATCCTCAGCCACGAACAGATAGAATATATGATGGACTGGATGTATTCCATAGAGAACCTGCACAAGCAGATGGAGAAAGAAGGACACATTTATTATATAGCCTACGAGGAATGTGAAGCGGCAGGATATGTTTCTATCCGTCAGGAGGACAAGGATTTGTTTCACCTCGAAAAGATTTACGTCATCCCCTATTATCAGAAGTACCATCTGGGCAGACAGTTGTTTCAGCAAGCTATAAAAGGCATTAAAGAACTTCACCCGGCTCCGTGCCGCATGGAACTGAATGTAAACCGCAATAATCCGGCATTGGGATTTTACGAGCACATGGGAATGAAGAAAGTGCGTGAAGGTGATTTCCCGATCGGGAACGGTTATTACATGAACGATTATATTATGGGATTGGACATTTAAGGTCTATATCGAGGCAGACAGGCAGATGATCGCTGTAACCGCCGTGGTATTTCATGCCGTTGTAGGTACGGAAAGGCTTGTCGCCTCCATAATTTTCATCTTCTTCCAGCAGAAAAGGAAACGTAAGAATGCGGGCTCGGTCGTTAGACGTGGTAAGGTTTCCTTGCTGTTTGAGAAAGGTACCATTCAGAATGAGCTGATCGAGGATGCCCCACTCGCCACGGTACCGGTAGGTACCTCCTTGCTTCCCGTTCATCAGATTATACAAGTTAAAGGAATGGATATCCTTTCCGGGTTTTCCGGCACCCAGTGTCTGACAAACAGAACGGCTTTCGGGATAGTCGTTGAAATCGCCCATTATAATAAGGTAGGGCGTTTTGCGAATTTTCATAACAGAATCTGCCGCATGACGCAGCGTGCGTGCAGTAAGCAGACGGTAGGGTTCACTCTGTTTCTCGCCTCCCGAACGCGAAGGCATGTGACAGACAAAGACATCGAGCGTATCGCCGGAGAGTACCCGACCTGCCACATGCAGGATATCGCGGGTAGGCTTACGCTTCAGTTCGCGGGAGGGAATGCGGATATGCTGCTCAGCTATCAGCCGGAAAGAAGAAGGCTGGTATAAAAGTGCCACGTCAATTCCCCGCTCATCGGGCGAATCGGTCATCACATAGCGATAGGCTGCATCCCGAAGCGGAGAATATTTCACCAGCCCGTCCAGACAATATGCATTTTCCACTTCGCAAAGTCCGACCAGGTCGGGCACCTGTTCACCGCTGGCAGCCAGTATCACCTTGGCTATCCGGTTCAGCTTCTCGTGATAACGTTTCCAACTCCAGCCTCGGGTAGCGTGAGGAAGGTATTCGGAATCGTGCTTCAGCGAGTCATGACGACAGTCGAACAGATTCTCTACATTGTATTCCATAACACGAAGGGTTTGCTGTGCCCCACACTCAAAGGCTGTGAGGCAAACAGCAAACCCTAATAATATTTTTGAAAAGAGGCTCATTATGCCTTTGCAGGAATATGTGCCAATACATCGCGCAAGTGACGCCAGAACTTATCGACTGTAGGGATAAGCATGCGTTCGTCGGGTGAATGAACGCCACGGAGCGTAGGACCGAACGAAACCATATCGAGTGAAGGATATTTCTCGAGGAACAAACCACACTCCAGTCCGGCATGGATAGCTTTTATCTTCGGCTCTGTAGCGAAGAGGCGTTTATAGCTTTCTACGGCAATTTGCAGAACTTCTGAATTCGGGTTGGGCTTCCATCCCGGATAACCGTCGCCAGTTGTAACTTCCGCACCGCCAAGCAAAAAGGCAGAGGTTACCATCTGCGACATATCCTTGCGTGAAGAAAGGATGGAACTGCGCTGGCTGGTTACGACTACAATCTTGCCGTCGCGCTGCTTAACTGAAGCAAGGTTGGAAGAAGTTTCTACCAATCCGGGAATATCCTGACTCATGGCATACACGCCATTGTGTACGGCATAGATTGCATGAAGGAATTTCTTCATAGCCTCCTGCTCCATAACTTCCGCACAAGGACTCTCCGATTCCAGTTCCATAACGAGATTCGGTTCCGTTACAGTAAATTCATTTTCTACTTCCGACAAGTATATGTTCAAATCAACGCGTACAGATTCTTTATCTTTCATTGGGACAGCACAAACAGCATGTGCCTCGCGAGGAATGGCATTGTGCAGGTTACCTCCGTCTATCTCACACAGACGCAAGTCGTATTTCTGCATCAGCTGAACCAGAAAACGGTTCAACAGCTTGTTGGCATTGGCACGGTTCTTATTAATGTCATCGCCCGAATGTCCTCCTGTAAGGCCTTTTACAGCTACACGGAAGAAGAAATATCCTTCGGGAGCAGCCGTCATCGGACAAGGGAACTGTGCGGTAGTACCAGCTCCACCAGCACATCCGATAAACAATTCGCCTTCATCTTCCGAATCGAGGTTAATCAGAATGTCACCATTCATAAATCCTTCCTTCAAGGCAAAAGCACCTGTCAGTCCGGTTTCCTCGTCGACAGTAAACAGACACTGTATCGGTCCGTGCTCGATATCCTGTGATGCCAGTACGGCAAGCTGGGTAGCAATACCGATTCCGTTGTCGGCTCCCAGTGTAGTACCTTTCGCTTTCAACCACTCACCGTCAACATAAGTTTCTATCGGGTCGGTTTCGAAATTATGCTGCGTATCCTTATTCTTCTCACATACCATATCCATGTGCGACTGAAGGACAACAGTCTTCAGATTTTCCTTACCAGCTGAAGCTGGCTTCTCAATCAACACATTGCCAGCTTCGTCTGTTTTTGACGACAGACCGTGTTTCTTGGCAAACTCAAGCAGATATGCTCTTATTTTCTCTTCCTTTTTGGAAGGACGTGGCACCTGACAAACTTCTTCAAAATAATGGAAGACAATAGCAGGTTGCAAATCTTTTTTCTCCATAATAGTTTATTTATTTGTTCTATTATCCCTAAAAATAAGTTAAAAACACATATTAACGGGGCAAGTAGCCTCTTTTTTCCACACCGAAAAGAGTAAATCGGTGACAAAAGATTTATATTTGCACCACAAAATTAATAGAAATGCTCAAGACTATCCTTATAACAATGTTAATAGTTGCTATCTGCATAGCACTATTATCGGTAAAGATACTCTTTAAGAAAAACGGACGCTTTCCTAACACGCACGTCAGTGGAAGTAAAGCCATGAGAAAAAGAGGTATCGGATGTGTGCAGTCGCAGGACAGGGAGGCACAAATAGTGAACCCACATGCCATAGCAGAACGCAAACAAGCTGAAACGGAAACGGAAAAAACAATTAATAACTAAGATACTAAAACCATTATGAAAAGTATGAAGCATATCCTTAACGGATTTATCGCACTGGCTATGGTGCTGATGTTTACACAATGTACTGACAACAAGGCAAATGACAAAAGTACCTCAACTCCAGCTGTAGTGGGTGGTCCGGTAAACATGAAGATAGCTTATGTAGAAATCGATTCTCTGCTGACTAAATATCGTTACTGGAATGACCTGAACGAAATGATGATTCAGAAGGAAGAAAACATTCGTACTACACTGAACGAAAAGGCTAAGGAACTGGATCAGGAAATGAGAGAATTCCAGCGCAAACTGGAAAACAATGGTTTTGCCAGCCGCGAACGTGCAGAACAGGAAAATCTGCGTATCAGCCAGAAACAGCGTGACTTGCAGCAGTTGCAGGAAAAGCTGACCAGCGAACTGCAGGCAGAAAACCAGAAAATCAGCTTGCAATTGCGTGACTCTATCAATTCATTCCTGAAGACTTACAACAAAGATAAAGGCTATAGCCTGATTATCAGCAACACTGGTTTCGATAATCTGTTGTATGCTGATCCGGCATTCAATATTACTCAGGAAATCGTAGACGGACTGAATGCTCGTTACAATCCTGCATCAAGCAAGAAATAATTTTTAAAACCTTGTATTAATTCAAGCCCTGCCGCATTACAAAAAACGGCAGGGCTTTTTTATATCTATAAGCGAAACAATCACCCCATGCTCCCTCATCTCATCATATTTCCATCGGGTATCCTTCAAGTCTTATATTATCACAACTCATGACTCTTCAGAATAAAAGCCTTATATGTAACTAAAAAAAGCTCATTTTTTTTGTGTTTTTTCTTAGACATTCATTGAACATATCGGGAAATAAATTGTTTTAAATTATAAAAAGGAATAAGGTATTTATTTATATAGAAGGAGATTTTATGGAAACGTTTGCCGACTTAATATCGTCGCCCAGTCCCGTGTTAGTGGATGTTTTCGCAGAGTGGTGTATGCCTTGTAAAATAATGACCGGAATTTTAAAGAAAGTAAAGGAAATACAAGGTGATTCGCTGCGAATAATAAAAATAGATGTAGACAAGAATCAAAATATAGCGCAACATTATGCAATATCTTCCGTTCCAACACTTATGATTTTCAAGAACGGAAAACAGCTCTGGAGACAAAGCGGAGTAATAGAAGCTAATGAGCTAAACAAAATAATCGAAATGTTTAAGTAAAGCAAATATTCATTTTCACGTAGCACAAAAACTGGTCTTTTCCCGTAGTGAGGAGCAAACTTACCTCATTTCCTACGAAGAAAAGACCGTTTTTTTATCATAATCCCATATAGTTGTATACAAAGAATGCCGAACAGCCTGTTTTATATTTCAGGCTAATAGAATGCTATCCCAAAGTTCGTATCGCAGATATCTCTGTACACATACGTCAATGTTTAATCTTTTTCTTATATTCTGCAGCACGTTCTACCACCTCTCGTACAAAGTTGTACGTTTCAGTCCCTCTGAAATACCCATTTTTGCACACGGGATCTTGATAATACTCTTCATTGCTCTTCAACAAAATATAATGATCAACATGATGATCCCATAGATTACGGTTTCTGCCATACTTTTCGGCTAATGCCATCGCATCGGTTATATGACCGACTCCTGCATTATATGCTGCCAGCACGAACTTATTACGTTCCTCCTTGTCAGGCACTTTGGCAAATATTTCTTGCAGACGGGCAATATACTTTACTCCTGCTTTTATACTTTCCTCCGGATCACTCTCCTTGCCTGCCGGCATTCCCATGGCATGTGCCGTAGCAGGCATCAACTGCATCAGCCCACGTGCACCTGCCCATGATATAACATTGGGATCGAAATTAGATTCCGTATACACAAGAGAAGCCAGCATCCGCCAGTCCCATCCTATTTCTTTGGCATATTTCCGGAACAAATCATCATAATGAGAGATTTTTCCATCCTTTACGGAAAGAATAGAACCATGAGTAGTACGCTTGTTCAATTCAAAATAACGCCGGGCACTTGCCTTAAACTCCGAAGAATTGATATTTTCCCGGTGCCATTTATCGGCAGCCTCTGCAAGCAACACCGAAGTTTTCCGTACAGCCCACGATGAACGCTGGTCGAAACTGATAACCAGTCCGATATCAAGATTCGGATAATAAGTACGGTTTATCTTTGCTATTTCATTGGTTGCAACAGTATAGTCTATCTTTCCCTCGGCTACCCATGTAATCAGATTTTCTTCCGATACACTGTCGGCAACAACTTTATGAATATTTATGCCTCCTCCCAGTTCGCTGTTCAGATTTGTCAAACGGTCATAGTATTTTCCCGGAGTAGTATAAATGTCCTTACCTGGAAGCTGTGTAACATCTTTCAAGGCATTCTTTCCCCTGCGCTGTACTATAACCTGATGAGTAATATTTTCTTCTCCACAATAAATCAGACTATCTTTCCAAGCATTCGTTATATTGAGATTGTAAGCTATCAAGTCACCCTCTCCCTTCAACAGGCAACGAACCATCTCCGAAGGGTTGTTCACCACCTTCAGTTTCAGTTTCAGTCCAAGTGAACGCGCGAACTGCTGTGCCAGTTCATACTGAAAGCCCATCGGTTCACCCCGATAATTAAAATAAGAAGTAGAACTATTGGCAGTAAGAACCACCAGCTCTCCTCTTTCCATTATTTCAGGTAAATCGACCGCAACTTCACCCTCTACCGTCCCCTTTCGGGAATGGCAGGAAGAAAACAACAAACTCAGACATAATACTGACCAGAGAACATAGGATATTCTCATCGTCCGACTATTTTTTCAATATACATTTTCAAAATCTCTATAGCCTTTCTATTGTATCCTCCTTGAGGAATGATCAGATCAGCATATCGCTTTGCTGGTTCAATGAATTCTTGATGCATCGGTTTCAAGACTCTCATATAACGTTCCATAACTGCCTCTGCCGTACGTCCTCTTTCTACAACATCACGTTGCATCACGCGAATCAGACGTTCATCCGGATCGGCATCTACAAAAATCTTCAAGTCCATCAAATTACACAACTCCTTGTCGCTCAAAGCCAGAATACCTTCTATAATAACAACCTTACGAGGCTCCACATGCAATGTTTCTTTCTGACGTGTACAAGTAAGAAAATCATAAATAGGTTGCTCTATTGCTTCTCCTCTACGAAGCATAGCTACGTGTTTCGACAACAAATCCCAATCGAAAGCATTTGGATGATCGAAATTAATGCTCTGACGCAACTCAACCGGAACATGACTACTGTCATTATAATAAGAATCCAACGGGAGCAAAGCGACTTCGTCGGCCGAAAGACTGTCAATTATACTTTTCACTACAGTTGTTTTACCGGAGCCTGTACCTCCTGCAATTCCAATGATTATCATATGCAATGTTTCAATAAATAGTTATATATTTGCAGCTATACAAATTTACGATAATTCATAATATAAACAACTATGGTCAAGCACATTGTTTTATTTAAACTGAAAGAAAGTCTTTCTACAGAAGAAAAACAGCAAGTCATGAACAACTTCAAGGCTGCAATCGAGGCTTTGCCAGCCACAATACCAAGTATTCGCAAAATCTTCGTAGGTCTGAATATCAATCCCGATGAAAAATGGGACATCTGTCTGGAAAGTGAATTCGATACACTGGACGATGTAAAAGCTTATGCCGTTCATCCGGCGCACGTTGCCGCAGCCGGTATCCTGAAAGAAGTTAAGCAAGATCGCGCCTGCACAGACTACATTTTTTAGAATTCCATACGACTATGAAGAAGATTATTAACCCCTGGAGTGGTGTGGAGGGTTACAATTGTTTTGGTTGTGCGCCTCAAAACCCTTCAGGCTTACAAATGGAATTTTACGAAGATGGTGATGAAATAGTCAGCTTCTGGCATCCGGACAACAAATATCAGGGTTGGCTTAATACGCTGCATGGAGGTATTCAAGCAGTATTACTCGACGAAGTCTGCGGATGGGTCATCATGCGAAAACTGCAAACCGCCGGCGTTACTTCAAAAATGGAAACCCGTTACTTGAAACCTGTACATACAACCGACACCGTTTTAACAATACGTGCATCTATCAAAGAACAACGCCGCAACATTGTTGTGATTGAAGCTTCATTGCTTAATCAGGCAGGCGAAGTATGTACCCAGGCTGTATGTACTTATTTTGCATTTCCACGAGAAAAAGCTGAAAAGGAAATGCACTTTCACGAATGTAAGACTGAAGATGAATAACATTCGACTTTCATGACATACAAACAAATACCCTCGTTCCTGCAAGAGAAAACAATATTGTTCCAAGCAAGGACGAGGGTATTAAATATATTGAGTTCAACGCAAACTTTGCACGATTATTTCATTCGCTGACTTTTTTATTGGATAATTTTTCCAAAAAATACACAAGAAAGAAACCTACCAGCATCAAGATAATAGCTTCGAAAAGATACTGATCAGGCCATATATTGGTTTCTATCAACGGTTTCTCTACCCCATGACTATCAATAAAAGTTTCAACGGTCCGTTTCCAAGGCCATACTTTATTCAGAGAACCTAACATGAAACCAGTCAGTACAGCCAAAGTAATATTTCTGAAATGCTTCAATGCATACGAAAGTACACGAGAGAAAGTAGTTATACCGATGCAAGCTCCGGCACCAAAAATCACTATAATCTTTATATCAAGCGTTTTTACAGCTTCCATTATGAAAAAATACTTTCCCAACAGCACCAATATAAAACTACCCGAAATGCCTGGCAGAATCATTGCGCAAATTGCAATAGCACCACATATAAAAATAAACAATAAGTTCGACGGAGTTTCGGCCGGAGTAGCTACTGTAATATAAAAAGCAACAATTCCCCCTACAATAAATCCAAGAATCGTCTTCCAGTTCCATTCCTTAATATCTTTTCCTACAAACCACGTAGAAGCAAGAACCAGTCCGAAAAAGAACGACCATACCAGTACCGGATGATCCATAAGCAACCATGTTATAACCTTTGCCAATGAAAAGACACTGATACCAATACCGGCCAGCAGGAACAGCAGGAAATTGCCATTTATCATTTTCCAAAAAGCCTTCCATCTTCCGGTAAAAAACATTTTCAAACTTTGAGCATTGATACTTTTAATCGAATCAATCAATTCATCATAAATTCCTACTATAAATGCGATTGTTCCACCAGATACTCCCGGAACGACATCGGCTGCTCCCATGCCCATTCCTTTCAAAGCAAGTAAAGCGTAGTCTTTAAAACCTCGTTTCATTTTATTCCTTTATCTGTTTTTTAAGAATTTTTCAATCTGCAAAGTAAAAGAAAAAAACGACATGTTTCTACGAAAAAAAATAAAAAAGGCACTATGAATAAACATTCGTACCAAATATTTGTTATATTCACAGAAACATTTAATAAAAAGTAATCATGGCAAAAACAGCATTTCAAGGAACTCCTGTTTCATTGGCAGGCGAGTTTGTAAAAGTTGGAGCTCAGGCTCCTGAGTTTTCACTGGTAAAAGGAGATTTAAGTTCGTTTACTCAAAATGACATTAAAGGAAAATATGCCCTGCTGAATATATTCCCAAGTATGGATACTGGTGTTTGTGCAGCTTCAGTCCGCAAATTCAACAAGCTGGCAGCTGAAATGGAAAACACTGTTGTTCTGGCAATTTCCAAAGACTTACCATTCGCACAAGGAAGATTTTGCACGGCAGAAGGTATCGAAAACGTAATTCCTCTGTCAGATTATAGATACACTTCCGATTTCGGAGAAAAGTATGGTGTACTAATGAGCGACGGAGTATTATGCGGATTACTGGCACGCGCTGTAGTAATCGTCAACCCGGAAGGTAAAATCATCTATACCGAACTTGTACCTGAAATCACTCAGGAACCGAATTATGAAGCAGCTTTAGCAGCACTTAAAGCGCAAAGATAACTATCACCCTATACCAACTAACAACTGTGGCGAAAAGAGAATCGGATAATATTCACCTTCTCTTTTCGCCACGTTATTTTTTATTTCATATACATAATAATTTCCAGTAACATAGCGCCCAAAGATATCCTCCGTGGAATAATGGCTATTTCACTAAAGAACTCATTCCTCGGCAAACTCCCTGATACGCTGTTCCTCACTCAAACGGCAAATCAATAATGTATCATTCTTTTCGGCTACGATATAACCGTCCAGTCCCTGAACCACCACTTTCTTTTCCTGAGTCGTATGAACTATACAATTTCTGGTTTCAAACAGCTTGATATTATCGCCGATACAAGCATTATTATGCGAATCTCTTTTCGAATTTTCCTGTAAAGAGCCCCATGTACCCAAATCGCTCCAGCCAAACGAAGCCGGAAATACATAAATTTCCTCCGCCTTCTCCATAATGGCATAGTCTACCGAAATATTTTCACACATAGGGAACAATTCATTCAGCATATCCTGTTCCTTTTCTGTATAGAAATAAGGAAGCATACGCTCGAATATCTCAGCCATAGGAGGCTGATAAACCCGCAAAGCATTTACAATCGTATTGACATTCCATATAAAGATTCCCGCATTCCAGAAATAATTCTTACGCTGAATATAACGACGCGCCACTTCCAGATTCGGTTTCTCCTTAAAAGCATCTACCCGATAAATCTCCTTATTGGACGGACAAGCCATGGTCAGATCTGCTTCGATATATCCATATCCTGTTTCCGGACGAGTAGCTTTCATGCCCAATGTAACAATAGCATCAGAATCAGCAGTAAATTTCATTGCCGAATTAATGACACGTACAAATTCTCTGACATCCATAATCACATGATCACTTGGAGTCACTACAATATTCGCCTTCGGGTTCTTTGCCTTTATCTTCCAACTGACATAAGCAATACACGGAGCCGTATTACGACGACAAGGCTCAAGTAAAATATGATCGGGCAGAATATCGGGCAATTGCTCCTTCACTACATCTGCATAACTAACTGATGTTACTACCCATATATTTTCCAAAGGACAAATGCCCTGAAAACGATCAGCCGTAAGCTGAAGCAATGTCCTTCCGCATCCCAGTATATCTATAAACTGTTTGGGCATTTGAGGAGTACTCATCGGCCAAAATCGACTTCCGACCCCTCCTGCCATAATAACTACATGATTGTTGTTTAAAGCCATCACCATGAATTTTAAGTTCGTATGCAAATATAGCTTTATTTTGACAAAATAAAATATCCCGACTGATAAAAATCAGCCGGGATAAAGAGAATGGTTTTATAAAAACCTATTAGCAATACATATTTACAATAGCCTCATACAATTCCTGCTTTCCGCTTGTCTGTTTCGGTTCGCCGTTAGCTTTTGCATAAGCAACAACATCTTCCAGAGTCAGCTTACCTTCTTCAAATTCCTTACCTTTACCAGAATCGAATGAAGCATAACGGTCTGCCAGCATCTTCTTATACGGAGATTCTTCCAGCAATTTAGCAGCGCTCAGCAAAGCATGAGCCATAACATCCATACCAGAGATATGTGCGATAAAGATATCTTCCAGATCAGTAGAGTTACGACGAGTCTTGGCATCAAAGTTAGTACCACCGTTGCCGAAGCCACCGTTACGGATTACCTGCATCATAGCCTGAGTCATTTCGAAGTTATCGATAGGGAACTGGTCTGTATCCCATCCGTTCTGATAGTCACCACGGTTAGCATCGATAGAACCCAGCATACCATTGTCGACAGCAACAGCCAGTTCGTGTTCGAAAGTATGGCCTGCCAATGTAGCGTGGTTCACTTCAATATTTACTTTAAAGTCTTTATCCAAGTTATGAGCTTTCAAGAATCCGATAACTGTTTCAGTATCTACATCGTACTGATGTTTAGTCGGTTCCATCGGTTTCGGTTCAACCAGGAAAGTACCTGTAAATCCTTTTGCACGAGCATAATCGCGAGCCATAGTCAACATCTGTGCCAGATGTTCCTTTTCACGCTTCTGATCTGTATTCAACAGTGACATGTAACCTTCACGTCCACCCCAGAATACATAGTTAGTACCGCCCAGTTCGATAGTTGCATCGATAGCATTCTTAATCTGAACAGCCGCACGAGCTACAACGTCGAAATCAGGATTTGTTGCAGCACCGTTCATATAACGAGCATGACCGAAGACATTTGCAGTACCCCACAACAATTTGATACCTGTTTCAGCCTGTTTCTGTTTTGCGTAAGCTACAATTTCCTTTAAGTTTGCTTCGTATTCTTCAATAGTATCAGCTTCGTCGCACAAGTCTACATCGTGGAAACAATAGTATTCGATACCCATTTTCTGCATAAATTCGAAACCAGCATCCATTTTATCCTTTGCAGCCTGAAGTTTATCCGGATTAGTTTTCCATGGGAATTTCTTGGTACCGCCACCAAACTGGTCGCCACCTTCAGCACACAATGTATGCCACCATGCCATAGAGAACTTCAACCAGTCTTTCATCTTCTTGCCCATTACCACTCTTTCAGCATCGTAATAACGGAAAGCCATCGGATTTTTGCTTTCTACACCTTCGAATTTGATTTTACCAATACCGGGAAAATACTCTTTTGTTGCCATAGTTCTATTTTATTTAAAAGTTAATGATTTATTATTTATTTTTTTATTTTGACTTCTTGTCCTGCCTGCTTTCAGACAAAACAAGGAGATTAAATTTTATTCATATACGAAAGCCAGCGCTGATAAGCATCCTCGTATGCAGCTTTGTTGGCAAGATCCGGCTCAATGACAGCCAGTTTATCCAGTGTTGCAAACGCTTCGTTGTTATCTTTATAGATACCTGCTCCGATACCTGCGCCTTTGGCTGCTCCTACCGAACCATCAGTATCATACAGTTCGATGGTTGCTCCCGTCACCCCTGCCAGCGTGTTACGGAATATCGGACTCAGGAACATATTGGCATGTCCGGCATGAATTTTATGCACGTCCATTCCCATACCTTCCATAATATCGATACCATATTTGAAAGAGAACACAATACCCTCCTGAGCAGCACGGATAATATGGTTACGTGTATGCAGGTTGAAATTGATTCCATTGATAGAACATCCTGTTTCCTGATTTTGCAGCATACGCTCAGCCCCATTGCCAAAAGGCAAAATACTGATGCCGCCGGCACCAATGGGAGCCTGAGCAGCCAGCTCGTTCATCTCGGCGTACGAAACGCCTGCAGGCACAACCGTACGTTTCACCCATGAATTCAGGATACCTGTTCCGTTGATACAGAGCAACACTCCCAAACGAGTCTGTTCCGCTGTATGATTTACATGAGCAAATGTATTGACGCGCGATTTCGGATCATAGTTTACTGCACCGTTCACGCCATATACTACGCCCGAAGTTCCGGCAGTAGAAGCGATTTCACCCGGATTGAACACATTCAGCGACAAAGCATTATTCGGCTGGTCGCCAGCTCGGTAAGTTACAGGAGTACCTACCTTCAATCCCAACTCTGCTGCAGCAATGGCAGTTACACGTCCCTGTTCGGAGAAAGTCGGCTTGATATCTGCTATCAGCGAATTGTCGAATCCGTAATATTCCATCAGGAACTTAGCCACTTGGTTGTTCTTGAAATCCCAGAACATACCTTCCGAAAGTCCGGATACTGTGGTACAAACCTCACCGGTCAGCTTCATGGCGATATAATCGCCCGGGAGCATAATCTTATCAATCTTAGCATAAATTTCCGGTTCGTTCTCCTTTACCCACGCAAGTTTCGATGCAGTAAAGTTACCCGGAGAATTAAGCAAGTGAGAAAGGCACACTTCTTCACCCAGCGAATGGAAAGCCTTTTCCCCGTACGGAACGGCACGAGAATCGCACCAGATGATTGCCGGACGAAGTACCTTCTGATTCTTATCCACACATACCAGGCCGTGCATCTGATAAGAGATTCCGATAGCTGCAACATCTTCCTTGCGCACTCCACTTGCATTCATAACATCTTCCGTAGCCAGCTTCAGGTTTGCCCACCACATTTCCGGTTTCTGTTCAGCCCATCCGGGATGTACAGCAATAATTTCCGCTTCCGTTTTCGGATAGAAAGCAGAAGCTACGCATTTACCTGTTTCGGAATTAACCAGACTGGCCTTTACCGAAGAGCTACCTATATCATAACCTAACAAATACATAATTCTGATATTTTATTTTTTCAGTTTATTATAAATCGTTCTGTCAAACTTGTAATATCGTGCTGCGCGGTGACGAACACCTTTTTCTTTTTCTTCCATCGGCACAACATAAGGCATCAACGCTATTTTTTTATGGAAATTCCGGATATCGAACTCCTTGTCGTACACCAGTTGATATAATATGCGAAGCTGAGCCGCAGTAAACTTTCTCGGCAGAAGATCGAACATGACCGAAGGATTTGTTTCCACATAATGGCGAATATACGTCAGTGCATCATGAAAAATCTGAATATGGTCGAACGCCAGCGTCTTCACCTCCGAAACCGGAGTCCAGCAAGCATCGTACGTATCAGTCAGCTGTCGGTTACGCTGATCTATCTTGAGCAAAGAGAGATATGCAATTGTTACAATTCTGCCCACCTTATTGTCTGTAATGCGATGGAAACGTTCCAGCCACAACACATCCTTAGGATTCGAAGTACGATCCTTTGATCCATAAGCCTTAAACTGGCTCATCTTTATGTTCTTCAAGCCGGTCAACTCATTCAGTACTCGTTTTGCAGCCTCATCAAGGTCTTCATCCGCATAAATCAAACTGCCCGGAAGCTTCAAATCATTAAACTCACCGTCGGTTTGCTTGCCAATCTGACGCACCAGCAAAACGCGAAACTGTTCTCCATCAAAGCCAATCAGCACGCAATCCACCGACACATGTACATCGATTATAAGGTTATTTCCGGTTTGAGTTTCCATATCTTCATTTTCTTTTGACAATGCAAATATAAGTAGTTTTCTCATTCGTTATTCAAAAATATAGCAATATTTATCATGTTATAAAACATTATTCCACAAATAAATAGATTTCATACTTTATACGATATATAATTAATGTATTATTGTACGATATACGAAAAGGTAAAAGAGCAATTTTCACCTGCGGGGAAAGCACATTTAAATTAGTTTCTTATCTTTGTAGCAAACAATTGTAATAATGTAAGATATGAAACATTACCCTTGTGTACTTACCATTGCCGGTTCAGACTGTAGCGGAGGGGCCGGCATTCAGGCAGACATCAAGACCATTTCAGCACTGGGGGCTTACGCAGCCAGCGCCATCACCGCCATTACCGTACAAAACACATGCGGAGTAACGGGCATCCACCCTGTTCCTGCCAGTTACGTAAAGGGACAGATTGAAGCCGTTATGACAGACATACGCCCACGCGCCATAAAAATCGGCATGATAAACGATGTAAATATTGTAAAGGTTATAGCCGAATCCCTGCAGACATACAAGCCGGAATTTGTCGTTTTCGATCCGGTTATGGTATCGACCAGCGGATGTAAGCTCATGGAAGACGAAGCAATAGAAGCCATTACTTCCCAGCTTATGCCCCTGTCCACCCTCATCACTCCCAATCTGCGCGAAGCCGAAGTGCTGACAGGAATGCCAATTCCCGATATTGAAACAATGAAAACTGCCTCGCGCGACCTTTTGCATTATGGTTGTCACGCCGTACTGGTAAAAGGAGGACATCTGGAAAACGGCGGCATGTGCGATGTTCTGCAAATCGAAAACGAAGCTGAGCCACATCTGTTCACAGCCGATAAGGTAGAAAGTCACAATACCCATGGCACCGGATGCACACTTTCTTCCGCCATTGCCACCTATCTGGCTTTGGGACACAACATGACCGAAGCTGTACGTCTTGCCAAAGCATACGTATATCAAGGCATTCTCTCAGGGAAAGACATACACATCGGCGAAGGACACGGACCGCTGAATCATTTTCACTCTCCCGTTCCGATGCACATTTACGATGAAGATTAAACCGAAACAAGCAGAATTCTAAAATAAATCATTACCTTTGTCATTAATAACTTAATTCAAAAATAAATTTATGAAAGCATTTGTATTCCCCGGACAGGGTGCGCAATTCGTAGGAATGGGCAAAGACCTCTACGAAAACTCAGCGCTGGCAAAAGAATTATTCGAGAAAGCAAACGATATTTTAGGCTACCGCATTACCGACATTATGTTCAACGGCACAGACGAAGACCTGCGTCAGACAAAAGTTACCCAGCCTGCCGTATTCCTTCACTCAGTCATTTCGGCTCTTTGCATGGGCGAAGACTTCAAGCCCGAGATGACAGCAGGACATTCTCTGGGAGAATTTTCTGCACTTGTAGCGGCTGGTGCATTGTCGTTCGAAGACGGTTTGAAACTGGTATACGCACGTGCCATGGCTATGCAGAAGGCTTGTGAAATGCAACCCTCTACAATGGCTGCCATCATCGCACTGCCTGATGAAAAGGTGGAAGAAATCTGCGCACAGGTCAGCGCCGAAGGTGAAACTTGTGTAGCAGCCAACTTCAACTGCCCGGGACAGATTGTTATTTCGGGTTCAATAGAAGGCATCAACAAGGCTTGCGAACTGATGAAAGCTGCCGGTGCTAAACGTGCATTGCCTCTGAAGGTAGGTGGTGCTTTCCACTCTCCGCTGATGAATCCTGCCAAAGTAGAGCTGGAAGCTGCTATTAAGGCTACTGAATTTCACACACCAAAGTGTCCTATTTACCAGAACGTAGATGCTAAACCGCATACTGATCCGGCCGAAATCAAGTCGAATCTGGTAGCACAGCTGACTGCTTCTGTACGCTGGACACAGACTGTACAGAACATGATTGCCGATGGAGCAACTGAATTCATCGAATGCGGTCCGGGTGCTGTTCTTCAGGGACTTATCAAAAAGATAAACAAAGAAGTCAATGCTCACGGCATAGCATAATCTGCCTGACGGCATAAAAAAATAAAACCCGCTGACATCCTTCCGAAAATTTGTACAAAAAATTATTTCTTTTGTACAAATTTTTAAGAAATGTCAGCGGATTTTTTTATCCCCTTCCGCAGATGTTTCAAGAAACGTCGGGACACAATTTACCCCCTTTGCGATTTTTCTCCATTCCTGCCTCTTAAAAATCAGAGCAAGACTCCGGACGGAAATTTCACAAAGGGGGTAAAATAATATTTATTATTTCAAGAGTTCTCCCAGTTTGGCAGCCAGTTCCTCACCACGCAGGTTGCGAGCAACAATTGTTCCCTGCTGGTCAACCAATACAGTTGCAGGAATAGCACGTACACCATACAGTTTAGCACCTTCGCAATCCCATCCTTTCAGGTCGGACATCTGTGCCCATGTGATGTTCAAATCCTTGATAGCTTTCTTCCATGCTTCTACATTATTATCCAGCGATACGCCTACAATACCAAAACCTTTAGCCTTGTATTCGTTGTATGCAGCTACCACATTCGGCATTTCGGCACGGCAAGGGCCACACCAGCTGGCCCAGAAATCAATCAGTGTCAGCTTATTCTGAGCGATGAAGTCGGACAATTTCACTTCATTGCCTTCCGGAGTATTCATTGTGAAGTCAATAAACTTCTGGCCTACTTCTGTTTTTTCGACAGTAGCAATATGTTCTTTCAATGCTACGACATCCTTGTCGTTGCTGTATGCAGCCGGAACCTTGTCCAGCAATGCTTTAACCTTAGCAGTTTCGAACGCATTGGCATACGAAGTAAGCAACTGTACACCAACCAGATTATTGATATTTGCCGAAATAGAATTGTAAACCATTTCGGTACCGAGGCTGTCTTTTTCTGCCAACTGCTTTTCCAAATCCTTACGCTGTTCTTCGGTCAGTGTTGTATCTGTCTGAGCCTTCTGATACAAGTCCGACATCTCCTGATTGATTGCCACGAACTTATCCATAAACTGCTGATATGCATCGTTGCATGCTGTTCCCGCAACTTTATTCGATTTAGCGCTCATATTCAGGCTGATATTACCCTTTTCAATAAAGACCATCGCAGTCATGCGCTGTCCGTTCTTCATATAAGTCACATAACGGCTTACAGTTACAGAATCGGGAGTACCTTTAAATTCGAAAGCTCCACCTTTTACAACAGCAGAATCCATTTTAACCAGTCCACCATCGACAAAGTCCTGCAAGTAAACGGTATCACCTTCGGCTACACCTTCGATAGTACCTTTGATAGTATACCCTGCTTTTTCTTGACAAGAAGCAAATGCCAGCAGTCCGGCAGTTGCCATCAATAATAATTTCTTCATAATAGTGTAAAAATAAATAGTTAGATTGGCGGCAAAGATAGCCCATTAAATTCGAAAGGCAAACAAATTGAAGCAGATTCTTCCGAATGCTATTCGAATTTACTTTTCCGAAGAAACAGCGGAAGCAGGCAGCACAATGCATAAAGAACCCGATACCACTGGAGTGAAATTCCAAAGAAAGTATCCAGCCCGGTATAATGTAATGAAGTAAACAACTGGACAACAAAGAACAGTGTCACGCAATAGCCGGAAAACCGCACAACACTGTACGACATGCCCCGGATAATATCCCTGTCGGTGCGATATAAATCGACAGCATAGCCGTATATCATAGCCATAATTCCCAGTCCCAATGACAACAGGTAACTGACACCTTCTGCCAGAGGAGAGTTCTTCAACTCGCCGGTAATGCTGCGCACAACTCCCCATGGTCCCAGTGCCAGAAACAATACCACCAGTACATAAACCATACCGACACTCAGACTCAGCCATAAAGAACGTTTCTCCTTACGGGAAAGTTTCCTGCCACGAAACAGTACGCCTCTGACGGCTTCCCAAAAGCCGGAGTGCAGACACAACCCCACGCCAAAAGACAGCAGCAAGATATCGCCGAAAAATGGAGCCTCCAGCAATCCGTCGCCTACATTTCTGAGCTTCCAGCGCAGCCCCTCCGCGCTGATCAGACTCTGTACGCCCGACCAGCCATAGATACTTCCTACCCACGAAAGCAGGGCGACCACCAGGGTGAGCAGGAAAAATACCGTAGCAGGGTGAAGAAAACGCTTATTCATCATCCGGTTCAAGGTTATCGATATCCAAAATTCTCAATTCGAAAGCCCGTGTAACCAGACGACAGGCGTTTACACCCGTGCGTTCTTCGGGACGAAACAAACGGTTCACCAGTTCGTTCTGGCGCTTTTCTATCGACTTTACTCCAAAAGGCATTGCTTTCAGATTGGTTATCATTTCCTTGGTATACCCCAATGCCAGATGACGAAGCAGACGTTCGTCGTATTCATCGATGTCATAATCGATGATAGCTTCCTGACGGCGCATCTCCACTTCTACCGATTTTTTAAAGCGTTCTACTATCTTTTCCAGTATCGGATAGTTGAACACTAATTTCTTGCCTGCCATTACAGCCTCCACATCGGTAGCAGTCAGCAGTTCGCCTGTCTTCAGAATGATTCCGTCTGCCCCTGCATTCAGTGCATCTACCCACAACTTTTCGTTCAGAACTTCGCCTGTAAAAATCAGCACCTTCAGTTCCGGCCGTTCCCGATGCAGACGTGCACAGATATCGACTCCGATTGTTGTCGAACCTCCCAATCCCAAATCGAGCAAAACCAGGTCGGGAGTATGCTGCTCCAGCAACGCCCAGAACTCGGCTTCGGTCATAGCAGTACCTATAACCTCAGCATTGGGTATCTCGTGACGGAAAATTTCTTCCGTACCTTTCAATTCCAGTTTGACGTCTTCTACAATGATAACTTTAAACTTTTCCATATCTTAATCGTTCGTTTATTTTCTTGTACTAAGAGGTATGGTAAACCATACTGTATATCCTCCGCCCGCATACGGGCAAGCATTTATGCGGCATCCACGCCTTCCGGCAAATTCATCATGCTCGCGGACGATTTGCTTGCAGACCAGGAACTCGGTTCCTTGAAGTCCGGTTCCGCCTCCTTCGTGGAAGTGTGACAGCACGGGATAGAACAAATCGTTCAATTCTGCCTGCGTAGGGTTACGGCGCATATCTGTAAAGTCGAAACGGGCAAATCCGTTTTCTTCGTAAACAGCAAGTTTCAAGGTGCCCGACTGAGGATAACGCACAGCCTCGTCAAGCAGGTTTTCAAATAAAAAGAGAAGCAACACGGCATCTCCCGCTACCGACAATCCGGCATTTACTTCGGTTTCCAAGTGCAGGGTATACGACAGCTTACGGGTTATCTTACGCAAGTACTTTTCTGCCTGACTAACTATCCAAGTAACCGGTACCTCTGCCCGCCGAAATGTAATATCGTCGAGCTGACGCGATGCACACGAACTGAGCAGGGTAAATATATCCTTATAATAGCTTACAAGCTCGGATATGGTCTGTAGTTGCTGCCGTTCTTCCTCCAAAGAAATATTTTCTTCCCGATTCAAACGATCGACAATCTGTTTTATCCGGTTAGGATAATAAATCGTTTCGTGTTTAATGGTAGACAGGCAATTGTCCAGTACCATATTCTGCACGTGCAGCATGTTCTCTTCGTAGGAAGTACGCCGTGCATCGTCCTGAGCCAGCTCGATATCGTAATGCTTTCTCCGGACACAAACAACCGTGTTGTGCAGTACCACGGCAAGATAACTTACCACCAGTTCTACCAGCAGCCTGTCGTCTTCGCGGACACATGGCAAGGCTGTCTTTATAGCAAGCACACCTGTACAATAATGTTCCTCACCTACTTCTACATTCAAGGGGAAATAATTCCATGCCGCTTCGCTCGTCCATGTCACCTGCCGTTTTTCAAAACAACGCTGCATTCTGTTGCACACGTCTTCGTTTTCGCCTTCTTCGCCAAAGATATAGTGCAAGGCGGATGTTTCCTCATCGTACAAGGCCAGTGCCATGTCGGCTACCGGAACCAGTTCGTTCATTTCGCCGGAAAGTTTTTCAAGAATATTTTCCGCCAGATTCGCTTCTTCTTCCTCGCGAGGCTGTGCTACCGAAAAAATAGACTGGTTGATTTCGAAAACTTGCTCCATATTATAACGATAGTGCAAGCGGTGACGCAGGTAAAGAATATAATAGCCAGCCAGACACCCTCCCACAAGCAGGATGAAAATGGCAAGAGCTATCAGCTTGTTGTTGGCCGACTGCTGCATTCGTACGCAATATTCCTCCAGCGAACGGTCCTTGCTAATTTGCTTGTACAAGGTAGCATAGGCGCGATTGTTATAATAATAAGTACGGAAATCTTTTACAGCAAGCCCGGCTACGGCGGCTTCATTGCGCACATCGAGCAGGATATAGTAATCGGTGACAAATCCCTGAGCCAACCATGTTTGCTCGGCTGCATCGTAATCGTCGCGATACAGTTTCAACAACGGATAGCGACGCTTCGAATACTTCAGGTAGTGCATATTCATATATCGCAGGACACTGTCGGCATATACCAGAGCCTCCTGATACCGACCGTTTACATTACAATCGTATACCAGATTGGCGTAGTCGTTTGCAATCGACAACAGACTGTCGTATACCTGATCTGTTTCCGGTTTTGCCGCATGCTGTACCGAAGGCTGACAACTGCCCAGTCCAGCCAGACCGGCTATCAGCCACAAGCATATGGAGAGTACTTTCTTTACCCCTTTAGGCAAACGGAAATAAAAACGACTACCTTTTCCCAACGTACTGTCTATCGAAAAGCGACAGACACCGAATACAGCATTGGTCTTACGGTATTTCTCGATGATTCCTTTGCAGTTCATCAGTCCGAAACCGGAACCTTTCTGCTTACGCAATTCTTCCACATCGGTTGCCGTATTCATACCTATCGAACCGGAATCGTAGACTTTCTCTCCCAAAATGCGGTTGACATCTTCTTCCGACAGCCCAGGACCGTTGTCGGTAACTGAAATTTCTACATAATCATCGGTTTCTACGGCCTTAAGTTCCACGCGTCCTTGCTCGGGAGTATACTTACGTGCATTTTCTGCCAGCGTATTGATCATAAAAAGCGTCAGAGCTTTGTCTGCCTTGACAACAGCTTCGGTTGGGAAAACGACCAGTTCCTGATGCTTCATCTCGAATGAACGTTTTCCCTTTGATATAATGGCAAAAAGTTCCTTCAATGCAAAATTTTCGATATTCAGGCTCAGTACTCCCTGACGCATCTTAATCCACAAGGCCAGTATCTCATTATATTCATTGATACGGGTTATCAGTTCATCGATGTACTCGAACTTACCTTTTTTCACGTCCGCCTGACGCGCATAGACAGCCGACTGGAGTTTATGGACCTCATTGGCTACTCGGTCTATATAAGGTAAAATGCCGGTCACAATAGACAGACAAGCTTTCTTTACCATGTTCTGCCGTTTATTGTCGGCCAGATGCTGTTCATGGATGTACTGCTCTTTTTCCAGCCTCCGACGTTCGTCGTCAAGTGAAACCAGATTCAATCCATTTTCCAATGTCCACGCCAAATATGGCAGAATCAGTTGCAGCAATGTACATTTTTCCTTCCGAAGTGGACAAGGCAAGGCAAGCAAAAGCTTTCCCACCGTTTTTTTCTGATCGGGAGAGAACAAATCATATTCGTAGTAACCGGCATATTGTTCGGCTGCCTGCTCCTCCGGCAATTGTCCTTCCAATATAATTTTCACATCGGTAGCACCGAATATCTGATAAAATCCTCCTTTAATCGTTTGACAAAGCGCATCTATTATCTCATCTGCCTCGGTTACACAAACCGGAACGGACGAGGTTATCTTACGACACAAATCGAATACCTCTTTTAATACGGCTATGTATTGCTTATTGCGTTTTCTCCAGCGACGGTTCAGAACGATAAAGAGAATAATCAATACAAAAATGCCTAAAACGACCAACGATAACAGGACATTGAGCTGCCTCGATTCTTTTTCCAAAGCGGCATAGCGACTCTCCAAAGCCTTGTCTTGCCGGGTATAGTCGAGCAAATCCAAATAAACATTCCGGTTATAATCCGACTCTGCCTTACAGCCCATTGCTGCATAGGTCCGACTTAACTGTTCACGCAGACGCAGAATCCATTCCGGTATTGTCTTGATTCCTTCGTCGGCAATCCATTTCAACTCGGTAGAATGTGTCGCACCAGGAGCATAAATCTGCAGGCGGTCGGTTGTATCGGTACAATGATAGTACTTTTCGTGATGCCAGTTTACATACTGAAGTGCAGCCTTCAGATTTTCAAGTGCTTTCTCCGGTTGTCCTGAATAATTATAATATGTAGCAATGGTACGGTAAGTTCCCGAAATCTGATATCCGTCGCCGTATTGCTTAAACAAGTCCAATGCCTGCCTTGCATAATATAAAGGCAAACTGTCTACCGGCAAATTTTTTTCATTGACTAACCTGAGTATACCCGAACGATGTTTTTCCAGAATCTCCCGATTACGCCGAAAGTTCAGCAGCTCGGCCATTGCCTGCAATGCATTGGCTTCAAAATAAATGTATCCTCCCTTACGACTTTGCAGCAAGCAGTTCGTCAGACAGCCAAATTCTCCTGTAATGACTTGTTCACGTGTAGGAGCTTCATACATGCCTCCCGACCCTCTCATGTATTCGTAATAGAGTGACTGGGCAGTGTCGTTCTGCAATACTTTGGGAGTGATGGAATTGATGGATTGCAACGATGCCTTGTGCTGTTCCAAATAATAAAAATAAATGCCCGAAACAATATGGAATTCAGAAACAGCATAATTCAGCCGCATTTTTTCGTGAGCATCCGATATGAGTGACTCGTCTTCACGGATACGTTTCAAACGGCGTAACGCGCTGTTACGGTAATCATAAAACTCCTTGTTCATCGACGTGCGCTGGCATATTTTCATCATGCCAATATCCGATATAAGATGTTCTATTTCATTACTCCCCTCCTCTAATGCTTGACGGAACAACGAAGAAGACTTCTCGAAATTCATGCGCATGAATGCACAAAAGCCCATGTTATTCAGCGCTTCTGCATGTAAATCTGCGTTTCCTTCAGACAGCAGAAGAGCACGGGACGCTGCCTTCACAGCAACAGACAAGTCTTTATAACGCATATCATAGGCTACCTGATTCAAGGAATCGGCCTCTGCATAAGCAGCTGTGTCTTGCTTCTTATGCTCTCCGCACGATATCCAGCCCATAGCCATGAAAGCCATAATCAATGTATATATTGCCACTCTCATACAGAAACACACGATTTGTTACAAATGTACAAAGTTCATTGCGAAGAAACGGTAAACCAGATGATAAAAAAACAAAAGAGGTTATACCATAACGTTCTGGCGAAATGATATAACCTCTTGCAGATAAAGTGAAAACACTTTATTTCTTTGATTCTTCCAAAGAAACTCTTCTAAATTCTTTCAATACTTTTTCCAGTTCCAATGAAACTTTACGAGCACGAGTTCCTGCTGCTTTATTACCTTTAGCAACCTGCAATTCAGCATCAGCAACCAAGGCTGCATTCAATTCCTTAATCTTTGCAATCAATTCGTTCATAATCTTCTGTATTTTTATTTTAAACAATCTCAAAGTAAATACAAATAACTCAATAACATACATCTTTGTCTTTCTTTTTTACATTATTTAATACATTAATCTACTTTTCAATGCAATTCAGTTGCAAATGAAGCCTTTAGGGATAAAATGAGAGGACTAAATATTGAATTTATAACATAAGCTCTGTATTTTTGCCGTGAAAATAAACAACAAAAAAAATGGAACGTTATCATCATTCACATGAGCATCATCATGAAGTAACTTCGCTCAACACAATATTTATCTTGTGCATCGTTATCAATCTGATTTTTGTTCTCATAGAAGCTGGCGCAGGATTCATTTATAACTCACTGGGATTGCTTTCGGATGCTGGACATAACCTGAGTGACGTGTTCAGCCTGCTGCTGTCTCTTTTTGCCTTTCGGATGTCATTGCATCGAGGTAATCGTCACTTTACTTACGGATATAAGAAAAGTACAGTACTGGTCTCGCTTGTAAATGCCATTATCTTACTGATTGCCGTTGGAGCTATCGTTATCGAAAGTATATACAAACTAAAATATCCGGAAGCAACTTCTGGAAAAGCCATATCGTGGACAGCTGGTATAGGAATATTGGTAAATGGCATAACAGCCTGGCTACTGATGAAAAATCAAAAGCATGATTTAAATGTAAGGGGAGCATTTCTGCATATGGCAATGGACACACTGGTTTCTGTAGGGGTTGTTATATCCGGTATTGTTATTATATACACGGACTATACAGTCATTGATACATTAGTCAGCTTAATCATTGCGGCTATTATTCTATGCTCAACATGGAAATTACTGAAAGAAAGTTTATTTCTCTCTCTTGATGCTGTACCCGAAAATATTGATATACGAACTATCGAACAAATCATAGCCCACTCACCAGGCATAGAAGATTGGCATCACTTACATATATGGGCTGTCAGCACAACCGAAAATGCAGCTACTGTCCACATTGTAATTAAAGATTTATCGCAAATGGAAGACATTAAATGGGAGCTGAAGAAGAAATTACATCAACAAGGTATCCAGCATGTAACCATCGAATGTGAAACGATAGATTCTGTTTGCAAAGAAAAAAGTTGCTGTTAATATCTGCTTATATCGAATATCACTTTTATTTTCCGATTTTATTCTGATATTTTCGAGCCGAACAATATTCTTTGTTCCTGCTTTTCTGAATCAAATAGATATGTAAACAATACGTAGCAATAATTACAAGATGACAGACAGATAAGTGCTACAAAAGAAAGAAGCCTTCCCATTATTCGAAAAGAATAATCAGGAAGGCTTTTAATATGCAGCTACTTGCCTTACCAGATAAAGGCATTGAGTTATTTATCAATTAGCTTCTTTCTTGGTTGTTTTCTTTGCAGTTGTCTTCTTTTCTGCAGAATCAGCCTTTTTAGTTGTCGCTTTCTTCGCAGCAGCTTCAGCTTTCTTCAACTCAGCCTGCAATTTATTGACTTCATTGGTTAACTGAACTAATTCTTCACCCTGATTTTTAATCGTAGTAAGCAAAGAGCTCAATTCTTCATTATCCATATCTACTGGGTAGAGAGAATTAACACGACCCAGGAAGTCACCTAAAATATTCATGTAATTGGTGAATGCATCGTATGGAGAATCATAAATACCTCTATTTAAGCCAACGCCTGTATCCTTTGTAGTCATGAAACGGAAATTGTTGCTTGCCTGCAAATAATACCAATCCTGCTTGATACGACGGTCATCACACAGATAAACACGTTCGGCTACACTATACAATTTATTGAATGCTTCACGCTGCATCACATTACCCAGCCATGGGCTAATATCTCTTTCTTCGTCTGCCCACGACATTGGATAAGGTACATCTACCATATCAACTGATTTCAGTTTGGTTACAATTTCTGTCGGAGTAGAGAAGGTGATTCCTCTTTGTTTTGCACATGTCGGAAGAGCTTTCAAGAATTCCAATATATTAGATGATAACGGTTGTGCTATACCCAATGCAGACAATTCCATAAAGATATTAATAACCTGCTCGTTCTCAGGAAGAGAAGCAATCCAATCAATATACTTATCTGCAAACAAAGGATACTCACTCCATTCACTATTAGAGAAACGGAGACTTATATCATCAGACAATTTAAAGTCACGCATCAAAAGCTTCAGGTTCGGATTTTCAGCACAATGATACAAATAGTGAGGACTCTTCCAACCTAATACATGCTTAGCTCCTTCCACCAGTACGCCCTTAAATCCCATGCTGGCTACAATGCCACCAATTTCATTGTCATAAATCAAGCTGGAGTTACGGAATACCTTCGGTTCTTGTCCAAAATAATCCTTAACCTTACGGCGCATATGCTCAACTTCTTCACGGAAACAATCTTCATTTGCCAAAGAAGAAAGACCATGAGAATAAGGTTCACAAATAAATTCACAACAACCAGTTGCATTTAACTCATGCAATAACTCGATGACTGCCGGAGCATGTATCTCCAACTGTTCCAATGCAACTCCCGAAATAGAAAGAGCAACCTTAAACATTCCTTCATTGTTCTTTGCCATTTCAATCAAAGTCTTCAGAGCAGGAATATAGGAACGCTCTGCCACTTCGTTAATGCCTTGTTCGTTGGCATAATCATCATAATAATAGTGATCGGTTCCAATTTCGAAGAAACGATAACGTTTCAAATGTATAATCTGGTGTATTTCAAAGTAAAGACAGATTGTTTTCATAACTAACTTAGCATTTATTATTTACCATAATTTTTTAAAACCTGCTCGTAGAGAGCGCGTACCTTCAAACCAACTTTTTCCCACACGATACCATCAACCTCTTTCTTTCCTTCATCGCGCAAGTATTCATAAAGCGACTGATTAGTACAAATAGAATGAATGGCGTCGGCCATCGCATGAATATCCCAATAATCAGTTTTTATACATTTATCCAAGATTTCTGCGCATCCCGATTGTTTGGAAATAATAGTTGGCACACTACATTGCATTGCTTCCAACGGAGATATACCAAATGGTTCGGAAACAGAAGGCATTATATATACATCACTTGCCTTTAAGACTTCATATACTTGCTTACCTTTCATAAATCCGGGGAAATGGAAACGATCGGCAATACCACGTTCTGCCACTAAGCGAATCATTGCATTCATCATATCACCACTTCCGGCCATTACAAAGCGTACATTACGTGCACGCTTTAATACCATAGCGGCTGCTTCCACAAAATATTCCGGTCCCTTCTGCATCGTAATACGGCCCAGGAAAGTAACAATTTTTTCTTTAGGATTTTTATGTGGAACGATATCTTGAATTTCTTTTGATAATGGAGATACTGCATTGTGTACAGTAAACACCTTTCGCGGATCCTGATAATATTTATGGATAACTGTCTGACGAGTCAGTTCACTTACACACATAATACAGTCGGCATGGTCCATACCATTCTTTTCAATAGAATATACAGTAGGATTTACATTACCACGACTACGGTCAAAATCAGTTGCATGAACATGGATGACTAATGGTTTTCCTGAGATTTGCTTTGCATGAATGCCAGCCGGATAAGTAAGCCAGTCATGAGAATGGATAATATCAAACTTTTGCTGGCGAGCAACGACTCCTGCTACAATCGAATAGTTATTAATTTCTTCGTGCAAATTATCCGGATAACGTCCGGAAAACTCCATACAACCCAAATCGTTTGTATGCATATAATTGAAGTCAGCATAAATATGTTCACGCAAGTCATAATACAGTTGCGGATCCATATAACTTCCAACACGACTATTCACATAATCCCACTGTACATCACGCCACACAATAGGAACACTGTTCATTCCAATAATTTTCAGGAAACTTTGGTCTTCATCTCCCCACGGTCTCGGAATACAGAAAGTGATATCCATATCCGGCTGTTGTGACATACCTTTAGTCAAACCGTAACTGGCAGTACCTAAACCTCCTAAAATATGAGGAGGAAATTCCCAACCAAACATTAAAACTTTCATATTCTTTCCTCCTTTTTACTGATTATCATATTTTTCCAATAGATTTAAAGTTCTCAAAATTTGCGCAACATTCATTGCAAATGATATTGCCCCTCTTCCCTTGAAAGGTGGATTTCCATCAAACAGTTCAGGGATAGTTCCAAGACAATGCAAGCTCATTTCATCTTCATAGCCAATCATTTGCCGCTCGACAAACGAAATCGCGCTACGTTTATACAAGCGCAAATAAGCCTCCAGATAAAATCCTTCCAGCCATGGCCACGCAGTACCTTGATGATATGCATAATCGCGCTGCAACTGCGGACCCACGTAATTAGGATTGTATCCACCACTCTTAGGACTCAAAGAGCGCAAGCCTTTAGGTGTAAGCAATTCCTTTGTAACGATATCCACAACACCTTTTTTCTGTTTTGCATCTAATGGAGAATAATCGAAAGCTGCCGCAAAAATCATATTAGGACGAACACTCCAGTCCAGCATATCACCATCTACATAATCCAGCAAATAACCATATTCATTCAAGAAAGTGCTGACAAAAGACTGCCCCGCTCTTCCTGCTAATTCTGCCAGACGAGATATAAAATCAGAAGGTCCTTCATTTTCTGCGACCAGTTCTGAAACATACATCAATGCATTATACCAAAGTGTATTAAATTCGACAATATATCCTGAACGTGGTGTTACCGGCCGTCCATTAACAGTCGCATTCATCCATGTTACCGCCTTTTCTGTTCCATGAGAATAAACCAGTCCATTATCACAGACAGTCAAATTAGGATGCTTTCCATCGGCAAGATAAGTCATTATATCCTTCAAAAGCGTACCATATTTCTGATAAGCATCCTTACGAGAAACAGTCTTGCCAAACTGCTGGATAGTCCATACAGCCCATAAAAGCACATCCGGCTGTTCCATCTCATATATCTTCAAAGTTGTATCTTCGTCATTCATAAAAGCATAAATAGCCTTTATGGCAGTACGCATCACCGTATCAAACTTATCAAGTTCATTAATAGCAAGAGTCAGTCCCGGCAATGAAATGAACATATCACGTGCACGACATTTAAACCAAGGATAACCCGCCAAAATATAAGACTCCTCGCCTTGTTTGTTGAGGAACTGATGAGCTGCATTGATAAGGCAGTTTTTAAAGCTATCACGAGGAGTACGTCTGTCGGCTTCCAGAGCAAACAACTCATTCAACTTTTCAGGCTCTATTTCAGAAATACCGCCAGAAAAGACAATAGGCTCATCTTTTGTTATTTCCATTTCGAAATATCCCGGAACATACAAGTCCTCATTAAAGTCATATCCACGTTCTTGCTCCTTCGTATATTCTATGCCTCTATACCAGTCAGGCTGAAAATGAAAATCATTTTCCTTACTCATTTGCATATACAAGTCAGGATACCCAGGATACATACAAGTTTTTAAGCCATTCTTTACTTCGTCATAATGGCGACTTGCCTGTGAGTTTTCATGTGTATACTGACGGACACTGCGGAAAGCCAAGTACGGACGTAAACGAAGAATCGTAGTAGAATGAGCCTCCAGCAAAGTATAGCGAATCAATATTCGATTTTCATGATGAACAAATAGTTTTTCTTTTTTCAGAACTACTCCTCCTACTCTATAGATTGTAGTAGGGACTTTTTCACATTCAAACTCACGGATATACTTATGTCCACGCGGACTAAAGTTATCCCCATGATATTTATGGAGCCCCAAATTGAATTCAGCTCCGTGCTGTACTACCGTTTCATCCAAAGAGGAAAGTAAAACATGGTTTTCATCATCCAGTTCTGGTACAGGGATGACTAACAAACCATGATATTTGCGAGTATTACAATCTACAATTGTAGAACAGTGGTACGCACCCGAACGATTTGTACGTAAAATCTCACGCGTAAGAGATTCTTCCAAATTCGTCATTAGCGTTTTGTCGAATCGTAAATAACTCATAGCTGTTATATTAAGGTTATAATTAATAATTCTATAAAAAATGTTATTTTATTGCTTCCTCAAAAATAGTAATTAAATAAAATAAAGAGAAAAATAAATGGGTATTTTTTCCATTTTCCGACAAAAAAAATTCCATTTGCAACTAATTGACGACAAAGCTGCTTCAATAATGTCTTTTTAATAATAAAAAAACAGAGGGGCCATCTGGTTTTACCGCCAGACAGCCCCTCTGCATATAAAAATCTATCAAGAATTATTTAATCATATCAAAGCCACAATATGGAACCAAAGCCTTCGGAATTCGAATACCTTCTGGTGTCTGGTTATTCTCCAACAATGCTGCAACAATACGAGGCAAAGCCAGAGCTGAACCATTCAATGTATGGCAAAGTTCAGTTTTCTTATCAGCATTACGATAACGACATTTCAAACGATTTGCCTGATACGTATCAAAGTTAGAAACAGAACTAACTTCCAGCCAACGTTTCTGAGCTTCTGAATAAACTTCAAAATCGAAACACAAAGCAGCAGTAAAGCTCATATCACCTCCACACAAACGAAGAATACGATAAGGCAACTCCAATTTCTTTAACAAACCTTCCACATGATCCAACATTTCCTGATGAGATTGTTTTGAATGTTCAGGTTTATCAATACGAACCAATTCGACTTTAGAGAACTCATGCAGACGGTTCAAACCGCGTACATCCTTACCATAAGAGCCAGCCTCACGACGGAAGCACTGAGTGTAAGCGCAGTTTTTGATAGGCAACTGCTTTTCATCCAAGATTACATCACGATAAATATTTGTAACAGGAACTTCAGCTGTCGGAATCAAATACAAATCATCCAAATTGCAATGATACATCTGACCTTCCTTGTCAGGTAACTGTCCTGTACCATAACCAGAAGCTGCATTTACAACTGTAGGAGGCATAATTTCTTCATAACCGGCAGCACGAGCTTCATCAAGGAAGAAATTAATCAGCGCACGCTGCAAGCGAGCACCCTGACCTTTATAAACCGGGAAACCTGCACCTGTAATCTTAACACCCAGGTCGAAGTCAATCAAGTTATATTTCTTAGCCAGCTCCCAGTGAGGCAGTGCATCTTTCGGAAGTTCCGTTTCCATACCGCCCATCTTTACGACTTCATTATCTTCAGCTCCAAATCCTTCAGGAACTTCATCGTAAGGAACGTTAGGAATGGTATAAAGCAAATTCTGCATGTCTTCAGCAGCCTTATCCATTTCTGCCTGCAAATCCTTGCTTACCTCCTTGATTTCAGCTACACGAGCCTTAGCCGCTTCAGCTTCATCCTTCTTGCCATCTTTCATCAACGAACCGATGTTCTTCGAAATAGAATTTATTTCAGCAAGATTTCTATCTAATTGATTTTGCGCATTACGTCTTTTATCATTCAACTCAAGCACTTGTGCAATAGCTTCTTTAGCATTAGCAAAATGCTTTTTCTCCAATCCGCGAATTACCTTGTCGGTATCTTCTGTAATTTGTTTAATAGTAAGCATATCTTTTTTACTTTTTGAACTCTATTTGGTTGTGCAAAGATATATTTTTTTATCGGAATACATGCAACATAACTTCCGATATAAATCCAATATTTAGCGGCAAGCCTGACGGATACGTACCAGTTTCACCAATAAATCCTCCAGCAAATCGAGTTTCAGCATATTTGCGCCGTCACTTTTTGCTACAGAAGGATCTTCGTGTGTTTCCATAAACAATCCGTCTACGCCTACAGCTACACCAGCTTTAGCTATTGTTTCTATCAGTTGAGGCATACCTCCTGTCACACCCGAAGTCTGATTAGGCTGCTGGAGCGAATGAGTAACATCCAGCACTACCGGATGTCCGAATGTCTGCATTTCCGGTATTCCACGAAAATCGACCACCAGATCCTGATAACCAAACGTCGTTCCACGTTCTGTCAGCATAACCTGACTGTTTCCAGCCTCCACCACTTTATCAGCGGCAAAACGCATTGCCCCCGGAGAAAGGAATTGTCCTTTCTTAATATTTACTATTTTCCCAGTCTTTGCCGCAGCAACAAGCAAATCCGTCTGCCGGCATAAAAAAGCCGGAATCTGAAGAACATCTACATATTCGGCAGCCATTGCGGCTTCAGCAGCAGCATGTATATCCGTTACAACCGGAACTCCAAACGTTTCGCGTACCTTCGCCAACACCTTCAACGCCTTTTCATCGCCGATTCCCGTAAACGAATCAATACGCGACCGGTTCGCTTTTCGGTACGATCCCTTAAATATATAAGGTATACCCAACTTATCAGTAATCTTTACCACGCGTTCTGCAATGCGTAAGGCCATGTCTTCTCCTTCAATCACACAAGGTCCTGCCAGCAAAAAGAAATTATCACTGTTTTTTAAATCTGAAATAGTCTGTATCATAAAATTTATCAATTCGGAATTATTAATGTCAATGCTTCGGGAGCAATGGTTATTTCTATCGGGAAATGACGGTCGAACCAGATACGTCCGTCGAGGCTGATTTCAGCATTCTGCGCACGCAGTATCTTCACCTTACGAGTACGATACGGCTTTACAATCTTATGATTAAGCAAACGCCCCTGCTGCATCATCCACAACCCGGAGATCAACTGCCGGAGTTCCGGACGGTAAACGAGAGAAACATCCAGCCATCCATTGTAAGGAACCGCACTCGGTGTAAGACCATAACCACGTCCACTACCAATTGCAACCGCCATCAGGCGTCCCCGTATATGTTCGTCGTTCACTTTAAGATGCATCCGATGCAGTTTGCGTTCGAAAGCGACCAGAAACAAAGAAGCCAGATAGGAGAACAACGGTATTCCCCAAAAACGACGAGTTTCGTTCGTAATAAGAACAATTCGTGCTCCCAGACCGATATAAACAGCGTTCAGAAAATAACGAGTCTGATGAGTTTCCCCATCAAAGTAACTGAATACCCCGACATCCACTTTTCTGAGCCTGCGATTAATCAGTACATCTACAGCACCCTTAAAATCATCAGAATCCAACCCCCAGTACTTAGCAAAATCATTTCCTATGCCATTGGGAATGATACCAAAAGCAATTTCATGTTTATCAGGAACATCCGAAAGCATAATGCCGTTTATCGCATCATTTATCGCTCCGTCTCCCCCAACAATCACAATCGTACGATAACCATTGTTTGCCAGTGTACGAGCCAACCTCTCCACCGACCCGAATCCTTCCGACTGCACATAATCAAACAACACTCCGCGGCTTTCCATGTAGCCCCGAATCTCCTTCCAACGCTTTTGTGCTTTCCGGCTTCCAGCTTTGGGGTTATATATCACTCCCCAACGAGTAGGTTCCACTGCCATGTTCTTAATCTTTATTGAGTAATCCGATTATTTCATTTACTTTTTCCTCCATCGGGCGAGTTGCATCTATCCAGTGTATGGTAAACCCACGACGCTCCATTCCCCGAAACCAGGTCATCTGCCGCTTGGCAAACTGATGAATGGCTATTTCCAACTGGTGAAACATATCGTCGTACGTCATCTGTCCCGTAACATACAAAGTAAGGTATTTGTATTCCAGACCATAATAAATAAGGTCATCCGGATGAATTCCTCCATCTATCAGTGCCCGAACTTCATCTACCATGCCCTCATCCAAGCGTTGCTTCAGGCGTCTGGATATTTTCTCCCGACGCAAGTCACGGTCAATATCCACACCGATTATCAAGCTGTGAATCTTGGGAAATTCTCGTGCCTCAACAGGCTGATGCAAATAATATTCTTCTATTTCGATAGCCCGAACAGCCCGTTTTGCCGTATCCACATCGGTTGTATTATGCAACTTTTTATAAGAAGACAGGATTTCGGTCAGCTCTTCAAGCGATTTGCCTGCCAGTTTTTCCCTCAATTCAGGATTTTCCGGCACCGGCAACAACCGGTAACCCTTTAAGACCGACTCCAGATACATTCCCGTACCTCCACATAAAACGGGCAACAGCCCACGTGAGCGCATATTTTCGTAAGCCTTCAAAAAGTCGCGTTGAAATTCAAACACATTATATTTATATCCCGGTTCTGCAATATCAATCAGATGATAGGGCACACGATAGCCATCCACCACATAATCGGCAAGGTCTTTTCCCGTACCTAAGTCCATACGCCGATAAACCTGCCGGCTGTCTCCACTAATAATTTCCGTGTGCAACCGTGCAGCAAGAGCTGCCGCCAATGGAGTTTTCCCAGAAGCCGTCGGACCAAGTATAGTTATCAGATCAAAATTCATACGCTACCTTTAAAAAAGTTCCGACGGCAAAGATAACCTTTTTCTTAAACACAAGTAAGATAAAAGCAGCAAGTTTTTATAAAGAGAATCCTAATTTCCATCAACACTCAACAGATTTACCATCTGACTGATTATATAAGGTTTCCATTCATCCAGAACAGTCCGAAAGTCTTCACCTTTCTCCATCATTGTTTCTCTCATCAATTTTCGAGAAACAAAAGGAAACGTCAGTGCACTGTAAAAAGTCAGAAATACAATCCGAAGGGGAACCCTGCGCAACCTCCCCTTATCCATTTCCTCAAGCAGATAATTCTTCAGCTCAGCAAAGAAATGCTCCACCTTCAAATCGGAAAATGTCTTGAGCAGAAAGTCCACATCGCGGTCTATCTCCCTCAACATGAACAAAGGCAAATAAGGATTTTCCTGCAACAGATTATAATACACATCCACAATCTGCTCCACACGCACAGACAACGACAAATCCCGATTTGTGATAATATCCTGAAACTTTGGTATGACTGATGCCACAATCATACCAAAGACAGCATTAAACATTTTATCCTTCGTCCGGAAATAATAATGCAGCCCCGGGCGGTTTATTCCTACCCTTTCCGCTATTTCACTCATACAGGCATCGGTATATCCCTTTTCCATGAACACAGACTTGGCTGCATCAATTATCCGTTCCTCCAGGCTGGAACCTTTGACTTCCTCAGACATGGCTGCTTATTTTAAATGGTCTATAAATAACAGAAGACGGTTGGTTATGTTTACGTCACTCACACCACTGTCAAAGTCCAAAGATAAGATATTCATTTCCGGGAAAAAATATTTTATACGTTTTTCCACTCCTTTCGAAACGATATGATTGGCAATACAGCCAAAAGGTTGCAGACTGATTACATTGAATATCCCTTGGCGGGCATACGACATGATTTCTGCCGGAAGCAGCCATCCTTCGCCAAACTGCGCATTCAGCGATATCACCTTACGTGCATCGGCAGCCTCCTCGAAAATATCTTTAAACGGAATGAAATAGCGGAAGTTCATGCCCACTTTATTAAACTTACCGATCTGCTTACCGATAATCTTATAAGCCGACTTGTAGACAAAATCGGGCATAACACTTTTCTGTATACACGATTCCACTCTCACCTTCCTATTTACAAAATTCTGCATAAAGAAATCGGTCAGAACAGAAGGTACAACTTCGATCCCCTGCTCCGTCAACCAGCCTATAACATTCTTTTGGGCAAAAGGATTAAACTTCAAGAAAATCTCGCCTACGACTCCAACTTTCGGGCAATGCACATCGCGACAAATCTCATTAAAGCGATCGGCAGCAACAGACAATACGTCAAGCAAATTCTTGGTACGCTTCTCCAGTATCAGCGTTTCAGCCTGTTTCAAGAAATCATCACGCAGGCGAGCAGCCTGTCCCGGCTCTTTCTCGCGTGCTGCCGCTGCATAATAAAACTTCGAAATACAGTCACTATACAAAATAGCCCGTAAGGCAACCGGCAAAATCTTTATCCAGTTTACCTTAAGCCCCGGCTGCTTGTTCTCCAGCGAACCGCCAAACGTCAACGACACAACCGGAGTATGAGGATATCCCGCCTCTTCCAGCGCCTTCTTTATCAAAGAAACATAATTACTGGCACGACACTGGCCACCAGTCTGCGTCATGGCAACAACCGTTTCTTCAGGATTGTAGCGCCCACTCTTAAAGGCTTTAATCACATCGCCCACAATCAACGTTGCCGGATAGCAGACCTCATTATTGGCATATTTCAGTCCCCACTCACAAGACTCTGCATTACTTAATGCCAGATTCTCGACATCATATCCAGCCAGACGCATAATAGCGGGAATAAGCGGAGATATAAAAGGAGTAAAATAGGGAACCAGAATCTTCTTGCTCTTGAAATTATCATCGCAAGCCGCAACAGCAACGGGCTTGTTCGTCACCTTTCTGTCGGTTTTATGCTCATGAAACAACTTCATACTTTCTATCAGCGAACGGATTCTCAGTTTCATGGACCCGACATTGTTTATATCGTCGAGCTTAAGCAGCGTAAATGTCTTGCCACTCCGAATCAGAACATCCCTCACTTCATCTACGAGAAAAGCATCCGGACCGCAGCCGAAAGAAGTCAATTCTACAAACTGTACATCATCTGCCTGCGCAGCACACCACTGTGCCGCTTCCAAAATCCGATTCGGATAAGACCATTGAGCCAGGAAATGAACATTATCCACCTTCTGTCCTTCGCCTCGAACGATATCATCGGAAATGACATCTATTCCCATATCACACAAGACATCCGAGATTTTATGCTGAATCAGCATATCTGTATGATACGGACGTCCGGCAAGGAGCACAGTCATGCGTTTGTTGCAACGGGCATTCTCCAGCATCTGTTTATTGTGGCTTGCCAAAGTACGGCCATAGTTTTCCTGTTCCTCCGTCGCTTTGACAAATGCTTCCTTTATCACCGGTTCTTCCACATCCAGTCCTTTCAGATACTTGCAGCATTGTTTATACAGCAAATCCTTATCCTTGAATGAAATAGCAGGCGAATCGATAGGAATACCTGCCGACTGTACACTTTTTACGACTTCCGAATATCCCGTAACTACGGGGCAGTTGTAACTGTTTTGTTCCTTTCCTCTTCGCTCAAAGATAACAAACGGAAGAAAAATCCGGTCGACTTTCTGGGCAATCAAGTTCTGCACATGAGCATGCACCAGTTTTGCCGGAAAACAAATATTGTCGGACATCACCATTCTGGCGCTCTGCTCATAACCGGAATAAGTAGACTCACCCGACAAACGAACCTCAATTCCACAAGCAGTCAGCAAGGTATGCCAGAACGGGAAATTCTCATACATGTTCAGGCTACGAGGTATTCCGACCACCATCCGCGGTTTTTCGGGCACGGTCTTACTGCGTCCGAAGAGGAGTTCATTCTTGAAGCGATAGATATTCTCGCCCGGCTGTTCCTTCGAACCGTTGGTAAAAATCTTTTCGCAACGGTTTCCCGAATAATAATTCTTGCCATTATCGAACCGGTAACGGAATACCTGACATTGGTTATCGCATCCCTTACAATGCAACACATGAGTAGAATAGTGTGCCTGTGAAACGATTTCATCCAAAGAAACGGCTGTATTGCAATGCTCCCGGGCGTAAATGGCGCAGCCAAAAGCCCCCATCAGTTCCGGCATATCGCAACGGGTAACTTGTGCTCCGGTCAGTTGCTCCAAAGCACGGACCACGGCATCATTACGCATAGTTCCACCTTGTACGACGATATGATGTCCCAGTTCTGAAACATCTTTCAGTTTCAGAACCTTATATAAGCAGTTCTTTACAACAGAATAGGCAAGTCCTGCGGCAATATCATCCACAGTAGCTCCCTCACGAAGTACCTGCTTCACCTTCGAATTCATAAAGACAGTGCATCGTGAGCCCAGATCGCAAGGCTTCGAGGAGCGGCACGCAGCCAGTGAGAAATCATGTGCCGTATATCCCAACGTATTGGCAAAGGTTTCGATAAACGACCCGCAACCCGACGAACAGGCCTCGTTTATCTCAATGCGGTCGATAATACCATTGTTGACAAATATGGCTTTCATATCCTGTCCGCCTATATCCAGTATGAAAGACACGTCGTTGTCCAAATAATGAGCCGCTACATAGTGGGCAATTGTTTCTACAATACCGGCATCCAACTGAAAGGCTGCTTTTATCAAATCCTCGCCATAGCCCGTAGAGCAACTCCCTTTAATGTTCAGTGTAGCTTGAGATTCCTCGCATTGTTTCTGCAAGAGGCTCAATCCTTCCGCCACAGTTTCTATGGCATGTCCGCCGTTCGGCTTATAATAGGTAAACAAGATATTGTCATCCGAGTCGGTCACTACAATCTTAGTCGTCGTAGAACCGGAATCAATGCCGATATATACATCCTGCACGCCCGGTTTCAGTGACGCCCTTCCAAGTTTGTTCCGTGAAATTTGCCGCTGCCAGTCTTCATAGTTTTCCTTACTCGAAAAAATCGGCATCAAGCCGCTACACTGATTATACGCAGTAGATGTTTCGGTAGTCAGCTTGGCAATCAGATCGGAAAGCCGGCATATCTTACTATCTTCGTGTATTGACAATGCTGCCCCGGTAGCCGGAAGCAAAGCACCGTTTTCAGGCAAGACAACTTCCTTTTCATCCAGATGCAGATACTCCATAAAGGCCTTTCGTAAAGCCGGAATGAAAGTAAGCGGTCCTCCGCAAAACAAAATCGGAGACTTGATATCCCAGCCGTGAGCCAACGTCACAACAGTCTGAACTGCTACCGCATGGAATATAGAAGCGGCAATGTCTTCCCTGCTTACATTCTTGGCAACCAGATTCTGAATATCAGTTTTACAGAAAACACCGCAACGGGAAGCTATGGGATAGACCTGTACAGCCTTTAGTGCCAGTTCGTTCAACTGGTCGACGGTTGTTCCCAGTATGACAGCCATCTGATCGATGAAAGCTCCGGTACCTCCGGCACAGTTTCCGTTCATACGCAAGTCGGCAGGTTCTCCATGCTTGAAGAATACAATCTTTGCATCCTCACCTCCTATATCGATCATGGAAGCCACATCCGGATAATCTTGCCGGATTGCCTGAGTTGCAGCCACCACTTCCTGAATAAACGGAAACGCATATTGTTCCGACATGCCTAAGCCTACCGAACCGGTTACACAGACGCTGACATCAATATCTCCCTCTTCAATCAATAACTCTTTCAATATATCGGCGACCACGGCTTTTGCTCTTGCGTTATGTCTTTTATATCTTGAAAACAAGAGCTTTTTTTCCTCGCCTAACACAACAATTTTTACCGTTGTAGAACCTATATCAATACCTATCTTCAACATAATTTTGACCTATTTTACATCATAGTCAGACGCAAAAGTAGAGAACATGTTTTATTCTAAATCACGGACAAAATAATAATTAACATTATTTATCCGTGCCGGAGAATACATATAAGCCTTATTAACAGAGGAGTATATCAAGTTTCAGTAGCCAAAAACCGATTATAAACCGGCAGGTATTTTTTTGAAAGGCCAAAGTTTTTTACACGAAGGAAGAGCATTTTTCAAGATAAATTACTGTCGTACATACTATAAGATAACGGCATGTGCCAAGAGTTTAAATGAGTTTTAAATAAAGATACAAGCCCAACATAAGAATAAGCATACGACATCTTTTCTGTAACGCATAGATATCTCATCTATTTTTTGTACAAAAAATAAAATCTTTTGTACAAAATTAAAAAAAAGATGGCGACGTTTTCCCGAACTTCTCAGGAGAAAAAAATAAAATGTCCTTCACCGCTTTTGACACTCTCCTATTCCAACAGAGAAGAGAACAAAAGCAGTAAAGGACATTCCTGCTATTTCCAATAATAATTAGCGGTTAGGTGTATCCCACACCTTTGTTTCCGAGCAATGAATATTCAAACTCTGGTCACCACATTTTATGGTGAAATCACCTTTTTCCAGACGCCACTTGCCGTCGTATCCTACAAAGGCAAGGTCACTTCCCTTCAGTTTCAGAGTTACGGTCTTGGTTTCACCCGGATTAAGTGCGATTTTTTCGAAGTTGCGCAGGCGGATATTGTCGGGAGTACTGCTTGCAACCAAGTCTTTGGAATAAAGCAATACACTTTCTTTTCCGGCTACCTTTCCGGTATTGGTCACGTCGACCGTAAACACCAGTTCGTCGGATGCAGCAAAATCGGAAGTATTCACTTTCAAGTTGCTGTAACGATAAGTAGTATAGCTCAAGCCACATCCGAAAGGCCACTGCACATCCATTACCGAATCATAGTTGTAGTTTCCACCCATCTGTCCCATGTTTTCGCAAGGCTTGTAGTCGTAATTTGCCAAAGCGTTGATGTATTTAGGATAGGTGAAAGGCAGCTTGCCACTGAAGTTGGCATCGCCGGCAAGCAGATTGGCAAGTGCATCGCCACCGTAGTTGCTGGGTAACATGACATGGACTACCGCTTTTGCCAGCGGAACGATATCGTTGATGATGCGCGGACGGCCTTCATTCAATACAAGGATAACAGGCTTTCCGGTAGCAGCCAAGGCTTTTACCAGATTTCGCTGGTTTTCTGATAAGGTCAGGTCGCTCAGGTTACCCGGAGTTTCGCAGTACGAGTTTTCTCCGATACAGGCGATGATTACGTCGGCACGGCTGGCTGCAGCAACCGATTTTTCGATTTCCGGCTGGTTTTCTTCCCACCAGTTGTCGTTCTTGTAAGGAGCATAAGTCACACCCGGTTCGTAAATGATGTTCTCCTTGCCATACTTGTTACACAGAGCTTCGTAAATGGTATTGTAAGCTCCCGCAAACTCATCGGCACGATGTCCCTGCCAACTGTACGACCATCCCCCGTTGAGGCAGCGCATTGAGTTGGCGTTCGGACCGGCAAGCAGGATTTTCGTACCTTTGGCAAGCGGCAGAATATTGCCTTCGTTCTTCAGCAGCACTTCCGATTCTTCGGCAGCCTGCAAAGCCTCAGCCGCAAACTCTTTCGAACCAAACTTGTCGTATTTCTTGATGTCCCAGTATGGGTTGTCGAACAAACCTAAGCGATATTTCAGACGCAATACGCGGGCTACGGCATCATCGATGCGGCTCATCGGTACTTCACCCTCCTGAACCAGTTCTTTCAGGTAGTCGCAGAAGCTCACTTCGTAGGGTACCATCGACATGTCGATACCGGCATTGATGGCAATCTTGACAGCCTCTTTCTTGGTTGCTGCAATGTGGTCGCGTGTACACAGGTTATTGATGTCCGCCCAGTCGGTCACAATCATACCGTCCCAGTTCAGATCTTCCTTCAGCCATCCGGTCAACAGTTCGCGATTGGCATGGAAAGGCATACCGTTGTCCACGCCCGAGTTAACCATCACCGACAAGGCTCCAGCTTTCACAGCCGCCAAGAACGGAGCGAAATGCTTCTCACGCATATCACTTCGTGAGATAGACGAGGGTGTACGGTCCTTGCCCGATACCGGAACGCCGTAACCCATGTAATGTTTCATGCAGGCAGCCACATTGTATTCGCCGATGTGGTTCGGGTCGCTTCCCTGAAAGCCCTTGACCGCCTCAACACCCATTTCAGCATTTACATAGCAATCTTCACCGTAGTTTTCCCACATACGCGGCCAGCGCGGGTCACGTCCCAGGTCGACTACCGGCGCATACGTCCAGGGAATACAGCCAGCCTTCGTTTCGTAAGCGGAAATCTCAGCACCACGGCGCACCAGCGCACGATTGAAAGATGCCCCCATATTCACTCCCTGAGGGAACATAGTTCCATCGAGTGTGTAGGTGGTACCATGAATCTGGTCGACACCATATATACAAGGAATACCGATTTCCTTCATCGATTTATCCTGAATCTGCTTGATGGCCGCAGCCCATACTTCTTTCTTCTGAGCCACACTTAAAGGTACATTCAAGATAGAGCCCACCTTATACTTCCCGATTACGGTGTCAAGCATAGCCTCACTGAGTTTAAAGCCGTCCTTACTTCCCGGAAAATCGGTTACCACGTCTACCGTTATTTCGCACATCTGTCCGATTTTCTCTTCGAGTGTCATTTTCTTCAGCCATTCCTGAATGTGTGCCTCGATTACCGGATCGGCAGGAATAGCGGGAGCAGTCTGAGCTATTCCCGCAAGGCTTCCCGCACACATCATGGAAGCCATTGCCAAGTTTCGAATGTTATTCATACGATTAATCAGTTATAAATTGTTGAGTTGCTTTTTTCAGTCCCGTGCCCGATACCTCCAGTTGGACCGTTCCTTTCTGTCCTTCCAGCGAACGTATGATGACTTGTGCCTTTCCGGCGAAAGCCTTGATGCGGAAAGTCTTCTCGCCGTTGACAGGACGTTCTGTTTCCTTGAATCCCGGATCACCGTTTCCATATCCCAAGATGATAGCTGGCCCCGTCAGAGTTACTGTCATTTCATTCATGGCATCGAGTACCTCACGGTTTTTCTCGTCTTTCAACGTCAAGTCTACGATTGCAATATCCTGACCGTCGGCTTTCAAAGTTGTATTATACGGTTCCATCAATATACGGGCAGCCTTGCCTGTTGTTTCTATTTTCTCTACCATGATTTTCTTTCCGCCTTTGTATCCTTTAGCCATTAAGGCTCCCGGACGATAAACCGTCTTCCATTCAATATAACCATCGGCAGGCATCGGCTTCCGCCCCAAGTTCTTTCCGTTGACAAACAATTCCACTTCGTCACAATTACTATAGGCCCAAACCCTGATGCTATCCCCTTCGTGACCGGACAAGTTCCAATGCGGAGACAAATGCAGCACCGGTTCGTTGGTCCACCACGATTTCAGATAGAAAGCCTCATCCTTCGGGAAGCCACAATAGTCGAATATTCCAAACTGTGAGCCGGTTGCCGGATAAAGCATTGGGTTCGGTTCTCCTCTGTAATCCAGTCCCGTCCAGTAAAACAATCCGGCCAGCCAGGGACGTTCATGGTAGAACTGCCAGCCACGTGCCATGGCATTGACAATACGATTGTCATCTTCAGCCGTACGGTTGATAGGCGCCATCCAGCCACGCAACGAATCGGTGTAATAAACGTTACGCGTTCCGCACCCCGATGTTTCTTCCGAACCCACCGGAGCATACCAGTCGGGATGTTCGCGATGATATTCATCTATCGGATTCTGGCGGAGATAATTATAGCCTTTCACATCGACTCCGAAAAGAGAAACCCGCCCACCAGCAGTACCCTGTGTTGTCAGCCGGGTGGAATCCAACTGATGTACGTATTCACTCATCGATTGAGTAATACGCAATCCGCGTTCGTTCCCTTCGAGTGCCCACTCTTCGTTTCCGATACTCCACAGAATGATGCACGGATGATTGCGGTCACGCTTAATCATGCGTTCCAGCAAATCGACATGTTCCTTATTAATCCCCATCAAGCGATTCTCTTCGATGACCAGCATTCCCATACGGTCGCACAAATCGAGCATGGCAGGCGATACAGGATTATGAGAAGTACGTATCGCATTGCTACCCATCGATTTCATTTTTTCGATCCGGTATTTCCACAATCTGTCGGGAATACCTGTTCCTACTCCCGCATGATCCTGATGCAAGTTGGTACCTTTCAACTTGACGGGACAGCCGTTCAACAAAAATCCTTTCTGCGGATTGAACTCAATGTTACGGATTCCAAAACTCGTCGTATACGTATCGACCAGTTTCTCGCCGACATATACATCTGTATATAAGGTATACAAATAAGGATGTTCCAAATCCCATAGATGAATATTGTCCATCGTCGCCGACTGCAACAATTTCACTTCTTCCTGCTTGGAAGCTAAAGTCGTGCTTGATTCCTGCGTGCGGACTACTTCCTTACCCGTCGCATCGAGAATACGGTTGACGACCTTACAACCTGCTGCCTCCAGCCCTTTGTTCGCCAAGCAGACCTCTATATTTACATCGGCAGTCTTATAAGAAGGATCAATATGCGTTGCAACAAATGTGCCGAAAGGAGCAACATGTACCTGCGACATCTTGTCCAGCCATACATCCCGATAAATGCCCGCTCCTTCGTAATACCATCCTTCTTCTGTACTGGCGTCCACACGGACGGTCAGCAAGTTTTCGCCACCATAATTCAAGTATTCTGTCAAATCGTACACCTGAGTGGCATATCCACTCGGCTCATGACCTAAATAAAAGCCGTTGCAAAAGACCTGCGCATTGCGAAAAATGCCGTCGAACCGTACACTGATGTGTTTTCCTAAATCCTTTTCTGGTATATAAAACTTACGCCGATACCATCCGACACTAGTTTCCGGATATTTCCATCCGACGGTCTTGTATCCATGACTATGGCTTGCCTCTTTCGAAAAAGGAAGGTCTACCACCCAGTCGTGCGGCAAATTGACTGTCTGCCACGTGCTGTCATTAAACTGTTCGGAACTGGGCCCCTGATTCTGATTAAAGGATTTAGCTTTCGCAAAATAGGTGAAATACTCTGTACCATGAGTAAAATCCTTCTTCATGTCGCCCGCATGTCCATAGGCAAATTTCCACCCATTGTTCAGCAATATAGCTTCTCTTGCCTGTTGCGCACTGACAGACAGACAGGCAATAAACTGTATAAGCAGCAATACAGATAATAGTTTTTTCATAATATTTTCAATAAGATTTTGTCGATGCCTAAAAAATAGTCCTGCAATGCCGAGTATTAATAATCTCATCACCATAACGATCGGTCCGATCCTTACAGTGATGAGTTTTATGTCTATTCCCACTAAAAGATATTATCCTCTACGCTTTGCAGAAGCGTTCCAGTGTTTCCATGCACATACGCCCGTTATGATAAGGACATTTCCAGAAGCCAGCCTTATCATCTTTGGTATTGACCGTACCGTCGGCATATAAACTCCAGTGCCACTCCCCGTGTTCTCTGTCAACCAAATGGTTTTTGATAAAATTCCAGCACCGCAAAGCTTTCTCCAATGCCGACTGATCAGCAAAATGCTGATAGAGATTCAGGTGACCAACCACGTTTTCTGCCTGTACCCACCAGTGCAGTTCACGGTCTACCTTGCCTTTACTTACAAAGTTTTCATAAATCATGCTTCCATCCGGATTCAATCCTTCATCGGCAGCCGCCGCAATTTTTATAATAGCCGGTTCTACCTTTTCCAGCAAATCTTTATCGCCCAAGACCAAAGCTGCTTCGTGAATCAACCACGATGCCTCAATGTCATGTCCGTACGATACAATCTGATACTTATTGGTCCAGTCGTCTTCAAAAAACAAATTCAGGTGGTAAGTGTCTGCATCGAGTATTTTATCCAGAAACAAGTTGACCAAGTTACGAATCTGCTTCTTGAGGCGTTCATCTTTCCACACCCGATACAAATTGGTATAAGGCTCCAGAATATGCAAATGCGTATTCATGGTTTTCTTCTCATTCTCGTCTTTATCACTCAGACGCATGTCCGCTATCGGATGCCAGTCGCGGGTAAGCGCTTCCAGATAGCCATTTTTATCAGCATCGAAGCTATATTTTTCGATTACTTCAAACAAACGTTTAGCGTAATCCAGCGCTTCCGCATCGCCTGTAGCACGAACATATTCACTCAATCCGTAAATAGCAAATCCTATGGCGTAAATCTGTTTCTTAGTATCAAGCGGCTTTCCCTCACAATCCAGCTCCCAATAAATGCCACCAAACTCAGCATCATAAAAATGGTCAATCAGATAACGTTTGGCACGAGTAGCCGTTTCCAGATACTCTTCTTTTCCCAACAGACGGTAGGCAGCAGAGAATGTCCATAAAATACGGGCATTCAGAATCGCTCCCTTCGAAGCTGATGCCTCCAAGACATCGTTTCCTGTAATGCGACCATAGAAACCTCCGCGTTCGCGGTCAATCATCTTTGTCATCCAAAAAGGAAGTATATTATTTTCCAGCTCTGCCTTTACTTCAGCACACAACTGGCTTATCTTTTCATTGTCCATCTTTTTTCGATTTTCGTTTTAAATTCAATTGTTCCATGATACCTTTCATTTTCTGCTCACCCAACGGATAACAAACTATGAAAAGAACGGATATAAACGCTGCCATGGCAGGAAGCAAACTTAAAAACATCTTGATGCCATTGATCGTTTCTGCACTCTGAACGGCATTGGCCTGAAAGCCGAAGAAAGACAACAGCCATCCGGTAACCGCCGTACCTATTGCCCACCCGAATTTCTGGCTCATCGATGAAGCACTAAATATCAGTCCTGTTGCACGGTTGCCTGTCTTCAGCTCCGAATAATCGGCACAGTCAGCATACATAGACCAGAGTAAGGGGAAAATGCTACCCGCACAAATACTGATCAGACACTGGAAGATAAAAATCAGCATCAGGTCGTCATTGTCGAACCAGAAGAATATGACACTCAATACGGAAGCAACCAGCATAGAAAGAGCGAATGTTTTCTTCTTTCCTACCTTGTTACTCATAGGAGCTGCCAAAATAACTCCAACGATATTGGCTATCTGCCCGATAGAAAGGTATAGACCACTTAAAACAAACGATACGCCCATCACTGAAATAGAACGATATTCATCTTCTACCACAAAATACTTGAAATAATAAACAGCTGCCCCGTCACGAATAGAATTAAAGACTAAAGTCGCAACTCCGGCACCAAATAATATCCACCAAGGCTTATTGTGAAACAAATCTCTTATATCGTCTTTCAGCGAAGTTTTCTTATCATTGATTGGTTTTACACGTTCTCTTGTCCAGGCAAAACATCCAAAGAACAACAAGGCGCACATTACGGCTATTACAATTACAGCCATGCACCATCCAAACTGCTGGTCACCCAGGTCCTTACTATGCCCGCTGAATACATTTACCATTGGCATAAACAGCAAAAGTGCAATAAAACTGCCAAGATAAGCAAACATCATACGATATGTAGACAGCGTATTACGATCTGCCGGATCAGGACTCATAACTCCCAACAACGAGGCATAAGGAACATTGATAGCCGAATATACCATCATCATCAATGAATAGGTAATGTAAGCATATACCAGCTTCCCCATATCTCCGAAAGGAGGTGTATAAAAAGTAAGTACTCCTATCAAGGCAAACGGAACGGCAAGGAACAACAAATATGGGCGAAATTTTCCCCATCGGCTGGAAGTACGATCGGCTACCACACCGACAATCGGATCGAATACGGAATCCCATATTCGAGTAACCAAAAACATTGTTCCCACCATAGCAGCAGGTAACCCGAATACATCCGTGTAAAATATCATCAAATAGGCACCGAACAACTTCCAAAACATGGAAGAAGCCATATCACCAAAACCATAACCAATCTTTTCCGTGAGCTTTATCATAGTAGTACTTACTTTCCTTATTATTTCATCAGTTTCATGTTTTTATCAATCAAGTGCTTCAAGGTTTCTACTGAAGCTGTAGTAGTCAAACCATCCTGCGGAGTATTCATACAATAATCCACCAACTTGTCAATAGTAGAAACAGCTACATGCATACGTGTATCGGAAGAAGCATAATATATAAAGACCGTTCCGTCTTCGTCGGCAATCCAGCCATTTGTGAACAATACATTCGAAACATCACCAATACGCTCTTCTCCTTCGGGAGCCATGAAGTAACCGCCCGGAGATGCAATCAGCTTGCTGGGATCTTCCAATGAAGTCATATACATATAAAGCACATAACGCAGACCAGCAGCACAGCCGCGTACACCATGAGCCAAGTGCAACCATCCTTTTGGTGTCTTGATAGGATGAGGACCTTCGCCGTTCTTTACTTCCTTGATGGTATGATAGTAACGGCAATCGATAATTTTTTCTTCCTTGATCTCTGCATGAGTAATATCGTCTACCAGCGCCCAGCCGATACCTCCACCGCTTCCGGCATCGATAAACCCATCTTGCGGACGAGTATAGAAGGCATACTTTCCATTCACGAACTCAGGATGAAGCACAACATTACGCTGCTGACTCTTTGATTTCAGGTCCGGCAGACGTTCCCATGTCTTCAAGTCTTTGGTCCGGGCGATGGCAGCCGTTGCTGTTGCTGAAGACAAATCTCCGGCCGGTGCATTGTCGTCGTGACGTTCTGCACAGAAAATGCCATAAATCCAGCCATCTTCATGGGCAGTCAAACGCATATCGTAAATGTTGGTAGCAGGTATTACATCATCGGGCATCGTAATGGGATAATCCCAGAAACGGAAATTGTCGACCCCATTCGGGCTTTCGGCAACAGCAAAAAAAGATTTACGGTCGGCACCTTCTACACGCACAACCAATAAATACTTTCCGTTCCACTTGATAGCCCCCGAATTCATCGTAGCATTCATCCCGATACGTTCCATCAAATATGGATTTGTTTTTTCGTCAAGATCATAACGCCAAAATACAGGTGTATGGGCAGCCGTCACTACCGGATATTTATAGCGAGTAAAAACTCCGTTTGTTTTCTCTACAGGCTCATTTTTACGAGTAATCAACTCTTCATACTGAGCGAACAATCTTTTTACTTTCTCATAAAACGCATTCATTGCAATTAGTTTTATAATCAATTATTTTATTGTTTTCATATCTCCGGCAAACAATGTACGAGGGTCATTGTAAAATTTCACAAAGTCGGCAGCCGACGGATGTCCCGGGTAAGGTGCATAAAAATGATTTTCTTTTTCACGTGCATTTCTCCATACCAGTACATAACTTATCGGATATTTTTCTATAACCGGCATCAGTGTCTGTGTCCACCAAAGTGAATCGGGAATCGTTTCATATCCAGTTTCGGTTACGGCCATTGCTTTCTGATGTGCTTTGCTTACTTGTGATACAATGGTAAGTGCATTATTCAGGCTCTTTATATAGGCATCTCTATCAAACTGATAGGCATCTACTCCTATCAGGTCTATAATACTATCTCCCGGATAACGTTCCAGATATTCTGTAGAATCCTGAGGTTCTGTACCCGGAGAATAAGCATATAAAAGCTGAGTGGCTCCCTTTTCCTGCATACGGTCGTAAGTCATTTTCCACAGAGCCTTGTAATCTTCTGCAGAGCACAAGTTCTTTCCCCACCAGAACCAGCTTCCCGTATGTTCGTGCCAAGGACGGAATAATACAGGAACCTTCACACCTTCGGGAGTCTGTATCGAATTCAAGAAATCGGCTATCTTATCCAGCCAGCCAATAAACTTGTCATGGTTGGCACCTCCGGGCAAAATGGACTTCACTACGGTAGAATCACTGACGTCCCATGCATCTTTTCCTGTTACAGGATTGTCTACATGCCAACTGATAGAGGACATTCCTCCACGCTCGTATTGTGCAATCACCTCTTTCCGGATACGGTCTACCGAAACATTATCCAAAGTCTTATTACCATATATTTCCATTCTTCCCAAATCGAAAGACATCATAGCAGGATAATCTCCGCAGACACTTTTCACATCGCTCCGGTTTTCATCTCCATCCCAACCAATACCGTATACAGGATCGTCGTGATGACCAAACATAAATTGTTTTTGCTGAGGAAGCTTCTTTAATATCTTTAGCATAGAACATGCTTCTGGTGTTTTTTCCATGTCAGATTGTTTTTTTTGTTGCGTACCGCAAGCAGTTAGACAAGTGCCGATAATCATAGTTGAAATTATAGCTTTCGAGATTTTCATAATGATTAGTTTTATTATTTAACATCAGCAAAGATAGAGAAATTTTATACCACGGAATGATACAATCTTAACATATACATATACGTTCTTTCTTTTTAGCATTCAGATATTATATTGTACTAAACACAAAGGAGTGACCATGTTTCCACATGACCACTCCTCATATTCAAAAATAAAAAAGCAATATCATTTAAAAGACGGAAGCGACTCACGAGCGATCACATACGATTGCGACATAGCATCCAGCCACCATTCCTGACTTGCATGCGATAAGGAAACACCTTCTCCGTCATACCATGGCATAAACCACAACCAGCGAGCTCCTGCATTCCATTGTTCAGAAAGTAAGCCCAACTCTGCATTAGCATCGATATTAGCTCCACATTCACTTAATGTCACCATGAGCTCAAAGTAGAACAAGAATTAATCTATTTATATGATTATTAAAGACATAGCAATAAAAGTCTTAAATTTATAATGCTGGATTATAATATTTCAACGATTACACTATGTTCTCAGAATCTAAAGTTATAGAGTTGGTTGCATGTCCAATGAGTTTGCTAAGTATTTACGTTGCAACAACAAAATAAGCTTTATTCTTCTATTCCTAACTTTACCCGATCAGGACGAACTATTTTATCTCTCAACGTAGCATGATCAAGTTGAACAGGTTTATTGATGAAATCGGGAACATTATATGAATAAACCAAACGTTCATAATAAGTAAGAGGATCCTTCTGCGGCAACATAAAAGGTTTTGTAACCTTTCCATCATTTCCAATACAAGCAAAATATAAATACGTATACAACCCATTATCCCTGCGTGAACTGAATACAAACCAATGAGAATTACTACTCCAGTTATGAAAACTTTCCGTATCACCACTATTGACTTCTTTCAAAGGACGATAATTACCTGTCTTCAAGTCAAGCAACCATAAATCTGCTTCTTTATGCCATATCGAAAAATTGCCATAATCAGATAAGGTAAACATAACATAACGTCCATCGTATGAAGGACGAGGAAATGACACACTCTTGCCAATGCGAGATGCAGAAACTAATGTATCCACTTTTTCTCCTAAACGTCCAGCTTGTGCATCAAAAGAAATACTACACAAACTATATTTTACTTTTTTATAATCTTGAGGCATCTGCTGCGCCTCAGCACTACAGAAAAATAAAGTTTTCCCATCAGGAGAAAAGGCCGGAAAGGTTTCAAACGCTTGCTTACTCATCAATGCCGGTGAAGTAAGTAATCGGTGAGTAGCTGGATGGTAAATAACAATATCCGAGCCATTATCCATCACTTCAATACGTTTTTCCTTTATCGCATGAAAACCTTGACGCGTATTGTTGACAGAATAAGCAATATACTCACCCGACGGATGCCAGTAGGGATATACACAAGCAGAAATTGTAGAATCTGTTTTTGTATCAAGCATCTCCATTTCATTTCCTAACTGCATCAGCGTTCCTCCATTCTTACCACGCACATGCATACTCATTTTATCGGGATTCGTTTTATTAAATGAATGGCAGTTCACACACATTCCCGGGACTAAGGTATTCTCAACAATAGCCGTTTCTTCAAAATTCGACAAGTTACGTTGATAAATTCCCATCTTACTATATACTTCATAACCGGGAGCTATTAACCTATAAGCGACTCCATAATCAATAGAATAATTACTTATATACATAGGAAAACTACGATATTGAATCCACTTTCCATCATGTTTTTTCACAGAAACAGTAAACAGCAAACTATCTCCCTTATTGTCGGCTATTAAACGATGCCACTCTGTTTCATCAAAAGAGATTTTTTTACCAGAAACATGAATATCCTTTCCCTTTCCCCCCTTTACTATGACATCTACTTTATCAAAATCCTTGTCTGTAACAGCAAAGTTCATCGGTGCTATAGTAGCAGGGATGGTCACTCCTGTATAGTCTGGATAAATTGAAGGATAAGCATCTACCTGTTGTGGGGACACAACTTTTTCCGTGCAGGCCGAGAATAATACAATACCCAGCGAAAACAGACTCCATTTATATATTGTCTTCATATATACTATCTAAATAATAAATAATACCAATATGTCTTTCCAAAATTCTGTTTAAAATAATCCCTATCCGAAGGATGACGTACATACGCAACAGCAAAATCTGTAACTTCTTTTTGCAACACAGGAGAAATACTCCATGGCATCCCTTCAAAAGATGGATGCTGCTGAGTCCACACATAAAGCAAAGCTTCTTGATAACTACGAGGTATTGAAGTATACCCCATATCTTTACCCAACGGATAATATTTTAGAAATGCTCCGATATTTTTATCTAACAATTCATATGCCAGTAAATACTCAAATGCCATTCTATTATGCTTATTTGCATTCAATAAAAGCCCTAACATCATATCCTTCTGGTCTTCAAAAAATAAAAAATCATCTTTATAAAGATAAGTCCGTAAGATTCCCCATTCTGGATGATTTTGCACCTTTTTATCATTATACAAATAAGACATGGCATCATTTGCCCATTTCCTATAAAATAAGGTATGTTGCAACGCTTTTAAATATTTTCCGGCAAGTATATAATCACCATTAACAATGTTAGTTTCTGCAAGTCTTTGATAGCAGCGTACACTTTTCTGATAAGAAGGTATTGCCTCCATAGCCTCAAATGTGAAGCGTTGAGAAGTATTAATCATCCCCAAATGATAGTACACTTCATTCACTATTAAAGGTGAATTAAAGTCACGAATAAAATTAGGCATCAATCCTCCTACTCCATTCTGATAAAAATGAAACATCCGTTCACCTAACTGTCCAGTCTTTCCCAAAGCCAAATTCAAACAAACAACTTCGAGAGGTGTTGTAGGATGTTTTTTTTCAGCCATATCAATTACTTTATTCCACTGACGGGTACGTACATAATAATCGTATGCCATCACTTGCTCTTTCTGATAATCGGAGGTAAGATAGATTCCAACACCTCCTAAAACAACCAATACAGCAATCTGAACAACTTTAATAAGATTGATTCGTTCCGATTTAATTACAGGAACAGAAGCCGATATTATAACTGTCAAACAAAGCAATATACAAACAGCTATACCCATAAAAGGAATTCCAGTAGGGAAACGATAATAACCGAGTCCTGTCATCAGACGGAAAAATGGATATTGAAGAACTTCCGAAGCTATATAAGGATAGATAAAGGCCAGGCACAAAAGCAACAGACATACAATAAATCTGCATAACAAACTTCTTTGTTTCCAAACTAATAATTCATAAGTCACAGCCAAAATAACAAAAAGCCAATGCAAACCTCCTGCAATCCAATAAATAAAAGGAGTTAACAACAATATATATCCCCAACGCAAAAATGTATGACGTATACATAAGCATCCTTTTGCTGACAACATGACAACCAATAAAGAAATGACCCCAGCCAACATATTATTTTCATCACACAGAAAGGCCCATGCCCCAACAGCCGGCAAATAAGATAAATAATACCAGTCGGAATCATTCTTTCTCAACATCAATTGAGAAGTCAGCCACTGAATCAATACCAATAGACCGACAATAATAACAGATCCCAACCACTGACTATAATAAAATTGGGTCAAGAACTCCGATATATATTCACATATACCTCCGGGATACATACATTTGTTTATCCAATAATCGGAAGTAAACATAAAAAGCTGAAATTGCTCCTGATAAGACAAATGGAAAGAATAGCAGCCTCTCCAAAATACCATTGCCAAAAGAATGAAGCACAATCTTACAATAAATTTATCATTCCGCCACATATTTTCTATTGTTTATCTATATATCGATTAAACCATAATTCATATCAAAGATACAAATCTTAATTGTTTTTTCATTACATTTATCTTCTGAATTACAAATATCAATTGCATCAACTTTCATTTTTTCCAGCAATGCACCATCATAAAAAAAGAGGCTAAAAGGTTTATATACAATTTATGACCTTCCAGCCTCTTTCTATAATCTTTATAAAAGTTTCAAGCCGTTATCTTTCTATCCGCTTGAAACAGAAGAACCAACCTTCCGAAGTATTCGACAATGACTGAGCTGCCAAAACCAAATGTTCACCATCAGCCTGAATAATCTGATAAGAGTAACAACGCTGATTGCCATCATTTGGCAATACTCCCAGCAAAGGAACTGTTCCGGAGAATGTCATAGTACCTACTCCCCATCCGGCAACAAGTGTTTCATCAGAAACTTTCACACTACCTGTTTCACCACGGCTTGTTTCTACACCTGTAAGACTCAAAGAGAACCAAGCTCCAGTTCCATCATTTGGCATTCCTTTACCTTCGCATTGCTCATTAATATCTGCGCCATCGGGAGCTCCCCACCAGGAAGGAGTAGTATCACTTCCCCAGCCTCCATTACCCCAATAGCGGGTTAATGTATCATCCCAGGTCCAAACTGTAGTACCATATTCACCATTTTCCAAGCCAAATACTTGTTCGTAAATTGCAGGTAGGTCAGTATACTCACTTACCATGATACTCTTTTCATCAGACTTTGTAATACTTCCATCTTGATTAATCGCTGTAATATACACACGCATCTCTGTGATGGGAGGAGTCACCTGAAATGTAGGATTTGTACCTTCTGCCAGTAAAGCATCATTATCAGCTGAATATACCTTGACATAACGTGCAGGTGATAATTTCACTGTAATGTTATTGTTCCCTTCACTTTGAGCAACCAACTGAAAACTATTAGTCAACTCATCTACTGTCACACTTGCTCCCGGTTGTTTGTCATCGACCGAAGCATCACATGCTGCCAAAAGCATTGCAAATAAAAGTGGCAACGCAAATAATATCTTTTTCATAATTACTATCATTTAATTATTAGTTAATCATTACCAACCACTATATTCACTGCTTGCATCCGTCCAACCTTCATTCTGAACCAATGCACCATTAGACAACGAAATTTCACTTTCCGGTATCTTGAAGAAACCAGCGGTTGCATTATAACGAGCTGCATAACCTCCATTGTGAGCAGTATTCTTGGCCGATGAACCTAAATAATATACCGGTTGATTAGTCTGTTTTTCAAGAGCTGCGGCTGCAATATGCCAACGACGTATATCATTCCATCTCACACCTTCAAAAGCAAGTTCCCAACGACGTTCACGTTGCAAAGCTTCCAACGAATAAGCACCAAGAGGAGTAAGTCCAGCACGCTCACGAACCCGATTAATACCATCCACACTCTCCTCCAATTCAGATTGCATCAACAATACATCAGCGAAACGAATCAGAACCAAATCATGGATATTACCCGTCTGCATCAAGTTATCATTCTGCCATCCATTTTCGCCATACATTACATATTCAAAAACAGGAGCATATTGTAGAGCACCACTTTCATCTTTATACTGTGCCGATATAGGAGACTGCTTCTTTTCATAATAGTCGGTTTCCTGTACGAAATCAGACCAACCGCCATAAGTATACGCCGGCAAATCTTTTACGTTTTGTACAGAAGCTTCACGACGCATATCGTCTGCCTCACTCGAACTCCAATCATTAACTAAATTCGGTGCAACAGGTCCAGCGCCCCATCCTTGACCAAACGGGAAAGTCTTTGCATAATCCTGACCGCCTCGAATACCAAAATGTAATGCATAACCATTCGCATAACCGATAGTGGTCTGCCAGCTGGCCAGTTTATTAAATTTAATAGCAAACATTGATTCCGGATTTACTGCAGCATCATCTTCAACCCACTTCAATCCTTTTCCCTTCGTATAATTATAATCTTCAACAGAGCAACGATTGGTATAAGCCCAAAGATTACGATAATCAGTAACTAGTGAATATCCTGAATTCTTAACACAATCATCAATGTACCCTATTACTTCATCTTTAGTCAGCGTTGTACCATCGGGCAAAGCGACTTCCGAAAGAGGATTATAAGTTGTACTTGTCAGAGCTGCTAAGTCATCACCATTGCCATACATTCCTGTATAGAACAACCATGCACGTCCCAGCATTGCCTCTGCCGTATACTTATCTACATGACCATCTGTCTTACGAACTGCCGGCATTGTTGAAGCTGCATCTCGAAGATCCATTAAAATCTGCCCCCACAAAGCAGCTGCTGTCGGTTGAGAAGGCTCAGCTTCCTCTGTAGAAAGTACCAAAGGAACACGACCATATTGAGAAGCCAATTCATAATAGAAGAAAGCACGCATAAATTTTGCTTCACCTACCACCTGATTTCTCTCACCTTCCTCCAATTCCATATTTGCAACACCTTCCAATAAAGCATTGGCACGGTTAATTCCTTGATAACGGTCACTCCAGAACTGGTGTGTCATATCCGTTTGATAATTCAACAACAGGTCCATTGCCTGCATCAATTTATCATTCGTACCGCCACCACCTAAATTATCATCACTTGCCAACATTGACAAATATAAGAAAGACATCTGTGGATTAGCACAAACCAGACTCAAATTCTGATAAATACCCACAAGCGCCTGAGAAGCATCACTTGAAGTAACAGGAAAGTTTTCAGGTGTTTTTTCCACATAGTTCACAGCATCGAGAGTACACGATGTTACTCCTCCCAAACCCAGGACTGCTGCAGCTAATATATTGATAAACTTTTTCATTGTATTATTCATAATTAAAATTTAACATTAACACCAAACATATAAGTTCTAGGCTGAGGATAGTTACCAACATCAACACCTGTAACCCACGGTTCATCGCTATTTAAAGCCATACCGTTTTCAGGATCCATACCCTTATATCCAGTTATTGTAAACAAATTCTGAGCAGTAAAATAAACTCTCAATTGTTGAAGCGGACATGTTTTCCAGATTCTCTTTACATCGTATCCGACAGTTAAGTTCTGCAAACGTACATAATCAGCATCTTCTACATAAATATCTGAGATATTCTGCCAGTTGGCACCTGCATTACCCGGAATCAGCAGCGGATAACGATCAGAAGTTCCTTCACCATGCCAATAGTCATACACTTCTGTAGTATAATTTTCATATTGTCCATCAGTAAACTTACGGAAAGAACGAGCGACTTGCTGTCCGAAAGCACCATAAGCAGAGATTGAAACATCGAAACCTTTATAGGCAGCATTAAGATTCAGACCCATTGTAACATCCGGATGCGGATTACCTAAATCAGTCTTATCATCCGAATTGATAACTCCATCACCATTAACATCTACAAATTTCAAATCACCCGGTTTGATAGAAGTTCCCTGCAAAGAATTTGCAGCACTACCTCCACAGTTCTGATTCAGATATGCCTGAACATCATCCATATTCTGCATTACACCGTCAGTCTTATATCCATAGAAATAGCCGATAGGATGTCCTTCCTGCATACGAGCCATAAAGCCTGTATTCTGTGATAAGTTATCATTACCACCTTCTACATAACCAGAACCATTATTTACCTCTATCACTTCATTCTTGTTGTGCGACAAGTTAAAGTTGGCACCATAAGTAAAATCATCTCCAATCTGATCGTTCCATCCGATAGAAATTTCAATACCTTTGTTTTCAATACTACCGGCATTAGCAGCCTTTGTCGTAAATCCGTTAACAGAAGAAACCGGAACATTGATCAGCAAATCTTTTGTTTTCTTATTATACCAGTCGAAGGTAAAGCTCAGTTTTCCACTCAGGAAACGAGTATCGATACCAATATTGGTCTGTTCTGAAGTTTCCCAAGTCAAATCCGTATTCGAAAGACGTGTAGGATAACCTCCTTGCGTAGCAGAGTTCTTATCACTACCAAACGGATACTGTCCCAAGTCACCGAACGAGTAAGTTGCCAGATACTGGAATGCTCCAATATTTTCATTACCATTCTGTCCCCAGCTTGCACGTAGTTTCAAGAAATCAAGCCAACTGGTTGTATTTTGCATAAATTTTTCATTCGAAATAACCCAGCCGGCAGAGAATGAAGGGAAATAACCCCAGCGATGACCTTCCGCAAAGTTAGAAGAACCATCTCCACGCATAATAACGGTAAACATGTAGCGTTCCTTGTAATCGTAATTGATACGACCGAAGTAAGACAAAATAGAATGGTCATTTACAGGATAACCACCAACCGTAGCCAAACCAGTACGTCCTGTGAAGTTATCGTAATACGCATGAGCAAAATCAGTAAAGACATTACCTTTAGCCATTGCTTCCAACGTTTCACCCATATTGTTACCTTCGCGAGAATATTCCGTACCGACCAAGACATCAAAATGATGTTCCTTCGCTACATCAAACTTGTAATTCAAGGTATTGGTAACTCCCCAGTTCCATCCGATTGTCATATTTTCAGACAATGTACTCTGATCGGCAGCATTACCCTGATCATTCAACTTATACTCGGCAGTATAACCTTTCCACAGACTTGAATACTGTTTATAATAAGCCTGAGAACGGTAAATCAAGTTTTTAATAGGTTGTATTTCAAAATAAGCAACCGCATTCAAATTGAATTTTTTACTCTTGTTATTTCCACTTTGAGTATTAACAATTTCAGCTACCGGGTTACTTGTATATGAGTTATAGGCAAACCATCCATCCGTACCCGAATTCTTCAAATCGTCATACATGAAATAATCACCGTTCGCATTATACACAGGAACACACGGGTTGGCACGCAACATCGTAGAAATGGCATTACTATACTGATTACCTATCTGAATACCTTGTGTCTGCGCGTGCTGATAATACAAATTCTCTCCGAACTTAATTACATCACGATCGTCTGTTTTATAAAGAATGTGTTCCGAATTTAAGCGGAAAGTAAAACGGCGATAATCGGATTTAGCAATATTTCCAACAATACCATCCTGATACTGATAGCCAAATCCGGTAGAAAACTTAGAAAGTTCAGAACCACCCGAAATATTCAATGCATGAGAAGTGGTGATAGCATCATCATTAATAATCTGATCCAGCCAATTTGTTCCTTCATTGGTGCCATTCTGATAAGCAGCCAACAAATCTGCATCTATATATTTCGACCAGTCATAAGGAGTACCTCCATTATTATAAGCTACCTGATCCTGAACAGCCATATATTCCTTGGCATTCAGCAAATCCGGTTTCTTATAGATATTCTGCCAACCTACGTTTGCATCGTAAGTTACAGTTACCTTTCCTGCCTTACCTTGCTTGGTAGTCACCATAATCACACCGTTTGCAGCACGGGCACCGTAAATAGCACACGAAGCAGCATCCTTCAAAACGTCGATACGTTCAATGTCGGCAGGGTTCAATGCATTGATATCACCTCCAGCAACACCATCAATAATATAAAGCGGATCGGTAGAACTGTTAGTACCGGCACCACGGATACTGATTTTATAGCCATCGCCCGGTTTACCTGAAGTTGCCTGAATATTTACGCCAGGGCTTTGATTCTGTAAGGCTCCAAGTGCACTGATCGTATTTCTTTTTGCTACATCATCGCCTTTTACTTCAACAGTAGCACCTGTTACCAATTTCTTCTTTTGAACACCATAACCTACTACAACGACTTCCTCCAGAGTTTCCGTATCTTCCTTCAATACTACTTTAAAGGATGTCTGTGTCCCCACAGTTACTTCCTGAGTATTGTAACCAATAAAAGAAATTTGTAATACTGCACCAGAAGAAACGTTCAAAGTAAAATTACCATCAATATCAGTAATTGTACCATTTGTTGTTCCTTTTTCCAATACATTGGCACCGATTACCGGAATCCCATTAGAATCAACAATCGTACCAGAAATAGACTTTGTCTGCTGAGCAGCAATCATCGTTCCTGTCGATGCAGCCAATGTCCCCGGGAAACCTGCAACCATTACCGACAAGCAAGTTCCTGCGACCAATACAGTTCTTTTAGCATGTTTGTTCATAACATTATTTTTTTAAGTTCTCAAGTATTTTTTACTTTAGGTCAAATACTATATTAATTATATTTTAATGCAAAATTATAGAATATACAACCTATATTCTGATATAATTTTATCATAATATAGTAACTTATTACAATTTTATTACAGTCTTGTCTTTATTATCTCTTACCCTCAACAACACAACAAAAATAAGTACTTACTCTAAAATAAAGGGGGTGAAAATGTTTTTAATCAGGGTATAATTTGTATAAAAAATCACTTTATTAACGTTTACGACGCCTATATTGATATTCATTTTTGATTCAATATTTCATTTGTCTGCTTTATCAAAGCAATCGTACTGCTATCCGAAGCAAACACAGAATTCAATCCCTGCTGCTCCTGAGCGGGATCACCAGTATAATCATCGCCCGGTTTCCAATATTCATGTTCTGTAGACGGATTGGCCAAGCCACCCCATCCCCAAAAATTACAACCGGCAAACAATGAATGAGAAGCCGCATGCTGTACTACCAAATCAAAAATATACTTATAATAAGCATCACGTGCCGTAACCGGAGAAGACTTGTCAAAACGGAATCCATCTCTCGGATATCCGAATTCTTCCATCACCAAAGGTTTCTGATACTTCTTTGCAATTGCCAGGTGTTCATCGATATATGACTTAGAATTTTGTTTAGCCTTTTCCAAGTTCTCCTGCAAGCTATCCTTCGGAGCCCAACCCCAGTTATAAGGCCAGATATGAATATTCAGATAGTCGACGTTTGCATCAGCATGAATTCTTTCAAACAGATTCATATCCATTTCACATCCCCACTTACCTTCACTGCCGGTAGACACCAGGTGATTCGGATCCAGCGATTTTATCAAAGCAGCGGCCTTACTTATCCAGTTGGCGAAACTTTCCTTATACTCTTCTACAAAAGCACGAGGTTCGTTACCTATCTGCCACGACATGATAGTAGGATCGTCTATATAACGTACCTTGGTATAACGGTTGGTACGGCTAATTACATCTTTTACATAGTTAGCATAAAGAGCTTGTGCTGTATCCGAACAAACAAATTGTCCGGCAAATTTCATATAAGCAGCATATCCGTCGGCAGCCGGAGCTGGAGCTTTACCATAACCTGCCCATTGAAGATACTGACCGTAACCTCCACTCCACTCCCAGGAATTATTTAAATAAAGCACTGCGAGCATATCACGCTTCGACATTTCGGCAAGCAGATAATCTAATCCTGCAAAAATCGTATCATTGTAGACACCCGGAGCCACCTGAAGAGTTGGCTCCACCTTAGCCGATACCCCCCTTTCACCATCAGATCCAACCAGGATACGTAAGTTGTCAATGCCAAGACTCTTCAGTGAATCCAACTCACGACACAAACGCTGACGATTTCCTCCCTGACCTTCTGAGCCAAGAATGGCACCGTACCAGAAATTTGTTCCGACATAATAATACGGTTTCCCATTTCGGAGAAAATGTCCGTTCTCTACGCGTACAAAATTGCTTCCCTCTTGATTTTTTGATGGCGTGGTACACGAAACAGCAACCAGCACCAACACCAGCGATACAATTAAATTTAGCTTTCTCATATCTATTAGATTTATTTTCATCAATGCAAATTTAAGGGGAAACAACACACAAAGATGATATAATTTTATCCAATAATTTACATTTGTCCTCTTCCCTTTTTTCAGGCTCACACAACCTGATTTATACAAGTAAAGGTGCTGGTTACTTCACAATAACCAACACCTTTGCCCATTATCCTTACAATATTTTACCTTTAAATACTAACCATACAATAAAAAATAAACTTTAACTTCGAATATATTTTATACGGTCTGAAAAACAGACAAGCAACGACACCACCGGCAAATACTACTTAGCCAGCAACGTATGCTTTACAACATGCCCCCACTCTTTGATATCTTTATCTGCCCATCCGGCGTCCGGTGCCGAAGGATAAAGCATGGAGCAAGTTTCATCCTTATCCGCAATCGACCAGGCAGCCCAACTGACAGCATGTTTTTTCATCCACGACAACCACAGATTCCATTCCTTCATATCAATTTCACCGTTGCCGTCTGCTTCCATCCCGGCACATTCCGAAACAAAAACAGGCAATCCTTTCTTCAAAGCATAATCGGCACGTTCACGTAACCACTCTTTATGAGAAGCCGCATAGAAATGTAATGTATACATTATATTCGATACATTCTGAATCGGATTGTCTGCTGCCAGATGTATATCCTGATCCCAATGAGGAGTACCGACTAAAATCAAAGCTTCGCTATCGACGGCACGGATACAACCGATAACCTCTTCCGCGTATTTTTTCACCTTTTTCCAAGAATCTTTTACAGGTTCATTAAAGACCTCGTATATTACATTCGGAACACCCTTATACCGGGAAGCCATCTCCCTGAAAAAAGCCTTAGCTTCTTCGGTCCGTAAGCCATGGCTATGCCAGTCTACTATCACATACATATCATTTTCAATAGCGGCGTCTACCACTGTAGTCATACACTCCAAGGCTTTCTGACGATTTGTAAGATAAGCTCCCTCCGGTTCTACGCCCATTGCAGCACGCAGCAACGTACAATGCCATTGTTCTTTCAATTCCTTTACTGCAGAAGAATTATAAAAACGTGGCCACCAGTTATGCCATCCCAGACTGACACCTTTCAAGACAACGGTATCTCCTTGTTCATTTACCAGGGAAGTTCCTTTAACCGACAAACGATCGACCGCTGCACATACGGAAACATTGACACATAATAATACGGCACACAGCGCCAGACAAATCCTAAACGAAGAAGTCCTTTTTCTTATTTTCATCCGATTCATAGCATTTCAGTTTGAAGATGTTCTATCCCGATTAACTGATAGCAAAGTTAAGTTACAATTAAATGAAAAAGCAATACAATCTTATCATATTTTATTCATCTACGTAAAAAACAAAAAGTTTCAAATCCCATACAAACTCTAACGAAACGATAATCCTCCCCCCTCAAATGATAATTACACAAAAACGGCTTTCTCCTTTATGTCTTGTTGCAAAACAAAAGAGAAAGCCGCTTCCGTCAAAGATTCACCTTTATTATATAATAGTGCGCTTCTTCCGATAGTTATCTCTGAACTCCTTAGGAGAACAGTTTTTCTTCTTCTTGAATATACGATTGAAGTTCGACAAATTATTAAATCCACATTCATAGCAGATTTCCGCAATCGCCATCGTAGAATCCACCAGTAAACGGGTAGCATGCCCCAAACGCAGATCGATAATGTAATCCGACAGGTTCTTTCCGGTACGCAACTTGAAGAAACGGCTGAAAGAGACTTCTGTCATACCTACCATATCAGCAAGCACTCCCAGTCTGATTTCTTCCTGATAATGCTTCCCGATGTAATCCTGCACCTTTTGTACCCGCCTGCTGTCGGAATGGACTTCTATTTTTGCGAATGAAGAGCTCGACAACGTACGTGCCTGATCAGTAAAAAGGGAAAGTTCATACAATAAAGTCAGAAAGTGCACTACCGCATAAAAGCCTTTCATCTCAGGAAGCTTGTCGATAAGCGAATACACTTTCATCACCGCATCTATCGGGAAACACAATCCATACTGCGCCTTGTCCAGCATCTTACGAATCATATCGAACTGATTGGTTTCTATCAGTCCGCTCATAAAAGAAGGGACAAACTGAATGGTTATCTCTCTGATATCCGACGACGTGCAGGTATTCTGTTCCCATACATGCTCCAGATCAGGACTTGTAATCAGCACCAAATCATAATCGCCTATTACTTCAGCAGAATCACCGACAACACGACGCACACCCGAGGCATGCTCCACAAAATTCAGTTCGAACTCCCGATGCGAATGCATCGGATAGGTAAACTCTTTTTTATGCCTGTCGGCTATATAAAAGCAATCCTTATCCGACAAAGGAGTTATTTCACGTATGAAATTCTCATTGACTTGTTTTTCCATAGCACTCATCTTTCTTCAGTACAAAGATACGAAATAAAATGATAGTTCAAAGAATACAAGAAAAATCTCAGAAAAGCAGCCAGAAAAAGTTATCGAATCCAGAAATATTCATGAAAAGACCTTCCGAAAAACCTGCTGAACTTTTCTGAAAATTTGTACAAAAACTTAGAAAATTTGTACAAAAAATTATCGACACTCCTCGAGAAATATTTTTTTCATTACGGCCTATCTACAAGAATAAGATAAAACCATATCAGTCTGTTCACCAAATAACCCTTATTTTTGCATATAAAATGAACGAATGTATAAATCTACTATCAAAAAATGAAAAGCATGAAAGTAAAAAACAAAATTTACCTGCTGGCAAGTTGTACTTTACTTGCCGGAAACATGTGGGCACAGAACATCTGCATTTCTACTCCCCAAACATCACTCGTGCTGAACGCACCGACTGGCGGAGAACTGAAATATCTTTACTATGGAAGCAAACTGAGCGAAACTGATTTGCAAAACATCAACGAAGCAAAGAATTGCGATCATACAGCTTATCCGGTATATGGAATGAACTGCCCAAGTGAAACAGCATTGTCCGTCAGGCATGCAGACGGAAACATGTCAACCCAAATGGAAATTGTCGGTGTCGATACGGATAAAGATGCTCAGAGTACCCTCACCACTGTCCGCCTGAAAGACAAAGTCTATCCTTTTTATATAAATGTATGCTACAAAGCTTACACAAATGTCGACATGATAGAAACCTGGACGGAAATAAGCCACTCCGAAAAAAAGCCAGTTTGCCTGACTCAGTTTGCATCGGCTTACCTGCCTATCCGCCGAGGAAACGTATGGCTTTCGCACCTTTCCGGATCATGGGCCAACGAAGGACAACTTACACAAGAACCTCTTCAACCGGGCATGACAATCATCAAGAACAAAGATGGAGCGCGTAACTCGCATACCTCACATGCCGAAGTCATGTTCTCACTCGATGGAACGCCACAGGAAAATAGAGGTAGGGTTATCGGAGCAGCACTTTGCTACACAGGCAATTATAAATTGAGAATCGATACCGACGACAGCGACTATCATCAGTTCTATGCGGGCATCAACGAAGAGAACTCGTCGTACACACTTTCTAAGAAAGAAATATTCCGTACACCTGCCGTTGCCTTAACCTACACCGACGAAGGTCTGAGCGGAGCGAGCCGCAATTTCCATAAATGGGGAAGAATGTACAAACTGGCTCATGGGAACAAGATACGCGATATTCTGCTGAATAGCTGGGAAGGAGTATATTTCGACATCAACCAGAAGGGCATGGACCAGATGATGGGCGACATTGCTTCGATGGGTGGTGAACTTTTTGTGATGGACGACGGCTGGTTTGGCGACAAATATCCACGCAAGAACGACAGTTCTTCACTGGGCGACTGGGTGGTAGACAAGAACAAACTTCCCGAAGGTATCGAGGGGTTGATAAGAGATGCCAAGAAGCACGGCATCAAATTCGGTATCTGGATTGAACCGGAAATGGCGAACACTACCAGCGAACTGTATGAAAAGCATCCGGAATGGATACTGAAAGCTCCGCAGCGTGATCTGGTTCTGGGACGTGGAGGTACGCAGGTGGTACTCGATCTTGCCAATCCGGAGGTACAGGATTTCGTATTCAAGGTAGTAGACGACCTGATGACACAGCATCCCGACCTCGCTTATATTAAGTGGGATGCCAATATGCCTATCATGAATCATGGCTCCAACTATCTGACAGCCGATAATCAGAGTCACATGTATATTGAATATCACCGGGGATTCGAGAAAGTGTGCCAGCGTATCCGCGCCAAATATCCGGACTTAATCATTCAGGCTTGTGCCAGTGGCGGCGGTCGCGCCAACTACGGCTACCTGCCTTATTTCGATGAATTCTGGGTAAGCGACAATACAGATGCCCTGCAACGTGTATACATGCAGTGGGGAACCTCTTATTTCTTCCCTGCTATCGCCATGGCTTCGCACATCAGTGCGGCACCCAATCACCAGACTTTCCGTACCATTCCACTGAAGTACCGCATCGATGTGGCGATGAGCGGACGACTGGGCATGGAAATCCAGCCTAAAAACATGACCGACGAGGAAAAGGATTTGTGCCGCAAGGCTATCGCCGACTACAAAAAGATTCGTCCTATCGTACAACTGGGAGATATCTATCGCCTGGTTTCTCCTTACGACCATCAAGGAGTAGCTTCATTAATGTACACCAGTCCTGAAAAGGACAAGGCAGTGTTCTACTGGTGGAAGACCGAACATTTCGTCAACCAGCACTTGCCTCGTGTTACAATGGCGGGACTCGACCCTGAAAAGACCTACCGCATTACGGAATTGAACCGGATAGACAACCAACCACTTGCCTTCGAAGGGAAGACATATAGTGGAGCTTACCTGATGAAAAACGGTCTGGAAATACCTTATAACCATATTGTAGACTATCACAAACAGAACGATTACTCCAGCCGCGTATTATATCTGGAGGAAGTGAAGTAAGTTTCTCCAAAAGTTCCTTGATTATCAATGACAAAGAAACAATATTCCAACAATTATCATGACACTTATAAAGTCTGAAGTTAACAAATAATATTATGACACCTTCTATCTATTCACCTGCTTCAGAGCGGTATAACTGCAACATGCAATACCGCCGCTGTGGAAAAAGTGGTATTCTTCTACCCGAAATATCCTTGGGACTCTGGCATAATTTTGGCGACGTGAATACTTTTTCAAATTCACAGGCCATGGCACACTATGCTTTCGATCACGGTATCACACATTTCGATTTAGCCAACAATTACGGCCCTTCCTATGGTTCTGCCGAAGAAACCTTCGGGCTCCTTATGAAAAAATCGTTCATGCCTTACCGCGACGAACTTTTCATATCTACCAAAGCCGGACACGATATGTGGCCCGGTCCTTATGGAGAATGGAATTCTCGCAAGAATCTGATGGCCAGCCTCAACCAAAGTCTCAAGCGAATGAACCTGGATTACGTAGATATTTTCTACAGCCATCGTTACGACCCCAATACACCACTTGAAGAAACAATGCAGACTCTCGTAGATATTGTACGCCAAGGAAAAGCACTTTATGTGGGAATATCCAAATATCCCAAGGAAGCTGCTGATAAAGCTTACCGTTATCTCGAAGAGCGCGATGTACATTGTCTGCTTTATCAGGGACGTTACAACCTTTTCAACCGCGAACCTGAGCAAGAAGGTATTTTACAACAGGCTTATCAAAACGGAACAGGCTTCATAGCTTTCTCTCCATTGGCGCAAGGACTACTTACCGACCGGTATCTGAACGGAATTCCCGAAGGATCACGTATGTCGCACAACGGCTCCCTGAAAAAAGAATCATTGACCGAACAGATGCAGCAACGCATCAGATTGCTGAACGAAATAGCCTGTCGCCGCGGACAGACTCTGGCAGAAATGGCCCTGGCATGGTTACTAAAAGACGAATCTGTAACTTCAGTCATCATCGGTTCCAGTTCGGTAGAGCAACTGTCCAACAATCTGAAAGCACTGAACAACACCAGATTCACTACAGAAGAGCTGGAAGAAATAAACCATATCTGCCTGAGGTAAACAACAATTGAACGACATATATACATAGATAAACTTTAAAAGATAAAAAATGAAAAACTTATCATTCAAAAGATATCTGCCCGGCATTCTGTTATTTACAGGAATCTTTACTGCTTCGGCCCAACAATATCAACTTAATTCACCCAATGGCAAATTGCTTCTCACGGTAAATGCGGAACAAAACCTCAACTGGCAAATAGAGCACGATGGCACTACCGTACTGCAACCTTCGGCTATTGCTCTCGAAGGAAAGGATGAAAAAGGAAAGACTCTTATTCACATGGGGAATGACATTAAAGTAATAAACGAAAGCCGAAAATCAGTCAATACCTCTTTTCAGACTCCATTTTATAAAAAAGCAGAGGTAAAGGACATATACAATCAGCTTATTCTGAAATGTCGCGGAGGTTACAGTATTGAATTCCGCGCTTATGACAATGGAGCTGCTTACCGCCTTATATCAGAGATACGAAAACCTTACCGGGTTACCAGCGAAACAGCCGAATTCAACTTTGATAAAGACTATAAAGCGCTGGTACCTTACGTCAATGACCAGAGAAGCGGAGAACGTTACTGTTTTTCATTCGAATCATTTTATACACCAGTCCGACTCTCGGAAATGCCAGACGATTCTCTGTCCATTAATCCACTGATGGTGGAACTGGAAAACGGAAAGAAAGCGGTTATCATGGATGCTGGAGTAGAGAATTATCCAGGAATGTTTCTGAGTGTAAATACACAAAACCGACAAGGCGTACAAGCGAAGTTTGCCCCTTACCCTCTAAAAGAAACAATTGGAGGATATAATTGTTTGAATCTTATTCCTACTCGACGTGCTGATTATATCGCCCGAATCGAAAATCACTTCAGTCTGCCTTGGCGCGTGGTACTGGTAACCGACAAAGATACTCAACTCCTTGATAACGATATAGCACAATGTCTGGCACCAGAATGCCGAATCACTGATACTTCATGGATAAAACCGGGAAAATCAGCTTGGGAATGGTGGAACGCATGCAACCTGACTGGAGTAAGTTTTAAATCGGGAATAAATACAGCAACCTACAAGGCTTATATCGACTTTGCTGCAGCCAATCGTCTGGAATACATCATTATCGATGAAGGCTGGAGTGGAAATGAATCGCTTACGCAAGATTTGAATCCCGACATCGACCTGAAAGAGCTGATAGCCTATTCCAATGCCAATAATGTAGGCATTATTCTGTGGTCCAGTTGGAGAAATGCTATGAAAGACACTGAGAAGAACTTTTCCTACTACGAAGCAATGGGTATAAAAGGCTTCAAGATTGATTTCTTCGACCGTGACGACCAACCACTTATGAAATCAGTTTATGACATAGCCGCATGTGCCGCTCGCCACAAGTTAGTGCTCGACTTGCACGGATTACGTCCTACCGGAGTACAGCGCGCTTACCCCAATATTCTAAACTTTGAAGGAGTAAAGGGACTGGAAAATGCAAAATGGGAACCAATCATAAACGGCGCACCACTCAACGACTTTCCACGCTACGCAGTGACAGCTCCGTATCTGCGTATGCTTGTGGGGCCAATGGACTATACACCAGGAGCTATGATGAATGCCAGCCGCAGTGAATTCCGTACCAGCAATGACCGCCCCATGAGTATGGGAACGCGCGTACATCAAATGGCCATGTACACTATATTCGAAGCACCACTCCAAATGCTGGCCGACAGCCCAAGCCGCTACATGAAAGAAAAGGAATGTACCGACTTCATAGCACAGGTCCCCACCACATTCGATGAAACCATAGCACTGACAGGAACGGTAGGAGAATACATCGTACTGGCTCGACGCAAAGACAATGTATGGTATGTAGCCGCCATGACTAACTGGACACCACGAAATTATACACTCGACTTTTCTTTTTTGGGAAAAGGTTCTTATCAGGCCGAGATATTTGCCGATGGCATAAATGCAGACCGTGAGGCTACCGACTACAAGAAAACAGTCCGGACCATCTCAGCATCCGACAAACTGGAAATCCAGATGGCTCCCGGAGGAGGATGGACTGCACGAATCACTGCGAGATAAAAAGCGAAAAAGCCCTAATAAATGGAATGTACCGAAAACAAATAAGGAATTACATATTCAGAACAAAGCCTGTCCAAATCACTCTAAAGTGTACTTACGCAATAGAAAATTTGGACAGGCTTTATTTTTAAGAAACAATAAATTGTTCTGCCCAATAAAAAAATGGTTCATAAATAAAGAAGTCAGACTCCCTTTCATGAACCATTTTGTCCTTAATTATTAAATAAGATATAACTCAAAATACTCCTTATTCCCAGTCGTCTGTACGGAACGGATACAAAGGCAATTCACGCAGATTGGCTACATTTCCCGGCTGGAAGTCGCGGAAACAATAGCGTACGGCAACCGGCTGTGCTACCTTATCACAGGTAACTTTAATCTGCAAGTTATTGAAGACTTCTGCCTTTGCCGGATAAAAGACCTTATCACTTCCGGCTACTTCAAAACCTTCCATGCCCGACAAGCGGTTAAAGCCCTCTTCTGCATGGTCGAACGACAAGATAACGGCACCGTCTTTTACTTCCATCGACTTATAAACCGGTCCGTAAGCTTCTATGCCCGGCACATGATACGTCTTGCTCAACGCCATATAAGCCAGACGTTTTCCTACATCTGACTTGTTCTTGGGATGAACATTCTTTATTTCATAAGGCTGTACCAGATCGTTTGTCGAAATCATTCCACTGTTCGAAATAATAGACTGTGCTTTGAACTGTGCCTCACGCAAATATGCACATCCGGTAGTTTCCGTAGAATTGAAAGGAGCAATCTCTACATAATAGAACGGAAGTTCACCCAGTCCCCATTCTTTACGCCAAAGTTCCACCATGGTCTTCAAGCGTTCGGCATACGTCTTGTGCTTGCCCACGTTCGATTCTCCCTGATACCACAAGAACCCTTTGATGGTATAATTCTGCAAAGGCTTCAGCATGCCGTTGTACATCAGTGTCGGGCTCAGGTAATGCCACCAGTCGTGTCCGTCTTCCTTACGGATATCACGCTTCAAGTCGATATCGGGATACTGCGAAACAATCTCACGGGGCAACCATCCTTCTACCATCGAACCACCCCAGCTACAATTGATGATACCGATTGGAATATCCAGTACCTGATTCATCATCATGGCAAAATTGAAGGCTGTTGCACTAAAGGCAGGAGCATTTTCCGGATTGCTCACCTTCCAACTTCCCTTACATTCGTCGACAGGCTGCAACTGTCCGTTCTTTTCGACTGTAGCCACACGGATTCCTTTCCACTTCGATGCTGTAGCTATCGTTTCATTGGCTCCGGCTATCGGACAATTCCAGAAACCACGTAGAGGCATTTCCATATTCGATTGTCCGGAACAGAACCAAACCTCCCCTACTAGCACGTTGTTCAATTTCACTTCCTCCCCATCGGAGATAGAAATCGTATAGGTCTGATAGCTTGCAGTAGGTGTCTGGATTTTAGCTATCCACTTGCCATCGGCCCCGGCTTTCACCTTATAGGCTTCATTATTCCACGACGGACGGATAGTTACTTCGGCATTTGCATCAGCCTTTCCCCACAGACAAGCTTCCGTCTGCTGCTGCAATACCATATTGTCACTCATAATATCGGGTAAAGTGACCTTTGCCCACGCACCGGCCTGCATCATCAACAAGCAAGCACTTACAATCCATTTCTTCATTTTCATAATATTTTAAAGTCCACTATTCATTACCACTTCATGAGTTTCTTAAGATAAGCAGTCAGCTCAGACGCCATTTTCTGCTGCTGCCGCATAGATGGATGATAACTGGCCCCCATTCCCAATGAACCTGTTTGCGGTGACATATCAAAACGATATACTTCTTTATCTCCGTCTTTGTTCATTTCGCCGACAACCGTATCCATTGCTTTCTTTATATCACTCAGAGCCTTGCTGTCCGTCATAGATCCGCTCAACAAAACCAGCTTGGCTTTTGGATAAATAGAACGGAGTTTTTTTATAAAACGACGATACCCATCGGTCAGCAGATTCATGTCATAATCATTCAAACTGATATCGTTTGTCCCCAAGTTGATGCACACTACATCGGGAGTATACAGAGCATGGTTCCATAGTTCGGTAGAATCTGTAAAAAGTACCTGTTCGTACATGGCAGGCATACAGTCTTTGCTACCCGAACGAGGTCCGGCATAATTACGATATATCCCTATTCCTGAACGAGCTACTACAAGATGTTGTGCTTTCAGTGCCCGTGCTGTACGAGCCGCATAGGTATAAAAATGATTTTCGGTGTCATAAGTAAACGGATCCTTCGGGTTCTCCGATTCTACTCCATACCCGCAAGTGATGGAGTTTCCGATAAATTCAATCCGACGTTCAGGCAACACCGGAGCCTCTCCAAGCTGACATCCGTTGTCCAGATAAAAACCTTTAAATGCAGGTTTCAATTCATATCCCTCTATAGCATACATAATCCGTACGCTATGAAGCCCTTCGGGAAGTCCTTCTGCCAAGGTCTGTATCGAATCGTTCTCTGAAAAATTGATTCGGTACGGCAAATTATCATCAATCTCCACCATGAAAGCTCCACTTCCGGGCTTCACTTTCATCTGCAGGGAAGTCCCTTCAAAATTGGCAAAAATGCTGACTCCCGGATAAGTAAAACGGACTGTATGGGGAATGGTTTTACTGATTCTCCCCATATAAACAATATGTGAATCATCGGAAGAAATAAATTCTTTATCTCCCTGACGAGTTTCTGCAGAAACAGGAAAAGATAATCCGGCTATTATACCAAATACAAATAAACCGGACAGACAGTTCTTATTTTTCATATATCATAGTATTTTTTGCAAATATAGTATATCTACACGAAGAAGGGTTGATACTTTTTTATCAAAAATCAGCGTTTTTACATAAGTTTTTTCCAAAAAAGGTTCTCTTTACTTTAACAAATCATGTAGATAGCCCCCAAATCCACACAATTCGTTCACAAGAAATCTTCCAAAATATTTGATTACGCCAATGATTAATCCTACCTTTGCACACACATAACGAAAAAGCGTTTTGTAATCCTCATCGGAGGGCAAGAAAAAGCCGGATAAGATGACTGGGTAAAACCAATCAACTTATCCGGCTTTTTTAATTTATCAAATCAGAGTGTTTATCAGAAAAATATGAAAGAGCTTGATCTGACACAAGGAAATGTTTCAAAAGTACTGTTCCAATTTGCCGTACCTTATCTATTGGCCAATGTATTGCAAGCCTTATATGGTGGTGCCGATTTATTTGTCGTAGGACAATTTGACGACGCGGCAAGCGTAGCCGGAGTAGCAATAGGCAGTCAGGTGATGCAAACCATTACAGGTATCATCCTTGGACTGACTACCGGAGTGACTGTTCTCATCGGCATAGCTACCGGAGCACGCAATTACAAAGAATCAGCTTCCATTATAGGTTCGTCGGTATGGCTGTTTGCCATCACAGGAATCCTGCTCACACTATTGATGACTATCCTGCATAATCCCATAGCCCGCATCATGCATACCCCGGCCGAAGCCATGCACGATACAGAAATGTATCTGCTGATCTGCTCGTTGGGCATCCCTTTTATTATAGGTTATAACGTTGTCTGCGGAATTCTACGCGGACTCGGCGATTCTCGCACACCACTTTATTTCGTAGCATTGGCCTGTATGGTCAATGTTATACTCGACTTTGCTCTGGTAGGAGGTCTGCACATGCGTGCAGCAGGAGCAGCAATCGCCACCATCTCCTCGCAAGGAATCAGTTTCCTGACTGCCCTATGGTTCCTGCATCGCCGAGGTTTCAGCTTTCCATTTACCCGACGTGACATCCGCCTGAACGGAAATCTGTCACAACGAGTCGTATTGCTGGGAGCTCCCATCGCCCTGCAAGATGCACTAATCAACATTTCCTTCCTGATTATTACAGTCATCGTCAATCAAATGGGTGTCATCGCATCGGCAGCATTAGGGGTAGTCGAAAAAATCATCGTGTTTGCCATGTTGCCTCCCGTAGCCATTTCATCAGCCGTTGCCGCCATGACTGCACAAAATTATGGTGCCGGCCTTATCCATCGTATGAACCAATGCCTGCGTTCAGGTATCGCAATGGCATTAGTCTTCGGTATTTCAGTATGTGCCTACTCACAATTTCTGCCGGAAACTCTTGTAAGAATCTTTACAGACGATGAATCCGTAGTCGCCATGGGAGCAACCTATTTGCGGGGATACAGCATCGACTGTATCATCGTCAGTTTCGTGTTTTGCATAAATTCTTATTTCAGCGGACAAGGCAACTCATGGTTCCCGATGATTCACAGTCTTATAGCTACATTTCTCTTCCGTATACCTCTATCGTGGGCCTTCAGTCATATCGATCCGACAAGCCTTTTCTGGATGGGATATGCCCCGCCACTCTCCACAACGGTATCGTTACTGATATGTTTGGGATATCTCTTGTGGTGGAAGAAAAAATTAAAACAAAAACAATCACCGCTCAAACAATAATACTATTTTTCAATGTTTTAAATGAACAATTAATGTACTTTCTACGTATATAAAATAAGAATCAAAGGAAAACCATTTTATGAATATGAAGAAATTCAGCACAATCATTACTATATTTTTCAGTTCTCTGTTCTTCCTGAACTCGTGTAACCAGACAGAGGATGTTTTAATCAGTCAAGACAATTGTTTTTCGTTAAGCTGCTTTCAGACGGGATGGACAGAAGATAGCTCCAGGAGACAAACACGTGTCGTGACAGACAGTGAAGGAAAAGGTTCCTTTGTAGAAAATGACTGCATTGAAATTCAAATCAAGTCTGAAGCAAAAACCACCACAACTCAGCTAACTTATGCTGGCGGACAATGGACTCCCAATCTGCAACGCAGTGACTATGGAAAAGGAGAGCTTCACCTCACGGGTATTTTCCCCATACTTTCACAGTATGAAGGCGATGCATCAGCAAGAAAAATCAGCTTGCCTGTCCAACAGCATGATAAACAGAATTATGCAGCAGCAGATATTTTATTCGGAAGCACCACCGTCGATGCCAGCAGCACTTCTGCCGTCATGCAATTTCGCCATGCACTGCACCGGATTTTTATAAACTTGAAAGGGTCTGTACCTGATGATCTGAAAATAGAAATACGAAGTCGTACTGAAGGAAAAATTTCTATCGCAAGCGGAAATGTAACTTTAACAGAAGAGGCAGAACCGACTTATACATGGATCACTCCTCAACAAGAAACGTCGAATATCTACACAGCAATTATTCTTCCTCAAGAAGCAGAGGCATATCGTAACGGCGACGGACTTATCCGCCTGACGAGTGAGGGGAAAAGTGTAACATATCCACTCAATTCTGATATCGAAAGTTTCTCTCCCGGCATGCAGACAACTTTCAACCTGACACTAAAGTCTGATGAAACAGGAGGAAGTGCCGACATGGATTTCTGCAACCAAACTTATTGGGTATACGGAATTACATCCCCAGACTTCCCCGGCAAGGAAAATATTCAATCGTATACCGTAGACGTAAGCTCTTTCCCTGAAGGAGAATGGATGCGCTACGCTTACGAAAAGCTGGGACTTCCAAATGAAGAAAACTACCTGACCTGGAAGGAGGGCTGTGGATGGTACGATTGTAACAAGACATTCCAGTATATCGGCGACAGAAATATGTGCTGGGCTGCAACAGCTTCCAACCTTATTCACTGGTGGCTGGAGCACAACCGAAAATACATCGAAGCATACGAAGCTAAATATGGAGGGGATCCTTGCCCTATGGGATATCGTAAAATGACAGAAAAAGACCAGAATCATAGCGAAGTCTTTAATTTTTTCAAAGCTTCTTTTCCTAATCAAGGAAGCTGGGATACAGGAGGCGTAAACTGGTTTATCAACGGAAACAAGCAGAACCTGACATATTGCTACAATGAAAATTTTGAAGGATTCTTCTCTAAAGTATTTTCCAAAAATGATGCAGTTGCAACCGAAACCCGTAACTTATCGAAGGAAAATTTTAATTTATGGATGAAAAATGCTTTTCGTACCAACAAGGCTATTGGATTCTCGGCTAACGGTTTTGTCGGTCCTAATGGCAGCCGACATTCAATGACTATCTGGGGAGCCGAATTCGATGCTGAAGGCAACGTAGCATTTTTATATTTCTGTGACAATAACTATGGAGAAGAAGAACCTAATCATGCTTCCATGAGAAGATTTAAGGTAAAATACAAAGAAAATACAACTCAGGGAACGTATCTTACTCCGCTGGATTATAATGACGGTACTCAACCCAAGGCACAAGCCGTGATTGGGTCGCTTACCCTCGTCGATCTACGACTCGATATCTGGAAGGCAGCCTTCCCTGACGTAAAATAGAGGAGAATTGACCGCTATAACAACATATCCGCCATTGATGGTTTCTATTGACCTCAATGGCGGATACTGTTTTTATATAGAACTTCATCGATGAAGTTCATACTTTATAAATTACGATCAAGCAAAAGAGCCAGCGGATAAATATACTTATTATAAATCTTTAGTTTTTCCAAATCTACCCTATTGCCAGCATAAGGATTATTAGCCTCATTATAAAAAAAGATGTCGGTCACATCTCCATTCCGAACAATACGGTCGCCCAACTGAGGTATATCCTCTACATCAAAGTTTTCCAAAGGGAGCATATCTACCCGGCAGGGTATGTCATTACCCAGCAAATTCATGTTATGATTGAAAAGGACAAAACCTCTTCGCTTGAAGTCCAGACGTATACCGTAAGGACGTCCCGTCAAAAAAGCGTCGGCCGCTTTTACCATATAATTTTCCATATTTGCTTTGCTATTCAAAAGGCAGTGCAAAATTAGGACTTTTTCGAATAAACCAAAAACAAGCTAACATATTTTTACGAACAAAGAGACGTTAAAATCTCACACCGCACAAACATTAGATTGTTCATATGCAGTAACGCAGCATCACCTTAAAAATGAGAATAAAAGCTATCGAATATATCTTGACACGAACGTGATATGGCCTCATCACAAACGTGACGATACCAAAGCACGAAGGTGTCAATATCTCATCACGAACGTGTCAAGCTAAAAACAAAACCTACTTCTACTTAAAATCATTTCTATATTTTTCACTACATACCGTTACAATAATCAGACGTCGATTTTTCTGTAACGATTTGGTAACGGAACTTTGTCCGAAGTGGGCTGTTTGATGTTCTTGGATTGGCACTTGCAGAATATAAAAAAAGTCCACAATTTCAATGAATTGTGGACTTTGTCGCTTTCAGACTCTCAGCTATCCTTGAGTCTCAGCGGTGCGTACGGGACTCGAACCCGTGACCCCATGCGTGACAGGCATGTATTCTAACCAACTGAACTAACGCACCATTAAATTTTTGTTTTTATTGCTTTCTCTCTCGATTGCGGATGCAAAGGTACAACTTTTTTCTTAACTTGCAATAGCCCGCATTCAAATTCTTCATTTTCCATTATTACATTTTCTACATAAAGGTTAAATATCACACACCTTTTTAGAAAGACTTGTTACACACAAAGCTTATTAACGAACTTTCTGTTATAAATAATAGGAAGTTCACAATAATTCGTTACTTTTGCAAAAACTACAAATTAAACAAAAAAGGATGAATGTAGCTATTATAAAATACAATGCCGGCAATATCTTCTCTGTCGACTATGCATTGCGTCGCTTGGGGATAGAGCCCATTATTACTGCAGATAAAGAAATTCTACAAAAAGCAGATAAGATAATCTTCCCAGGCGTAGGAGAAGCCCGAAACACTATGCATTATCTAAAGGAGAACCAACTCGATATTCTCATTAAAGACTTGAAGCAACCCGTATTAGGTATTTGCCTGGGCATGCAGCTTATGTGTAGCCACTCTGAAGAGGGAGATGTAGACTGTTTGGGCATATTCGATGCAGAAGTAAAACGCTTCCATTCTTTGCAGCATGAAGACAAGGTCCCTCACATGGGATGGAATACCATTACTCACCTCCAGAGTAAATTATTCGAAGGCTTAGGCAATGAGGAATTTGTCTACTTTGTGCATAGTTATTACGTTCCTTTAAACGAATGTACCGCAGCCCAGACCGACTATATTCTGCCTTACAGTTCGGCATTGCACAAAGATAATTTTTATGCCACACAATTTCATCCTGAAAAAAGCGGGAAAAACGGAGAAAAAATTCTTTCTAATTTTCTCGATTTATAAACATACCTCAACCGATATTTAGCATATTATGATAGAATTCATTCCAGCCATCGATATTATTGATGGGAAATGTGTACGCCTTTCACAAGGCAAATACGATTCTCAAAAGGTATACAATGAGAATCCTGTGGAAGTTGCCAAGGAATTTGAAGCATACGGAATCAGCCGTTTGCATGTAGTCGATTTGGATGGAGCAGCTTCACATCATGTTGTAAATTATCGTGTACTCGATAGAATAGCCAGTCAGACCTCATTGATAATCGACTTTGGGGGAGGCGTAAAAAGTGATGAAGATTTAGCGATTGCTTTCGAAAACGGAGCCCAGATGGTCACATTGGGAAGCATTGCCGTAAAACAGCCGGAAACACTCTGCCAATGGCTGGACAAATACGGTAATGAAAAAATCATTCTCGGAGCCGACGTAAAAGACAAAAAAATAGCAATCAGCGGATGGAAAGAAGAAAGCTCGCAAGAGTTAATGCCATTTTTGGACTACTATATTAAGAGAGGAATAACTAAAGTTCTCTGTACCGATATCAGTCGGGACGGAATGCTGGAAGGGCCTTCCACCCCACTCTATAAAGACATTATGGCAACCTATCCTGAGTTGCACCTGATAGCAAGTGGAGGCGTAAGCAGTCTTGATGATATTTTGAAGCTTCACGAAGCGGGTATTCCTGCTGTTGTCGTGGGAAAAGCTTTGTACGAAGGTAAAATATCACTCAGAGAACTAAGCCGTTATATTTAAATAAAAGACAATAATATCATGTTAGCAAAACGTATCATTCCATGCCTGGACATTAAAGACGGACAGACTGTAAAAGGAACGAACTTTGTCAACCTCCGCCAAGCGGGCGATCCGGTGGAGTTAGGCAAAGCATACAGTGAGCAAGGCGCAGACGAACTGGTATATCTGGATATAACCGCCAGCTACGAAGGCCGTAAAACGTTTACGGAATTGGTGAAGCGCATCGCTGCTCATATAAACATTCCTTTCACCGTAGGAGGAGGTATCCATGAACTGAATGATGTAGACCGCCTGCTCAATGCCGGAGCTGACAAGGTTTCCATTAACTCTTCGGCCATCCGCAACCCACAACTGATAGACGATATTGCAGCTCACTTCGGTTCGCAGGTATGTGTCGTCGCCATTGATGCCCGACAGACTGCAAACGGATGGAAATGCTATCTGAATGGTGGCAGAAAAGAAACCGACAAAGATCTCTTTGACTGGGCGCACGAAGCAAATGAACGCGGAGCCGGTGAGATATTGTTTACAAGCATGGATCACGATGGCGTGAAAAACGGCTATGCCAATGAAGCTTTGTCACGGCTCAGTGATATGCTGACAATTCCCGTCATCGCCTCGGGAGGTGCAGGATGTAAGGAGCATTTTAAAGATGCTTTCATAAAAGGGAAAGCCGATGCAGCACTGGCAGCCAGTGTTTTTCACTTTGGAGAAATTTCCATTCCCGAATTAAAATCATACCTTTGCAAAGAAGGAATTAATGTCAGACTTTAAAACAACAAATTAAATAATATAATATGGAATTAGATTTTGGTAAAATGAACGGACTTATCCCCGCCATCATTCAAGATAACTACACTCAAAAAGTATTGATGCTGGGCTTCATGAACGAAGAAGCTTACAACAAAACAGTAGAAACAGGTAAAGTAACTTTCTTCAGCCGTACCAAAAATCGTCTGTGGACTAAGGGAGAAGAAAGCGGTAACTTCTTGTATGTTGTTTCCATTGCCTCCGACTGTGACAACGACACGTTACTGATAAAGGCTAATCCAGCTGGTCCGGTATGTCACACCGGAGCTGATACCTGTTGGGGAGAAAAAAATGAACAAGATATCATGTTCCTGAAAGAATTACAAGATTTCATCGACAAGCGTCACGAAGAAATGCCCGAGAAATCATACACTACCAGCTTGTTCAAATCCGGCGTCAATAAAATGGCACAGAAAGTAGGTGAAGAAGCTGTAGAAACCGTAATAGAAGCATGTAACGGTACCGATGAACGCTTGATTTATGAAGGAGCAGATTTACTGTATCACCTTATCGTGCTACTTACATCAAAAGGCTACCGCATTGAAGATCTGGCACGTGAATTAAAAGAGCGTCATAGCGAAAACTGGAAGAAGCATTAATCTATATGGAAGAACAACCACTTATCCTTTATAAAGGAGTAGATATCAATCAGCAAGAATTGGGTGTCCTGAACGATGTAAATTTCGAGCTGAAAAAGGGAGAGTTTGTCTACTTGATAGGTAAAGTAGGAAGTGGAAAATCAACCTTTCTGAAAACCATCTATGGCGAACTTGAGATATGCGGAGGAGAAGCTTACGTCTTAGGATACGATATGCGTACCATCAAACAAAAGGATGTTGCCGGATTACGAAGGAAATTAGGCATTGTCTTTCAGGATTTCCAGCTCCTGACCGACCGTACCGTACACGACAACCTTGATTTTGTACTGAGGGCAACCGGCTGGAAACAAAGACAGGAAAGAGAAAACCGTATCGACGAAGTATTGCGCCTGGTAGGTATGGAAAACAAAGGATACAAAATGCCCAACGAACTTTCAGGCGGAGAACAACAACGTATTGTCATCGCACGTGCCATCCTAAACAAGCCGGAAATCATCCTTGCTGATGAGCCGACTGGAAATCTTGACGTAGAAACGGGACGGAATATTGTCAGTCTGCTTCAAGAAATCTGTTCGCAGGGTTCGGCCATCATTATGACGACCCACAACCTGAACCTTCTTACAGAGTTTCCAGGCAAAGTGTATCGCTGCGAACAACACCATCTGCATGAAGCAAATGAGTACTAAAAAAGACAAATTGTTACACATTTTATCAACATTACTTGAAAATAACTATAAAATATTCGTATATTTGCGCACAAAAGAAAGAGTATTTTATAGAACAATTAAAATTCGAAACTAGAAAATGAAAGTCTTAAAGTTTGGAGGAACATCAGTAGGCTCTGCACAGAGAATGAAAGATGTTGCCAAATTAATTACTGATGGCGAGCAGAAAATAGTAGTATTGTCTGCAATGTCGGGTACAACCAACACACTGGTTGAAATTTCGGATTATCTATACAAGAAAAATCCCGAAGGAGCAAACGAAGTTATCAATAAGCTGGAAGCTAAGTATAAACAGCATATTGATGAGCTTTTCTCTACTGAAGAGTACAAACAAAAGACTCTGGAGTTCGTAAAATCGGTATTCGACTATATCCGATCTTTCACAAAGGATATATTTACACTGTTCGAAGAAAAAGTAATTTTAGCTCAGGGTGAAATTATTTCGACTAATATGGTGACAAATTACCTTTGCGAACAAGGTGTAAAGGCTGTTCTTATTCCAGCTTTGGAATTTATGCGCACAGACAAAAATAGTGAACCCGATTTGAACTATATCCGCGAAAAGCTGTCAGCACAGCTCGAAGCACATCCAGGACAGGAAATATATATTACACAAGGTTTTATTTGCCGTAACGCTTACGGAGAAATAGACAATTTACAGCGAGGTGGAAGCGATTATACTGCTTCTTTGATCGGTGCCGCCATCAATGCTTCTGAAATTCAGATCTGGACTGACATTGACGGTATGCATGACAATGACCCGCGTGTAGTAGACAAAACTTCTCCTGTTCGTCAACTGCATTTCGAAGAAGCAGCTGAATTAGCATATTTCGGTGCAAAGATTCTGCACCCTACATGTGTACAACCAGCTAAATATGCCAATATTCCTGTACGTCTGCTCAACACCATGGAACCCAGCGCTCCAGGTACACTCATTTCCAATGAGACAGAAAAGGGTAAGATAAAAGCAGTTGCAGCCAAAGATAATATTACTGCTATTAAAATTAAATCGAGCCGCATGCTGCTGGCACACGGTTTCTTGCGCAAAGTATTCGAAATATTCGAAAGCTACCAGACTCCTATCGATATGGTCTGTACTTCGGAAGTAGGCGTTTCCATGTCCATCGACAATACTAAGCACCTGAACGAAATCGTAAACGATCTGAAAAAATACGGTACAGTTACTGTAGACCATGACATGTGTATCGTTTGTGTAGTAGGCGATTTAGAATGGGAAAACATCGGCTTCGAGGCAAGAGCCATTCAGGCAATGAAAGATATACCTGTACGTATGATTTCGTACGGTGGAAGTAATTACAACATCTCTTTCCTGATCAGAGAGTCTGACAAGAAGAGAGCCTTACAAGCTTTAAGCGACGTATTATTCAACAACAATAAATAAATCCTCATAAGAGAAACGGACGATACAATTTACTAAATTATGTCGCCCGTTTTTTTAACTTTATATATATGAAAGGAACATTTCCAATTAATAAATTCCGTGAATTAGAAACTCCATTTTACTACTATGATGCAAACTTACTGCGAGATACGCTGAATGTTATACGCACAGAAGCTGCTAAGTATAATAAATTTTGCGTACACTATGCAATAAAAGCCAATGCAAACCCCAAAGTACTAAGCATTATTCGCAAACATGGCTTGGGAGCTGACTGCGTAAGTGGAGGTGAAATCTCTGCTGCTATCAAAGCTGGATTTCCTGCAAGTAAAATAGTATATGCTGGAGTCGGAAAAACCGATCGTGAAATCAATTTAGGATTAGATTATGATATTTTCTGTTTTAATGTCGAATCTGTCCCTGAATTAGAAGTAATTAATGAACTGGCAGCTGCAAAAGGAAAAATCGCACGTGTAGCTTTCCGTATCAATCCCGATGTAGGCGCACATACACATGCAAATATAACTACAGGATTGGCCGAAAATAAATTTGGTATCAGCATGCAGGACATGGATAAAGTTATTGACCGTGCGCTCGAAATGAATAATGTGAAATTTGTCGGCCTGCATTTTCATATTGGTTCCCAAATTTTGGATATGGGCGACTTCGTTGCTTTATGCAACCGCGTCAATGAGCTGCAAGAAAAACTTTATGCCCGTCAGATTATTGTTGAACATATAAACGTAGGCGGTGGATTGGGAATCGATTATGCGCACCCTAACCGTAAACCTATCCCCGATTTTGCAGATTACTTCGCTACATATCACAAACATCTGAAATTGCGTCCTCAACAGACATTACACTTTGAACTGGGACGAGCTGTAGTAGGACAATGCGGAAGCCTCATCACGAAAGTAATTTATGTAAAACAAGGCACCAATAAACAGTTTGCCATTGTCGATGCAGGTATGACCGACTTGATTCGCCCGGCTCTTTATCAGGCATACCATAAAATTGAAAATATCACGTCTGACGAAACGCCAGAAACATATGATGTAGTAGGACCTATTTGTGAATCTTCGGATGTATTTGGAAAAGCTATCGACTTAAACCGCGTAAAGCGTGGTGATATTATAGCGTTGCGTTCTGCCGGAGCATACGGCGAAATTATGGCTTCAGGTTATAATTGCCGTCCTTTACCTAAAGGATATACATCGGACGAATTGATCTAAGGAACAAATATTTCTTTATTAATAAAGAAATCACATTTCTCATAAAATAGCTGCATTAGGTTTTAAACATGCACACTTTTTCCGCTTCTTTATACCTACAAGTATGAAGGAGCGGAATTATTTTCTCACTAAGAGTTATTCCGTAATCCCTCCACTTTGTCAATGCAGTTCCAATAATATAGCTTAAATATATCAACAAAAAAGGATTACTATTGGAGGTATAATTTTTTAATATTATCTTTGGAATGGATAACTTGATTCCCTAAATAAAATTAGGGAAAGGGGCAAGTCTTGGCTGATAGAAGTTAGGGCTTGCCATTTTTTTTATTGATTACAAGGCTTCCAACCTAATAAAAATAAAACCAGCCCAAGAATACGCATTCTGCGTACACTCGGGCTGGCCAGAAAATTAATATTTCGTGAAAGCTCTAAACAGCTCCACAATCAATCATTAAAAATTAGGACCTGCACCAAATTCAGGAGCTCCATTATCGTACCATACACGTTCTTTATTCAAAACTTCAGCATTACTTCCAATTGTGAATCCTTCATCTTTCAAAGCCTGCTGATAGTTATTATAGTTCTGATCGGTAGGATCACCACTAAACATCGGACAACGTCTTGGCAAGATATAATCAGCTCCATCTTTTCTGAAGTTTTCAAATTTCAAATACTTAGAAGTCTTGGTAGGTACACCACTTCTACGCATAGAAACATACATATCGTTTGGCATAAATATGAAGTTCAAACGCTGCTGAATGTAGACCTTTTCCAAATCATCTGTACCATTCAGTTTATATGCATCTTTAGTTAACAACGCGTCAAGTTCACCATTTTTCAAACCGATAGTTGCCTCATTTGCATCAAAAGCATTATCATAATATGGAATATGATTTGCACCAGCAATGTAGTCCCATGCTTCTACAGAGTTTTTGATACCATCGTTAAAATAGGTCTGAGCAGACTGAGGCAAGGTTGCACCCACCAATTTCAATTCTGCCAAATACAAATTAACTTCACCTGCAGAGAAATACATTGCATAGAATGGACGGTCTGTCTTATCCTGCACAATTTCAGCTCCCGGTGCATCAGGGAATGTATAATCTCTATTTCCTTCATACATTTCCATCTGCATTGCTGAAGCAACTTCATAAGTTAATTCTGTATCATTCAGTTTAACTTTGTGCAGTTTACCTGTCGGGTCATAATAATCTGTATAAGCTTCATCCGAAGAAGCATTGATGGTCAAAGGCATACCATAATAACGAACCCATGGTTCTCCTGGAGCCTTCCAGCCCTTAAAGACCTTCTTTCCGTTAACTACTTCGTAGTCAATCTTATCCATGATAAAATCAGGAATCTTAGACTCACATTTATCATCTAATTCTGCTTCAGAATCAAAGAATGCCTGAATTACTTTTGAGTTCAAATCATTCTTTGCAAAGAAGAAGCGCACACGTGGATCTTGATTCTGCACCATGAAATCAATCAAGACTTTCGTACCATAACCAGGTGTTGGATCTTCCTGACTGTGATACCACTCTGAACCCTGATTGTAAATAAAATTGTTAGAACAATCTGTACCGTTAGCTGTCAGCACATAATCTGAGTTATTAGTAACCTCTTGAGCTATTTCCAAAGCTCTCTTTTTATTCACGTGAAGCAAGCGAACTGCAACTTTAAGTCTTAACGAATTACAGAATGTAGCCCACTTCTTAGCATCACCCTGATATACATAATCCTGATATCCTAAAGAAATCTGAGAAACAGATTCACCGTTTACAACCACAGGATTAGACAATGTTTTAAAAGCCTGTACAAGGTCTTCATCAAATGAAGTAAACATCTCCTCCTGTGTATCATATTTAGGAGTCAGCAATGCCGGATCTGTATATCGAGCCAATGCAGCCTCACTATATGGCATAGAACCATACATGTCGGTATCCTGAATTCCCATATAGACAACTAATGTTTTCATCATAGCCTGCACATATTTATATTGAGCAGCCTTTACGGGATCTTCTTCTGACATCGTTTGAATCTGGTAATCAATCTCACGCATAATTTTAAGCACGCGCAATACATTACCTGTACCTGATGAGTTTGCAGGTTGATTCAACAAGTTGGTGTTACTGGTAACTGTTACTTGTCCCCAGTGTAGCATGTTGGTAAAGTCATAATACCATGACCAATAATCAGAAGGAATGAATTCATTCAAACCTTGAGTGAACAAATACCGAATATCCGGGGTTGTCACAATAGACGGATCAGTATTTATTTCTGCAAATTTGTCCATACAGCTTGAAAAGCTTAATGAGCCAATCAATGCAGTACCTAATAAATATTTTAATTTCATCATTGCAAGTCTTAAATAGTTAATTAAAAATCGACATTAATTGTAAACATGAAGTTTGCAGTGTAAGGATTGTAAGAACGTATACGGAATTCGCCTGAGCTGTTACCACGTACAGATTCCGGATTTACGTTATTAGGCAATGAATTATAAAGATAACATAAGTTACGTCCTGTAAGAGAGCAGCCTAATCCTTTCGCTCCTATTTTCTTTGCTATAGACTGTGGGAAATTGTAACCAATTGTGATTTCACGCAAAGCAATATAACTTAATTCATGTACCCAGTCGTCATTAATTACACCTACACTCCAATCGTTACGATAATAATGATAAGCTCCTGCATGCATCGGCTCCAACCATCCATTATCTACACAAGCCTGATAACTCATGCCTGATACATCATGAGAATTTCCATCCGCACCTTTGATTGTTGTACCCTGAGCAAATACACCTTCTGGAATTACACCATCTGTATAAGTAAAGCCATAGCTATCGGATTTAACACCTGGAGCATCCATCCACTGAGAAGTCCATGTAATACCACCATGCTCGGCATCACGATATCTCAAAGAGTTGCCGGTATAACCAGTTGTTGTACCGTAACGGTTTGCATAGATTGCAACAAGACCTCCTACACGAGCATCCAAAGCTACACGTAAATTCCAGTTTTTGTAACGCAAAGATGTGCTTAATGAAGCCAAGAAATCAGGATTCATATCACCTACAACTTCTACTTCACCAGAACGTAATGCATAAGCTGCTCTATCATATTCTTCCCATGTCAACAGAATATTACCGTTTTCATCTCGTTTTGGCATGATATCAGACATCAACAAACCGTAAGCTCCACCTACACGGGCTACAGATCCGATACGATAATCATACAAATTAACCTGACCTCTCAATGCATAATAGTCACCTACACTTTCATGAAGTTCTACAATCTTACTTACATTCTTTGTGAAAGTCAAATCAAGACCCCATTCCCAGTCTTTATTACGGAAAGGAACTGTATTTAAAGCGAGTTCAACACCTTGGTTCTGAATATTACCGGCATTGATCATTTGATTGTCGATACCAGATTCACTAGGAACCGGCAATGACAAAATCTGGTCCTTAGTATTCTCTTTATAGTAAGTAGCATCCAAACAGATACGGTCGTTCAATACACGGAAATCAAGACCTACTTCCCAAGAGTTTTTACGTTCAGGCTTCAGATCGAGTGCATACAATGTACTAGAAGAGAACTGGTTGGTATAAATATTACCATTTGCAGTTTTGATTGTACCCAAGTTATATCCCTGATTGATTGCATAAGGATCGGTATCATTACCAACCTGAGCCCATGACGCACGCAGTTTAGCCAATGAAATCCAGCTCGGCATCTTTATTGTATTGTTAACCAGCCAAGATCCTGATACTGATGGATAGAAATATGAGTGATTACCTGTCTTATTTGCATAAACAAGAGCTGAAGACCAGTCATTACGACCTGTAATATCCAAGTAAACTTGATCTTTCCATGAAGTGTTTATAGCAAAGACAGCAGACATCATACGTTTTGTACCCTGTATTTTTCCTGAATAACTAGGAGTATCCTTACTGTTATTGATAAAATACTGACCCGGTACAATCAATCCATTGGTAGTTGACAAAGACATATACTGTTCTGTCTTATTGTAATATTCACCACGCAAGAATCCACCAAGAGTAAAATCTTTAATAGTCTTGTTGAATGTAAATGTTCCAGCAGTAGTAAACTGTTCTTTCATAAAGCTGCTCAAGCCATACGAACCACCTTCATTAGCATATCCGCTACCTAAAGACTTACCTTCGTAATTTTGAGTATATACGTTCATATTAGCCTCTGCCTTAAAGCTAACCCAATCTGTAATTTTATAGTTAACTTCAAAAGTAGGACGTATAACGTATTCCTTATATACATTATCAACTTCATTCAAATTCCACCACAAGGCTTTAACGTTACTTGGAACATATCCATAAAGGTCACCGTAGTCGGTACTTGCAAGACCACCATGTTCACCTTTGTATTTATCTGACCAGTATCCTGGGTTTACAAAGTTAGGTATTCCGGAGTATACAAAATAAAGACCGATTTCCTGTGCAGCATTTCTTGGCTTAGAGTGAGAAAAGCTAACAGAACCCGCAACATCTAATTTGTCACTAATCTTATAAGATCCTTTTAACAAGAATGCATATCTCTCAAATGTATTGTTAGGCGTAGTAGCCTGTACATTTTTATATGACAAAGAAGAATAATAATTGACTTTTTCATTTCCACCACGAATAGAGACATTGGTGTTGGTATTAAAACCAGTCTGGAAATATTCCTTCATACCGTTTTCGTAAGGGCTGAATGTAGTCATAGTTCCATCGTAGTTTTCCATTTCCCGACCATCAAATTTAGGTCCCCATCCATAGGTTGTAAAAGGTGCGCCCTTCAAAGTATATACACCTTCTGCATTTTGGTAAAGTCCGTTAGGATCCCATCTGTTACCATATGAAGATCTTTCACCAGGCCAAAGACCATAACCATATTCAGTCTGTACATCAGGCGTAGCTGTAGTAACATCCCATCCAAAAGTCTGAGACAAAGAAACGCCAAAACCTTGCACGCCCTTTCCACTCTTAGTTGTGATAACCACAGCACCATTAAGACCTCTTGAACCATACAAAGCTGTTGCTGCCGCACCCTTCAATACAGAAACACTGGCAAAGTCATCGGCATTCAAGTTCTTTAATTCATTACCATAGTCACCAGGGTTTGCCGTCCAGTTCAGGTCATCATTACCAGATGTATTGTTATCCAAGATAACACCATCCACAACATAAATAGGCTGGTTGTTTCCACTCAATGTAGAGGCACCACGTATCTGGATTTTGGTTGCACCGAAAATACCACCATCTGATTGTGCAATTTCTACACCGGCTACTTTACCTTGCAGTGCTGCAACAGGAGAAATAGTGTTGGCAGCTTTCAGTTCTTCACCTTTTACTTCCGTCACCGCATATCCCAATGCTTTTTCTGCACGCTTCATACCTAAAGCCGTAACTACGACTTCATCCAAAGTCTGTGTGTCATCCTTCAGTGTAACATCAATAGTCTGACCATTCCATACGATTTCTTTAGTCTGATAGCCGACAAAAGAAATCTGGATAACATCTCCCTTTTTAACTCCTTGCAAAGAGAAATCTCCATCCATACCGGTAATAGTACCATTGGTAGTACCTTTTACGACAACTGAAGCTCCAATAACAGTTTCTCCGGTTGCATCTTTTACGACACCTTTACAAGTAGATGTCTGCTGCTGTGAACTTTGAGTTGCATCAACTTCAGGCACAGCGACTGCGTATGCAACTCCTGTAGAAGAAACTCCTGCCAGAGCTAACAACATACTGACTGACTTGATTCGTTTTAACATAATCTGATATTTTAAGTTAAAGATTCTCAAATTAGAATAGGGCTATTTATTTTTTTAATGTAATTTTTGTATATTTTTACCATAACATTGAACAAAGATAATAATTTTTTTTATCATTCATTGTTTTTATATATATTTTTTTATAAAAAGCGAATAGAGAAAAAGAACTTTTACAAAAAGCAGACAATACCATTCCTCAACATCCCATTTTCAATTAAAACATACTATAATTCATGAGAAATAAGAACAATCGAACAAAGGTCTTGGCAAACCTATTCTGCTATATCTTTTATTAATTATTCTATTAAGTTGCCCGAAACATATAAAGATTTTATTATACAACCACCAAGACAGCATGTGAAAGTTTATTCCATAACATCCTAATTTAATTTTTAATGCCTATATATAAAATAAGGAGTATACACACAACCTGACACACAGGAATACCTCCATAAAATCCCCCCGCATATTCATCCGGCTCACCCGGCAATACCCAATCAACAAATTTGCATAAAACCAATAACTTTGTCACAGATTTCCATTTTATCACTTTTTATTAGTACATTTGCAACTTGAAATTGCATAAAAACAAACATTAAAACGATATAGAAAATGGAATTAGCAAGTAAGTACAATCCCGCCGATGTGGAAGGGAAATGGTACCAGTATTGGCTGGACAATAAGCTTTTCAGTTCTAAACCCGACGGCCGTAAGCCATATACCGTCGTAATTCCCCCGCCAAACGTAACCGGAGTACTACACATGGGACACATGCTTAACAATACCATTCAGGATATTCTGGTACGCCGTGCTCGTATGACAGGTAAAAATGCCTGCTGGGTTCCGGGAACAGACCACGCTTCCATTGCAACAGAAGCTAAAGTTGTAAACAAACTGGCTCAACAGGGAATAAAGAAAACAGACCTTACCCGTGAAGAGTTCCTGAAACATGCATGGGCATGGACAGAAGAACACGGAGGTATCATTCTGAAACAGCTCCGCAAGCTGGGTGCATCATGCGACTGGGACCGTACTGCATTCACCATGGACGAGAAACGAAGTGAAAGCGTTATCAAAGTTTTCGTCGACCTATATAATAAAGGATTGATTTATCGTGGCGTACGTATGGTCAACTGGGACCCGAAAGCACTGACAGCCCTCAGCGATGAAGAAGTAATCTATAAAGAGGAACATAGCAAACTTTACTATTTGCGCTATAAAGTAGAAGGTGACCCAGAAGGAAGATATGCCGTTGTCGCAACGACACGTCCGGAAACCATCATGGGAGATACCGCAATGTGTATCAATCCTAACGACCCGAAAAATCAGTGGCTGAAAGGCAAGAAGGTTATCGTTCCGCTGGTAGGACGTGTCATCCCGGTTATCGAAGACGACTATGTAGACATCGAATTTGGTACTGGTTGCTTGAAAGTTACTCCTGCACATGACGTAAACGACTACATGCTGGGAGAAAAATACAACTTACCCTCTATCGATATTTTCAATGACAATGGAACTATCAGCGAAGCTGCCGGAATGTATGTAGGCATGGATCGCTTTGATGTCCGCGAACAGATTGAAAAAGATCTGGCTGCTGCCGACTTGCTGGAAAAGGTCGAGGCATATACTAATAAGGTGGGCTTCTCTGAACGTACCAATGTTGCTATTGAGCCCAAGCTGTCTATGCAATGGTTCCTGCGCATGCAGCACTTTGCAGATATGGCTCTGCCTCCAGTTATGAATGACGAGCTGAAATTCTACCCTGCCAAATATAAAAACACTTACCGTAACTGGCTGGAAAACATCAAAGACTGGTGTATCAGCCGTCAGTTGTGGTGGGGACACCGTATTCCAGCCTATTATTTGCCCGAAGGTGGCTTCGTAGTAGCAGAAACCCCTGAAAAAGCATTGGAACTGGCTAAGGAAAAGACCGGCAATCAGAACTTGAAAGTAGAAGACTTACGTCAGGACGATGACTGTCTGGACACTTGGTTCTCTTCATGGTTGTGGCCGATTTCTTTGTTCGATGGCATCAACAACCCAGGTAACGAAGAGATAAAATATTACTATCCGACTTCCGACTTGGTAACAGGTCCGGATATCATTTTCTTCTGGGTAGCACGTATGATTATGGCCGGCTACGAATATATGGGCGATATGCCGTTCAGAAACGTATACTTCACCGGTATCGTACGCGATAAGATCGGACGTAAGATGTCGAAATCGCTGGGAAACTCTCCTGATCCGCTGGATTTGATTGACAAATACGGAGCCGACGGTGTACGTATGGGTATGATGCTTGCCGCACCAGCCGGAAACGATATCTTGTTCGACGATGCACTGTGCGAACAGGGACGTAACTTCAACAATAAGATATGGAATGCTTTCCGTCTGGTAAAAGGCTGGCAGGTAGCCGACATCGAACAACCGGAATACGCTAAGCTGGCAACCAAATGGTTCGATAACCTGCTGGTTAAAGTATCTGCCGAAATGGACGATCTGTTCAGCAAATATCGTCTGAGTGAAGCCCTCATGCTGGTTTACAAATTATTCTGGGACGAGTTCTCAAGCTGGTATCTGGAAATGATCAAACCTGCATACGGTCAGCCTATCGATAAAAAGACATACGAAACAACTTTGCATTTCTTCGATGTACTGTTACGTCAGCTTCACCCGTTCATGCCATTTATCACCGAAGAATTGTGGCAGCACATTTACGACCGCAAGCCGGGAGAAAGTATTATGACAGCACAGTTGGAAACATTTGCCGGACGTGACCTGCAGGCTGCCAACGAACTCTGCAATACTTTCGACCAATTGAAGGAAATCATTTCGGGTGTCCGCAATATCCGCCTGCAGAAGAATATCGCACAAAAAGAAGCCTTGGAAATGCTTGTACTTGGCGAAAATACTCAGCTGATGGCATATGCTGACGTTGTAAAGAAGATGGCGAACCTCTCTGCCGTAACGGTAGTAGAAAGCAAACCTGAAGGCGCAGCTTCATTCATGGTAGGTACCACCGAATACTTTATCCCGCTGGGCAATCTGATTGACGTAGAAGAAGAATTGAAGAAACTGGAAGCTGATTTGAAATACCAGGAAGGCTTCCTGCAGAGCGTCTTGAAAAAGCTGAGCAACGAAAAGTTTGTCAGCAAGGCACCGGCTAATGTCATCGAGATGGAACGCAAGAAACAATCTGATGCTGAAACCAAAATCGCAGCCCTGAAAGAAAGCATTGCTGCACTGAAAAAGTAATCAAGACATATCTCTATCATATAAAACTTGAGGCAGAAGTACATCAAACTCTGCCTCAAGTTTTTTTATTCTCCATTATTTCCTCAGATAAGTCCCTTTCAGCATACTGCCATAAAAATAAATTCCAGCCATAAACTTCGGTATAATCAGTATTTTGAATATATTTGTGAAAGCCAATAACCCCAAACATTTAAGTATGAAAATCAGCTTATTCTATATCAGCCTGTTATTTCTGTGCACAATGATACTTTCCTCTTGCGGCATAACAGGAATACCCATCCAGAATAAAGCACCTCAGAACAACGATACCTACACCGTAAGTTATCTGTTCGAACAGGATGGAGTAAAAGTTTATCGTTTTTATGACAGGGGGAATTATGTCTACTTCACCACAAAAGGCGAAGTGACAAGTATAAAGAACGACTCAACAGCCCAGCGGACCATCGTAATCCCCAAAGAAACTCTGCCCGAAACTTCCGGAAAGACAGTAAAATAAAAAATATCAGGAAATCAATGCTGATGACTGAGTTTGACAACTTCTCCTAATTCCGGGAGCAGAACAGGCATATTGCGTTTCCGCGCTTCTGCCGCAAACACGTGAGGAGGATCAAACAAAGGCTCATCCGACAAGTCGAAAGTCCCGTAATGCATAGGAATCGTTATACGGGCACCCATATCAGCCGAAGCCGTAAGCGCATCATAAGGAGAAATATGATTAGGCTTCATAAACCAGCGGGGCTTGTAGGCTCCTATCCCTATCATGCAATAATCTATATGTGGAAACAACTCCGGAAGTTCGCTAAAATGACGTGCATATCCCGTATCACCACTATTATAAATGGTAATGCCATCGGCTTCTATCATGAAGGCGCCCCACAAACGTTCTCCCCCATCGTTCACCCCACGCTTACTCCAGTGCTGGGCAGGTAGAAAAGTCAGGCGCAAATTTCCGTCACTATGCTGTTGATACCAAGCTGCCTCTATGACTTCCATCGTAGGAAACCAGCTCTTTATCAGTTCTCCCGTACCAATTCCGCAAAACAATTTCATCTGCGGATTATCGGCAAATAAACGGGTCACACTCGGTTTGTCGAGGTGATCGAAATGATCGTGACTAATCAGTAAATAATCGATATGCGTAAAAATAGAAGGATTGGCCGGAAACTGGCTTCTGCGCTTTACAAAAGGGATATTACCATATACCGGATCTATCATGAAACGCTTGCCACCCAGTTGCAGAAAAAAAGAATTATGCCCCAGCCATATCAATGAATTTCCAACGACACCGTCCAGCGAACGAAGAAAATGTACCTTAGGATCCCATTTTATCATTTTCTTTTCCTTCCGCTGAGGATTAGGGGAAAAACGCCATTTCAGCACACTACCCATTCCCGGACGCCAGCGATGCTGACGATTGAAGAACTTCCCTCTTGCTATCGGATTCCCTCTCCACCGAGGATTAATCGTCTGCAGGCGTTCATTCTTACGAAAGGTAATGCGTTCCCCCATGTTAATCAGATTTTGACAGTAAACAAATAGAACAAGCGGAATGCTATTTTTCCAATAAGTCTTTCAGAAAAGCATCCAGCTCTTCATCCAGTCCTTTCAGCAGTTCATCGTTCAGCAATAAGGTTTCCTCGTCATCTACCAGCAAAAGTTCGGCAATGGTTTCCTTTTCATCGTCAACCAGCACAAACGAATAAGGCTTCATCAGACATAATTTATCGAGCTCTCCCTCATCCTTCAGTACAGTGACTTCAGCACGAAGTATCGGCTCCACTTCTGCATAAAAATCTTCGCCGTCATAATCTACCCATTCATCGATGATGGTACGCGACAGTTCTTCATCATCATCGTTGAAGATGATAAGCTCTCCACTGTCCTGTTTAGGCTGCAAATGAATATCTGTTACAACCGAATTGTCATCTGTCGCGATATATCTGCCGATAGCTTCTTTCAATGTAGAAGCAATAGAAGCATGCGACTGTTCACTAATGTTCATCATGTCTATCGAATTTTATTACCTCAAATGTACAAAAAAAATCATTCGTGCAACAGATAATCTCAGAAATTGTTTCCAAAACGGCTCATTTGAGTGTTCAAATGAGGAAATTGCTTCATGCGTTCTGCCAGTTGTTCAGCATAAAATTTCCGTATAACGTCTTCATCCGAGCCGGCTGTAACCCGTTTTTCTACTTCTTTCAGCCACTTTTCAGCCTGAAGCAGGTCGCCCTGCATTTCGGAGGCCAGAGCCAGATTGAAAGCCGATTTTATTTTCAGTTTTTTCGATTTCGTCTGTTCGAACAATGACTGCCATAAATCGTGTGCACCCTGCCAGTCATTTTCATTTACACAGACAGCCGCATCGCGCATTTCCACACATCCTCCCGCATAATAAATACGTTCGGCATGTTTCCAGTAAGGAACCAGCATGTGCGTAAGCATATATGCCGAAAACGAAGCAGCCTCTTCCTGCATCTGACGGTCTGAAGGAGCCATACTGGCATCCCACTGCAAGCTGTCGGTCTTTGCAATAATGTTCATGGGGCGCTCACGCTCCGGCAGATAAAGGCTTAACACAGGAGTAACTTTGGCTTTTATCACCGACCAGGAGCCCGGCAAACCCGGATAAAAAATCTCATCACGTTCCGTCTGAATCTTTACCTGGTCAAGAGAAAATATGATGTCCGCATCCAGCTCCCCAGCAAGCTGAGTCACCTCCTCCTGCGTCAGTGCCCGTCTTCCTGACAGACCGGTTGCATTCAGGGCTGAATCACAAATCATTACCTGATTGAAGTATTTTGAATCGGCCAGCGCAGAAGCCAGCATCTCTGCCGATTTTTTCCCATTCCCGTTCATTTCTCCTAAAGTAAGCAACGTACGTTTTGCCTCAGGAGTCGACGGCATATTATTTACTACGGCAATGTTTTTTACCTGTTCAGGAAAACTTACTGTTGCCGGACATAACTGATCGAATGTCAATGTCTGTACGGAGCTGCAAGAGGCAAGGCAACACACCAGTGCAACCGCACATAAAGCATATATTTTCATCATGGTTTAGTTTTTAACTCTGTTAATCTTTAACTACAGTAAAGGCTACTGCAATTGTATAAATGCAAAGATAAAAAGATTTCGGGAATCGGACCTCGGTTCATTTTTTATTTTATTTATTTATCAATCTTTCAAAGTTTGTCATAGATATGCAGACAATTTGTCAGTTCCTGCATCACAAACATTTCATAAATCCCGTTCAATAAGTCAAGTCCAGAAGAGAAGCACCGAAAGCCATGCTGGAACCGTAAAGAAAAGATGGAGACATTCTACCGAAAATTTGTACAAATTTTTATTTTTTCTGTACAAAAAAAATTGAAACGTCGGCATCTTTTATAAAAGACTTCCTGTTACGTAAAACTTTGTCTGATGAAACGTCTGGGCATAAAAAAAGAATGTCATTCCACAAATATCTTTTGCAGAATGACATTCCTTATATGGTTCAATAAGTTAAACTTATGCGTTACGTCCGTGACAGTTCTTATACTTCAAACCACTGCCGCATGGACAAGGATCATTACGGCCAACCGTCTTATCGGCGCGATAAGGTTCCTGCTTTGCCTCACGCGTATCACGTCCGGCAGCTTCCTGCTGATCAGGATCATTCAAGTCCTGTTTTTCCTCACGATACTGCTGGCGAGGACGTTCCGGTTCGGGAGCAGCCTCACGTACTTGTTCTGGTTCTTGAACAGGTATCTGTCCACGCATCAGGATAGAGATCGTATTGTTATTGATCTTGCTAACCATATTATCGAACAAATTAACTGATTCGAGTTTGAAGATCAACAGCGGATCTTTCTGCTCGTAACTTGCGTTCTGAACAGAATGTTTCAATTCATCCAACTCACGCAGGTTTTCTTTCCAAGCATCGTCGATAGTGTGAAGCAAAATTGCCTTTTCAAATGCCTTCACAATTGCTTTCGACTCTGTTTCATATGCTTCCTTCAGGTTGACAGATATGTTGTACATACGTTTACCGTCAGTAATAGGAATCATGATATTTTCATACATATGACCCTGAGCTTCGTATACTTGTTTGATTACCGGGTTGGCAATGGCAGCCATACGTTCTGTCTTACGTTTGAACAAAGCCATAGCTTCCTGGAATGTCTGCTCAGCCAGATCATCTTTCTTCTTGTTGCGGAAGTCTTCTTCGCTGAACGGTATTTCCATAGCCAAAGTCTGAAGGATTTCCATCTTGGCATCTTCATAATCCGGCTGTTCAACAGCATTTACGCAACGATCCCAAATCATATCGACAATATCCATACCGATACGTTCTCCCATCAGGGCATGACGACGTTTCGTATATACTACAGTACGCTGTTTGTTCATTACATCATCGTATTCAAGCAGACGCTTACGAATACCGAAGTTGTTTTCTTCAACTTTCTTCTGTGCACGTTCGATAGACTTGGATATCATGCTGTGCTCAATCATCTCGCCTTCCTTGAATCCCATCTTATCCATCCAGTTGGCCAGACGGTCGGAAGCAAACAGACGCATCAGGTCATCTTCCAACGAAACGAAGAATACAGAAGAACCCGGGTCGCCCTGACGTCCTGCACGACCACGTAACTGACGGTCTACACGACGTGATTCATGGCGTTCTGTACCAATAATAGCCAAACCTCCGGCAGCTTTTACCTCCGGACTCAGCTTAATATCTGTACCACGACCTGCCATGTTGGTAGCAATAGTTACTGTAGAGCTCTGACCTGCCTTAGCTACAATTTCAGCTTCTTTCTGGTGCAGTTTCGCATTCAACACGTTATGTTGAATCTTACGCAAGGTAAGCATCTTACTCAACATTTCAGAGATTTCGACAGAAGTAGTACCAACCAGTACCGGACGTCCGGCTTTTACCATCTTTTCAATTTCTTCGATTACCGCTTTATACTTTTCACGTTTTGTTTTGTATACACGATCGTTCATATCGATGCGGGCAATCGGACGGTTTGTAGGAATAACTACTACATCCAGCTTATAAATATCCCAGAATTCTCCGGCTTCTGTTTCTGCTGTACCGGTCATACCCGAAAGCTTATGATACATACGGAAGTAATTCTGCAAAGTAATAGTTGCAAAAGTTTGAGTTGCAGCTTCAATCTTAACACCTTCCTTAGCTTCTACAGCCTGGTGCAATCCGTCGCTCCAACGACGACCGTCCATGATACGTCCTGTCTGTTCGTCGACAATCTTAACCTGTCCGTCCATAACGACATAATCAGTATCTTTTTCAAACATTGTATATGCTTTAAGCAACTGATTGATTGTATGAACGCGTTCTGACTTGATAGCAAAGTTTGTAAGCAGCTCGTCTTTCTTTGCAAGCTTTTCTTCATCACTCAATCCCTTTTCATTTTCCAAAGCAGAAAGCTGGGCTGCAATATCCGGCAAAACAAAAAGAGTCGGGTCTTGTGAATTACCAGTAATCAGGTCGACACCTTTATCTGTCAAATCTACACTCTTCAGTTTTTCATCGATAACGAAGTACAAGGGTTCTACTGCCTCTGGCATACGTTTGTTGTTCTGCTCCATGTAGATTTCCTCAGTCTTCAGCATACCCGCCTTGATACCCGGTTCACTCAAGAATTTGATAAGCGGTTTATTCTTCGGCAAAGCCTTGTGACTGCGGAACAAAGCCAGGAATCCGGCTTCCACATCTTCTTTCTTATCGGATGCAATCAGACGCTTCGCATCAGCAAGATATTGTGTTGCCAATTTGCGCTGTGCTTCAACCAGACGTTCTACCAACGGACGAAGTACTTCAAACAATTGTTCGTCACCTTTAGGAACAGGACCAGAAATGATCAACGGAGTACGTGCATCATCAATCAATACGGAGTCGACCTCATCGACGATAGCATAATTATGCTTGCGCTGTACAAGATCTTTCGGGCTGACAGCCATATTATCACGCAAGTAGTCGAAACCAAATTCGTTATTGGTACCGAATGTGATATCTGCCATGTAGGCACGACGACGTGCTTCCGAATTAGGCTGATGCTTATCGATACAGTCTACACTCAAGCCATGGAACATATAGAGCGGGCCCATCCATTCAGAGTCACGCTTAGCCAGATAGTCATTGACTGTAACCACGTGTACACCATTACCAGTCAAGGCATTCAAGAATACCGGCAATGTAGCAACCAAGGTTTTACCTTCACCGGTAGCCATTTCCGCAATCTTGCCCTGATGCAGTACAACACCACCAAATAACTGAACATCGTAATGAACCATGTTCCATGTCATTTCATTACCTCCGGCTACCCAATGGTTTTTCCAGATGGCCTTGTCGCCTTCTATACGGACGAAGTCCTTACCCTGAGCAGCCAAATTGCGGTCCATTTCAGTAGCAGTAACTTCAATTTCTTCGTTTTCACTTAAACGGCGAGCAGTATCTTTTACAATCGCAAAAGCAGTAGGGAGAACATCGTTCAAGGCTTTTTCATATTTTTCAAGAACTTCCTTCTCCAACTTATCTATTTGTGAGAAAATCGGCTCACGCTTTTCAATGTCTGTTTCCTCGATAGTAGCTTTCAGTTCTTCTATCTTCTTGTTTTCTTCAGCAGCCGATTCTCTGATATATTTCTTCAGCTCTTCGGTTTTGGCACGCAACTCATCGTGACTCAATTTAGCAATCTCCGGATAGACTTCTTTCACTTTATTTACCCACGGTTGAATTTCTTTCATATCGCGAGTTGCCTTATTTCCAAAAAGTTTGCTTATAAATTCGTTAAATCCCATTGTATATTGTTGTTTTTATTATTTCTAATTTGATTTATTCATTCAGTTTTCTGACGCACAAAGATAACTAATTTGCTGATTTTCTTAATTATCTAAGTTGATAATTATTTACGAATGCCCGTCAGAGGAGCAGCAGTAGCTGCATTGGGCGCCCGAATACGCATGAAATGGGCTACAGTGGGAGCGATTGTCGCCATTTTCACCGGAGTATATAAGATTTCCGGCTTTATATTATTACCTATGAAAATCAACGGAGCAGATGAGTAAGTATCACGTACCACCTTCGATACCTGAGAATACTCGTCAACAACCGACCATCCTGGCATTACTTCCACATAAATATCACCGGAAGCATTCGAGTTGAATGTATTTCTGATTTTATCAATACGAGGAGTCCATGCTCCAAGCAACAGGCGCTGAGAAGAATATGCCGAACGGACACCACTCATCTGAACAATAAAATCAGACGAACGGTTCAGTATTTCTGTAAGATTTAACTTCTTATCCTCAATAAGTTTATGATTCAGATAAATCTGACGATCGTAATAAGTTTCTACATATTGCCCCGGACCATAAATAGCCATCAGGTACATATTCAGAAGTGCTCCACAACGCTTTATATGAAACTCTCCGCCCGGTATCTTATATTGTTCCGGATCTTTCGGGTCCGCATCTGCATAACCGGTAGAAGTGATAAAGAACAATGTATTATTTAACCCTACCTTACGATCGATCAAGTCAAGCAAATCGCCTATGCTATTATCCAGACGGACATACATATCTTGTATCTCCATAGCATACTCCGTATTGGGGGTGTGAGCATAGTTTCCCGCATAATAAGATAACGTAAGCAAATCAGGAACATTGTCTTTCCCCACATTGGTATTCGCCAAGCATGCATTGACCAGCTTGTTTACCTCATCATTCGCATAAGGACTGGTTTTAAACTTTTTGAACTTATCAGTACGCTCGTCGGAAAAATCATGTTTAAAAGTAAGCTGTTTGACATCAGAAGTAACATACTTGTAAGATGTGACAGGCAAATAGGGTCCCCATACCAGATTACCTATACGAAAATCCAGTCCTTCACGGTCATTATATGCAGCTACCCATTCTGGAAAAGCCCCGTAATAAGTGGAACCGCTCCATTTTCCTGTTTCATCGTTCAACCAGAAAGCTCCTTTAGCAGCATGGCCTGCAGCGAGTACAGCCATTTCACGAGAAGGAGCTATCGAATAAACTTCGGCATTACCGTTGGTTGCAACCATCAGTTCATCCGAAAGCGTAGAAACTAATAAATGTTGAGGAGATGTACATTCTGAAGTATATACTCCCATATACGCCGGGTCATCGACGCTCTTCACAATCCGTAAAGAAGTACGATCCATCCATCGGTTTCCTACTATTCCATTATAATAAGGAGTAGTACCGGTATATATAGAAGCTACAGCCGAAGAACGATCCATATTTATGAAATCGTATTCTGCATTGCAATAAACGCGTCCTTCTTTCATCAGACGTTTAAAGCCCCTCTCACCATATAAAGCCGAAAAAGCTTCAATATAGTCTGAGCGAAGTTGGTCGATGGTCAATCCAACCACCAATTTCGGCACAGTCGGAGTTGTCTGAGCCTGTAAGCTTGTTATTACAAATGCTGCAATCAGCGAAGTCAGTATACGTTCTTTCATTACTTTTTATTCCAAACTAAGATATGGCCTGCTGAATTCACCAGCAAACCGAGTGCCAAAGGTAATATTGTTAAATTAAATTCTTGCCCACAAAAGGGAAGAATGACTATAAAAAGTGTTAAATATATAAGATTTACTACATGATAAGCATCTTTTTTGTGCTTTATGGCCTTATATACCATGACGGGAAGGTATAATAAAGGTATCGGATTAAACAAAATAAGCAACCAGTTTGAACCTACCGTAGGATGAACAGAAAAGAAAAACAAAAATGCAATAATGCATCCCGCTATTCCCTGAGAAGCATAAAGCAGTATATCCCACCCCCACCAAATTCGTCGGAATTTCCATTGCATCCATGCCATCAGTACACATAATGCAAGGAATAAAGAAGCACACGCCATTGGCGAAAGCACAAAACCTGGCTCAGCCAGTTCCGGCTCCACATCCACAATCTTTGTTTCCTCCAGTACCAATGGGCGGCGCATCCCTCTCTTATCAAGAATATAGGCATTGGAAGCATAGTACTTCAAATAAAAAGGTGAAAACATCTGCAAACGTTTGCTTATTGTTTTATCGGCTTCAGCTCCCAGACAAAGATCGATGCCAAGTTCATCCCATGAAGACCCGACTGTAAACTCGTGTACAATACTACGAAAGCTTTTGCCAGACAAAGAATCCGGATAGACAACCTGTCCATCAGTTATGCATTCTTCTATTCTGTCGCGGGCTTGTGTCGTACAGTTATCGTAAAAGTAATTATATCGATAGATACGATTTTCGGGTAAATAGTTTTTTTCCAACAATGCCAACAAGTTTTCTTTTTCCTCTTGTGTAAGATTCAATACCTGTTGATACACGGAAGAACCGCGCATCGCATATTCTGCCTCAAAATAAGGATAAGGTGTAATTCCCAACTGATAATCGGTTTCTCCCTTAACAAAACGGAATATAAAATTAGGAGTATTGAAGCTGAACATCCCATAATTGAAAACCACATCGACATGACGGGTATAATTTTCATAACGTATAGCTGTATGCCCAAATAAAGAATAAATCTCACTACCCGGAGCACAAGTCAACAAGCTGAAACGGATACTGTCCGACTGCTGTCCGTGAGCAGAGAGCGACAGCCCTGCCAGCAAACATATAATGAAATATCTAAGTCTTACCATAAACCTAAGTAAAGTTTATCCTCTTTTTTTACAACGTTCACACTATTTCAGGCGCAAAAATACGGCTAAATATTGATAAGTTCTGAATAAATTCATCGTTTTATTACTATTCCTATTCATTTTTTACTTTACTTTGCAGCATAAAACAAGAAAAGAAGTGAATTTAGTAATCGATATAGGCAATACAGTAGCCAAACTCGCTGTATTCGATAACGAAGAAGTGGTGGAAGTTCTTCGAGGCTCAAACCATTCTTTAGACTGCTTGACAATGTTATGCAACAAATATCCTATAGAAAAAGGAATTATTGCATCCGTCATCACACTCAGCAATACAATTCGCAAGCAATTGGCGAAACAGCCTGTTCCCTTTCTGGAGTTAACATATCGCACCCCAGTGCCCATAGAAAATCTTTACAAGACTCCTGAGACATTGGGCATGGACCGATTAGCTGCTGTAGTAGGTGCCAATTATCTTTGCCCAGGCAAAAACTTATTGGTCATTGATGCAGGAACAGCTTTAACATACGAGTTCATCGATGCCCAAGGACGATACTGGGGAGGGAATATATCCCCCGGTATATATACTCGCTTCAAAGCGCTGAATGCCTGCTGCGACAAACTTCCGCTTATAGAAAAAGGAGGTGACCTGCCCGAGTTCGGATATAGCACAGAAACGGCTATACGCGCCGGCGTAATAAAGGGCATGGAGTTTGAAATAAGTGGTTATATCACCCTAATGCAAAAGAAATATCCTGACCTTTTGGTTTTTTTAACTGGTGGAGATAAATTTTCTTTTGATACAAACTTAAAAAGTATCATCTTTGCAGATAGATTTTTAGTATTGAAAGGTTTAAACAGAATTTTAAATTACAATGTTAAATAAGAAAGCACTAATCAGCGCTCTGATATTTGCCGGCTCTTTATCGGCTTTTGCTCAGTCCAGCACTAATTCCCCTTATACCCGTTATGGGCTGGGAGATTTGTCAGACCGAGGCTTTGCCAATAATGCTGCGATGGGAGGAGTCGGATATGCACTCCGAAACAGCGGTCATATAAACATGTTGAATCCGGCATCATTTACAGCGGTAGATTCTCTCTCGTTTATGTTCGATGTAGGAATGAGTTTAAAAAGTTCCAATTTTCAGGAAAATGGAATAAAAAACAATGCACGAAATTCCAGCTTCGACTATATAGCAATGCAGTTTCGTCTACATCCCCGTTTAGGTATGGCTATTGCATTCACCCCCTATTCTACTTTAGGATATAATTTTACGACAACTCAGCCAGTAGAAGGGGTTGAAAATGTTACGGCAACAAACCTTTTTTATGGAGATGGCGGCTTGCAGCAAATAACAGGAGGATTAGGCTTCAAAATACTTGATAACCTTTCTATCGGAGTAAACGCCGGATATATCTACGGAACATTGCAATATCAGGCAACTAAAGCTTTCAGCGTAAGTAGTGACCAGACCAATGTATACAACAATATTGAAGTAAACAGTTATGTAGCAGACTTCGGATTGCAATATACTCAGCAAATAAATAAATCCGATAAATTAACTCTCGGATTAGTATATGGCTTGGGACATACGCTTAACTCGACAGATACGAGAGGAATACAGGTAACAGACAATTCCAGTTATTCTTCGGTTAATGAGCATGTGGTAAATGATTCATATGGTATACCGCATACCTTCGGTATAGGTTTAGCGTATAATCATGCAAGAAGCCTTACTGTTGGCGTTGATTATTCTCTTGAAAAATGGTCAAAAGTAAAATATGATAATTCAACAAATGCATATAACGACCGTTCCAAAATAGCAGCAGGTATAGAATATCTGCCAGATCCTATAGGAAGAAGTTACCTGAAACGTATACGGTATCGCGCGGGAGGTTATTACAAAAGCTCATATTTAAAGCTTCCTCAATGTGATGGTCCTTCAGAATATGGAATCAGTGCAGGATTTGGTCTTCCACTTCAATTATTCCAGCGGAATACCATTCTAAACTTAACTGGACAATATGTTCATGTTACACCATCTGTTCCTAACATGCTATCAGAAAATCGTTTCGTCATTAAAATCGGCCTGACGTTTAATGAACACTGGTTCATGAAATGGAAAGTTAACTAACAAAACAACTAAATTTATATACGATGAAAATGAAGATGTTTACAATGCTGGCTGTGCTTTCATTGGGTACAACAGCAGTTTTCGCTCAAAAAGGAGTGGAAGATGGTTCTCGTTTTGGACATGGAGAAGACAGTCTCCGTTGCCTCCAGAACATCAGTATTTATACTGAATACGTAAAGACTAACAACTTCAAGGATGCATACACTCCTTGGAAAGCCGTATTTACAGAAGCTCCGTTGGCACAAGTAGGAACTTATACTAACGGTGCTAAGATTCTTCGTGCCTTGATCGCTGAATCTAAAGATGCTGCACAGCAAAAGACTTACTTAAACGAGTTGATGTCTGTACACGACCAGCGTATCAAATACTTGGATCAACTGAATGGTTTGGTTAGAAATCCGACAACAAAAGGTTCCATCTTGGGTATGAAAGCTCATGACCTTATCGTTTTCTCTGGTCCTAATCTGGATGTTAACACTGCTTATGGTATAGAAAAAGAGGCTATCGATCTGGAAAAAGAAAACGCAGATTACTTCATGTTCCAGGATATGATGGACTTGTCACTGCGTAAACTGAAAGCAGACAATACCCATAAAGAACAATTCATTCAGGACTACCTGACAGTTTCTGGTTATGCTGATGCTGCTTACAAAGCTACAACAGCAGAAAAGACTAAGAAATTACTGAAAACAGCAAAAGACAATGTAGATGCTTACTTCATCAATAGCGGTACAGCTACTTGTGAAGACATGCAGTCTATCTATGGTCCTAAAGTTGCACAGAACAAATCAAATCTTGATTATCTGAAACAGGTTATCTCTGTTATGGAAATCTTGAAATGTACAAACGAAGAAGCTTATTTCCAGGCCTCAGAAGCAGCTCATGCTATCGAACCGACTGCAGCAACAGCTCTTGGATGTGGTTACATGTACTACAAGAAAGGTGACATCAACAAGAGTGTCAGCTACTTCGACGAAGCAATCGAACTCGAACAAGATCCTATGGAAAAAGCAGAAAACTGCTACAAAGCTGCAATTGCTATTATGAGCCAGAAAATGTATGGCAAAGCAAGACAATATGCAAACAAAGCTCTTTCTTACAATCCGAACATGGGTAAAGCATATATCCTGATTGCACAGATGTATGCAGCTAGTCCAAACTGGGGTGATGAAGCAGCTTTGAACAAATGTACTTACTTCGCAGCTATCGATAAATTGCAGCGCGCCAAAAGTGTAGATCCAAGTGTAGCAGAAGAAGCTAACAAGCTGATCGGAAGCTATTCTGCATATACTCCGAAAGATGAAGACTTGTTCTTCCTGGGCTTGAAGAAGGGTGATTCAGTAACTATCGGTGGATGGATTGGTGAAACTACAACAATCAGATAAATACTTTATATGTCATATAGAGTGACCAACAAAAAACATATAATGATTTTAAACATAACAGTTGCCATCTGGGCAGCTGTTATGTTTATTTTATTGCCTGCATGTAGCAAAAAGAAAGAACTGGCAGCAGCTGTCAATGAAAAAGATTCACTGCCAGACATGCGTACTACCGGTGTCACGACTTTTATATCCGACTCTGGTATGATCCGTTATAAAATAATCACGGCCGAATGGCTGATCTACAGTGAAGTTGATACTCCTTTCTGGGCATTCGAAAAAGGCATCTATCTCGAAAAGTTCGACACGCTTTTTCATATTGATGCAAGTATAAAAGCAGATACCGCCTATTATTACGAGCCCAAGAAGCTATGGGAGCTCCGAAGCAATGTACATATCCGCAGTCAACGTGGAGATAAATTCGATACCCAGCTTATGTACTGGGATCAAGGAAAAGAAAAAATCTATTCCGATCAATTCATACGTATCGAACAGCCAGACAAAATACTGACTGGATACGGATTCGAATCGAATCAGCAGATGACAGAATATCAAATATTCAACAATACAGGTATATTTACGGTAGAAGATACGGCACCAGCTGATACGACCCAAAAATAGAAAACTCTGTACCAATTCAATATGGGACTAATTATAGAACTACTTATATCAATGGCATTTTCCGCATTCTTTTCAGGAATGGAAATTGCCTTTGTTTCTTCCAACAAGTTGCGTTTTGAAATGGAAAAAGACAATGGCATACAAGCCCGTATTTTATCCATTTTTTATCGCAATCCCAATAATTTCATTTCAACCATGCTGGTGGGAAACAATATAGCTCTGGTTGTGTATGGTATTTGGATGGCTCAACTGATAGAAGAGTATATCCTGATAGGCATTATCAACAATCAGGTAGCTTTGGTTACAATAGAAACACTTATATCTACAGCAATCATTCTCGTAACAGGAGAATTCCTACCCAAGACTTTATTTAAGATAAGTCCTAACAGCACATTACGCGCATTTGCCATACCGACATTTATCTGTTACCTGATACTGTATCCGATCAGCCGCTTTGCCTCTTCCCTGTCAACCTGTATCCTTTATCTTACAGGAACCAAAATAAACAAGGAAACCCAAGATAAAGCATTTACAAAAGTAGATCTGGACTATTTCATACAGAGCAGTATCGAAAAGGTACAAGACCAGAATGCTATTGACACCGAAATAGAAATATTCCGGAATGCACTCGACTTTTCCAGTATCAAAGTACGCGACTGCATGGTTCCGCGTACCGAAATCATTGCTGTAGATGTCAATGCCACGCTGGACGAGCTGAAAGCAGAATTCATTGAGCATGGAATAAGCAAAGTCATCGTTTACCAAGAAGATATAGACAACGTTATCGGCTATATACACTCATCCGAGATGTTTAAATCACTGACCGACTGGCGCCAGCATATACGCACAATCCCCATCATACCAGAAACGATGAGCGCCCACAAACTTATGCAGCAGCTTATGCAACAAAAGCGCTCACTGGCAATCGTTGTAGACGAATTTGGAGGAACATCAGGACTGGTTTCCATGGAAGACTTGGTAGAACAAATCTTCGGTGACATTGAAGACGAACATGATACCAACTCCAGCATAGCCAAAAATATTGGAGAAAACGAATACATATTCTCCGGACGTGTAGAAATTGAAAAAGCGAATGAGGAATTCGGATTAAAACTACCAGAAAGTGATGAATATCAAACGATAGGTGGGCTTATCCTACACGAATATCAAAGTTTCCCTAAAATGCACGAAACAATAACGATAGGAAACTTCCAGTTTAAAATCATCAAAGTTACAGCAACAAAAATAGAGCTGGTTAAGCTAAAAGTTAACAAATAAGCTATTTAAAAGCTCTTAAAATAAAAATTTTTCTATAAAAAAGAGCCTACTAAGTACATTTTTTGTATCTTCGTGCGCTAAAGAAAAAAAACAATAAACAAAAAATAATAACTTTAAATGGCAACTTTACAAACAATCAGAAGCAAAGGACCTCTTTTGGTCATTGTAATCGGTCTTGCCCTTTTTGCCTTCATTGCAGGTGATGCGTGGAAAATTCTTCAGCCGCATCAAGGGAAACAAGACGCTGGAGAAATAAATGGAAACACACTCTCCGTTCAGGATTATCAAAAAATGGTAGACGAATTCAGCGAAGTAATCAAACTGACCAACGGACTGAATTCATTAAACGACGATCAGCTGACTAATATCAAAGATCAGGTTTGGAACACATACGTAACAAACGAACTGATAGCTGCTGAAGCGAAGAAACTTGGACTGAAAGTTACAGACAAAGAACTTCAGGCTATTATCGATGAAGGAACCAATCCGCTGCTGATGCAGACTCCGTTCCGTAACCCGCAAACAGGTGCCTTCGATAAAGATATGTTGAAGAAGTTCTTGGTAGACTATGCAAATCTGGACACAAGCAAAATGCCTGCACAGTATGTTGAATACTATCAGAAGATGGGTAACTTCTGGAAGTTCATCGAAAAGACTTTAAAACAGTCTTTACTTGCAGAAAAATACCAGAACCTGATTGCAAAATCATTAATTTCAAATCCGGTCGCAGCAGAAGATGCATTCAACGGACGTACAGCTCAGTCTGACTTATTGCTGGCAGGTGTTCCTTATTCAAGCATCAGCGATTCTACAATCACAGTTTCGAACGAAGACATCAAGAAACTATATGAAGAAAGAAAAGAATCGTTCAAACAGCCTGTTGAGACACGCGACATCAAATTTATCGATGTACGTATCGTTCCTTCTGACGCCGACCGTCAGGAAGTTCAAAAAGAGGTTACAGAATACAGCAGCCAGCTGACAAATACTACAAGCGACTATGCCGCATTTGTCCGCTCTACAGGTTCTGTTATTCCGTTTGCAGATGTACCGGTAAGCAAAACAGTATTACCTTCTGACATTGCAAGCCGTTTGGATTCTACTTCTGTCAACGAAGTATATGGTCCTTACTACAACCAGGCCGACGATTCTTACAATGCGTTCAAGATTATTGCCAAGACTACAGCTCCGGACTCTATCCAGTTCCGTCAGATTCAGGTATATGCTGATACAGAAGCTAAGACAGCAACATTGGCAGACAGTATTTACAACGCACTGAAGGGTGGAGCAGATTTTGCTGAACTTGCAAAGAAATATGGTCAGACCGGCGAAGCAAACTGGGTTAACTCTCAGAGCTGGGAAGGTGCCTCACTGGATGCAGACAACGCTACTTTCATCAACAAACTGATTTCTCAGCCTGTTGACGAACTGGCAAACATCAAAGTAGGTCAGGCTAATCTTATCCTGCAGGTAATGAACAAGAAGGCGATGAAAGACAAATATACAGTAGCTGTCATCAAACGTCCTGTTGAATTCAGCAAGGAAACTTACAATAAGGCTTACAATAAGTTCAGCCAGTTTGTAGCTCAGAATACAACAATCAAGAATCTTGAAAAGAATGCAGAAGAAGCTGGATACAGTGTTACTCCACGTGCTAACTTCCGCAGCGACGAACATTATGTAGGTGGCGTAAAATCTACTCGCGAAGCTTTGAAATGGGTATTCAGCGCAAAACCGGGCGACGTTTCTCCATTGTATGAATGTGGTGAAAACGATCACCTGATGGTAGTAGCTCTGGAAGCTATAAATCCGGAAGGTTACGTAAACATCAATAAGGTTTCTGATATGCTGAAGAGTGAAATTCTTCGCGACAAGAAAGCTGAAAAGATTATGGACCAGATGAAAGGCTTCAACTCTTTAGCACAGGTTAAGGGAATGAAAGACGCTATCAGCGATACTGTTAAACATGTTACATTCAATGCTCCTGCATTTATTGCTGTAACTCGTGCCAGCGAACCTGCAATCAGTGCATATGCATCAAAGACTGATCTGAACAAAGTTTCTGCTCCTATCAAAGGTAATGCCGGAGTTTACATGATTCAGGTATACAACAAGGAAAAAGGTACAGAGAAATTTGATGCAAAGAAAGAAGAAGCAGCTCTCTCGGGTATGGCTGTACGCTATGCCGGACAGTGCATCTACGAACTGCGCGACAAAGCTGAAATCGTAGACAAGCGTTACTTGTTCTTCTAAAATTCATTAAGATAATTTTTTGCTGAAAGAGTATAGAGGCGGGCAGACTGAGTTTTCAGTTTGTCCGCTTCGCTTTTATAACAGCTTATGCTTGCCTGTCCTCCCCTATAATCCCCCCGACAATATAGAATTTACACCGACAGGCTATTTCAAACTTCACGGGAAACGAAACTACATCTCACCTTATTCAGAACAAAATTTGTACAAAAACAAAAATAATTTGTACAAAAATCGTCCAAGACGTGCCGACGTTTTTCCACGCATACGCAGGCCCATCCATAATCATTCCACCAGCCGGCAAGTACACAGCTGACGCCGTTTATAGACACGCCCAGACAAATTTTCTTATCCAGGTCTTCATCCACAATACCAAAGTCGGACAGATGACGGGAAACAGCAAAAAGAAAGCGGAAAAACAGACGCTGACATCCATTTTCCCGCTTTCTGAAATCTATAAATAATCCGGTGTTTATTTTATCTTAATAGTTTTCCGGTTAAGCCTATTTAGCGTTTGCTTCGACTAAGCCAGAGCTGATTCATTTCCTCCAAGGTTCTACCCTTTGTTTCAGGTACCCACTTCCATACAAAGATAGCAGCTATCACACAGATTACGCCGTACAGCGAATAGGCAAAGAACGGACTGACTTCGTACATAGCCGGGAAAGTAGACGATACGAGATAATTAAATATCCACTGGAAAGCTACTGCAATGGCAACAGCCTTACTACGGATTGTGTTAGGGAATATTTCGGCAATCAACACCCACGTAATCGGTCCCCACGACATCATAAATGCAGCAGAGTAAACGATGATACACAAAACAGCCACCATTCCGCTCACATGGAACTCATCACAAGCCGCAGTACCCAGTGCACCGATAGCCATACCTATAGATCCGATAATAAGCAATGGCTTTCTTCCTACCTTCTCTACCGTAAAGATAGCAACCAGCGTAAAGGTAATATTTACTATACCCATAATAACCGTCTGCATCATACCGTCGCCTCCGCCGCCAATCTTTTCGAAAATACGAGGAGCATAATAAAGCACGGCATTAATACCGATAGCCTGCTGGAAGACAGAAAGTAAAATTCCGATGACAATCACAGACACACCATAAGTAAACAGCTTCTCGGTCTTCTCGGCTGTAACCGACTTAATGTCCGAGAAAATTTTCTTTGCCTTTTCCGGACCGTTGATGCGCTCCAGCACATAGAGAGCCTTTGAGTCATTTCCTTCCATAACCAGATAACGTGGAGTTTTCGGGACAAAGAAAAGAAGAATTGCAAATACGGCTGCCGGATAAGCTTCCGACAAGAACATCTGACGCCATCCGTCGGATACCAGGGTTTCTTCAGTCATTCCATCCTTAATCATGTAATTCACAAAATAAACCACCAGCATACCAAAGATTACGGCAAACTGATTACATGAAACAAGTTTACCACGAATTTCGGAAGGAGCAACTTCGGCAATGTACATCGGACTGATAGCAGAGGCCAAACCTACACCTACGCCACCCAATATACGGTAGAAATTGAATGCCAAAATCAGGGCAAACGACGTATCTCCCTTATCGAAAAAGATAAATTCCGGATAATACGAACCCAATGCCGACAAGAAAAGCAGCACAGCCGACAGACGTAGAGAATTACGCCGCCCCATGCGTGAAGCACATACTCCGGAGATGGCTCCACCTATTACACACCCGATCAATGCACTGGAAGCTGTAATGCCATGCCAAAATGCGTTTAATCCCAAATGTTTCTGAAGAGCTTGTTCTGCTCCTGAAATAACAGCGGTGTCATATCCGAAAAGAAGACCGCCCAAAATGGCCACTAAGACCAAACTAACCAAATACAAATTACTGTTTTTCACGATATTAAATTTATAGTTTTCGTACTGGTTACGAAAATACAAAATCTATTCTTTCATCGTACTTCCCGTTAAGTCTTTTTCACATTGTAATACATATTTCATCATATTAAAAATTAGTTTCTTAACGAATCTAAGCACAAATGTGTAACATTTGGAACTCTCAGGCAAAAAAATTATATTTGCTACAGATTATATAAAGAAGAATTAAATGAAACGAATAAACTCATTAGAGTCTATACCAGAAAATATTGATATGCTGACAGGCATTGACCTCATAGGCAACATCAAGAATCTCTTTAAGAATCCGGTTCAAATGCCTGGATGTCTTTTCTTGCTGTGTATCCGGGGGAACTGTACAATCACTATACACCTGAACAAATACGAACTAAAGAAGAATACGATTGCCATTATTTTTCCACATCAGTTTGTACAAATAATGGATGAAAGCAAGGATTGCCGGTTTATTTTTGTAGGATTTTCTCAAAAACTGGTCCAAAGCCCTCCCTTGTTTTCACGCATGATTGAATATACCCCATCGATATTTGAAGAACCGGTTATCGAACTGAGCCCCGAGGCCGCAGGGATATTCTATGAATATTTTAAGGTACTGATTAAGGCAATGCGTCTGCAAGACACCTTCATCAGGAACGAACAAGCCTATTTAATATGCAGCCAGCTGATATTAGGCTTAGGAAATATATATAAACAAAGAGAAGGAAGCGAACGCCCCCGATACAACCGCAATCAGGAAATAGTAAAGGAACTGATTCGAATTGTCATACAAAACTACAAGCAGGAACGCAACATTTCGTTCTATGCCGAGAAAATGCACTTATCGCCTCAGCATCTCAGTACGACAATCAAGAAAACAACAGGGAAAACCCTGACAGATATCATATCGACTTTTGTAATACGCGATGCCCAGGCGAAACTCCGCTCCACTGAGCTGACCATTCAGGAAATCGCATATTCATTAAACTTCCCCGATATTTCTTTCTTCGGGAAGTACTTTAAACGATATACAGGCATGTCGCCCAAGCAATACCGTAACATGGAATAGTTGGAAAAAATCCAACTATTCCTCTATAATTTTTACGTCCGTCACATTCTTGTTCCGTTTGCCGTAATAAAACAAAAGGCGAATAAGATCATTCAAAGCATATATGATAGATGCTATTCCGAGAACAATAAACGGAATGGTGGCTGCCGTAAACGGATTGAAAAGGATAACAATGCCCGCAGCTAAAATCAAGACCGAAATCACATATAGAAAAACGGGAACTTTTATGATTTTGCGAACTGATATGAAGTTTATCAACTGCGACAAACTACCCAATACGAGAAGTACTCCCAGCAGATACATCAGAATATTCACAAAAAAGTCCGGCATAATCATCAGCCAGAATCCCAGCAAAGTACTGCCCAGTGCTATAATAGGAAATGTTCTCTCCACTTCGGTATTCCTGCGCCGATAAAAAACATAGGATAACAATCCCATCAGGCCCGGCAACAAGAAAAGCACTCCTACCGTGATGACAAGATAAATAATGGCAGCTTCAGGCCATATCACCAGCAATATTCCGATTACCAGTGCACACACGCTGCCCAGGGCAGCATAACTTAATGATTTCATATGTCAGCTAAAATTTATTATAATACGAATATACCTTATTATTCGTACATAAACAAATTTCAGAACCGATTTGCCCAATGTCCTGATGATTTTTTCTTACTCACAAGAAATATTCGGCTTCTTCCGATAAAAACTTCACTTCAGAGAGGTACACTAAACAGGTCGTCCTCCTGTCCGAAACCCGACAGCCTGCAGCAAAGGCAAACAGCTTTGTGCATTATAGACAGTTTTTTTTCAAAAAAGTTTTTCTTTTATTTGGATATTCCATTTTTATCTCTACATTTGCAACCGATAATCAATTTATAATTTACACGTCATGAAACAAACAATGGTAAATACATTCTTCTGGTGGCGCCTCTTGCAACTTCATAAGTCGTAAGGGAACATCAGTCGTGTGTATATATACCATTTAACTTATAGTAATAAGATATAGCAAAAGGCTGTCGTAACTTACGACAGCCTTTTTTGTTTTTCCCCCAATAATATCACTTTTATGAAAACGTATCAAGTAGACAAGAACGGTTTTTATGGAAACTTCGGTGGAGCATATATCCCCGAAATTCTGTACCAATGCGTAGAAGATCTGAAAAACGCATATCTGGAAGTCATGGAATCGGAAAGCTTCAAGCAAGAGTTCGCCCAGCTCCTGCGCGATTATGTGGGACGCCCCTCTCCACTGTATCTCGCCAAGCGGCTTTCTGAAAAATACGGATGTAAAATCTATCTGAAAAGAGAAGACCTGAATCACACAGGAGCACACAAGATAAACAATGCTATCGGACAAGTCCTTCTGGCTCGCCGTATGGGCAAAAAACGTATCATCGCCGAAACCGGAGCCGGACAGCACGGAGTGGCTACAGCTACCGTATGTGCACTGATGAACATGGAGTGCATCGTATATATGGGCAAGACAGATGTGGAACGTCAGCACATTAATGTGGAGAAAATGAAAATGCTGGGAGCAACCGTACGAGCCGTAACTTCCGGAAACATGACACTGAAAGATGCTACAAACGAGGCTATCCGCGACTGGTGCTGTCATCCTGAAGATACTTATTACCTGATCGGCTCTACCGTAGGCCCGCACCCCTATCCCGACATGGTGGCCCGGCTGCAATCTGTCATCAGTGAGGAAATCAAAAAGCAGCTTCAAGAACACGAGGGACGCAATTACCCCGACTACCTGATAGCCTGTGTAGGCGGAGGAAGCAATGCCGCCGGTACGATTTATCATTACATCGACGACGAACGTGTCAAGATTGTACTGGCTGAAGCTGGAGGAAAAGGTATAGACAGCGGAATGTCGGCTGCCACAATCCACCTGGGCCGGTTGGGAATCATTCATGGTTCGAAAACATTGCTGATGCAGGATGAGGACGGACAAATTATCGAACCGTATTCTATCTCTGCCGGACTGGACTATCCGGGCATCGGACCCATGCATGCGAATCTGGCCGAACAGCACCGTGCAACCGTTTTTGCCATCAACGATGATGAAGCTATCCGTGCAGCTTACGAACTGACCCGACTGGAAGGTATTATTCCGGCACTGGAGTCGGCACACGCACTGGGAGCACTCGACAAGCTGTCATTCAAGCCCGAAGATATCGTTGTTCTGACTGTTTCGGGAAGAGGCGACAAGGATATAGAAACTTATTTAAACAATGAACCGGCCAACGACTGATTTTCACCCTTAAAGTTACAATACAATGACAACATATACTTATCATACCGCACATAAAGTAATGCTGGGCGACCTGCATACTCCGGTCAGTACCTACCTGAAAGTACGCGACCTCTTTCCACAAAGCGCACTGATGGAGAGCTCCGACTATCACGGAACCGAAAACAACCGTTCGTTCATCGCTTTCAACCCGATAGCAAGTATCAGCATCAACCATGGAATGGCCACAGCAGTCTTTCCCGATGATACACGTATTGAAACAGCACTGAGTGACACTTTTACGGCAGAAAATGCCATCAATGAATTTCTTTCCCGCTTCAGGGTAGAAGGAGAATATGCCGGCTACTGCGGGTTGTACGGGTATACAACATTCAATGCCGTACGTTATTTCGAACGGATTCCGGTAAAAGACAGCCGTGACCCAAAGAACGACGCACCCGAAATCCTCTACATTTTATACAAATACCTGATTGTCTTCAACGACTTCAAGAGCGAAATGGTACTGATTGAAATGCAAGATGGGGAAGGCAGCAGTCACATCCATGAAATAGAAAAAGCCATCAACAACCGGAACTATACGACTTATGATTTCTATCCCATAGGGGAAACGACCAGCACACTGACCGATGAGGAACATAAAGCCAATATCCGCAAGGGCATAGCCCACTGCCTGCGGGGAGATGTTTTTCAAGTAGTTCTCTCGCGCCGTTTCATCCAGAAGTTTCAAGGCGACGACTTCAAACTGTACCGGGCACTAAGAAGCATCAATCCGTCACCCTATCTGTTTTACTTCGATTTCGGAGGTTTCCGTATTTTCGGTTCTTCTCCCGAAACCCACTGCAAGATAGAAAACGGACAAGCTACTATCGATCCGATAGCCGGTACTACCCGGCGCAGCGGAGACAAGGAAACCGACAGGCAACTGACAGCTTCCCTCCTTGCCGACCCGAAAGAGAATGCCGAACATGTCATGCTGGTCGATTTGGCACGAAATGACTTGAGCCGCAATTGCCACAATACCCACATCGAATTTTTTAAGGAACCTCAATATTACAGTCATGTCATTCATCTGGTAAGCCGGGTAAGCGGAACACTGGAAAAGACCACCAATCCGGTACGTACGTTCATCGATACGTTCCCCGCCGGGACACTGAGTGGTGCTCCAAAAGTCCGTGCCATGCAACTCATCAGCGAAATAGAGCCACACAACCGTGGGGTGTATGGAGGATGTATCGGTTTCATCGGACTAAACGGTTCACTGAACCAGGCGATTACCATCCGAACCTTTGTAAGCCGCAACAACGAGCTCTGGTTTCAGGCCGGAGGCGGCATTACGGCACTGAGCAATGAAGAAAACGAATTACAGGAAGTCAACAACAAGCTGGGAGCACTGAAAAAGGCAATCCTTCTGGCTGAAAAATTATAAAAAGACATAGGAACAATGAAAATAGTCATCATAGACAATTACGACTCGTTTACTTACAACTTGAGTCATTTGATAAAAGAACTTGGAGCCGACGTAACAGTACTGCGCAACGATTGCTTCCAGTTGGACGAACTGGAACAGTTCGACAAAATTGTACTTTCGCCGGGACCGGGAATACCGGAAGAAGCCGGTTTGTTGCTGGATGTAATCCGGAAATATGCCGGACGCAAACCCATACTGGGAGTTTGTCTGGGAGAGCAAGCCATCGGCGAGGTATTCGGCGGTAAACTGACGAATCTCGAAACAGTATATCACGGCATACAAAGTCCGGTTACCATCACTGCCGACGATTACATCTTCCACCAACTTCCCCACGAAATTCCCGTAGGACGTTACCATTCGTGGGTAGTCGATACAAACGGATTTCCAGATAGTCTGGAAATAACAGCCGTAAGTCGCGAAGGATATGTCATGGCATTGCGCCACCGGAATTATGATATTCGAGGCATTCAGTTCCACCCGGAATCAATTCTTACCCCTGATGGCAAGCAAATGATGCAAAACTGGTTAAATCACTAAAAATGTTACTACAATGAAAGAAATACTTATACGACTTTTTGCTCACGAAGAACTCTCGCACGAAGAGGCATACAACCTGATGAAGGGTATTACCCGAGGCGACTACAACGAAGCTCAGATTGCGTCACTGCTTACAGTATTCCAGATGCGCGGTATAAAGGTGAACGAACTGACCGGATTTCGTGAAGCACTTCTCACTACCCGTGTACCGGCTGATTTCTCTGATTTCGAACCAATTGACATTGTAGGTACGGGAGGTGACGGAAAAAACACATTCAATATCTCTACCTGCGCCTGCTTCGTTGTAGCAGGAGCCGGATATGCTGTCGCCAAACACGGCAACTATGGTGCCACTTCAGTCAGCGGAGCCAGCAATGTCATGGAACAGCATGGAGTCAAATTTACAAACGACGAAAGCAAGCTGCGCCGCTCCATCGAAGCATGCGGCATGGCCTATCTGCACGCTCCCCTTTTCAATCCTGCCATGAAAACCGTGGCTCCGGTTCGAAAAGCTTTGCAAGTACGTACCTTATTTAACCTTCTTGGCCCGCTCGTCAACCCGTGCCTGCCAGCCTATCAGTTGCTGGGTGTAGCCGATCTTCCGCAAATGCGACTCTACACCAATACTCTGCAGCGTCTGAACATCGGCTTTGCCGTGGTCAACAACCTCGACGGATACGACGAAATCTCTCTGACTGACGAGTTCAAGGTCATGACGAACCGTTACGAAACAATATATCGTCCTTCCGATTTGGGCTTTACCATTGCCCGACGCGAGGAGCTATACGGCGGAAACACACCGGAAGAAGCAGCCCGGATATTCGACAATGTGCTGCAAAATCAGGCTACCAAGGCACAAACCGACTGCGTGCTGATAAATGCTTCGTTCGCCATACAGGCACGTGAACCGCAAAAACCGATAGAAACATGCGTGGCATTGGCAAAAGAGTCACTGGAAAGTGGACGGGCATGGAATACTTTCTGCAAATTCGTCAGCATGAACAACTGAAAACGTCAGCACATTTTTATTAAAACATCACCACATTTAAAAAAAACGTCACCATGAATCAAGACATATTGACCGATATTATCGCACATAAGCGAAAAGAGCTTGAGGCACAAGAAGCTGCGGTTTCTGCTTCATTTCTCGAAAACCACATCGGAAACATTGCCGCCACACGCAGCATGAAAGAGAGTCTTCTGTCTTCTTCCACCGGAATCATTGCCGAATTCAAGCGCCGTTCCCCATCAAAGGGCTGGATTAACCGCGAAGCCGACGCCTCCGTAATTCCTCACGGCTACGAACAGGCGGGAGCCGCTGCTCTCTCCATCCTGACAGACGAGATGTTTTTTGGCGGTTCACTGAAAGATATCCGGATTGCCCGTCCGACAGTCAATCTCCCAATTCTGCGCAAAGATTTCATCATCAGCCGGTATCAGTTATTACAAGCCAAGGTTGCACAAGCCGATGCCGTACTGCTGATTGCAGCAGCCCTGACTCCGGACGAATGCAAGATGCTGGCATCCGAAGCACACGAACTGCAACTCGAAGTGCTGCTCGAATTACATCGGGAAGAAGAACTGGAATACATCAACGACCATATAGATATGATAGGCATAAACAACCGTAATCTGGGAACCTTTCACACCGACACAGAGAACTCATTTCGACTTGCCGAAAAACTTCCTCAAGACAAAGTATTGGTTTCGGAAAGCGGAATCTCACAAGCGGAAACGGTCGTCAAGTTACGTGAAGCGGGCTTCCGAGGCTTCTTGATTGGGGAGAATTTTATGAAGACCAATCATCCGGAAACTGCATTAAGCCAGTTTATCCATCATATTCATTCTGCCTTATGATAGTTAAAGTATGTGGCATGCGCCAACCCGAGAACATCCGTGAAGTAGAAAGAGCCGGAGCCGACTGGATGGGGTTTATCTGTTACCAGCGTTCCCCACGCTTTGTTCCGTCAACCCCTCTCTATCTTCCCGTACAGTCAAAGCGTATCGGAGTTTTTGTCAACGCCGATTATGAAACAATTATTACACGAGCAAGCGAACTGAGGCTCGATTACCTTCAACTGCATGGCTCGGAACCTCCCGCCCTGTGTCAGAAACTTCGGGCAAAAGGATTCAGACTGATAAAAGCATTCTCCTTTCGTAGCTCTTCGGAGGTGAAACGGACAAACGAATATGTGCCGTACTGCGATTATTTCCTCTTCGATACGCCATGCCGTGAATACGGAGGTTCGGGACGATCGTTCGACTGGAATATACTAAGCAGCTATCACGGTAACACTCCTTTCCTGCTGAGCGGAGGCATCTGCCCTGAAAGTCTGGAGGCTTTGTCCGGATTTCATCATCCTGCCTGGGCAGGAATCGACCTGAACAGTGGCTTCGAAACTGCTCCGGCACACAAAGATGTAGCAAAACTCAAACATTTTATCAAGCAATTCAGATTATTAACCAACAAATAAAACCATACAACTATGAACCGTATTAATGAATTATTCAACCGCAAACATCATGATATTCTCTCCTTATATTTCTGTGCCGGAAGCCCTACCCTGGAAAGTACTGCAACCGTTATCAGAACACTTGAACAGAAAGGCATCGACCTGATAGAAATAGGCATACCGTTCAGTGACCCGATGGCCGATGGTGTAGTTATCCAAGAGGCTGCAACCCAAGCCTTACGAAACGGAATGACACTGAAAAAACTCTTCGGGCAACTGAAAGATATCCGCCAGAACGTCAATATTCCTCTCATTCTTATGGGGTACCTGAATCCTATTATGCAATACGGCTTTGAGAATTTCTGTCAAAGCTGCCAGACATGTGGAATAGATGGCATCATTATACCCGACCTGCCTTTCAAAGATTATCAGGAAGAATACCGTCCGGTAGCCGAACGTTACAATCTGCGTATCATTATGCTGATAACTCCCGAAACCAGCGAAGAGCGTATTCGTGAAATAGACCAGCACACCGACGGATTTATTTATATGGTTTCTTCGGCAGCTACCACTGGAGCACAAAAAAAATTCGACGAACAGAAGCAAGCATACTTCCGACGCATTGAAAAGATGAAGCTGCATAATCCGCGTATGATAGGCTTCGGTATTTCGAACAGACAAACTTACGAAGCAGCTGCTGCCTATGCTTCCGGATGTATAATCGGCAGTAAATTTGTCACTCTGCTAAATGAGGAAAAAGGAGATGCCGGAAAGGCCGCCGACCGCCTGAAGCATCTGCTGGAGTTATAAAATTAAAAGATATAAAGCTCCGATAAAAACAAAAATGAAACTGCAACGGGGTGCAAACAATTGATTTATCACAATAAAACAAGCATTTTGTTATTTTATTAAATCAAACATTACGAGGTTATAACTCTTTTTACTATCTTTGTGACAAATTAAGCAATAGACACGAACATGATTAAGCCAGATTATCCTTCCGTTTTGCTAATCTATACCGGAGGTACGATTGGAATGATCGAGAATCCGGAAACAGGAGCACTGGAAGCTTTCAACTTTGACCAACTTCAGGAAAATGTTCCGGAATTGAAACGTTTCAATTATCGTATCTCGTCTTACCAGTTCAACCCTCCCATCGATTCGTCCGACATGGAACCTGCTTTATGGAGCAAACTGGTAAAGATTATCCATTACAATTACGATAACTTCGATGGTTTCGTTATTCTGCACGGAACGGATACCATGGCTTATACGGCGTCGGCACTCAGCTTCATGCTGGAAAACCTAAGCAAGCCTGTCATCCTGACAGGAAGCCAGCTACCCATCGGCGTGCTGCGTACCGACGGAAAAGAAAATCTGATAACCTCTATCGAAATAGCTGCGGCCAAACATCCGGACGGACGAGCTATCGTACCTGAGGTGTGTATCTTCTTTGAAAATCTATTGCTGCGCGGAAATCGTACCACCAAAATCAACGCTGAAAATTTCAATGCTTTCCGCTCGTATAATTATCCTCCTCTGGCTACTGCAGGAATACACATCAAATATGAATACGACCGTATCCGCAAGGCAGACTTAAATCTTCCGATGCACCCGCATTATGTATTCGACACCAATGTGCTTATTCTTACGATATTCCCCGGCATTCAGGAGAATGTAGTAAGTAATGTATTCCGTATACCAGGACTGAAAGCGGTAGTCCTGAAAACATACGGTTCGGGAAATGCGCCACAAAAGCCTTGGTTCATTCGTCTGCTTAAGGAGGCAACACAACGAGGTATCGTCATTGTGAACATCTCTCAATGTCCGGCAGGCATGGTAGAGATGGGACGATATGAAACGGGACTGCACCTGCTGGACGCAGGTGTTATCAGCGGATATGATGCTACGGTAGAAAGTGTATTGACAAAACTGATGTTCCTGCTCGGCCATAACCTGACTCCCAGGGAAGTACGTGCCGAAATGAACCGTTCCCTTGTTGGAGAATTTACCCGTCCTGAATTGTAACATCTTTGTAATACCTATTTCATCGTGACGAAACAAAAAAGCACCACCTTTGCACCAATAAATAATAAACAAAGCACTATGAACGATTATCGTATTCTTGTTGTAGACGATGAAGAGGACCTCTGCGAGATTCTGAAGTTCAATCTCGAAATGGAAGGATATACAGTAGACACAGCTAACTCTGCCGAGGAGGCTTTGAAACTGGATATTGCACAATACAACTTACTACTGCTGGATGTGATGATGGGAGAAATTTCCGGTTTCAAGATGGCACGTATGCTAAAGGCAGACAAAGATACCGCCGAAATACCTATCATCTTCATTACAGCAAAAGATACGGAAAATGATACAATCACCGGATTCAACCTGGGAGCTGACGACTATATTTCAAAACCTTTCTCCCTGCGTGAGGTTATCATGCGTGTAAAGGCTGTATTGCGTCGTACTGCCGGCGTACAAATCAAGGAAGAAGAACAGATTCAGTATAAAGGACTTATTATCAACATTCCTCAAAAGAAGGTAACAATAGATGGCGAAGAGGCTTCTCTTACCAAAAAGGAGTTCGAAATTTTATTGCTGCTGCTCCAAAATCAGGGACGAGTATTTTCACGCGAAGATATCCTTGCCAAGGTATGGAACGATGAAGTATATGTACTCGACCGTACCATTGATGTAAATATTACTCGCCTGCGTAAAAAAATAGGAAATTACGGCAAATATATAGTAACCCGACTCGGATATGGTTACTGCTTCGAATGTGAATAATTCAAAGGATTACCATGACTAAACTTTCATACCGCTTACTACCATTCAGCAAACGGCTTTTTCTTTCAGTAGTATCCTTATTTCTTGCCTTTGCTGTCTGCTTTATGCTCTTTCAGTATCAGCGTGAAAAATCATATAAAAGCGAATTGCTGAACACGCAGTTACAGAATTATAACGCACAGTTATACGACTTTATCGGCGAGAACGATAATTTCAGTGTTGATACCTTACAGCACTATGTTACTACGCATATGATTCCCAATCTGCGCGTAACACTTATTACTGCTGAAGGTGAGGTACTTTATGATAATACTCAGAAGGATATAAGCCAGTTTAAGAATCATAGCTCCCGAAAAGAAGTTCAAGACGCTCTGATGTATGGCAGTGGATATTCCATCAGTCGTTATTCGGAAAGTCTGAACGGAGAAGAATTTTTTTATTCTGCACGTTACTACCCTGCCAAGCAGGTTATTATACGCTCTGCCTTACCTTACAATGTAAGCCTAAGCGAGCATCTGCGTGCTGATTCAGGCTTTGTTTGGTTTACCATTATCATCAGTCTGATATTGATGACGCTGTTTTACCGCTTTACACATAAGCTGGGAACTTCTATTACTCAGTTGCAACAGTTTGCCTTGAAAGCTGACCGCAACGAGCCGATAGACCTTGATATTCTGGAAACATTTCCAAAGAATGAGTTGGGAGAGATTTCGCAACATATCATAAAGATATATAAGCGATTACACCGGGCAAAGGAAGCACTGTACATCGAACGTGAAAAATTGATTTCACACCTGCAGACTTCGCATGAAGGACTCGGAGTTTTTACCCGTGAACGAAACGAGATTCTGGTAAATAATCTGTTTACTCAATATGCAAATACGATTTCCGACCATAATCTTGCCTCTACAGAAGAAGTTTTTTCAATACCGGAACTGGCGCCCATTACGGACTTTCTGAACAGAAATGAGGGTAATTTCCACAAGGAAGAAAAAAGATTCTCCTTGCATATCGACAAGAATGCACGTTCATTTTCGGTAGAATGCATCATCTTTCAAGATCATGCTTTCGAAATTTCTATCATCGATATTACGCAGGAAGAGGAACAGGCTCGATTGAAACGCCAGCTTACCCAGAATATTGCACACGAGTTGAAAACACCGGTAAGCAGTATACAGGGATATCTGGAAACAATCCTGAACAATCCTAATATATCTCCGGCTACGATGCATACATTTCTGGAGCGCAGTTATGCACAGAGTAACCGTCTGACGATTCTATTGCGTGATATATCGGTACTGACCCGCATGGATGAAGCTCCACATCTTGTAGAGATTGAAACAGTAAACTTGAGCAAGATGATAGAGAACATGTTGAACGAAGTTGCACTGAATCTGGAAGAAAAACAAATAAAGGTTGTCAATAAGCTACCATTCGACCTGAAACTGGAAGGCAATAGTTCACTTATCTATTCTATTTTCCGTAATTTAATGGATAATGCGATTGCATATGCAGGAACAGGAGTTACGGTCACAATTAACTGTTTCCGCGAAGATGAGAAATTCTACTACTTCAGCTTCTCTGATACGGGCGTGGGAGTACCGGAAGAACACCTGAACCGCTTGTTCGAACGCTTCTATCGCGTAGACAAAGGACGCTCACGTAAATTAGGAGGAACAGGATTAGGACTTGCCATTGTGAAGAATGCCGTACTTTTCCACGGCGGTACAATCTTTGCAAAGAACAATCCTCATGGTGGACTGGAATTCGTCTTCACTCTACAAAAAAATAAAGAGAATTAATTCAGGAGTACACAACTCTAAAAGTTGAACATACTAAAATTCCCTTGTCAAGCTCTATTACACAGAACATGACAAGGGAATTTTCTATTATAACCTTCCGAAAAAAGCATTCAATTGACACACCAAGTACACACAAAATCAGGATTTACCAGATAATGCAAGCTAAAGCAAGCTTTACGGACAGTACGGAACTCTTGCCCCTCGCACCGACCTTCTGCTAAAAGCTGAAACGGATATATGCGAAGATGCGTCAGAAAGTCGACCTCTTCCACTCCCATCAGCTTATACATTGTTTCTTTTGCCGACCAGTGTACAAGCAGATAAGAAGTATCTGTCGCGTCATCAAACTCCTCCGGATACATAAAACGCCCTACCACCTTACGTACTCGTTCGGATACATATTCAATATCAACACCAACGTCCTTCTGTGAATGCAATCCGACAGCTACATATCCACGCGTATGAGAAATGGTAATATGAAAACTTCCGTCAGTAAGATAAGGTTTTCCCGAAGGAAGATGCCGGATATGTTTTTCTTCGCCACATAATGTACGCAACAGTACTCGCACTGCCAGATATTCCAACCGACGTGATTCAGCTTTGAGACATGCAAGTTCTTCATCGTAAGGTAATGCCGTAGAAGTCAGCATTTCTCGCAACTGTTCTGCAGTTTCTTCCACGCGCCAGACTGCAAAGCAGGCTTCCTCTTCATTCCATTTCTTCCACAATGGCATACATTTACTCTTCTTTTTCCTTTTCCGGCTTTTTGCCGACAGTTACTTTTACTTTTACAATACGACGAGCATCCATTTCCAGAATCTCGAACCGGTAACGATTGAAATTAATGACTTCATGCAGTACAGGGAATTCTCCTTTCAGCTCCAACAACAGACCAGCCAGTGTATCAGCATCCCCTGCCACACTTTCAAAATCATCCGGATCAATCTCCGCTAATTTATAGAAATCGGACAATAATGTTTTTCCCTCGAATATATATACATTCTCGGATATCTTTACATATGTACGTTCTTCTTCATCGTATTCATCGTTTATCTCACCGACAATCTCTTCGATGATATCTTCCATAGTCACAATACCCGACGTACCACCAAACTCATCGACAACAATTGCAATATGAATTTTGTTTGCCTGAAAATCGCGCAACAAATCGTCAATCATCTTCGTTTCCGGCACAAAGTACGCCGGACGAATCAAATTCTGCCATTTAAAGTCAGCTCCTTTATCAAGATAAGGCAACAAATCTTTGATATACAAAATACCTTTAATATTGTCACGTGACTCTTCGTACACCGGAATTCGTGAATACGCATTATCCACGATACACTTTATCACATCAGGGAACGGAGTATTTATCTCTAAGTCTACAATATCGAGCCGGGAAGTCATAACTTCTTCAGCCGTTTCTTCACCAAACCGGATAATACCTTTCAACATATTACTTTCTTCGGATATTTCATTTTTATCCGTCAGTTCAAGTGCCTGCGAAAGATCATCGACCGATAAATTGGGGACTTTCCGTTTACGGGTCAGCTTATTAATCAAAAAAGTAGAGTGTACCAGCAGATTTGAAACCGGTTTAAACACTGAAAGCAACACAGAAATGACCGGAGCCGCCTTACGACAGAATTTCAATGTATTCTGCGCTGAGTAAATTTTCGGCATAATTTCGCCAAAAAGTAATAACAGAAACGTAAGTACAACGGTAATCAGTATAAACTCCAACAGTTTAGCATCACCAAAATCTATCACACTGGCAAAAAAGAAATTGCACAACATGATAATTGTCACATTGACAAAATTATTCGAAATAAGAATTGTGGCAAGCAAACGCTCCGAATCATCAAGTAATGCCTTAATGCGCGAGTCGGAAGGATGCTCATTCTCTTCAATTTTACTAAGATCGGAAGGAGAAAGCGAAAAAAAGGCTATTTCGGAAGCCGAAACAAAGCCAGAAGCATACAAAAGTAAAATTGCAAGTATTAATGCAATCATAGCCCCTACAGTAGGGGGCACGACGGTCACTCCGTCACATAAATCCCGTAAATAGGATATACACGAGTCAGGGTCCAAGGAATAAATATTTAGTTAAACATCAATTATCATATTGTCTCTTTCACTATAAGCGTGCAGTTCCGCCTCGTCGTTATTCCACGACTTCAACCTTTTCTACATGGCCTATGGTGAAAGAGCTGTCAGTTTAGAACGGCAAATCGTCGGAAGCATCGGCCGGCTGCGACGGCTGAGCAGCCGCTGGTTGCTGAGCTGTTACAGGCTGTGCAGGCTGCCCCGAAGCAGATTGTGCCGAACGCGGTGTAAGCATTTCCATATTATCGGCAAAAATTTCTACTACATAACGCTTTACCCCATTCTGATCATCATACGAACGAGAGCGAATTTTACCTTCAATATACAGTTTATCACCTTTATGTACGTACTTCTCGGCTGTTTCAGCAAGACCGCGCCACAATACAATGTTGTGCCATTCTGTACGTTCGGGAACCTGTGTTCCATTAGGTAACGTATAGGCACGGTCGGTAGTAGCCAAAGGAAATGTTGCCACTGCTACACCACTGTCCAAGTAACGCACATCGGGATCTTTTCCCACATTGCCAATCAACTGAGCTTTATTTAATGACATAATCTATTATCTTTTAAGTATTCTGTTCCAAAATTAGAGAAAAAAAACGAGATGTCAAGCGAGATACAGGAAATTTATGCAAATCGTCAACCAAAACTCGCTGATATGTATTGCCGATGAAAGCCGTTTCGGGTATAGTGATTTCATAACAATCGGCATAAATTATACGATGCGACAAGACATGTTTTATTCCCTTTGCGACTAATCTGACATGAATCACCTCACAAGTACCAAACAAGTCCACAAACTCCTGACATTGCAGAACCTGGTGTTCGTCAAGTTCGGTTTCGGTTTCTATTAAAGGAAATTCATATAAATTATGCCAAATGTCTCCCGCCCCACGCTTATATATATAGGTATATATACCTGCATGTACATAAAAATAATGAAAATAGCGGTTTGAAACCTTCGTTTTATGTGCTTTACGAGGCAGCTCTTCTACCAGCCCCTTTTGCAAAGCTACACAACTATCAGACAAAGGACAAAACATACACGCAGGAGAAGAAGGCACACACTGCAATGCTCCAAAATCCATTATAGCCTGATTATATAGTGCAGGGCGTTCCTTATCCAGCAGTTCATCGGCCAAAGCAGCAAAAATTTTCTTTCCAGCACTGGTATCGATAGGGTCTTCCACTCCCATCCAGCGAGAAATCACCCGATAGACATTACCGTCAACAACCGCACAAGGCATATCATAAGCAAAAGAACAAATGGCAGCAGCCGTATAATCGCCCACTCCTTTCAATTTACGTACTTCCGGATAGGTATCGGGAAATGTTCCTTTTTTAACTATAGAACGGGCTGCTTCATGAAGATTCCTGGCACGAGAATAATACCCCAATCCCTGCCAGTACCTCATAACTTCATCTTCATCGGCTTCGGCCAATGTCTGATAATCGGGAAACCGCTCAATAAACCGGCAATAATAATCATACCCTTGCACAACACGCGTCTGCTGCAAAATAATTTCCGATATCCAGATTTTATAAGGATTTTTCGTATTTCTCCAAGGTAAGTCACGCTTATTATCTTTATACCAATCTATAATCTTATCGCCTAACAAACTCATTTAAAATGACAATTCAATATTTATACCAATTAAATTTTCAGCAAAAATAAGTGTTTTAGCAGAGCCTGAGCTACTTTTTACAAAATTTGTTTGAAAGAAATTTCTTTGAGAACGAGAAAAGCTATATATTTGCAATCCAAAAAATTAAGATAACGTATAACAATAATTATTAGCGAAATGACTAAAGCAGATATTGTAAACGAAATTGCTAAAAACACGGGTATTGATAAGGCAACAGTTCTGACTACGCTTGAAGCGTTTATGGATTCAGTAAAAGAATCATTGTCAAACGACGAAAACGTATACCTTCGCGGTTTCGGTAGTTTCATTGTGAAGAAAAGAGCGCAGAAGACTGCCCGTAACATTTCAAAGAATACAACTATTATCATTCCGGAACACAATATTCCGGCATTTAAACCAGCAAAAACATTTACTCTTTCAGTAAAAAAATAAATTAACATTAGTATTAACCCTATAAATTTAACAAGTATGCCTAGCGGAAAGAAAAGAAAAAGACATAAAATGTCTACACACAAGCGTAAAAAAAGACTAAGAAAGAACAGACATAAAAGCAAAAAATAATTGTTAGTCTGTCCGACTTCAATAAAGAACAAACTTGTAAAGCTCCTACTAGTCTTTCAGGTTTGTTCTTTGTGTATTATGAAAGTGCAGAAAAGACGAAACTGCACCCCCTAAACGCATTATTAACACTCTAAAAACTAAGTAACAAGTGACAAGCGAATTAGTAGTAGATGTACAGCCCAAAGAGATCTCAATCGCACTTCTGGAGGATAAAAATCTGGTAGAATTCCAAAAAGAAGAGCGAAACCTTTCCTTCTCAGTGGGCAATATGTACGTGGGCAAGGTACGTAAACTTATGCCCGGACTGAATGCCTGCTTCGTAGACGTAGGCTTCGAAAAAGACGCTTTCCTTCACTACTTAGACCTCGGACCTCAATTTACTTCTCATCAGAAGTATCTGAAGCAAGTTATCAGCGACAGAAAAAAACTTTATCCCATGTCGAAAGCTTCCATCATGCCTGACATCGACAAAGACGGAACAATCTCTACCGTACTACAGCAAGGACAGGAAGTTATCGTACAAATCGTAAAGGAACCAATTTCCACAAAAGGACCGCGACTGACATGTGAATTGTCTTTTGCCGGACGATATCTTGTTTTGATTCCATTTAATGATAAAGTTTCGGTTTCCCAGAAAATCAAGTCAAGCGAAGAACGTGCACGCTTAAAACAATTATTGCAAAGTATCAAACCTAAGAACTTCGGAGTAATCGTACGTACCGTAGCCGAAGGTAAGCGAGTAGCAGAACTGGATGCCGAACTGAAAGTGTTGCTGAAACATTGGGAAGACACCATCACAAAAGTCCAGAAGGCAACCAAATTGCCATCGCTGGTATACGAGGAAACAAGTCGTACAGTTGCCATGTTGCGCGATTTGTTTAATCCGTCGTACGAAAATATTTATGTAAACGATGAAAGTGTTTACAATGAAGTAAAAGATTATGTAACGCTTATTGCTCCCGAGCGCTCGGGTATTGTTAAGCTTTACAAAGGACAGCTTCCCATTTTCGATAACTTTGCTATTACCAAGCAGATCAAATCGTCGTTCGGAAAGACGGTTTCATACAAGAGCGGAGCCTACCTCATTATAGAACATACCGAAGCACTGCATGTAGTAGACGTCAACAGCGGTAACCGCTCGAAATCGGGAAACGGACAAGAGGCGAATGCACTTGACGTAAATTTAGGAGCAGCCGATGAACTGGCACGACAGCTTCGGTTGAGAGATATGGGAGGTATCATCGTAGTCGACTTCATCGATATGAATCTTGCTGAGAACCGCCAGAAACTATACGAACGTATGTGCCAAAACATGCAGAAAGACCGTGCAAAGCACAATATTCTGCCACTCAGCAAATTCGGATTAATGCAGATAACCCGTCAAAGAGTACGGCCGGCAATGGACGTTACTACCGATGAAGACTGCCCGACTTGTTTTGGAAAAGGAAAGATAAAGCCTTCCATCCTGTTTACAGATACACTGGAAAGTAAAATTGACTACCTGGTCAATAAACTGAAGGTCAAAAAATTTACATTACATATTCATCCTTACGTAGCCGCATATATCAATCAAGGAATTGTTTCTTTGAAACGGAAATGGCAAATGAAGTTTGGATTTGGAATAAAAATCATCCCAAATCAAAGCCTTGCCTTCCTGGAATATAAATTCTACGATGTACACGGTGAGGAGCTTGATATGAAAGAAGAATTTGAAATAAAATAACTTTCGCATCTTTATTTCACCACGGAGAACCATATCATTATCTTGTATATGATATGGTTCTCTTATTTTTACTCTAAAGCAACAAACGCTCTCTTTCCATTTAGAAAAGAATCTCAAGCATTTCCCGTTCACAAACAAAAAGGTTATTTTTGCATATAGAAATATGCTATCCTCGAAAACGATATGAAAAAGAAAAAGTTTACTTTGGAAGTACCTGGTAATGCAAAACGTGTCTTGCTACACACTTGTTGTGCTCCTTGCTCATCTGCAATCATTGAATGCTTGATGCAACACGACATACGTCCCACCATCTACTACTGTAACCCCAACATCTACCCGCTGGAAGAATATAATATCCGCAAAAACGAATGTTCTCGTTATGCCCGTTCGCTGGGACTTGATATCATAGACGCTGATTACGACCACGAAGAATGGAGATGTACGGTAAAAGGGCTTGAGAATGAGCCGGAACGAGGAGGACGCTGCCTGCAATGTTTTAAGATGCGCCTGCGTGACACAGCACGTTACGCACACGAAAACGGCTTCACCGTCATTACAACCACACTTGCTTCTTCACGATGGAAAAGTCTGGAACAGATAAATCAGGCTGGACATTATGCCGTAGAACCTTACCCCGACGTAATCTGGTGGGAGCAGAACTGGCGAAAAGGTGGACTGAGCGAACGACGTATCGCCATCATTAAAGAATATAATTTCTACAACCAGCGCTATTGTGGCTGCGAATTCAGTATGCGCAAGGATGAGATAATCCCATCAGACTCTGAAGAGAAATAAAAGCCTCCATGCCCAATTAGTCAAATATTTGACTAATTCAATAAAAATATCTACCTTTGCAGCTCATTAAAAAATGATCAAACACTTATGAGAGAAGGAGGAGAGTTTAGAGAGTTGATGCTGCAAGTATTCCGTACCCGCATGGCATTTCGCAGAGCAATGCAACGTACATTAAAAAGAAACAATGCGGGAATCACCTTCGAAATGCTGCAAGTACTGAGCAGCCTGTGGCACGAGCAAGGCATCACCCAGCAAGTACTGGCAGAACGCACTGCCAAGGATAAAGCATGTCTGACCAACCTGATGAACAATCTGGAGAAGAAAGGTTATGTCCGACGAGAAGAAGATCCAAACGACCGCCGGAGCAAGCTGGTCTTTCTCACAAACGAAGGAGAAGAATTCCGAAATCAAATTCGTCCCGTACTCGATCAGGTATATGTACATGCCGAACAGATTATTGGTCTGGAAGGCATAAGAGTCATGATGTCCGAACTTAATTCTGTATATAATGTACTTGAAAATGTATAAGCCCTTACTCGCATTCCTATTGTTGAGCAGCAGCTATCCTTGTCTGGCTTCACCAACCGATTCGTTATTCCTTACAGTAGACGAGCTCTTTCAACGAGGTACAGAAAACAGTCTGAAGATTCAGGCGGACATGCTGAAAGAATCCGTTGCACACGAACAAAGCCAGACAGCCCGTACTTCACGGCTTCCCGATTTGCAAATCGGCCTGAAGGGCGGAGTCGTGGGGCAGCCTGTTGTCTTTCAGCACGGCTTGTCATCGCCCACCTACCCCGATACTCCCGACTGGTCTCAAAACTATGCCATCGACTTTACACAGCCCTTATATCAAGGAGGTAAAATACATTATTCCATCCGTAAGGCGGACTTACAAAAAAGCGTGGCATCGCTACAGACTGCAACCGACCGTGCGGATGTAAAACTCAATCTGCTGGAGCAGTACATGAGCTTATTCAGTTTGTACCGCCAGCATGATGTCCTGACCCGAAACATCGAAGAATCAGAACGACGCCTGAAGGATATCCGCCAGATGAAAAAGGAAGGCTTGATAACAAATAACGATGTGTTGCGCAGTGAAATGCAACTCACCAACGACCGACTTTCACTGACAGAAACAGAGAACAGCATTGCACTGGTATCTCAACAACTGGATATTCTGTTAGGCATCGACGAAAACCGTCTGCTATTGCCCGATACTACCCTGCTTTACCGAGCTGTAGCCCTTGAACAGTACAACGATTATGTTTCCCAAGCCTGCATGAACGATCCTGCCATCCGGTTACTTCGGGAACAGACACAAGTAGCTCGCAACGATGTTCGTCTGGCAAAGGCCGCCAATTTGCCGAACGTATCACTCTACGCATCGAATACACTGGCACGCCCTGTTTCACGGACAATGGCCGATATGTACAACAATAACTGGAATATCGGATTGTCTGTATCTTATCCGTTATCGGCACTTTACAAAAACAACCATAAAATAAAGGAAAGCAAACTGGCTGTAGCACTCAGTCAGAATACAGAAGAACAAAAGATACAACAAATAAGAGTGAACGTACGCACAGCCTATCTCCGTCATCGTGAAGCTTTACAGCAAGTAGAAGCATTGAAACTTTCAGTCAAGCAGGCTCAAGAGAATTACCGGATTATGCAAAACCGCTACCTGAGCCAGTTGGCCATTCTGACCGATTTGCTGGATGCTAATTCCGTCCGTCTGAACGCAGAACTCCAACTAACTTCGGCACGTACCCGAGTTATCTATACTTATTATCAACTGGAACGCGCCTGCGGACGCCTTTAATACAACCAACTTAACCAACACTTGCTATGTCTGAATTAAAACTAAAACAGCAGAAACTCAAGAAACTGAAAGTTCGCAACATCATACTGAACATGATTTGCATCACCTTGGCAGGCTCAGGACTATGGTGGACAGCCAATTACTTTTGGCGTTACTTCAACTATGAAGTTACAAACGACGCATTTGTCGACCAATATGTAATACCCCTGAATATCCGTGCTACAGGATATATCAGAGAAGTCCGGTTTACAGAACACCAGTTCGTACGGCAAGGAGATACATTACTGGTTCTCGACAACCGTGAATATAAGATAAGAGTCAAAGAAGCCGAAGCTGCCTTACTCGATGCAAAGGGCTCAAAGGATGCACTTCATTCGGGTATTGAAACCTCACACACCAACATCGCCGTACAGGAAGCAAACATTGCCGAGGCTAAAGCCAAGCTTTGGCAACTGGAACAGGATTATCATCGCTTTGAACGCCTGCTGAAAGAAGAATCCGTACCCGAACAGCAATACGAACAGGCCAAAGCAGCCTACGACGCAGCCCAGGCACGCTATCAGGCATTACTCGAACAAAAGCGTGTTGCCTTATCACAATATACAGAGGCAAGCAAGAAAAATACCAGTGCCGAAGCTGCCATTCTGCGGAAAGAGGCCGATCTGGATCTGGCACGCCTGAACTTATCGTACACCATAGTAACAGCACCTTACGACGGATACATGGGACGTCGTACACTGGAGCCCGGACAATTCGTACAGGCCGGCCAGACAATTTCATACCTGGTCCGCAGCAAGGATAAATGGATTACTGCCAACTATAAGGAAACGCAAATAGTAAATATTTATATCGGACAGCCGGTACGCATCAAGGTAGACGCATTGCCCGGAAAAGTATTCAATGGAAAAGTCACCGCCATCTCCGAAGCAACCGGTTCAAAATACTCTCTTGTACCGACCGACAATTCGGCAGGTAATTTTGTAAAAGTACAGCAGCGCATACCAGTCCGTATCGATATTACCGACATCAGTGAAGAAGACGCACAACACCTGCGTGCCGGAATGATGGTAGAAACAGAAGCCCTACGCAAATGATTAACATGAGAGAACTGGGAGTTCCCGTGCGGAAATGGGTTCCCAACTGGCTGGCACTGGTTAGTGTCTTTATCATTAGGGACATTCAGTAAATAAAATAAAATTAGCCAACTAATTCATACACAAAGTGTTGCGAATTAGCTGGCTTTTTTGTATCTTTAGGTATTCCCCCGCAAATAAGGTTTGGCAGCCAAAACGGGGGAAATTTCCAAACCAAGATATGGCAAAAGTACAAAATATTTCAGAGATTCACCCTACTTTGGGCTTTACAGAATTTGATATTCTGGAAAAATACCGCAAGAGTTTTAATGAGAGTGAGCTTGGCAGGCTTCACTCGATATTTCCGTTTGGGCGTATGGCAAAAGCTGCAGGCCTGTCGGAACAGCGTCTGGGACGCAGGAACATCTTCAGCCCTTCGGCAAAGATTGCCCTCATGGTCCTGAAAGCCTACACCGGATTCTCCGACAGACAGCTGGTGGAACATCTGAACGGCAACATACACTACCAGATGTTCTGCGGAATCATGATAGATCCGTCCTTTCCCATAACCAACTACAAGATAGTCAGTGCCATTCGTAACGAGATGGCATCCCGTCTTGACATTGAATCCCTCCAGGAAGTGCTGGCCTCACACTGGAAGCCTTATCTTGGGGACCTTCACGTGTGCATGACTGATGCCACATGCTATGAAAGCCATATGCGCTTCCCTACAGATATGAAACTCCTCTGGGAAAGCCTGGAATGGCTCTACAGGCATATCTGCAAGCATTGCGAGGAGCTTGGCATAAGGCGTCCTCGTAACAAATACAAGAATGTAGCTGAGTCCTATCTGTCCTACTGCAAGAAAAGAAAGAGAAAGGCTTCACGGACAAGGATGCTCAAGCGCCGTATGATCAGACTCCTTGAAAAGCTTCTCATGCAGAGGGATGAAATTCACAGGGAGTATGGGACCTCACTCCGATATACTCAGGATTACCGGAAGCGGCTTTCCATCATCAGAAAGGCTCTTGTACAGGAGAAGGAAATGTTTGAGGGCCGGAAGGTCAGTGACCGCATCGTCAGCATTGACCGTCATTATGTACGTCCCATCGTCAGAGGCAAGGAAACGAAATCCGTCGAGTTCGGTGCAAAAGTCAACAACATACAGATAGACGGCATATCGTTCATCGAACACCTCTCATTCAAGGCTTTCAACGAGGGCATACGCCTGAAGGACTGCATCCGCATGCAGCAGAAACTCATGAACGTGAGGGTAAG
>OOAG01000007.1_pt1 | contig 208815 bp, 168 predicted proteins | sample 1671461 | NCBI WGS metagenome assembly OOAG01 (sample SAMN06348159, study PRJEB24527) | human gut metagenome | biome: human gut; feature: ankylosing spondylitis patient; material: feces | host: Homo sapiens | place: China | collected 2015-10 | reverse complement strand
CTCGGCGGCCTTGCGAAAAACAAATCCAAGTTAGACCATTTCAAATGGTTCGATGTCTGCCCGGATGCGACACTGAATGTGTCCATCCTCGCAGTATCCGGTTCTCAAGGTGCACGCTCTGCGGCTCATCCGGTCCGACCGGGCCGCGCGGCAAGGAGATATATTGCCAGACCGCGAAGCCCTGTGGGACGTCAATTCCACTCTTCACAAGTCCTACACAACATATTGCTTTCTATAGGTAATAGAAAGACTGGTGCGGATCTTCCGCACGTATCAGATGATGACCCTTTGGTTCAGGAATATATAGAGATCGGTCACCTATAAGTGTTTATCTACCCGCGCTTTTAGCAATGTAAACCGCGCTTCAGATAAAAAGAGGGAGCGCCGCGCACAACGCGACACTCCCCTAGCGATTCAAGAGAATCTATTAGGCCTCGAGAGCCTTCTTGGCGATGGTAGCCAGCTCGTTGAAGGACTCGATGTCCTCGTAAGCCATCTGAGCCAGGACCTTGCGGTCGAGCTCGATGCCGGCAACCTTCAGGCCGTGCATGAACTGAGAGTAAGAAATATCGTTCAGGCGAGCAGCAGCGTTGATACGAGTGATCCAGAGAGAACGGATCTCGCGCTTCTTGTTGCGACGATCACGATACTGATACTGCAGGGAATGCTGGACCTGCTCTTTAGCATGCTTGTAAGTACGCGAAGCGGCACCGTAGTAACCCTTCGCACGGTGCATAACGGTACGGCGCTTCTTCTTGGCGGCAACAGCGCGCTTAATACGTGCCATGTTCTATCAACTCCTAGACGGTAAAACGAAAAACGGGAACGCGAACTTAGGCGAGACGCGACTTGATGACCTTGCGGTCGGCAGCGGCGATCTCGGTCTCCTGACGGAAGCCACGCTTACGCTTGGTGGACTTCTTGCTCAGGATGTGGCTCTTGAAAGCCTTGGCGCGCATAAGCTTGCCGGTACCAGTCTTGCGGAAACGCTTCTTGGTGCCGCTGTGGGACTTCATCTTAGGCATGAAATACTCCTTAATCGGTTACAGAACACTAGTTACTTGGTATCGCTTGCCGCTTTATCCTCATCGAAGGCGCCCTTAATCGGGGCGAGCAGCATAAGCATGTTACGGCCTTCCATCTTAGGCTTGGACTCGACCGTAGCGTAAGGCTTGAGATCCTCGGCGAGACGCTCGAGAACGTTAAGACCCTGCTCCGGGTGAGCCATCTCACGGCCGCGGAACATGATGGTGATCTTAACGCGTGCGCCCTTCTTGAGGAAACGCAGAACGTGGCCCTTCTTGGTCTCGTAGTCGCCAACGTCGATCTTGGGTCGGAACTTCATTTCCTTGACCTCGACCTTGGACTGGTTCTTACGAGCGGCCTTGGCCTTCATGGCCTGCTGGTACTTGAACTTACCGTAGTCCATGACCTTGCAGACCGGCGGCTCCGCGTTGGGAGCGATCTCGACCAGGTCGAGACCCTGATCGTCGGCGACGCGCTGGGCATCGCGGATGGCGAACAGGCCGAGCTGTGAGCCATCGACGCCAATCAAACGGCACGAAGATGCAGTAATCTCGTCGTTGATGCGGGTGTCATCAGACTTAGCTATTTTCCCTACCTCCATTCATAAAAAAATAACCCGGCGCTTCTTTGCAACCAGGTCGTACACATAGACATCCTCGATTTGAGGAAATAAATCTAAGTTGTATGACCAGTCAGCTGCTCATTGGCGCCAAAAGGTGGGAACCCTCGGGTTCCTCTTTAGGGCATTGCGGGAACAACGCCTTGCGAATAATAACACGTACCGCGCGTTATCACATTACGTACACGAAAAAGGGAGCCTTGACCCCCTTGAAGCGCAGGTGCATGTATGGTGCCCGAGGCGAGACTCGAAGGGCCTTCGCTTCGCGAAGCCCCGGGCTTCGGGCGCACGGCGCCCTCGCCACGCTCCGCTACAAACAGGCCACAGGCCTGTTTGCTTAACGCTCCGCGCGCTCACGCGAGTTCGGCACGAAAAAGGGGGCCTTGACCCCCTTGAACGCTCACTTGCATGTATGGTGCCCGAGGCGAGACTCGAACTCGCACGTTGTTGCCAACGGTGGATTTTGAGTCCACTGCGTCTGCCAATTCCGCCACTCGGGCACGTAATGCCTGAGTTAGTTTATCACAGCTTTCTGTTGATTAGTCCGAAAATGCAACTTCAAGCATTTCGATGAGTTCGACCGAGCGGAGCATCTCGCGCCGGCGGCACCCGCGTCCGTTAACCGAGGCTTCGCCCATCTGGTTGTCATAGGGATCCTCGCGCATACCATCGAAAGCAGGCACAAGCTCAGCCTGGAATCGATCGTTGGCCACCAGGCGCCACGGGTCGAGATTGCCGAAGTAGTGACGACGGCGCCACTCCTCCCCCATTCTGCGCGCAGAGGAACCAAACGAAACATCGGCGTTAAGCCAACCGGTCTGTGGCGTATAGAACTCAGCCCAATCGTGCGGCCCCACCGAATCGGGCGCAGCATACAGGCCGCTCTGCCAACGGGCAGGAACGCCCGCAATGCGACACATGGTGATAAACGTGAGCGCCATAACGCCGCAATCGCCGCGGAGCGAGTGTGCACAGTCGTCGGCAATAGACCCCAAAAGCAGGTACGGTGGCTGATAGCGATAGTCGACATGCTGTGTCAGGTAATCATAGATAGCACGAGCGCGATCGAGCGGATCATCGAGCCCGTCAATAACACGCTCCGTCAACTGTCGCAGGTACGGCGTAAACACAATGTGCGGACGGTCCTCGGAAGTGTCCTCGGGCAGCGGCGTGTCCATGCACGCATGCGATGGGAGCGCGCCACCATAGATATCGCAATAGGCGGCATCGATGTGATAGCGATAGGTCACCGAGAATGAATGTTCAGTCGAAGATGTCCAAGAGGCAGTACGAGCCGAAACGTTTTCAGGGGCAACGGTACCCTCCGACGTCATATCGAGAACCTCGATATGAGACTGTTGACGACAGGCGGAGGCAACGGGCAGCCACGCGCGAACGGCCTCCCCCTCAAGAGCTCCGGGGACAGACACGGATGCCTTTAGGGTGATGACGCGAGACAGCCCATTCTGCGATTCCATCTCCCTGAGCATCTGGTTACGCAGCGCTATGCCGTCCGTAGAATCGGGACGCAGGCCCGGAACCTCCTTGGGGTACACGCGAAGCGAATCGAGGAAGTTGTCGAGAACAAACAGCTCGCCATCGATAAAGCGCCAGTCAATACGCTTACGATTAATCAGGTCATCGAACTGCTCTTCGGTAAACTCAGGCCACTCCTCGCGAATCATCGCAATGGCCCGATCACGCGACACCGAAAAATGAAGCGGCGTCTCGAGCATGCGATACCGCTCCGCACGAACACAAGCAGCCAGCGAAGGCTCGGGGTTCTGCTCCAAAAGGCGATCGCAGGCAGCAACAGCCTGCGTCAAATACCCGGCATCCTTAAGACGAAGAATCTCGGACGGCAGTCCAACATCGAGATGACGAAAGTCATCACAGCAAACATCAACAGAGCAGCCAACAGGACCCTCGTCAATAACCTTCCCATCCGAAGGCAGCACATCAATAACAGCCATACCAAACTCCAAGTCATTAGAACTCTTGAAGCACATTGTAGCGAGATAGAAAAGAAAGCCCCAACAAAGGAGCCATCAACACCGCTGAACGGTAGTCAATAAATAAATTCAGCCCAGTAACCCTGCAGCGAGTTAACAAAGGAGGCCCCGTTTCCCCGGAGCTGATTCCGTCGCGCGACTTCTGGCGAAGCCAGTAGCCATCTTAATTCAGACTCGTAACCCTGCGGCGTTAAACGAAGGAAGCCCCGTCCCCCGGAGCTGTTTTCTTGGCGCGACTTCTGGCAAAGCCAGGTGAGCGCAAAGGAAACAGTGTAGGGGGACGGGGCTTCCGGCGGGAAGTTTAGCGACGCTTACGCCTTGTTGACGGAGCCAAACTCCTCCATGAGCTCCTTGGTGCGGGCAACGATGTTGTCGCGACCAGGCTTGAGGAGCTTGCGGGGGTCAAAGCCCTTGCCCTGCTGATCCTTGCCAGCCTCGATGTACTCGCGGACGCCCTTGGCGAAGACGAGCTGCAGGTCGGTGTTGACGTTGATCTTGGAGATGCCCAGGGAGATGGCCTTCTTGATCTGATCCTCGGGGATGCCGGTGCCACCGTGCAGGACGAGGGGCAGGTCGCCGGTCTGGGCCTTGATCTCGCCCAGACGCTCGAAGGAAAGGCCAGCCCAGTCGGCGGGGTACACGCCGTGGATGTTGCCGATACCGCAGGCGAGGAAGTCGATGCCCAGGTCAGCGATCTGCTTGCACTCAGCAGGATCAGCGAGCTCGCCGCTGGAAGTCACGCCGTCCTCGGTGCCACCGATGCCGCCGACCTCGGCCTCGATGGACATGCCCTTGGAGTGGGCAAGCTCAACGAGCTCCTTGGTGCGGTCGAGGTTAAGCTGGAAGGTCTCCTCGTGAGAGCCGTCATACATGATGGACGTGAAGCCGGCCTCGATGCACTTGAAGCAGTCCTCGTAAGAACCGTGATCGAGGTGAAGGGCGACGGGAACGGTAACGCCCGTGGCCTCGACGGCAGCCTTGACCATGTCGGCGCAGACCTTGAAACCGCCCATCCACTTAGCGGCACCAGCGGTGCACTGAAGGATCAGCGGAGACTTGGCCTCCTCGGCGGCCTGGAGAATAGCCAGGGTCCACTCGAGGTTGTTGGTGTTGAAGGCACCGAGACCGTACTTGCCGGCCTCAGCCTTCTTGAGCATGTCTGCTGCGTTGACGAGCATAAAAGAAACCTCCTGTAAGGTTGCTCCGATAACGCCTGAGATTTTACCACGGCGCACCCGAGCATAAACGTTCGTTTGTTCACGAATATCGTCCAAACAGACTTTTTTGACCGTTTGCCCTACGGAATCGACCCGTTGGGGAAAAATAGCTTGACGTCTGGACGCTTCTCGTGCTTCAAAAGCCGACCATTAAGCTACATCTGCATGAAAGGGTTCTGCATGAGCTCGCGTGCCATGGTGGTCGAATCGCCATGGCCGGTTAGGCAAACGGCATCGGGCGGAAGAAGCCGGGCGAGCTTGGAGAGCGAGCGCAGAATAGCCGCCCCATCTCCTCCAGAAAGATCGGTGCGGCCGTGCCCACCCGGAAACAGGGTGTCGCCCACAAAGGCAATGTTCCCCTGCTCGGTGGCAGCAAACAAGACGATCCCGCCCGGCGTATGCCCCGGCGTCTCGATCACCTGTAGATAAATGTCGCCGAGCTCAATGGTATCGCCCTCGGCAAGCAGCCGCGTCGGCTCACCCGGATCGGGCGTCTCGATGCCCCACATCGCTCGCTGCTCCTCGATATTCGCCTGCGGCACAGCCGCGTCCTTGCCACACAGCTCGTACAGCGCGTCAGCGCCAACGGCGGCCCGAACTCCAGCGACACCGCCAACATGATCGGCATGACCGTGCGTGCAAACGGCACCGAGCACATGCACATCAGGGTGTTCGGCTCGAATATGCTCGACGAGACTCTCGCCCTCCCAGGCGGGATCGACAATGATGCATTCACCACTCGAGATCACGGCGTAGCTGTTGGTCTGGATGGGGCCACATACCAGCGTCTCTATCAAAACCGAGCCCCGAGGAGTTAAATCCAAAGCTGTAATGTCCATGCGTGCGTTCTCCTTCTATAAACGTCGAGGCATCAAACGATGCCTCGAACGTAGCCAATATCAATACTGTTGTGCCAGCAGCCTACACACGACGCTTAAGCTGGGCCCCGCCCTCGCCGGGCATGAGTCGGCGTGCGTCATAGACCGAGTCGACACTGCTGATAGATGCCAGCAGCGGATCCAGACCACTCGCGTCCGAAATCTCGACCATAAAGCGCAGGGTTGCAATACCCTCGCGGTTGGTCGACGTGGCGGCAGAAAGGATATTGCCGCCCGCATCGCCAATGGCGATGGTGACATCCTTGAGCAGGCCCATGCGGTCCAGGCACTCGACCACGATCTCGACCTGGAAGAGGGTGTCGGCAGCGCCGTCCCACTCCACCTCGATCATGCGCTCGGGATGCTCCATAAGACCCTTGACGTTGGGGCAGTTGGCGCGATGCACCGAGACGCCGCGACCGCGCGTGATGAAGCCGACGATGTCGTCGCCCGTCACCGGATTGCAGCAATGCGCCAAACGGACCAGCAGGCCGCTGTCGCTCTCGCCCTTGACGATAATGCCGTTGCTGGCGCTCTTGCCGCGCTTTTGCGGCTTGCGGTTGGAGCCGCGAGCAGGCTGCTTCACGACCTCGGCGATAGCCTCGGCCTTGGTGAGCTGTTCCTCGGGCTTGGGGTCCAAGATTTGCTCGACCTTATTGCCCACAGCGCGCGGGGCAACCTTGCCGGCGCCGACGGCGGCAAACAGGTCCTCGAGCTGCTTGAAGTTAAACTGCTCCGCCACGGCGTTGAGCGCACGCGTCGAACGCGGCGTAGAAATGCCATAGCCACGCTTACGCAGGTCCTTGGCCAGCATATCGCGACCAGCAGCAGCGTCATCGTCTTTGGTCGCGGCGGCAAAATAGCGGCGGATCTTTGACTTGGCGGAAGGTGTCTTAACGATCTTGAGCCAATCACGCGACGGCTTGGAACTCTTGTTAGTCAGAATCTCGACACGGTCACCCGTCTTAATCTCGTGCGTGAGCGGAGCCACCGCACCGTTGATTTTGGCACCGACGCAATGGTTTCCCACCTCGGTGTGAACGGCGTAGGCAAAGTCGAGCGGCGTGGAGCCGGCACGAAGCGCCATGACCTCGCCCTTGGGCGTAAAGACAAAAATCTCCTGGTCAAACAGGTCGACCTTCAGCGAATGCAGGTATTCCTTGGCGTCGGTAATCTCATCAGACGCAGCCCAATCGAGCGAATGTTTGAGCCAGTTAATCTGGTCGTCCAGACGCTGGGCATCATTGGTCTTAGACGCAGACGATCCGCCCGACTTCTTATATAGCCAGTGGGCGGCAATGCCGTACTCGGCCTGCTCATGCATCTCGTAGGTTCGAATCTGAATCTCGAGCGGGCGAGCCGTGGGGCCGATGACCGTCGTGTGGAGCGACTGGTAGTTATTGACCTTGGGCATGGCGATATAGTCTTTAAAGCGACCGGGCATGGGGTGCCACAGCGTGTGCACCGCGCCGAGCGTGGAGTAGCAATCGCGCACCGAATGCGTGATGACGCGCAGTGCCACCAGGTCGTAGATCTCGGAGAATTCCTTGCCCTTGCGCTTCATCTTTTGATAGATGGACCAATAGTGCTTGGAACGGCCGTTGATCTGGAAGTCTTCCAGGCCAATGCGGTTGAGCTCGTCGGTGAGCGTCTTGATGGTCTCGGCCAGATAGCGCTCACGGACCTCGCGCGACTCCGCCACCATGCGTGCGATGCGCTGGTAGGCATCGGGTTCCAGGTAGAAGAAGGACAGGTCCTCGAGCTCCCATTTAATGGAGCTCATGCCCAGGCGGTCGGCCAGGGGCGCGTACACGTCCATAGTCTCGCGGGCCTTAAACAGGCGACGGTCCTCACGCAGGGCTGCAAGGGTGCGCATGTTGTGCAGACGGTCGGCAAGCTTAACGATGATGACGCGAATGTCCTTGGACATGGCAAGGAACATCTTGCGCAGCGTAAGCGCCTGCTTCTCGTCCATGCTGTCGACTTCGATGTTGGTGAGCTTGGTCACGCCGTCGACGAGTTCTGCCACGGTTTCGCCAAACAGGCCGGAAACGTCGGCAAGCGAGGTTTCGGTGTCCTCGACGGTATCGTGCAGCAACGCGGCGCACACCACATCGCAGTCCATCTTGAGATCAGCCAGAATGATGGCCACCTCGACGGGATGGTTAATGTACATCTCACCCGAGCGGCGCTTTTGGTTGCAATGCTTCTCGGCGGCAAAGCAGTAGGCCTGCTCCACCATGGAGAAGTCATCCTCATTCATATATTTGAGGCACAGACGCTCCAGCTTGTCGTAACTGTCCGCCATAATCTCGGGCGGCAGCTCATCGGCATGCTTATAGTGCTCCATCTCCGAAAACGGCTGGAGAGTGGAATCATGGGCGGTACGGGCTGCGGCATCCATCGAGGTCCCCTTCCCCTAGGCCCGTGGTACGATCGGGCGGTTAACTTTGGCTAGCATATCAGAAGCACACGAATCGAGCGCCCAGCTCCGGAAAGCCGAGAACTCCATGCGCGAGCGCAAGCCCTCCAAATAGCGAATTGACCTGCTCAATTGCACGCGGCCAGGGTTTTCGGCCATCGCGATGCGACGGGTGTCGTCAAACCCCGAAACGCGACAGAAACCAAGCTCTTCGAAGATTCCCAGGCCGCTTTCCACCGAGCGCTCATCGACCGGCGTGCGCGCGTCGATTGCAAGGCACATCTGCGCGATGTCGATATCGCTTGCGCAGAATGAATCGTCCCCCGTCTTGCCGCGGTTGGAGCGCCACATGGTCTGCAGCGCTCGATAGAGCGTGACGAGCTCATCGCGTTCGGGCGCGTAGCAATCGAGTAGGCGCTCGTTAATACGGGCGTCACGCGACGAATAGAGCAGATGAATCACAGCGGGCTGTCCGTCACGACCGGCACGGCCGCTCATCTGGTTAAACTCAATCGCGCCAAACGGCATATGGTAGAGCACGACATGTCGGATATCGGGCAGGTTGACGCCCTCACCGAAGGCCGAGGTCGAGACGATGCAGCTGAGGCTGCCATCTCGAAACGCCTCCTCGACGCGGCGGCGATCGGAACGCGCGAGCCCGGCGTTATAGAACGCGATATGGGTCGCACAGTCTGGCACGCGCTTGCGCAGCGTCTTGGCAAGCGCCACGGACTGGTCGCGCGAATTGACGTAGATAACGGTCTTCTCCCCCGTCGCCACAATCGACACCAGGCGATTTTCGCGGCTCGCAAGATCTCGGTCATCCTCGAGTTGCAAGTTCTCGCGCACGGTCTCGTCGACCACCGTACGGGTAATCGGCAGCACGCGGGCAAGCTCCGCAACGACCGGAGCCGTCGCGGTGGCCGTCGCCGCCATAACGACCGGATCGCCCAGGGCCTTGAGGATATCGGGCATGTCGAGGTATGCGCTGCGGTCGCCGCCCTTGGCAAGACCGGCATGGTGCGCCTCATCGATAACGACAAAGCCGATGCGCCCTGAACGCGCAAAGCGGTCGCGGTGAATAGACAGGAACTCAGGCGTCGTGAGTACGATGCCGGTGCGGCCCGAAGCCAGGCCGGCAAACACATCATCACGCGCCGCCTCCACGGTCTCGCCAGTCAACACGCCCACGCCAATGCCGAGCGCGGCCATCGTCGACGAGAGGTGATAGGCCTGGTCGGCAACGAGCGCGCGCAGCGGATGGACAAAGATGCTCGCACGCCCACGAAGGACCGCCTCGCGCGCGGCATGCACATGGAAGATAAGAGACTTGCCGCGCCCCGTTCCCATAACGGCCAGAACACTTTGGTGATCGGCCAGGGCATCGAGCGCCTCGACCTGCGCGCGGTGCGGCTGGTTCGAGCCGATAAAGCTATGGATAAGCGAGCGCGTCAGCTCGGTATAGGAAAGCTGGGCGAGCGTTTGGCGCTTGCGGGACTCCAGACGAAGACCGGCGTCCGCAGGCTCCACGCCGCGGCGAAGCTCACATGCCGGGTCGTCAACGCTGAGCGCCGTGGTATCGCGGACCAAGACATCCTTGATCATGAGCTTTGGCTTTACGCGGCCTTGCCAATGCTCGGCTACCGCCTCGAATACCAAGTCGACGGCGCTGTCGCAATTGATGAGCTTATCGATCTGCGGCACGCGGAACATAATGGCCGGCACACTCGCGGCGCCATCGGTCGCCACGAAGCGCATGTGCTCGCCGGTTTTGCCCACCACGGCGCGATCGCACATTGTCACGCCCTCGGCCGCCAACAGCGGCACCTTGTTACCCTGGCCAAACGGCTCAAGACGAGAAATCTGCTCGATAGTCTCGATATTCAGCTCGGAAAGGTCGACGGTGGCGGCAACCTCGTCAGTGTCCTCAAAGTCCTCGGCGGGAAGTTCGGACAGCACGGCGGAAAGACGACGACGGAACTCGTCGAGCTTGGACGCCTCGATGGTCACACCCACCGCACCGGCATGCCCGCCGCGGCGAATCAGCAGGTCGGAGCAACGCTCGACGGCATCGAACAGGTTGACCTTGCCCACCGAGCGGCCCGATCCGCGTGCAACGCCGTCCTCGATCGAGAAGAGCAGCGCCGGCACGTGATATCGGTTGGTCAGGCGGCTCGCCACGATGCCCTTGACGCCCTCGTGCCAGCCTTCGCCGCCCACGACGATTGCGCGCCCACCGTCATAGGTCTCCTCGACCTTTGCCATGGCGTCGCGTGTGAGCTCCGCCTCGATCTCGCGGCGCTGACGGTTAATCTCCTCGAGCTCGGCTGCCAGTGCACTTGCCTCGATAGGATCGCGGGCAAGCAGCAGGTCGAGCGCCAGCTTGGGATCAGCCATGCGGCCGGCAGCGTTTAAGCGGGGAATGAGCGAGAACGATAGGCCATCCGCCGTAATGCTCGAAAGGTCCGCCTTGGCGAGCGCGGCAAGCGCGATATAGCCGGGACGAGCGGTTACGCGCATCTGCTGGATGCCCTCGGCAACCAGCGCGCGGTTCTCGGGCGTGAGCGGCATCATGTCGGACACGGTGCCCAGCGCCGCGACCTCGATTAGCGAACGCCAATACGACGGCTTGCCCAAGCGCTCACCCAGGACTTGCACCAGCTTGAGCGCCACGCCGGCACCGGCAAGCTCACGCGAAGGCCCCTCGACCTCGAGCTTAGGGTCGGTCAGGGGCACGCCCTGCGGCACCTGATCGGAGGGCTCGTGATGGTCCGTGACCACCAAATCGATCCCCAGGCTCTCCAGATAGGAGACCTCTTCCTTGGCGGCAATGCCGTTATCGACGGTCACGATCAGCTGGGGGCGAGCGAGCTCGTTAACGCGGTCGAGCGCCGCGCGCGAAAGACCGTAGCCCTCGTCAAAGCGATGCGGAATAAACGGCGTGACATCGGCGCCAAACGTGCGCAGTGCCTCGGTCAACAGGCAGGTCGACGTAATACCGTCAACGTCAAAATCACCAAAGACCGCGATGTGCTCGTGGTTGCGAATAGCACGCTCGACGCGGTCGGCAACGACCGACATGCCCGGGATAATGAGTGGGTCAGCCCAGTCGCGATCGAGCGAAGGCGTCAAAAACAGCTGGCCTTCTTCGATGGATGTAATGCCGTGCGCAACCATAATGCGCGCCACCAGCCCGGGTATTCCCAGGCCAGCCGAAAGCTCCTTTTCGAGTTCGGGGTTTTGCTGAGCGACCGCCCAGCGATGCGTCGTCTTAAGCGATGACATAGGCGCCCACCCCCGATAGGGGCAGGTCGCCGCGATACCTCTCACGGTTCATAGCGATGAGTCCTCTGTGTATGCCCGCTTCGGCAGGCAGATCTGTTGAACGAATTTATTATACCGTGCAGCGCGGACGCAAATCGCCGCAGTACGCCGCGGTTTCGGTAAACGATGCCGGTAATAGCCTCGAAATATTCAAGCGTTTCTGACGCACGGACGCACGCGAGCGTCTAGCATATCCATTCAAAACGGATTCACGAGCAAAGGGAGTCACAAGCGCATATGAAGCAATGGGTTGGACTGGGCAAGTTCCTCGCGGGGCACATGCAGATCATCGTTCCGATTTGCGTGACGCTCGGCGTGCTCTTTCCTCAGCAGATCGGCGTTCTCAAGCCCATCGTTCCCACCTTGTTTGCCTTTATGACCTTCCAAGGCGCGCTCAGTAACACCTTCCACCAGGTAGCTGAAGTGTTCCGCCGTCCCCTGCATCTGATTTTGGCGTTATTTGTCTCGGCTGTAATCATCCCCATCGCGGCGTATGCCATGGGCTCACTGTTCTTTGGCTCCAACCCCAACCTTGTCTGCGGCATTGTGCTCGAATACAGCGTGCCTGTGGCAGTCACTGCCTTTATGTGGATTAGCATGTTCGGCGGCAACGGCCCGCTTGCGCTCACCATTATCCTGACGTCCTCGGTCATCTCGCCCGTGACGATTCCGCTCACGCTCAAGCTCTTGCTGGGCGCCACCGTCTCGATCGATGTGCCGAGCATGATGCAGAACATGGCCTTTATGATCGCCATCCCCGCTGTGCTCGGTATTGTCATCAATGAACTCACGCGCGGCTGGGGCCACGAGAAACTCTCTCCCGCGCTCTCGCCCGCCTGCAAGTTCATGATGATGGGCGTCATCGCGTCCAACTCCACCGCTATGAGCGAGTACGTGCTACACATGAATGTTGAGCGCTTAGAAGTCGCGCTCTTTATCCTGGTGTTCGCCATCAGCGGCTTTATCATCGGCGTCCTGATCGCCCGGGCCCTGCACCTGCCGTATAGCGAGACGACCACCATGTGCTTTACCTGCGGCATGCGCAACATCTCTTCGGGTGCCGTCATCGCCACGCAATATTTTCCCGGCGAAGTGGTATTCCCCGTCATGTGCGGCACGCTGTTTCAGCAGGTGTTGGCCTCAATTATCGGGCACCTCTTTGAGCGCCTGACCGGCGAGGAGCGCGCCGCCCAGCGCAAGCGGGTCGAGGCTGGCCGCGACGCCATGGCGCGCTAGGCTGTCCGCATTACGCGGGTGTTAGTCTTGCTATACGAGCGTTTCCAGATGCGCACGCAGACGCTCAGCATCGATATCGAGCGTCGTCTCAGCATTGACTTGGGCCAAACGATAGCCGACAAAGTAGGGCGAAACCACCCAACGCGGCAGCGCCTTGGCAATGGTCCGACCGCCCAGGTGATAGAAGAACAAGTTGTACGACTCTGCGCGACCACCGTGGTGCTCGTTTAGGATATAGCGCAGAGCTACCTGAATCGCATCGGCAAAGAGATCCGCCTCGGCTTGGTCTCGTGCGTCATCGCTGGCGGCGATTCCCTGTGGGGCTGAAACGTTGATCTCAAAGAACCCCATGATCGGTTCGGTTGAGATATTGACCGAGATTCTCCCCTGTTGTCAGACATTGATGCCTTCGAAATTGGCAGAAGTCAGCGAAGCATAGCCGTCTTCCTGCTCCAAACCCACAATCTGCATGTGCGGATGGACCAGACTGCCGCCCGAAAGTGGGCCCCTGTTCTTGTACATGAGAACGCTGCGATACTGCCGGGAGTCAATCATCCGCTGCCAGCAATCCAGGGAAAACCGCATAACATGATGCAGCTCGTCCGGCGCATAGGTCACCAGGTCGGCGTCATGGTCGGACGACTCAATCAATACGGTCTGGCGAGTGGCCCGCAAGGTCTTAAACTTATTCTCGAGCCAGATGCAGTCACCGTCGCGCCGGATGATATTGGCGAGTTCCTCGGTATCGCAAAAGGGGCACGCGGTGCCGGGACGACGGTTGTCGTCGGGCTTACCGTTCGCCTGCTGAACGTCAAATACCAGCGCCACGGGTTATACCCCCAGCGGCACGATCTTGGTGCCATGGAGCTCGGAGACGCCCAGTGCCGCCGCCACGGTATCGCGGTTGGCCGTGGAAATGCCGCCACCGGGAAGGATGGTCAGGCGGTCGTCCGCGTACTCGATCAAGCGGACCAGGTTTTCGAAGTTGTCCTCGATCGGCGTACCGGCAGTACCGCCGTGCGTCAGAATGCGCGTGACGCCGCAGTCGGCGAGCGTGTCAATGGCGTCCAGCTGAGCCTCGGGCGAGAGCTGGTCAAACGCCATGTGGAAAGTGATGTCGATAGGATCGCGCTTGCACTCCTCGGTCGCGCAGCCCGCAGCCATCACGAAGGCGCCAAGCGTAAGTTCGTCGAGCGCCCATCCGCCAGCGCAGGGCTTGCAGCAGCCAAAGACCAAGCCGTCAACGCCCGCACTCACGGCAAGGCCCAGATCCATCTCCATCATACGCAGCTCGTCCTGGTTGTAGTGAAAGTCGCCGCCACGCGGGCGAATCATGCACATCACCCGTGCATCGTGCTCGTGAGCATAGTTGGTCGTAGCGCTGATAACGCCGGCCGAAGGCGTAGTGCCACCAACGGCAAGGTTGTCGCACAGCTCGATACGCCTTGCACCGGCATCGATAGCCGCCGGCACCCGCTCAAAGTTCTCGGCACAAAACTCGTACAGCATAGATAGACCCCCAAAGACAGCAGATGTTTTCCGACGGGCATTGTCACACACCCCCATGAAGTTGCGGTGGAATAGGGACTCTTTTGGCCTCTGAGGCTCCCATTTAGTCCCTATTCCACCGCAACATAAAGGGAGTAGAACCAAAGTAACGCCGCAGGCAGAGGACCGACAGCGAGCGGGCGCCAGAGCGAACAAATTGACATGAAAAGAGGACGGCATAGACCTTCTGGTCATGCCGTCCTCTTTGAATGACAAGTTGTCGCTCTGGCGCCCGCGCAGCGTCGGCTGGTCCGCCGTTCGGTAGAACGGCGGAACCGCCTAACCGCCCAAGTAAGCTTTGCGGACGTTGTCGTCGTGCAGGAGCTCTTGGCCGGTGCCGGTCATGGTGATCTTGCCGGTCTCGAGCACGTAACCGCGTGTGGCGATGGAAAGCGCCATCTGCGCGTTTTGCTCGACCAGAAGCACCGTGGTGCCGGCCTTGTGCAGGTCCTCGACAATCTGGAAGATCTGTTCGATCAGAATCGGCGCCAGACCCATGGAAGGTTCGTCGAGCATAAGCAGTTTGGGGTTACTCATAAGGGCGCGCCCCATAACGAGCATCTGCTGCTCGCCGCCTGAAAGGGTGCCGGCGACCTGGCGACGGCGTTCCTTCAGGCGCGGGAACTGCTCGTAGACGCGCTCCAGGCCCGGAGCCACCGTGGACTTGGGCTGTGTATAGGCGCCCATCTCCAGGTTCTCCTCGACCGTCATCTGCAAAAAGGCGCGACGTCCCTCGGGAACCTGAGCCAAGCCCTTACCAACCAGCTTATCAGCGGGCGTATGGGTAATGTCCTCGCCCATAAACTTGATGGAGCCGGTCTTAGAGCGCAGCAGGCCCGAGACGGTCTTAAGCGTCGTGGACTTGCCAGCGCCGTTGGCACCAATCAGGGCCACGATCTCGCCCTCGTTGACGTTAAAGGAGATGTCCTTGATGGCGTGGATGGCGCCGTACCAGACGTTGATGTTGTAGACGGAAAGCATCGGCTCTGCCATTTAGTTCTCCCCCTTATCCTGCTTGCCCAGATACGCCTCAATAACAGCGTCGTTGTTCTGGATCTCCTCGGCCGTGCCCTTGGCGATGACCTTACCAAAGTTGAGCACGCAGATGCCCTCGCAGATGTTCATGACGAGCGACATGTCGTGCTCGATAAGCATGATGGCGATGCCAAAGGTGTCGCGGATCTTGACGATGTTCTCCATGAGCTCCGCGGTCTCGGACGGGTTCATGCCGGCAGCAGGCTCGTCGAGCAGCAGCAGCTTGGGGTTGGTGGCAAGCGCGCGGACGATCTCCAGACGACGCTGGGCGCCGTAAGGCAGCGAGCCGGCCTGCTCGTTTGCCAGGTGCTCCATATCAAAGATGGACAGCAGCTCCATGGCGCGCTCGTGGGCGGCCTTCTCGTGCTTCCAGTACGTCGGCAGACGCAGCACGCCCTCAAAACCAGAGTAGCGCTCCTGGTTGTGCAGGCCGACCTTAACGTTGTCCTCCACCGTCATGGTGTTGAACAGGCGAATGTTCTGGAACGTACGGGCGATACCCATACGGTTGACCTGGTAGACGGACTTGCCCGAGGTGTCCTCGCCGTCGAGCAGGATAGTACCGTGCGTGGGCTGGTACACCTTGGTGAGCAGGTTGAAGACCGTGGTCTTACCGGCACCGTTGGGACCGATCAGACCGGCGATCTCGGTCTTACCGATGGTCAGGCTAAAGTCGTCGACTGCCTTAAGGCCGCCAAATTCAATGCCCAAGTGGATGCACTCGAGCGCCGGGCGCTGGCCCAGGTCGCGGTCGGGAACGATGGCGCCAGAAGGATACGGGACCATCTTGCCCTTGTTGAACTCAAACTTACTGGGCATCGGCTGCTACCTCCTTCTTGGAAGCAAAGCGGTCCTTAATGCGTGCGAAGAACGCCTTGAGCTGCGGGTTGTTGGTAAAGATCATGACCAGGATCAGCACGATGGCGTAGATGAGCATGCGGTAGTCCGAGAACTGACGGAGCAGCTCGGGAAGCACCGTGAGCAACGCCGCCGCGATGACGGAGCCGCGCATATTGCCCAGACCGCCCAGGACCACGAATACCAGGATGAGGATGGACGTGTTGAAGTCGAACTTGGTGGCGGAAAGCTGCGAGAAGTTACCGCCGAAGAGGGCTCCGGCAGCGCCGGCGAGAGCGGCGGAAACCACGAAGGCGATCATGCGGTACTCGGTGACGGAGATGCCCACGGACTCGGCAGCGATCTTGTTGTCGCGCACGGCCATAATGGCACGGCCGGTACGGCTGCGAACCAGGTTGAGCACGATCACGAGTGCGACCATGACCAGGATGGCACCGGCGAGGAAGGTCGAGTACGTCGACACGCCCGATGCGCCCTGGGCGCCCTTGATGATGGCGGTGCCGTCCTCGAGCAGGTGCAGGTCGTCGATCGTGGAGTTACCTGTAATGTTAAAGATCACATGCAGGCCGCGGGAGTCGACGCCCACGATAAGGCAGGTGACGATCTCTTTGATAATCTCGCCAAAGGCCAGCGTCACGATAGCCAGGTAATCGCCGCTCAGGCGAAGGACCGGGATGCCGATCAAGAAGCCCAGGATGGCGGCAGCGATGGCGCCGACCACGATGCTGATGACAAGACGTATCGGATCGGAGGGAACGGCGCTCTCGAGGGCGACCGCGGTAACGATGCCTGTATAGGCGCCGACGCTCATAAAGCCCGCGTGGCCCAGCGACAAGTCGCCCGCGATGCCGACGACGAGGTTAAGGGAGATAGCCATGACGATATAGGCCGTGATGGGAACCAGCTGACCGGCGATCATGCGCGGAATCATGTGGTTAGACTGCATAAAGAACACGATGGCGAACGCCACAAGGCACATGGCGTACGTAACAAAGTCGTGACGCGTCTGCTTGTCTTTAAGAAACTTCATAACGCTCACCTACACCTTCTCGGGGACGTACTTGCCCAAGAGGCCGGCAGGCTTGACGAGCAGGACGATGATCAAAACACCAAAGACGATGGAGTTGGCAAGGCTCGTGGAAATATAAGCCTGTGCCATCGCCTCGATGATACCGATGAGAATGCCACCGACAAAGGCACCGGGGATGGAGCCGATGCCACCGAAGACAGCGGCATCGAAGGCCTTGATGCCAGGCATGGCACCCGTCGTGGGCTGCAGCACCGGCGAGTAGGAGCACAGCAGCACGCCGGCGATGGCGGCAAGGGCGGAGCCGATGGCGAACGTCATCGAGATGGTGCGGTTGACGTTGATGCCCATGAGCTGAGCGGCGGCCTTGTCCTCGGACACGGCGCGCATGGCTTTGCCCATCTTGGTCTTGCCTGTAAAGAACATCAGGCCGGCCATGATAACCAGGCAGGCGACGATGGTGACGAGCGAGACGGCGCTTACGTTGAACTTGGCCAAGAACTCCGGCACCTGGAAGGTGACGAGCGAAGTGAAGTTCTTGGGCGTGGCGCCCCACAGAAGCTGCGCGGCGTTCTGCAGGAAGTAAGACACGCCGATGGCCGTGATCAGAACGGCCAGAGGGCCTGCTTGGCGCAGCGGCTTGTATGCCAGACCCTCGATGAGAACACCGAGAACCGTGCAGACCACACAAGAGAGAATTACAGATGCCCAGCCCGGGAGGCCGAGATACGACGTGGCGCAGAACGAGACATAGGCACCGACCATGATGACGTCGCCGTGAGCGAAGTTGAGCATCTTGGCGATACCGTAGACCATGGTGTAGCCCAACGCGATGATGGCGTAGACGCTGCCCATGGACAGGCCGTTGACCAAGTATTGGATAAAGACCGTCATGTTCCACATCCCCCTTTCGAATAGGTTTCCAGTTGATGTATGAAACAGGGACGTTACATCGTCCCTAGATACCAAGCAAGCAGGGAAGGCCAAAACCTCCCCTGCTTGGGATCAAAACCGCTCTATATAAGGCGGCCTATTAGGCCTGTACGTACTTGCCGTCGGTAATGACGTACGCCGTCGGGTCCTTCTGGACCTGACCCTTGTCGTTCCAGGAGAGCTTGCCAGTCAGACCGTCAACGGTAATCTTGAGCATAGCCTCGGGAAGCTTCTCGGCAACCTCGGTGGGGTCGGCGTCGACGCCCAGGCCGGCCTCCTTGAGAGCCTCGACCACAGCATGCACGCCGTCGTAGGCGTCGGCGGCAAACTGGTCGGGGGTATCGCCGTACTTATCCTTGTAAGCGTTGACGAAGTCGGCGTTCTTCTCGTCGTCGGCGGAGAACGGGGTCATGAGCAGCAGACCCTCGGCAAGAGAGGTGTCGAAGCCCTCAACGCCCAGGATGCCGTCCATGCCGTCGCAGCCCATCATCTTGACGTCGTAGCCCATGTCCTTGGCGTTCTTGAGCAGGACGGACGCCGGCGTGTAGTAGATCGGCGCAAAGATCATGGTGGCGCCTGCCTGCTTGGCCTTGGTCAGCTGGTTGGTAAAGCTCGTGGCGGAGTCGTCCTTAAAGGTCTCCTCGTCGACAATCTCAAGCTTAGACTTAGCGGCCTGGGCCTTAAAGGAATCTGCGATGCCCGAAGAATAGGCGTCGCCGGAGTTATAGAACAGCACGAACTTCTCGTTCGCATACTTCTCTGCCAGGAACTTGGCAGCGTTGACACCTTGGTTGGGGTCGGTAAAGCAAACCTGGAAGACGCAATCCTTGCCCTTGGTAACGTCCTCGGAGGACGCAGACGGGGTGATCATGAACGTCTCGGGGTCGTTGCCGCACTCGGCGGCAACGGCGACCGACGCACCCGTGGTGGTCGGACCGACGAGGGCCTGCATGCCCCAGTCGAGCAGGGTGTTGAAGGCGTTGACGGCCTTCTCGCCGTCAGCCTGGTCGTCCTCGGCCTTGCTGACAAGCGGCAGCTCCTTGGTCGAGAAATCCTTGCAGCCAAGCTCGACAGCCTGTGTAACGGACTTGCCGTAGGACGCGTTGGCGCCGGTCAGCGGGCCGATGGTGCCGATCTTAAACGAAGCGTCGCCCGACGCGGAACCGCTGTCGCCGCCGTTGGAGGAGCAGCCAGCTAGAATGGACATCGCCCCCAGACCTGCTGCGCTCGCGATAACGCTCCTGCGATTCATAACAGGGTTCAATGACTTACCGGTGAGGCTCGACATGCGGCTCTCCTCTCAAATCTCGTCGGGTTTTGGTTGCCCGACAGGCCATCCTTCGCCGTGTTCGGCGTTCGCAAAATAGTAGACGCTTTAGTTAGGAAAAGTGGCGATTATTTCAACTTTTCTTTGGATTTGTTCATTTATCCATATTTCTGCGTATTTCTATTATTTTATGCAGTAATGCCACTTTATTGTGTAAAAGTAATGTTTCCATTCTGTTACAGGCGTTCCCGCTCTGAATAAACATGGTGTCCCCTTTTTTCGCTGGCCGCGACGCGTCCGTCTTGCGGTACGGGGCAAACCTTATGGTGCAAACGTTGACAGTTTGTTACGGAAGTTCATTTGTAGCGAGCATGTTTCCAATGTTTCCGCAGCGTTTCGGGGGTGCCGTTTTGTGCGACTCCTGTTGCCTGGCGAGCATGCGCCCTCGGTTCACGCTAGAATGCACTCAACCTTTAAGCGGTTAATCCATCCATAAGATGCACGAAGGAGCTATCTATGAGCGAATCCCTGCGCACCGTGAACGTCGGTCTGATCGGTCTGGGGACCGTCGGCGGCGGCGTGGCCCGTCTGATCAAGAGCCACCACGATGAGTACCTGGCCGCCTACGGCATCGACCTTAAGCTGACCCGCGCCTGCGCGCTTGCCTGGGAGCAGGCCGAGGCAGCCGGTATTGAGCGCGAGGCCTTTACGAGTGACTGGCACGATGTCGTCACCGACCCCGCCGTCGACATCGTCGTCGAGCTGATCGGCGGCGAGCATCCCGCAACCGAGATCTTCACCACCGCCTTTGAGCACGGCAAGCATGTCGTCTCTGCCAACAAGGCTCTGCTGGGCCGTCACGTCGAGACGCTTGCCGAGAAGGCGCGCGCGTGTGGCGTGCAGATTAAGTGCGAGGCCAGCTGCGGCGGCGGCATCCCCATCGTGAGCACGCTTGAGCACGACCTGGTGGGCAACAAGATCCTGACCATCGCTGGCATTCTCAACGGCACCACCAACTACATCCTGTCGCGCATGGACGCCGAGGGCGCCGATTACGCTGACGTGCTCGCCGACGCCCAGGCAAAGGGCTATGCCGAGGCCGACCCGTCCGCCGACGTCGACGGCTTCGACGCCGCCAGCAAGACGGCCATCCTCGCTTCCATCGGCTTTGGCACCCGCGTGACCACCGACGATGTCTACCAGCAGGGTATCCGTACCATCGGCGCCGAGGACATTGCCCAGGCCCGCGAGCTCGGCTACACCATCAAGCTGCTGGGCATCGCACGCAACACCGACGCCGGCGTCGACGTCCGGGTGCATCCCACGCTGATCCCCGCCGACCACATGCTTGCCAAGGTCAACGGCGCCATGAACGCTGTCTACGTGGTGGGCGACGCCGTGGGCGAGACCATGTTCTACGGTGCCGGCGCAGGCTCCTTCCCCACCGCGAGCGCCGTCGTGGGCGATATCCTGTCGCTCTCCGAGCAGATCAGCCGCGGCGTGGCTCCGCTGCCCGAGATTGAGCCCTATGGCCACAACCTCGCCTTTAAGCCCATGGACGAGCTCCAGACCAAGTACTATGTGCGCCTGAAGGTCGCCGACCGCGTGGGCGCCCTGTCCGAGACGGTCGACATCTTTGCCAAGCACAACATCTCGATCTCGCTCATCAACCAGGTCGAGGACGGCAAGTCGGGCGTCAGCGATGCCTGCTCGGTCATCTTCCTGACGCACCGCGCACTCGAGAAGGACGTCCAGGCTGCCGCCGCCGAGCTTGCCAGCGTCGACTGCGTGGCCGAGGTCGCCAACGTCCTGCGCATCGAGGACGTCGAGGCCTGGACCGAAGGCGTCATGGCGAACTAGTCCAGTCCTTGGCACACAACATAGCACCTGAGGGGCTCCCGTCCGTTTGGATGGGAGCCCCTTTGTTTGAAACCGCCCATTGCGTTCATCAAGCAAAAGTTTGAACAACTTGGCCATTCGCTGACAACCGAGGGTGCCGTTTACCGATATGCGAACGAAGTTGATTTTGCGCGCCGTTATGCTGTGCTGCGTATGTCCACCCCCGAAGAATGGAGGCACCATGTTGCTCGAGGGTAAGAAAGCAATCATCACCGGAGGCACGCGCGGTATCGGCTATGCCATCGCCTGCCGTTTTATCGAGGAAGGCGCCGCCGTCACCGTCTTTGGTTCGCGTCAGGAAACCGCCGACGCGGCCGTTGAGAAGCTCGCCGCCGCCTATCCCGAGGCAAAGATCTGGGGGCGTTCGTGCAACCTCACCTCACTCGAGGCCGTAACCGAGGCCTTTACGCAGGCCGCAGCCGACATGGGCGGTCTCGACACGGTCGTCAACAATGCCGGTATCTCCCAGCGCTCGCCCCTTTTGGACTACACGGCCGAGGAGTTCGCCAAGGTCATGGACCTCAACGTCGTCGCCGTCTTTAATGGTCACCAGGCCGCTGCCAAGATCATGACCGAAGCCGGCCACGGTGGCACCATCACCACCACGAGCTCGATGGTCGCTAAGTACGGTCAGCCCTCCGGCGTTGGCTATCCCACGTCCAAGTTCGCCGTCAACGGCATGGTCCAGTCGCTCTCACGCGAGCTCGCCCCCGTGGGCATTCGCGTCAATGCCGTCGCCCCCGGCGTAACCAGGACCGACATGGTCGCCAACCTGCCCGAAGAAGTCATCAAGCCCATCATCGCTACCATCCCGCTCGGCCGCATGGGCGAGCCCGAGGATGTCGCCAACGCCTTTGTCTTCCTAGCGAGCGACATGGCCGCCTACGTTACGGGCGCTGTGCTCCCCGTCGACGGAGCTGCCCGCTCTTAAGGGACCACAAGCCTCAGCTCCCAGCCTCAACATTGCTCAACTAAAAGGCGCGCTTCCTGCATCAACTGCAGGCGGCGCGCCTTTGTTCTGTTTGTATGGGAAACTGCGTCCCGGTATTTCAGCTCAGAACGGGGCGCAGCTTCCCCCAGAGCCTTCTTTCGGAAACTATGTCCCATTCTGGGTCCGGATTCCGGGATGCGCTTTCCGCAACGGACTTCTCGTGGAAAGCGCATCCCACTCTAGACGCCAATTCCGGGATGCATTTTCCGCGGCGACGTTGGCTACCTGCCGTCGTCGTCCTGGGCCTCTTCGTGTGCGTAAAGCTCCAGCATGCGGCGGCGGTATTCGCGCACGGCGAGCTTGGCGCGCTCCAGGCGGCGGCGCTCACGCGGGGTGAGCTTGCCGGGGTCGATCTCGTCGCCGTAAGTCTTTTCGGCCAGCAAATGGGCGGCGTCCACGATACGGGCATCGATGTGCCCGCTTGCCGCCTCGGCCGAGAGGCGGTCGGCAATGGAATCAAGGGTAGGTATGCCGTCGAGCGTGCGACCGTGACCATGCGAGGTCAGCAGCTCGTGCTCGCGTGCGAGCAGGCTCGCCAAATCGTGATGGGCACGCAGGATGTCGAGCGCATCGGATGGATGCTCGGCAACCTCTGCCACGGCGGCAACCGGCGCGGCATCGACCACGCGGTAGAAGAGCTGCGCGAGCAGTGGCATCAGGAACACCGTGATGGCGCCGGCCGCCACCATAACCGAAGCGACGCCCTGTGATAATGCGCCGGCGTTGACAGCGACGCTCGTCACGGCGACGATAATCGGCAGCGCCGTGGTGCAGTACAGGGCCACGGTAATGCGGCCATACGCCGACACATCGCGCGTCGCAGGACAAATGCTCATAGAAATAAGAATGGGCACGGCGCGGATAACCAGCAACGCCACGATAAAGCCCACGAGCAGGCCAGGGCGCGATGCTACAGCCGTCAGGTCGATCTTGGCACCCGACACGGTAAAGAACACCGGGATTAAAAAGCCATAGGCAAGGCCATCGAGTTTAAGCTCGAGCGTATGGTTGCCCTCGGGGATGATATAGCGCAGGACAAAGCCCGCCGCAAAAGCGCCCAGCACGATATCGAGGCTAAATATGGCGGAAAACGCCACGAGCGTGACCAAGATGAGCACCGTAAGGCGCACGAACGTTTGGGAAGTCGTATCGGCGCGCTCCTGAATAAAGGCAAAGAAGCGACTGCCGATACGCTTGGAGCGGCTGGGGACCACGGCAAGCAGCACACACACCACGGCGAACAGGCCCAAGATCAGCAACGTCTCGATACCCGCACGGGCAGACAGCAGCACCGACATGGCGAGCACGGGGCCAAGCTCACCCCACGTACCGTAGGCAAGAATCGAATCGCCGACGCGCGTCCCGGCAAGCGACCGCTCGCGCAAGATGGGCATGAGCGCCCCAAGCGCCGTCGAGGTCAACGCCAGCGTCACGGCGATGCCATCAAAATGACTGACCGAAAACCACGGGGTAAAGCGCACGGCAAGCCAGGCGATGCCAAACGTGACGACCCACGTCGCCATGCCGTAACGCCCCTCGATGCCCGTGATGTTCTTGGGATCGATCTCAAAGCCGGCAAGCAGGAACAAAAAGGCCAGGCCGAGCTCGGACACGAGCGAGACCTCGGCATCCACATGGATAATGCCGAGCATATGAGGTCCCAGCACCGCGCCAAACACGAGCAAAAAGACCGTCTCGGGAACGGGTTTTCCGGGAATCGCCGAGGCGATGAAGGGGCTTGCAAAGGCCACGAGTGCGATGATGGCGAGCGAAACAAATGCCATGTGATGCCTTTCTCTTGTTTGCGCTCCACTGTAGCACCCTCGCCGTCCTCAACGCGCCACGAGCTGTCGTATCATAGTGAGGTTTAAAAGTATGCGGCTCAAGGCGACCGCGAGGCTTGCCCCGCAAACCGACCGCTGCCGCATACCGCACCGTACGCCCAACCGATCAGGAAGGCAGGAACCAATGGTCTCTCGTATCTACGTGGAGAAGAAACCCGGGTTCGACGTCGAGGCTCAGCAGCTCAAGGGCGAGCTGACCGAGATTCTCGGCATCAAGGGCATCGAGGCCCTGAGGATTATCAACCGCTACGACGTCGAGGGCATCGATGAGGAGCTGTTCCGCTCCTGCGTGCCGACCGTCTTTAGCGAGCCCCAGGTCGATGTGACCTACAACGAGCTCCCCGCAAGCGACGGCGCCGTCTTTGCCGTCGAATTCCTGCCTGGCCAGTTTGACCAGCGCGCCGACTCCGCCAGCGAGTGTGTGCAGCTCATCAGCCAGGGCGAGCGCCCCGCCGTACGCTCCGCCAAGGTCTATATGATCTCGGGCGCCCTGGACGAGGCCGCCATCGAGGCCATCAAGCACTACGTGGTGAACCCCGTCGAGGCGCGCATCGCCTCGCTCGACCTGCCCGAGACGCTGCACATGGAGACCCCCGAGCCTGCGCCCGTCGAGGTGCTTGACGGCTTCCGCGAGCTCGACGAGGCCGGTCTTGCCGCCTTTATCTCCGATCGCGGTCTTGCCATGGACGAGGCGGACATCGCCTTCTGCCAGCAGTACTTCCGCGATGAAGATCGCGACCCCACCATCACCGAGATCCGCGTGATCGACACCTATTGGTCCGACCACTGCCGCCACACCACCTTCGGTACCGTCCTGGATGACGTGACGATCGACGACGCCGTGGTGCAGCAGGCCTTCGACCGCTACATGGAGATGCGCCACGAGCTCGGTCGTGACGCCAAGCCCGTCTGCCTCATGGATATGGGCACCATCGGCGCCAAGTACCTTAAGAAGACCGGTGTCATGACCGATGTCGACGAGTCCGAGGAGATCAACGCCTGCACCGTCAAGGTAAAAGTCGATGTCGACGGCGAGGACCAGGACTGGCTGTTCCTCTTTAAGAACGAGACCCACAATCACCCGACCGAGATCGAGCCCTTCGGCGGTGCCGCCACCTGCGTGGGCGGTGCCATCCGCGACCCGCTGTCGGGCCGCAGCTACGTGTACCAGGCCATGCGTGTCACCGGCGCCGGCGACCCCACCGTCCCCGTGTCCGAGACGCTCGAGGGCAAGCTGCCGCAGCGCAAGCTCGTGACCACCGCCGCCGCCGGCTACTCCAGCTACGGCAACCAGATCGGCCTTGCCACCGGCCAGGTCAACGAGCTCTATCACCCCGGCTACGTGGCCAAGCGCATGGAGGTCGGCGCCGTCGTGGGCGCTACCCCGGCAAACCACGTGCGCCGCGAGTGCCCCGCCCCCACCGACAAGATCATCCTGCTGGGCGGCCGCACCGGCCGTGACGGCATCGGCGGTGCCACCGGCTCCTCCAAGACCCAGAACACCGAGTCCATCGAGACCTCGGGCGCCGAGGTCCAGAAGGGCAACGCCCCGGTCGAGCGCAAGCTGCAGCGTCTGTTCCGCCGCGGCGACGCCTGCCGTCTGATCAAGCGCTGCAACGACTTTGGCGCCGGCGGCGTCTCGGTTGCCGTGGGCGAGCTTGCCGACGGCCTGTATGTCGACCTCGATACCGTGACCAAGAAGTACGACGGCCTGGACGGCACCGAGCTTGCCATCTCCGAGTCCCAGGAGCGTATGGCCTGCGCCGTCGCCGACGGTGACGTCGAGGAGTTCATGGGCTACGCCGCCGAGGAGAACCTGGAGGCGACCGTAATCGCCGAGGTTACCGCCGAGCCGCGCATGCGCATGGCCTGGAACGGCGTCGCCATCGTCGACCTGTCCCGCGAGTTCCTCAATTCCAACGGTGCGCCCAAGCACCAGGTCGCCCACGTCTGCGCCCGTAGCGTGTGGCAGCCCAGCTGGGCCGGCACCACGCTCGCCGAGCGCATGACCTCGCTCGTCACCGACCTCAACGTCGCTTCCAACAAGGGCCTTTCCGAGCGCTTCGACTCCACCATCGGCGCCGCGACCGTGCTCATGCCCTTTGGCGGCAAGACGCAGCTCACCCCAAGCTCGGCCATGGTCGCCAAGTTCCCCGTGGACGGCGAGACCACCACGGCGAGTGCCATGGCATGGGGCTTCAACCCCTATCTGATGGAGGCCGACCAGTTTGCGGGCGCCTACCTGTCCGTGGTCGAGTCCATCGCCAAGCTCGTTGCCGCCGGCTTTGAGCACAAGCGCGCCTACCTCTCCTTCCAGGAGTACTTCGAGCGCCTGCGCACCGAGGCCGAGCGCTGGGGCAAGCCCACGGCTGCCGTCCTGGGTGCCCTCATGGCCCAGGTCGACCTGGGTGCCGGCGCCATCGGCGGCAAGGACTCCATGAGCGGTTCGTTTGAGGACGAGGCCGGCGAGCTCAACGTTCCGCCGACCCTGATCAGCTTCGCCGTCGCCGTGGGCCGCGCAGCCCGTGCCACCTCGCCCGAGTTCAAGGGCCTCACGCACCGCGTCGTCCGCATCGCCCCCGCCGCCTACGGCGAGGACTACCGTCCCGACGCCCAGCAGCTGCTCGCCGCGTTTGACGCCGTCGAGGCGCTCACCGCCACCGGCGACGCTCTGGCCGTCTCCACGCCCGGCTACGGTTGCGGCGCCGAGAGCCTCTTTAAGATGTGCGTCGGCAACCAGATCGGTATCGAGCTTGCCGAGGACGTGGACGTGGAGAGCCTCTTCACCCCGCTCTACGGCAGCTTTATCGTCGAGCTCGCCGATGACACCGAGCTGCCCGAGGTCGCCGACGGCGTTGTCGTCGAGCCCCTGGGTACCACCGTCGAGGGCTATGTCATCGACACCGGCTCCGAGGTCATCGAGCTCGCCGAGCTCCAGGAGGCCTGGGAGAACGGCATCGAGGGCGTCTTCGCCTACCGCAGCGTCGGCGAGACCCCCGAGGTCGAGACCATCGACTTCCGCGCCAAGGATATCCACGTGTACGGCGGCGCCAAGATCGCCCGTCCGCGCGTGATCATCCCCGTGTTCCCTGGCAACAACTGCGAGTACGACAGTGCCCGCGCCTTCCGTGCCGCCGGTGCCGAGGCCGACACCTTCGTGATCAACAACCTCACGCCCGAGGCCGTCGCCGAGAGCACCCACGAGCTTGCCCGTCGCATCCGTGCAAGTCAGATCGTCATGATCCCCGGCGGCTTCTCGGGCGGCGACGAGCCCGACGGCTCCGCCAAGTTCATCACGGCGTTCTTCCGCGCCCCCGAGGTCACCGAGGCAGTTCGCGACCTGCTCAAGGCCCGCGACGGCCTGATGCTGGGCATCTGCAACGGCTTCCAGGCCCTGGTCAAGCTCGGCCTGGTGCCCTACGGTGACATCGTCGACGCCACGCCCGACGCGCCCACGCTGACGTTCAACACCATCGGTCGCCATCAGAGCCGCCTGGTGCGCACCCGCATCTCGTCCAACCTGTCCCCGTGGCTGTCGCAGTGCAGCCTGGACGACCCCTACACCGTCGCCATCAGCCACGGCGAGGGCCGCTTTGTCGCCAACGACGAGGTGCTCGCCCAGCTGATCGCCAACGGCCAGGTCGCCACGCAGTACGTGGGCGAGGACGGCAAGCCCAGCATGGACCTTTCCGTCAACCCCAACGGCTCTGTACTCGCCATCGAGGGCATCACGAGCCCCGACGGCCGCGTCCTGGGCAAGATGGGCCATGCCGAGCGTCGCGGCGACAACCTGTACCGCAACGTTCCCGAGCATGTCCCCGGCGACAAGTTCATGCCGATCTTTGAGAGCGGCGTAGCCTACTTCGCCTAAACCTTTCCCATCGGGTACAATCCCCTCGGGTAACAACACCCGCCACCGGCACACCCGGTGGCGGGTTCTTTTTTGCTTCGCGCATGCAGGAAGGACATCATGGAAAGCCGCAAGCCGTATCTCGCCACCCTGCCCGGACTCATCCTGAGCTGTCTTGTTTGCTGTGCACTCTGGGGATCGGCCTTTCCCTGCATCAAGATCGGCTACGCACTCTTTGGTATCCCGGCGCACGATAGCGCCTCGCAGCTGCTCTTTGCGGGCTTGCGCTTCACGCTTGCCGGCGCCCTGGTTATCGTTGGGATGAGTGCGGCCCAACGCCGCCCCCTCATTCCGCAGGCTCGCGACATCAAGCCCATCTTTGTCTTGTCGCTCTTCCAGACTATCGGGCAGTACTTCTTTTTCTATCTGGGCCTCTCGCGCGCCAGCGCCATGTCGAGCTCCATCATCGAGGCCAGCGCCAACTTCCTCGCAATCCTCTTTGCCGCCCTGGCATTTCACACCGAGAAGCTCAATACGGCCAAGGTGCTTGGCTGTGCGCTGGGCTTTGCCGGCGTCGCGCTCGTCAACCTCTCGGGCGCAGATGGCACCTTTGGCTTCAGGCTCGATGGCGAGAGCTTTATCCTAGCCTCCACTGTCGCGGGTGCTCTTTCGACCTGCCTGATCGGCATCTTCTCGCGCAAGCACGACGGCGTCTTGCTTGCCGGGTGGCAGTTCTTGGTCGGCGGCCTGGTCCTCACCGCCATCGGCTTTTTGATGGGTGGCGCGCTCTCCCCCACGGCGATTGTCCCCGCCATCGTGCTCATCATCTACATGGCGCTTATCTCCGCGGTCGCCTACTCGCTGTGGTCGCGCCTGCTTGCCGTCAACCCCGTCAGCCGCGTCTCGGTCTTTGGGTTTATGAACCCGGTCTTTGGCGTACTGCTGAGCGCACTGCTGCTTGGCGAGGGCGCCGGCACGAGCCCCGTTACCGTCATCGTTGCCCTGCTCTTGGTCTGCAGCGGCATCATCATCGTCAACAAACCCAAAAAAGCCTAGCGAACTGCCCTTATTTAGCAGAGAGATTCACATACTTTAGTTTAATGGAGTACATCGGTGAGCTGAAGGCCACCACGCACGCAAGCGTGCGCCCCTTTTTCTAGCGTATCTGGACGCCGGCTTTCTTTTTCTCGGCCTTGACGCGGTAGAGCTCCGCATCGGCAGCGCGAAGCAAGTCTTGCCAGGTATCGACACCGTCACCGACCCGTGCGTAGCCGATGGACATCCGCAACAGATACGGCACGTCGGCACGTGCGAGCTCATCGTTGATTGCCGCACACAGGCTTATGATGTCCTGCTCCGCCGTCGCCTTTTGGAGCACCACGAACTCATCGCCGCCATAACGTGCGATAAAGCCGCCAGACGCCGAGCAGACTTCTTTGAGCGCAGCGGATATGACCCAAAGGGCATGGTCGCCCTCCACATGCCCATAGCGATCGTTAATCTGCTTAAAGCCGTCGGCGTCCATCATAAGCAGATATACATCTTCGGCCTGATCCACATTTGAGAAGAGCGACAGCATATAGGTCTCAAAACGGTTGCGATTGTTAAGTCCAGTCAACGGGTCGGTCGAGATGAGCTGCTCCTGGTAGATGATGTAAAGCAGCAACATGCTAATCATTATGCCGACACAAAGGCCGGGCACCGAGTATACGACCTGAAAGGTACCGCCCACCAGGGCCGGAATGGCGAAAAATGCCAAGGTTCGATAGATGGCCTTCGTCTGCAGGCTCTCGACCCTGCGAGATTGCACAAACGCATGCAGGGACGTATGTATAACGTAACAGTAGCTGACGATGGGCTGGATCATATAGGCAAAGCCGCGACGATACACGCCCTGCGAATCGATATAGAACAGGGCGTGCGTCCAGTAACTGGTAAACGCCAGCACGACCACCAGAGCCGTAGGCAACGCTACAAGCACCACCCTATAGCGCGAGGTCAAAAGGCGAGAACCCTGCACCGTCTCGGAATAGATAAACCAAATGAGACACGCGATAGCAAAGAGCGAAAACGAAACCGCGTTGGAAATCCAGTTGGCAGCAATGCCCAACGTGCCGTCCACACCGTCCGAAAGCGTCCAGATCATATCGAATAATATGTACGCGGCAGAGGTGTAGCCAAGCATGCTAAACAATAGCTGCTGGGTGCTCGAGAACAAGGAGCGACGACTTCGCACGGCAAGCCCGATAAGAACAATCATGCATAGCACGAATATCTCAATCTTGAGTGCCTTAACCACTAGCGCCATCCCTTCAATACCCAAGTGGTCAGAATCGCCCAATTCGAATCAGGGCAATAAACACCCCTTTACTCCGCAGGGGTAAAGGGGATAATAGCAGAGCGCCCGAACATCACTGCAAAACAGTTTCTGTTCGGGCGCCCATACGGCGCGAATTGCACACGCCGGCATCATTGATGGGTATCGATTGCTACTCGCCATCGATGTCAGTCGCGACGGCCTCCTCGATGGCCTCGACACCGACAGGCGACAGATCCTCCTTGCCTTGGCAGAACTTCTTGTCGACCCAGCCAGTCAGAATCGGAGCCATGATCGCCGTGATGATAACGGCGGTGGCGATCTGAGCGTACGCGGTGGGCGCAAGCTCGGCGTAACGCGGTGCGACCTCGGCGAGGGCAACCGGTGTGGTCATAGCCGTGCCGGCAATGGTGGAGCAAGCCACAGCGGCCTTGCCATTGCCGCCGCACAGACGCTCGAACGCAAAGGTGATGGGACCGACGACAAACAGCGTGACAAGGCCCAGCAAGATGCCGGAAATACCGCCGGTGATAAAGCTCGACAGGCTCATGGACGCACCGAGCTGAAATCCGATGACGGCAATCGCGGGATTGGCACCGGAAACCAGCAGGTTCTTGATAAACGGGAACAGGTTGCCCAGAACCATGCCAATAACGAGTGGCAAGATGGAGCCGATAATGGTGCCAATGGGAATGTTGGCGAGGCCGGAAACACCGAGGATGATCATCGTGACGGCGGGGCCAGCCGTAAAGAACAGGATACCGACGGCGCCCTGCTCGGACTCATCGCCGAACTCGCCCATGATGCCCGTATAGAGCGCCATGTTGCAAAACGTGATGCCGCCGATGATAGACACGGAGCTCAGACCCAGGAAGTTGTCGTTAAAGAAATATGCCACGCCCAGGCCGAGAGCCGCTGCGACGACCAGCTTGGGGATCAGCACGACGATACCGGTCTTGATGGCACCCGGCGTGGACTTAAAGCTGATGCCGGCGCCCACAAACAGCAGGATCGCGGCGACGATGGTATTGGAGCCACCGCGGCAGGCAGCCGTAAAGAAGCCGCCGATCTCAAAAACCTGCGGGCAGAAGGTGTTGAGCAAAAGACCGACGATCATCGGATAGATCATGATGTCGCCCGGGATGCGCGGGACCTTGAATTTCTTTTGCTCGTTGGCGGTTGCTTCCTGTGCCATGAAACCCCCATTTCCGCTGACGGGGTACAAAAGCCCACGTCACGCTTTGCTACAGTAAAGTTTGACCATGGTACCAGAAGAAATAGACCAGCTCGGTGAAAAATCCGACGAGTTGGGATGGGACGAGATTCGGCGCCCGCGACGCCACCCCTATATAAGGCTCAAGACAATATAGAGTACGATGCCCGAGACGCAGCACCACAGCATCGATTTTGTCTTGACCGCCACGACCACGACGCCGGCGGCCGCAATCCAGGGAACCAAGGCAGGCCAGAGTCCCGCGTCGAACGCGCCGGGGCTCACCAAGTCGTTGGCGACCAGCGCGGCAAAGGCGGCGGGCGGGATATAGCCCAGGGCCTCGGTAATGCGGGGCGACAGGGTCCGCCCGCGCAAGGCGAACGCCGGCGCGATGCGAAAGAACGCGATAGCAGCCCACGACGACAGCCACAGAACCAAGAACTCGTTAACGGGCATCGCGGGCACCTCTTCCGTCAAATACAGCATCGCACGCCAACGCAATGGCCATGCCGGCCACGACGCTTGCCGGCACGGCAATATTCGTGAGGCCCAAGAACTTGCATACGGCGACGGACACCGCGCCCGAAACCGCCGCGACAACGTTGCCGCGCGACAGCCGCTGCGAAAAGAGCAGGCAGATAAAGAGCGAGGTGCAGACAAAGGCTGCAATGGCGGTGGGAACATCGACAACGGCGCCGACGATGGCGCCCATCGTACACGAAGCGCCCCATGTCGCGATGAGAATCACGTTGAGCACAAAGGACTCGCGCGGGCCCCAATCCTCCCCTTCAACCAACTTGGCAAGCGAGATGCCATATGCCTCCTCGGTAAGTGTCGCGGCAACAGCCAGCGTCTGACGCTTCGAGGCACCCGTCAGATGCGGCGCGATCGATGCCGAGTAAAGCGCAAAGCGCGAGGAGATGGCAGCAACGCTCGCGACGATCGATGCTGCAGGCACGCCCGCCAGCCACAGGTTGCAGATCATAAACTGGCCGCTGCCCGTCACAAACGTGCTGCTCAGGGCAAAGACCATCCAGGGTTCCATTCCCGTCTGCCCCATGATCATTCCGCACGGCGCGCCTATTGCAACATAGGTAAGCATCACCGGCCAGACGGTTTTAAAGATCCTAAGGACCATGCCACTCCCATTCTGGTAAGTCGTCTGCAGCGCACCTCGCAACGCAGCAGAAATATCAACCGGTGGCAATAAAGTTCGCCTACAATTGCCACCGGATCGAAAGACACAACTTTTTAGGAAGTCATTATGACAGCTATCGATCGAGACCGGGCGCGCGCAGCCTTCAAAAGCTACACCGATGCCTACGACGCCACCAACCCACGCATCGCGCTCAAAATCGAGCATACGTACCACGTGGCCGAGGCATGCGATGCCGTAGCGCGCGAGCAGGGCTGGTCGTCAGATGATATTGACTTGGCATGGCTTTGCGGCCTGCTGCACGATATAGGCCGCTTTGAGCAGCTGCGACGCTGGGACACCTTTAAGGACGCCGAGAGCATGGGCCATGCAGCGCTGGGCATCGAGGTCCTCTTTGGCGAGAATCCCGCCGATGCACCCGCCGTGACGAGCGTCCGCGACTTTATCGATGACCCGGCAGAAGATGAGCTCATCCGAGCGAGCATTGCCTATCACAGCGATTTCCGTCTACCCGCGCAGCTCGACGAGCGCACGCGGCGCTTCTGCGATATCGTGCGCGATGGCGACAAGATCGACATTATGCGCACCATCGCCGACAGCACCGTCGACACCATCCTCAAGGTGGATGAGGACACGTTTCTCGCCAGCCACTTCTCGACACCGGCGCTTACCGCCTTTGACGAGCATCGCTGCGTCGCGCGTGACGAGCGCAACGAGCCGGCGGACTACCTGGTGGGGCTCATCTGCTTTATGTTTGAGCTCGTCCATCCGGCAAGCCGTGCACTGGCGCGCGAGCAAGGCGATATCTATCGCCTGCTCGACGCGCCCTTTGGCATTACGCGGCCCTTTACCGACCCCGCCGCGCAGGCAACCTGGAGCCGCCTTAAGGACGAGCTGCGCCGCTGGCTGGCAAGCGCTTAGCACTCGAGCTGAGCCAGCAGTTCCTCAACGATCTCAACGGCATCGCCGACGACCTTGTACCGGGCGGCACCGAAGATGGGGGCATCCGGGTCCTCATTGATGGCGACAATGCACTCCGCCCCACCGATGCCAGCGAGATGCTGGATAGCGCCCGAGACACCGATGCTCACGAGGAGCTTGGGCGAGACCGATACACCCGTCTGGCCAATTTGGTGGCGATACTCCAGCCAGCCGGCCTCCACCACGGGGCGCGTGCAGCCAAGCTCGGCACCCAGAGCCTCGGCAAGCTTTCGCATCAGCGGTAGGTTTTTCTTGGAGCCGATGCCGCGGCCCACCACGACTAGACGCTCGGCATCGGCAATTGAGGCCTGCTGTCCCCACTCCTCGGCGGGAATCGAGATCTCGACACGGGCCTTAACGTCATCCGCTAGCACTACCTGGGCAATCGTGCCGGAGCGGCTATAGTCAAACTCGGGCGCCTTAAAGATGCCGGGGCGCACCGTTGCCATCTGAGGACGGTGGTTGGGGCAGATAATGGTGGCCATCAGGTTGCCGCCAAACGCCGGGCGCGTCTGCTGCAGCAGACCCGTCTCCGTATCCATCGAAAGCACCGTGCAATCGGCCGTAAGGCCCGTCTGCAAGCGCACGGCCACACTGGGCGCCAGCTCGCGACCAAAGGCGGTCGCGCCGTACAGAATGGCCTCGGGCTTGCGCTCGGCTACCAAATCGCAGATCAAGCGGGCGTAGACCTCCGCGTCGTTCTGACGCAGGCGCTCGTCACGACAGACCAGAACTTCGTCCGCACCGGCGCAAATCAGATGCTCCAGGTCCCCGAGTGAGCCCTCGGGGCTCATGCCGACCAGTGCCACCAGACGGCAGCCGCGGGCATCGGCAAGCTCGCGCCCCTTGCCCATGAGCTCGAAGGCCACGGATGCAACGGCATCGTGCTCGTCAGTCTGCACGAAGATCCAGATGTCTCGATATGCGTCAAGGTCTGCCGCGCCGGCGGCCCCGTCGCGCTCAATCGAGATGGCGTTGACGGGGCAGGCGTCGACGCACCCACCGCACAGGATACAGCCGTCGGTTACGCGGGCACAGCGATTGGGGCGCTCACCCTCCACCACAATGCCGCCCGAGGCGCAGGCGCGAACGCAGCGACCGCAGCCGATACAGGCTTCGCTATCGATAATCAGCCCGCTCATCTATGCCATCCCCTCGATAATCTTGGCAAGTTTTACCGCCTGCTCGGACGCCGTTCCCTCGACGGCCTCGCACGTTTGGTCACGGTCGGGCACAAACGAGCGCACGACTTGCGTCGGTGATCCGGCAAGGCCGCAACGCGAGGGGTCGGCGTTTACGTCGGCAGCGCTGGCCACGCGCACGTCTGCATCCTCGGCCGCGCGAATACCGGCAATACTCGGCATGCGCAGCTGGCCAATCTCCTTGGCAGTCGTCATCGCATACGGCATCTCCAGGTACACCGTCTCCTCGCCGGCATCGCAGCCGTGAACGAGCGCCAGCGAGCCACACGTCGTAAATCCCGCGCTCTGCACACAGCTCACGTCGGTCACGCAGGGGACCCCAAAGGCGCCGGCCAGCTCGGGGCCGATCTGGGCCGTATCGCCGTCCACCGCCATCTTGCCGCAGATGAGCAGGTCAAAGTCCTCATCGAGTGCCTCGATGCCGCATTTGAGGGCATAGGTGGTGGCTAGGGTATCGGCGCCCGCAAAGGCGCGATCGGTCAGCAGCAGCGCGTCGTCGGCACCGCGGGCGATGCAGTCGCGCAGCAGCGATTCGGTCGCGGGGATGCCCATCGACACCACCGTCACACGCACGTCCATGCCAAAGCCGATAAAGTCGTCCTTCAGCGCTAGCGCACATTCGAGGGCACTTGCATCGAAGGGATTAATGACCGCCTGCTTGCCATCACGCACGATAGTATTGGTCTTGGGGTCCATCTTGACCTCGGTGCTTCCGGGCACCGCCTTGACGCACACCACCATATGGAAATCACTCATCTTCACGCGCCCCCTTTCTGGACGAGTTCATCCAAGAGCTTCTCCGTAAACAGGTTGCCGCGACCCAACTGGCCGGCAGGATCGAGCTGGAGTTTGAGGCGCGCCGACTCGACCATGGCCTCGTGGCCGTACATCGTCTCCAAGAAGCCCTCCTTGATCTTGCCGACGCCGTGTTCGGCAGAAACGGCACCGCCCATGGCCGTGACCTCGGAAGCCCACTGGGCAAAGAGCTCTCCACCACGACGGTAGTCTTGCGCATCGCGCGGCAGGATGTTCACATGCAGATGGTTGTTCCCGATGTGTCCCCAGGCAGCAGACTCAAGCCCGCTTTCGGCCAGCGTGCGGCGATAGAGGGCCATGACATCGGCAAGGCGTGCATTGGGCACCGACATATCCGATCCCAGCTTGGTAATGGTGGGGTCGGTGCGGCGACGCTCGTCAATGAGCATGTTGACGCTCTCGGGCACCGCGCGGCGGAAGAACCGCTGGCACTCGCGATCGACTTCGGTGCGGGCGACCCATGTCGCATCGTCGCGGCCGCCCGCAAACTCCAGCACCCATCCAAGGTGGTACAGCTCCTCGGTCGCCTGCGCCTCGTCATCGCAGTCGAGCTCCACGTAGACACAGACCTTTGCCTCGTCGTCGAGCGCCGGCAGCGAGGCAAACGCTGTCGACTGCTCGCGCTGGCGACGCAGGATATCCAGGGCGCCAGCATCGAAATACTCAATAGCGGCGGCATGGGACAGCACGGGACGCACGGAATCGGTAAAGGACACGGCCTTGTCTTCGCTATCGAAAAAGCAACTCACACCCCATACGACCGAAGGTGCCGCCTGCAGGGCGATCTCGAGCTCGGTAATGACGCCGAGCGTGCCGCACGCACCGATAAAAAGATCGATGGCGTCCATATCGTCCGCAACAAAATACCCCGAGGCATTTTTGGTCTTGGGCATGGTGTAGTCAGGAAGATCAAGCTCGAATGTATGACCCTCTGCCGTCACGAGCGACAGGTGGCGGCCCTGGGCAAAAGCCTCGCCGCGCTGAAGCTCAAGCAAATCGCCATCAGCCAGCGCGACGTGGAGTCCCGTGATATGCGGGCGCATGGGGCCGTAAGCGTAGCTGCGGGCGCCGGAGGCGTTGCATGCCGCCATGCCACCCAGACAGGCAGATGCCTCGGTGGGATCGGTGGGAAAGAACTGCTCGGGGGACTCTTGGAACTCCTCGTAGGCCTCAAGCGATGCCTGGTCCCAACCAGCGGTCGGCAGTACCTTCTTGCTCAGCTGCTTACGCAGCTCCGAGAGCACAACGCCCGGCTCCACGCGCAGCAGAAATTGGCCTTGTTCATCGCGGCGAAGGCCCAAGTAGCGATTCATACGGGAAGTATTGAGGATATGCCCACCGTGGGGCACGGCACCGGCGGCAAGGCCGGTTCGGGCGCCCTGAACCGTTACCGGGACACGCTCGGCATGGAGCGTTTCCAAAATGGCACGGACCTCGTCTTCCGTTGTCGGAAACGAGATGCTCGATGCTTCGCCCGATGCACGAGATTCATCGCGGCCATACTCTTCGAACTCATCGGTGAAGGGTTTAATGGTTGCAGACACGCGAACTCCCCCTTTAGCTAACTACAGTGTTTGCAGGGAGATGTTACCGCATCGTTTCGTCGACGTGTTCGAGACCGTCTCCATAATTGGCGATTTTTACGTTTGTGCAATTCGGCGAACGGCAAGGCTTCCTCGGCAGACGATGCTTTTGACACATATCGCCCCGCCGTCGCCGACCGCTCGATTGTCGCTCGAAAAAAGTTGAAGTAATTTTTCCACCTTTTACCTGCGGAGATGTCAATCCGTCAAGCATTTGGTCAGAAATTGGTCAAGTAGCGGCTGATACGGTCGGCGTCGACAGCCAAAACCGATAGAAGTTTTGGCCCCAGAAGCAGGGAGGTTCCCATGGCATATTACTGGCCCCAGTACGGCGTCGCCATCGAGGTCGACGACGATCCCTATCTCCTGCCTTTCGACGAAGAGGCGTTCCCCGATACGGCGGTCTACCACGTCACCACCGATGTTATCTGCGACCCCGAGTCGTTCTCGGCGCTCGCCCACCACATCGCGCGTATCCACGACATCGAGCTCCCTCACGACTTTGACGAGCTCATCTACTCGCGCCGCCTGATGCTTCACATGCTCTTTGGAGCGGACCCGTCCACGTTCGCACGTGTCTACACCACCAAGGACGCCGCATGAGTGCGAAGAAGCCGCCCCGCCTCGCAGGACTGGGGCGTCGCAAGAAACTCGTCGTTGTCTGCCTGGCTATCGCCTGCGCCCTCATCGCCGTAGGGCTATACGCCTGGCAGTCGCAGCCCGTGCCCGAAGCGGGCGCCTCAGTCACGACGGCAGAGGGTAAATCGCGACAAGAAATCCAAGATGAGCTCGATGCCATCGTCCGCGACAACATGATGACGATTTCGGTCGCGCCGGTCGCTCAGCTACAGGAGGACGGCAAGCTGCGCGTCAACGTGCAAAACGTCCAAGACAATAAATTTCCCCAGCGATTCCGCGTCATCCAAAACGACGAGACCATGTACGAATCCGGTGTGGTCGAGACCGGCAAGACAATCGAGACGTGCCCCGCCGGCGACATCAAAGAAGGAGAGGCATACATCGAGATCCAGGCACTCGATGCCAAGACCCTCGACAGCCACGGCAATCCGACACGTGTCAAGGTACGGGTTGAGCAAGCCGAGAACTAGCTTTTTCGGCCGACGCGACACCGCACGCAATTCACCAGCATTCGTCCAATCATCGCGGGGACGGCCCGCGGCGAATAGAAAGGAACGACCATGGACATCACCAGGAACATGAACGGAGCCAGAGCGCTCGTCGTGGGCGCAGGGCTCGCGCTCGCGCTCGCAATGGGCGCCGCCCCGACGCCAGCTCTGGCAGCCGGGCGCGTTGGAACCACGAAAGTAATGGTCAGGACCGAGATCGACAACGTAGAGTTCAAAGTTCCGACGGTTATTCCCTTCGTCGCCAAGGCCGACGGCACGCTTCAGGGCCCCTCAGAAGACGCGACCACCATCGACAATCATTCGGCCTACGGCATCCATGTCACCAACATGAAGATCGACGCCATGAACACCTGGACCATTGCCGCCGACGCCAAGGCCGGAACCGCGCAGAATTCCATCGACTTTAAGGTCGGCCCCGACGGCGCACTCCAGAACGCCAGCGCCGCAATGCAGGAGACGGGCCTCGATCTTTCCAAGAATGCAGCCTTCGACATGGGCTACCAGGGCATTGCCGGCGGCACGGACAAAATTAAGCTCAAGACAAGCGGAAACGTCGCCCGCGTCACGCGCGACATCTTCCGCGTAACCGGCGAAGGCGATCAGGTTGCAACGATCACCTGGACGGTCGAGCCCGGTGCGCACACGGCATAAGGCCGTCGCCCTGGCCGCCGTCAGTATCCTAGCGTTTGGGCCAGCCATGGCCTTTGCCCAGCAAGAACAGGCGCAGGCCGCCACGCAAGTGACGGTCGACCTCTCGGAGCTCGACCGCGGCAACTGCAAGGAACCGTTGGCACAGACAGACGACAGACGATGGCTCTTGGCAGCAGGCGCCACGGCAGCAGGTGCGGGAACCGCCGGCCTCGGTCTGCACATCAAACGCAGCCAGAAACGAAACACGGACAGGCCGCACTAAATTAGCTAAGGAGACCCCATGGCATCGAAGAACCTTTTGCCCGTCGTCGCACTCTGCGGCGCGCTCGCAACCGGAACGCCTGTCGCCGCTTGGGCGACTCCCGTCATGGCAGACTCCTTACCAGCAGCCCTAAGCTCCGCACCAAATCCGTCGAGCGCCATTGCGTGCAAGCGTTTTTCGTTCGCACAGGCCGCAATCTCAACCTCGGGATGCCTTCGTCGTAATACGGACGGCTCGATAGTCGTGGATATCAATCGTTCGAACAAGGCAAACGGCTCCCAGGCGGGGTGCGCCGTCTGCACATGGCGCTCGATTGTGCTCGATGCAGATGGCGATCCGTGCGATTTGGGGTTGCGCATCGATATCGCTTCGGTCGATGACTCGGCGAACGGAGCGAAGGTCGCCTTCGACGGTGCGTTTTTCGAGAAAGGAGGCGGTATATGTCTGGGCTGCGCCGCCGCGAATGCAGACGATGTGCAGCCCACCCTCTCATTCACGGCATCGCTGCGGCTGACCAAGGCGGGCACCGATGCCATCGCGGCGGGAGAAGCATCCCTGCTGTTCTACGCCGCCAGTACCGAAGACACAGACATTCATTTCGAGAAGCCGGCCGGATCGCTCAGCCTTACGCGCGGGACGGAGGCAGGCCCTATTGCGATCGATACCCACACGCTAGGCAGGCAACGCATTCTTGCCGACCCGGCGCTTCTCGAGATGGAGTGGAACGGATCCGGAGCCATCGGGATTGTCCCCTCCGCGCTTGACGCCAAGACGCTCCCCTCAAACGACGAACCCATCAACGCAACCATACAAGAAGAGAGCACGGACAAAGAAGCAGGTGCGGGCGACACGCCGTCGCCGACAAACAGCGTCCCAGCTTCTTTCGAAGCACCGAATGAGCCCGCTACCGGTCCAAACGATCCCGAGCTCGCGGACAGTCTGGGACTTGCTGATCCTCAGGAGATCGATGAAGGTAACTGCTGCGTGCTTGCCGCCCTCGACCACACAGAGGTCATCGATGCTGCAAACATCGAAGTTGCCGCCGCCAATCAGCCCGTCCGCAAGTCGGCCATCATCGCATTTCCCGAATCCATCGAAGTCGTCTTTTTGCCATCGGGCGAGGTCGTGGCCCCAACACTGCTCACCTTGTTGGGCGCCAAGAATACTCGAAACGAAATTAAAAAGGTCACGGTTGTCGACCCTGCAACCACCGCTAAACTGCGTCTATACGCCGTTGCCCCAGACGGAGGCAAGACCTTGGAATTCGATGGCGACACACTTCTAGCCTGGCGACGTCTGGACATTATGCAAGACGTCTCGTATCAGATCGAACTCGAAGGGTTTGATCGTGCCCGCGATGCCAATATCATCGCCGCGGCTATTGAATCCCCGCAGCGGCTTATGACACTGCGCTTTGACTACTACCCCTATGTCCCGACAACCACCTGAGGCTTAAATGCTGCGCATCATTCCTAATACCACTTATATAACGTATTAGATGAGTCGCGATGTGCCTCGCATTTCGTTCTGCTACGATTGCCACGTTGGCATCAATACAGGAGGGCTCATGCCGGGCTTGGGAACAATCATCAACGTTGCGCTTTTAGTTGCGGGCGGTCTTTTGGGATTAGCGGGCGGCCGCTTCATTACACCGCGCATCCAAGACACGCTCATGAAAGCATCGGGGCTGTGCGTCCTGTTTATCGGCCTGGGCGGCACCATGCAAAAGATGCTCATCATCGATGGAAAGGCGCTAGCGACCACCGGTACCACCATGCTCATCGTCTCATTTGCGCTCGGTTCGCTCATCGGCGAGGCCATCAACTTGGAGGCCGCCATCGAGAACCTTGGCGAATGGCTCAAGCGCAAGACTGGCAGTGAGGGCGATAACGAGTTCACCAACGCTTTTGTCTCGACTTCACTCACCGTGTGCATCGGCGCCATGGCCATTGTGGGATCGATCCAGGACGGCCTGCTCGGCGACTGGTCAACGCTTGCCCTCAAGGGCGCACTGGACTGCATCATCGTCTGCACCATGACGGCCTCGCTTGGCCGCGGCTGCATCTTCTCCGCCCTGCCCGTCGCCGTGTTCCAGGGGACGATCACGTTGTTTGCCGGCGCGCTCTCCCCCATCATGACCACAGCAGCCCTCAACAGCCTTTCGCTCGTAGGCTCCATGCTCATCTTCTGCGTCGGCGTCAACCTCATCCGTCCTCAGACCTTCCGCACGGCCAATATGCTTCCCTCCGTCGTCATCGCCGTCATATACGCCCTCCTGTTCTAAATCTAGCAACGCAGCGGTATCTCGAACATCTGTTTGATGCTGTGCTATGATATGAGGTCACCGTAGCTGCGTTCGAGAGGAGGAGCGGTGGCCGACCAGGACATCAAGATGCTCATCGAGCGCATTATGGCCGAGGCCCGGACCCATCAGTCCGCCCGCTTCTCAAACGAAACCTACGCAGACGAGCCGATTCTCAAAACCGGCCGACAGATGCAGAATTTCCTCCCCGACCAGTACCGTAAAATGCGCGAGATATCGCGCTGGCAGGATGACCCCAAGGGCGGTGCGGGCCGCTGGCTTTCGGAAGCCGAGCTTTTTTACCGCCAGGGCCTGCTGATGGCCGACTTTGAGGACGACTGTCCCTACAACGGCACCTTTAAGTCGTACTTTCCCACCTACAACGCCATGAGCGACCGGCAACTGCGCGGCTACTTTACCTGGCGTGCCCAAGTGCGCCGCGGAACCGTCGAGGAAACGTCTACGTCCTTTGCCTTTCTGTATCTCTATGAGCTGATCTGCGGCATTGGCGTAGATAATCCACTCGATGGTTTTAACAAGATCAAGGCTTTTTGGGATGTCTATCGCGCCTTCGAGCCCGGCATCGACCGGTTTGCGCGCGTGTGGCTGCAAGATTACGCCGTGTTCCACGGGCTCGACCCCAAGCTGCTTCGCGACTCTAAAACCGTCATGTTCGATAACGCCCTTATCGAACTGCGGCGCGCGGCACGAGACCTTGTACCGGCACCGTCCGGCCAGACCCCTAAGCGTCGCAAAACCTCCGAGCCCACGCTCCCCCTTCCGCCCGATGAGGTGCGCGAGGAGCGACTCATGGCCGCCATCAACGCCCTCTCCACGTACAACCTAAGTAGCTCGCGGCTCGACCGCAGCCACCACCGTGATCTGCGCCACGTGGCGTGCGCCGTGTATGTCCGCATGGCGCGCTACTATGACACGCACCGAAAGACCGGCATCGTGGCAAGTTTATTTGGGGAGGAGACGGCCATGCCCTACACCATGTTTGCCTCGGCCGTATTCTTTGCGCCCGAGCGCCACGAGGACTGCGAATACCGTCTGGACCCCATCCATATCTACCGTTGCCAAAACGGTTTTTGGGAATGCATGCGGATTCACGGTAGCAGGCAAAAGAGCAGCAAGCTCGGTGAAATGATGCGCGCCTGCGACCAACGCCTGCGCCTGGCGCTGGACCCCGCCCATCCCCTTAAGGAAGAAAAGGTCCCCAAATATCTGGCCAAGATTATCGATGACGAGATTGTGGCATGGCTTTCGTGGGACGCCGCACACCAGCCCGTCAAGATCGATATCGATTTGAGCCAGCTGGGGCACATTCGGAGCGCTGCCGCACAAACGCGCGAAGCGCTTTTGATCGACGAGGAACGCGAGGACGGCACGCTTGCGGATGCCGAGGTGACAGTTGCCGAACGACGGGAAGCCAAGCCCGTGGCCGGCACGATCGCCGAACCAGTCGCGACGACCATGCAGCAGGACGAGGCTAGCGAGCCGACCATCTCCACCGAGCAGTTTGGCGTCGTGGCCCCGCTCCTCGCACCAGCACCCACGTCCGCTGACACCGCGTCCGCACTCGATCCCGCCGCAGACGCCTATCTTCGAGCACTACTCGAGCAAAACGCAGCGCAGACGGCATCGGCGGTGGCGCAGTCGGGCAAGAGTGAGGACATGCTTGTCGATACCATCAACGAGGCGCTCTTTGACCTGGTGGGAGACACCGTTATCGAATTCGGCGCGGCAGGGCCGCAGATTATCGAGGACTACGAAGCAGACGTGAGAGGATACCTAGACCATGAGTGATACCGCATCCGCAGCACCCCGCGTGCCCAAGCGCGTCGCTGCCGTCATTCTCAACTCGCTCAAGGGCGGCGTGGTCCCGCGCATCGGCCTTCCTTACATCACCGTAGGGCGCGAGGTCGAGATCCGCGCCCTGCTCACCGATTTAAGTCTCATCGCCGATGGCGGCGCGAGCTTCCGCTTTTTAGTCGGTCGCTACGGCGCCGGTAAGAGCTTTTTGCTCCAGACCATCCGCACGCACGCCATGGGCGAGGGATTCGTCGTCGCCGATGCCGACTTGTCGCCCGAGCGACGCCTGCAGGGCGGTCAGGGGCAGGGCCTTGCCACCTACCGCGAGCTCATCCGCAATATATCGACCAAGACGCGCCCCGAGGGCGGTGCGCTCAACCTTATTCTGGATCGCTGGGTCGCCTCGTGTGCCAACGTCGACGAGTCGGTCGTCAATGCCCAACTGACCCCGCTCGAGGAGATGGTCCACGGCTTCGACTTCACCCGCATGCTTCGCCGCTATCGCACGGCCGTATCCGAGGGCGACGAAGAGGCCATGAGCCGCGTGACCAAATGGATCCGCGGCGAATACCGCACCAAGAGCGAGGCTCGCGCCGAACTGGGGTCCTCAACCATCATCAGCGACGATGACTGGTACGACTACGTCAAACTCATCGCGCGTTTTTTGGTTTGCAGCGGCTACAAGGGCATGCTGGTGCTCATCGACGAGCTCGTGAATCTGTATAAGATTCCCAACGCCATCACGCGCCAGTACAACTACGAGAAGATCCTGACCATGTACAACGACACACTTCAGGGCAAGGCGCAGTACCTGGGCATGATCATGGGTGGCACGCCGACCTCCATCGAGGACCGCCGCCGCGGTGTGTTTTCCTACGAGGCCCTACGCAGCCGACTCGCCCAGGGCCGCTTTGCGCGCGAGGACCTTAAGGACATGCTTGCGCCCATCATCCGCCTGCAACCACTCACCTACGAGGAGTTGCTGGTGCTGATCGAAAAACTCATGCAAATTCACGCCGGCTACTTTGGCTGGACGCCCACGCTGACCGAAAACGACTTGGTTGACTTCCTCAAGATTGAGTTCGGTCGTGTGGGAGCCGACACGCACCTGACGCCGCGCGAGGTCATTCGTGACTTTATCGAGTTGCTCGACATCCTATGCCAAAACCCCGACGCCAACGTGGCCGAGCTGCTGCAAAGCGTCGGCGGCGACGCGCTGGCGCCGGCAGCCGCAACAGGCGACACCGGCACCGCAGGCGGCGACCGCAACTTCGCCGAGTTCACCATCTAACCTACCAAAAAGGGACAGGTTTATTTTGGCAGGTTTTATCTGGGCAAACGTTGAAGCAGTAATGCAGCAAGCCGTTGCCAGCCGCGTTGAGAAATTCGTTGTTGAAAGGAGGCCCCGTGAACGCCTTTGACCGCTACGCCCCGTTTATCCAAGGCTTCATCTACTCCCACGATTGGGAGAGCTTGCGCTCTATCCAGGTTGCGGCGGCAGATGCCATCTTCAACACACAGGACAATGTGCTCCTGACGGCGTCAACGGCTTCCGGCAAAACCGAGGCAGCCTTCTTTCCCATCCTGACCGAGTTTTGGGAGAACCCGCCCGCAAGCGTGGGCGCCCTCTACATTGGCCCCCTCAAGGCGCTCATCAACGACCAATTCGTCCGCCTCAACGACCTGTGCGAAGAAGCCGATATCCCCGTCTGGCACTGGCATGGCGATGTCTCACAATCACACAAGGCCAAACTCATCAAAAAGCCGAGCGGTATCCTACAGATTACGCCCGAATCGCTCGAGGCGCTCCTGATCCATAAGCACATGGCAATCCCGCGCATGTTTTGCGACCTGCGCTATGTGGTTATCGACGAGGTTCATTCGCTCATGCGCGGCGACCGCGGCGGTCAGACGCTCTGTCTTATCGAGCGACTCTCGCGCATGGCCGGCGTGCAGCCTCGCCGCATTGGCCTTTCTGCCACCATCGGCGACCCCGAGCGCACGGGCGCCTTTCTCTCACAGGGAACGGGACGCGGTTGCATCATCCCCCGCTTTGAGGAACCGCGCCGCGTGTGGCGCATCTCCATGGAGCACTTCTACAACTCGGGCCCCCAGGCTCAGCAGCGAGGATTCGTAGGCACAGGTCCACAAGAAGCCGAGGTGCTTGCTTGCGAGCGTATTGAGACGGCGGCGCCCGCGGCGCTGCCCGCATCCGGACAAGACATGTGCCACAGCGGACAGCTTACACAGGAAGAACACCGTCAACGTCGTGAGCAGGCGCGGGGCAAGGCCGCTCCCAAAGACCGTCGCACTTCCTCGGCCCCCGAGGGCGAAGTCGACATCCCACGTGCGACCGAGCAGGCGCTTCTCAACCCCACCGACACGGCGCCCGACAACGCCGACCCCGGCATGGGTTATATCTTTGAGCATACGCGCGGCCGCAAATGCCTGGTCTTTGCCAACTCGCGCGAGGAGGCAGAGGCCGTGTGCTCCATGCTGCGCAGCTACTGCGAGAGCCGGCACGAGCCCGACCGTTTCCTCATCCACCATGGCAATCTTTCGGCATCGCTGCGCGAGACGGCCGAGGAACTCATGCGCGATGAGGAGCAGGCACAGACAACCGTCACCACCTCTACGCTGGAACTCGGCATCGATATCGGCCGTCTGGAGCGCGCGTTCCAGATCGATGCGCCGTTTACCGTCAGCTCCTTTTTGCAGCGTATGGGCCGCACGGGACGCCGCGATCTTCCGCCCGAGATGTGGTTCGTCATGCGCGAGGAAGAACCCGAGCCGCGCACGATGATGCCCGAGACCATTCCCTGGAAGCTCCTCCAGGGCATCGCACTCGTACAACTCTATCGCGAGGAAAAGTGGGTCGAGCCGCCCGAGCTCGATCGACTCCCCTACAGTCTGCTCTATCACCAGACTATGTCGACGCTTGCCAGCACCGGCGAACTCACGCCGGCAGAGCTTGCCCAGCGCGTGCTCACACTCAGCTATTTCCATCGCATCTCGGCCGATGACTATCGCGTGTTGCTGCGTCACCTCATTACCATCGACCATATCCAAGTCACCGAGGGTGGCGGGCTCATCGTGGGTCTCGCGGGCGAGCGCATCATTAACAACTTTAAGTTCTACGCCGTATTCCAGGAAAACGAAGAGTTCACCGTTCGCAGCGAGTCGGCCGAGTTGGGCACGATCGTCAATCCGCCACCGCCCGGTGAGCGCATCGCCATCGCCGGACACTGCTGGATTGTCGAGGAAGTGGACTGGAAGCGTCATACCGTCTTTACCACGCAGGTCAAGGGCCGGGTGCCGGCCTACTTTGGCGACTGCCCCGGTGACATCAATACACACGTACTCGAGCGCATGCGCAAGGCGCTCAACGAGCACGCGACATATCCGTACCTTATGGGCAACGCGAGAGCCCGCTTGGCGCAGGCTCGTCATACGGCCGATATTTCGGGTGCGGGAACTAAGCCGCTCATCAACCTGGGCGGCGATACCTGGGCACTTTTCCCCTGGCTGGGCAGCTACGCCTTTTTGGCGCTCGAGCGCATGCTCAAAATTAAGTGTGCCGCGGAACTGGGCCTTCGCGGACTTGACCCGTCACGCCCGTACTTTATGCAGTTTAAGATGAAGGCCGACGAGGAGACGTTCTTTGAGGTGCTCGCCGCCGAGGCCGAGAAGGACTTCGATCCCATCGAGCTCGTCTATCCCGGCGAAGTGCCTTACTTTGATCGTTACGATGAGTTCGTTCCCGAAGAGCTCGTGCGTAAGGGCTTTGCCGAAGGCGTGCTCGACATCGAAGGCATGAAGCAGCGCGTTCTCGGCTGGTTCGACCACACATAAAACCAGTCTTTTTGGTACGGGGAGACTTACTTGTCGTGAAGGACGGTGCCGAGGAAGTCGGCGTTAAAAGGCACGGCTTCGGCGAAGACATAGTCGCCGTCGCTGGCGATGAGCAGGTAGTTCTCCTCGCCGCCAAATTCCGCGTCGCCGCAGGGAACCACCCAGGCATGCGCAAACACCTCGAGCGCCGTGGCAACGCAACCGCGCAGGAACGTCACATCGCTCCCCTCGTTCGCACTCACGATATTGGCCGCATAGATACCGCCGGGGTTCAGGCTGCCCCGCACCAAACGCAGCGCCTCAATCGTCGCCAGCTCGCGCACGGGCTCGGCACCGCCAAAGCAATCGCTCACGACCGCATCGTAGCGACGATGCCCCACACTCGTCACGCCCAGATACGAGCGAGCCTCAGCGGTAATCACCCGCAGGCGATCGCCCACCGCGTGCTCCAGCTCGTCTAGGTAGAACCAACGACGCGCCAGACGTGTAATCTCGGCGTCGTACTCAATGACGTCCATGCGCAAACTCTCGTGCGACATCAGCGCGAACTTGGGATAGGCAAACCCTCCGCCGCCCAGCATAAGCATGCGGTCGATGCCATGACCATAAGCATCGCGCATGGCATCCTCGGCCTCAAACACATCGTCAAACGCACGATAGTACGCAAAGACGGGCTCTGCCCAACGCTCGCCAACGTAGGTCGCGCTTTGGTAGACGCTGCCTTGCACCAACACGCGGACTTCCTCACCGCTCTCATCGTGCACGCGCTTCACACGCGCCAACCCATTGCGGGTCCTCGCGACCTGCAGGCAGGCGGCGCGAACAGCGACGGCGGCCGCACCAAGCGCCGCGGCTCCCAGAGCAACGCCGGCAACGACGCCGGCAGAAACACTCGGCTTGTTCATCTAGAGCTCCTTTTGCAGATAGAGTCCATGGTCGTAAAAACCCAAATGGCGATAGTACTCACGCGTGCCGATCGCACTGATCACGTTGATGCGTGCATAACCCGCATCCCGGGCAATCTCGCACGCACGCTCTACGAGCAAACGCCCCAATCCATGGTGCTGGGCTGCCTGGCCTTGATCCCCCACGCGCGCCGCCATGCCATACACGTGTACCTCGCGAATCATCGCCTCGTCCGGCGTCGTCGGCAACTCGTCCGCATGCGCGGCAACAAATGCGCGATCGGGCAGCGACAGCCGCAAAAAGCCCGCAATCTTGCCCTGCGGCGTCACCCACTGCAAAAAGCGCTCGTGCGTCACCGGCGTCTCGTACGTCACTTCTTCGTCAAGGGCCAACTCGTTCAGGTCGGCACCCGCCGTGCTGATCTCGCGATAGCGAATCTCACGCACCGTCGCACCGTCACCCCGAGCAGCCAGGCGGTTCTCAACGAGCTGACGCAGGTTGGGCTTCTTGTTGCCCACCATAATGTCGTTGGAGCTAAAGTCGCGAATCATGCGGCTGATGCGGCAGAACGCCGGCGTCACCACGATGTCATCGGCCAGTACGTCGAGCAGCTCTTCCTCGGTATAGGGGCGCCACTCGCCACGCTCGTAACAGCCCACCAGGCGCGAACCCTCGATGAGCGCACACGGGTAGACCTTGACCTCGTCGGGCATAAAGGCGCCCTCGGTCATAAAGCGCTCGTAGTCGCGCTTGTCACCCTCGGGCGTGGCGCCCAGCAAGTTGAGCATAAAGTGCGCGTGAATCTTAAAGCCAAACAGGCGCGCAAGCGAAAACGCTCGCTCGATCTGTGCCACCGTAATACGGCGCTCGTTGATATCGAGCAGGTGCTGGTCGAGGCTCTGGATACCCATCTGAATCTTGGTGCAGCCCAGGCGGCGGATAAGCGTAAGCGCCTGCGGCGTTACGGCATCGGGGCGCGTCTCGATAACGAGTCCCACCACGCGATGCTTCGCCGTCTCGTTGATGCGCTGCTGTTGCTCAAGCTCCTCCATCGTTGCCGTCTGCCACTCGGCGACTGCGCCCCAAGGCGTGCCGGGGCCGTACAGACGACGCACCGCGCGGTTATAGCCACCCTCGGCAGCATCCACACGCCCTTGCACGCCGGCAACGCCGGCGGCAAGCTCGGCCTCATCGGTCGCAATACCGGCAGCCCTATAGCGCTCGCGACGCTCCGCCACCACCGGCGGCAGGGCATCGGCGGGAGCGTCATCGAGCAGGCGCCCCGCCTCGGCACGGCTGATGCCCAGACGTGCCAGCATGGGGTTAGCCGCCACGCCCGCCACGGCGTCTTCATTGAGCGCACGGAAGAGCTCCGACATAAACCATGCCTGATACCCCTGCGGATAGTCGCTCCAGGTACCACCGAGCACAATGAGCTCGATCTTATCGGTCGCATGCCCCATCTGCGAAAGCGCGGTCAAACGAGCGCTCACCTGCAAATACGGGTCGAAGCAGTTTTGCTCCGCACGGGCGCATGCCGGCTCGGCGTGCAGATAGCTCTTGGGCATGCGCAGGTCGTTGGGGCAAAACAGGCAATCGCCCGAACAGGGCCACGGCTTGGTAATGACGGTAATGGTCGCCACGCCCGAGGCCGTTCGGCGCGGCTTCATACGCAGCACCTGCAGCAGTCGACGTTCCAGCTCGGCATCGACATTCCACCCAGCCCAACGAGCCGGCTCCTCACGCTTCACCCGCTGGTAGAACGGCAGCAGACGGCGCTTGGCCAAATCGCGTTTGTCGGCACCCTCGCGGCGCGCCTCGGCATGTATCAACTTGACGAGCGCCTTGTCGTCCACGGTCTCACCGCGACGCAGAGCCTCGAGTATGTTCAAAATAATCTGTTCCATGCCCCCATTGTAAAGGCAAAGGCGCCGGAGCCCGTCACGGCCCCGGCGCCTCCATCAAAGAGCATGCCTATATGCACCGATCTCCGAAAACCGCATGTCACTCCGGATCAAACGACATGTCGCCCGAACCGACCTCAAAACGATACGTAGCAGACTTATCGCCGTTATCGAATTCAAGATTCAAAATGGTCTCGCCGTCGTAGTCAAGCGGAAGGAAATCGCTCTCGAAGTCGCCGCTGCCCAAGGTGAGGCTCGCCTTAAAGCCCGTCGAGTTCGGAACCGTCATCTCCACATCGCCCGAGCCCACACTCACGTCCATCGACTTCGCGGGGGCCTGGTAAAGCTCGAACGTCACATCGCCCGAACCGACCTCAGCGCTGAGCGCATCAGTCACGCTGCCCGTAAACTCTACATCTCCCGCACCCAGGAAAAGGTCGAAACCATCACAGATGACACCGGCAATCTGCAGATCGCCCGAGCCCACGTGCGCGTTGACTCCCTTCAGATGTTCGGCAACACGGCGCGGCAGCTCGACCGTAACTGAGCGATCGATTGCCTTACCGTCGTCACTTCCAAACTGGGAAACCTTGAGCGTCGAGTCCTCGACGGATGCGATGTTTTGCGTCGCGGCCTTGGAGGCATCCATACCCTCGGCAACGCGCCCCCGCTCGATAACGCGAGCCTTGTTGCCATCAACAACCTTGACGTCCACCGAAGCCGCATTGATATCGAAATCGAGGTAGCGGAACTCATCGGCATCAAAAGTCGTGCTCGAAAGCTGCTGAGGCTGAGCGGAATACTTACCGCCATCGTTCAAAACATCGGCGTCAACCGCATCGTCCCTACCGGACAAGCCGGATGCAATAGTGCCGAGATCCCACGGACCATCAAAATGAATCCATGTCCGCGAAGCGCCAAAGACAAGCCCAACAATAAGCACAAACGCTCCGATGCCAACGCCCAGACGCACCTTCGATTCATGCGAGAGTTTCATTATTCATCACCTTCTTTGGCGCTCGGATCAACGGGGGTCGCGGTAGCCACGTCGGTATCAACCGCAGGGGAATCATCCTGAGCCCTGGATGCCACCGGCGCCGGACCAACCTGAATATTCCCGCGCGCCCAATCGCCGTCGAGCGCACGCGCCACCCAGTGATAGATGGGGATCGTAAAGAAGATCAGTGCGGCAAAGGGGGCACCACCAAACAGGAACATCAGTAAAAAGAACAGCAGCCAGCACACGGCCCAATACGGAAACGACTGGAACGGACCTTTCACTGGAGTCGGATTGACCGCGCCAGCGCTCGTCGCTTGCGCCGTCGCGGCGTTAGCCGCCTGTGCGCTCCAACTTGCAGCTTGCGCCGCCTTGGCCGCAGCATCACTCGCCTGTGTTGCCGCCTCGGTAGCGCGCGCTGCCGCCTCGTGGGTACGGGCGCGCTCGGCCGCCTCGGCCTCGCGCTGGCGAGCACGGTCCTCGTTCTCAAACTCGATATCGTCCTCGATCTCGTCGCTCGGATTGAGTAGCTCGTCCAGACTCACACCATAGAGCTTGGCAAGCGAGATCAGGTTCTCGGTATCAGGCGAGCTCTCCGCGCGCTCCCATTTACTGACCGCCTGGCGCGACAGTCCCAGCTTTCGCGCCAATCCTTCTTGGCTAAAGCCCTTGCTGCGGCGAAGGTCGGCGAGCCGCTGAGCAGTTTCTACATTCATGGTTCCTCCTATGCGATGCCAGCCGTGCCGCCGGACCGTTTTTGTTCTTAAGGCGCCTTGCACAGTTAAAAATCTATCCGCCACCGCCAAAAGCATGCCACCTATTCTAGTGAGATTTTTGACAACCGGAGGTTGCGGGCGCATATGAGCTGCGGAAATGTGTCCAAACAAAGCAATGACCCGCAGCTCGGTTGTCCCCGTTGCGGCGTTAACGGTAGTATGGTCGTACTGTTTATTCCGCACCGCCAACGGAGGGAGTTCCGCGCCGTGAACCGCGATTTCGCATCATCGCTCATCCAGCTCAACAATACGTTCTATCGCGAGCACTCCGCTTCCTTTTCCGATACGCGCCAGGCCCCGTGGCGCGGGTGGGTGCGCACCATGGACATCGCGCTTGATCAGCTCGATGTGGCCACGATCGAGCATCCCGTCCGCGTCTTCGACCTTGCCTGCGGCAATATGCGATTCGAGAACTTTGCCGCCGGCGGGGCACTTGCCGCCAAGGGCGTCGACGGCGCAAACCCCTCGGCAGATGCCAGCTGCCCGTTTGAGTTCTATGGTGTCGACTCGTGCCAAGATCTGGCAATAGACGCCCACGGCCACGCCCTGCGCATTCCCAACCTGCACTTCCAGGAACTCGACGTGCTCGACGCCCTCATGAAGCTCAACCCCGCCGAGACACCCGACGTGCTTTTCGACGCCCCGCTCGCCGACATCTCGGTCTGCTTTGGCTTTATGCACCACGTGCCGTCATGCGAGTACCGCGTACGCGTGCTCGACGCCCTGGTGCGCCAGACGCACCCGGGCGGCATCATCGCCATCAGCTTTTGGGAGTTTATGAATGACGAGCGCATGGCGCGCAAGGCCGTTCGAGCCGAAGCCCGCGCCGAGCTCACCCCGCCGTTTGAGGGTTACGATTCCGCGCAGTTTGAAGCCGGCGACCACCTCATTGGCTGGCAAAACGACCGCCACGCCTACCGCTATTGCCATCACTTTGACGATCAGCAGATCACCGACTTGGTGCGCGGCGTCCGTACGTTCTACAAGAGCGGCGAGGTTCCCGTACGCGAGCTCGAGCGTTTCCACGCCGACGGTCGCAGCGGCGAGCTCAACCGCTATGTGATTCTCAAGCGTCTGTAGGCACCGACGACTCGCCGCCGAGCCGCACCGCAGCGTTCGGGCAAATCGCCCCCTTCTAACCCATCGCCGGAACGCGCAGCCATGCGTTCCATACTTATGACCAAGGAGCCTCATGGGAGCCGTCCACGCTCGCACCCCTAAGAACTTTGTGCTCGAGGAGCGCTTGGAGCGCTATGCCGATGCGATTGAGACGAACCCCGAGGCCTATGCCGGAGATTGGCGCAAGGCCTGTGCGCCCGCAGGCAGCAAGCCTTTCGAACACCTTCACCTGGACCTTGGCTGTGGCAAGGGAACGTACCTTGTAGAGCGCGCGGCCCACGAGCCCGACACGCTCTTTATCGGTATGGACCAGGAGCCCATCTGCATCGCCTATGCCGCACAGAAAATCTGCGAGCAGGGGCTGTCCAACGCACTCGTCCTGCCCCGAGGTGCCGCATCGCTGTCGCAGCTATTTGCCGCAGGCGAGCTCGATGCCATCACCATCAACTTTCCCACGCCGCAGCCCAAGGCCAAGTACGCCAAAAAGCGACTCGTCCATGTCGACCACCTAATGCTGTACCGTCCGCTCTTTTCAGCCGGTGCCACCGTCACACTGCGAACCGACAGTAAGCCATTGCGCGACTACGCCTTGGGGCAGTTTGCTGCGGCAGGCTACGACACGCTTTGGGTAAGCGACGACGTCCGCCGCGACCATCCCGAGCACCCCGAGACCGAATACGAGCGCCGCACGCGCGAGATGGGTGCCGTCGTCTATGGCATTTGCGCCACACCCGGCGCACATCCCAGTGACGATGTGCTCACGGCGGGTCACATGCAGGAGCAAAGTCTTGCCTGCTACCTGCCCGATAACCTCGATGAGCTCACCTATGTGCCTCTGGGCATGGAAGAAGCCGTCGAGAACTTTAGAAACCGCGCCCGCAAGGGCAAGAAGCGCTTACCGCAGGAGTCCTAGGGGCTTCTGATGGTCGCGGCATCGGCAAACAAGCGCAAATAAGCGCCAGCGAACGGTCCTCAAACCTAAGTGAGTAGACTATTTAGCAATAGCCAAGCACAACCCGCATAGCGAAAACTAAAACCGCAGGTAGAGCCCTTGCGCAAAAGCCATGTGCTCGCGATATCGCAAAAAGTCTACTCACTTAGCTGGCTACTGCACCAAACGGCTGGGCAGAACGCCCATTTCCTGCATTTTCTCGCGCGCTGGCACCCCGCGCCGCCGCTACGCCATAATAGTTGGCGGACAATCGCGAGAGAAAGCAACCACACATGGCACAGACCACGACAGATACCGCCGCCAGCACCGTCTCGGGCGCCGGCGCCGCCAGCTCATTCTCGGGCGGCACGGGAACCGAGGCCGAGTTCGGCTCGCTCGGCGCGCTCTCCCCCACCTGGTGGGAGCCCGAAGACGGCAGTGAGCCCGAACCGTGGCTCACGGCCGATCAGGCCTTCGAACGCTTCTTTGAATGGACGAGCGACCGCGGCATCGAGCTGTGGGATCACCAAGAAGAGGCCCTCATGGACCTGGCTGCCGGCGATCACGTCATTTTGGGCACACCGACCGGATCGGGCAAATCGCTCGTCGCGCTGGGCATGCTCTTTATGGGCATGGCGCAGGGCAAGCGCTGCTATTACACGGCCCCCATCAAAGCCTTGGTCAGCGAAAAGTTCTTCGACCTGGTACAGGTGCTCGGCCGCGATAACGTCGGTATGATCACCGGCGACACGCATATCAATACTAAAGCGCCCGTCATCTGCTGCACGGCAGAGATCCTTGCTAACGACGCACTGCGCGAGGGCGAAGATGCCGATGTGGGCTGCGTCGCCATGGACGAGTTCCACTACTTTGCCGACCCCGATCGCGGTTGGGCCTGGCAGGTACCGCTGCTCACCCTGCCTCACACACAATTCATGCTCATGAGCGCCACGCTCGGCGATGTCACCGCGATCGCCGCCTCACTCGAGGAGCACACCGGCGCCGCGTGCGATCTGGTCGTCGATGCCCCACGCCCCGTGCCGCTGAGCTACGACTACGTGACGACCTCCCTCGAGGGCACGGTCGAGCTCGCAATGCGCCGCGGCGAGGCCCCGCTCTACATCGTGCACTTTAGCCAGGACGCCGCACTTGCGACGGCGCAATCCCTCGCCAACTTTGGTATTGCCAGCAAGGAGCAGCGTGGGGCCATCAAGGAGGCGGCCAAGGGCACGAGCTTCTCGACGGCCTTTGGCAAGATTCTTAAGCGCTTGCTCGGATGCGGCGTCGGCGTGCACCATGCTGGCATGTTGCCGCGCTATCGTCTGCTGGTCGAGCGCTTGGCACAACAGGGCCTGTTGCCCGTCATCTGCGGCACCGATACGCTCGGCGTCGGTATCAACGTGCCCATCCATACCGTGGTGCTCACCGCGCTCACCAAGTTCGACGGCTACAAGATGCGTCGTCTGCGCGCCCGCGAGTTTCATCAGATTGCCGGTCGCGCCGGCCGCTCGGGCTTCGATACCGAGGGCATGGTGATTGCCGAGGCACCCGAGCACGAGATCGAGAACGCCAAGCTCATGGCCAAGGCGGGCGACGACCCCAAGAAGCTCCGCAAGATTAAAAAGAAGAAGGCCCCCGAGGGCTTTGTCACCTGGAACAAGCAGACCTTTGAGCGCCTGATCGAGACGCAGCCCGAAACGCTCAAGCCGCGCCTTCGCATCACACACTCCATGGTGATTAGCGTGGTCGAGCAGGGCGGCGACGCCCGCGCCCGCGTACACGACCTCATCGAGACGAGCCTGCAGACTCCCGAAGAAAAGGCTAAGCTCGAGGTTCGCGCCGACGAAATCTTCGCCACGCTCATCGACTCCGGCGTCGTCGTGCGCACCGAGGTACCGCCCGCACCCGACGCTCCGGCTGATGCCGCGCCGGACATCGACTACGCGCTGACGGTCGACCTGCCCGAGGACTTTGCGCTCGACCAGCCGCTCTCACCGTTTTTGCTTGCCGCGCTGGAGCTGCTCGATCCCGAGAGCGAGACCTATACCATGGATCTGATCTCGATGGTCGAGGCCACGCTCGAGGACCCCAAACAGGTGCTGCGCGCACAGGAGCGTGCCGCGCGCGATCGCGCTATGGCCGAGATGAAGGCCGACGGCATCGAGTATGAGGAGCGCCTGGAGCGTATTCAGGACGTCACGTACGAAAAGCCGCTTGAGGACCTGCTCGACGCCGCCTTTGACAAGTACTGCCAGGAAGTACCCTGGGCAAACGACTACCAACTCTCTCCCAAGAGCGTTCTGCGCGATATGCTGGAGAGCGCGAGCGATTTTAAGGGCTACATTCAAAAGCTCGGCATCGCCCGCTCCGAGGGCATTTTGCTGCGCTACCTGGCAGAGGCTTACCGTTCGCTCGACCGCACCGTACCCATCGAGAAGCGCGACGAGCGCCTGCGCGACATTATCTCGTGGCTGGGCTTTGTGGTGCGCTCGGTCGACTCGAGCTTGGTAGACGAGTGGGAGAACGCTGGCAACCCGGCAGCCCTCGACGCCACGCCGCCGCAGGGCATCGACGAGGTCGTGGCGGACCGTCGCGGCTGCACGCTGTTGGTGCGCAACGCGCTCTTCCGCCGCGTGACTCTTGCCGCCCGCGAGCATGTGCGCGACCTGGGCGAACTCGACGACGACTGGGGCATGAGCGAGATCCGCTGGCAAAAAGCACTCGACGCTTACCACGAGCAGCACGAGGAGATTCTCACCGACGGCGACGCGCGCTCCTCTGCTATGTTCTCGATCGACGAGTCCGACGAGAAGGCGCTCCACGTGTGGCACGTGCACCAGATTTTTGCCGACGAGGACGGCGACCACGACTTTGGCATCATGGGCGATGTCGATCTGGACGCCACGCAAGACGGTGGCGAGGTCATCTTCAAGAACTACCGCGTCGGTTTTATCGAGGATTTGCTCGAGGATTAGCCAAGCATATTGGGACGAAACGAAGCGGGGCTGTTGGCAACATCGCCAGCAGCCCCGCTTTTTCACTATCCGCTATGCCTTACTCGGCATCCTCGACCTCATACGAATCCGCCTCGGCTGGCTCCTCGTTTGTCTCTGGCGCAGCCTCGCGCGCCTCGTCAAACGCTGCCTTCATGGTCTTGTTGCCCCATGTGAGCTTGCGAATGGTAAGCTCATCGGCCTTGTTGTGGGCCAAGCGTAGGTTCTCGGTGCTGCGGCGCAAGTCGTCCTTGGTCTTCTCGAGCTGCTTAATGGCGGCATCGATCTCCTTGATTGCCGACTCGAATTGCTTGCTCGCCAGGTTGTAGTTGCGCGAGAAGCCATCCTTGAACTTCTCCATCTTGGCTTCGAAGTTCGTGACATCGATATTCTGCTGTTTGTACTCCGCCAGTTCCTGCTTATAGCGAAGCGAACCCATAGCGGCGTTGCGAAGGAGCGTAATCATGGGGATGAAGAACTGCGGGCGGATCACGTACATCTTCTCATAGCGGTAACTCACGTCGACGATACCCGCGTTATAGAGGTCACTCTCGGGCTCCAGCAGGGTGCAGAGCACCGCATACTCGCAGCCTTTCTGGCGGCGATCGTGATCGAGTTTCTTAAAGAAATCCTCGTTCTTGTGTTTGGTCGCGGTCTCGTCGTTCTCGTTTTTCATCTCGAACATGATCGAAATGATCTCGTTGCCGCTCGCGTCGCACTCGCGGAAGATAAAGTCGCCCTTGGTGCCCTCGGACGCATCGTTATCTTTCTCGAAGTACGCGTTGGGAAACGCCGTCATGCGCAGACGATTAAACTCGGTCTCGCAGTGCTGCTCGAGCGACTCGCCCACCATCTTGGTGGACAGGCGGACCTTCATGTCCTTAAGGCGCTCAATCTCTTCATCCTTGTAGCGAATCAGTTCCTCGTTCGCGCGCTTGGTCTGCGCAAGTTCGAGCTCGTGTGCCGCCTTGGCCTGCTCCTCGCGTGAATCGCGCACCGCCAGCTCACTCGTGAGCTTGGCGCGGGCCTCGTCACGCTCACGCTCCGCCGCGGCGACCGCCTCCGATAGGTTCATCTTGGCCGTCAGTTCCTGTTCGCGCAGCTGAGCACGCAGACCCTCGGCCTCCTGCTCGGACTGAGCCTTTGCGACGGAAAACTTCTCCTGAACCTTCGCGCGATAGTCAGCAAGCGTACGTTCGGCCTCGCTGCGAGCGGCCTCGAGCTCACGCTGCGATTCGGCCGCAGCAGCAGCAAGCGCCATCTCCTGGGCCTTGTCCGCCGCGGCGAGCCTGGCTTGCAGCTCGGCAATCTGGGCATCACGTGCGGACAGGTCGTTTTGAGCAGCATTGCGTGCCGCTGCCTCGGCAAGCTTGGCTTCATCATCTTTGCGCCCCAACTGCGCACGCAGGTTGTCGATCTCGCGCTGCAGTTCGGCATTCTCCTTTTGAGCATCGGCGCGGGCCTCAACCGCCGCGCGCTGGCTTGCACTCTCGCGCTCTGCAGTAGCGCCTTCGAGCTTGGCGCGCAGCTCGGCAAGCTCGGCATCGCGCTTGGCGACTTCTTGCGCCAGCTGTTGAGCCGCAGCGTTCTTCTGCTCTACGAGCTCAGCGTCGCGCTGAGACTCTGCCTTTTGCAAGGCAGCCGTCGAACGCGAACGCTCAAGCTCCAGCGCCTGCTCGCCCTCGCGCTGGACCGCCTTCACACGCTCATCAAGATCGCGCGAGAACTCGGCATCGCGCACCTGTTTGACGATATCTGCATAGCCGGACGCATCGCCCTTAAACACTTCGCCGCAATGCGGGCACTTGATCTCGTTCATGGCAGCTCCTCGATGGACGCAAATTTCAACCGCCTACACTCTACCGCGCCGCACGGACAAAAAAGACGCCGCCGCCATAATGGCAACGGCGCCAGAACCACCACAAAGGCGACTGTCCCCTTTGTGGTGACTTGGGTCCTTACAGGTCGCGGTAGTCGATCAGGCGAAGATCAGGTTGAGACTCAAGCCAAGTGCGAAGCTCGGGGTCGATCAGCGCATCGACTTCCTTGGTGCGGTCGGTCGTGAGCGAGCTGTTCTCCAGGATAAAACGATCGAGATAGCCCGGATGGCACACAAAGACGACCGTCTCGCCGTCCACCATCTCGCGAACCGTCTGCATGATTGCCTCTTTGGGCTCGTAGCCCGGCTCCATCGAGCGCATCACCATGCGCAGATCAGTATCTCCGCAATGCACCACAGCCGCGGGGTCGAAGCTCGCCTTTTGCTCCTTAAGGCCCAGCTCCTGAGCAACCGCCGAGATCGCTCGGTTAAGGTTTTTGCTCATGACGGCATGGGCCTCAAAGTAATCGGGCTCGCGGCCCACGATCTCGACAAAGCGGTCATGCTGCGCGCGGATCTCGATGCAGGCCTCGTCGAAGTCTATCAACTCCTCGCCGCGCTTAAAATGATCGCGGAAGGTACGGCTGCTATGGAACTCGCCGTTCTCGTTGAGCATGCTCGGAATGAGCGCCGGGTCGGCACACGGCTTGCCCAGGCACACGTTGGTGTGCTGACCCACCGCAATGCCGACATCCGCCACGAGCGACCAGCCACGCTCGGCCTCGGGCATATTGGGCATAAGTCCCGCCGAGCGCACCAGGCCCTCATTGATACTGCGGGCAATCCCCAGGTTAACGGCATACGAATAACCGATATCGTCGGCACGAATGAGCAATTGCTTCATATTGACCCCCATCTACGGAAAGGGACACTTGAAGCGCAGCCAAGTGCCCCAGATAATTGTCCTACCGAACGGATGCTTTAGGCTTTGGCGGCAGCAGCGTCTTCGTCGAGCTGCTCCTTGGTAAAGCCAAAGAAGTAGGCGATGACAGCGGCGGCAACAAATGCAGTGCCCGATGCAACGCAGCCCCATACGAGATTAGCAGTTCCGCCTGCAACATAACCTGTAATACCAAGGATATTAGTTGCGCCCAAAACATACGTGGTCACATTAGTGAGAGCCGCGATCAGGCCGCCGATAGCGCCGCCCGCGACCATGGCACCCAGGCAGCGAGTATACTTAAAGCCGCAGCCATACAGCGCGGGCTCCGTCACGCCACCGACAATGCCGGAGAGCGAGAAACCAAGCATAGCGCCCTTTTCGTCGACCTCCTTAAGGCGCAGGAAGGCACCGAAGGCCATGCCCCACGTGGCGAACTGAGCGATAGCACCCGCGACCATAACGCAGGAGTCAGACCCTGAGGTGAGCACCTGCACAATGCCGAGGGCAATCAGAACCTGGTGCATACCGGTCATAACCAGGAACTCCCAAAGCGCAGCAATGGCGACGAGGGAGAGGATCGTGACGATGCCGCCAGCGTTTCCGAGGCCGAACATAAAGTTGCCGACCAGGTCGCCCAGAATGGAACCAATCGGAGCTAGGGCGCACAGGGAAACGGGGGTCATCACAGCCATGGTGCACACGGGCACAAACACCGTGGAGAGCATGTCGGGGATGATCTTCTTCATGAACTTCTCGACGACCATCAGCACCGGCATAGACAGCAGCATGGGGAGCACGGTCGCAGAATAGTTGTTCAGCTGAGCCGGGAGCGCGCCGTAAACCATCGTGGTCGTAGCACCCGAATCCGCCGCAGCGTTGACCAGCGTCATGAACTCAGGGGCAATGAGCACGCCGCCGAGCATCATGCCGAGCGGCTGGCTGCAGCCGAGCTGCTTTGCGGCAGCCCAACCCAGATAAACAGGGAGGAAATAATAGCCTGCGTTGTAAATCCAGTTGTAGAAGAAGTTGTAGATGTCGGAATCAGCAGACCAGATACCGAGCATGCCGTCGCCGCAAAGTACGGCAAGTGTGCGGAACATGGCGGCGCCCATGATAATGGGGATCGTCATGCACATTGTCTTGGACAGGTAGTTAAGGGCCTTCTTGCCCGCAGTCTTGACCGTCAGTGGCTCCTTGATGCCGTCATCGAGGTTCTCGTCAATGGAGCCTTCGCCCTTGACGCCCAGCGCAATGGCGGCGTCATAGACCTTCGGCACGTTCTGGCCAATGATGACCTGATACTGGCCGCCAGACCACTGTGCACCCAGCACGCCCTTGATCTTCTTTACTTCATCGTCATTGGGAATGGACTGATCCTTGAGGTTCAGACGCAGGCGGGTCATGCAGTGCGTCGCGTTCGTCACATTGGAGGCGCCGCCGACGGCAGCAAGCACGTCCTCGGCAATCTTCTTGTTATCGACAGCCATGTCGAATCCCTTCTCTTCCAACTAAAGGCCGTGGGACTTCACGGCACCAAGACGCACAATTCCGCTCGCGCCTGCGCAGCGCGCGACATCAGTTGGCAAGAGATTGATTTGCATGTGATTCCCGGGTGGATCGACATGAAAAAGCCCCGCGCACAACCGACAGAGACCCAATTATGGCCTCGGCAGAATCGGTAGTGCCTCTCGGAGCTGCGCCGTGAGTAACACCCAACACACGGCGAGTATATGCGGCAGATGCGTTCGTTGCGGCTCAGATTACCGACGAACGGTAGCAAACGACCCGCGAACGGTCGCCATGACGGAAAGGAAATACCAGAGAGCCTATTTATCCGAGTGGACAGAAGCCACGCGATTCACATGCATGATCAGATAGACGAGCTCCTCTTGGGCCAATGGCTCGCCAAAGGTCTCTTGAATCAGATCGTCGACACGGTGAGCGCAACGCGATGCCGCCGGATACTGCTCCACGAGCACGTCGTAAAGACCGGAGTTCTCGGTATCGATCGGCTCTTTCTTTGCCACGCGGTCGAGCAGATAGCGCACATGAGTGGCAAAGCGGGCAAAGGCGAACGACGAGCGATCGACCGTCACACCCAACTCTTCTTGAATAATCGCGACCGTCATATCGAGCAGTCGCTCCTCGTGCTGCTCGGCAAGCACGCGCCGCTCGCTCGGCTTAACCGATGCGTTGACAATCGACATGGCAATGCCCGCGGCCTCGCTTCGGGGCATGCGCACATGAAAGCTCTTCTGGATACCGCGAACAGCCAGCTCGCCCAAGCGGTATTCGATGGGATGCAGCTGCTCAAGATCGCGCTCAAGCGGCAACGACACCACCATGTGTTCGCGGGCACGCTTAATGGCAAACTGAATATGGTCTGCCAATGTAATGGGAAGGTTAGGACTCAATTCGTACGAAAGCTGTCCGGTCGCGATATCGGCCAGCTGAGCAGAAAACTCCAGCACCTCGGGATCGACCTCATCGATAAACGCCAGGTACTTTGAATCAATGCCGTAAAAGGTACGCGTGATGACATCCAGGTCGACCTCATGCGGCATATCGCCAAAGCCGATACCACGACCCAGCGCGATAAGCTGACGCCCCGCGCCGTCTTCGCAGATGGCAGCGTTATGGTTAATGCGCTGGATAGCCCTCATGGATTCATCGCTCCTACTGAAACGCGCCGCACAGACCATCCGCGCGGCGCGTTCATTCTACCTGCACTTACAGCTACAGTCCAAAGAAGCCTAGGATTTGGTCACGGCTTACGGGCTTGTACTCGTTGGCATCGAGGCCGACATCATAGCGAAAGATGGGGCGCTCGCGATCGCGGTTGCGCGCGTTGGTGCGGTCTCCCCTGCTGTGGATATGCCCGTGCAACATGATGGCGCCACGCGCCTTGCCGTTCCAGCTGAGCATGGGGTAATGGCTCATTACCAGGCGATGGCCCTTAGCGTAACCGGGGGCGACCTCCAGATAATCGCGCACCTCATCCCAAATGTGCGGCGCGTCTGGATCTTCCCAGTCGCCGTCATGGTTACCGCAGATGAGCGTTACGTTCTGACATTCGATGCGCTCGCGCAGGCGCACCGCCTCCACCATGGGCAATCGATACGTAAAGTCTCCCAGGACATAAAGGCGGTCGTCCACAGCCACGCACTCGTTGATGGCATCGATGACACGGCGGTTCATCTCCTCGACCGAGTCAAACGGTCGATCCATGTCGTGCAGGATATTCGTATCGCCCAGGTGCAGGTCGGCGGTAAACCACATCATCGTCTCTGTCCTCATTTCGCAACGCGTATAAGACCTGTCTAGTATACAGACGCAGCGATGCGACAATTACCCAAAGAGCCCACCGAACAGACCTCGGCGGCGCTTGTCCTTTTTATTCGAACCTTTACCCCGGGCGTTCTTATCCTTTTGCTTTTTGCGGTCCTGCTCCAACTCATCGTCATCGAGCAGCGAATCCCACTCAAACGGATCGTCTACCAGATTGAACAGGTCATCGTCATCAAACATGACCGCCTCCATCACCGATTAGCGAGTATCCACCACATAGTTGAGAAGTCTACGGGTTCGTGCGGACACAAATTCACCCCGTCCGTGTCTTTCAATCGTTTGCCGCAACGCTTGCGCAACGGAACGCTTGCAGATAAGATAGGAACACGGATGGCACCCGTGACAGCGGGTCTTGCCAACTCCGATACACGTTTTCATCGTGAGAAATGGCCGTCTTCGCTTACGCGGGGACGGCCACTTTGTTTATCCCTATGTCATCTGATTCTAATGCACAAACATGCGCACGAACTTGTGCTTCCAGCTTGCGTAAGGAGCATAGCGGAATGGCACGTCGAGCCAGGTTGCCTTGTTCACGATGCTCTTCTTGTGACTAAACGTATCGAAGCTCTCGCGGCCATGGTACTGCCCCATACCGCTCGCGCCCATGCCGCCAAAGCCCATATGGCTCGTAGCCAGATGCATGATCGTGTCGTTGACGCAGCCGCCGCCAAAGGGCACGTAACGCACAAAGCGTTGCTGAGCCGCATGGTCCTGGCTAAAGATATACAGAGCTAGCGGCGTCGGACGATCCGCAATAAACGTCTCTGCCTCGTCTAGGCTCTCAAACGTCAGCACCGGCAAGATGGGGCCGAAAATCTCCTCCTGCATTACGGCGTCATCGGGGGTCACGCCGTCTAGAATCGTCGGCTCAATCTTGAGCGACGACTCGCGCGCGGTACCTCCAAGCACAACCTTATAGGGATCGATCAGCCCGCGCACGCGCGCAAAATGCTTGGCGTTGACGATATGACCGTAATCCTCGTTGTCGAGCGGATGCTCGCCAAACATGCGACGGGTCTCCTCCCTGATGAGGCCCAACAGCTCATCGTGTACGCGCGTATCGACCAGCAGGTAGTCGGGCGCCACGCAGGTCTGCCCCACGTTGAGCCATTTACCAAAGGCGATGCGCCGTGCCGCGACTTTTAAGTTTGCCGTGGCATCCACAATGCAGGGGCTCTTTCCGCCCAGCTCAAGCGTCACGGGCGTCAGGTTTTTACTTGCGCGCTCCATGACGAGCTTGCCGACCGGAACGCTACCGGTAAAGAAAATCTTGTCCCAGCACTCATCGAGCAGTGCTTCGTTCTCGGCACGGCCGCCTTCTACAACCGTCACCAGGCGCGGATCAAATGCTTCCTCGCAAATCTGCCTGAGCACCGCGCTCGATGCCGGAGCATAGGCACTCGGCTTGATGACCACGGTATTGCCCGCGGCAAGGGCGCCGGCAAGCGGCTCGAGCGTTAGCAAAAACGGGTAGTTCCACGGAGCCATGATGAGTGTGACGCCATAGGGCACGGACTGCGTCTTGCACACACTCACGGCGTTGGCGAGGTCACACGGACGCAGGCGCGAGCGACTCCATCGAGCCACATGCGCAATCTGATAACGAATCTCGGAAAGCGAGGTGCCGATCTCGCACATATACGCCTCGTCATGCGACTTTCCCAAATCGGTCTTGAGCGCATGGGCAATATCGGCCTCGTGGGCCCGCACCGCATCGCGTAAACTCACGAGCGCACGACGTCGAGCATCGACATCAAACGTGGCGTGTGTCTTAAAGTAGGCGCGCTGATCGCCGACGATGCGCGCAATTTCCTCGGTGTTCATGGACCCTCCTAATTCTCGCCCTCAAACATACCACCCGCGACGACCTCGTACATACGCTCGAGCTCCAAACGGTCCATTAGAAGCGGAACGGGGTATAGCGGATTGGCCTCGGCATCGGCATGGGCCGCCATTTGTGGAATATCGGAGCGGCGAATGCCCGTCACATATTTGGGTATGCCCAAGGCGGCGTTCATGCGGTCGACCCAATCGATAAAGGCCTCAGCAGCCACGTTGTCCAGCGCATTAGCCGGCGCAATGCCGGCCATGCGGGCGAGATCGGCGAGCTTGGGAGCAGCAGCTTCGCCATAGGCGCGAAGCATGTGTGGCAGGATGATGGCGTTGGCCAAGCCGTGGGGAATCCCGTAACGCCCGCCCAGGCTGTGCGCGATGGCATGGACGTATCCAACATAAGAGCGCGTAAAGGCAACGCCCGCTTTATACGCCGCCGAAAGCATATTGCGGCGCGCACGCATGTTGCCACCGCACTCATAGGCCTCGAGCAAATTGTCGTGGATGAGCTGCACCGCCTGGCGCGCCATCTTGCGCGTATAGGGCGTGGTGCTGCGCCCGATAAAGGCCTCGACGGCATGCGTCAGGGCGTCCATGCCCGTTTGCCCCGTAATGGAGGCGGGCAGGCCGCGCGTAAACTCGGGGTCGTGCACCGTAAAGCGCGGGATCAGCACAAAGTCGTTAATGGGATACTTGTAGTGCGTCTCGTCGTCGGTAATTACCGCTGCAAGCGTGACCTCGCTTCCCGTGCCCGCCGTGGTGGGAACGGCGATGAGCAGCGGCAGGCGACGATGGATACGCAACAGGCCGCGCATCTTGTTGATGGGCTTCTTTGGCTGCGCGATGCGCGCGCCCACGCCCTTGGCGCAGTCCATGGCCGAACCGCCGCCAAAGCCGATAATGGCCTGGCAGGTGCTCTCTCGATACAGAGATGCCGCTTCCTCCACGTTTGAGACCGTGGGGTTCGCACGTGTTTCGGCATAGACCGCAGCGCTAATTCCCTTGGACGCGAGCGCTGTCTCGAGCGGTGCCGTGAGCCCCAGACGGGCAATGCCGGGATCTGTCACGATAAGAACATGGTGTATTGAACGCTTTTGAAGCACTGCGGGCACTTCCTCAGCGTGCTCTAAAATGCGTGGCTCGGTATAGGGCAGCACCGGCAATGCGATGCGAAAAACCGTTTGATACGTTCGGCACCAGGCGCGGCGGGCTAGATGCATAAAGGAAGCTCCTTCATTTGTTGATTGGTCAACATTTGCTCGACCGATTGTACTCATCGGAGGTCGCACGAGGTCTAGCAATCGTTAATCAATCAACATCTACACATGCTTAAATTGTTTTATTAAAAATCATTCCTAATAGGCTTCACATTCGGTCTCATTTATGGATAATAGAACTCGTCAAGACGCACGTCCGGAGAGGGCCCTTACGGGACCGGACGAGCGCACCATCGCCATCGATCGAAAGGATCGAATCATGAAGTTTGTTTGCCCCGTTTGCGGTTATGTGGAAGAGTTCGACGGCGACCAGCTGCCCGAGGATTTCAAGTGCCCCCAGTGCGGCGTTCCCGGCTCTCGCTTCCTGAAGCAGGAGGAGGGCCAGCTCGAGTGGGCTGCCGAGCACGTCGTGGGCGTCGCCAAGATGGAGGGCGTCTCCGAGGACATCGTTGCCGACCTGCGCGCCAACTTTGAGGGCGAGTGCTCTGAGGTCGGCATGTACCTGGCCATGGCTCGCGTCGCCCATCGCGAGGGCTATCCCGAGATCGGCCTGTACTGGGAGAAGGCTGCCCACGAGGAGGCCGAGCACGCCGCCAAGTTCGCCGAGCTTCTGGGCGAGGTCGTGACCGACTCCACCAAGAAGAACCTCGAGATGCGCGTTGAGGCCGAGAACGGCGCCACCGCCGGCAAGACCGATCTTGCCAAGCGCGCCAAGGCCGCTGGCCTCGATGCCATCCACGACACCGTGCACGAGATGGCTCGCGACGAGGCTCGCCACGGCAAGGCTTTCGCTGGCCTGCTCAAGCGCTACTTTGGCTAAGCCAACTGCCTGAGACATAACCTCTAGCTCGAAGAAGGCCCGGACCGTATTGGTTCGGGCCTTTTTGTGTCTCGAGGACTCGTTAACGCCCTGAAATAGAGCTATCTTCGGCATCGGTCTCTCGTCAAAAACTAAGTGAGTAGACTTTTCGAAACTTGCCGAGCAGACCATCCGTATTGCTTTATAAAGTCGCAGGTAAATGACTTGTTTCAAAACGGCCTGGTCGCCAAAGTGCCAAAAGCCTACTCACTTAGAACCGCAGCCGTCCACGATCGAGCTGTTTTGCGTCTAACGGGCATCTTTCCGTCGATTACTCCCAATTTTGTCCAGTCAACGAATAGTTCAGACCGGAGTAATGTCTCAGCCCTTTGCTCATCTGAGCTTTTATCACGATATTCAGCATCGAGCATCCTGCATATGGCCTTAACGATCGCGCGGAATCTATCCTCATCGGATATCTGTCTGTGTGTCAGGAGAAGTACATCGTAGCCCATGGCCTGAAGGGCCGTCATGCGGTCAGCGTCACGCAAGCCATCCCCTGCGCGTCCGTGCGAGGCCTTTCCCTGACATTCAATGGCCACCTGTCGCCTGCCGTCCGGCGAAGAAAGAAGTAGGTCGATATATACACGGGACTTTCCCACAATCGCTCGAGCACTTGTGCTTAGCATCACTTCAACATTAAGCTCTATGCCGCAAAAACCTTCGCCTCCCAGGGATCGCGGCAGTGCAAGTAGCAAATACGCCTCGACCTCAAAAGGCGACGCGGCGCCCAATGGAACGAGTTGCGATACCGCTATAAATCTATTGCCGTAACGCATCCCGCAAACATCTGAACAAAAACGGTCAAGGTCTCCGCCCAAAACCAAAGCGTCTCGACGCCATAAATTTGAGGCGGTGCCGTCCTCGGACGGGCAGCGCACCCAACCGAACGTTGTCGAAATCGCGCCCGAATCAATTGCACGCGAAAGCTCCGCCTCAAGTGCCGCCGGCAGGGCACACACCGCAAACAAGCCACACATCTCCGCCAATACCAAAAGAAGCTGAAGATCCGTCAGATGCCGCAACATGATGAATGCCGTCAGTAGAGGAGACGTAATCAAAACCCCATGCTCCGTTCCCAGCACGGATTCCCTGGGAAGCTCACCAAGAAACAGCCGCTGCCTAATGCTGGCAGGACAAGTCCGTTTGTTTCTCGACCGAACCAATGTATACAACGGAAAACCGAGCGCGACCGCAGCCGTCGGGTTGCGGGCGAGATCATATCGCTGCCGGTCTTCTTCCGGTCGTGGAAGCGGCGGACACAAAGCGCGGACTTGAGGAGGCAAACGCCAGTACCTAAAAGCTGATATGTCACAAAGTAGATCCTTCATAGGCACAGGAAAACACGAATTTCAACCCAGTCAGTCACGCATTGGCGCGAACGCACCAAAAATGGCGCCGAACGGACTGCCAAGTTTTCAACAGCCCTCCCCAACTGGCCAAAAGCTTGCCGAGAGCTGGACGAAGCCCTGTTGAAAACCCCATTTTTTCTCATGCAGGAGCTTTGCGCGGCAAGTGAGTAGACTTTTTTGAACATCCCGAGCAGGCCGGTCATCCTGCTTTTCAAAACCGCAGGTAGATAGCTTGTTACAAAACTGCCTGGTCGCCAAAGTGCTAAAAGTCTACTCACTTAGGTTGCAGAGTGCCCCCCATTAGCTGCAATTCCAAGGTAGTTAGTACTTTTGGACTCAGATCGTCATACTGAACAAGAATTTGAGTTGAGTTTTCAGGGACAGATGCGCCATCGGCACACCAAAAACAGTCACCGATATCGATAAAAGGGATGCTCGAGCGCGTGAGGGCCCGTGCAAAAGAGCTTCCGCCCGCGTCACACTCCACGGCCACGACGCAGTAAAGGCCGGCGTCCGCGTACTCGATCGAGACTTCCCCTGCCGGAAACGTTTTCCGTACAAGCGCCGCCAGGCCATCACGCGCCCCACGAGCACGAACGCGCACGCGGTTCACATGTCGCTCGTAATCACCCGATTCCAGCAAACGCGCCAAGGCAACCTGATCAACAGAACTTACCGACGAGGCGTAGAAACCAAGGTTGCGTTTAAACCTCTCCATTAGTTCATCGGGCAGCACCATGTACGCCAAACGTAACGCCGATGAAAGGCTCTTCGAAAACGTGTTGGTGTAGATAACCGACTGGGCGGCATCGATCGACGCGAGCGCGGGAATCGGCTTGCCGGCAAGGCGAAACTCACAATCAAAGTCGTCTTCGATGAGATACCGACCTGGCCGCTCGGCGGCCCAGCTCAGCAACGCATAGCGACGTGCAATGCTCGTCACAAGACCGGTCGGATACTGATGAGACGGCATCAGGTGAAGGACATCGGTCCCGGTTTTCTGCAGCGCGCTCAAGTCCACGCCCTCAGCATCCAACGGGACATGCCGCACTTCGCAACCCATGGCCTGATAGATGCGCGTCAAGCGCAAATAGCCTGGATCCTCGACGGCATACACCTTGTCCGCGCCAAGCAACTGAACCAACATGGTATCGAGCAGCTGGGCGCCCGCACCGATAACGATATTGTCGGGATTGACATTCATGCCCCTTGTCCCGCGCAGATGGCGCGCAATCGCACGTCGCAGTCGAGCGGTGCCCTGCGCCGGTGCGGGCGAAAAGATTTCACGTTCGTCTTCGGACGTCAGCGTCGCCCGTAGCGCACTTTGCCAAAGCCGCGCCGCCTCCAAGGCGGAAGGAGAAAGCGCATCGAATCGCTCGACCTGTCCGTTGACATCATGCGCGCTGGGGCCCACGGAGGCGTCATCTCGGTCGATGCCCTCCGCAGCCGAAGCCAAAACCGGTGCATCGGGAAGCTCGCACGCGTAGTAACCACAGCGCGGCTTTGAGCAAATATAACCCTCGGCAAGCAACTGGCTATATGCATTTTCGATTGTAATGACACTAATTCCCAGATGACTGGCAAAGGCGCGCTTAGACGGAAGATGCTCCCCCGCCGCAATACGTCCAGCTACAATATCATCTCGAATTTGCTGGTAAACATACTCATAGAGCGATGCTTCGCCGCGGTTTTCCAAATTATAGTCAAGCATGAGTTTGTCACCTGACCTTATCGAGTCATTCAATCTGGCATTAGTCTGACCTTGCTATTATCTCGAAAACTGAGTATTTCGCCATACCCAGCTCCCCGATAGGATGTTCCGTCAAGCAATACACATGCCAACCAAGGGAGCAACCATGGCAGAACAGACCAGCAAGGCCGATCGCGTTAAACTCAACCGCGAGCTCGCGCAGATGCTCAAGGGCGGCGTCATCATGGACGTCACCACGCCCGAGCAGGCACGCATCGCCGAAGAGGCGGGTGCTTGCGCCGTCATGGCGCTTGAGCGCATCCCGGCCGACATCCGTGCCGCGGGTGGCGTCTCGCGCATGAGCGATCCCAAGATGATTAAGGGCATCCAGGAAGCCGTCTCCATCCCCGTTATGGCCAAGTGCCGCATCGGCCACATTGTCGAGGCGCAGATCCTGCAGGCCATCGAAATCGATTACATCGATGAGTCCGAGGTCCTCTCCCCTGCCGACGATGTCTACCACATCGACAAGACCCAGTTTGACGTGCCGTTTGTCTGCGGTGCCCGCGACCTGGGCGAGGCGTTACGCCGTGTTGCCGAGGGCGCCACGATGATTCGCACCAAGGGCGAGCCGGGCACGGGCGACGTCGTCCAGGCTGTGCGCCACATGCGCAAAATCCAAAAGCAGATCCGCGACGTTGTCGCTCTGCGCGACGACGAGCTCTTTGAGGCAGCCAAGCAACTGCAGGTTCCGGTTGAGCTGGTCCGCGAGGTCCATGCCACAGGCAAGCTTCCCGTCGTGAACTTTGCCGCCGGCGGCATAGCGACCCCCGCCGACGCCGCGCTGATGATGCAGCTGGGTGCTGAGGGCGTCTTTGTCGGCTCGGGTATCTTTAAGAGCGGCGACCCCGCCAAGCGCGCCGCCGCCATCGTTAAGGCCGTGGCCAACTTCACCGACGCCAAACTCATCGCTGAGCTTTCGGAGGACCTGGGCGAGGCTATGGTGGGCATCAACGCCGACGAGATCGAGATCATCATGGAGGAGCGCGGACGCTAGTCCAGCAGAAAGGATCGCACATGAGCGATTACGCAGACCAGACGGTCGCCGTGCTGGCGGTCCAAGGTGCTTTTACCGAGCACGAGGCGAGGCTGTCCGAGCTGGGCGCACGTTATATTGAGCTGAGGCAGGCGGCTGATTTGAAGCAGAGCTTTGACCGCCTGGTCCTCCCCGGCGGCGAGTCCACCGTTCAAGGGAAGCTGCTTGATGAGCTGGGCATGCTCGAGCAGCTTCGTGCCCGCATCGCCAAAGGCATGCCCGTCCTGGGCACCTGCGCCGGCCTGATTCTGCTGGCTCACGACCTTGCCGCCCATGACGATAAGGGCACGCCGCGTTTGGCAACCATGGATGTACTTGTCGAGCGCAATGCCTACGGCAGGCAGCTCGGCAGCTTTCGCACCAAGGGACAGGTAGACGGCATCGACGGTGAAGTGCCGCTGACGTTTATCCGCGCGCCCCGCATCGTCGAGGTCCACGGCGACGCCAAGGCCTTGGCAGAGGTCGATGGCCGCATCGTCGCCGCCCGCGAGGGCAACCAGCTCGGCGTAACCTTCCACCCCGAACTCGATAAAGACACCCGCCTCCACGAACTGTTCCTACAAATGTAGGCGGAATAGAAACGAGCGTGGATTTTCGCACACACAACAAATGAGAGTGGATAATCTCCCACTTTGAGCTCGAACACAGGCCCAAACCGGGAGATTATCCACTCTCATGCTATGTAGTCGTTTAAGAACGTCCCCAATGACTACTTTTTGGCAGGCTTGGATTAAGGCAACGCCGATGTCTTGGTACCGACAGCGAAAACCCGCCAGAGCGAGCAAGGTGCCTTGAAACAAGGCGGCATTGACCTTCTGGTCATGCCGCCGAAGTTGAAAGGCAGATTGCCGCTCTGGCGGGTTTGCAGCGTCAAGTGGTTACGGCGTTTGGTAAAACGCCGTAACTAATTAGAAACGGTTGCCGCGGAAGCCGCCACCGTTGCGGCCGCCACGGTCGCCACCGCGACCGCCGCGGTCGTTGCCACGGTTGCCGCCGAAGCCACCACGGTTGCCACCGCGATCGCCATAGCCACCACGGTTGCCACCAAAGCCGCCGCGACCGCCACGGTCGCCGCCACGCCCACCGCGCTCGTCACGGCCGCCGCGAGGACCGCGGTCCTCGTCCAGGCCCATGGCGACGAGCGGAGCGATAACCTTATCGAGAGCGGCCATCAGCTCGGTGGCCTCCTCGTAAGAAAGCTCGGGCAGGAGCTTCTCCTTCTTGTTGGCAAGCTCGGTCAGGCCCTCAGCGGCATCCTCGGCAGCGAAGACAACGATCTTGCGCATATCGCCCTCGGCGTCGTCGATGCGGCCGACCAGATCGGCAGCCTCGGCCTCGGCCATCAGGCCATCGAGCTCACGAAGGCGCATGCCCAGCAGGTCGGACATTTCCTTCTGCTCCATCTTGGGCTTGAGGTCAAGAAGCTTGATGGCGCGCTCGATGTTCGCCATGCGCTCGGCCTTGGCCTCCTCCTCCTTGGAAATAGCAAAGCGACGGCTGCGCAGCAGGCGGGCGGCCTTCTGCATCTTGTCCATCAGCTCTTCGTCATCGTAATCAGCGGCGGCCTCGACAACCTCGGCCTCCTCGGCGGAAACCTCGTCAGCAGCCTCAACCTCAGCAGCTTCGGTCTCCACGGTCTCGACTGCCTCGACCTCGGCAGCCATGGTCTCGTTCTCGGTCTCGTTCATGATCTCTTCGTTCTCGGACATGAGACTCCTTCTTGGCCCTCTCGGGCATCATCGCCCCATTCGCGGGGCCCGTCGCGCACTCTTTGCGCTTTAAACAATCATGCCTCTCGGCAAAACGTCCATTAGTTTATGGTGTCGCCCGCCAATCTAGCTGCAGAATCTATGTGCACACATTAATGCGACATGTGCGACTCGCGGCGGGCGTACACCAGCGACACCGCGAACCCAACCACGGCAATCACGGCCGCCACGCGCACGGCAGCCGCAAATCCGATCGCCTGGGCAACGTCCGCCGCAACGCCAGTGGCGCCGGCAACCGCCGCAGAACTCGAAAGCAGACCGATAAACAGCGATGGACCCAGCGACGCGGCAATCATGTTCCACGTGTTGAGCAATGCCGTTCCGTGAGGATGCTCAGCGGCAGGCAGCGTCTCCAAGCCGGCCGTCTGCGAGGGGCTCAGCACTAAACCGACGCCAGCATACACCACAATGGTCAGTGCCACGACGACGCCGATGTTCATGCTTGCCGCCGTCATCGAAATGGCAGTCTGCCCCACGGCAATCAGGGCAAAGCCGACCGGCAGCAGCGGCCATGCGCCACGGGCGTCCATCACGCGTCCGCCCACAATCGAGGTCACGGCGTTGCAGGCAATCGCCGGCAAAATGAGCAGGCCCGCAACAAGAGCAGTCATGCCGTATGCGCCCTCAAAATAGAGCGGCAGCAAAACGCTCATCGAGAACGTCGTCATCATCGACACCACCACAAGCAGGCACGCAGGCCAAAAACGAACGCTCGCCATGGGGCGCACGTTGAGCACCGGATGTTCGAGCTTGAGCTGGCGGACCGCAAACAGGCCAAGCAGCACCACAGCGGCGAAAAGCGTCACGATACCGGTCATCACATTGGTCGAGAACTCGCCTACGGAATATACAAACGCCGTGATTCCGGCCGCTAGCAAAGCAACCGACAGAATATCAAGCGTAGTGTTCGAGCGCTCTCCAACATTCCGAACGAGCTTTGCTGCCGCCGCGGCGACCACGACACCGCCCACCAGCGGCACTACGAACACCGCCCTCCAGCCAAACAACGTGCACATAAGACCGCTGATCACGGGACCAAATGCCGGCCCTAGCGTAATGCAGGCACCGCCCAGGCTCAGATACAGACCGAGCTTCTCGCGCGGGGCGCAAGACAGCACCACGTTCATCATGAGCGGGAACAAGATGCCCGATCCCGCAGCCTGCAAAATACGACTTGGCAGCAAGACAGTAAACGTTGGGGCGACCAGGCACAGGACTTCTCCGGCGACCAGGCATCCACATGCGAAAAACAGCAGCTTGCGCGTCGAGAAGCGACCGGAAAGAAAGGCCATGATGGCCGTAAAGATCGACGTCACGATCATGTAGCCCGAAACAAGCCACTGCGCCGTGATGGCACTCACCGAAAAGGCCGCCATGATGTCGTGCAACGCCACGTTAATGATGTTCTCGTTAAACGCGGCAACAAAGGCCGCGATATACATTACGGCGAGAAACGCCGAAGTGGCCGATGGCGCTACTTGAACTTGTTGCTGAGATTTGCTCCCCATGCATTTCCTTCCTCTTGGAACGACAGTCGTATCGCCCCAGAGGAACAGTCCAGGGCGAGGATGAGCCCTAGACTTACGCCAGACGCCGCACGCGACGAGTCTGGCAACATGGTCCAACGTCGAAAGATTGTAACGCGAACGCGCAGCTTTCCTTCCGCGCTATTATTAAAAGTCCACGAAAGCATGAGACATGAGGAGCCCGCCATGATTAAGCCCATCATGAAATCCGAGTTCTTTTTGCGCCTGCCTTCCGAAGACGCGGGCCCCGATGACGCCGTGACCGGGCAGGACCTCCTGGATACGCTCCATGAGCATGAGCACGAGTGCGTGGGCCTTGCCGCCAACATGATTGGCGTGCGCAAACGCATCATCTGCGTAAAGGACGGCAACAGGGCGCTGCTGATGTACAACCCTCAAATTCTTGAGCAGGTCAATTCCTATCAGACGAGCGAAGGATGTCTCTCGCTTTCCGGCGAGCGCCCCTGTACTCGCTATCGCCGCATTAAGGTTGAGTATTTGGACGAGAATTTCGTCCACCGCATCAAAAACTTCTCGGGCTACACCGCCGAGATCATCCAACACGAAATCGACCACTGCAACGGGATTGTTATTTAGACAGCCAGGGTAACGATGCAGGTTGAGCACACGACAGCGAGCGAGCCGCATTTGCGCCAAGGTGACGTGAAATGAGAGGGCGCTGACCTTCTGGTCGCGCCCTCGAAATTGAACGTCAGATTGGCGTGAATGCGGCTCGCGCAGCGTCAAGTGGTCCGCCGTTCGGTAGAACGGCGGAACTAATTAGCTCTGGCGGTAATGATCGAAGAAGTCGGCGAGGTCTTCGAGCGACTCTTTGAGCACTTCCATGCGCGGCAGGTACACGATGCGGAAGTGGTCGGGCTCACCCCAGTTAAAGCCGCCGCCGCGCGTGATCAGGATCTTCTTCTCGTGCAGCAGGTCAAGGGCGAACTGCTCGTCGTCAGTGATGTTGAACTTCTTCACATCCATCTTGGGGAAGATATAGAACGCCGCACGCGGCTTGACCACCGAGATGCCGTCGATCTTGTTGAGTGCCTCATACACGAAGTTGCGCTGCTCGTAGACACGACCGCCGGGGCGGATGTAGTTGTTAACAGACTGATGGCCGCCGAGCGCCGTCTGGACGATTGACTGAGCCGGCACGTTGGAGCACAGGCGCATGTTCGAGAGCATGTTGATGCCCATAATAAAGTCGCTCATGCAGCGCTGGTTACCCGAAAGCACCATCCAGCCAATACGATAGCCCGCGATCATGTGCGACTTGGAAAGGCCGCTAAAGGTGACGCAGGGCAGGTCGGGAGCGAGCGAGGCAATCGAGACGTGCTCGTAGCCGTCCATGCACAGGCGGTCGTAGATCTCATCGGCAAAAATCATGAGCTGGTGCCTGCGCGCGATCTCAACGATGCCCTCGAGTACCTCGCGCGGATAGACCGAACCCGTGGGGTTGTTGGGGTTGATGATGACGAGGGCCTTGGTCGCGCTCGTGATCTTGGACTCCATATCCTCCAGGTCGGGATACCAATCCGCTTGCTCATCACACAGATAGTGAACGGGATGACCGCCGGCAAGGGTTGCGCACGCCGTCCAGAGCGGATAGTCGGGGCTGGGGATCAGAATCTCGTCGCCATTGTCGAGCAGCGCGTTCATCGAAAGCTGAATGAGTTCGGACACGCCGTTGCCCGTGTAGATGTGCTCCATCTGAACATTGGGCAGGCCCTTGATCTGCGAGTACTGCATGATTGCCTTGCGCGCGGAGAACAGGCCACGCGAGTTGGAATAGCCTTCGCAGTCGGGCAGCTGCTGGCGCATGTCCTTGATGACCTCATCGGGCGTGCGGAAACCAAAGGGCGCCGGATTACCGATGTTGAGCTTGAGAATACGCTCGCCCTCGTCCTCCATACGGGCGGCCTCGTCGACGACGGGGCCGCGCACGTCATACAGGACGTTATCGAGCTTGGTGGATTTAGAAAAAGTACGCATGGTGGTGCTCCTTGGAATTTGAGCTGAGGGATGGGGTTCGGGCTTGGGCACGTTGCGAGGCGATGATTCCTCGCCTTGATCGGCGTCACCGGCGAGCAGCCAGGAAACATCGACCTCCAAAATACGAGCGAGCAGCTCTGCCACATCGCGCCGCGGGATCGTCTTGCCGCTCACATATTGGCTCATCTGACTCTTGCCGAGTTTTTTTCCGAGCATCTCCGATGCGCGGATTACGTCCGACTGGCGAACGTCGCGATCGGACATGGTCTGTCGCAGGCGATCGCTAAACGTCTCTTGGGCCATTAGAACCTCCTTGCTGGCAAAGTTCAATTTATAGAACACGAATTGAACCTAAGTTCAATTTAGGCAGCAGTATAGCGCCGTACCTTATTCGGAAGTTCAATTTCACAAGAAAACGTACCGAACTCCGAGATTTGCCCAAGGCGGACAATGACGCGCACGCGTTTAGAGATATTCAAGGAATCGAGCGGCGGCGAGCGAAACGTCAGCCGTGCGATATATCGCGTTGATCTGCCGATGGGGATGTCCCTCGAGCGGACGCACGGCGACATCGAACTGACAGCGGCGCAAGATGAGCGCCGGAAGAATACTCACGCCCAGACCGTCCTCGACCATGGCCATAATCGCATAATCATCCCAGGTCGATAGCTTAGAACGCACCACCAGACCCGCGCGGCGAAACAGCGGCGTAATCTCGTCGTCGCTACCGCGTTCCAGCAGAATAAACTGCTCGTTGGCCAAATCGGCAAGGCAAACGACCTCCGCGGTGGCAAGCGAGGAGTCCGCTGGCACCACGGCCATCAGCTCGTCTTGCACCAACGGCCGCGACGCCATACCGGCGCCGCGTGGCTCGCGCGGAATAAAGCCCAGGTCGCAGCGGCCTTCCGCCACCCATTGCTCAATCTCGGAGTAATCACCCATCAGCAGCTCGTAATCGACTTCCGGGTGATCAGCGCGAAACCGCGCGATCACCGGCGGCAGTACATGGGTCGCCACACTCGAGAATGTACCGATACAGATCTTGCCACGCATGAGCCCCCGCATCTCGTCCACGCGTCGCTGCAGGCGGCCAAACTCTTCGCATAACGCCTCGACTGCCGGCATGACCTGCCGCCCGTCGGCAGAAAGCACCACGCCCTCGCGGCTGCGATCAAGCACCTTAAAACCCCAGTCTGCCTCAAGGTCGCCCACCATGCGGCTCACGCCCGACTGCGAATAGCTCAGCCGCTCTGCAGCATGCGTAAAGCTGCCGGCACGCACCGTCTCGAGCAGCACTTGCATCTTTTGAATATTCGTTTCCACGGCATCCCTCCACCTTTACATGAGTTTTTGTCATGTTATCCATGCATTATATTCGCTTTTCTTCTAAAGCCACCTCACCCATAGTGAACATGCTCGGATATAGAGGAGATGTCAGCACATGAACAACGGACTGTTTACGTACTTAGCAGCATTGCTATTGTTTGGCTCCAACGGCATCATCGCCGCTGCCATCGCGCTGCCGAGCTCCGATATCGTACTGTTGCGCACGTTTTTGGGCGCTCTCACCCTTGCCGCCACCCTCTTCATAACCAAGCGCCATAACCTGCAGGCTCCGTCTCGCCCCCGCGAGGCCGCAGCGCTCATCGTCTCGGGCGCCGCGCTGGGCGCCAGCTGGATTTTCCTGTTCCGCGCCTATCAGACGATCGGCGTTGGCATCTCCTCGCTGTTGTATTACTGCGGCCCCATCATCGTTATGGCCCTCTCCCCGCTCATTTTTGGCGAAAAGCTGACCGGCGGCAAAATCGCCGGGTTTATCGCCGTTGCCTGTGGCGCCTTTCTCATTGCGGCGCAAGGTCTAGGCGGCAATATGCCCATTGCGGGTATCGCTTGCGGCATCGCCTCGGCCTTCTGCTACGCCTTGATGGTCATCGCTAGCAAGGGTGCGCCACACATCGAAGGCCTCGAGAACTCCACGCTCCAGGTGAGCGCCGCCTTTGTAACCGCGTTGATCCTTACGCTCTTCACGCAAGGTGCCCCCTCGTTCCTCTCCCCCAGCATTGCCGCCGGCATCGATTGGGGCGCCGTCGCCATGCTCGGCGTCGTCAACACCGGCATCGGTTGCCTGCTCTACTTTAGTGCCGTCGCCAAGCTGCCCGTCCAGACCGTCGCGGTCGTCGGCTACCTCGAGCCGCTTTCGGCCGTCGTGTTCTCCGTTGCCCTTTTGGGAGAGACCATGACGCCCATCCGCCTCATGGGCGCCGCGTTGATCATCGGCGGCGCGATCTTTTGCGAAGTCGCCGGCAAACGCGCAGACACCAAAGCAAGCATCGCCCAAGTAGCACGCGCCTAAAAGCCCCTCTTCAGTTTCAAAGCAGGGGCGCGTCCGTGGTTATCACATTGCAGCAAGACCATACAGCCGGTGCGCCCCTGTTTTGAAATGCTACCTGCGTACATGAATAATCCCCAGATGGGGATTATTGTCTAAAACACCCCGATGTGCCAAACTGCTCTTATATGTATAAAGATGGCATAAAGGTTATCTGCCCTAGACAGATAACCGGATGTCTAAGGGAGTCCACGTGGCACACAACAAACTGGAGGCAAACCTCCAAGACCAGCACGGACAGAGCGGGCATGGAGCCATTCCCCTTTCTGCTGGTATGTTGCTCGTAACGCTCGGCGTCGTCTATGGCGACATCGGCACGAGCCCTATGTACACCATGAAATCAATCGTCGCCAACAACGGCGGCATCGGTACCGTCAGCGAGGACATGATCCTGGGCGCGCTTTCGCTCGTCATCTGGACCATGACGCTCGTAACCACGGTCAAGTACGTGCTAATCGCCATGAGGGCCGACAACCACAACGAGGGCGGTATCTTCGCCCTGTTCAGTCTCGTGCGCAAAGTGGCGCCGTGGCTGATCCTTCCCGCCATGATCGGCGGTGCGGCGCTGCTTGCCGACGGCATCCTCACCCCCGCCGTCACGGTCACCACAGCCATCGAGGGTCTGCGCACCATCGAGTGGGGCCACGCGCTATTGGGCGACGGCCAGACCAACGTCATCATTATTACCATCATCATTATCTGCGGCCTATTTGCCATGCAGCGCGCCGGCACCTCGTCAATCGGCAAGCTCTTCGGCCCGCTCATGACGCTATGGTTCCTGTTCCTGGCGGGCGCCGGCCTGTTCAACATGCTCGGCAACCTGTCCATCTTGCGCGCACTCAACCCCATCCGCGGCATCATGTTCCTGTTCTCGCCCATCAACCACTCGGGCATCATGGTGCTCGGCTTCGTCTTCCTGTCGACGACCGGCGCCGAGGCGCTCTATTCGGACATGGGTCACGTGGGCAAGGCTAACATTTACGCATCCTGGCCGTTCGTAAAGGCGGCCCTCATCCTTAACTATCTGGGTCAGGGCGCTTGGCTGCTCGCCAACAACTCCAATCCCCAGATGCTCGCGATGGACATCGTCAACCCGTTCTACATGATGCTTCCCGAGCCCCTGCGCCCCTTTGCCATCGTGCTATCGGCCGTAGCGGCCATCATCGCCTCGCAGGCGCTTATCACCGGCTCGTTCTCGCTGGTATCCGAGGCCACGCGTCTCAACCTTATGCCGCATCTGCGCATCCACTACCCCAGCGACACCAAGGGTCAACTCTATATTCCGCTCGTCAACAACATCATGTGGGTCGGCTGTATCTTCATCGTGCTGCTGTTCCAAAACTCCGAGCGCATGGAGAGCGCCTACGGCCTCGCCATCACCGTGACTATGCTCATGACCACGACGCTTTTGACGAGCTATATCGCCGGCATCCTCAAGCACAAGCTGGGCGCCTGCGTCTTTGCCCTGCTTTTTGGCGCCATCGAGCTCTGCTTCTTTGCCTCGTGCCTCACCATGTTCTTTGACGGCGGCTATGTGATGATCTTCCTGGCCTCGCTGCTGTTTGGCCTTATGTACGTGTGGCGCCGCGGCACCGCCATCGAGCGCACGCAGACGATCCTGCTGCCCGTCTCCAAGTACATCGATCAGCTCAACCGCCTGCGCAACGACGAGACCTACCCCGTGCTCGCCGACAATCTGGTGTTCCTCACCAACAGCCCCGACCCGCTCACGCTCGACCGCGACGTGCTCTATTCCATCCTGGACAAGCACCCCAAGCGCGCCAAGGCATATTGGTTCATCAACGTGCACGTTACCGACGAGCCCTATACGCACGAGTATTCCGTCGAGACCTTTGGCACGGACTTTTTGTTCCGCGTGCGCCTGGACCTGGGCTTTAAGGTCAACCAGCGCATCAACGCCTATCTGCGTCAGATCGTTGGCGACTTGATGACATCGGGTGAGCTGCCACCGCAGCATCACACCTACTCCATCTACGAGACACGCGGCAACGTGGGCGACTTCCGTTTTTGCATGCTGCGCAAGATGCTTGCCCCCGAAACGGACATCAACCGCAACGACCACCGCGTGATGGCCATCAAGTACGCCGTCCGCCGCGCCTGCGGAAGCCCGGCACGCTGGTACGGTCTTGAGAACTCGGCGATCATCATCGAGTACGTGCCTCTCTTTGCCCGCATGCGTCCGGCGGTCAAACTCGTACGCACCCATGTGCCGCTCGAGGTCCAGATCGAAGAAGCCGAGGAAATGGAAGTCGATATCTTCTCGGACGACCTGGTCAACGGCAACGAGGCCGGTAGGGACATGAACGTCGATCCCACCGAGCTGCTCGAGAGCGTCGCCGATACGCCCGAACAGCAACAGCTCGACGGCCTCGAGAGTGCCCAGCTCAACGACGTCAACTTCTAGCGACGTCACACATCGATGACAGCGCCCCTGCACCTCACAGGAGATGCAGGGGCGCTTTGCACTGCAGTAAAGCTATGGGCTACGAACGACGCGGCTCGGGAACCACGAGCCTATCGGGGCTCGCGCCCTCGGCATCCATCAGGCTCACGTAACGAATCGACGGATCCCCATACATCGCGTAGTAATAATTGCCCGTGCGCGCGCTAAAGCATCCGGTATAGATAGTCTTCTCGAACTTGCCATCGCCCATCCTGGACGCCCCCTCAATCATCACCACGCCCTCGAGCGAGCGGAACATGCGAACGACGTTTTCGGTCTCGCTCTCCTTTTGCGGGTAATTGGCATTGAGGTACGCCGCCTTTACAAAACGGCTCGGCGAATAGCAATCGCCCGGAATGCCGCGCATGCCGGCACCGGCTCCATAGGGCTTAAGCTCGGCGCCACGCCATGTCGCCGTCTGCGGAAAATCGCTTGTGGCGGTGATATAGGTGCGCAGGTTTTCCATGTGCCACGGGAAGGTCGGCTGGTTGGCAAGGGTGTCGACCGGATCGTCGTATACATGCAGGCCGTCAGCCATCATCTCGACCACGATGCTGCGCTGGCTGTCGCCGATAATCCAATGGAGCAGCGACACGCCCAGCCCCTCTCCGGCAGATTTGGCGACAATCACCGTGTCGCGCAGCGCGGCCTCGACCTCATCGACCGTCGAGAACGTCGCTGCCACCCACAGGGGAAACTCATAGGCCGCGATATTGTTCTTGCCGTCGACAGGGCCCTCGGCATACTCGGCATAGCCGGGAAAGTTGAGCCCCGCCACAGCCAGACCCGCATCGTTACCACAGTCGAAAAACATGGGATAGTTCTTGTAATCGATGCACATGCCGATTACCGCGTGTGCCGCCGACGCATCGTCGATAAACGAATACGGAGTGTGGAACCCGCGCGGCATCACGCGAACCTGTTGGCCGTAGTCAAAGCTCCAGTCGAGGTTGCGGCCCAGATACATGTGGCCAGAATTATCGGTAAATCGAATGCTCGTGCACATAGCGCCTCCTAGCTTTACGGTCCTGCTAAGGTTATTGTCACCAAACAAAAAGGCGCTAAACACAAAAGCCCGGACATGACAACAATGTCACGCCCGGACCAAAAGAGACGAAGTGCGGTGCTTTGGTCCCCTTAGACCAACTTTCCAAGACAGTGGTCGATCATATGCTGGACCATCTGCGCCTCGAAGCCCACAAAGTCCTGCTTGCGCTCGCGCATCTTGCCATCGACGATCTGGTCAAAGGCAACCTTGCACTTGATATAGCGCGTGGACTTGGTGACCTCCTCGTGCGTCAGGCAGCTCTCCTCCATCTTGCTGGCGCCCAGGCCAAACACCAGACGGGGGTTGTAGAGCACGTGGGGCTCGCCGGCGTCGTCCAGGTAGACGCAGACCTTCTTGGTAACGCCGATCTGGTTGGCGGCCAAGCAGCCGGCATCATCGAGCGACTTGATGGTATCGATCAGGTCCTGAGCAACCGACTCGTCCTCGACGGTCGCAACCTCGCAACGCTGGGACAGGATAGCCTCGTCGTGGCAAAGCTCTTTAATCATACGTTCCTCCATAGGGGTCGTTGTAACCGCTTAAGTATACGGTACCCACACATTTTCATGCGATAAATACCGTCCGTCTGTTACAAAGCGCCGAACATCAACATGCGAGGAACAGCAAGGTTGTAAAGGCGATATAGTAAATGAGTTCGTGTCAATCGGCCTAAACTCGGGGCCGAACAAGGAAAGGGTATGCATGGACGAACTTTTTCACGTCAGTGAGCGCAAGTCCACAATCGGGACCGAACTTCGCGCTGGACTGACAACATTCCTGGCGATGGCCTACATCATCGCCGTCAACCCCGCAGTGCTCTCGGGCGCTGGCATTGATGCGGGAGCGCTCGCCTGCGCCACCTGCCTGGGCGCCGGCATCATGACCATCTGCATGGGCATCTTCGCAAACCGCCCGCTCGCCTGCGCTTCAGGCCTGGGCATCAACGCCATGATCGCGGGCATCACCACCACCATGTGCGGCGGTGACTGGCACGTCGCCATGAGCGTTATCTTCCTCGAGGGTATCGTCATCTTGCTGCTCGTCCTTTGCGGCCTGCGCGAGGCCATCATGGACGCCATCCCCGTGGTCCTGCGCCACGCCATCTCGGTGGGTCTGGGCCTGTTTATCGCCATGATCGGCCTGTGCGACGCCGGCATTATCACCGCTGGCGCCGGCACACTCGTCGGTCTGGGCGACATCACCTCCCCCACCTTTATCGTCGGCATCATCTCCATCGTCGTGACGGTTGCCCTGGCCTCCCGCAACGTGCCGGGCTCGCTGCTCATCGGTATCATCGTCGCCGTTATCGCCGGCATCCCGCTGGGCGTCACCCACGCCCCCGAGGGCCTCATCGCCCCGCTCGATTTCTCGACCTTCGGCGCCCCGTTTGCCAGCACCGCCGACGGCAACATGGCTATCGTGAAGGTTCTGACCGACCCGATGCTGCTCGTCGTGGCCTTCTCGCTGCTCATGAGCGACTTCTTCGACACCATGGGCACCGCGATGGCCGTCGCCAAGCAGGGCGAGTTCTTGACCGAGGACGGCAATGTCGAGGACATCCGTCCCATCCTGGTCGTCGACTCCGTGGCCGCTGCTGCCGGTGGCTTTATGGGCGTCTCCTCCATCACCACCTTCGTCGAGTCCACCTCTGGCGCTGCCGACGGTGGCCGCACGGGCCTCACCTCCGTCACCACCGGCGTGCTGTTCATTCTCGCCGCGTTCTTCTCCCCCATCGTCACCATCGTTTCCAGCGCCGCCACCTGCGGTGCTCTGGTCTACGTCGGTTACCTCATGATGAGCGAGGCCTCCGAGATCGACTGGTCCGACGTGTCGCAGGGTTTCCCGGCGTTCATGATTGTCGCCGGCGTGCCCTTCACCTACTCCATCTCTGCCGGCATTGGCCTGGGCTTTATCGCCTACGTGATCGTCGCGCTCTTTAAGGGCGAGGCCTCCAAGATCAAGCCGCTCATGTGGATCGCAGCCCTCGCCTTCCTCGTCTACTTCTTTGTAGCGTAGGCGCAAGATTCGCAATACCAAACAGCAAAGCGCGGAGTCGCATCGAGCGGCTCCGCGCTTTGCTTTTAAAGCCAGGCACCACACGGACACGCGATGTATTGCTTCGCAAGTTTTGGACGTTTTGCTCTCCAAACGGCACTACCGACGGCTACATCCTGCAGATATGCTGGATATAACCGCATAGGCCCTATGAGGATGGGAGTAACCATGGCCGCCTTGTTCACGACCCCCAAGCGCAATGACAAAACCTCTGGAGCCCATTTTGTCGAGCCCGACCTGCGCCGTCGCACGCTGCTCGCACACGGCAGCTGGCGCCGCGTGACGCGCCGCATCGTTGCGGGCGCCGTGTGCGCGCTCACGGTGAGCTCGCTGCTCATGCCGAGCATCTCGCTCGCGGCCGAGTGGATTGATGTTGGCGGCACCCAGTACAACGCCGGCACTGCGGCGGGCGACGGCGCCGGCACCTGGAGCTGGGACGGCGCCGACGACATGAAGCTCATCAACTATAACGGCGGTGAGATCAAGGCTGCAGGCAAGCTCAACATTGTCTATGAGGGCAAGAACACCGTGAAAACCGAGCCTGATTACACCGGAGCCGCCATCAAGGCGCAGGACGGCACTAGCCAGAAAGCAGAGTTGAACATAACGAGCTCGAATAGCACGGATGAGCTCAATGTGACAGCCGAGGCCGATGCAATTAAATCAACAGGCGACCTCTCCATTTCTGGCCCAGGCACTGTGAACACCACAAGCACTGCTTCCGACGGAATTGAGGCAAAGGGCGATCTCTCTATCACGGGCTCGGGCACCGTGAATGCAACGGGCGGTACCGAAGGCATCCAATCCAAGGGCAAGACCACCATCGATTCCTCTGGCACAGTGATCGCTAAAGGAGGCGAAGGTTACGGCGTCGCCGCGGGCAGTGACCTGATCATCAAAGGCGGTGGCAAGGTAGAAGCAAGCTCGATAGAAGAAGCGGCGATTTGGGCTGACGGCAACATCGACATCTCGGGCGGCAGCCAGGTCAAGGCAAGCTCCCAGGGAGATCTTGCCGTCGACGCTGAGGGTAGTCTCGCGGTCACGAACGCCTCCCTTGACGCAAGCGGTGTTGAATATGGTGTCTATGCCTACAAGGGCGTTACGCTCGATCATGCGACCGTGACGGTCCGCACAAGCGCGAGCGGCGGCCAGGCCATCGCCCTCATCACTGATGGGGACGACATCGTCATCAAGAATGGTTCCATCGTGGACGCGTTCGCAGAAGGCAAATTCTCGGTTGCAATCTCTACCAGAAACCACCAGCCAAACGTCGCTGGCGGCCACATCTACATCAGCGACTCCGTTGTTAAGGCTATAGCCCGCTATGTCGAGACCGGTGGCGATGGCCCCGATCACTACAGCAACGACCAAAGCGGCGAGGTCATCCCTGAGCCTAGGGGTCTGAACATCGGTATCTTCGCCCAGACCTACGAGGGCATCACGCCCGCGAGTATCTCGATCGTCCGCAGCAAGCTCACGGCCGAGGGAGACACGGCGGCAATCTTCGCTCTTGCCATAAGCGAGGATGGCAAGGCGATCGGCACCATCGAGATCGAAGGCGCTCCCATCCAGGCGCCCGCAGGCGGCAAGATCATTAACTATCGCAACAAGGAAGAACTCAGCGGCGGCATCCTCTGCGAGGCGGGTCAAACCATCGGCACGGGCGACGACGTGATCGACTCTCCCTATGACGCCGCTGTCGCCAAGAGCACGCTCACCGTACCTCCCGAGAAGATCAAACCCGAGGAAAAGTCCGGCGAGACCAAGCCCGAGGGTTCCAAGCCCGAGGGCGCAAAGACGACCAAGACCGTTGCAGTTGCAGCCACGGGAGCCAAGATCGCCGGCAAACTCGCAGCAACCGGCGACACCTCGAGCGCGGCCATCATAGCGACCGCCCTTGCAGGAACGGCCACCATCGTCACAGGCGCCCTGGCGAGTCGCAAACGCTCGTAAACACTTTTTCGCACAGGACGGGTGCATCGCGGCCCTTGCCTTCCTCGTCTACTTCTTCGTAGCGTAAGGGCAAGGCTACAAAAGCTGAACAATAAAGCGCGGAGTCGCCATGCGGCCCCGCGCTTTTCTTTTAGCGCCGGTCCCTGCACCGGCGTGCGGCCTATTTCTCCCCCATTTTGGCCATTTTGCCCTCCATACGGCACTACCGCCGGCAACATCCAGCAGATACGCTGAATCTAGTCGTATAGGCCCTATGAGAACGGGAGCAACCATGGCAGCCTTGTTCACGACCCCCAAACGCAATGACACTACCGCCGGAACCCATGTTGCCGAACCCGACGTTCGCCGTCGCATAGGACTCGCGCACGGCAGCTGGCGCCGCGTGACGCGCCGCATCGTCGTGGGAGCCGTATGCGCGCTCACGGTAAGCTCGCTGCTCATGCCGAGCGTCTCGCTCGCAGCGGAATGGGTCAAGGTCGGCGGCAACAAGTACAACACCGCGGCGAGCGACGAGGCCGGTACCTGGTCGTGGGACGGCGCCGACGACTTGAAGCTCAGCAACTATAACGGCGGCGAGATCCAGGCCGCAGGCAAGCTCAACGTGAATTACTCGGGAACCAACATCGTCACTGCCGAATGGATCGAAAGCATCAACGTTTCTCATGGCACTAACGAGAATGCCGAGCTCAATATCCAAGGCGACGAGGGCGGCACGCTCAGCGTGACATCTACTGAGGACGCTATCCTCTCCACGGGTAATATCAAAATCGACGGAGCCGGATCCGTCAACGCCACGAGCACTGGGTTTGATGCCATCAATGCCGGGGGTGATCTCGCTATCAAAGGTTCGGGCAACGTCAACGCCACGGGCGCATCGGATGGCATCAGGGCAAACGGCAATATCACGATTGACGACAGCGGAGCCGTCACCGCCAGGGCTACCAAGGACAAGGGTATTGGAACCGACAAGAACCTCACCATAAAGGGTGGCGGGGCAGTCGAGGCAAGCTCAGCCGATGGTGAGGCCCTTTGGAGCGGCGGCAATATCAACATCTCGGACGGCAGCCAGGTCAAGGCAAGCTCCGAGAAAGACGCTGCCATCGAGGCCAAGGGCAGCCTCGCAGCCACAAACGCCTCCCTCAACGTAAACGGTGTTGAATATGGCGTCTATGCCCACAAGGGCATCACCCTCGATCATGCAAACGTGACGGTCCGTGCAAGTAAAGGCAGATACGGTGGCGCCATCGCCCTCTTCACCTACCAGGACGACATCGTCGTCAAGAACGGCTCCACCGTGGACGCGTTTGCGGAAGGCGAGGTTTCGGCTGCATTCTCCACCAGAAACGATCGACCCAACGAGAAGGGTGGCCACATCTACATCAGCGACTCCGTTGTCAAGGCCATAGCCCGCTATGTCGAGAACGGCGACGGCCCCATCCCCTACAGCGAAAACCAAGATGGCGAGACGAGGCGCGAACCCCAAGGCGAGAACATCGGCATCATCGCCCAGACCAGCGAGGGCGTCACACCCGCAGTCATCTCGATCATCCGCAGCAAGGTAACGGTCGAAGGAGATACAGCGGCAATCTTTGCCCGTGCCATGAGCGCTGACGGCAAGACAATCGGCACCATCAAGATTGAGAACGCCGCCATCCAGACGCCCGAAGGCGGCAAGGTCATTGACTATCGCAAGCTCCGTGACGGCATCTACGAAGCAGGCCAAGCCATCGGCACGGGCGACGCCACGGTCGACTCCCTCTATATCAAAGCAGTCGCCAAAAGCACGACCATCGCACCTCCCGAGGTAGCCAAGCCGGAAGACCCCAAGCCCGACGAGACCAAGCAGAACCCCAAGCCTGAGGGCTCAAAGCCGACCAAGGCCGTTGCGGCTTCAACCACGAAAGCCAAGACTACCGGCGTGCTCGCGGCAACCGGCGACACCTCGGGTGCGGCCATCGTGGCAACCGTCCTTGCGGGAACAGCCGCTATCGCCGCAGGCACCATGGCGAGCCGTAAGCGCTCTTAGACGCCTCTGCGCACATGGCAGCTCCCGCGAAGGCCCCGAGCCCCAGCACCGTTTAACAACGCCACCGCCGAGCTCCCCTCCGGCGGTGGCGTTTTCCATATGCGTCCGCAGGGGATGCACGAGATTGTCTTTGGTCTAGCCCAACCGGCATACGCTGGCGTGCGACAATTGGGGCTGCCGATATCACAACACTGAGAGAAGCCCGTCATGGAAGCGCATCAAAAGCAGATAACCGTTTATTCGAATCATACGGAAAGCGCGCCTGTCATCTACCTTCCTGTGGTCGTGGGCGACGGCAGCGAGGTTTATAAGTGTTGCCGAGAGCTCGACTGTCCGCCATTCGCCCTCGTCACCATTGGCGGGCTCGATTGGAATCGCGAGCTGAGCCCCTGGGCATGCGACGGGACCGTACGCGATGCCGAGCCTTTCGGCGGCCAAGCTGCCGGTTTTCTTGATGAGCTGCTGAATCAGATAATCCCCCAGGTCGAGTCATCGCTTCCTCAGCCGCCCACCTGGCGTGGCATTGCCGGTTACTCGCTCGCGGGCCTCTTCGCACTCTGGTCCCTCTGGCAAACCGACGCATTTGACCGCGCCGCGAGCGCATCGGGGTCGCTATGGTTTCCCGACTTTGTCGATCGCGCCAGCACGGCGCCATTTGCCGGCAGCCCGCAGGCTGTCTATCTGTCGCTCGGTAAAAAGGAGACCAAGACTCCCAACCGCATGATGCGGCACGTACTCGACGATACGCGCGCAATGGAAAAGCTGCTCGGCGAACGTGGTATTCCCACGACGCTGGAGCTCAACCCCGGCAATCACTTTTCCCAGACCGACTTGCGCATGGCCCGCGGCATCCACTGGATACTGACGCATTAAAAATGGTGCCCACGCGCATATACGCATGGGCACCATATCTTGTTTTAGCTGGACGCAGTTGTTACTCAGCAGCCTCCTCAAGCTCGGAGACGTCAAACTCAAAGTCGTTACCCGGCAGGATGGCGTTGAGCACGATGCCCACCAGCGAGCCCACGGCAAGGCCGGAAAGCGAAATCGTCACGCCGCCCAGCTCAAGCACGATGGCGCCGGCGGTGCTGTACGCAATGCCGAGCGAAAGCACGAGCACCAGGGCGGCCACCAGCACGTTGCGGTTGTTTTGGAAATCGACCTGGTTCTCGATGAGGTTGCGGACGCCCACGGCGCTGATCATGCCATAGAGCACGAGCGACACGCCGCCGATTACACACGCCGGCATGGCCGCAATGACAGCCGCGAACTTGGGGCAGAACGAGAGCACAATGGCACAACATGCGGCAATGCGAATCACGCGCGGGTCAAACACACGCGTTAGGGCAAGCACACCGGTGTTCTCGCCATAGGTGGTGTTAGCCGGAGCGCCAAAGAGCGATGCGAGAATGGTCGCCAGGCCGTCGCCAAGCAGCGTGCGATGCAGGCCAGGATCGGCGATGTAGTTACGCTCGCAAGTGGAGCCGATAGCCGAGATGTCACCGATATGCTCGATCATGGTCGCAAAGGCCAGCGGCATAATGGTGATGATGGCCGTCGTGGCAAGACCGCTATCGAACTGCGGGCCAAAGAGCGCAAACACGGTGTTATCCCACACGACGGGCAAGCCAACCCAGGGAGCGGCTGCGACGCCCGAGAAATCAACCTCGCCGAGCGCAGTCGCAACGGCATAGCTCACCACAACGCCCAGCAGAATCGGCACGATCTTGACCATGCCACGGCCCCAGATGTTGCAGATGACGATCACCGCCACAGCGACAACGGCAACAAGCCAATTGGTCTGGCAGTTGGCGATGGCAGAGCTTGCCAAGATCAGGCCGATGGAAATGACGATGGGGCCAGTCACTACCGGCGGGAAGAAGCGCATAACGCGCTTGGCACCAAACGCGCGAAACAGGGCCGCCAGCACCGGATAGAGCAGGCCGGCACAGGCTACACCTAGGCAGGCGTAGGGCAAAAGCTCGGCCTCGCCGTTGGGCGCGATGGCGGCATAGCCCGCGATAAAGGCAAACGAAGATCCCAAAAACGCTGGCACCTTGCCGCGCGATAGGAAGTGGAAGAGCAGCGTGCCCAGGCCGGCAAACAAAAGGGTCGCCGACACCGAGAGACCGGTGAGCACGGGTACGAGCACCGTGGCACCGAACATCGCGAATAGATGCTGCAGACCGAGTAGGAACATGCGCGGGCGACCGAGCGACGACGCATCGTAGATGGCATCGGCGACGGCGGGCGTCGAGGATTGGGACATGGATGTCCTTTCATAATGGAAGGGCGCTCGGGCATATCGGATTACCTGCCCGAACGATACGATCCGAACCATTGTACGCGATGCATGCCGCTCCGACCACGACGCCCCTGCGAACGGCAGCACTACTTCCAGATGCGCTCGGCGATGCGTTTGACCAGGGCGATCTTTGCCCACTGCTCGTCCTCGGTCAGCTTGTTGCCAATCTCGCAGCTGGCAAAGCCGCACTGGGGAGACAGATACAGGTTCTCGAGCGGCACGTACTTTGCGGCTTCGCGGATGCGCTCGACGATAACATCCTCGTTCTCGAGCTCTGCGGCCTTGGTGGTCACCAAGCCCAGCACGACCTTCTTGCCCGGGGCAACGTAGCTGAGCGGCTCAAAACCGCCGGCGCGCGGCGTATCGAACTCCAGGTAGAATGCGTCGACATCCTCATGTGCAAACAGGTACGGCGCGATGGGGTCATAGCCGCCCTCGAAAGCATAGGTAGAGTGGTAGTTGCCGCGGCACACGTGCGTGTTAATGACGAGGTCGTCGGGCTTGTCCTCGATGGCGGCGTTGTTGAGCGCCACGCCCAGCTCGCTCACCCTTTGCAGGTCAACCGGGCTCATGCCAGTCTTGGACACAAAGTCGGTATCGCAGTAGATGCCCCAGGTGCAGTCATCAAACTGGATGTTGCGGCAGCCCGCGGCATACAGGTCAGCAATCACGGTGCGGTATGCTGCGGCAATGGCATCGACGAGTTCTTCGTCGGTCTTGTAGACGGCGTGCAGACTCTCCTGCTGGCCATCGCAGCGGTCGAGTGTGACTTCGGAGAACGTCTGGATCGGCGCCGGAATGGTCTGGCGCGCGACCTGGCCCTCTCCCTCGAGCGACTTGATAAATTTGAAGTGCTCGACGAACGGATGATTCTCGCCGCTAATGGGACCGGTTACCACGGCGGTGTCGGCGGTAGTCTCCTCATCGTGGAACATGTAGCCCGTGCGCGAGGCGCGGCGCTCAATGCCGTTGAGGCCCCACATAAAATCGAGGTGCCAGTAGCTGCGGCGGAACTCGCCATCGGTAATCACCTGCAGGCCGGCAGCCTTCTGCTTGGCCACTAAGTCGCGGATGGCCTCGTCCTCGACGGCCTTAAGGCCGGAAGCGTCGAGTTTACCCGCGACATAGGCGGCACGGGCGTCCTTTACAGCCTGCGGACGAAGAAAACTGCCGACGATATCGGCACGAAACGGCGCGTTCGGTTGAATCGAAGTGCTCATAGATATCTCCCTTTGCATTGGTTGCTTTACTGGGACAGAGTATGAGCGCTCATATGGACATCGTAAAATATATGTTTATAACAGTTTGATATAGATGCTTCCTATATCAGTTTGGACTGCCATAAAGAGATTTGACCCGTGCAGAACGCAGTAGTCTAGATGTGCTGACGAATCGCTTCGATATAGGCCTGCCCGTAGCGCGTAAGTGTCGTGTTCTTGCGCGTGATGATGCCGATCTCCATGTACTCGTCCACGTCGAGCGGAATCGAGATAATGCCGGGGCCGTTGAGCTCATGGCTGATCACGCCCGAGCATACCGTGTAGCCGTTGAGGCCCATGGCCAAATTGAACAACGTCGCACGGTCGCGCACGCGGATATTTTTGCGACGCTCGAACGTCGAGGTCAGCTCCTCGGAATAATAAAACGAGTTATAGCTGCCCTGCTCATAGGACAGGAACGGGTAGTCTTCCAGATCCTCGAGCGTCACGCTGGAGCGGTCCGCCAACGGATGGTCGGCGCAGACGAAGACATGCGGCGTGGCACAGAAGAGCCCTTCGAACACGAGCTCGTTGGCCGCCAGCATGCGCTCGATGACCTCGCGGTTGTGCTCGGACAGATATAGGATGCCCAGCTCGCTTTTCATGTGCGCGACATCCTCGATAATCTCGTGGGTCTGCTCCTCGCGTAGGGTAAAGTCGTAGCGCGCGGCATCGAACTCGCGGATTACATCGACAAACGCATTAACGGCAAAGGAATAATGCTGGCAGCTCACACTAAAGTGCGGCACCTGCTCGGACGTGCCTTTGTACTTGCCCTCGAGCAGGTCGGCCTGGTCGAGTACCTGGCGCGCATAGCCCAAGAAGGTCTCGCCCTCCTCGGACACAATGACGCCCTTGTTGGTGCGCTCAAAGATGTGCACACCCATCTCGTTTTCGAGATCGCGGATCGACGCGGTAATCGAAGGCTGCGACACAAAGAGCCGGCGCGAGGCCTCGGTGATGCTGCCGCATTCGGCAACTTTAACGACATATCTGAGCTGCTGGAGCTTCATGATGGCCTCCCTAGACGTCCGCGATACCCGAACCCGCCGCATCTGCCTGACGCATAAACGACGGCATCTCCCCCGTCGCGGCGCAGGCGGCAATCTGATGCAGCGCTGCGGCAACCGCATCGTCTGCCGCAGCGCCGATATGCCAGCGTGCGGCAACCGTGACGGCCTCGTTGGCATTGGCGACCGCAACGGAGTTGGGAACGGCATCGATCATGGGCAGGTCGTTATCGGAATCGCCAAATACGGCCACCTCGTCGGGCGTTAGGCCCAAAGCGCGCGCCAGCTCCAGCGCAGCGCAGCCCTTGTCCCAACCAGCCGGAAGGATGTCGAACAGGCGCACACGGTTGTTGGGAAACACAAGCGAGAGCTCCGGCACCTCGGCGGCAACGCGCTCGCGTAGCTCCGCGAGCTCCTCACGCGAACGGGCGCTCCAGATATTCGCCTTGAACACCGGCGCATCATCGACGACAGGGCGGCACGGGGCCTCTTCGCCCTTGAGCCACGCATTGCCGCCCGATTCCATAGCGCGACGCACACGCTCGGCATCACGTGTCACGCAATAGGCATCGTTATCCCAAAAGTCATCACCTAAGCTGTAGACCTTCAGATAGGTATCGTCGGTTTCTTCTTCCAGATAGGCGGCTAAACGCATTAGTGCGTCGCTATCGGTCGCACGCGAGGCGACCGCCTCGCCGTCGACAAACATGACCTGGCCGTTACAGAATGCGCCGGTCGAATAGCACTCGGAACGATTTTTAAACATCCAGCCCATCGCAGACGGCTGACGACCCGAAACCGGACCAAAGTGCAGACCCGCCGCCTGCATGGCATGAATGCCCTCGATGGCATAGTCGCTGGCGCCGTCATGCCCGGCCGGAATCAGCGTATCGTCCATATCGGTCAGCACAAGTTTGATCATAAGGCCCCCTCGGTCATTCTTTATCCCGTCTATTGTACCGACCTGCCAAAAAGGGACAGGTTTATTTTGGCAGGTTTTATCTGGGGAAACGCAAAGCCCCAGTTGTTACCTGCCAAAATAAACCTGTCCCTTTTTGGCAGGTGCGCTAGTATAGGGTCAACAGATTCGATGCGGGAGTGCCGGCGGTGCAAACCACAAGGCTGAGAGGGCATGGGGCCCAATCCTTTGAACCTGTCAGTTAATGCTGGCGTAGGGAGCATGCCGCCTTTTTAGGGGCGCTGTCTATGCACAGCGCCCCTTTTCTATGCCAAGGAGGCATGTGCAGTGATCGATTCGAAACAGCTTAAGCAAAATGTGGTCAAGGCCGTGGGGGAGATTCGCGCCACCAATCCGATGGCAGGCTCCATCACCAACACGGTGACGATTGACTTTGTCGCCAACGCACAGCTCGCCGTGGGCGGATCGGCCGCCATGGTCTATCTGCCCGACGAGGGCGAGGCACTCGTTGCCGGCGGCGGCGCCATCTATCTCAATATGGGTACGCTCTTCCCCATCTACGAGCAGACGATTCCCCGCGCGGCCAAGGCAGCACACGACGCCGGCAAGCCCTGGGTGCTCGATCCGGTGGGCCTGGGCATCGGCAGCCTGCGCACCCAGCTGGTAGGCGAACTCAAGCAGTACAAGCCCGCCATCGTGCGCGGCAACGCCTCCGAGATCATCGCACTCGCCGGCCTGTGGGGCCTTGAGGGCGAGGCGGCCGACCTGAGCCGCGTACGCGGTGTCGATACCACCGACACGGTAGACGCTGCCCGCGATGCCGCCGTGGCGCTCGCCCGCTACACCGGCGGCGCCGTTGTGGTCTCGGGCGAAGTCGACCTGATTACCGACGGCACAACCGTGGCCAAGTCCCACGGCGGCAGCCCGCTCATGTCCAAGATCACCGGTTGCGGCTGCTCGCAGGGCGGCGTGCTGGCCGTGTATGCCTGCGCCGCCGATCCGTTTACGGCAGCCGTCTGCGGTGCCGCCGTCTACAACGTTGCCGGCACGCGTGCCGCCGCTGTCGCCGATGCCCCGGCAAGCTTTAAGGTCACCTTTATCGACGAGCTCTACCGCGCGACCGCCCAGGACATTGCCGATAACCGACTCGAGCTCGAGGAGGCATAAGCCATGTCCGAGCCCGCAACCGATGCCGGCATGAACACACTCGTCGCCGTAGCCATCGCCCCGTGCGGCACCGGCGACGAGCTGTCCGCCGAGGTCGCCGAGGTCGTGCGCGTCATTCGCGAGAGCGGCCTTCCCAACCGCACCACCTCGATGTTCACCGAGATCGAGGGTGACTGGGACGAAGTCATGCAGGTCGTGCGCGACGCAACCTTTGTGTTGGCGAGCAAGGGCATCCGCACCGAAGTCGTGCTCAAGGCCGATATTCGACCCGGATTTACCGACACCATGACTGGCAAGCTCGAGCGCATGGAAGCGCAGATCAAAAAGCAGGAGGAAGCACAGTGAGCATCCGCGACAACCTTGATATCTCGGCCTATCTGGTACTCGGCCCCGAAAACACCCTCGGACGCCCCGTGGGCGATGTGGTGGCCCAGGCGCTCGACGCCGGCTTTACCTGCATTCAGGTGCGTTCCAAGGTGGCAAGCGCCCGCGAGATCATTGCGCTGACGGGCGATGCCGCGCAGGCCATCGCTCAGGCCGGCAAAACCGGGCAGGTCGCGCTGCTGATCGACGACCGCCTTGACTGCGTACTTGCCGCACGCGAGCAGGGTATTGCCGTCGACGGCGTGCATGTTGGCCAGAGCGACATCCCCGTCGAGGTCTGCCGCAAACTTTTGGGCCCCGATGCCATCGTGGGTCTTTCGGCCCGCTGCGGGGAGATGCTCGAGTACGTCAAGACCGCCGACATGAGCCTGGTCGATTACCTGGGCGTAGGCCCGCTCCACGAGACCGAAACCAAGCGCGACTGCGGACGTGCGGCCGACGGCTCCATCATCACCAAGAGCTTTGAGGACCTGGCCGCCCTCCATGCGGCAAGCCCCGTCCCCATTGTGGTGGGCGGCGGCGTCAAGACGGCCGATCTGCCGCAACTCAAGTCCACCGGCGTCGACGGCTTCTTTGTGGTGAGCGCCGTCTGCAGCGCCGACGACCCCTACGCCGCCGCCAAGGAGCTCGTCGACACCTGGCAGCAGGCATAGGCATAGGCTGAGCACCCGCTCCGCAGCCTCATATCTTCAGCAATGGAAAGCGCATCCCAGTTTGGACCTCCATTCTGGGATGCGCTTTCCATATAGAGGCTCAACGGGAAACCGCATCCCAGTCTGAACGCATATTCCGGGACGTACTTTCCGAAACCCCACCGTTTGGGAAACTGTAACCCGTTCTGAGCGCTCATTCTGGGACGCGCTTTCCGCCGAGTCCACGGCAGCTTGCCCTACCCCGCCAGATACGCTTCCAGCGCGGGCAGCGTCGCCTCCGCATCGCGACGGCCGATCTGATAGATGCGTTCGAGTTCCTCGGGCTCGCGGCACAGCGACGGCACCTTCACCGATTCGCTCGGCCGCACCACAAAGATCTCGCCAGCGGCCTCGCGACGCGCCAGGTCGTCGAGCGTGGCGTTATATACCTCGTGCCGGTGCTCAAGCGCCGCAACAAACTCCGGATAGTGACGATACACGCGACGCAGCATAGGCATCACGCTATTGGGCTGCTTTACAAAGCCCGCCGGCTGCGTCAGCACCACCACGTTGCGGTCATAGCCCTGCGCAAACAGCCATGCGCTGGGAATGGAATCGGCAACGCCGCCATCCAGGTACTTGTGCCCCTCAATGGCAACGGGTCGTGTTGCCACGGGAATCGCCGACGACGCCCGGATCCACTCGATATCATGCTCATCACCGTAAGGCAGGTCATGGTAGACGGCCCGCCCCGTCTTAAGATCGGTGCACACGCAGGTAAACCGCATGGGGCAGGCACGATAAGCCTCCAGGTCGATGGGATCGCGCTCGATGGGCACCTCGTGATAGGCAAACTCGGCATTGAACATGTCACCGGTTCGCAGCCAGCTCGTCACGCTCGCATAGCGCTTGTCAGCGCAATAGGCCTTGTTGTAGCGAATGGCACGGCCGATTTGGCGCGATTTAAAGTTGTAGCCAAACGCCGCGCCCGCCGAGACGCCCACCATATGGTCGCAGGTCAAGCCGTGCTCCATCCATACGTCGAGCACGCCCGCCGTATACATACCGCGGTAGCCGCCTCCCTCGAGCGCGAGCCCCACCGTGCGCGTCGTATCTGGCTGTGCCATGCGACCATCTCCGTTCCTGCGTTTTAAAACGGAACAAGTATACCCATCAACAAATATCGTCTCAGTCGCATTTTCATCGAACATCGTCGCGTTACCGTTTGGCGAATAATGGCCGCCCGCAACATGGGCACCCCTACATAATTCCATACACTTGTTTATACTACTCAGTAGTTATCAGCCGAGAGCACGAACCGACAAATAAACCCAACGACGCAACAAGGCGGGGGCTTGGAAACACGCAAGGCGTTGAGCAGCAACGCATGTGCACAACGAGCTCGCCCGACGCAATCCGCCCCGACCTCAGAAAGCCGCTTACAGTATGGATAACGCCAGCAATAATACCGAAACGCTCGAAAAGACCATCCGTGGCCTTCTGGAGCGTCAGGACGATCTGATCAGGACCGCCTTTACCGACGAGCTCACCGGACTTGGCAACCGCGGCGGCTTTACCCGTTCCTTAGAGGAACTCTGGGAGCAGGAACTGCCCGTGACCATGGCGTTTATCGACATCGATAACCTTAAGCACTGCAACGACATCTTTGGACATGACGAGGGTAACCGCTATATCTTGCAGGTGAGCCTCTATCTCAAACTGTATATGAAGGTGGACGAGGCGGCATTTCGTCTGGGGGGCGACGAGTTCGCCATCCTATCTACGATTGCGACCGAGGACGACCTTGCCGAACGTCTGGAACACTGCCGAACGGTACTGCTCGAAAACAACGCTTCCAAGATGCCTCACTCGTTTAGCTACGGAGTGGCACACGCCGACCCCGCCCTGGGCGAAGCCCCCAATCGCTTGACGAACGATGCCGACCATCGCATGTACGACTACAAGCTACGTCATGCCGTGCACCTTGATCGACGCAATATCGCACAAGCCCACACCGACGACTTCGAAATAAGCGATCGCATTTTCGACGCCCTTTCGATGCTCAACGAAGGCCGATATTTCTTTATCGAGAACTTGGACAAACATCGAACCCTTTGGTCACAAGGCGCCTTGCGCGATCTTGGCCTTCCTTCGGAGCATATAGACAACTGCCACGATTACTGGAAAACGCGTGTCCATCCCGATGACCTTGAGGCCTATACCAACGACATCGACCAAATCTATGACGGCTCCAAACATCGCCACGTCATGCAGTACCGCGTGCGCAATGCCGCCGGCGACTACATCCTCGGCCGTGCTCGCGGGTTTCGTATCGACGGCGACGGAAATGTCCCCTCGCTCTATGTCGGCGAGCTCGTCAACCACTCGCTTGCCGAGACCGTCGACGCCGCCACGGGTCTCGGAACGCAGCGCACGCTGATCAACGCTATCGATGCCTGCCGTCGCGACCGTTGCGAGACGGGGCTTATAGCAGTGCGCGTTCGCGGCACGGCCAAGCTCAACGAGCTCTACGGGGCCGAGGCCGTCGACAACATGCTCGCCGAATACGCAGGCCGCATGCTGTCGATTACTCGCGGCAGGAGTCGCGTCTTCCGCTCACGCAACGCCCAGTTCGTCGTGCTTAGCAACAATTTGGATCACGAAGCATTCGAGCAACTGATCCAACATCTCAAAGAGGCCGTTTTCGCTCCCGTTCGAATCGCGGACGACACCATTACCCCCGTCTGTCTTGTCGTTCCGGCCTTTTACGAGCACCTGACCAATCAAACGGCCGCCGTTTTAGGCGAACTCGACCGTCGCATTCGCACGGCCGGCGGGCTTGTTCCCAACGACAGCCTCCCCATACCCGAGGTGGAGCGCAAAAGCGCCATCGCCGAACGCATCGATCCGCTCACGGGTCTCTATCGACCCAGCGAGTTTATGCGCCGCGCCAACGAATTTCTCGAGACAAGGCGCAACGGCGCCTGGTGTATCGCCACCGTCGATATGGGACACATGCGACTGTTCAACGAATGGCACGGACAGGCCGAGGGCGACCGCATGCTCGCCGATGTGGGCACGGTCCTCAAAGACATCGAGAATGCCGACATGGGCGTCGCAGGGTACTGGGGCCAAGACGACTTTTGCATACTCATCCCCTTTGAACACGACACCGTCCATCAGATCTATAGCCGCGTTCGCCAGGCCGTGGCCAAGTATGATGACGGCGTGGGATTCTGGCCGTCCATGGGCGTCTACCCCATCGACTCCAACGAGAAAATCACCATCGATGCGCAGGCCAAGGCCATGTTTACCAATCGGCGCGCAAAAAACGACTTTAAGGAGCGTATTGCCATTTTCCGCCCCGAGGAGTACGAGCGCGAAATCGCGTTCCACCGCATGCTGACCGAATTCCAATATGCGCTCTCCAACGGCCGTATTACCTACTACCTGCAGCCCCAGGTCGACATGGAAACCGGCGAGATCATTGGCGCCGAAGCGCTCACGCGCTGGATCGACAAGGATGGCTCCCTCATTTCGCCCGCCACCTTTATCCCCACTCTCGAGGAAAGCGGTTTTGTGGTGACGCTCGACAAATACGTTTGGCAGGGCGTTGCCTTGTGGCTGCGTGAGTGCATCGATCGAGGGCTGCGCGTAGTTCCGATCTCGCTTAATGTGTCGCGCGTGGATATCCTTGCCTGCGACGTTGCCGAGCATATGGGGGCGCTCGCCGCCCAATACAACCTGCCGCCCGAGCTCATGCGCATCGAGATTACCGAGACAGCTTATACGGGAGAGTCCGAGGCCGTGAATAAACTAACGGCCGACCTGCACACCCGCGGCTTCTCGACCTATATGGACGATTTTGGCACCGGCCAGTCCACGCTCGCGATGCTCAAGAACGTCAACGTCGACGTCATCAAGCTCGATCGCACGTTTGTACCCGCCGACGGCGATCAAGGCCGTAGCGCGCAAATCGTTTCATCAATGCTCGAGATGGCGCAGTCGCTCCATCTGCCCGTTGTGATCGAAGGCGTCGAGACCGATGAGCAGGCGAACGTGCTGCGCCAAATGGGCGCCCGCTACGCTCAGGGCTTTCTCTACTACCGCCCCATGCCGGCAAAGGATTTTGAGGCGTTACTCGATGGTGGCGACAACAACTAATACGCTCGTGCGCAAACGCCACCGTCGAGGGAGCGTTTGTTCCCATGAGCTAACTAATACCCCAATCTAAACCGAATTGGGAGTAAGATACAAACCATTGTTCCATTCAAGGAGGTCATCCATCATGAACGAGTCGTATCGCCTGGGCGAGCAATCGATCATTGCTTATCTTCAGCGACTTGCGAACGGGGTCTCGACCGCCGAGCTCGATGTTGCCGCGCTGCCCACGGAGCTGTGCGCCATCGGCGAGCAGCTACAGAAGACATTTGCCATCCTGCAGCAAGAACGCGAGCTGCTTGAGCGCGGCGCCTATATCGATTCGCTCACCAATCTTGGCAACCGTGCTGGACTCCACCGTTATGCCGAGCTGCTTTGGCACAAAGGCACCCCCTTCACCTGCGCCTATATCGATATCGATCGCCTTAAGCATTGCAACGATACGTTTGGCCACACCGAGGGCAATCGCTACATCCTGAGCATCTGCCGTGCACTCACCGAGACAATGGAACCCAATGACCTGCTGTTCCGTATCGGTGGAGACGAATTTGTACTCGTATCCCCCACGACAGATGAAGCCGAACTCGAGCAGCGCCTGGAGCGGACGCGCACCAACCTTATCGAGGCAACATCGGGCGGCAAAGCGCCCATGATCGCTAGCTTTAGCTTTGGCTGCTCGCGCGTCGACCCACTCGCTGGCGATACGCGTCGCCAGATGACCATGGACGCCGACCGCAAAATGTATCGCTACAAGCTCATGCACCGTGTGCAGCAGCCGAAGGAAAACGACGCATCCATGCGCCCAATCGCCGATCAGCCTCCCTGCAACGACCGGGTGTTCCAAGCGATCTCCATGAGCTCCGAGACGCGCTATCCGTTTATCCTTAACCTCGATACCGGCGAATCGCAATGGTCGATTAATGCCGTGCGCGATTTTGACCTGCCCTCCCAGCATCCCTATAACTCGCTCGATATGTGGCTCGCCCGCGTTCACCCCGAGGACCGCGACAACGTGCGCAGCGAGCTCGATATGGTGGTAAACGGCGCGTGGCACTTCCATTACATGCAGTATCGCGTCATGAATACCGCTGGTAAATATGCGCTGTGCGAGTGTACGGGCTACCGCTTGGATAGCACCGAAACCGAGCCCAACATGTATGTGGGCATTATCATCAACCGAAGCTTGGCGGATACGACCGATTCCGTGACCGGCCTGGGCGATATCCACGCCCTGGTCAACGCCATTGGCGAAATGCGTCGCGTGGCGCGCAAGGCAGGCCTGGTCGCCATCAAAATCGACGACATCGCCAAGGTCAATGCCCGCTTTGGCTTTGATGCGGGCGACCGCGTTTTGGCAGAAAGTGCCGCCTGCCTCATGGACTGTTCGCGCGGCAAGGGCCGTCTGTTCCGCTCGACCGGACCGATGTTCGTGGCGCTTTTCGATGACCTTGATCCCGAAGAGACCGACACGATCGCAGAAGAAATCGAGCGGTTCTTGGGGTCGCCCGTACTCTTTGGCTCATTTGAATATCAGCCGCCCATTCGTGTGGCCACACTTCATCTGGACGCCGTCGACCGACAGCCCGTTTCCATTTTGAACGAGCTCAAAGCGCTACTTGAAGAGGCACCACAAGTACCGGGCACCAAGCTGGACTAGCGTTATGGGGCGCATGATGGTTAATTTCCGATCTCAACCGAACACATTGGGCAAATAGGTCGTACCCGCAGTTAGCCGAACGTCCCCGCAGTCCCTCCCGGGGCCCGGGGGCACCGTTTCGATACTCTTGGTTTACTTTGCCTGATGCAAATAAGTGCTCAACAAGATAGAACCTATCCCTCGCCACGGATATGCCCTCGAGTAAATCTGTTAAGCCAAGCCTATCAAATTCTATTGACAATTGGCTGCATTGGTCCATTTTGTCGTCCAGCCACTTCCGCTGGCTACCGCCTCATAAACACAAACCTAACGAGCCGCACGAACGACAAAGAGGCCAAGCTGAACAGAAGTAGAACCAAAACTTCAAAAACGCTGGTATTCCAATCGCGTACCCAGTCCTCTACCGCCCACAAGAAAAACAGCAGCCCCATCCATAACGTCACAGAAGAAATCAGCTTTGCGTAAGGGCGTATATCAATCTCGCTCTCCCTTTTTGTGACATCATATCCAGCAATTGAGCAGAGCCATCTTCCTCTTCGGTATTGGATTGAAAGGACAATCAAGGCAATCGAAGTCATCAAGCAAACAGCATCCTCTGTTTCCATAGAGTTTCCTTTGCTTTCCATCCTAGTTACGCATTCACAATCGAATCAAACCAAGTATGAATTACTCGATAGCAACCGCCTTAGTATAAACCATAGCCGCCGCAGCAGCCCGCCTTCCAAGGCCTCAAAGCTCGCCATCGAGGGCGACCCGCCCAGACCCCTTACAATCTGCTCGCACGAGGCCCCGCACTCCAACATCCTCTGGACCGTATCCCGCTCGTACCTGGTGAGCGTGCCTGCCGTGGGCCCTCGGGGCCGGCATCGTGCCCCACGCCATCTGCCCGCTCGTGCGATAATCCTCTGCAGAAGTCACCGACAGCAGAGGGAGTTTGTGATGAAGGTTCTTTTGGTCAATGGCAGCCCCAAGGCAAACGGCAACACGGCCCGCGCACTCGCCGAGGTCGCCGAGCAGCTCAACGTCGAGGGCATCGATACCGAGATGTTTCAGCTGGGCGCCAAGCCTATTCGCGATTGCATCGGTTGCGGCCAGTGTGGCAAGCTTGGCGGTCGCTGCACCTTTGACGACGACGTGGTCAACGAGCTGATCGCTGCCGCCGAACAGGCCGACGGCTTTGTCTTTGGCTCGCCTGTCTACTACGCGCACCCCAGCGGCCGCATTCTCTCGGCACTCGATCGCGCATTCTATGCCGGTAGCAAAGCTTTTGCACACAAGCCGGGCGCTGCCGTCGCCGTCGCCCGTCGCGGCGGCACGTCGACCACGTTCGACGTGCTCAACAAGTACTTCACCATCAACCAGATGCCGGTGGTTGCCTCCACCTACTGGAACAACGTCTTTGGCGCCCAGCCGGGCGAAGCCGCCCAGGACGCCGAGGGCTTGGCCACCATGCGAAACATCGGCAAAAACATGGCCTGGTTGCTGCGTTGCATCGAGGCGGGAAAAGCCGCCGGCATCGAGGCCCCCAAGGCCGATCGCGCCAGGACCAACTTTATTCGATAAGTCCAGCGGTGGTCACCTCGATGTTCTATCAATGTCAGCGAAAAGCCAGCTGATGAGGCAAGGTGCCTTGAAAGAGGAGGGCGCTGGGCTTTTGCCCGCGCCCGAGGATTGAAAGGCAGATTGCCCATCAGATGGCTTTGCAGCGTCGAGGTGACCGCCGTTCGTTAGAACGGCGGAACATAGATATGAATATTCAAATTTTCGGGACTAAGAAGTCCTTCGACACCAAGAAGGCCCAGCGCTATTTTAAGGAGCGCCGCATTAAGGTGCAATTTATCGACCTGAAGGAAAAGGAGATGAGCAAAGGCGAGCTCACGAGCGTGATGCAGGCGGTCGGCGGCATCGACAAGCTGCTCAACCCCAAGGCCAAGGACGAGGAGACGCTCGCGCTCATCCAGCACCTCACCCCTAGCCAGCGCTTCGACAAGTTGCTCGAGAACCAGCAGGTTCTAGCCGAGCCCATCGTGCGCAACGGCAAAAAGGCCACCGTCGGTTATTGCCCCGATGTATGGGGAGCCTGGGAGTAGCCTGTGTTATTTGCCGGCGCGTGGGTATAAGAGCAGGCGTTTGGCATAAGATTCAACTGTAAGCCATGTCTAACAAAGGAGGGCACATGCCCAACAAACCCGTGAAGATCATCATGCTTACCGGATACCTCGGTGCCGGCAAGACCACACTGCTCAACCACATCCTCGCTAACGACGGCGGCATCCGCGCCGCCGTGATCGTCAACGATATCGGCGAGATCAACGTCGACGCCAGCCTCATCGCCGACGGCGGCCTTTCCGAGACCGACGACCTCATCCCGCTCACCAACGGCTGCATCTGCTGCACGCTTTCGGACGACCTTGCCAACCAGCTGCAGGGCATCGCCGATTCGGGCAAGTTCGACTACATCATCATCGAGGCCTCGGGTATCTGCGAGCCTATCCCCATCGCCTACACCATCTCAAGCTTCTGCGACGAGGCCAAGGTGGGCGGCCAGCCCAAGCTTGCACTCGACAACATCGTGGCCGTGGTCGATTGCGCCCGCATGTACGACGAGTTCAACGGCGGTCGCGACCTGCTGGCCGAGGATATCGACGAGGACGACATCGAGAGCCTGCTCATCCAGCAGATCGAGTTCTGCTCCACGCTGATCCTCAACAAGACCGATACCGTGAGCCCTGAGCAGATCGCCGAGCTCAAGGCTATCGTGCGCAGCCTGCAGAAGGACGCCGTGATTGTCGAGGCCCAAAACGGCGAGGTCCCCATGGAGGAGCTGCTCGACACCGACCGCTTCGACTTTATGCGCGCCTACAACTCCGCCGCCTGGATCGAGGCCATGGAGCATCCCGAGGAGCACGACGACCCCGAGGTGCTCGAGTACGACATCGAGACCTTTGTGTACTCGCGCCGCAAGCCGTTTGACCTGCAGAAGTTCACCGATTTTGTTGAGCAGGAGTGGCCCGACGAGGTCATCCGCGTCAAGGGTCCGCTGTGGCAGACCGGCGATCCGGACATGTGCTACATGTTCGAGCAGGCCGGCCACCAAATGCGCCTGATGGAGAACGGTCTGTTCGTTGACTCCGCGCCCGAGGGCGAGAAGCAGAAGATCATCGACGAGAACCCCGAGATCATGCAGATTTGGGACGACGAGACGGGCGACCGCATGACGAGCCTGTGCATCATCGGCCGTCACATGGACAAGGATGCGCTCATCGCCTCCCTCGATGCCTGCCTGACCGACTGGCACCGCGCCTAGATTTTTCCAAGCGGGCATTTTTCCGCCTACGTAACCGCCAAACCACCACGAAGGTGCCCTTCGTGGTGGTTTTTCGTTCTGAGCCAAGGAGATTCATGTTCAACATTGTGCTGTATGCGCCCGAGATTCCGGCCAATACGGGCAATATCGGCCGCACCTGCGTGGTTACCGGCGCCCGCCTGCATCTGGTGGAGCCGCTGGGGTTTTCGCTCGACGACAAGACGGTGCGTCGCGCCGGCCTGGGCTACTGGCAAAATTTGGACGTGACGACCTATGCCGGCTGGGAGGATTTCCTTGCGCGCAACGGCCTCTCCCCCGCCGACGAACGCCTGCATCTGCTGACCAAAAAGGCGCGCCGCACCTATGCGCAAAGTACCTACCGCGACGGTGACTTTTTGGTCTTTGGCAGCGAGAGCTCGGGGATTCCCGAGCCACTGCTTGCCGCGGCGCCCGAGCGCTGCGAGCGCATCCCCATGTTGCGCGATTGCGACTCGCTCGAAAACGCCGACGCCTGGGAGGCCCACGAGGAGTCGCTCGGGCATACCGAGGACAGCCACGAAGCCATCCTTCGACAGGATATCTGCGGCAACTTCGTCAATCCGGACGACTACCGCATCAGCGCACTCAACCTCTCCAACAGCGCCGCCATCGTCCTCTACGAGGCTCTGCGCCAAACAGGCTTTCTGGGAATGTGACAAAGGGACGGTCCCTTTGTCACATTCGGTTATAGGTAGCGGCCGGTGATGCTTGCGGGGCATGCCACGATGTCGCCCGGCGTGCCGACGCAGACGATTTGCCCGCCTGCGTCGCCACCACCTGGGCCCATGTCGATTGCGTAATCGGCGTTACGGATAAGGTCGAGGTCGTGCTCGATTACGACGACTGTGGCGCCCTTGGCAACGAGGCCGTCGAACACACTCAGCAGCACCTGAACATCGAGCGGGTGCAGGCCAATTGTGGGTTCGTCGAACACGAATACGGCATCATCCTGCACGCGGCCCATCTCGCTCGCGAGCTTAAGGCGCTGCGCCTCGCCGCCCGAAAGCGCCGGCGTGGGCTCGCCGAGCGTGAGATAACCCAAGCCCAGGTCGTGCAGGGTCTGTAAGCGCGCCTGAACTTTCTTGAGCCCCACCGTAGCGTCGAGGGCCTCGTCCACACTTATGTCCATGAGCTGCGGCAACGTGAGCAGGCTCCCGTCCTTGCCCTCGCGATGGATATGCGAGGCCGCGTCTGCATAGCGTGAGCCGCGACATGACGGGCAGACGATCTCGACATCGGGCAAAAATTGCACGTCGAGCGATATCGAACCCGTGCCATCGCACGTAGGGCAGCGCAAGGCGCCGGTGTTGTAGCTAAATGCGCCCGCCTTGTAGCCAGCTGCCTTGGCCTCGGGCGTACGGGCGAAGGCGCGACGCAGCTCGTCATGGATGTCGGCATAAGTCGCCACCGTCGAGCGCACGTTGGCGCCGATGGGCGTAGCGTCAATCAGGTTGGCGCGTGCGATGCCCTCGGCATCGATCCAGCGCACATGGCTTGGCAGGCGCTCGCTGGCTGCCTGCGCCTTAAGTGCCGGGATGAGTGTCTCGAGCACCAACGTCGTCTTACCCGAACCCGAAACGCCCGTCACCGCGACCAAGCGACCGCGCGGTATATCGACTTCGAGCGGTTTGACGGTATGGATGGCATCGGTCGCCATGCGGATATGGCCCCGGTCAAACATTTCGTCGTCAGGCACCTGCGGACGCAAGCGCTCAGGCTCCGAGCGCAAAAATGGGGCGATGCGGCTGCCCTGCGATTCTTCGACCTCGCCTACCGCGCCCGCGGCGATCACATTGCCGCCGCCTGCTCCGGCAACGGGGCCCATCTCGACCAGATAGTCGGCTTCCGCCAGTACGCGCGTGTCGTGGTCGACAACGACCACGGTGTTGCCGTCATCCACCAAATCGCGCATCACGCCTACCAGGCCGTCGACATTGGCAGGATGCAAGCCAATCGAGGGCTCGTCCAGCACATAGAGCACGCCCGTCGATCGGTTACGCACCACGCGGGCGAGCTGCACGCGCTGACGCTCGCCCGTGGAGAGCGTGGCACCGGCGCGGTCGAGTGAAAGGTAATCGAGGCCCAGATCGACCAGTCGACGGGCCGTGCTCAAAAACGAATCGCAGATATCCGTCGCCATGGGCTGCATCTCGGCCGGCAAGGATGCGGGCACCCCGCGCACCCACTCAATCGCCTCACCCAGCGTCATAGCCGCGGCCTGCGCCAGATTGATACCGCGCACCTGGGGATGGCGTGCGGCCTCGGAGAGACGCGTGCCGCCACAGTCACGGCATGGCCCCTCGCGCAAAAAGCGCGCCACGCGCTTGAGGCCCTTGTCGTCCTTAACCTTGGCGAGCGCATTCTCGACGGTATAGACAGCGTTGCAATAGGTAAAATCGAGCGGCGTGGCGCCCTCGCCGTTTTTGGGAACGTAGAGAATGTGCTTTTTAACCGCCGGACCGTGGAACACGATGTCGCGCTCTTGAGGCGTGAGCTGGTTAAACGGCACGTCGGTGCGCACGCCCATCTCGCCGGCTACCTGCTTCATCAGATCCCACATGAGCGTACCCCAGGGAAGCACCGCGCCTTCGTTGATGGTCTTTGACTCGTCGGGCACCAGGCTCGCTTCGTCCACCTCGCGCATGACACCGGTGCCGCCGCAGGTAGGGCACGCACCGCCGCTGTTAAAGGCAAGGTCCTCGGCACTCGGCGCGTAGAACTCGCGGCCGCATGCGGGGCACGTGAGCGACAGGCCCGCAGCCACGTTAAGGCTCGGCTCCACACGCGCCCCGCAATGTGGGCACACGTGATGGGCACAGCGGCTAAAGAGCAAACGCAGACTGTTGTTGAGCTCGGACATGGTGCCAAAGGTCGAGCGTACGCCTGGCACACTAGGACGCTGATGCAATGCGAGCGCCGCCGGTACGTGCAGCACCTCGTCCACCTGGGCGTGCTCGGCCTGCGTCAGGCGACGTCGAGTATAGGTGCTGAGCGCCTCCAAGTAGCGACGCGAGCCCTCGGCGTAAAGAACGCCCAGTGCCAGCGAGCTCTTGCCCGAACCCGATACGCCGGCAATACCCACGAGCTTTCCCAGCGGAATATCGATATCGATGTTCTTGAGGTTATGGACGCGCGCGCCACGTACCTCGATAGCCTGCGGGCTCACCTTCTGTTCCGTCACCTTTATCATCCTACTCGTGCCATAAAATGCGATCGCGAATGTATTTGCCCAGCATGGGCACGGTAAACCGGACGAGGCCGTATCCGGCAGCCTCGATGACGCGCTCGCGAATTAGGCTTGCGCGATATTTACTCGCCCAGCTCTGGGTGCGGTCGCAGCGCTCAATGATATCCGCCATGCGCGTCTGCTCACCCTCGTCAGCAGCCATGGCCTCGATAAAGAGGCGTTGCGGACTGCGCAATCCATAATACAGGGGCGCGTCGACCGCTTCGTAGAACTCGGAGACGGCATCCGCATGGCCATCCTCGACATCACAGCTTTCGATGATCTGCGAGCCACGCCGGACAGCAGACCGCCACATGTAATATCCCACCAGCTGAACCATATAGGGATGCCCCATGCTCTTGTGTGCCGCAAGGTCCGCCGTCTCCGCATCAGCGTAAAGACCGGCGCACTCGACCGTCTGGATATACGAATCACGCACCTTGGGCAAAGAAATCGCCCCCAACGTACGCTGCTGGGCACGCCGCAAAAACGTCACGCTCGGCTCTTCGAGCAGATCGTCAACCATGCTGGGTAAGCCGGCGAACACCAGCGCAAGACCGCGCTGGTCGCTATCGGGCAAGCCCGTGGCATCCTGGTCTCCGCGCACCTGCTGATAGAGAACGGCAAGAGCCGCCAGTTCCTCGATTGACGCAGATTGTGCCTCGTCAATCGCAAACAGTATGCCCTTGCCTGGACCGAGCTTCTTGAGGCGCTCGTTGACCAGTCCCCGCAACGTCTCACCCTTTGCTCGCGCCGCCTCGACCGACATCCGGCCAGACGACGGACCGAATTCCATTGACGTCACAACGGGCTTATTCGAGCGAAGCGCGTCGGCCAAGCGGTCGCATAAGCCAAGCGAGGCGGAATCGGAGACAACCGCCCATCCGCGCTCATTGGCTAGACGTTGCAGTTCCCGCAGGAGAACCGTCTTGCCGCAGCCGCGGTTTCCCGTAATGAGCATGAGCCTGCCCGGCGCTCCGGCGCCGTTATCGAGCCCTTCCTCAAAATCTTCGATGACCGACTCGCGACCGATGAGTATCGGAGGCCGCTTACCAGCTGTGGGCTTAAAGGGATTTGGATTCATATCGGCCTCCTCGGATTGGCAAACCCTGGTAACAGTTATACCAACTTATACTGAGTTATACCAATAGCATGTGACAAAGGGGCTGTCCCTTTGTCACATGTGGCCGAAAAACTCGGCGTCTGCTGCTCGCCAGGGACGGAAGGTGGCGGGATCGATCTTTACGTGCGCTGCGGCGGGCACGTCATACCATTTGACCGTGTAGCCGGCGCCATGAGAGCAAAAGACCGAGTCGGGCGTGTTGGGCAGATCGGCCTCGGGCTCGTAGGCGGCAGCCTCGATTACGCGCTCGCCATCATGGCAAGCCGCATAACCGGCGAACTCCAGGTACAGATGACCGCGCCCGCTCGTGTAGGCAGCCACCTCCAGCGCGTAATCCTGCACCTCGGATGCCGGCACGCGACCCACAAGCTTCGCTCGGTCTCCCGCCATCGTCGGCGGCTCGTACTCGGCACCCATGCGTGTGGCATCTGACAACGCCCGGCCCACGCACTCCCCCGGCACCTCGAGCTCAAAGTGGTACCACGGCTCCAGCAACACGTCTGCGCCGACCTCGCGCGCCTGCATCAAACCCTGGCGAATCGCGCGATACGTGGCCTGGCGAAAATCGCCGCCCTCGGTGTGTTTGGCATGCGCGCGGCCGCCCGTGAGCGTAATGCGCACATCGGTGATGGGCGAGCCCGTCAGCACGCCCAGGTGGTCGCGCTCCATAGCGTTGGTGAGTGCCAAACGCTGCCAGTTAAGATCGAGCTCGTCGGTCGAGGTCACGGTGCCAAACTGCACACCCGAACCCGCCGGCAACGGCTCCAGGCGCAGATGCACCTCGGCATAGTGGCGCAGCGGCTCAAAGTGGCCCACGCCCTCGACCGGCCGCGAAATAGTCTCCTTATAGAGAATGCCGCCGGGCTCAAACGCAACCGAAAGGCCAAAGCGATCGGCCAACACCCGCTGCACGACCTCGAGTTGCACGGCGCCCATCAACTGCAAATGGATCTGCTCAAGATGCGTATTCCAGCTTACGCCGAGCATGGGATCTTCGTCCGCCAACTCACTCAGCGCTTTAAACACCGCATGAACGTCGTGTTCGCCCGGCAGCACCGTATAGGTGAGGACCGGAGCGATGACGGGCGCATCGCCCGCGGGCTCCGTGCCCAGGGCGTCCCCTGGGCGAACGTGCGCAAGACCCGTCACGGCGCAAATACCGCCAGCAGCAACTTCTTGGGCAAGCTCATACTTCTCGCCGTTATAGATGCGTACCTGATCGACCTTCTGTTCCCACGCCTCGGCACTGGAATGCCCGCTGATCATCTGTTTTGCGCGCAGCGTGCCGCCGGTCACTTTAACCCAAGCCAAGCGCTCGCCGCGAACACCTTGGCTGACACGATAGACGCGCGCGGCAAACTCCGGGAGCCACGCCTGCTCACGCATCAGCGCGCATATACCATCCAGTAGCTCGTCAACGCCTTGGTCCTTGAGCGCCGAGCCGGCAAAGCAGGGAAAGAGCTTGCGCTCGGCAACCATGCGCGACAGCGTTGCGACAGAAAGCTCACCCGCTTCAAGAAACTCCTCGAGCGCCGCTTCGTCCAACGCAGCAGCGTCCTCCTGAACGGCGCCGCCCGCCAGCAGCTCGTTGGCATCCAGGCAGCCCTCGGAAAGACGCTGCCCGAGTTGTGCCAGCAAAACATCGCGGCCGGGATTCTCCAAATCGATCTTGTTGATGAAGATGAACGTCGGGATGTCATAGCGTGCAAGCAGGCGCCACAGGGTTTCGGTGTGCCCCTGCACGCCATCGTTGGCGCCCACCACCAGAATCGCGTAGTCCAGGGCACGCAGCGTGCGCTCCGCCTCGGCAGAAAAATCGACATGGCCGGGAGCATCCACGAGCATGACGTGGGTATCGCCGTGGTCGAGCACGGCCTGCGACGAGAAAATCGTGATGCCGCGCTCGCGCTCGATCGCGTTAGTGTCCAGATGCGAATCGCCATCGTCCACGCGGCCACGCTTGCGAATGCGGCCCGCGTTGAACAGCATGGCCTCGGCCAACGTGGTCTTGCCGGCATCGACATGCGCCAAGATTCCAACGACCGCTTGCTTCGACATGGCTCTCCTCTTATTGCAAGCCCATCGCACGCGGCAACGGGCGTTCACGCTCCACACTGGATGATACAATTTACGGGCCGGTGGGCGAAGCGGGCCCTATCCCCCGACCGAGCTCATCGCCCCGCGTTGCCGCGCGGCGATTTTCGTAGGTTCGCGCCTTGCGAAAGCCGGCACCTCCCCTTTTTGTCTGCCCGGGTTCATCTGGGGCGGTAACAATGCGAGTCCCACAACGACGCGTTTTACCAAAAATTGCCCCACTCGGGGCCATTTTTTATTTGAGCTGGGTGATGATACGTGCCTTGGCTCCTACGCCTCGCGCAGCCAATCAAACGCGACACGCGCCGTGCCGTCGGACACATAGACGATACCGACACGCTCGAACCCCGCCTTGGCGATGGCGCCCTGCATGGGCAAGTTGTCCTCGTGCGTGTCAACACGCAGATGGTCGGCGCATTCCTTGGCAAAGGCAAACATCGCCGCCGCGATACCGTGCGCGGTGCCGTCGGATGCCACGCGATGCAGCACGGCATACGGAGTGTCGCTGCGCCATTGACCGTCCTCAATCACGTCATAGCACTCGTCCGGACCCGGTAAAAAGGCAAACGTCGCCACCACGCGGCCGTCGACTTCGCACACGTAACTGCCACCAGCGGCAATATCGGCAGCCAGCTGCTCGGCCGAAGGCGTGCCCTCGGGCCACTGCGTGGCGTTGCCATGCGCGCGCATAAAGGCGCGGGCCGCGTCATAGATAGCCATGACGGCGGGAATGTCGGTATCGAGGGTTTTTCTGATCATCACGCGGCGACCTCACGTTTATTGGTATCACTTTGATTGAGCAATGATACCAACGTTTGGAGAGGAGCGCGAAGCAGATGGGGAGCAAAAAGCGAGCCGCCTGGTCAAAAGCCAAAAGCGAGTTTTTGGGCGCTGCCACCGGCGGCGATATGGGCGACCTGTTTGCGCGCGAGGACGAGCGCCGCGACGCACTAGACGCCGAGCGCGATGAAGCCTGGCGCTACAAGTCGTGCGAACGCAAAAACCGTTACGACACGCGCGCCGAAGCCGAGGCAGTTATGGCCGACTGCGAAAACCGCGGGAGACGTGGTTTGGCCTGCTACAAATGCGAATACTGCGGCGGCTGGCACCTGACGTCGCACCCTTGGAAATAGGCCCCGCATCGGCACGGCGCTGACGGAGTGCCAGCCATCGCCCGCAAGCTACGGACGCGGCGGCACCAAGACATCGTAGCGGACGGCCTTGCCTGCAAGCTGATAGCTCGGCTTAACGCCGGCAAGCAGCGCCCCCTTCACCGGTCGCTTGATAACGACCTTGCGCGGGCGCACCGCGAGCGCAGCCTCGACCAGCGCCTCCTCATCGGCACACGGCTGCTCTAAATGGTGCAAGAGCTGGAACTTCTTTTTAACCGCCGCGCTCTTGGTGCGCTCGGGAAACATGGGGTCCAGATACACCACGTCGGGAGCCGTAAGCTCGCCCTGCTCGATTAGCTCAGCCGTATGGCGAAGGCCGGCAATGCTGTCCTCGCCCGCATGCAAACGCATGCGGGTCACGGCATCAGCAAGCGCCGGATCATCCACTGCGCGGTCCAGCGCATCTTGAAGCAACGCCGCGATCACACAATCCTGCTCATACAAATCGACCGCAAAGCCCGCGGCTGCCAGCAGCAGCGAATCCTCGCCAAAACCTGCCGTAGCGTCAATCGCCCAGGGGCTCTCAATGCCTTTTGTGCGCGCGGCCTTCACCAACAGCTCTTGCTGCAGACGGCCCTGCTTGAGCCGTGGGCGCATGCGGGCAAAATCGGCACGCAGCTCCATCGTGCCGTCGGTGAGCGTGAGCCCCTCGGGCTTCTCGGTCAGCTCTAGCCCTGCGGCCCGAGCAACAGAAAAGGGATCGACGACACCCATGGGCACTCCTTCACAAGCAAAACGGATACGCAGGCGCCGTGTCCGTCGGCACCCAGCCGTTCGTTATTGTCCCACATGCGACATGGCCCACAGCATCCCAATGCAAAGCACCGCCATCAATCCCGTGCACACGGCAGCGATCACAGAATCGCTCATGCGCCTTCCCAACGACCGCGGCTCGCGCACTTGCCCTGTTCCGTACATCATGGCTCCTCCTTAGACCAGCTCCTTGTTACGACTCCATCATCGCAGCGCTGCGCATGAGCTGCCATCGATTTGGCTTACGCCCGGCTTTCGCTTTTGAAAGGTTGGGCCGCACAGTCTCAAAGCGCTTTCATGCGCATGCATCGCCGCGTTGAACTACAATGTGCTTCACCATATATGCCGCAACCTGGGCGCGACAGATTCACCGTGCCCGCATCGAAAGGACCAGTTATGAGCGCCGCTCGCAAGACTCTCAAAATCCTTGCCCTGATTTATTTTGTTCTGGGCATCGCCAGTCTCGTCATTGGAATCGCCGGCATCGCGACCGGCAAGCTCGAGTCCACCTACGGGCCGAACGCCATGCTCGCCGCGGCCGTGATTATCGCCAAGGGCCTCATCGATCTCGCCGCGGGCGTTGCGGGCATCAAGGGCGCCAACAAGCCTTCGCAGGTGGACGGTGCATTCAAGCTCGGTATTGTCGCCGCGGCTGCCACGCTCGTCCAGGCCGTACTTACCCTTCCTGCGCTCGGCGGCAGCGTCGTCAACGTCGGTGCCTTTGTCATCGTGGTCTACGACCTGTTCTTTGTTCAGCAGGCTCACGCCGTTAAGGCCGAGAACAAGGATCGCCTGTAGGCACCTGTCTCCCATAACCCCTGCTATCAAGCAACTGAAAGGGCCGATCGCGCATCCCCGCGGTCGGCCCTTTACGTTTGCCCAGATAAAACCCGCCAAGATAAACCTGTCCCTTTTTGGCAGGTTGTTAGCTGTGGCGGTACTCGGCGATGATGAAGTCGATATCGGTTTGAAGGGTGTCCAGGTTTGCCAGGCGCTCTTTGTCGGCGGGGCGCGTGCGGTAGTAGTACGGCGTCATCTGGAACACCGCCTCGATGTCAGCCTGGGTCTGAAGCGTAATGTTCGCAGACACCCGCTGCGTTCCGACCAACTCGAGCTCGGTAGTCTTCGGCAGCTTCTCATCGTTGAGATATGGCGTGTCGTAGAGCACCTCCTTGAGCCCAAACAGGTGCCGAGCACCCGGCACCACGGTATAGAGCGAGCCCTCGGGCGCCAGCACGCGGGCAAACTCGCGCTCGTTAAAGGGAGCGAAGAGCTCGGTCACCATATCGAAGGCGCCATCGGCCACGGGGATGTCCTTCATATTGGCCACAAAGTAGGTCGCATCGCCGCGTTTGGCGGCCAGGCGCACCATCTCTTTGCCCAGGTCGAAACCGTAAGCATCCACGTCCGGCACCGCACCCATGGCGCTGGTGTAGTAGCCCTCGCCACAGCAAATATCGAGCAAGGTCATGGGGCCGTTCGTAGACGCGGCACGTTCAGACACCTGCTCGCGCACCAGTTCGACCATCGCATCGTGCAACGGCGCGTAGTATCCACGGTTCAGAAAGTCACGACGGCTGCGCGCCTGCGACTTGGGATCACCCATGGAGTCACCGCTCTTGGACGAGCGCAGCAGATAGAGATATCCCTCGCGCGCACGGTCAAATCGGTGTCCGCCCGCGCATGCGGCACCGCGCTCGTCGTCGACCAACGGCTCATGGCAAACGGGACACAACAACATGGCAACTCCTTAGCGCGGACAACACAACGCCCACCATTGTCGCACGCCTCCCCCACCTAGTCATTGGGGACGTTCTTGAATGACTAAGGAGTGTCCCCAGCTGCTGGCAGAAAAGGAACGTCCCTAAGTGCCGGCTGGCTGCATTAGGAGTATCATCGTCTGCGCAAATAAGCACGAAAGAGCATATTAGAGATTGAGAGCGTATGGCAGACACCGCATCTAAGCACATTGACATGACCACCGGCTCGCTATGGCGCAATATTCCCCTGTTCGCCTTCCCCGTGGCCGCCACGAGCATCTTGGAGCAGCTGTCGAACCTCATCGCCACGGTCATCATCGGTAACTTCTCGGGCGACCAGGGAACCCTCGCCATGGCGGCGGTCGGCTCCAATGTTCCGCTTACCAGTCTTATGCTCAACCTGTTTATTGGCATGTCGCTTGGCTCCAACGTGGTCATCGCCAACGCTATCGGCCGTAACGATCAGAACATGGTCAAACGCGCCGTCCATACCTCGATTTTAATGGCGCTCGTGGGCTTTGTCGTCATTGCGCTGGGCGAGATCTTTACCGAGCCCATGCTCGCCGCGCTCAACGTCCCTGACGAGACCATGCCGCTTGCATCGCTCTACCTGCGCGTCTTTTTGCTCAGCATGCCCTCGATCTTGCTCTACAACTTTGAGGCAGCAATCTTCCGCTCCGTCGGCATCACCCGCATGCCGCTGCAGGCGCTTGCCGTGTCCACCGTCCTCAACATTGGACTGGACCTTATCTTTGTCCCCGTGCTCCACTGGGGTGTGGCGGGCGTCGCCATCGCCACCGCCATCGCCTACACCGTCAGCGCCGCCACACTCTTTGTCCACCTGCTCAAGACCGACTCCGTCGTCCGCGTCACCCCACGCGACTTAGGCTTAGACCCCGTCGCCCTCAAGCGCATCGTCAAGATCGGCCTGCCCGCCGGCATCCAAAGCGCTGTCTTTGCCGTCGCCAACATCATCATCCAGTCCGCCATCAACAGCTTGGGCACCGAGGTCATGGCGGCATCGAGCGCTGCCATGAGCCTGGAGTACGTGTGCTACAACCTGCTCAACAGCTTTAGCCAGGCCTGCACCACCTTTGTGGGACAAAACCATGGTGCCCGCCAAATCGACCGCTGCACCAAAACGCTCAAGGTCTGCCTGGTCGAAGGCGGTATCGTCGCGCTCACCACCATCGTCATCATCGTCGGTCTGGGGCGCGACATTCTGTCGCTCTTTAACAGCGACCCCAACATCGTCTCGATCGGCTATATCCGCGTGTGTTCGATCTTCCCGGCGTACGCGTTTAGCATGTTCTACGAAAACATGTCCGGCTACCTGCGCGGCTTTGGCATCTCGCTCATGCCCGCCCTCATCACCATGATCTGCGTCTGCGGCATCCGCTTCTATTGGGTATTCTGCGTGTTCCCACACTTCCGCACCTTTGCGAACATCATGATGGTCTACCCCATCAGCCTGGGCACCACGGCGTTCTTTATGGTCGTGGCGGTATTGCTCTGCCACCCGGCACGCACCTACCGTCTAGCACAAGCCAAAGCGACAGCCCGCTAATCACCACTCTCAACGCCACGCCAATCATTAATTGACAATATGCGAGCTCATATAGTCGATAAAGTGCCTCGTGGCGACAGGCATGGTGTCCCAGCTGCGCCAGGCTGCAACCACGTCACGCGAAGGAGCATGCACGATGGGTCGTACGCGAATATCGGCCCGCATGCCCTCGACGGTACGGCGATACAGCATACTCACGCCTAGGCCCTCCTCCACCATCGCCATGATGGTGTAGTCGTCGGTCACCTCGCTCGTCACGTGCGGTGACAGCCCATGCGCCGCAAATGCATCGAGCACCAGGCTCTGTTCGCCCTCATCCAGCAGCACAAACGGCTCGGACGCTAGGTCGGCGAGTGTCACCTTTTCCTTTGCCGCCAGCGGATGCGCGGCCGGCAACAATGCTACCAACTCGTCATGATAGACCACGCGCTTCTCGAGCCCCGCGGTAAATCCGCGTGCCGTAAAGCAAAAGTCAACCACGCCATCGTGCACCCACTGGGCGTTGCGCGTGTAATCGCCCTGCTTGAGCGTAAAGTGAACGCCCGGGTGCAGGGCCCCAAAGTCGCGGATCACGCGCGGCAGCACGGTACGACTCACGTTGGTAAACGTCGCAATGCGAATGTCAGTCGACGAAAGCCCCAGCAACTCCTGACGCTTGCCCTCAAGCTCGGCCTCGGCAGTTACAATCTGGCGCAGATACGGCAGATACTGTTTGCCGTCGCGCGTAAGCGATACGCCCTGCTTACCGCGCTCGATAATCGTGGTGCCCAGCTCGCGCTCGAGCGCCTTGACGGCCTGGCTCACCGCGCTTTGCGTATAGCCCAGCTCGTCGGCCGCGCCCTTCAGACTGCCGCAATCGACCACCATACATACAATCTGATATCGCGATGCCATCGTGCCTCCACATCGATGTAGCCGTAAAACGTTTTGCCAGCGCTTTTTCTAGCAACATTAGTATTTCTTAACCATACTGAAGATACATTCGCTTTACTACATCCACATCTGGGAGCAGAATCCTTTTTGCGAAACCGTTCTGTAACAAAAGGAGTCCCATGGATCGCAAAAAAGCAATCGCGCTCTCATTTTCCGTTCCCGTCGCATGGGGCTTTTCGTACCCCCTCATGAAGATCGGCATGGACAGCATGAACGCCACGAGCATCGTTGCGCTGCGCTGCATCATCGCCTTTGTGGCCTGCCTGCTGCTCTTCCACAAGCGCGCTTTCCGCATCAATCGCGACCTTATGGTTCGCGCCGCCATCATCGGCGCCATCATGGCAACCGAGCTCACCTGCATGTGCTTGGGCTCCAGCCTTACTTCCGCCTCCACCGCCGGCTTTTTGCAGAGCCTGACGGTCGTGATCGTGCCGTTTGCCAACGCCGCCCTGCTGCGTCGCGCCCCCGAGCGCAAGGTGCTCGTCGGCACCGCCATCGTCACCTGCGGTATGCTGCTGCTCTCGGGCGCCGACTTTACCAGCCTGAATCCCGGCGCGATCATCATGTTGCTCTCAGCCTTTATCTATGCCAGCCACATTATCGTAGCCAAGCGCTTTGTCGAAGAAGTCGACCCACTGGCCTTGGGTGTTTGGCAGCTGGGCTTTGGCGGCCTGTTCTCGGGCATCGCCGCATTTGCCTTTGGCGGCTTTACGCTTCCCAGCACGCCGAGCGAGGTCGCGGTCGTCGTCGCGCTCGCACTCATCTGCTCTGCCTACGGCTTTATCACCCAGACGCTCGTGCAGCCCCACGTGCCCGCCGAGACCACCGGCTTTGCCTTCTCGCTCGAGCCGGTCTGCTCCGCCGTCTTCTCGTTCTTCCTGGTCGGCGAGGTCCTGAGCCCCATCGCCTTCTTTGGCGCCGCCCTCATCCTCACCGGCGTCATGGTGGCAACCGTCGAGCTTCCGCGCCTACGCGCACATGGACAGGCTCACATGGCAGGAGCGCCCGAGCATGTCTCGTAGACCCCACTCTTCATACAGCCGCGGCATAAAGGCGACCGGTGCGCCTTTACAATAGATACCAACAGAGTATCTGCCATAAAGGAGCCCCATGGACACCGCAACTCGCGACCGCAACATAGCAACCTGGTTGGGCGATGCGCCGCAGCCGGTACGTGACACTACGAACCAGCTGCTCGAGCGCATCGCCCTTTTGCGTGCCGAGCAGACCATCTACCCGGCACAAGACGACATCCTCAATGCCCTCGCCTACACGCCGGCCGACCAGGTCAAGGTTGTCATCTTGGGTCAAGATCCCTATCACGGACCCAACCAGGCCATGGGGTTATCGTTCTCGGTCCCCGCGACGCAAACCAAGTTGCCGCCGAGCCTGCGCAACATCTATAAGGAACTCAAAGCCGATCTGGACTGCCCCTTTCCTGCCACGGGAGACCTAACCCCATGGGCACAACAGGGCGTCCTGCTCCTCAACACTACGCTCACCGTGCGCGAGCATGCCGCCAATTCGCACGCCAAGCTGGGCTGGAGCACGCTCACCGACTACGTCATCGAGCGCTGCTGCCAGCTGCCCCAACCGGTCGTCTTTTTGGCATGGGGCCGCTTTGCCCAGCAGATGGTCGAGGGCAAGCTCGCCGCGACCAGCGCGGGCAGAAAAACCAGCAAGTTCTGCCTTGCGTCCACTCACCCCTCGCCGCTTTCGGCAAACCGCGCCACGGCAGGACTCCCCGCTTTTATGGGGTCGCGCCCCTTCTCGGCAGCTGATCGGCTACTCGAACAGCACGGCTCGACCCCCGTCAACTGGACTTGCCTCGGCTAAAAACCGATACATCAAAAACGCGCCCGACGGCTTTCCATCGGGCGCGTTTCCTATTCGGGCCAAATAAATTGTGTGCGGCCGGCCTCGCCGCCATCGATCAGCAGGCTCTGCCCGGTCATAAAACGGTTGGTCACGCCCACAAAGTAGATCCACTCGGCGATCTCTTGGGCGGTGGCCCAGCGTTTAAGCGGCGTGAGCTCCATAATCTGGTTCCACAGGTGTTCGTCTTCCATCACGCAACGGTTGAGCGGCGTGATAACGCCGCCCGGGTCCACGCTGTTGGCGATGGCCTGCGGCGCCAGGCGGTTTGCAAGGTTCTTGGTGTAGGCGATAACGCCGCCCTTGCTGGCGGCATAGGCGGGAAACTCCGATCCCGTATGCCCGCTCGCCGACCCCACATTGACCACGGATGTAATGGCCGGCGCCGGCTTGGCGGCAAGCCCCTCCCCCACAAAGGCGTAGCGCTCGGTCACGTTGATGGTGCCGCACAGGTTGGCGGCAATGTCGTCGGCCGAATCCTGCGTACCGGCGACGTTTACGATTACCTGGGGTTCAAGGTTAACTGGAAACGAGTCCGGCTCGCGGACATCAACGATCAGATGGCGGTAGCGCTCGTGTTCGATCGCCGCCGGCAGCAGATCAAAGCCCACGACTTCGTGGCCCTCGTCCAAAAAGCGCTGCACGCACGCGGCTCCGATACCGCCCGAAGCGCCCGTGATCAAAACCCGCATACTTGCTCCTTAGGCGGTTGCGTGACGCTCGAGGTACTCGGCGCCCACATTCTCGCGCTCCCAGCCACGCACGACCTTGTAGCCCACGGGGCTCAGGAAGACCTCGCACAGCAGCTCGGCAACAGCGCCGGTCAGCGAGCACATAAGGACCTGCACCCAGGTCCAACCAAAGAACGTATGGCTCACCACAATGGCAAAGACCAGGTTGTCGATAAACTGGCCAACACCCGTGGACACATAGGAGCGGAAGGCGAAGCTCGCAAAGTTATTCTTTTTGAGCATACGGCCGAGCGACTGGTTGAGCGTGGAGTTAACCACGGCAGAAACGAGCATTGCCAGCGAAGAGCCCAGCACCACGTACCAGGTGCCGCCGATGGTGGCGTTAAGGGCGGTGTTGACCTCGATCATGCCGGTGTCGTAGTAGGCACCCCACATACCGGGCGTGAGCGAGCATGCCCAAAAGCACAGGCTCACGGCCAGGTTGACCAGCAGTGCGAGGATAGAGATTTTGATGGATGCCTTGGCGCCAAAGCGCTTACAGATCATGTCCTGGCACAAAAACGAAACCCAGCTCACCACAAAGCCACAGTCGAGCGCCAGATACGGCAGGCTGATGAGCTCTTTGTTGGCCAGCAGGTTCATCATGATGACGCTCACGAAAAACAGCGAAACCGTCGCCGCGGGAATGCTCCGCAACAGGACCTTATAGTCCTCCATGACCTTCTTGATCATTATGTACTCCTTTGGTTTTAGGTTTAACGAGCAGGATATCGGACCCGAACTGCTCGGACGCCCCGGTCTTGAGACGACGGTGGGTATGATAGCCGCTCACACGGCATCAGGCAAGCAACCGGCGCGGCAGCCCCGCAGGGCCACCGCGCCGATGCGTTAAAACGCTACGTTGCCAAACTCCGACAGGATCAGGTCGGGGTTGTGGTCGGTTGCCCAATCCACGTTCCACGGACTCGTGAACAGCAGCAGCTTACCGCCGCGCATGTCCTCGACACGCAGGGTGTCGCGCGTAAGCGAAAGGCCCGGGATATCGATGGTGTCGGGGTCGTTCTGGATCCAGCGAATGTCCGTATAGGGCAGCGGCTGGCGACGAACCTCAACACGGTACTCGGCCTTGAGGCGGCGCTCGAGCACCTCAAACTGCAGCACGCCGACCACGCCCACGATGACGCTCTCCATGCCGGCACCCAGCTCGCGGAAGATCTGGATGGCACCCTCCTGGGCAAGCTCCTCCATGCCCTTCACAAACTGCTTGCGCTTGAGCGTGTCGACCTGCGTAATGCGAGCAAACATCTCGGGGGCAAACGTCGGGATCTGCGGATACTGCACGTGGCGCTTGCCGGAGCACACGGTGTCGCCGATGCTAAAGATACCCGGATCAAACAGGCCCACGATATCGCCCGCGTACGCCTCGTCAACAATCGCGCGGTCATCGGCCATCATCGACGTGCCCGTAGCAAGCTTAAGCTTGCGGTTGCCCTGCACGTGGAAGGCGTCCATGCCGCGCTCGAACTTGCCCGAGCAAATGCGCACAAAGGCGATACGGTCACGGTGGTTCTTGTCCATGTTGGCCTGGATCTTAAACACAAAGCCGCTAAAGTCGTCGCGGCAGGGATCGACCGGCTCGCTGGTAAGCGTATCGGTATAGGCGCGCGGCGTCGGGGCCAGACGCAGGAACTCCTTGAGGAAGGGCTCCACGCCAAAGTTGGTAAGCGCCGAGCCAAAGAACGCCGGGCTCAGCTTGCCGCAGGCCACGGCATCCAAGTCGAGCTCGTCGCCGGCGCCATCGAGCAGCTCGATGTCGTCCATCAGGTTCTTATGGTTCTCCTCGCCGATGAGCTCATCCATGGAAGGATCGCCCAACTCGGCCTCAACCTCGGCGACCTTCTTGGTGGCGTTGGCGTGACCGTCGCCCTCAAAGGCGATAACGCGACGGGTCTGACGGTCGAACACGCCGCGGAAGTTGCGGCCGCTGCCGATCGGCCAGTTCATGGGATACGTATTGATGCCCAGAACGTTCTCGATCTCTTCCATGAGCTCAAAGGGGTCGCGAGCCTCGTGGTCGAGCTTGTTCACAAAGGTGAAGATGGGAATATGGCGCAGCGTACAGACCTTAAAGAGCTTTTTAGTCTGGGCCTCGACGCCCTTGGCGCCGTCGATGACCATGACCGCGGCGTCGGCGGCCATAAGGGTACGGTAGGTATCCTCCGAGAAGTCCTGGTGGCCGGGGGTATCGAGGATGTTGACGCAGGCGCCGTTGTAGGTGAACTGCAGTACCGAGGAGGTAACGGAAATACCGCGCTCCTTCTCGATGTCCATCCAGTCCGAGACGGCATGCTTGGCCGAACTCTTGCCCTTGACCGAGCCGGCGGTCTGGATACTGCCGGTATAGAGCAGCAGCTTCTCGGTAAGCGTGGTCTTACCGGCATCCGGGTGGCTGATGATCGCGAATGTGCGGCGCGACGAGATTTCATCCGACAGGCTTGCCATGCGGATCCTTTCTTGCATTGAGTGCATTACGTCGTTGAAACCGTACTATTGTAGCCGCGAAATCCCGCTCTAGGGCGCCTATCAGGACAAATTCATCAGTTGGGGCCTGGGTAGCCGGCCCAATCCGAATTTGTCTCTTGCGTAACTGTACATAGTGTATATATACTGTGCTTACCGGTTATATACACGTGTAGCCCAACAGCTAAGGAGCCGCTGTGGACATTATCCTATCCAATTCGAGCGACAAGCCCATCTACGAGCAGATATCCTCGCAGGTCAAAGCTCAGATCCTTTCGGGCGCACTCGCTGCGGGAGCCAAACTCCCCAGCATCCGTGCACTCGCGAGCGACCTGGGTGTGAGCGTCATCACCACCAAGCGCGCCTACGCCGACATGGAGCAACTCGGGTTTATCTGCACCGTGCAGGGCAAGGGCTGCTTTGTCGCCGAGGGCAACCAGAAGCTCTTGCGCGAAAACCAGCTCTGCCATATCGAAGAGCTGCTTGCGAAAGCGGCGAGCCAAGCCGAAACCCTGGGCGTCACGCGCGACAAATTGCACGAGATGCTCGACCTTGTAGCCCCCGAAACCATGCAGTAGCCATCTGCAAGAAAGGCTATACCATGCAAAACTTGCTAGAACTCAAAGGCGTTTCACGCCGCGTAAGCGACCGCTTTTCGCTACGCGATGTCACACTCACCGTGGAGCCCGGCCAGATTGTCGGCTTTGTGGGCGCAAACGGCGCCGGCAAGACAACGACCATTCGCGCCGCGCTCGGGCTCATAAAGCTCGATGCCGGCGAGGTGCGGCTGCTTGGCCAGCGCTGCGATGCCAATGCGCCCGGCGAGGCACAGCGCCACCTGCGCTCCCGCGTCGGTCTTGTCCTGGACACGTGTCCTTTCCCCTCCACGCTCAAGGTGGGCCAGATTGAGACGCTCGTAGGCCCGGCGTACCCCACATGGAGTCGCGAAACATTCGCCAGATTTATCGACCGATTTGGCCTTGATCCCAAAGCCAAGGTCAAAGACCTCTCCCGCGGCATGGGCATGAAGCTGCAGCTCGCCTGTGCGCTCAGCCACAATGCCAAGCTGCTCGTTTTGGACGAAGCCACCGCGGGCCTCGATCCCATGGCGCGCGAGGAACTACTCGATGAGCTGCTCGCCTTTGTTTCCGACGGCCAGCGCAGCGTGTTGCTCTCGAGCCACATTACGTCCGACCTCGATCGTACCGCCGACCGCGTCATCTGCATCGATAACGGCTCGATTGTATTTGACCTGCCACGCGAGGACATTACCGACCGCGCCGGCATCGCCCACTGCACGCAAGCACAGGCCGCAGAGCTCATGGCTTGCGTCGAAGGCGCCCGTGCCGCCCGCCACGCCTATAGCGTGGACGCGCTCGTGCCCAACCGTCGCGATACGCTCGAGGCTTTCCCCGAGATTCCCTGCGATCGGGCAACCATTGATGATTATCTTCGCCTCATGCTGAAAGGGGCTTCGAAATGAAACGCGCCTTTATGTCCGAGCTCGCCATCGTTCGCACGCTTGTCCCGAGCATTGCGGGCGTCGGCTTGTTCATCTTCGTCGTGCTGACGCTCGCCAACGCGTCGGATGGCGATTCCGGCATGAGCGCCGGCGCCTGCGCGGTCAGTGCCATGTCACCCATCATGGTCATGAGCTCGCTGGCCGGCTTCGACAATCAAAACGGTTGGGAGCGTTATCGGGCAACGCTGCCCTTCTCGCGCAAAGACATCATCTGCGCACGCTACCTGTGTATCGTTGCTTTCTCGGCCATCATGGCATGTGCGGCTGCACTGTTGAACATCGTCACCATCCCACTCTTCAATAATGCAGGCATCCCTCCGACGGGACAGGCCGTCTTTGAGATCGCAGCCGCCTCGGCAGCCTCGATGCTCATCTCCCTCATGATGGTGTTTTTGGCGCAGCCGCTGTTCTTTCGTTTTGGACACATGGAGGCGCTGCGCCTGTCCGTTGGTCTGTTTGCCCTGCTCGGATGCCTTGCCATGGCCACGCTGAGCTCCTCCAACCCCATCAGCAACTGGCTCATGTCGATTGCCGGGGCAAATCCCGATCCTGCCGTTCTGGGCTGTCTGTGTGCAGGCATCGCCGCACTTGCCCTCGCGCTATGTGCAATCAGCTGCACCGTCAGCACCAAGGTCTATCGGGCACGCGACCTGTAAGCACGCGAGTCTTGATCCACGAAGGGCGTGATCGCCCTCTCCCCACAAATCCGCGGCAAACGGCATGTCCCCGGCATGCGCCACCGTACTACTTGCGCAGCGGCTTGGGCAGCGGAATGCCGGCGGCGATGGCTGCAGCGATAATCATGCAGACAATGCCCTTGAGTGGGAAGCACATGAGCAGCAGGCCCACGACCATGACCGGCTGGCGCATAACGGCACCCATCGTCGACGCCGTGCAGACGGCGACGCAAAAGACCGGATCGGCGCCGGTAAGGACGGCAAGGCCGTAGCCCAGGCTTACGCCCGAGAAGATAACCGGGAAGAAGTGACCGCCGCGCCAACCAAGGTTGATGAGAGCGGGCGTCAGCATGGCCTTAACAAGACCGGTCGCGATAAGCACGCCGGCGGGAATGGTCAGGTAGGTTTCCATGAGCACATCGGCTTGTGTCTCGCCGGCAAACATGGTGAAGGGCAGAGCCGTACCGCAGGCGGCAAGTACCAGACCGGCCAGTATGGCCTTGGCGACGGGGCGCTCCCCTATGGCGTGGGCCAACGCCTCGCTCGCGTGCTCCGAGACAAAGTACAGCCAGCCGCAGACCGTACCGACGAACGACAGGGGGATAAGCCAGGCAAGCTCAAGGTTACCCACCTGGGCGGCCTCGAACCTCGGCATGCCCATGCCGCCGCCCACAAGCTGGCCAAGTAGCAGGTAAGTGCCCAGACCGCCGGCAATCGCAATGCCGTAGACCACCGTCTTTTGCGCCTTGGGCAGCTTGATGGTGATCTCATCGGATGCGGGGTCCTCGTCGCCGTCGGCGCTACCGGCAAGCGGCGCCACAAAGCCAAACACGGGCGCGGTGAACAGCGCCGTCAGGGCAGCCTGGGTGCCCAGCAGCGTGAGCTCCCTAAACTCGGCGCCAAAGCGGCGCATGCGGTCGCCAACCCAGCTGCACAGGCCCGCGATGACGCCGGTCAGGCCGGCCTCCGGTCCAATACTTCCGCCAAATAGCAGTGGCAGCAATGCCGCAAGCGAAAGCTTGCCGAGGTTGTCGTACGGGTAGCGACCGTCTTGTTTAACCTTGGCCATCACCTGGTTGAGGTCATCGGTCTTGGTGCCCGTAATCTTTTCGTACAGACCGATCAGCAGGCCGCCCAGCAAGCAGACAAAAAACGGGTACGGCAGAAAACCGAACGGGCCGCTCGCGAGCTCAGGCGAAGCGACGCCCAACGCGTGCGGAATCTCGGTCCATAGATAGTCGACACCGTGCTCCATCGCAAAAAAGAACAGCCAGACCGCGGCGCCTGCGAACGCACCGGTCACGGCAACGCTAACTAAAAACAGCGCACGGTTTTTGGGTTTTGCAAGACTATCCATCGGGACCTCCCGTGGTCAAATTCGGCAAAGATACGTTTTATTGTAGAGCGAGCGTTACCCGAACGAGCCAACCGTCTGCGCCGCAAACGGCACCATTGGGAGTCATAGTGGGGCAGGCTCAAGACTTATCCGTTGATAATCGAGGCAATCTCGCGCAAATCGTCGGCAAAGTAGATGCCGTGCTGGCGCCTCGGGCTCGAAAGCCCTTTATCAATCATGCGTCCGAGCAGCGCCTTGAGATCGTTGTAGTAACCGTCCAGGTTATACAGGATGCACGGCGCGCTCAGATGCCCCAGCGACACGGCCGACATGACCTCGGCAATCTCCTCGAGCGTACCCGTCCCGCCGGGAAAGGCAATGAAGGCATCACCAAGCTCGATCATCTTGGCCTTGCGCTCGGCCATGTCGCTCGTCACGATGAGGTCGTCGATGCCATCGTGCTGAAACTCGGCCTCGATAAAAAAGCTCGGCTCCACGCCCGTCACGTGTCCACCGGCATCGAGCACGCTATCGGCGAGCGCGCCCATCAAGCCCGACTTGGACCCGCCGTATACCAACGCGTGTCCGTTAGCGCCAATCCAGTTGCCCAGCTCCTGCACCGCGGGCAGAAACGCCGGGTCATTACCGACGCTGGCACCCAGATACACGGTGATATTCATATTCAGTCCCCCTCATCGTGACGCACGGCGCCCGTTCTAGCGCTGGCGTCGACGATACTCGCGCACGCGACGCGAAAGATCGGCGAGCTCGTCACGATCGAGCTCTTCCAAATGCTCAAGATCGTCCATAAAGCGCGCCATGGTGTCCTTTTGGCGCATCTTGATGAGCGTATTGCAGTAGTTCACCGCCACGCCCGTAAGCATGGCGATGTAGAAGATGCTGATGACGCTCAAGACGACGGTGATAGCGCGGGCAACCGGCGTCTCGGCCGGGATATCACCGAAGCCGATCGTCGATACGGTCTCAAAGCTAAACCAGAGGCCGTCGCCAAAGGTGAGGGTCGTGGGCTCGGACAGCCAGACGGCCGTCGAGCACAGCAGATAGAACACAAGAAACAGGCCCGTGATGCGCGCAAAGCCAGCCTGGCGCAACACGTCGGCAAGCGTCCTCAACTTGTTCATCGCGACCCCTTTTCCAGACGCCCAATCACATTCGCTCGGTATTGTCCCACGCCTCCCCCGCAAACGGAACTAGTCATTGGGGACGTTCTTAAACGACTAGTCAGTTAAGAACGTCCCCAATGACTACCTAACCGTTTAGCGGTGCGGCGGCTGAATGGGCAGGCTGAGCTGGTATCCTTATGCGAAACTGTCTCAACTCGATAGGATTTCATGTGAAACCTTCCGCCGTCCTTCGCTTGGCTCTATATCGCACCCTGGCCGTCGCGCTTGCCGCGCTCGCCATACTGAGCGCCGTCATGCCCGCCCCCGCCTTTGCCGCCGACTCCGACCAGCAGGTCAAGACGGTCCGCGTTGGCTGGCTCGTCAACAACAAAGGCTTCCAGGAAGGCATGCCGGGCGAGCGACTCTCGGGGTGGGGCTACGAGTACCTCCAGACCCTCTCGTATTACACAAAGGGCTGGCAATACGAATACGTTAGCGGCACCTTCTCCGAGCTTATGGACATGCTCGAAGCAGGCGAAATCGACCTCATGCCCAACATCTCGTATTCGGCAGAACGCGAGCAGAAGCTGCTCTTTTCCTCGAACCCCGAGGGCACCGAGCGCTACTACATCTACGCCAGGCCCGACCGCGACGACCTGGCCAAGGGTGACCCCCAGGCGCTCCAAGGCCTCACCATCGGCTGCAACTCTGGCATTATGCAAACTATCGTCGGCCAGCAGTGGCTCGCCGACGAAGGCGTTACCTGCACCTATAAAGAAATCGACACCGGCAGTGCCCTCTTTGAGGCGCTTGCAGACGGCGAGGTCGACGCCGTCATCATGAACGACACCATTTCGTCGCCCGATGCGTCACCCATGTTCTACGTAGGCTCGAGCGACTACTATTTTGCCGTTCCCAAAAGCCGCCCTGATCTGATGAACGACATCAACGCCGCCATGACGACCATCGCCCGCGATAACCCGCGCTATAACGAGGAAGTCAAATCGAGTTACTCGACCCAAAACAGTGGCTCGTCATCGCTCACCGGCCCCGAGACCACCTGGCTCAAAGAAAACGGCAATACCATCACGATCGGCTATCTTAAAAACCAACTTCCCTACTGTACGCAAAATGACGACGGCGAGATGGAAGGGTCGCTCGCCTCGCTTGCAACGACGTTGCACGACAAGTTTGGCATTACGGTCAAAACAATCGCACTCTCGAGCAACAAACAAATGATCAAAGCCCTTTCCAACGGGACCATCGATGTCGCCCTGCCGTTGTTTCGCGACTACTGGCTCGCCGAGCAGACAGGGGTCATCCAGTCAAACTCGATGGGAACGGTTTCGCTGACCGCCATTCACAGTGGCAAAAACCTGAACAGCGACCTTAAGAACATCGCTTGTACAAAGAGCACAATCGTTAACCGTTTTGAGCTCGAAAGTCTCTTCCCGAACGCAACAGTAACCGAGTACTCGAATGACGGCGAGGTGCTCAAAGCCCTCAATGAGGGGAAGGCACGTTGCATCATTGTCCCCAGCACGCGCCTGGAAACTCTCCGCGACACCTACGACATCGAGGATTTCGAAACACAGGAACTCACCAACACGGCGCAGCTATCGTGTTTAATTTCGCGCGGCAAGCCCGAGCTGCTGGGAATCATCAATAAGGGCATCGTCAATGCAGGTGAATCGCTCTCTGCAAACAGCTATTTCCCCACATCGTACTCGGCGCAAGAATCGGACACGTTCCAGTTTTTCTATCGTAACCGCACCGCCATTGCGACTGTTATCATCTGCATCTTGCTCACCAGCATCGCCATCCTTGTCTGGTCGCTTTACCGCGCACAGGAGGAACGGCAGAAAGCTGATGCCGCCAACGCCGCCAAAACCGCTTTCCTCACGCGCATGAGCCACGACATCCGCACGCCGCTCAACGGCATCCTAGGCCTTATCGAAATTGAGGAATTGAGAGAAGGCGACATGCAGGTCGCCCGCGAAAGCCGCGCCAAGGCGCGCGTTGCCGCCAATCACCTGCTGTCACTGATTAACGACATCCTCGAGATGGGCAGGATCGAGGAGTGCAAAGTGACGCTCAAGCACGAATCATTCAACCTTAAAGAGCTGTGCGACAATGCGCTCGTACTGTGCAAGCTCCGCGCATCGGACCGCGGCATAACCATGCTCGACACCAGCGAGCCCTACGCTGTCGACCAATATATGATCGGCAGCCCCACCCATATTCGGCAGATCCTTGTCAACCTGCTCGACAACAGCATCAAGTACAACAAGCACGGAGGCACCGTCACGTTCTCATCGACCATCAAACCGGTCGACGACGAGCACGCCGTGTTTTGCTTTAGCGTCTCGGATACCGGCATTGGTATGACGCCCGAGTTTTTGACGCACATTTACGAGCCGTTTGCCCAGGAAGGCGACGATGCGCGTAGCAAGTTCCAAGGAACCGGCATTGGCATGTCTATCGTCAAATCGCTCATCGATATGATGGGCGGCACGATTGAGATTTCGAGTGAGGTTGGCGCGGGAAGCACGTTCAACGTCCAGATACCGCTCGATATCGACAAGAACCCTCAGGCAAAAGAACGTGCGTCCAAGCAGACATACAGTTGCTCGCTTGCCGGCATGAACGTCCTTTTGGCAGAAGACAACGAGCTCAATGCCGAAATTGCCCAGGCTCTACTCGAAAGCGAAGGCATCGTCGTAACGCGCGCCGCCGACGGCAACAAAGCAGTCGACCTATACGTTAGTCGTCCCGCCGGCAGCTTCGATGCGATCCTGATGGACATCATGATGCCGGGCATGGATGGCTACGAGGCAACCCGCGCGATTCGTCTGAGCGAAAAGGCCGATGCAGCCGACATCCCCATCATCGCGCTCACCGCCAACGCCTTTGCCGAAGACGCCAAGGCGGCACACGACGCCGGCATGAACGCCCATCTGCCCAAACCGCTCGACTTTAGCAAGCTCAAAAACATACTCGCCTGTATCAAGAAAAACGGGGCTGTTTCGCTATAGTTTGTGCTCAACCACCATGCGCAGTAGAAAGGAAGCCAACGATGTTTAGGCCCTTACGTCGAAAGAAACGCGCCATCACCGACGAGAAAGCGCGCGAACTGCTCGCTACCTGCAAGCGCGGCGTCTTTGCCGTCAACGGCGATGATGGCTACCCCTATGCCATTCCCGTCAACTACTTCTTTGACGCCGAGCACGACAAGATTTATTTCCATGGCGCCAAGGCTGGCCACAAGGTCGATTCACTCAAGCATGATGATAAAGTCTGCTTTACCGTTTACGGCAACGAGTGGTACAAGGACGGCGACTGGGCTCCCTACGTTATGAGTACCGTTGTCTTTGGTCGTTGTCGCCTGGTAGATGAAGCGCCCGCGTTTATCGAGGACAAAATCCGTCAGCTCGCGCTTAAGTACTACCCTTCTGCCGAAGAAGTCGAGGAGGAGATCGCCAAAGACATAAAGGGCGTCCAACTCTACGAGATTTCGATTGAACATCTTTGCGGCAAGCAGATTCATGAAAAGTAGCGAATGCGGAAAACGCGCTCGCTACCCTCTGCACCCCATGTGCCCACGCATTTTGACGGCGTGGGCACATGGGGCAGCACTCGAATCGAGCGCCCCCTATACCCCAAAAACGTAGCGGTCCAGGCGCTCACACGCCTCCTTTACCCGCGAAAGCGGCAGTGCCAGATTCACGCGGATGTGACAGGGCCCGTGGAACGGGCGGCCGTCCTGATACCCCACGCCCACGCGCGCCCCCTCGTCGAGCAGCCACTGAATATCGCGGCCATGCTCGAGGCACCACTCGGTGCAGTCCAGAAACACCATGTACGTGCCCTGCGGACGCGAATAGCCCACGCCCTCAAAATGCTCGTCCACGTAATCGCAGAAGTAGTCAATGTTGCCCTGGATGACCTGATTGAGCTCATCGACCCACTCGTAGCCCTGCGGCTGGTAGGCGCCGATAAGCGCGTGCATCGAAAGGACGTTCATCTCGTTGTAGTGAGTCTTGTTGGACACGGCGCACACGCGGTCGCGCAGCGTCTCGTTATAGATGATGTGGTAGCTGCCGACCAGGCCCGCCAGGTTGAACGTCTTGCTGGGCGCGTAGAGGGCAACCGTGCGCATGCGGGCATCCTCGCTCACCGACTGCGTCGGGATATGCTTGTGACCCGGCAGGATGATATCGGACCAAATCTCGTCCGAGACCACCACGCAATCATGCTGGCGATAGATGTCCATGGCGCGCTCGATCTCGTCGCGCTCCCATACGCGGCCGCAGGGATTGTGCGGCGAGCAGAACACCGCGGCATGGATATGGTTTTGGGCGAGCTTGCGCTCCATGTCCTCAAGGTCCATGCGCCACACGCCCTGGTCGTCGAGTTTAAGCGGGCTGTGGACAATGCGATAGCCCGCGGCCTCGATGGACTTGGTAAAGCCGATGTAGGTGGGACTGTGGACCAGCACCGCATCGCCCGGCTGGACATATGCGCGCAGCGTCGACACGACACCGCCCAGCACACCGTTTTCGTAGCCGATGTGCTCAGGTGCCAGGCCCTCGACGCCATTACGGCGACTCTGCCATTCGATGATGCGGTCGAAGTACTCGGGGCGCGGATCGAAATAGCCAAACATGGGGTGCTGGGCGCGCTGAATGATGTACTCCTGGACCGTGGGCACCGTGGCAAAATTCATGTCCGCTACCCACATGGGGATGCGGTCGAAGCCCTCGTCGGGTGCGCTCGGAGCCATACCGGGAATCTCACCCCAGGAGTCAACGGCGATGGAGTCCATGCCATGGCGGTCGATTAGCGAGCTAAAGTCGTATTTCATGCTGAGCTCCCGTGCAAAGCGGATTGTTTTGGTAGGCGTTATTGTCCACCAGCGTGGGCGATTTTGTCATGAGGGTTTGGCGTTGAATTTGGCGAGCGCCGGCGAATGGCCGGCTAGTCCCGTGCGTCGTTGACGGCGATTACCGTCAACCTGGTTCCATCAACCGTAAAGGATATGTCGAGCCCGGCGTAGGCCAGATGGTAGACGCGGTTTGGCTCGTGTTTGCTACCCGCGCGGCGCGGATCTTGGCGGAGCACCTCGACCAACCCGGGGAGCTTTGCGGGCGGAATCATATCCTGCAGCGCTTGCGGGAACTCGATATCGAGCTCTTGCCACGGCGCATCCTCAATCCAGCCGCCGGTCGCATCCGGGTGGCAATCCGCAAACGGAATGTAGGGCTTAATGTCGTAGATGGGCGTGCCGTCACGCAGATCGGCTCCCAGCACATGGATGATGGGGCCGTCGTCGGTAAGCTCCACGCGGTCGAGCTCAACGCAGGTAAGACCGATGGGATTGGGGCGAAACGGGCTGCGTGTGGCAAATACGCCCACGCGCTCGGCTCCACCCAGGCGCGGCGGGCGCACGGTTTTCGACCATTTTGCGTTGGTGCCGGACCTGTCCTGTGTTTTAGCGTCGACGGCAATATCTTTAGCCGTGCCGCCGGGCGTGCCATTTTCGAAGCGCCAGAGCAGCCATAGGTGAGAGAAGGAGTCCAGGCCCTCAACCGCTGCATTGGAGGCAAATTCCGGCTCAAAGACGATGCGCCCCTGCAGATGGGGCGCCAAAAAGCTGTTGCGCGGAATGCCGAACTTCTGCGGCAGGTCGGTATGTATGTATGCAATAGGTTCCATGCCGGTCATTGTACGGCACAGGCGCGCGGGGCGCAGGCTGCGATTCTCTCTCATCGTCATCTGCATGCAACCAACGGTTGCTTGGAAGGACATCGGCTGCCGCGTATGCTTAAGCCAACAAGCAGCAGAAAGGAGCCATTATGGCCTTTGCAGAAAAGCTCATCGCCGTCCGCCGCGACAACAACCTTACCCAAGAGCAGCTTGCCGCCAAGCTCTATGTCACGCGCCAAGCCGTCAGCCGCTGGGAGCGCGGCGAAGTCACCCCGGGCATCGATATGATGAAGCTCATTGCCGCCGTAACCGGAGAGCCGCTGTCGCACCTGCTCGAAATGCCCGAGCACTATTGCCAGAGCTGCGGCATGGCGCTCACACCCGACGACTGCGGCACCGATGCCGTGGGCGCCGCGACCGACCATTACTGCAAGTGGTGCTACGACCGCGGCAAGTACACCTACGACACCACCATGGAAGCAATGATCGAGGATTGTGCCCCGCGGCTGGCACAAAGCACCGGCATGTCGCTCGACGAGGCCGTCTCACTCATGGGTGCCGTCTTGCCGCAGCTGGAGCGCTGGCGCGCCGTGCAGGAAAACGAGGAGCGCTTCGGCGCCGAGGCGCGGGCGCGCTATGGCGACGAGGCTATCGATGCAGCAAACGAGGCACTGCTGGGCATGGACCCCGAGACATGGAACGACATGAAGGAACTTGAACGCGCTGTTCTGGGCCAGCTCTCGATTGCCATGGGCGATGGCGAACCGGAAGGCAGCGAGGCCCGCAAGCTTGTAGCAATGCACCGTCGATGGATTGGCCTTAACTGGGGACACGAGCCCCAAGACGAAGCATACCTGGGCCTCGCCCACGGCTATCTTGCCGATCAGCGCTTTATCGACTACTACGACAAGCCCTGCGGCACCGGAGCCACGGCGTTTCTGGTCCATGCCATCGAGTCATCAATGGATCGCGCATAGACTGCGGCGGCTTTGGGTATCTCAACCGAAACCTCAACCGATTGGAGACACCATGGCTACTGATCACGAACTCGTGCTCTACGTTATGACCGGCTGCCCGTATTGCATAAAGGTCAAGCGCTTTTTGGCCGATAACGGCGTGACCATCCCCGAGCGCAATATCTTGACCGACCCCGATGCCGAGCAGACACTCATCGCCGTCGGCGGAAAGCGCCAGGTTCCCTGCCTGTTCATCGACGGTAAACCGCTCTACGAGTCGAGCGACATCATCGCGTGGGTGCAGAAGAACCTGCTCTAGCACGCGCACTGCGGCCAGTTCGCGCCAACCGAGCCGAACCCATACGAACCAAACATGTACGCCAGCATCCAAAGTCGACATTTTCCGACATCTTTGGATGCTGACGTACAGCTTTTCAATCTAGTCATTGGGGACGTTCTTGAATGACTAGTCGTTAAAGAACGTCCCCAACGACTAGTAGCCACAAAAGCGGGCAACAGGCGCAAGCGGCTGCTCGCGAAAGACGCGCTCGACAGCAGCGCGGTATTCATCGACCTTTTTGGTCTTGCGAACGAGCTTGTGAACGGTCGCGGGATCGGCGAAGGCGCATTTGGCGTAGAACCACCACTCCTTCATGCGAAAGACCGCGTTGTCCCCAATCTCGTCCGCATAGGCCGCAAACAGCATGTCGTGGAAGCGCTGCAGCTCAGCGGCCGTGGCAGCAGGGCCGCCCTTAACCATGCGAGCCAGCGCGGGGTTCGCGAGCAAGCCGCGCCCCAACATTACGTGGCGTGTTCCGGGATAGGCCCCCACCAGCGCATCCATGTCCTCAAGATCAAAGATGTCGCCGTTATAGGCCACGGGAAACGGCGCCCGCTCCAACGTCTCGCCGTAAAACTCTTTACGCGGCGAGCCCGTATAACGGTCCTTTTGCACGCGCGGATGCACGATCAGCTCTGCCAGCGGCATGCGGCAATAGAGGTCGAGCACGCGTTCGTACTCGTCATCGCTTTCCAACCCCAACCTGGTCTTGACCGACACCGGCAAGGGTGAGCGTTCGCACACGTCGCTCAAGAACACCTCGAGCTCATCCAGGTTGCGCAGAAAGCCCGAACCCTTGCCTTTGGCAACAACCGTACCCGAGGGGCAGCCAAGGTTGAGATTGACCTCGCGGTACCCCATCTCGGCGAGCACCTGCGCCGCCCACACAAACTCGTCCGCATTCTTGGACATCAGCTGAGGTACTACGTTAAGCCCCTGGTTATTGGCAGGATCGACCTCTTTAAACGCCTTGCCACCAAAGCGGTTGCCCACCCGCGGCGGCGGCAAAAACGGCGTGTAATAACAATCGAGCGCGCCAAAGCACTCCGCATGCACGCGACGGAACACATGCCCGGTAATCCCCTCCATGGGGGCCAGCGATAAATTCATCAACATCCACTCTCAAATCAATGTGACAAAGGGACAGTCCCTTTGTCACATCCCATTCAAGCGGTTCAGGAACTCTTCGCAGGCGCGAGAACGCAGGCGATATTTTTTCCACACCAGATACGATGCAATGGTGAAGGGGCAAAAGGGCAGTCCCTTTGCCCCAAGTGCCGGCTACCGGACGCAAGCTAGTTGCCGTTCGCGAACGCCGCCCATATTTCGAGGTCTAATACTTTTCCCGAGAAGTGAACGGCTGTATTTGGACCCCCGAAGCATTGACATTTTTAGGCGTCAAAACCGCAGGATTTGACTGGCAAAACCGCAGGAAATTGCACGCCAAAAGTGTCGATGCTTCGGGAGTCCGTTTTCACTCGTTCACTTCTCGGGAAAAGTATTAGACCTCGATTCCGCAGTCCCCGATGTGACAAAGGAACAGTCCATTTGTCACATTCAGAATTGACCCCCCCCCGCAATAGCTCATCGATGGCGGGATTCTCTATACTGGGTCACATATGACGGTATCGCGCCAAAGGAGAACGCCGTGACCACCTCGCAGATATCTCTGCTCGCGCTCATCTCGGTTGGAGGCATCGGCATCCTGTTTATCGGAGCGAGCATGCTCATGAAGGCCGCCGCCCGCAAGAAAGCCAAGGCCTGTACCGCCGTGACCATGGGGACGGTCATCGACCATCGCTTTATGGGTGAAGGCAGAATGAATCCCGTTTTGGAATACACCGTCGACGGCACGCAATACCGCGCGAAAAAACAATTCCGTGGCATAAAGACCAAAAGCTTGTCGGGACTCCCCATCCGCACGCAAGCCACCGCCCACGAAGACGCCAAGGGCTGGCTGCACGTGCAGACAGGCCCCATCGCCAGCCTAGGCACCCTCGCGGAGCAGCTTTGGCCCCTCGGTAGCCAAATGACCGTGTACTACAACCCCAGCAACCCAGACAAAAGCTATGTCGAACGCCCCGTCGTGGGCAACTTTGCCACACTGATGTTTAACATCGCAGGCTTCTTGCTCATCGCGATGAGCATCTTGCTCTATGTTCTTATCCAGCGCTAGCTCAAACTGATGCGCCCCGCGCCCCATGCGCCGCAACGACCGTTACGACACCAAGGATCAGCCATGGCAACACTTTCCGAACAAGAACGCAAGCGTATCCAGCGATATTGCATCTGCCCCAAGGTTGCCGGTACGGCGCTTGCCATGGCGTTTGTGCTGCCATTTTTGATCATTCCCTTCGAAATGATTGACGATATCGTCTTCCATCACGAAGGCTTCCAAGAAACGGGCATGATAGCCGCCCTGGTGCTCACCGCCGTCGAGCTCGTCATCTTCTGCTATTGCGCGCTCGCGCCGCGCTTTGGCATGCGCGGCAAGCAGTGGAAAGAAATGCAGCGCCGACTCGCCGTCGAGCAGTCCGAGAAAGACCGCTCGGCACAAATCGCGGGCGTTATTGGCACGCAGGCCGCCGCGCGCCTGCTCAAGAACAGCGACAACGAGACCGCGCGCAACCTGGGTGGCGCGGCAGAAGTCGCCGCTGCCGTAGGCGCCGTCGCCACCGCAGCGGACGTACTTACCGAAAGCTATGCCAACGCAAAGGCCATGGCGGAAGTCCATGGCGTGCCTATCCCCCGTGCAAAAAAGTGGATTATCGCGCTTGTGGCGCTGCCCCTCGCAATCGTGTGCGGTGCCTATATCCCGCAGCTGGCACAGGGAAACATCGAGATGCAGGAGAATGCCGAGGCCGCGGCCGAGCAGATCGCCATCGCCCGCAAGACGCTAGAGCCCGCATGCGAGTACGTGTCCGCCGATGACCCTTACGAGCGATATCAAGATTACGGCTATCACGTCCGCGGCTATCTGCACGACGGCGACTCCGATACCCAGAAGACCTATACGTACCTGGATTTCGACAACAAGGGAACGCTCAAGGAAGTGAGCTACATCGCAGAGATCGGCCCCGACGCGAGCCTTGAGGACAACCTCGCCCGTGTCGAGCTTGACTTGGATGAGCTTTCCTCTGTCGTCCAAACCGTAGACGTCAAGACCGTGAGTCCCGAGCTCCTAGCACCGCAAAAGCTCCCCGAAGAGTTTAGGCAGGCTTTTTTGAACGGTTCGCTCTACGAGAGAATCTCCATCAGGACGAGTGACAACCCCATCAAAACGTACTATTCGTTTGACACGGATCCCGAGGATGAATTTGACGAGTACACCCATCCAAGCATCCGTATCACATTGATGGGCAAAACGAGCTAGCCACCCAATGTGACAAAGGGACTGTCCCTTTGTCACATTATTCGGAGCGTAGGGCTTCCACAGGGTCTTTCTTGGATGCGCTGCGAGCAGGCAGCAGGCCGGCAACGACCGTCAGCAGCACCGAAATTACAATGAGCATCAGCGCGTCTTGAACGGGCAGGCTCATCAGGTTGGGCACCTGCTTGGCCGCAAGCGCCCAGGCATTAACCGGAAAGCTCACGGCCACCACGACGACAATGGCAAAGACGCCGGCAATGAGGCCTTCGATAAAGGTCTCGGCATTAAATACGTTGGCCACGTTGCGCTTTGACGCGCCGATCGCGCGCAGGATGCCAATCTCCTTTTTGCGCTCCAGCACGCTGATGTAGGTGATGATGCCGATCATGATGGAGCTCACCACCAAACTGATACTCACGAATGCGATGAGCACCAAGCTGATGGTGTTCACGATGTCGGTCACCGAGCCCATGATGATGCCCATGTAGTCGGTATACGAGATTGCCTGCTCATCGTGGCCAGCAGCTTTGACCTGCTTGTTGTACGCATCGATGTAATCGAGCACGCGCTCCTTGGCCTCAAAGTCGCGCGGGAAAATCTTGACCGAAATGGGGTCCGCCTCGTCCGCATAGCCCAACGTGGTCAGATTGTTGTCGTGGGTGAGCTTCGACGCCTTGGCATAGCTCATCATGAGCGAGCTCAGGTCCTCGGCGTCCATGTTGAAGTGGATGGCACGAGCAAAGGCGTTCGCATCCACGCGCATGGCGCTCGCCAGGTTGGCAAAACTCGAAGACATCTGCGTCGCCATCTGGTCCATAAGCCCTGCCGCGCCCGCCTTGAGCTGAGCTGATACCGTCGTGGCAATCTGCTCGCTGACCGCCTTCATCACCTGATCCATAGACTGCTGCAAATACGGAGCCAGCTGCTTTTGCACATAGTCGCCCATCACCTGCTGCAGACGCTCGGCCAGGGCATCGCCGCCAAGCGCTTTGAGCTGTGCCAAAATTTGCTGGGCTGCGGCATCATTCTCAAGATATGCCGAGAATGCGGCAGCGAGCTTTGACGCGTCTTTAAGGTCTTCGGGTGACAGCGCCTTAAACTGATCAGACCGCAAAAAGCCCTCAAACAGCTGGTTGGCAAGCGTTCCCACCTGCTGCATTTGCTCGGGCGTGAGCTCCAGACCGTCAAAGATGCCCGAGAAATCTGGGGTTGGCGCTTTGGCCATGATGTCGCTGAAGTCGATGTCCTTACCAACGCCCGAAAGGTCAATGTCCAGCCCAGACAAGTCAAGACCCGACAGGTCCATACCGCCGGCAACACCCGAGAGCGCGGAGGTATCGAACGAGAACGCACTCTTCAGCGCCGCTTCGTCCACACCGAACATGCTGCCCAAATCCACGCCCTGTTTGGCCTCGCCTTGCAGTTCATCGAAAGACTTGCCCGTAAAGACATCCGTCTCGGGGTGGGCAAGCTGCTCCTGCACAATCTGCGAATCGGCGGCACGCTCCATAAGCTTGCGAGTCAGCGCATGCGTATAGGCAATGCCTGGAGTCAATGCGCTCGCGTTGGCCGTCTCGTTGGGTCGCACCACGCCCACGATGCGCACGTCAATACCGTCGGCAACCTTGGCTGCCATAAAGTCGGCGTCTCCAGACATGTCAGTCCATATGCCGGTCTCTTCGTTTTTGCGATAGGCATCGGCCGGCGACAACACCTTAAACGTCGTAGACAGTGCATCGTCGTAGGTAAAGTCGGTGCCGGTCTTGGGCGTCTCGACCTTGCCATCGGCCGTCATGGCACTGTTAACCAGGTCGTTGAGCTCATCGATATCCAGCGCGCCGATGCTATAGAGGGTGTAATCGCCCACCGTACCGCGGCTCGAAAGCACCATCACGGCCTCGTTGGCGGACGTAGGCCAATGGCCGGCAACGACATCGTACTGGCTGTCGAGCAGGCTCTGGTCGTCGATCATCTCGTTAAAGACCGAGGTTCCCATGGATTCCATGCTCACCGTTGCCGCCGAGCTCGCGCCTCCGCTCATGGCCTCGGTCATGGCGTTGGGCACCAGCCGAACGGGTCTCTCGTCGCCCTTGCCCGCACGATAGACAACCGGCGTCACGCCATAGCCGTACTGGATGGCATTGACCTCTTTATCGATGCCATCGCCACCGGCATCGAGCCATGCCTTAAAGCTCGTCATGTCGTTGGACTTAACACTTGCAAACATATCCTTTACGGCCGTGACCACAGGGATCTTATCGGTTCCCCGAGCCTTGCCGTCGGTGCTGCCGTCGGACGAACCCTCGTTTTTGGACGTATCGTCGTCCGTGGCCCCCTCTCCGCCCATCATGGACGACAGGTCGTAGTCTTGTTTGGAAATCGTCAGCGGGTAGCTCGAGAGCGTGTCCTCCTCGACCTTTTTGATGTAGTCGTTTACGCCGTTGGAGAGCGCCAGGATCGCCGCAATGCCGATAATGCCAATCGAACCTGCAAAGGCCGTCATGGCCGTGCGGCCCTTCTTGGTCATGAGGTTTCGGGCAGAAAGCCCAAGCGCCGTCACAAAGCTCATCGAGGTTTTGCGCGTGGGCTTGGCCTCGCGACGCGCGGCCTCGGCAGCATCAAAGGGATCTGAATCGTCGGTGATCTTGCCGTCCGCCAGGGTGACGATGCGCGTGGCGTACCTGCATGCCAACTCGGGATTGTGCGTGACCATGATGACCAAACGATCGCGCGCAACATCCTTGAGCAAATCCATGACCTGTACGGATGTCGTTGAGTCCAAGGCGCCGGTCGGCTCGTCAGCCAGCACAATCTCGGGATCGTTGATTAAGGCGCGGGCGATGGCGACGCGCTGCATCTGCCCGCCCGAAAGCTGGCTCGGGCGCTTGTCAACGTGCTCGCCCAGACCGACTGCCTCGAGCGCCTTGCGCGCACGCTGGCGGCGCTCGGCACGCCCTACGCCCGTGAGCGTAAGCGCCAGCTCCACGTTTTCCAAAATGGTCTGATGCGGAATGAGGTTATAGCTCTGGAACACAAAGCCGATGCGATTATTGCGATAGGCGTCCCAATCGCGGTCGCTGAAGTCCTTGGTCGAGATGCCGTCGATCAGCAGGTCGCCAGAATCGAAATGGTCGAGTCCACCAATGACGTTGAGCATCGTAGTTTTACCCGAACCCGAGGGACCCAGGATGGCTACAAACTCGTTATCGCGAAAAGACAGGCTTACGCTGTCGAGCGCTACCTGCGTAAACGACTGCGTAACGTACCTTTTGCAAATATCTCTGAGATCCAGCATGGACGGCAACCTCTCCCCCGCCGTTCGCATCCAACGCGTTTGACCTACTCTATCAGCTTTTTTGCCGGTACCAGCAAGGAATGTAACGAACAAAAAACGGGACGGCACGCCGCATGGCGCACCATCCCGCACATAACATCGAAGGTGTGACAAAGGGACTGCCCCTTTGTCACACCTTTGTGGCATTCGAACCTACTGTCCGCTCTTCGCAAGCGCCTGATCGATCAGTTTGTTGAGCGCCTCGCGCTGCTCAGCGGAGTTGATGCCGCCCATGATCGGCTCTCCCACAATGTTACCGTTCTGGTCGATCACGTAGGTGGTCGGGAACGAGTACAGGTTGGAGGTGAACTTTCCGGCCTCGCTGTCCGACTTAAACCAGATGTTCTTATACGTCACGCCCTTCTTGGAAAGCACGTCCTTGGCATCAGCCACCTCGTCTTTATTGCCATCGAGCGTAAAGGAATTAACGCCCACGACCTGGCCGCCCTTCTCGGCAAGCTCCTTGTTGAGCTTCTCCAGATCGCCCAGCTCTCCCACGCACGGCTTGCAGGTGGTAAACCAGAAGTTCATGACGGTGACCTTTTTCTTGGAGAACAGCTCGTCGCTGTTTACATCGTTGCCGTCCAAGTCCTTGCCCTTAAAGCTGGGGAACTTCGTCTCCCCGCTCTCGCCGTTGGTCATGCCTGCGGTCGAGGCATCGACGCTCTCCCCCTCGCCGGGCGTGCTGCCGCATCCGGGGAACTCCTTCTCCAGCGCCATGAGCTTGTCCTCGATCTCCTTGACCTGCTGCGCGCCGGCCTTAAGCGTCTTAAGCTCGTCAGCCGCAAACTGATCCTTGGCGCCCTCGATGGTATCGAGCAAGAAGTCACCGTAGTTCTTGCCGTCCTCAATCATGGGAGTGTCTTTGTTGGCCGCAAGGAACACCTTTTCCCATAGGGCGTTATCGCTCGCAAAGATCTCGTTTTCCTTTTGCAGCAGCTGCTGGTACAGCTTGGCCGCCTCCTCGGCACTCGACGGCTTTTGTGCCACAAGCTCGGCAATCTGCGCATCGCCGCTCGTGGCATCCTTCGCGTCGCCCTTGGGGGCAGAGCACGCCGCGAGAGTCAGCGCCAGCACGGGCAGCATCAACAGAGCCGCAATTTTTGACAGTTTCATGGTTCCTCCGTTTATATCGAAACTTATATAGGTACCTATTTGTTTTCGCAGGCTTGCGTGGACTGCGCGGGTTTGTCGCCCGTCACACCCAGCCCGTAGCGAAAGCTAATAGCATCGACGGGGCACGCGCCCACGCATTTGCCGCAACGAATGCACTCGGCATGGTCGGGCGTACGCGTAACGTCCACGTCCATCTGGCACACCTTGGCGCACTTGCCGCACGAGACGCATTTGCACTGGTCAACCTGGATCCCCAGCAACGACACCTTGTTCATGAGTGCATAAAATGCGCCGAGGGGGCAAATCCATTTACAGAAGGGGCGGTAGAACAGCACGCTCAGCACCGCAACCACAATGAGGATCGCGAGCTTCCAGGTAAAGAGCTTTCCCAGCGCAGAGCGGATTCCCATGTTCATGATGGACAGCGGAATCGCGCCCTCGAGCACGCCCTGCGGACAGATGTACTTGCAAAAGAACGGGTCGCCCATACCCACATCGTTAACCACCAAGACGGGCAGCAGCACCACGGCAAACAGCAGCACGGCATACTTGATGTACGTGAGCGGCTTGAGCTTTTTCGTGGAGAGCTTTTTGCTGGGAATCTTATGCAAAAGCTCTTGTAGCCATCCAAACGGGCACAAAAAGCCGCATACAAAACGTCCCAGCAGCACGCCGATCAGAATGAGCGTTCCGGTGACGTAATACGAAAAGCTAAACTTAGACGAGCCCACCACCGACTGAAACGACCCGATGGGGCACGCACCCGAGGCCGCCGGACACGAGTAGCAGTTGAGGCCCGGCACGCAGACGGCTTTGCCCGTTCCCTGGTAGATGCCGCCCTTTGCAAAGTTAGGCAGGTGAATATTGGTCGCAAGCGTCGCCGCCGCCTGAATCAATCCACGAAATCGCGCTAAAAGATGCGATGCAGTGTTTTTTCTTTTATCCAATTCCGATACACTCCAAGCACAGCCTGATTGCCTTGGCCAGCACGGCATCTGCCTCGCCGCGCATAATGCCAAAGCCAACCATGGCTACCCCAACGATCAGCAAAGCCACCTGCGCCACAGGCTTAATCGCTTTGAACAATCTGACCACTCCTTTCGTTTCGCGACCCATTGGACCATACCGACTATAAAATCCGTGTTAAGCGTGAATGACTATGCAAGGAGAACGTTATGCGCATCTTGGTCGTCGAGGACGAGCGGGCGCTGTGCGATGCGATCGCACGCAGCCTGCGCAACTTGGCCTATAGCGTCGACTGCTGCTACGACGGGCAGCAGGCCCTCGATCTGCTCGATGTCGAGACCTTTGATCTTGTCGTGCTCGACCTCAATCTCCCCCATGTCGACGGCATGACCGTGCTCAGGCAACTCAGGACAACTGATTGTGAGACCAAGGTGCTTGTGCTCTCGGCACGTGGCGAGCTCTCCGACAAGGTGGCGGGGCTCGATGCGGGCGCCAACGACTACCTCACCAAGCCGTTCCATCTTGACGAGCTGGCGGCACGCATACGCAGTCTCACGCTCAGGCGCTTTACGCAAAACGACGTTGTTCTAGCCTGTGGATTGTTGAGCTTTGACACCAAAGCGCGCCTCGCCTCCGTGGGCGGCGAGACCCTATCCCTCACGCGCAAGGAGACCGGCATCTTGGAATACCTGATGCTTAACCAGGGGCGGCCGGTGAGCCAGGAAGAGCTTATCGAGCATGTATGGGACAGCAGCGTCAACAGCTTTAGCAACGCGACCCGCGTGCACATCTCGTCGCTGCGCAAAAAGCTGCGCGGCGCGTTGGGGCACGACCCCATCCGCAACCGAATCGGCGAAGGCTACGTTATGGAGGACGGCAAATGAAGCGGCTGTCGCTGCAGTGGCGCATCACGTTGATGACGGCACTGCTGATATGTTCAACCTGCGTACTTATGAATTGCCTGGTTGGCTACTCCGGCATGCGCTACATGGACTCGATCGGCAATGAACTATCGGCGCACAGCAAGGTGGCGGCGGCCTCGCCCAGCTCATTTGACCCGACAAACAAAGAGCTCGACGACGCGCTGACCATCGTCGTGAACGACGCCCAAGAATCGTTTGGCGCGACGAGCTGGTATATAACTGCAGCGGTGACGCTGCTCGGCGGCGTGCTGGCCTACTTTGTGAGCGGACATGCGCTGCGGCCGTTGCGCTTCTTTGCGACGCAAGTCGAGAGCGTGCGGCCCGACAACCTCGCCGACACAAAAATCAGCGAGGACGTGCCCTCTGAACTCAGGCGCTGCAGCGCGTCGTTTAACGACATGATTACCCGCCTTGACGAGGGATTTTCCGCACAAAGACAGTTTACGGGCAATGCGGCGCACGAACTGCGCACGCCGCTTGCGCTCATGCAGGCCCAGGTTGAGCTGTTTTGCGCCGAGCGCCCCGACGTCGATGCCGATACAGCGAGCCTGCTCGGGCTGCTGCAGGAGCAGACCGAGCGAATGACGCACATGACAAAGACCCTGCTCGAGATGAGCGAGCTGCGCAGTGTCCCTTGCAACGATGTGATTGACCTAGCGCCGATGATCGAAGAAGTGCTCACGGACCTGGCACCCCTTGCCGAGCAAAAAGACATCACGCTTACAAGTGAGGGCGACGCGCAAACGATCGGCAGCGACACGCTGATCTATCGGTTGCTGTTCAACCTGACCGAAAACGCCATACGCTATAGCGCGCCCAACTCGACCGTGCAAATCAACGCCTGCGCCGAAGGCGACCGCGTGCTGCTACGCGTGCGCGACCAGGGACCGGGCATTCCCGAGCAATACCAGACGAGCATCTTTCAGCCCTTCTTTCGCGTCGACAAATCGCGCAGCAGGGCATACGGCGGCGTGGGGCTGGGACTTGCGCTGGTCTGGGAGATTGCCGCGCTCCACGGCGGCTCCATCGAGGTCGAAGAGAGCTCGGAGCGCGGAACGACCATGCTCGTGACTCTTCCCGCGCATAACATCGAAGATGCGACAAAGGAACTGCCCCTTTGTCACATCTGTTAGTTCGCAGGATACGTGAGGCCCAAGATGCGCGAAATTGGGCGAAGCGCCAGCAAAAAGCCCCCGCTTCCAAGCGGAAACGGGGGCTAGGTGAGTTAGCTTACTCCCACTCGACCGTGCCGACGGGCTTCGGCGTGAGGTCGTAGCAAACGCGGCAAATACCGGGGACCTCGGCGGTCACTCGAGCGGTAATGCGCTTGAGCAGCGCCCAGTCGAGCTCGGGCACCTCGGCGGTCATGACGTCGACGGTGTTGATGCAGCGAATAATGCAGGGCCAGTCGTAGGCGCGCTTGCCCTCGCGCACACCGGTAGCGCGGAAATCGGGCACTACGGCAAAGTACTGCCAGATGGTCAGGCCGGCCTTGTCGATCTCTTCGCGCACGATGGCATCGGCCTCGCGCAGCGCCTCGAGACGGTCGCGGGTGATGGCGCCAAGGCAGCGGACGCCCAGGCCAGGACCGGGGAACGGCTGACGCTCAACCATGTTCTCGGGCAGGCCGAGCTCGCGGCCCACGACGCGCACCTCGTCCTTGTACAGCAGCTTAACGGGCTCGCAGAGCTCAAACTGCAGGTCCTCGGGCAGGCCGCCAACGTTGTGGTGAGCCTTCACGCCGTCCTGCGACTCCAGAATGTCGGGATAGATGGTGCCCTGGGCGAGGAAACTGACCTCGTCGCCAACCTTGCGGGCCTCCTCCTCGAACACGCGAATGAACTCGGCGCCGATAATCTTGCGCTTGGCCTCGGGCTCCTCGACGTCCACGAGCTTATCCAGGAAGCGATCAGTAGCGTCGACATAGACCAGGTTCGCATCCATCTGGTTCTTGAAGACGTCGACGACCTGTTCGCTCTCGCCCTTGCGCATCAGGCCGTGGTTCACGTGCACGCAGATGAGCTGCTTGCCGATAGCTTTGATGAGCAGGGCCGCAACTACAGAACTGTCGACGCCGCCGGAAAGAGCCAGCAGGACCTTCTTGTCGCCAATCTGCTCGCGGATTGCAGCGACCTGCTCATCGATGAACACCTGGGCAAGTTCGGGAGTGGTGATACGCACCATATCGTCGGGACGCTTGTTGGGATCCATGCAGAGCTCCTTTTCGGTTCGATGGGAGTGCGTTGCACGTATGCAAACGCACCGTCATATGACCTCATTATATGCAGAGCGAGGTTCGTTTCCCATCGCTGCGACGAAGCTTTTTGCAGGGGTGGCAATTTTTCCTAATGTCGAGGTCAGCTAGGCTTCGGTAGCCACCTTGGGAGCATCGCCAATAGGCTCTTCCTTTATACGTTCGGCATAATCGTAGGCGATAACCACAAATTCCAGTCCCGAGCAACAGGAGTACAATTGCTGCTAATGTTGCCAGCTGTTGGGAGATGGAAGATGGACTGCGATGGCTACCCGCGCATTCCCATGCCGTTGATGTGCACCGCCTTTGTGCCGGGGCAGATTGACGCTGCGGTTGCAGGCATTTCCGACCCCGATTCACGCACCATCGCCACGGCAGAAGCGCTGTACTTTCACGGACAGGCCACACTCGCCGCCGAGACAGTACGCCCCTATCTTGACGCCACCAACCCCGCACTGCGCTATTCCGCATGCCTTATCTGCGGATATGCCAGTCTGTCGCTCAACCGTATCGCCGATGCCCGCCGTTGCCTTGCGGGCATCCTCGATATACCAACTGACGAGGAACCGTCCGCCGTCCACGCCACGCATATCCTGTTCGCCTCCGCCGCGAGCGTCCTGCTGCACTTGCCTTCCCCGTATTCTGCCGAAGAGTTTTATCCGCTTGCGGCGCATCTGCCCGAAGGCCTGCGCCTGTTCGCCAGCTACGTGATGGCGCATGCCCTGTACCTGCGCGGCGAATATGGCCGCAGTCTGGGCATGGCAGAAAACGCCCTGATCATGAAACAGGGAAGTTATCCCATCTCGGAGCTGTTCCTGCACCTGTCGGCTTCCATGGCCTGCATGAGTCTCAAAGACGTCGACGCCGCAAAGGCACACTTCGGAGCCGCTTGGGACATTGCGCGTCCCGACGGCCTTATCGAGCTCATTGGCGAGCACCACGGCCTTTTGCAGGGGCTTATCGAGGCATGCTTAAAATCGCAATACCCCGACGATTTCGCTCGCATCATCGAGATCACGTACCGCTTCAGCTACGGCTGGCGGCGCATCCACAACCCCGATTCGGGCGAGGACGTGGCCGACGATCTAACGACCACGGAATTCACCATGGCCATGCTCGCCTGTCGTGGGTGGACCAACGCCGAAATCGCACGCCATATGGGAGTATCGCCGGGCACCGTCAAAAACCGCCTATCCGGCGTATACGCAAAGCTTGGCATCGGCACGCGCGCCGAGCTGGTCGCGCATATGTTGCGTTAGCGACCGGGCTGCCAAGCGCATCGAACGCGTTCCGGAACCCGGCGCTTCGCTCGATCAATTTGGACATTTTGACCCTTGAACGGCACTACCGCCACGAAGCGGCTTCTCGCAAAATTGGATTATTTCCGTCGATACCTGCGGGATGGGAGCCAAAGATGCTTGATCGCCGTTCGTTACTTGTTGCCGGAGCGTCCTCGCTGGCGAGCATTATGTTGCCGCGCGTGCCGGGAAGCGCAAACGCCTTCATATTGCCGTTTGCGCCCACCGAAGCCTATGCCGACGAAAAAGACCCCTTCAGGGTGCTCGTTCTCTCGCGCACCATGTTTGGTGTGGTCGTGGTCGACGTCGCCAACAAGAATGCGCCCATCGCAGGTGCCCAGGTCACGCTCACATCACGCTATGCCGCAGGCAAGCAGCTCACCGCCACGACCGACGACGAAGGCACGGCCATCTTTGAGGTCGCGCCGCTTTCGGAAGGCTACGTGGACGAGGCAACGCTCCTTGACGCGTACGACTTTAACGGCGGCATCTCCATTAGCATGGCGGGCTACCGTGATGTCGAGATTCCCCTTGCGCGTATCCAGGGCGGCACCGCCATAACCGCGCCCACGCGTCCGCTTTCCGACGACGAGCCGTACTTCCGCCAGCTCACATTCGACGAATGGGACATCCAATACGCCGAAGCCACGTTCATGGCATTGCCGAAGAACGACACGACAAACGAGCAGCCCGATACGCACGCCTTTACCGTGCAGGCACATCTGCCACAGGGTGGACAGGCAACGCTGCGCATCAACAAAGTGACGCCTGCCGCGGGCAGCTCATCCGAAACCGTCACGCAGATTGGCCAAGTCAAGGCCAGCGCATCGGGCGCGGATAACCTGGCGACGTTCATACTCGAAGACAAGTTCCTCGATGCAGCGTCGAGCCTTCTGGAAGAAGGATGCAAGCTGCGCTTTGTCCTCGAATATCAGGGTAAAACCTACACGCTCTCCTCCCCCATGGCCGTTGTCACTGCGCCAGCCGCAAAGGCGGAATCGGGCTCGACCACCATCATTCCCACCACCATGGACCAAGAGATCACTCCGTTTGATTTCCCCGCATCGTTTCCTGGCATCGGTGGTAATAAGTTCACGTGTTGGATGCCCACATTTCCGATCCTCTTCGATTTCTCGTTTGCCGGGTACGTACTGTTTGGCGGAGGATGCAAACCAGCCAGCTATATGAACGATTCGGGCAACCCTGATCCGGAATACTGGAAGAAATCGCCGCGCGAGTCGGGCGCCAAGCAGGCAAGCCGCTGCCTCGACGAAATGGAAGGGAAGTGGAATCAGTACAAGAGCATGAGTGCCGGTTCGGGCACCGATCCAAGAAACACCAAGCTCCTTCGCCACCATTGCACGCTGCTGTTCACGATGGATATCGCCACACAGCTGTACGGCTCGCTCGCCTACGATTGGGCGGGCAAAACCTGGGGCAATAACAACGACCCCGCATACGGCAATATTAAGGCCCTCTTCCAGGTAAGAACCGACCTCAATTGGACTGAGCAGTTTACCCTAGGACCGGTACCGTTTTTCCTAAACGTCAACCCCTGGGTGCTGGCAAAACTGGCGCTCGCCGTGGGCGCCCACACGCACGGTAGCGGCGCGGCGTTTTTTAAAAACATTTCGCTCGATTGGTCAAACACGTCGGGCTCGTTCACCATCCAGATCGGGCTTGCCGTTACCTTTGGAGCCGGCGTTGCGGGCGTCGCCTCGTCTGCCGTGCGCGGCGCCGCATCCCTCACGCTGTTCATTGGGTACGAGAAGGCAGATGGACACCCGCTTCCGCGACTGCGCGTAGGTGCAGACGTCGATGTCGATGTGATACTCCAGTTCGTTATGTTCAAGTGGACCACCAAGGCTTGGTCGGGATCGTGGCCCACACTCGCCGATTCGTGGAATATGTCGGTGAACAACGGCGACCAGTATGTACTCCAGCGCTCTGAGCTGGCCTTGGGTGGAGATACGCCTTATACGCTGAACGCCTGCTTCGGCTCGGGCGGCAACGCCGAGGCAGGTGGTGTGCCGCAGTTTATCGCGTCGGCCACCATCGTCACCAACGCCGAGCTGCTCGCACGCGCCGAGGTTAAGGCCACTGCCGTAAACGCCGCGCCTGTCGTGCGCGATTGGGATCAAGCGGTCACGCGCATTGAGCTCGAGGCGGATGCAGAAAGCGACGACACGGGACAGATCGAGCATTTCGTCCATGCACTGATAGAGAACGACGAAAACGCCGCGCCAATGTATAAGTACACCTATATCGGGCAGGCGACGAACGCCGTTGCGGACCCCAACGCCAATTCTGCCGGCGTGTCGGAGGACGAGCGTGGCGGCATAAAACCCTCGAGCGACAACGTGCTGTTTTCCGGCGTGCTCAGCGAAGCCCACATGAAGCTGGCAATGATTGCCGGCGTAGAATGCCTGTTCCGTATCGCCTCGGTGTGCTACGGCGACAATGGCCGCTCGCGCCTGGTGGTGCACACAAGGGCAAACGGCACGTGGTCCGCCCCCACGCCCGTGGACTTCCCCCTTGGGTTTGGCGAGGGCGACGTGGAGCGCGACGGCATATACGATTACGACTTCGACGTGGTGGAATATACGGACGGTAGAGGAAACCGGGACGCCTACGTGCTGCTGGTCTCGGGCGAGCGCCCCGCCGGCGACAACACCCTTTTCGATACGGCAAGCACAGCCGGCATACTGTCCGTTGTGCGCCTGCGCATAAGTAATGACGAAATCCGCGTGGTGTCGCATACGTCATGGCGCAGCATCTCGCACGGCCGCCTGCAAGAGGATGGCTACCATTGCCTGCAGTGCCCGCGTATCACGGTGGGCAAGACGCTGGTCGACGGGCGCCTGTCGGGTGCCTACCTCCACCGCCGCGGAACCACCGCAGAAAAGGCGCTCGGCAACGGGGCTGAGGTTGCGCTGGAGTGCTTTACCCTGTGGTCGGACGTTTCGGGCGACAGCCTGACGTTCCGCCAAGTTCTCCGCTTTCCGCAGGCACCTTCGAGTATCGAGCTGGGCGAGCCCGAAAACATCAACGGCAAAATGGTGGTGCCCGTTGCGTACGAGACCGCAGACGGTTGCGGCTGCGCATCGTACGCCGTGATCGGCCGGTCCATTGCGGGCTGGGGCGTTATGCCGCCGGACGCCGCGGTGCCCCGTGCGGTGCCGTGGCCGCAGCACACGGGCTTTTTGGCAACCGTCAACGAGCAACTGCAGCATATTACTTGGACGCGAGGCGCATCGGCATTTGCAACGCGGCCCGTGGGCGCGGCAGGCTGTGGCCCGGCATCGTTTAGCGTGAGCAACAACGGCAGGTGCGTGCTCTATGTAGAGAACACCGATGGCAAGGTGGGACAAACCTACGACGAAGAAGGCAACCCGGTAGCAGTGATGGGCAAGCACTTCCGCATCTTCGCCAGCACCTTGGCAGGCGATCTGTTCACGGAGCCGTTCGTGATGTGCGAGCTGGACCATCCCGTCGATCAGATAACGGCATTTTTGACGTCGGGAGGCATTCTCTCCGCGCTCGCCACGCACATTGTGAGCGCGGAGCAGAGCGAGGCAGAGCTGCACGGCATCGAAGTGCCCTTGGTGGCGTGTGCCACTCCGACGGGGGCGGTCGCTACCTCGGGCGCGGTGGTGCCCGGAGCAGCAGGTGAATCCTTCATGGTCACGGTGCGAAACGACGGCAACACCTTGCTGACCGCCGGCACGATCGATCTGTACCGAGAGGGCTCCAGCCAGCCGTTCTCCAGCGCATCCATCGGATTCGGAGTGAACGCACGTATGGCATCGATCTACGATCCGGAGCTTGCCGAGGACGCTTCGGCCAACGACATGGCACACGCGAAGTACGCACTCGAGACGCTGGGCGCACGTTTTGCGACGCACCCGCTGGTAGCCGACAACGGCAACGCCGTGCTGGCACCGGGCTGCACGGCACAGTTCCGCATGAGCTTCGCCATCCCCGAGAGTTGGAGCGACGAAGTTGGCAAACGCGTAACGCTGTATGCGAAGGCACGTAATCTGGTGGCGCTCGATCCCATAACGCTCGAGGAAATTCGACCGGGCGCAAACTCGGCGCTGGGCGCCGTACTGCACGAGCTTCATGTGCCCGACGCGGCATGCGAACGCTCAGAAGCTCAGGTCGGTGTATGCGACAGCGCGGATACGACAGGACTTCACGACGCCCCGATGACAGCAGACGGCGATGGTGGTTCGAGTGGCGGCGGTGCTGACGAGGGCGGCGGCTCCGGCGGAAGCAGCTCCGGCAGTGGCAAGGACCACGGCAATAACAAGCGCTCCGGAAAAGCGGGTGCGCTTGCGGGCACGGGCGATGTCAACGCTCCCCTTACGGCAGCCGCTGCAGCACTCGCCGCGGCAGGCGCCGGCCTCGTCGCCTACAGTGCCCGCCGCACGGCGCTCGAAACCGACACCGCCAATGAGGTCAATTCGGATAAGCCTCGCTAGCTCCTAGTTACTTTTGTGAGAGGCGCCGACTCGGCTCATCGAACATCAAAATGGGCTGGTTCTGGATGCCCAGAGCCAGCCCATTGCGCATTAGATGTCGCCAGCGGAGTCGAGCTCGGCTTCCTCGCCCCGCATTCCACCGAGGACAGTGGGGCACTATCGTTTAAGGGCTTCGTTATTGCTCGATGGCCTTCTTTACGACTGCGGGGACGCCTGCCGCCACCACGTTGTCCGGAAGGTCTTCCGTCACGACGCTGCCCGCGGCAATTACGCAACCGCTGCCGATGGTAACCCCCTGCAACACGGATACGTTCGCGCCAAACCAGCAGTTATCGCCTACAACAATAGGCAGAGCCTTCTCGAGACCCAAGTTGCGGTCCTTTGCCTTTAGGGGGTGCGAAGCGGTGTAGAAGCCGCAAAACGGCCCGATAAACACGTTGCCACCAAAGGTGATAGAGCCGCCGTCCATAAAGTAGCAGCCATGGTTTACAAAGCAGCCCTCACCAAAGCTCGTCTTGCTCCCGTAGTCAAAGTAGGCAGGCGAAAGGACCGTCAGCCCTTGCGGAAGATCGGTATCGAGCAAGGATTTCAAAGCGTCAAGCTGCGCGTCGCTTCCGGGTTTTGCCATATTAAAGTCATAGCAGAGCGCCTCCGCCTTTGCGCGTTGCGCCAGGAGCTCCTCGTCAAAGTTGGCATCATGCCACTCCCCGCGCTCCATCTTCTCTTTCTCAGTCATTGCGCCCCCTCAAACAACATGCAGTCTTGATGCGGCAATTCTACCAGCCGATAAGCCACGGTTTTAACACGAGCACCACGCCGCGCAGGGAATGACCGCAGAAGCTAAAGGTCACCGACTCCGAACGCGCGTTCGATGGAATTCGTGTTAGTTGGAATCGTCCGAGGCCTGGGCTATGCTACCTTGACTATCTATATGACTACAACGCAGCAAAGGAGCATCGAGAGAGCGAGCATGGCAAAAAACACCGCAAACTATGGTAACGACAGTATTCGTCAGCTCAAGGACGAGGAGCGCGTACGCCTGCGCCCCGCCGTTATCTTTGGCTCGGACGGACTCGACGGCTGCGCGCATGCCGCCTTCGAGATCCTGTCCAACGCCGTTGACGAGGCGCGCCAGGGCTACGGCAAGCTCATCACCCTTACCGCCTTTCGCGATGGTTCCATTCAGGTAGAGGACAACGGCCGCGGCTGCCCGCTCGACTGGAACCCCTCCGAGAAGCGCTTTAACTGGGAGCTCGTCTTTTGCGAGCTCTACGCAGGTGGCAAATACAACAACAACCAGGGCGGCGACTACGACTTCTCGCTCGGTACCAACGGCCTGGGCTCGTGCGCGACCCAGTACGCATCCGAGTACATGGACGTCACGGTTTGGCGCGACGGCAACAAGTACTCCCTGCACTTTAAGAAAGGCAAGGTCGTTGGCGCCAAAAAGAAAGCGCTTGAGATCGAGCCCAGCGACGAGGACCGCACCGGCACCACCATCAAGTGGCGCCCCGATCTTGAGGTCTTTACCTCGATCAGCATTCCCCACGACTGGTATCGCGAGACCATGCGCCGCCAGGCCGTGGTCAACGCCAACGTGACCTTCCGCCTGCGCATTGAGGGCGACGATGGCGAGTTTTCCGAAGAGGATTTTTGCTATCCCAAGGGCATCGAGGACTACGTGCTCGAGAAGGTCGGTACCGACTACCTTACCGAGCCCTTCTTTATCGAGGCTGACCGTCGCGGTCGCGACCGCGAGGACCTGCCCGATTACAACGTCAAGATCACCGCGTGCATGTGCTTCTCGCGCACCTTCATGATGCAGGAGTACTACCACAACTCGTCATGGCTCGAGAACGGCGGTTCGCCCGAAAAGGCCGCCCGTAGTGCTCTGACCAGCGCCATCGATGCCTACATCAAGCAACAGGGCAAGTACAACAAAAACGAGAGCGGCATTAAGTGGCAGGACGTCCAGGACTGTCTGGTGCTGGTGACCAACTGCTTCTCCACCCAGACGTCCTACGAAAACCAGACTAAGAAGGCCATCAATAACCGCTTTATCCAGCAGGCGATGACGGCATTCTTTAAGGAGCGCCTCTCGACCTATCTGATCGAGAACAAAGACGCCGCCAACAAGATCATGGAGCAGGTGCTCATCAACAAGCGCTCGCGCGAGAACGCCGAGAAGACGCGTCAGAGCATCAAGACCAACCTGCAGCAAAAGACCGACATGGCCAACCGCGTGCAAAAGTTCATCGATTGCCGCTCCAAGGACAAGAACCGTCGTGAGATCTACATCGTAGAGGGCGACTCGGCAGCAGGCGCCATTCGCACCTCGCGCGATGCCGAGTTCCAGGGTGTTATGCCCGTCCGCGGCAAGATCCTCAATTGCCTGAAGGAGGACTATCCGCGCATCTTTAAGTCCGACATCATCATGGACCTTATGCGCGTGCTGGGCTGCGGCGTGGAGATTAAGGACAAGCGCATCAAGAACCTCGGTGCCTTTGACCTGGACAACCTCAACTGGAACAAGGTCATCATCTGTACGGACGCCGACGTCGACGGCTACCACATCCGCACGCTCGTGCTCACCATGCTCTACCGCCTGGTGCCCACACTTATCGACGAGGGCTACGTGTATATCGCCGAGTCGCCGCTCTACGAGATCAACTGCAAAGAGAAGACCTACTTTGCCTACACCGAGCTCGAGAAGAACGGCATCCTCAAGGAGATCGGCGACCAGAAGTGCTCCATCAACCGCTCCAAGGGTCTTGGTGAGAACGATCCGGACATGATGTGGCTCACCACCATGAACCCCGAGACGCGCCGTCTGATCAAGGTGGAGCCCGAGGACGTCACCAAGATGGAAACCATGTTCAACCTGTTGCTGGGCAACGACGAGGCGGGCCGCAAGCGCCATATCTCCGAGCACGGCAAGGAATACCTGGACCAGCTGGACCTGCAATAGCAGCAAATCGATAACGACGGCCCATAAGAAGTTCAAGAGGAAATCGTGGCAAAGAAGAAGACGAAGAACCAGCCAAAGAAAAAGCAGGTCAACGCCGAGAACGTCATCGGCCTGCACTCCGAGGTCACCGACCAGCCGATTACGCAGACGCTCGAGGTCAACTACATGCCCTACGCTATGAGCGTCAACGTCTCGCGTGCATTCCCCGAGATCGACGGCTTTAAGCCCTCGCACCGCAAGCTGCTCTACACTATGTACAAGATGGGCCTGCTCAAGGGCGAGCGCCAAAAGAGCGCCAACATCGTGGGCCAGACCATGAAGCTCAACCCACACGGAGACGCCGCCATCTACGAGACGATGGTGCGCCTGGCCACGGGCAACGAGGCGCTGCTTGCTCCTTTCGTGGAGTCGAAGGGCAACTTTGGCAAGTACTATTCGGGCGACCTGAGCTACGCCGCCTCGCGTTACACCGAGGCCAAGCTCTCCCCCATCAGCGCCGAGATCTTCAAGGACATCGACAAGGACCCGGTCGACTTCGTCGACAGCTACGACGGCGCCATGAAGGAGCCGCGCCTGCTGCCCACCACGTTCCCCAACATCCTTGTCTCGGCCAATAAGGGCATCGGCGTCGCCATGGCGTCCGACATCTGCGGTTTCAACCTCAACGAGGTCTGCACCGCCACGATGCACTACCTGCAGGATCCCGACTGCGACCTGCTCGAGTACATGCCCATGCCCGACTTCTCGACCGGCGGCGAGATTATCTACCGCCGCGAGGAGATGGAGAAGATCGTCGAGACCGGCCTTGGCAGCTTCCAGATTCGCTCCCGCTGGCGCTGGATTCCCGAAGAGCGCATCATCGAGGTCTACGAGATCCCCTACACCACCAAGACCGATGTCATCATCGAGCGCATCGTCAAGCTCTCCAAGGAGGGCAAGGTCAAAGAGATCGCCGACATCCGCGACGAGACCGACCTTTCGGGCCTGCGCATCGCCATCGATCTTAAGCGCGGTGTCGACCCCGATAAGCTCATGGCCAAGCTCTATCGCTCGACCACGCTGCAGGATTCATTCTCGTGCAACTTCAACGTGCTGGTCGACGGCTATCCCCGCGTTATGGGCGTGCGTCAGATCCTGCACGAGTGGGTCGCATGGCGCATTCAGTCCACGCGTCGCCGCATTAACTTTGACCTGGGCAAAAAGTCCGAGCGCCTGCACCTGCTGCACGGCCTTGAGGCAATTCTGCTCGACATCGACAAGGCCATCGCCATCATCCGCGGCACTAAGCTCGAGGCAGAGGTTGTACCCAACCTTATGAAGGGTTTCGACATCGACGAGACCCAGGCCGAGTTTGTCGCCGAGCTCAAGCTCCGCAACATCAACGAGGAGTACATCCTCAACCGCACCAAGGACATCGCTAAGCTCGAGGGCGAGATCGCCGAGCTTGAGGAGATCCTTTCGAGCGAGGAAAACATCAAGAAGGTTATCAGCGACGAGCTGGCCGCGGTTAACAAGAAGTACGTGATGCCGCGCCGCACGGGCAGGATCGAGCCCCATGAGGTTATCGAGGTAAGCTTGGAGCCCGAGGTCGAGGAGTACCCGGTTACCATCATGCTTTCGCGCGATGGCTACCTCAAGAAGATGACGGACCGCGTGCTCAAGAAGGCGACCACGCTCAAGTACAAGGACGGCGACAAACCCTTTATCGAGTTCCCGTCCTCCAACACGCACGAGCTGCTGGTCTTTACCAACAAGAGCCAGGTGTACAAGTGCAAGGTCGCGGCGTTTGAGGATACCAAGTCGGCCCAGCTGGGCTCGTACCTTCCGACCGATCTCGAGATGGAACCCGACGAGAGCGTCATCTGGGTCATCGACCCCGAGGACTACAAGGCCGACGTGCTGTTCGTCTTTGAGAACGGCCGCGTGGTGCGTGTCGCGCTTTCTGGATACGTTACCAAGACCAACCGCAAGCGCCTTAAGAACGCCATCTACGGCGGCAGCAAGCTGCTGTATGCGCAGGTGCTCAAGGAGGACCGCGACCTCGCGCTGGTCTCGAGCGACTACCGCCTGATGAACTTCAACACGTCGCTGCTCAAGACCAAGACGACCACCAACACGCAGGGCGTCCAGGCCTTTACGGCCAAGAAGGGCCGCTCGGTCACCACCGTCGGCACGACCGAGGAGATTCTTGGCGCCGGTGTCTCGGCCGAAAAGTTCACCGCGCAGAGCCTGCCCTCCGCCGGTGCCCTCATGAAGGAAAACGACATGCCGAGCCTGTTTGACTAAAACAACGGCGACTAAACCGTCATGGTTTTACAAAGCAGCGGGGCCCGGAGCGCAGTAAACGCTGTGCCCTGGGCCCTATGCATTACACCAGCATCATCCCTATAGACAAAATGCCGCATAAAGTGGAACAGACATAAGCCCATCATTCATTCCAAAGGGCTTAGCCGATAGTCTGATAAGGCGCACGCCCGGATGGGTCTTTTTAAGTGAGGACAGGCTTCGAGATCTTGTGTTCTCTCCCGCCTTGACTTCAATCGCAGACAAGCATCCCTGCTTCTCTACTACAAAGTCGATTTCCGCACGATTATCTCGCGCCCAATAATGCAGCGGATAGCCCATGGCTGAAAGCTGTTGGGCGACGTAGTTTTCGGTAAGTGCACCCAAGAATGTGCCGCCGATGCCGGCAAGAATATCGGCGCGTTGAGCACCGGCCTTGGAGACGAGCAGCCCTGTATCCGCCTGATAGATTTTAAAAGCAGAAGGGTTAACGAAGGCCTCTAAAGGGCTTTCGACCTGCCCGACTAGGCTGCAGCGCGCCACCGTACCCGACAATACAAGCCAGTCGAGAGCATCTCCAAAGAGAGACGCATTGCCCCCCGCTCGCACTACCTTGTATTGAAATTTGCGATTCTCTTTGGCAAGCTGCTGTGGAATGGAATCGAAGCACGCACGCGTCTTTGCGCTCAAGCGTTCATCAGCATATTTATTGGTGTCGGCGGAATATCCGTCGAGAATAATCCGATGCTTTTCGGCCACATCAATGATTGACTGATCATCGATATACGTTTGGACCGCCTCGGGCATTCCGCCAACAACAAGATACTGTCGATAGAGCCTAAGCGCCTTTTCATGAAGGCTTGGCGCAAGAGGACCCATTAACTCGAATGACGAGCGTATCTCGTCGACCAGCTGATCGTGCCCCATTGCCCAGAGAAACTCCTCGAAATCGAGTGGAGTCATCTCGATCAAGTCGGTCTTTCCGACGGGGAACGAATACGACTGATGGTTAATGGCAACCCCAAGAAGCGACCCAGCAGCCGCAACGTAATACTCAGGAGCATCTTCGCAAAAGTATTTAAGGGAAGTGAGCGCTTCCTCGCATGCCTGGATCTCGTCAATGAACAGTAAGGTTTTGCCAGGCACGATACGCTGTCCCGTACGAGCCTCGATCGCGCGCACAATCGAATGAGGGTCAAGACCGCCCGAAAAATCCGCTCGCGCCGACCGGTCGTTCTCAAGATTAACGTAGACAACCGATTCGAAAAGATCCTGGGCGTACGTTCTGAGCAAATAGGTCTTGCCACACTGGCGCACGCCTTTGACCAGCAAAGGTTTTCTATCAGCTCTGTCTCGCCATTCCCTAAGGAGCTCGTCTGCCTTGCGACGCATACGTAACCTTCCCTCATGAACTTCTATTTAACAATATTTTAACGCGGATTAATTTGTTTTTAGTTATTTTTCTGCGTTTAAAAATTGTTCTATACGGCACTTGAGGGAATGCTCCCCTATCTCTCGGTAAGGACAGCAAGCATTTCCACCAACACCGATTGCCATGCGCTCTTCTTGCCCTTAGGCGAGCTTGCGAGCGAGCTCTCGCACCTCTTCCAGCTTGGGCGAGGAGGCCATGCTGTCGCGCTCGGTCATACCGCTGATGGTGACAATGCCCTGGTCCTCCCACTTGCAGTACGCACAGGTTGACTTGTACATAGCGATCGCCGCATCATAGACGCCCTCGCTGTGGCTATCGAGTAAAAGGGCCGTCTTGGTGAACGGGAAGCCCGTAGCACCGAAGGCGTACAGACGGTCGATGGCGGCCTTTTCCTGCGCGGTGATATCGAACCAGTAGATAGGCGAAGCAAAGACGACCATATCTGCATCTTTCAGCGACTCGATCACGTTGGCCATGTCATCCTTCTGCACGCAGACGCCCCCATGGGCGAAGCAGTACTGGCATCCCAAGCAGCCGGCGATCTTCTTGCTGGCAACGCGAACGACCTCAACCGTATTACCGCCCTCACGCGCGGTCTCGGCAAACACCTCGACCATGGTATCGGTATTGGCGCCCTTACGCGGGCTGCCGCTCAATACAACGATATTCATAGGATTCCCTCTCCTTCATGCTGCAGGCGCGCGGCATGTTTTTTGTAACCAAAACGAATGGAGTTAATCAATCGCCAGCAGACCATATCTCTTGTTCAAGTTCCCTAGAGAAGCTCAAAACGATTGCGATTGCCTCATACAACATCGAAAACCAAAGAGGGGCCATAGCAACGTCGCCTGCCTGAAATGGCCTGCGGTCAAAATCAACTACAGGGGATCGTGACGAGCCGATACCGCCCGCATGCCCCCTTCGGAATAGGCGCTGAGCAGCTCCTGAGCGTGGGCAAACTCGGGCCCTCGCCTCCAACCGAGTAGGCGGTTGACCGCGAGATTTCCCTGGACGTTGTGGACGAAGAGCAGATAGGCGTCCTCGCGCGAAAGCCCAGTCTCCTCCATGATCGAGGGAACCATCTGCTCGGCGCCGCGCTCGACGACGCGCTGTGCCACCCGGGCGTACGCGTCGTCATCCGAGTAGAGCAGATAATAGTCATCGTTTGCCGGCGGACGCTGGCAGAGGGCACCCGCCTCCGTTCCCTCGAGCGGCGGCACCGCCGCCAAGGCCTCGTCGATAAGCGCGTCGAGCAGGGCGAACTTGTCCTCGTAGTGCAGATAGAACGTGCCACGGTTGATATCGGCGCGGCGGCAGATATCCGCTACCGTCATCTTCGCGAAGCCGACCTCGGCCAGCAGCGCGAAGAACGCCTCCCGTATGACCGAGAGTGTATAGCGTCGGCGACGATCGATCTTCCCCGCTTCCATTACCCCTCCAATTGCAACGCTCGACAATGCCCGGCAAACGCTCGTTTATCGACAGCAGGCCGAAGCTGTTCATTGCTCTTAAGCAAATCGACATGGATACTTTTTATAGACACCTGTTTATAATAGCTGAAAGAAGGTATCCAGTGACCCTGTACGAGCAGCTCGTTATCGAGCTCACCAACCAATCGTTTTCCCTTCAGGCCGCCTACCGCAGCGGCGGCACGCCCTATGAGCTGAGTGACCGCGAGCCCGAGCCCTACGACCAGCAAATCAGGGACTTCGCCCGCATGATCGAGGAAGCCGATTGCGTGCTGGTGGGCGGGGCCTCTGGGCTCTCCGCGGCGGGCGGCGGCGACTTCTATTACGAGGACAACGCAACCTATCGCAGGCATTTCGGCAAATTCGCCGAGCGCTACGGTTTCAAGGGCGCTTTCGAGGGGTCGTTCTACCGCTGGCCCACCGCCGAGGCGCGCTGGGGATACCTCGCCACCTTCCTCGACACCACGCTCAACGCCCCGCTGCGCAAGCCCTACAAGGACCTCGACGCCATTCTCGCCGAGAAGGATTTCTTCGTGCTCACCACCAACCAGGACACGCAGTTTGTGAAGCTCTACCCCTGGGAGAAGGTGGCAGAGATCCAAGGCGACCACCGCTTCTTTCAGTGCTCCCGCTGTTGCACCGACGAGGTATGGGACGCCATCGAGCCGGTCTCTCGTATGGTAGAGGCCATGGGAGACGGCCTAGAGGTTCCGACAGAGCTCGTGCCACGCTGCCCGCACTGCGGGGCAGAGGCGTTCCCCTGGGTTCGCGGCTACGGTAACTTCCTGCAGGGCAAGCTCTACGAGGAGCAGTACCGCAAGGTGTCCGACTGGCTCGACGCGCACGCGCGGCAGAGGATCCTTTTCCTCGAGCTGGGTGTGGGCCGCATGACGCCCGCGTTTATCCAGGAGCCGTTCTGGGCCCTCACGGCGCAGTTACCGCAGGCCAGCTACATCGCCGTAAACAACAAGACACAGTTTCTCCCCCGCGCGATCGAGGATCGGGGACTCGCCGTTCGCGCCGACATCGCCGACGTGCTCGCCGACGTGCGCAAGACGCTGGGGAGATAGCGCATGGAGACGGCGAAAGCAGCTAGCATAGGCAGGGCGCTAGCCGAAGCGGATCTTGCCATCATCGGCGCCAGCAACGGGCTAGACATGGCGGAGGGGCTCAACCTTTTCTGCGCCGATGCTCATTTCCAAGAGGCGTACGGGGACCTCGCCCAGACCGACGGCATCGGCTGCATACTGCAGGGGCTTGCCTCCCCGGATGCCAGCGTGCGACGCCGATGGGCCGAGCGGTTTCATCAAAAGGAATATCTCGAATATGAGCCCAGCCCGCTCATGAACGAGCTGCGGCGTCTTACAGAGCACGCTGACACCTTCGTGATCACGTGCAATATCGACGGGCACTTCGTACGCGCAGGGTTCAACGAGAACCGCGTGCTCGAGACGGAGGGGGGCATACGCACGTCGATCGATGAGCGGCGTCTCGCCCATCCAGACGCCCTCGCCACGGCCCAGCTCGAGGAGCTCGAGCGCCTTGTGCAAGCCCATCGCAACGGCAGGGTCGCCATCCTCGAACTTGGCGTGGGACTGCGCAACGGCATCATAAAGCACATGCTCGCCCAGATCGCGAACGTCTGCGAGCACGCCACCTACATCGTGTTCAACTACAGCCAGGCTATGGCGCCCGATGCATCGTGCGAGACGATTCTCGTTGACGGCGATATGACCCCGGCTTTCGAGGAGATTGCCCAATGCCGTCTCTAGAGAGGGAAGCGTATAGGCTTCGAAGCCTTATCGACGATGCCGACGCCATCATCGTCGGCATCGGATCGGGCATGTCGAGCGCCGCCGGGTTCAACCATTACAACCGCGCAGGCATGGCGCGCGCCGGAATGGAGGACTGGCAGCGAGCATTTGGCTTTAAGAGCCTTTTCGACGGCTTCTACCACCTCTACCCCAGCCTCGAGCAGCAATGGGCCTACTACGCGCGATACATCGATTTCATGCTGCGCGAGCTGGCCTCGCAGCCCTATCTCGACCTACGGTCCCTCATCGGCCATAAGGATTACTTCATCCTGAGCACCAATGTGGACATCCAAGTCGAGAAGACGTTTCCCGACGAGAGGATCTGCAACTATCAGGGAAGCTTCGCGCACCTTCAGTGCAAGCAGCCATGCTGCGACGAGCTCTTCGATGCGAGCCCCTACGTCGAGCGCATGCTCGCGGGCATGGCGGGGTTCGAGGTCCGCAGCGAGGATGTCCCCCGATGCCCGCATTGCGGCTGGCAGCTTGTGCCGTGGGTGCGCGACGACACGTTTCTGCAGGGTGCGGCCTGGCGCGAGAGCCTCGGACGATACGAGCGCTTCGTGCGCGAGCACAGCGATCGCCGCGTGCTGTTGCTGGAGCTCGGCGTGGGCGAGATGACCCCGGGCATCATCACGCTCCCGTTCTGGAGCATGACCGCGAAGCTGCCGGATGCGCACCTGCTGAGCGTAAACATCTCGGGCGGCTCGGCTCCGCTGCAGCTTGGAAGCAAGGCAGGGGCGATCCAGGCCGATTTGGGCGCCCTGCTCTCGGCGGCGCGGGCAGGTGGCGAGTAACGCGGAGCGGTAGACGCGCAATGAGGTTTTAGCCGCAGCCTCCGAACGAGAGGGCTCGGAGGCTGGTATTCCTGAATCGCAGGTCACGATGGGTTATCGGAATCGCGAAGAGCGGATACCGCCAGTAAGCCCCCTTCGGAATAGGCGTTGAGCAGCTCCTGGGCATGGGCGAACTCGGGGCCTCGTCTCCAGCCGAGCAGGCGGTTGACGGCCAGATTGCCCTGGACGTTGTGGACGAAGAGCAGGAAGGTGTCTTCGCGTGAAAGCCCTGTTTTCTCCATGACCCAGGGAACCATCTGCTCCGCTCCGCGTTCTATGACGCGCTGGGCTACGCGAGCGTATGCGTCGCTGTCCGAATAAAGCAGGCGATAATCGTCGTCTGCCGGCGGACGCTGGCAAAGCGTTGCCGATTCAACCCCCTCAAGCGGGGGAGCCGCTGCCAATGCCTCGTCGATAAGCGCATCGAGCAGCGCGTACTTATCCTCGTAATGCAGATAGAACGTTCCCCGGTTGATCTCGGCGCGGCGGCAGATGTCCGCCACCGTCATCTTCGCGAAGCCGACCTCGGCCAGCAGCGCGAAGAACGCCTCCTGTATGACCGAGAGGGCGTAGCGCCGCCGGCGGTCGATCTTGGTTTCTCCCATCGCCTCTCCAATCTGAGTCGTTTGACAATGTCCAGTAGCTGTTCGTTTATCGACAGGTGCACGCGTTTGTTCATTGCCCCTGCGAAAATCAACAAGGATACTGTTTATAGACACCTGTTTTTTATAGCTGAAAGGGAGCACGGATGACCCTGTGCGAGAAGCTCGGCATCGGGCTTGTCAGCCGATCGTTTTCCCATCGGGCCGTCTATCGAAACGGCGGCACGTCATACGATTTGAGCGATTGCGAGCCTGCTGCTTGCAAGCAAGATATCGAGGCTTTTGCCCGCAAGGTGGGGAAGGCTGATTGCGTGTTTACGGGAGAGGCAGGTAGGCAGGCGTTATGAGCATCTGCATCAAAAATCAGATTCAGAATATGAATATCGTCATCGGCTGCACGGTGGGGTGTCCATATTGCTATGCCCGTAACAATGTGAAACGTTGGCATATGATTGACGACTTCGCTGATCCTGCGTTCTTCCCGAGCAAGCTCAAGATGATGGAAAAGAAACGCCCGCAGAACTTTCTCCTTACCGGCATGAGCGATCTCTCCGGGTGGAAGCTGGAATGGCGAGACGAGGTATTTGCAAAGATCCATGAGAATCCACAGCATCAGTTCCTGTTCCTGACCAAGAGACCCGATTTGCTGGATTTAGATACCGACCTGGAAAACGCATGGTTCGGCGTTACGGTGACGAGGAAAGCGGAGCTGTGGCGTATCGACGCCCTTCGGAAAAACGTCAAAGCAAATCACTTCTTCGTTACTTTTGAGCCGCTATTCGACGATCCCGGTACGGTCGACCTTTCCGGAATCAACTGGATCGTCGTCGGTACCATGACCGGGGCGCAGAGCAGGAAGGTTCATACGGAACCGGAGTGGGCATGGTCTTTGACGGGCCAGGCGCACGCGCTTGGCATTCCAATGTTTATGAAGGAAGACCTCGTCTCTGTCATAGGGGACGAAAACATGATTCAGGAATTGCCGGAAGAATTCGAAAGAGTGCTGGAGGTGCAGAGAACATGGCGGAAGTGATCGATGGAATCCTCATCAATGAGGTGGAAGCAAAGAACATCATGACCAAGTCCAGCCTGCCGGTAGGCGGCTACTCGGTCAATCCCTATGTAGGCTGCACGCATGCCTGCAAGTATTGCTATGCCTCCTTTATGAAGCGCTTTACCGGGCACAAGGAGGAATGGGGCACCTTTCTTGATGTGAAGCATTGGCCGGAAATCAAGAATCCGAAGAAATACGCTGGACAGCGGGTGGTTATCGGTTCTGTGACGGATGGCTACAATCCACAGGAGGAGCGATTCGGGAATACCAGGAAACTCCTGGAGCAGCTGATTGGCAGCGATGCAGATATTCTGATCTGCACAAAGTCCGATCTTGTGGTACGGGATATCGATCTGCTGAAGAGGCTTGGACGAGTGACCGTTTCATGGTCGATCAACACGCTGGATGAGAACTTCAAGAACGATATGGACTCCGCGTCGAGCATCGAGCGTCGTATCGCTGCTATGAAGCAGGTGTATGACGAAGGTATCCGTACGGTCTGCTTCGTGTCCCCGGTATTTCCCGGCATCACGGATTTTGAGATGATTTTTGAGCGAGTAAAGGATCGGTGCGATTTGTTTTGGCTCGAAAATCTCAATCTTCGGGGTGGTTTCAAAAAAGCGATCCTGGATTATATCGCCGAGAAACATCCCAATCTCGTACCGCTTTACGATGAGATCTATAACAAGCGCAACCGTAGCTATTTTGAAGCGCTTGAAGTAAAAGCCGAGGAAATGGCCAAGAAGTACGATTGCCCCTTTGTGAACAACGAAATGCCTTATGGCAGAGTCCCCCAGGGGCATCCGGTGATCGTGGACTACTTCTATCACGAGGAAGTCCGAGGGTCAGATAATAGCGGAAAAAGAAATCGTTAAACGGAAACCGACGACGATTCGCTCGAGCGATTAGCGTCCACGCGTGGCTTCTGCCGATTGGCGCAACGGGCGACGGATTAAGGGATCGCTCGGGCGGATGATCCCGCTGCAGTACAGGCGGTCGCTCAATTTAGCGGCATGAGCGTTTTCGCACGGAAAACCAGTATCCCCTGTGCCGAGTTTAATCGTAGCGAATACAATGGGCACTGAGCATCAATCGAAAGTAGTCAAGAGCCTTTTCGACGGCTTCTACCACCTCTACCCCAGCCTCGAGCAGCAATGGGCCTACTACGCGCGATATATCGATTTCATGCTGCGCGAGCTGGCCTCGCAGCCCTATCTCGACCTACGGTCCCTCATCGGCCATAAGGATTACTTCATCCTGAGCACCAATGTGGACATCCAAGTCGAGAAGACGTTTCCCGACGAGAGGATCTGCAACTATCAGGGAAGCTTCGCGCACCTTCAGTGCAAGCAGCCATGCTGCGACGAGCTCTTCGATGCGAGCCCCTACGTCGAGCGCATGCTCGCGGGCATGGCGGGGTTCGAGGTCCGCAGCGAGGATGTCCCCCGATGCCCGCATTGCGGCTGGCAGCTTGTGCCGTGGGTGCGCGACGACACGTTTCTGCAGGGTGCGGCCTGGCGCGAGAGCCTCGGACGATACGAGCGCTTCGTGCGCGAGCACAGCGATCGCCGCGTGCTGTTGCTGGAGCTCGGCGTGGGCGAGATGACCCCGGGCATCATCACGCTCCCGTTCTGGAGCATGACCGCGAAGCTGCCGGATGCGCACCTGCTGAGCGTAAACATCTCGGGCGGCTCGGCTCCGCTGCAGCTTGGAAGCAAGGCAGGGGCGATTCAGGCAGATTTGGGCGCGCTGCTCTCGGCGGCGCGGACGGGCGACGGTGCTTAAGCCTCCTTGTTGGTCGCTTTAAGGTATGCATCGTCGCCCACGGGCTCCAGCCACTCGTTGGAGGTCTCCTCGCCCGGAACCTCCAACGCGAGATGCGAGAACCAGCTGTCGGGCGCGGCGCCGTGCCAGTGCTTCACCCCCGGGGCGATGTTGACCACGTCGCCGGGGCGCAGCTCCTGTGCCGGCTTTCCCCACTCCTGGTAAAACCCTCGACCAGCCACGCAGACGAGGATCTGCCCACCGCCGCTTTTGGCGTGATGGACGTGCCAGTTGTTGCGGCAGCCGGGCTCGAACGTCACGTTGTGGACACCGACCTGCTCGGTGGAAAGGGGCGCGAGGTAGCTTTGCCCGATAAAGTACTTCGCGAAGGCGTCGTTGGGGGCACCGATGGGGAAAACCATCTCGTTTTGGTGCTGAGCCCTTGCGTCGGCGGCATCGTCGGCCGCCCAGACCTCCTTCGCCATGCGGAAGGCAGCCCACGCCTTGGGCCAACCCGCATAAAACGCCGCGTGCGTAAGGATTTCCGCTATCTCCGTCCTGGTCACTCCATTGTTCTTTGCGGACATCAGGTGATATTTGAACGAAGAGTCCGTCAGCCCCTGCGACATCAGGGCAACCACCGTCACCACGCTGCGGTCGCGCAGGGAGAGCTCACTCTCTCGGCTCCACACCTCGCCGAACAGCACGTCGTCGTTGAGCTGTGCGAATTTGGGAGCGAACTCCCCCAGGGCGTCTCTGCCTGCCGTCTGTTTAACTGCCATGATCGATTTCCTCCTGTCGATAGTTTTGGCACAAATCTGTTTCCGCGCGGCCAAACAGCCCGGCTAGATTCCCATGCCCATTCGCCGCGCCTGCTCCAGAGCGGGATGCCCGGCGATTTCGCCCACGCCGTTCACGCCGCCGGCGAAAACCGTTCCAGCGAGCGTGCAGCGGGAGAAACAGTCAACCCATCCCTGCATCGCCTTTTTCGCCCCGTCGAAGGTCGAGCGCCCGTTCTCCGCCGCCGTCGCCAACAGATATGCCTCGGTGAATGCATAATCGGAGCCAAAAAGCGGGTTAGCGCGGTCCAGCATGGTTTTGAGCTGGCCGCAGACGCTGTAGTAGTAGACGGGCGTTGCAAACACCAGCACATCCGCATCGTGCATTTTGGCGGCAATTTCCACGGCATCGTCTTGGATGACGCAACGCCCCAACTTTAAGCAGGCAAGGCAGCCCCTGCAGAAGCCCATTTGCTTCTCGCGCAGACGCACGGTCTCAACGCTGTGACCTGCCTCCCGCGCGCCGTTGGCGAAAGCCTCCGCCAGCGTCTCGGAATTGCCATTCTTTCGTGGACTTGAAGAAACTATCAAAACCGTTTTGCCCATTACGGAATACCCCTTGCGCTCCCGATTTACATTGACGAGAATGAAGGTAATACCTAAACCTGACTTTAGGTCAAGGAATGAATTCGACATTGTTTCGGAGGAGCCATGTACACAATCGGACAGGTGGCGGAAATGTTCGGTTTGCCCGCTTCAACGCTGCGATATTACGACAAGCAGGGATTGTTCCCGGGGCTGGAGCGGGCATCCGGCATTCGCCGATTCAGCGATACGGAACTCGAAGCGCTTCGGGTCATCGAATGCCTAAAGAAGGCTGGAATGGAGATCAAGGACATCCGGCTGTTCATGGAATGGTGCGCAGAGGGTCCCTCAACATACCCCAAACGCAAGGCCATGTTCGAGGAGCGCAAGGCCCACATGGAGTCGGAGATCGTGAACATGAACCGCGCGCTCGACATGCTGAAGTTCAAATGCTGGTACTACGAGCAGGCAATCCAAGATGGCAACGAGGATAGAGTGAAGGCGCTGATTCCCGATAATTTGCCAGAAGAAATCAAAAATACCTACGATAACGCCCACACTCAATAATGCCGCCCGATGCTCAAGGGGCTTTGGCAAGGAGTCGTTTTAGGCAGATATGCAAAAAGATAGCCTCCGAACCAGAGGGTCCGGAGGCTTTTATTCCCGTTATTTCGCTGGTGGCTTTACTCTATGGCGGCGCCGAAACAGCATCAGGCGGTACTCGACGGTATCAAAACGCGAGTTCAAAAGCCAGTTCCCGCTATTCCCGCTCAGTGACTAATCCAGGCCGAGTGTTGTCGATGCGTGTCGCGTCGTACCGCCTAAGGGCCAATTCGTGCGCAATTTGGGCGAATCAGGCCCTTAATTCGCGATTTTGTGAATGACTCAATTGATTCGCAAAACCGCAGGTCGCCTTTTTAATCACTCCCTAGTTTCCGCCGGGGTTCGTAGCGGGTGGCGTGAAAAGGGGTGATTCAAAGGGTCGGAGAGATGTCTATAGCGCAATCTTCTGGTATTGGCGCAGTGAGGGACTTCTCACCTCCATCAGTCCAAATCGTCAAGCTCCGAAAGACGTCGAGCTAGAGAAAAGGACCTATTTCCCGTCATGGATTGGGTTTACCTGCATGACTAGAGCCCTGGTGTAATTGGCTGGATCACCGTTCCGGGAACCGGTATCGACCTACCTGTCCGCCAAGCTCCTTCTTCAGCTCCAGCTTAGTATCTGACTCACACCGTTATAAGCAAAACCGAAGAGATGCGTCTTGGCCAAGAAATAAGGTTAGCCTTATCTTACTGCATGATTCGTGTGTTATAGTTAGATTGCTCTAACTGTTTGGGGGGCGATAGCCATGCACGAACGCAAGGGCTTCTGGGACAAGAATGCCGGTCGGTACGACCGTTTCATGCGAAAGGACCGGGCGGCGTATGAGAAGATGTATGAGCTGATCAGGCCGGTGGTGAAAGCAAAAACCGTACTGGAGGTTGCCACCGGCACGGGGCTTATCGCAAAGAGCATCGTGGATGCGGCGGTGCACATCGAGGCTACGGACGCTTCTGCACAGATGATCCTTGAAGCAAAGCGGGACAATCAATCCGCAAAGCTGCACTTTTCCGTACAAGATATGTTCCGCCTGCCCTATGCACAGAAGTCCTTCGAAGTGGTGATCGCGTCCAACGCGCTTCACATAGTGCCGCATCCGGAAAAGGCACTGCAAGAAATCAGGCGGGTACTGAAGGACGACGGCGTGCTCATCGCGCCAACCTTCACCCACGCGGGGAACTCGGTTTCCGGCAAGGCAAAAGCCTTTTTCATGAGTATGGCGGGATTCCCCCTCCACAGCAGGTGGACAAGCGAGGAATACCTGCGTTTCCTGCGTCAAAACGGCTGGGCGGTGCAGAAAAGCGCGGTGCTGAAGGCCTCGTTCCCATTGACCTATGCGGAATGCACGAAATCGGAGGGGCCAGATGTCGTTCTTTGAAAACACCCGCAAGCCCGTGGGCCTCGGCGGAAAACTTATGGTTGCCATGATGAATCTGGGCCACAGCCCTGTGGCGCGGTGGGGACTTCGATTTCTACGACTTGCGCCAAATGCCAAGGTGCTGGATTGCGGCTGCGGCGGCGGGGCGAACATAAAACGGCTGCTGAAAAAATGCCCGCATGGCGTCGTCAAGGGCGTCGACTATTCGCCCGTCAGCGTGGAGAAGACTAGAAAGCTCAACCGAATTGCAATTCAGGAGGGGCGTTGCGCCGCTCTGCAAGGCAGTGTGGCGGATATGGTGTTTGAGGATAGCTACTTCGATGCCGCCACGGCCTTTGAGACCGTCTATTTTTGGCCTGATTTGCCCCGATGCTTCCGTGAGGTCTGGCGGACGCTGAAGCCAGGCGGGACAATTCTTATCTGCAACGAGAGCAATGGCGATACGGACAAGGACGAGAGGTGGACGCAGATCATCGGCGGCATGACCATCTACAAGGACATTGAATTAAAGGCATGTCTGGAGCAGGCGGGTTTTCACGAGGTGCAGATACACAAAAAGAAAAAGTGGCTCTGCGTCACGGCGCGGAAGTAGGGGTATCAAGCACGGGCATTTTTGCATCCATCCTGCACATGGCGATAGGCATGACGGTCATAGCGGCTATGCTGGCGGCAATTATGACAGTTTTTATTCACTGAGGAAGAAACCTATGAAATGTAAAATTGAGAAAAACACCGTGCAGGAGACGCTGATCCTCCCGCTGTATTCCCGGAAGCTGTGTACGGAGTTGTACCCGAACCTTTACAGGGATGAAACAGCGGTTCGTCTGCTCGACCAGATCGACTACGACTTTTCAGAGGCAGAGAAAAACTCCCGCAGCCTGATACAGCGCTTTGGTGCGCTGGAGGTGGCCACACGGCAGAGTGATCTTGCTTTCGAGGTGCGGGATTACCTGAAAGGCCACCCCAATGCGGCGGTGGTCAATCTGGGCTGCGGGCTGGACAACACCGGCAGAACCTGCGACAACGGTAGATGCAAGATCTACAATCTGGACTTCCCGGATGTGATTGCCTTGCGGCAGCAGCTACTGCCCGCCGGGGATCGAGAACAAAATATCCCCTGCGACCTGAAAGACACCGCATGGTTTAGCAAAATCGATGCCTCCCGCGGGGCGGTGTTCTTTGCCTCCGGGGTGTTCTATTACTTTCTGACCCAGCAGGTCCGGGAACTGGTGCGGGGGATGGCGGACGCTTTCCCCGGCAGTGTGCTGGTCTTTGATGCTGCCAATCGGACGGCGGTAAAGATGATCGCAAAAACATGGCTTAAGACTGCAAAAATCAAGGATGTGGGGGCATATTTTGCGGTTTCGGATGCCGCCAAGGAAATCGGCACGTGGGACAGCCGTCTGCAGGTCACAAGTCGCGGCTATATGCTGGGCTACAACGATTTGAGAGACTCTTCTGTCAGCTGCTTTTTCCGGTTTCTCGCAAGGGTCGGTGACAACGGGATGAAAATGCAAATCGTGAAAATAAGATTTTGAGAGGCGAAAACGAAGCGCATTCACTTTGACGTCGAAGAAGACGGCTTTTACGGCGCATATTGGGCGTGCAAGGACACGCATACAGCAGCGGGCACGGATTCAATTGAAACCGTGCCCGCTATCTGATACTATATTATTTTATCGAACGTATGTTCTATTCCCACTCGATGGCGTCGGTTCTGCCGTCCCGTCATTCCAGTTACACCCAGTTTTCGGCATCGACACGGAACGCCTGCCGCCGAATGACGCGATGTCGCGTTTCGTCGGCTTCGGGGACAAAAGTTGGGACAACCTCAAAAACTTTTTTCAAACTCAGGGCTTTGAGTTTTTGTTTTTGCCCCAAAGTGCGCGGCGGGTCGCCTTTGGAGGCTCGATAGCGCCGAAAACGCCCGTTTTGAAACTCAACCGCCCTTTTGCCTGCAAGCCGCCAGCCGCAATCGCAAGTGAATTAACGCGGGTGGCTTGCGCGCCATTTGTAAAACCCCAGGTCGCAGGTCTTCGCCATTCGTGAACAAAGTGAGTAGTCTCAGGTGGCTTGCTTATGAGTTGGCGAACGGGCCTTCAGGATTCAGGGCAAACATGCTGGTAGAATAGGATTCTCAAATCAATGACAGGAGACCGAGCATGGCCGAACCCCACGATAGGAAGCCGATCCTCACGATCGAGCAGCAGATAGAGCACCTCAAGCAGAAGGGCGTAGCCTTCGAGCTGTGTTCCGAGGAAGAGGCCGCGGACTACCTGCGTGACAAGTGCAACTTCTTTAAGCTCGCATCCTACCGCAAACTCTTCTCGAAATACGAGGGAGGCCCGCGCGACGGCCGCTACGTAGACCTCGACTTCGGCCAGCTGCGCCTGCTCGCGGCGCTCGACCAGGAGCTGCGCCACGCCCTGCTCGGCATGACGCTCGACATCGAGCACTTCCAGAAGGTGACACTGCTTCGCGAGATGGAGGACCGCGGAGAGGACGGCTACGCCATCGTGGCCGACTACATGGCATCGCTTACCACTGCAAACAGGGAGTACCGCCTGCGCGAGCTCAAGATGAGCGGCCGCAGCCCCTACAGCTCGAGCCTCTACGCGAAGTACTCCGGCGGCATGCCTGCCTGGGCCTTCCTTGAGCTCACCTCGTTCGGCACCCTCATCGACTTCGTGCGCTTCTGCGCCAGGCGATGGGGCGACAGGCGCCTCGAGGCCTCCCACTACGACCTCAAGCGCGTGAAGTCCGTCCGCAACTGCGCCGCGCACGGCTCGTGCCTGATCAACTGCTTCGCCGAGAGGGGCGCCGCCCGGGGCTCGGCGTCCAGCGGTGTCTCCCGAAGGGTCGCCGCCGTGGGAATCCCCAAGGCGACCAGGAGGAAGTGGATGGGGAATACGGCCATGCAGGAGGTCGCGACCGTGCTCGTGGCGCACTCCGGCTTGGTACCCGAGGGCTCCTCGCGCTCGCGCGCCGGATCCGAGCTCGCCGAGATATTCGCCAGGGCCGACGGCGAAACCGAGGCGCTGCCCGACAAGGGGCCCGACGCCGCAGCTCGCTCCGCGCTCGAGTTCCTTCGCAGGTTGACAGAATCGCTCGGGTTGGTAGAATAGCCTGCAGATAGCAAAACCTTCACGGTTTTAGGGGCGGACTTGCGCAAGCGACTCTGCCCTATTTTTATATTCACTCGCTATAGGAGACGGGTGATACCTGGGTCAATGACAGAACTGAGAAGCCCGGAATAATGGAGCCAGTTAGAAACCCTCGGGTTTGCGGGGCGGGATCGTGAGAGCGATTCTGCCCTATTTTTTTCCTCCGTCTGCCCCAAACCAAGTAGTTCGAAGATAGCCTGTAGGTGTCCTCGTGGGCGCCTTTTATTTTCAGGGAATCGGCCGCTTCATGAACGAGCGACCGGCTTGACCTAGATCGAACCGCCTTCATCTCCGTCTAGGCGCCGGCAATCAACATCGTAAATCCGCGCGTGCTACAATGCGGGCACCAGAGATGAAAACACAGTCCCCGTCGGGTAGTCGTGGGCGTGCGGAAGTCCGCATCAGTAACCTGCCTCCTTGGTTGTCCCTTCTCTGCATGGTCATCTACATAAAGGAGGAACCAGCCATGCAGATCAGCGTGTCGTCCACCCTGACCGTATATCACGACGGCCAGTTTTGGGTCGGGCTGGCGGAGCATGTCGAAGACGGAACATACGGCGTCGCCCGCATCGTCTTCGGCGCGGAGCCGTCCGATGAGGAGATCCTGCAATTCGTTGTCGGCAAATGGGAGAAGCTCTCGTTCTTCGGTGGCAAACCGGCTGAGGCGAGCAAGCCAGCGAAGAACCCCAAGCGGCGCGCCCGCGAGGCGGCGAAAGCACTTAAGCGGCCCGCGGTGGGCACCAAGGCGCAGCAGGCGCTCGCGGCACAGAGAGAAGCGATGAAGCGGGAGTCGGCTCAAGCAAGAAGCCGACGCCGCGCAGAAGAGGCTGATGCGCGCTACGAGCAGAGAAAACTGAAGCGCAAGCAGAAGCATCGCGGTCATTGATCGCCATTTGCAGCAAGCCTCATACAGAAGCGGTGTCGGTTCCATTTGAACCGACACCGCTATCTATTGCGTCGCTCGTTTCGCTACATCGACTTGATGGGATGGCGGATCACGGTCTTGAGCTTCTCCGGCGCGCACTTACGCGGGTCGGAAAGGTAGATCTCGTGATGCAGACGGGCTTCGGAGAAGTCGGGGGCGTAGCCCTGTTCCGCTGCAAATGCGCGCATGGCGTCTACGGTCGCCGGCTCGCCGCCGTAAGGCCCGGTGTGCATGCACTGAACGCAAAGGCCCTCGTCGACCCTCAGCAGCTCGACCGCCGAGAAGTCCAGCTTCTTTTTGGCGGCGGCTTCCGAGACGGCCCAGTCAAAGTCCTCGCGAGTGACGAAATCGGGCAGACGGATGCATGAGATGAAGCTGAAGTCATCCTTCCACGCATAATCGATCCCGCCATCGGCGCGGTCTTGCCACCAGAAGCCCTCGAGCGGCGGAACAACGAAGTCGAAATAGCCTTCGATCTCTCGCAGGCCCTTCTTCGACATCTTGATGGTATAGGCAACACCGTAAAGCAACGGCAACGCATTCTGGTAGTCGCCGCCTTCGATGTTGGGGTCGCCCTTGCCCCGCACGGCGACGTAGCTCATAGGCGGAACGGTTACGACGCTCGGTTTGCCGGACGGCCTGTAGAGCTCTCTGAACTCCTTCTTGAAATCGTATGCCATCGCGACAGCCCTCCCTGAGCTTGGGTTTCCGTAGATATCGGTTCAAATATAGCAACAGACGCGGCTTCGGAGGAAGCCGCGTCTGTTGGCAGATATTATAACATAAAATCGAACCTATGTTCTATTCCAACTCAGTGAGACTTCTCGCAGGAGAGCGATCGAATCTCCCTGTTGAGCCTCGAGAAGGGTCCCAGACTAGCACATTGGACAAACGGGATAGCACTATACTTTCATGCAAAACAGCCCATGCCGGTTGCAGTAGGCGAACACATCGCGTACCCCGGACCTCCTAAACCTTGCTGCGGCGTCGCCCTCCGGGTAGAGCTTGACGATCTGCACCCGGTCGGGTGAGGCGGCGGCGATGAACGATACGTGGTGATCTTTCGACATGGGGTGCGCCAGCGACACATACAGCTCGTCCTCCACGAGTTCTACGTCTATGGCGTGCTCGCCCTCGGCCGGCTCGGCTTCAAGCGACGGCAGCGCGATCCCGCAGCACGAGACGACGGCCTCGCCCATGGCGAAGAGCACGTTGCCACACATCGGGCAGACATAGAGCTTGGAGCGAAGCACGTTCGCGGAACGATTAGCGTTGCTCACGTCGGCCCCAGCGAGAAGCTCCGCTACCGACACACCGAGCGCGGACGCCAATGGTTCCAGGAGCGTGATGTCGGGGTAGCCGCGTCCGCACTCCCAGCGCGAAACGGCCTTGTCGCCCACGTCTACGATCCGCGCCAGCTCGCCCTGCGTCATGCCGCGCCCCTCACGCAACCTCCTAATCATCGCGCCCGTTACGTAGCGGTCCATCGCTTCCTCCTCAAAGCTGCCGTTTTCTTACGAAAACAAGTCTGGCACGTAGCTTGCCTGTTGACCACCTACGCTTCGTAGAGTCGCCACCCTTCCAAGCGGCTTTGCGGCGCCATCGGAAACCGCATCTCGAAGAAATCGGAGGCAAGCACAGGAGAATGAAACGGTATGTTCGGCAAGTCGGAGCTGAGGAGGGATTCCTCGTAGCGCGCGATTTTATCAGATACGGAATCGGTCTGGTCGTGAATCACGAGCGTGAGCCGACCCCTGATTACTCCCGTTTTCCCTGAGATGGCGAGATTCTTTACTCCCCATTAACCACCTAGGAAAACGCTGTATGGAGAGCGCAAAAATGCCCGTTGAGCTCGATTTGAGTTTCACGGGCCCCGAAACGGCCCCGTTTCGTCCTCGGGGACAAAAACGGCGCGTCTACTCACTTGGGATGAATCCTTACTCCCGTTCCTCCGAATGCCGCACCGTGCCTTGCCGTCTTGAAACACGGGGGAGTAAATTGCGAAATCGCAGGTGAAAGGGAGTAAAACGACAAAGAAAAAGCCTCCGTCCCAACGCGGGAACGGAGGCTCGGTTATCGTATTTACTCACCAACATCGCTGGCGGCTTTGCCATGACTCTCGTACGAAACGAAACTCAGCGGCACAGTGCGGCACTCAAAAATGCAGGTCAGAACCCTATCAGCCTACTCCCACTCGATAACGAGCGTCGCAGGTAGATGGGGCGCTCGGATTGCCTCAACCTGTCTTATCAGGCATTTTCTCATCACGGCTTGATACTCATTTGGTCCTCACAGGAAGGAATGATCAAGGCGCAGGCTATATCTTCCCCGCTCGATGAGCACGATCCAACTCATTCTGGAGTGACTCCGGCATCATCTCCACGGCGTGTACGGCACCTTCCCGCTCTTCGCCCGCAAGAGTCTTTCCCGTATAGGGATCAGGAATCTCTTCACCCATCCAGTTATTCAAAATCGTCGGGTTATAAGTGTCCTTCCAGTCTTCGTATTCCTCGCGCGAAATCTTGCCTTCTTCAAGCTGTGCGAACTTCTTCCCCCAGTCCATAAGTGCTTTCGGCACCATTCCGTACCCATAAGCGCGCAAGCTGGGAGAACCTTCTCCATTCGGCTCCAATTTGAATGATTGCTCAAAGTTAAACAGCATGTGAATAAATTGGAGTTCGTTTTCGACTCCATAGACTTCAAATGCCTCCGGGCGCACTTTAAGCGCTTTTGCCAGCGATTCGAGATGTTTCTCCTTCGGATAGCGCGCACCCAACTCATAGCTTCTCAGGGCAGATTCCCCTAGACCCGCCACCTTTGCCAGGTCTTTCTGTGTCATTCCCCGTCGTTCGCGTAACGCACGGATCTTCATGCCCATACGCAGCTTGTCCGAATTGCGCATCATCGCTTCTTTCGTGGTCAATTCCCCGTCGTTCATTAGGTTAAACGAGATACATCACATTTTCGTGATGATAATTCAGTTTTTCACTTGACCTCACATTTTTGTGAGCTATTCTATCTTTCGAAGCACCTCACATATTCGTGAGGTGCAAACCGACTGAAAGGAGCATTCCAATGTCCAACCAATTCATGAACGCCGAGGAGGTTGCAGGGGCCACGGGCATGAGTAAGTCTTATGCGTTCAAGCTGATCAAGACTTTGAATGCAGAGCTTGCAGCTCAGGGAATCATGACTATCCCCGGAAAGGTCCAGCGCTCGTACTTTGAGGCACGGCTTCTCTCCGCCCCCTCTAGGCAGAAGGCGGCGATGAGCCATGTCGGTTAGCCGGGACAAGAAGCGCGGGACCTGGACAGTCGAAGCGTGGTACCGCAACTCCATGGGCGAGCGTCACAAGAAGACGAAGCGCGGGTTCACCTCCAAGAAGAAGGCCGTCGCTTGGGAGCGCGACTTCCTCGCGTCCTGCGAGGAGCGCGTCGAGGTCACCGTCGAGACCTTCGTCAAGAACATGTACGCACGCGACGTCTATCCCCGGCTCCGCACCGGCACCAAGCTCACCAAGGATGCCATCATCGACAAGTACATCCTCCCGTTCTTCGGTAAGATGCGCCTCTGCGACGTCAAGGCCGCAGACGTTGTGCGTTGGGAGAATTGGCTCCTTGAGCAGGGCCTGTCGCAGAGCTATCTCCACACCATTTGCAACCAGTTCTCGGCCATCTTCAACCACGCCGTCCGATTCTACCGCTTGCCCCAGAACCCCATGTTGGCGGCGGGAAAGGTCGGCTCCAAGCGCCCTGAGAAGGAAATGCTTTACTGGACCCCTGCCGAGTTCAAGCTCTTCTCCCAGGCCATCGAGGATAAGCCTCTCATCTACCTCGCTTTCCTGACGCTCTATCTATCTGGCTGCCGCGAGGGCGAGCTCCTCGCCCTTCGCCCGGAGGACATCGACTTCGAGCTCAATGTCATCCGCATCCGTCGCTCCTACGCCCGCATCAAGGGAGAGGACGTTATCGGCCCGCCCAAGACGCGAGCCTCGAAGCGCGACATTGTGATGCCGAGTCTTCTCCGCGAGGAGCTGCACGATTATCTGGCAATGCATCCTGAGATCGCTCCTACCGACCGGCTCTTCCCCGTCACGAAGCACGCATTGTCCCATGAGATGAAGAGGGGTTGTGACCTCTCGGGTGTGAAGCGCATCCGTATCCACGACATCCGCCACTCTCATGTAAGCGCCCTCATCAACAGTGGTTACTCGCCCACGGCGATCGCCGACCGCATGGGCCACGAGACCGCCGAGGTCACGGAGATGTATGCACATCTGTTCCCCTCGACCCAGCACGATCTTGTGGAGGCCCTCGATGGGGTGATGTCGGATGTCTAGGCCGATTTTGGACGCCAAGGGGCGCCGTCGCTGCAAGACCATCGCCTTTCGCGTGTCGCCCGCAGAGGCAGACCAGCTCGACCTCCGCGTCGCCCTGAGCGGCCTGTCGAAGCAGGACTTCATCGCGAGAAGCCTGTTGGAAGGCACTTTTACCGTGGTCGCGACCACCCGTATGCGCAAGGCGGTCAAGGAGCGCGTGGGGCCTGTCGTAGCGGAACTCCGACGTATCCGGCGCGCAGGAGATATGGACGACGAGCTCGTCGAGTCGCTTGAGACGCTCTCCGCCTTCGCCGGGTCGTTCGTACCCGAGCGCTCCCCCGTGGAACTTGAAGACGCGCTTATCGCAAACCTCGGGATGGACGACGGCCTCCCCTACCAAAGCTCGACCGTCGCCCAAAAACATGAGCCCACACGTAAGGAGGACCCTGTCGATGAATCTTAGCATGATGAATTCCGCCCGACGCCGCGCCGTCTTGCGCGACTACGGCCTCGACCACCCCCTGTCGGAGGAAGAGCTGGTCGAGCGTCTGGTCGACGTGGAGCTTCACCTCAGCCGGCTCGAAGCGCTTGTCTCCGGCAAGAACTACCCCGTCAATGGCCCTCGACGCCCCCAGTCTCGTGGGGTGGCCTGATGGGTACGCAGAAGCACGACGACGTCCCCGAGCCGCAGCCCCCGGAGCGCCGCTCCCCGCCGACGGTCAACGAGATCGTCGAAGAGCTCAAGTCCCTCCCCTTGAACGTCGGCTACAACCGACTCGCGAACGAGCTCTTCAAGACCGGGCCCCTCCCCTGGGACGCGGATGCGAGGGAACGCCGGTGGCGCGACAGCGACGACGCGCGGCTCTTCGCCCTCCTCCAACAGACCATCTCCCTCCAGAAGGAGAAGTTCATGCTGCTCGCATTGACCATCGTCGCCGAGGACAACGCCTACGACCCGCTCGTCGCCATGCTCGACGCCCTCTCCTGGGACGGCGCTCAGCGCGTAGGGACGCTTCTCAACGCCTATCTCGGTGCGGAGAGGAGCGTATACGTCTCGGAGGTCGAGCGCATCCTGTTCTGCGAGGGCATCGCCCGCGCTTACAACCCGGGCTGCAAGGCCGACTACATGCCTATCCTGTGCGGTGCCGGGGGCATCGGCAAGTCCTCCTTCGCGAGGGGCCTTGCCATGCGCGACGAGTACTTCAGCGACTCCGTGATCAACCTCGGCGACGTCAAGCTCACGGGCGAGCAGAACCGGGGCAAGTGGATCATTGAAATCCCCGAGCTCAACGGCATGTCCGAGCGCTCCGTCGAGAGTGTCAAAGCCGGAATTACCCGCCAGGTCGACGAATTCCGCGGGGCCTACTGCCGGCGGACGGAGGCTTTCCCACGGCGCGTGGTCTTCGTCGGTACCACGAACGAGGCCGACTTCATCCGCGAGCGGACGAGCGGCGCAAGGCGCTTCCTCCCAGTGCTCTGTGGCATCGAGCGCACAGAGAATTCCGTCTTCGACGAGGACTTTCCCGCCGCCGTCCGCCAGGCATGGGCGGAGGCCCGTACCTGGATGAAGGCGGGCGACCCCCGCTTCTCAACCATCCTCACACCTGAGATGGAGGCCGAGGCAGCCATGCAGCGCGGACGCTTCGTCGAGGAAGACCCCTGTGTGCAGAAGGTCCTCGCATATCTCCCCGGTAATACCGACCGTCCCATGTGCACGTTCGAGATCCTCGATAAGGCCCTCCACCTTGAGAAGACCAAGGCCAACTGCAAGATGGTCAGCCGCATCCTCTCGTCGCAGTGCCCCGGTTGGGTTCCGGGCAACAAGCGTCTCTGCCCTCCATACGGCAAGCAGCGCTGTTGGGTGTTCCGGGGAACGGATTAGGGCCGATGGGGTGCCACAGCATGCTGCGGCGGCACCCCATCTTCCGCCCTTCACCTGCAAGACCTTGCGGACGGTGCCGAAGGTGCCATGGATTCCAAAACTCTTAACCGAGCTTCGGCACCTTTGGCACCACGCAACCTCCCCGCAGCTAGAACCATCACCGATCAAGACATTCGAGCGAATTGCCGGCACCCGTACGGCACCGGCAGAAAGGAAAACCACGATGGAACTGATCAAGAAAATCAAATCGCGCCTCGACGACCTTCTCGGGACGATCCCCGAGCACAAGGGCGACGCCGTTGGCTCCGTGCTCGCCCATCTGCTGGAGTCCGATCCCGGCCTGAGCTTCGCACGAGCGGCGCGAGCCAGTGAACGCCCGGGCTTCACGCGCATTGTCCGCGCGGGGATCGCCTACTACGCAAAGCCGGAGTACAAGGTCCTGAATCCGTTCAAGGAAGGCGGGAACGGCGTCTACTTCGTCAAGGGCTGCAACGACGACCCCACCGGCATCTTCTTCACCGACGCCTACAACGTCGACAATATGGAGTACAGCGATGCCATCGCGGCCTACCTCTTCGCCTACGGCATCCCCCGCGACGACCTCGTCATGGTGCCCGTCACCTTCTGGCCCAAGACCTACGAGCGTACGCCCGAGAACATCACCGCCCTCCGCTCCGTCGGCGCGCCCCTCCCGAACGAGGGGATCTGATATGGCCGCCGGCAAAGACCGGTCGAAGGTCATGAGCCTTCGCCTCCCCGACAAGACCTACCGCCGGCTCCACGCCTACGGGGTTTCCAGGGGTCTCAGCGACAGTGCAGCCACGCGCGAACTCATCACCGCCGGGCTAGCCTCCGACGGGCTCTCGCTCTACTCCACCGAGCTCGGCACCTATCTTCGCGGCGTCATGCAGCCGCTGCTGGAGCAGCTCGACCGCACGCTCGGCGAGCGCAACGCCGAGCAGGAGGACCGCATCGCGCGCGTCGTCCACCGAGCGACCCGAGCCTCCATCGTCGCAGCTATCGCGGCGGTCGAGATCGAGAAGGGCACGTTCGAGGGCCTGGGCGGCGTGAGCGCCTCGGACATCTATGCCGCCTACGACAAGCAGGCCGGTCTCATGCAGCGCGGCATGACGCTCTCGGAGGCGAGGGAGCGCCTGTCAGATGGCAAGTCGTAGCAGCCTCGTCGTGAATGCCCGCGTGCACCTCTCCGGGTCGCGCGGGCGCTCCGCCGTCATCACCAACAACGTCGAGTACATCGCCACGCGCGAGGGGGCCGACAAGTCCGCCACCGTCGACGACCTCAGGCGCTCCGCGCTCGCCGAGAGGATGGGTCTCGTCGGCTACTGCGCCGAGAGACCCGGGTCGACCGCGCTCTTCGACCAGGACGGGGCCATCCCGCTCCGCGCAGCCCGCAGGGAGCTCGAGAAAGCCGATGGCGCGATCGCCACCGTCGTGCTCAGCGTGCGAAGAGACGAGGCGAGCGAGCTCGATCTCGCCTGCAAGGAGGATTGGCAGCGCTTCTGTCGCCGGAACCTCACACCAGCACTCGCCGAAGCGATGGACGTCCCCGAGTCAAGCGTCCGCTGGGTGGCCGCCGAGCACGAGAACCACCCGAGCTCCAAGCACGTGCACGTCATAGCGTGGTCGTCCGACGGCTTGTTCGACTCGCTCATAGCCCGCAGCAGGCTCAATCGGGCAAGAGGGGCGCTTACCGACGCGGCCCTGGCCCCAGCTCTCGCGGCCGAGCACGAGGCTCGCGACCTCGCGAGATCGCGAGCAGTCGAAGCCGCCCGCCGCGTTCCCGCCGAGGAGATAGACGTCGCGCTGCCGCCGGACGGCCGCATATCCTACGCACACCTCCACCGCTGGCACCCAGATGTCGCCAGGGCGGTCGACACCGCGATTGCGAAAGCCGAGTCAAAGCACCCTGAAATCAAGGAAGCGGGCACCTCCTACCGCGAATCCGTGGAGCGCTGCGCCGGCCTCAAGGGCCTCGAAGGCGTCGCAAGAGACCGTTACGTAAACGACGCCGTTCGCGAACTGCGCGTACGCCAGGGCAACGCCCTGCTAAGAACCATCGCGCCAGACCGAACGACGGCCAACGAGCGGGAACCGATAGCGTCTGCAAGGCTGGACAACGGCCCCGCAACGGAACGCAAGCGCATGAGGACGCTCATCGGCGAAATCCGTGCCTGCGTCACAGGTAAAGACCTGGAGGAGGCGCGGAAAGCCGTCCGCGAGCGAAGGCCCATCCCGGAGAGTTGTCTCCGGCCATGCCAGTCCTACGCGCTCTCCATGGCAAAAGCCCCTGTTGCGGCGGGAAAAGCTCTTGCCAAAGCGCTCGTATCCGCAACGGAAGACTCGAAAGGCAGGAAGGACCTGTCAGACGAGGTCGGGCGAAAAGCCGAGCGCGTGCTCGCAAGAGCATTGGCAGCGGCCATATCGGCCGCGATCAGGGGCGATGCAGCTGGCATCGTGCTGGCACCGGCGAAAACGATAGTGAAGGGAATGATTCTATGAGCAAGCAGAAGAGTTTCAACGTCGACGAGGCCGCGCACTTCAAGCGCTGTGTCGCCACCAGCGCGGCCGTCGGGGTCGCGATCGCACTCGTGCCGTTGCCCGCAATATGGCGCTGGCTGAGGGCATGGGTTGTCGGCACGGCAGCGACACTCGCCAGCTTCGGCACAGCTATGGTGCCCAAGCTCCCCGAGACCGTGCTCCAAAACCCGCTCGAAGCCCTGCCGGAGCTGATCGGGGACGACACCTTCCTCGCGGGATGCGCGACAATCCTCGTCCTCTCAATAGCCGCCGGTATCTGGAGCCACCTCGACTGGTCCCGTTGGCTCCACGACGGGACCTGGGTCGGCGGACGTCGCGCGCCAGGCGCACCCATCCACGGCGACGCAAGGCTCATCTCAGCACACGGTGAGCTAAAGCGCAGAAGCGAATCGTGGCAGGAAGGCAAAAGGCCCTCAGGCGGCACGCTGGTCGTGGGCGAGGTCGGAAAGAGCATCAGGCTCATCGACTCGGTCCACGCCTGCATCCTCGCCGAGAGTGGCGAGGGCAAGAGTCGCCGCATCGCGATCATGTCCGCCATGGCAAACTTCGAGCAGGGTCGCTCGATCGTGATCAACGACATCAAGGGCGAGCTCAGGGCCTACCTTGAGCCAGCGTTCGAGAAGGCGGGCACGCACCGCATCGTCGACGTTATGTTCGACGCGCCCGCGTCCTCAGTACGATTCAATCCGCTCGAAAGGGCAAAAGAGGCCTTTAGGGCGGAGGGGGCCGGCGGCTGTGCGAGGGAGCTGCGCGAGCTCGCGCGCTGCATCGTGCCCTCACCGTCGAAAGGCCAGCCGTTCTTCTACGACGGCGCTCGAAACCTCTTCGTCGGCATCTCCCTCACCCTCATCGAGAACGCCTCCATTCCGGAAGACGAGAAGACCGTCATGTCCGTCGCGGCCGCGATCTCGCCCTTGGGCGACCAGGGCCCGCTCGACCGCATCGCCGCCCTGGCAGCATCCCTGCCCGCTAGAGACCCCGCGCTCCCCTTCCTCGGCGGACTCAACGGCGAGCACGGGGGCGGGCCCGGCATCGTCTCGACCTTGAGCAACTGCCTCACCGAATACGTCGATGGCAACGTGGCCCGGATGCTCCACGATGACGAGTGCGGTCTCGGGGGCATCGGCAAGGAACCCACGGTGGTCTTCATCTCATCGTCCTCGGCAACGGGCAACTACAAGCGACTCGTCCAGACGTTCGTTTCGCAAGCGCTCTCGGCGCTGCGCTCCTGCGCTGCGGGCCATGCCGGACGCTGCCCCGTCGAGACCATCCTCCTCCTCGACGAGGCGGCCTCCCTCGGCCGCAACGAGAGGATCGTCCAGGACCTGGGAGAGATGCGCTCGGAGGGCATCCACGTCCTCTGGTTCTGCCAGTCGCTCCTCCAGCTCCAGTCCGTCTCCGGCTACAGCCAAGAAGAGGCCGAGACGATACTCGACCTCCTCAAGGACAAGGTCGTTCTCTCCTGCTCCAACCTGGACACCGCACGCAAGCTCTCGGAGTCGATGGGCTCCTACACAGCAATCGCACAGTCCACGAGCCGAACGAAGGGAACGAACACCGGGTCGACGGGCACGAGCGAGGGGCTCGTGCGCAGGCCGCTCATCACGCCCGACGAGCTCCAGCGTTGGACCGGCCGCGAGACGGGAGCCCTCGTTATCCACGACGGTGTGCCGATGGCCTTTCCCAGCAGAGACGTCACCGAGACTTTCGTGGGACCCATGCTCGGGATGACGTCGCCCGATGCCGAGCGGGCGCTCATGGAGCAATCGACCGCTCGTCGTAAGGTCAGGAACGGGACGGTCCCGGAGGTTTGGCAGGGCCCGACCGCCCCCGATGCCACGGCGGCAGCGCCAACGAAGCCGAAAACGGTCGCAGGCTACGTTCCCGAGGGCTTCTAGCCGTGTAATCGCCCATACCCAGCCAAAATGTCCCGATCGATTACACGCCCGCGCCTGCGCACTACACGCGGGCGCGGGCGTTTTTCATGCTTGGCACAGCTATCTACCTGCACCTTCGAACTCGGCTCGCCGAGTTGCGCCGTTCGCCTTCGGCGAAACGTAGTGGAGCCTTATCCTGCACCGCCGCTTCGTGGCGGAAAACCGCGGTCAAAGACCCCATGACATTCGGATTGCAGTGAGGAAAGGGTGGGACTATGCGTACCCGGAAAACGCCGTTGGAATCCAGCCGCCAGGTCACTCCGAGAACAGGTCGGAATCGAAAAACCCTCTCAGGGAAACGCCGAGACCGCTTGCTATGCGCTCGATATTCTCGATTGAGACGTTGCGCTTACCGGTCTCGACTTCGGCGAAGTAGGTACGGGACATCTCGATGGAGTACGCAAAGGCCTCCTGGCTCAGGCCGAGCCCGGCCCTTAGCTCCTTGATGCGGAGCCCCACGCGCATCTTGGGGTCCAGCTGAGTCATCGACACCTCCCGTCCTTCGGTGTCAATGATTCAAGCCAACCCTATATAAGTCACACCTATATAAGTGACAATTTGAAATACAATGCAAATACTGAAGTATCGCAATCAGGAAGGAGCCATGGTGGTTGCGGAGATTCCGAAGGTGACGGACGATATGGTCTCCGGGGATGCAGTGGAAAAGGAAGAGGGGAAACCTTTCGTGCTCTTCGGGCGCGAGTTTTCCCGTAAGCAGGTCTGCGTGGCTGGTGCGGGAATCCTCTGTGCGGCGCTTCTCATCGGCGGCGGGGCTTACGCCATCTCACATGCCAGTTGGACGGGAGATTCCAATGTCCCTGCGGTGTCCCAGTCAAAGGATGATGAGAAGCAGGACATGGTACTTACCCTTGAGGTAAAGGCTGACGGCTGGGATGCGGACACTTCCACGCCCGTTATCGCCCATATAGAGGATGCGGACGGGGAAGTAGACTTCTACACCGCCATCGCCGCGAACAAGCAGGTGACCGTGAAGGTCGGCAAGTCCGGCACCTACACCGTCACCCTCATCCCGCCGGTGAACGCGGACGGCTCTACCTATAAGGCCGCGTCCAGTAAGGTCAAGGCCGGGAAAGATGACAAGAAAACGAACGGTACCGTCATCACGCTCGAAAAGGTGGATGCGGACAAGGTGACGAAGGATGACCTGACCGCCATCGCCAAGGACGTTGCAGCAGCCGTGAAGAAGGGCGATTCCACCCTGACCGGAGACAGGGGTGCGGCGCTCGCGAAGAAGTTCGAGGACAACATCAAGAAGAACCCGAACGCCGACGCGGATGCCGTCGAGAAGGAGACCGGGAAGGCCGAGGAGACCGCCAAGGAGGACAAGTCCGATGCGAAGACACCGGAGACCTCCGACAACAAGAAGAACGATTCCGGTTCCAAGAGCGACAGCGGAAACAACGGCTCTGGAAATAAGTCGGACAGCAAGCCGAGCGGAAGCAACAATAGCAACTCCGGTAGCTCCTCGAAGAAGGATGACACCCCGGCGCATGTCCATAAGTATGATATCTACCATCCGGCGGTGACTCATACGGAGACCGTGCATCATCCGGCGGTGACTCATACGGAGACCGTGCATCATCCGGCGGTGACCCATACGGAAGAGCGCTCAATTTGCAACGGCTGCGGAGCAGATATCACGGGCAATGAACGAGCTCATGCGTATAATGCACTTATGGCAGGCAATAAAGCATGTGGCGCATATCATACGGTATACAATACCGTAACAGATTCTGCGGCATGGGAGGAAACGGTTACGATTACAGATTCTGCGGCATGGGATGAAACGGTCACCGTGACGGATTCTCCTGCGTACTACACCTGCTCCTGCGGTGCCACGAAGTAGCGGAAGCCGCCGAATTCTAGGCCGTAGCGGTCAGGCATCAGATTGAGATCTAATGATGCCACCCGGGCGCACGAGTCTCAGTATCCTCCATGTTCCCGAGTCACCTTAGCCAAGGTTCCAAGGAGCACCGCCCCTTGGCGCGCAGGGGTTCGGGGATGGCGCGAGGCATCCCCGGAAAAGCTGGCGCGGGCACGCCGATGGCATGCCCGCGTTCTCTGCATGTGCTTCACCCCTCTCCGGCAACGTACACGGTCCGGCCGCTCTCGCAGTCAATGCTCTCCATGTCGCCAAATCCGATGCGGACGGCAGCCCATCCGCCCCCGTCCTCCACCAAGGCGTCGGCCTCGTCGCGTGCTTCCGAGACGAGTCGCCCGAGTTCGGGCGACCCCTCCGGAGCGGTGCCCATCTCGAACGCCCCGCCCTCGCCGCACGACTCGAACTCGACAACGACAGTCAGCCGGACGGCCCCACCCGGGGACTTGCCGAATCTGCCCACGGCGCCAAACTCGTCCATCTCCATGTAGTTACCTCCTCCTGACGGCGCTGAGCGGCTTCGGGGAGAAGTGCTCGTCGCGCTCGACGGCGGCGAACCCCATCTGGCGGTTCAGCTCCTCCATCTCCTTGATGCTGAAGTAGCCGAGCTCGTCGTCGTAGCCCTCGACGAGACCGAACGCCTCGTCCGTGCCGTCGAACTCGAGCAGCCACCAGTCCCATCCGTTCACGCACGAGAAGTAGTGGGCGTAGACCGTGGGGTCCTCCGCCCCGTCCTGCCCATAGAGCCCCGGCACCGTCTTGGCGATTTCCACGGTCATCAGCTGCTGCATGTCTTCCTCCGTTCCGGGCACGTGGCCCTCAACATCTCGCCCTTGCGGGCAAAGCCGAATGGCGACGCCGCGCGTCGTCGTCGGCTTTGCTCCCCGCAAAGCCGCACCGGAGCGAAGACGGGTCAAGGGAGTCCATGACGACCTCCACCAACCGAAGCGGAGCGGAGGTTTGTGCGGGGTCTCATGGGCCCCTTGACGCGGCGTAGCGGAGGTGCCACCCACGTAACGGATACGAGGTCATGACCGGCGAATGCCACCGAAACGCTTGAAATCATTGGTCAAGACTGAAGAGAGGCGGCCGCCCCTAACGGACGGCCGCCTTAGCGAGCCTTACTAATTCGGTTCTGGTATATGATCCGAGACGCCTGACGGGCAAATCCCGACAATCCTAGTGATAGTCGTTTGCGAAGGAGCCGTAGAAGAGCGCCTTACAGTCGACATCGCTGTAGCTCATCACGGCATCCTGCACATCGGATCGCAAGAGGTTGAGCACCTTGTACACGCCCTCGCCCATATCCCCAACGAAGAGTACCTGCTTGAACACATCGGGATAATCGCGCAGATAGGTCACATAGCCCCTAAGCTTTGCTAGCGTGTCGCCGAGGAACTCGCCATGAGGGTCAACGATGGACGGCCTGATGACGCCCGCTGCATCCTTCACGAAGAAGAGGAAGTCTGGATGCAGGGCCTTGCGTCCCACCGAAGACATGTACGGAATCGAAAACGCCTTAGCAGACATGCTGCCCGACGGATTGCGATAGAAGGCAACCGTGCGATTCTTTGCCAATTCGTTCCTAACGATATAGTCTTCCGCCGGGTTCAGGTCGAGCGGGCAGAGGCCGTCCTCTTTCTGCACGATATGGCACGGATATTTAGCGAAGTCGTCCGACGTGCTGGTAGACGTGGGCCACTCTATCTTTGTGAGGCGCTTGCCCTCGGTTTCACGGGCCAGCTCGTCGTAGCGCTGCTTTGCCGCGTCGTTAAGGTAGTCATAATCGCCAGATCCATCGACCTTATCGAAGTATTCCTTTCGGCATTGAGCCGCCCAGCCCTCGAGCGCATCAACGATGGTCTGCGTGCGCACCGCTGCGGCAAGGCGCAGGTCGCACTCGGGCCGCCCAAGCTCCTTGAAGTTGGCGCGACGATACTCATTCGCAAACTCCTTAGTGAAATGCATGTCGGCGTCGCGGGCGGCCTTTCTGAGGCCTTCGGCGTCCGTGCGGGCCTCCTCCTGCTCCTGGTCCTCGGTCTCGTTGAGCTTGTCGAGCGTGATCTTGACGGTCTCGGCAACCTCTACGTCGTGTTTGGCTTCGCGGTACTCGTCCTCGTTAGCAACGATGTATCCCTTGAGCTTCTGGACGAACTGTTTTTTCACGTCGGCCGCGGCATTGACATCGAGGCCAGTCTCGACAAGCAGAGTCGCCGTCTTAACCAGGCTCTGGAATTCGTTCCTGGCCTTTTTCGGAATGCGCTGCACGGGAATGGAATCGAAGGCTGTGCGGATACCCTGCCACTCCTGATGCGTGAAAGACTGCTCGCGCTTGGTGGGCGGCTTGGGCTTTGCCATGGGCACGGGTATTACGATCGAGACGGGCTGGGTCGGCTCGGTCCGTGCGGAACTTGGCTCAGGTGTCGCAAGTTGCTGCGGGGCAGACGCTGCAACGTAGTTGCCTGTTGCGGGCTGAGGCGCCAGCTCCGCTTCTGGCGCCGGGACGTCGACGGGCCTGACCGCCGAGGCAAGCGAGGGCTGCGCTCCCTGCATGTCCAACGGCTCCTGAATCGCGATGCCGGCAAGCGACGCCTGGTAGCCGGGTTGTGCCTGCCGCGCCGTCTCGATGGCCTTCTCGTTCTCCTCGTACGCCTTGAGCTCCTGTTGATAGTCGGCTTCGGACTTGGGCACAGCCGCCGTGATAGTCACGGGGTTGAGAACGATGTTCTGCTTGCCGATTGAGCTCTCGCCCATGTCGTCCTTGCGGCCCATGAGGTAGTCGACCACGTCCTGAGTGCTCTCGGGATTGAACTGGGGCAGGTAGCAGGCGACTGAGTTCAAAAGATCATCGGATTCGATGCGCCGCGCAAGTGGAGTGCGTACCATACGTCCCACGAGCTGTGCGATATAGGTCGAGTCCGAACGCCTGCGCTGCGAGAAGATGACCTCCGCTCGCGGGCAGTCCCATCCGTTGGAGACAGCCTCCTTGGCGAAGAGCACGCGAATGCGCGAGGCGTCCTGAACGAACTCGGGCTCGACATAGGGAATGAGGTATTTTCCCGCCGCGATGTCCTTATGCTCGCCGAAGACGTTGGCGAACGACATCGCCTCGGAAAGGCCGGGGACCAGGCCCGTGATCTGGTCGCACATCTCAGCCAGGGCCGAGCTGCTCGCGTTGTCCGCCGCTTGGATGAGCAGCAGCGGGTTGACGGGACTCTCGCCCTCACGGGCACAGTACTCGCCCCACTCGCGGCAGGCCAAGGCATAGCGCTCGCACGCCATAGTGAGGTACTGGTGCTCGACAGGGTCGTCCTTCTCTGGCACGCGCAACTCGATGATGTCCTTGAGCAGACCTGACTCCTGAACCTCGCGAGGGGTCACAGCGACCTTTGGCATACGCACGCGATCGGCGCGCTGGTCCATGGCCGCCTCGAACCTCTGCGGCGTGGCAGAGACCCCGACGACGATGGGCATCGCTGCACGGCCGTCGAGCCCATCAATGAGGCTGGCGTAGATCGTCGCGGTGCCGCGCTCGCTCGAGGCATTGGCCCCCAGACCGCGATGAGCCTCGTCTATGAACAGATAGAGGTTACGCTCCGGATCCCTGATGGTGCGGTCAAGGATGTCCCAGAACACGCGGCCGGAGTTGGCCTCACTACCCTTGGTGAGCAGGCCGTTCTTACTGAGTAGGTCCTTGCTGAGGAAATAGACGTGGCGCGGCTCGAGAATGTCGTGCGCGGCTCCGAAGTCGTTGGTAATTGTGACCAGGTGGCGCCTGTCAAGGATGCTGTCTGCCAGCTTGTCCGCCACGTTTGAGAAACGCACGCTCGTCTGCTCGTTCAGGCTCGGGGAATCCGAGAGCCAAAGAACGACGGCATTCTCGTCGGGCATGAGGCTCAGATCGTCGTCTCCGAAGAAGAGCGCTTCGATCGTCGCTGCGCACATGACCGTTTTGCCCGACCCCGTGGGAGATGCGAGGCATATCGAGGACAGCTCGCCGTCCTGCTCGTAGCGTCGGCGCATCGACTGCAACTTGTTCGCCAGGGTCGCGACCGCACCGGCTTGGAAATCCTTAAGTTCGACTCTCATGTTTACCTCACCGCATCCTCGGCGGCAATCTTGAACGATTGCAGGTAGTTCTCGTACAGGCGGACGACGTCGAGTCCAGGCAGTTGTGCCTTGACGGAGGCGTATCGAGCCGTGTCGTCCGTGATCACATAGGCGCACCCTATGCTGGCATTCTGCTTGACGGCGTCTATGAAAGCGCCGACCGAAGCAAAGTCGAAGAGGACGGCGTAGGCGTCGGCCATGGCAAAGCCCGGCTGCTCGTGCTTGATGATGCTGCCACGCGAACCAGCGCGCAGCCAGAGCAGGGGCGCGATCTCCTCGAAGGCCACGCCCAGCTCGACGGCGTCCGGGTCTTCGTAGGTGAGGTCAAAGAAGACGGCGTTTTCCTCGAAGCCGTCGGCCATGGGGAACTCGTCGGTGAACTTGTAGTCACCCTTGATGGGGTCACCCTCGGGCGTCTTGCCCGTGATGGCCGCCGTGACGCGTGGTTTGGTAACGTACTGGCAGATGCCCAGCGCTTCCCATTCGGGGTCGCCCTGGCGAAGACCGCGCTTGGTGAGCTTTTTGGATTCGTCCTCGGAGACCTCGTTATTCGTTACGCTGATGGAGCGCCTGCGCCCGCCGTCCTGATGGTTCAAGCGCATGACGGCATGTGCCGTGGTGCCCGATCCTGAGAAGAAATCGACTACAAGGGCGTCGGGCTTGTCGGCAACAACGGAAGCGATTGAGAGCTCGGTCGCATAAAGGGACTTTGGAAATGTGAAGCGCCTATCGCCGATGAACTTTTTGATATATCGGCTCCCGTATTCACCGGCAGAGAACTGCGTACCACTCCAAACAGTTGTTGGAATGGCAGAGCGCTCTCCCTGCTCTTCGAGAAGCAAGGACCCATCCTCAGCCTTGCCGATGAGTTTAATTTCTCCATTCTTGAGACGCTCCTCTTGGGAATCTCCTAGGTAAAGGAGGGAGTACCGATTACTCTTTTTGTTGTACTCACCTACTTTTGCGCACCCGCGATCAAGCTTGGCCTGTAGAGCATTCTGGGAGATCCTCCAAGTCGCCTCTCGGCCATCGGTCCTAATAGGCCAAACTGCCCTGAGACCCGTTTTTGTCGGTATCTTTGTCCAGTCTTGTTCAAGGGGGAGAGAAGCGCCGAGCTCCTTAATGGTCGCGGTCTCCTCATCGATATAGATGGGATAGAAGAGATTCGGCCTTGCGGTGCGAGCGGCATTGGGACCGCCCCTCAGCAGCCACTCCCAACGTACTTTACGTTGGGAGCGGCTGCTCGACGCGTCATCAGCCACTTTTTCCTCAAGTTCTCCGAACTCAACGGAATAGAGTCTGCGGTCCACTTGGCACGGCGCGGCGGTGCCAAAAAAGCAAAAGACAGCGTACTCGTCAGCTCTCTTGAACTGGTTGCCGCGGGCAACCCCGTTCTTGTTTATGGTGATTGAAACCGTCTGGATACCGGTCGCGTTGGGAAAAACGCTCTCTAAAAGAAGCTCAAGCCTTGCGTACTCCTTCTCGTCGATCGTCACGATGAGTACGGAATCGTTGGGGTTGAGCAGCTGCTTGGCGAGTTTGAGGCGGCGCTCCATGAAGGCAAGCCACTTGGAGTGGCGATAGGCGTCGGAGCCGTCGACGTAATCGTTGTTGTATTTCCAGTCGCGGGCGCCAGTGTTATAGGGTGGGTCAATATATATGCAGTCCACTTTGCCTGCATAGGCAAAGGCCAAGGTTTCAAGAGCATGGTAGTTTTCGCCGTTAATGACTACTTGATAGGGCTTATCGCCAGCGCGCTCGACACGCCCAGTCTCTTTGAGGCCAGCATAAATCGGCTGGTCATATTCAGCAACAGGCACGACATCGTCGACAGCAACGGAGCGGGGCTCACATTCGTTTTCGTCATATGAGGGCGATTGATATGGCTTTAGATCAGCAACCCCCCCCCCGAACGGCATTTACCAACCATAGCAGTTGGGAGCTAGAGTCCTCTTTTTTACCACGCTCGGGAAGCACCTGTACGACATCGCCCTCCATGATAGGTTTGCCATAAAGGCGAAGTCGCTCTGGACGGTTGTGTTCAAATACAAGCCCAAACTGGCGCTGCGCCGCAAAGGCGCGGATGTCGGCAGCGAGCTGACGATCGCCCAGCTTGACAGCGCGATCAACAAGGTTCTGAACGACTGCTTGCGCCGTCTGAGACATCACTTCTCCCCCTTGCATTTCTCGTCAATCCATTCGCGCAGGACTTTAGCCACCGTCTTATCCTGGCGCGCGGCATAGGACTTAAGAGCCCGCTTATCCTCGCGGGTTATCGAGAGCGTGAACTTATCTAGCTCCCTTTCGGCATGAACAGCCTGATCTTCCTCCATGGTCGCCCCTCCGAATTGACCTGTTCTACGTTCCTTAATTGACCGAAATCATTTTACTTCAGAATACGTAATTACGTAATTACGTATGCCAATTTGAGCCATGCATCAATCAATCACTAGTCAGTATTCGTTGACGAATCGTTGGGGATAACGAATATATCGAGGTAGACAGTCGTTTTTACCGTCTGTGAGTACCAGCAAATCGATACTCAAAACGTCGTGAGTACATTTTGAGTACCAGTCCGAGCGGCCTCTTGCGGGCGGACGCAATCTGCCGGTCAGCATTAATTAGAAATAAATTGATGGCGTTGCTTCGGTAATTGAAAACACTTTAAAACATACCAGCAAACAATAATCCCAGCTAAACAGCTTGAGAGATTGCGTGGCTGGTTTGCATGTACCACATACACCACAATGCACAAGCATCCATGGCACGCAAATAAAAAACGAGGGAGGCCGCATCCGACCTCCCTCGCAAAGAGCTATTTACTATTCCCACTCGATGGTCGCGGGCGGCTTGGACGTAATGTCGTAGCATACGCGGTTGGCGCCAGGGACCTCGGCAACGATGCGGCCGGAGATGCGGGCCAGGACGTCGTAGGGCAGCTTGGCCCAGTCGGCGGTCATGGCGTCGCTGGACTCCACGGCGCGCAAGATGATCGGGCGCTGATAGGTGCGCTCGTCGCCCATAACGCCAACGGACTTGATGTCGGGCAGGACCGCAAAATACTGCCAGCAGCTGTGCTCGGAGTTGCGCTCGCCGGTCTGCTCAAACAGACGCTGGTTATAGGCGTCGAGCTCCTCGCGCACGATGGCGTCGGCATTCTTGAGGATCTCGAGCTTCTCCTTGTCGACCGCACCGATGATGCGGATGGCCAGGCCCGGGCCCGGGAAGGGCTGACGGAACACGATGTGACCCGGCAGGCCCAGCGCCAGGCCAAGCGCGCGGACCTCGTCCTTAAAGAAGTGATCGAGCGGCTCAATGAGGTCGAAGTGCACGCCCTCGGGGAACGGAATCAGGTTGTGGTGGCTCTTGATGGTGGCCGTCTTGCCGCCCGTCTTGCGAGCGCCGGACTCGATGATGTCGGGGTAGATGGTGCCCTGAGCCAGGTACTTGACCGGCTTGCCATCGGTCTCGAGCTGCTGCGCCACGGCGAAGAACTCTTTCCAGAACTGCGTACCGATGATGCGGCGCTTCTCCTCGGGCTCGGTCACGCCGGCCAGAAGCTCGGCATAACGGTCCTCGGCGTGGACGTGGATAAAGTCGACGTCGAACTGCTTGGTGAAGACCTCCTCCACCTGCTCGGGCTCGCCCTTACGCAGCAGGCCGTGGTTGATGAACACGCAGGTCATCTGCTTGCCCACGGCGCGAGCGCCCAGCGCAGCCACGACGGAGGAGTCGACGCCGCCGGACAGGGCCAGAATCACGCGGTCGTCGCCGACCTTCTCGCGGAACTCGGCCGTCATGGTCTCGACCAGGTTGTCCATGCTCCAGTTGGGCTCCAGGCCGCAGATCTCAAACAGGAAGTTGCTCAGCAGCTGCTGACCGTACTCGGAGTGCTTGACCTCGGGGTGGAACTGAGTGGTGAAAATCTTGCGCTCGACGCACTCCATGGCGGCAACCGGGCACACGTCGGTGCTGGCGGTAACGGTAAAGCCCTCGGGCACCTCGGACACGGCGTCGCGGTGGCTCATCCACACGGTCTGCTCCATGGGCGTGGAGTTAAAGAGCTTGGCGCCGGCCGTGCGCGTGATGGTGGCGCGGCCGTACTCGCCCACCTCGGAGTGGCCGACCTTGCCGCCGAGCGTCACGGCCGTGATCTGATGGCCGTAGCAAAAGCCCAGGACGGGAAGGCCCAGGTCAAAGATGGCAGGATCGATGGATGGAGCGTCCTCAGCATACACGGAGGCCGGGCCGCCAGAAAGGATGAGCGCAGAGGCGTTCATCTCGCGAATCTCGTCGGCCGAGATGTCGCAGGGAACGATCTCGGAATACACGTTGAGGTCGCGGACGCGACGGGCAATGAGCTGACCGTACTGCGCACCAAAGTCGAGTACGAGGACCTTTGCGGAAGCCTTTTGATCCATGGTTTCCCCCTCTTGTTGGCGGGGAGCCGGTGCCCACCCGCGTGAATGAACGAAAATAACTTCCATAGTGTACACGTTATATGGGGTTTCTCGTCCCTCGCGGCCATCAGCGCACGGCAAACGCACGACCTGGGCCCTTATTTGACGGCAATTGAAGTGTTACCAAACATTACAGATGATGTAATACGTTTGAACATCGGACGCCCTGTGCCACAATACTGCCGAACGACTCCGCCTCTGCGGCGGCAAATACGATAGGAATACCAGCATGAAGCGCATCCTTCTCATCGCCACGGGCGGCACCATCGCATCGACCGAGGACGGCAACGGCCTCTCCCCCGCCCTGACCGGTGAGGAGCTCGCCCAGAGCGTCCCCGAGATCTCAGGCCTCTGCGAGCTCGACGTGGTGCAGCCCATGAACATCGACAGCACCAATATGCGCCCCAGTGACTGGATGCGTATCCGCGACGTCATCGTCGAGGGTTATGCCGACCACGACGGCTTCGTGATTCTGCACGGCACCGACACCATGAGCTACACCGCGGCGGCGCTTTCCTACTTGATTCAGGACAGCCCCAAGCCCATCGTACTCACCGGCTCGCAAAAGCCCATGGGCAATCCCTTTACCGACGCCAAGCTCAACCTGTACCAGAGCCTGCTCTATGCGCTCGACGAACACTCGCACGACGTCTCAATCGTGTTTGGCGGCGTAGCCATTGCCGGCACGCGCGCCCGCAAACAGCGCACCATGAGCTTTAACGCGTTCATTAGCGTCAACTATCCGCCCATCGCCTATATCCGCAACGACCGCATCGTGCGCAACGGGCTTCACGGCACTCATCAGAATGAGAGCCCGGTTCGTTTCTACGACAGTATCGACCCGCGCGTGTTTGTCCTTAAGCTGACGCCCGGCGTGAACCCGGGTATCCTGGACGCCCTAGCCGATAGCTACGATGCCGTAATCCTTGAGACCTTTGGCATCGGCGGTATTCCCGAGTTTGGTGAGTCGGGCGAGCCGTTCCAAGAGGCAATTTTCCGCTGGGTCGATTCGGGCCGCACCGTCGTTATGACCACACAGGTCCCCGAAGAGGGCCTCGATCTGGGCGTTTATGAGGTCGGCCGTGCTTACGCCGATCATCCGGGCATTCTGCGCGGCGACGACATGACCACCGAGACGCTCGTGGCCAAGACCATGTGGGCGCTCGGCCAGTCACGCGATGCCGCCGAGATCCAGCGCCTGTTCTACAGCCAAGTCAACCACGACCGCATCCCGATGGCCTAATTCAGTTGTCGACGGGTATCCCCTATTCGATACCCTCGAGAAGCTCTGACACCGTCATGCCAAGGGCGGGCGCGATCTTAAATAGAACCTTGAGCGTGAAATTTGCCGTCCCATCTTCGATTCGGTCGAGGTAGGGTCGGCTGATTCCTGTCGCCACACAAAAATCAACCTTGGAGATACCAAGGTCCCTGCGTGTCTCTTCGACCCGCCTGCCAAGAATCTGTTTAGCACGTTCGTCCATGCAGACGAGTTTGAAATGGAGCCGAACATAAACGTAAACTATAGTTTACGTTTTGCCGAATACACAGGAGTTTTCTATGTCGGGTTCTTCGGTCCGCACGTACCGAGCCACGCTTCGCACAAACAGCGCACCGCCCAAGCTCGTCGTCGTTGAAGCAGAATGTCTTTCGCCCGATGAGCGCACAGCATTTGCATTGCTATCAAGTCGCGTCGCCGCCGTTCTGGTCCCTTGCCCGGCGCAAGGCGAACTTGCCATCCAATGCCAAGCGCACAGCTGCTCGCTCAATCAGGCTGCCGTAATCGCAACCAGCCAACGCGGTCTGCCCCTTCTCCTGGAAGCCGGTACCGCGCTCACCCTTCGCGGCGCCGGATACGAAAACGAGGCCGCCGCCGACATGGTCTTTAAACCACGATCGAGCGGCGGCCTCGCAGCAGCCATTGAATATGCGTGCAGGCTCGTTGCCTAGAAGAACAAGTTAGAAACCAAAGCCAAAGCCCGTTCCGGTAATCGCCGAGTACATAAAGTAAACGTTAATCACGTTGAGGAACACACCCGTGATGCAACCGTTGCGCAGGTAGCGTTCGCACACGATACGCGCCATGGCGGCGGAGTCATCATTGTTTTTAGCCTGGCGTCCTGCCGTAAAGTACGTCACCACGCTCAGCAGCAGGTTGAGCACCGGCAGCGCCAGCAACTCGTAGCTCTTGCCCCAGCGCGTCGCCTCGCCGGCGGCATTAAACTTTGTTGCCACCTCGGGACCAATGTTGGGGATAACACACGCTGCGACCACCAGCGGAATCACCGCAAGTATGAGCAGCGCAATACCCATGTAGCCGGCTTTTTTGCCATATTTAAACATGTGCGTCGTCCTTACACGTTAAAGCGGAAGTGCACGACGTCGCCATCGGCCATGACATAGTCCTTGCCCTCAATACGCAGCTTGCCGGCGGCCTTGGCGCCTTGCTCGCCGCCGAGCTCGATGTAGTCGTCATAGCCAATGACCTCGGCCTTAATAAAGCCGCGCTCAAAGTCGGTGTGGATGACGCCGGCGGCCTGCGGGGCGGTCGCGCCCTGACGAACCGTCCAGGCCTTGACCTCCATCTCGCCGGCCGTAAAGAACGACTGCAGGCCAAGCAGCTTATAGGCCGCCTGTGCGAGCACGTCCAGGCCGGGCTGCTCCAAGCCCAAGCTCTCCAGGTAGTCGGCGGTGTCCTCGGGATCGAGCTCGGAAAGCTCGGCCTCGATCTTGGCGCAGATGGGCAGCGGCTTAACACCATCGATGGGCGCCAGATCGTCGTTGAGCATATCCTCGTCCACGTTGGCCACATACAGGATGGGCTTCATAGTGAGCAGGAACAGGCCCTTGGCAGCGGCGCGCTCCTCGTCGGTCATCTCCATGGACGCGGCGCGCTTGCCCTCGTTGAGCCAGGCAAGCAGACGCTTGGCGACCTCGAACTTGGGCATGAGCTCCTTGTCGCGCTTGGCCTCCTTCTCGAGCTTGGGCAGCTGCTTCTCGAGCGTGCCCATGTCGGCCAGGATGAGCTCGGTCATGATGGTATCGGCGTCACCGGCGGGATCGACGAACTCGCCCGTGCGGCCCACCTCACGCATGACGTTGGGGTCCTTAAAGTAGCGCACGACCTCGCAGATGGCGTCGGTCTCGCGAATGTTGGCCAGGAACTGGTTGCCCAAGCCCTCGCCCTCGTTGGCGCCCTTCACCAGACCTGCGATGTCGACGAACTCGACCGTCGCCGGCACGATGCGACCCGGGTTAACGATGTCGGCGAGCTTTTGCAGGCGGCTATCGGGCACGTCGACGATACCCACGTTGGGGTCGATCGTGGCGAACGGATAGTTGGCGGCAAGGCCGGTCTTTTTGGTAAGCGCGGTGAACAGCGTCGACTTGCCCACGTTGGGCAGGCCCACGATACCGATGGAAAGGGACACGACAGCTCCTTTTGGTACAAGCATTTCAAACTGCATAAGTATAGCGCCGCCGCAGCATCTGGGCTAACCCGGACGCCACGGCGGCACGAATGAAGCAGAGATAGGGGTCGCTGACTAGTCCGCGAGCTTCTCCACCTGATCGAGCATCTTGTCGAGCTTGGCCTTCGCCTCAGCCTTGACCTTCTGGGCTTCTTCGTGGGCCCTGGCCTTCTGGGCGGCCTTTTCCTCGGCCTCGGGATCGACGACGACTAGGTTGGATGCATCATGTTCAACCAACTTAAGCGCATGCTCGGGGCACACCTTGACGCAGGCTCCGCAGCCTAGGCAATACGTGGACTCCAGTGCAAAGCGGCCGCTTCCCACCAAATCGCAGGCAAACGTGGGGCACACGTTGACGCACTCGCCACACGACGTGCACTTGTCAAAATCGCATTCCGGCGTGCTCACCTGCATGTTCTGGGCAAGCTCGGGGTGGTTTTGCAGCGTCGAGAGCACCAGCTGGCGCCCATGGGTGAGCGAACGGCGACGCTTGGTCGTCGTGGTGCCGCACATGGTGTTGAGCGTGCGCTCCAGCTGGGTGATCTGATGGCGATGGGCTTTGAGCTTCTGCGTCACCGAAGCCAGTGCCGCCGTCGCCGGATTGAGTTTGGTCACGGTCAGGCCCGTGGTACGGGCGATCTTTTCCATGTATTCCTTGCGCTCGTACTCGCGGCGCTTATGGCATTTGAGGCTCTTGGGGTCGACCTCCAGGCCCATACCCGTACCAGCCCATTCCTCGGCCTTCGCAATCGCCTCGCCCAGCATGTCCTCGCCACCGGTGTTGCGGCATTTATCGCACACGCCCAGCGGCAGATACACACTCACGTTGGGATAGTCGGCCAGCACCGAGAACCAGGTCTCGGCTGTAATATCGCCCACGCAGGCAACGACGACCTCGTTCTCGCGCGGCATGCGCTTAAGGGCGCGCGTGCAGGTAACGTAGGCGGTCTCGTGACTTGTAGCCGCCGAGACAATGTCGTCATACAGGTTTTTGGGCGCCAGGCGCGGCGAGATGATCGCCTCAGTCGGACAGGCAGCGGCGCACAGGCCACACTTGCGACAGGAATCGAGGATCTCGATGGCATCTTCCTCGACCTCGATGGCGTTGACCGGGCACACGTCCATGCACGCGGTGCAGCCACTCTTTTCGTTTTTGCAGGTCAAGCACGGAATGGTGTTGCCGCGCGGACGCTCCTTGTAGTCAGCAGGATTCCACTGCGGCGCCGACGGATCGAGCGCATCGGTCACACCGCCAAGCGGGTTTTTAAGAAAGTCGAAACCCTTGCTGATCTCGATAATGTCATCAAACAGATCGTGTTCCTGCGCCATGCGCGGCCCCTCCCTGAGCAGTGCAAACAAGCAAGAGATAATGATACGCTATCGGCCCACGCCTCGGGCAAATTACACGCGGAGCATCTTTGCGGCAAATAGCCCATGGCCTATCGCCGCCTCGATTGCACAAGGCCAATCAAGCGCCAAACTATGCCTCGCACATGAGCTGCACGAGCTTTTGCCTGGTCACCTTTGTCTGTTCGTTGGCCATGTTGCGCTCGTTCTTAAAAGTTGCGTCAGCAACGCTCAGCAAATCGGCATCGGTAATCTCATCAAGCCCCAGCTCCTCAAGCGTCGTCGGCAGACCGACGCGCTGGCAAAACTCGAGCACCTGTTCAAGCTCGGGCGCACGCTCCAGACGAAGCTGGACCACCAGACCAAACGCCACGGCCTCGCCGTGCATAGCCTTGCACTCGGGCAAAATCGTCAGGCCGTTGGCGATGGCATGCGCCAACGCCAAGCCACCGCTCTCAAAGCCAACGCCCGAAAGCAGGATGTTGCACTCGATCAGACGCTCAACCGCCGGCGATATACGCCCCTTCTTGAGATCGCGCTTGGCAGCGACGCCGCACTCCATAAGCGTGTCATAGCAGGCACGAGCCGCAACCAAGGCCAAGTGTCCCGGCGCGCCACCATGCTCGTTGGCGCCATGCGCCGCGGCGCACGAACGTGCCTCGAAGTACGTTGCCAGCGCGTCGCCCATGCCGGCGACCGTCATACGCAGCGGGGCTGCCGCGAGCACGTTGGTGTCGACCACAACTAGGTCTGGATTCTTCTCAAGCATCAGGTAGCGGTCGAACGATCCATCCTCGTGATACAGCACCGAAATCGCGCTGCACGGACCGTCCATTGAGGCCGCCGTGGGACATACGCACAACGGCAACTCGGCATAAAACGCAACGGCCTTGGCGATATCGAGCATCTTGCCGCCGCCAATACCCACCACCATGTCGCAATACTCAGCCTGGGCTTCCTTAGCCATTTTTACAACGGCCTCTTCCGTACACGGACCGTCATAAATCTTAAAGAACGGCTCACTCAGATCGTCGTCCAGAAATCCATCGACGATCTGCCCGCACAGCCGATCCTCGGTGCCCTGGTCAAACAAGACATAGGCAGCGCAGCCCAACCATGACAAATACTTGCCCTGGCGCGAAAGCTCCCCCGGCCCCTGAACATACCGGCCGGGACCGCCGTAAACCATAGGAAGCGCCATACGAGAATCCACCCTTCATCAAACAACGATTGGTGCAAAGTAACCTGACCCCTTTGCACCTTAGCAAAAAGGGGCAAAGCCATCTGCTGGCTTTGCCCCTTCCTTAGCTTGATTTACTCATCCATAAGGTAGTAGTGGCCCAGTGCGTCTGCACCCAGAATGGCGTTTGCGACCATCTCGGGCGTCACCTCAAACGGCATGTTGCACATGGTGTCATCGGGCGCGCAGGCGGCCTCGGCAACAATCATGGCCTGCTCACGCGTAAGCTCGGCAACGCCAAGTTCCTTCATCGTGACCGGCAGGCCCAGCTCAATGCAGAAGCCCAAGACTTCCTCGAGCTTCTCAGTCGGGGCATCCTCGAGTACCAGCTGGACGATAGTGCCAAAGGCGACCTTCTCGCCGTGATACATGCCGTGGCACTCGGGCAGCATCGTCAGGCCATTGTGGATGGCATGAGCAGCAGCAAGGCCCGAGCTCTCAAAGCCAATGCCCGAAAGCAGCGTATTGGCCTCGATGATATGCTCGACGGCAGGCGTGAGCGCACCCTTCTCCAGCGCAACCTTGGCCTTGACGCCATCGGCCATGAGCGTCTCATAGCAGAGCTTGGCGAGCGCCAGGCCGGCCATTCCGCCCTTACCGCCAGCGCAGGTGCCGCCGTCGGCATCGTGCGTCGCCTGAGCCTCGAAATAGGTTGCGAGCGCATCGCCCATACCGGAAACCGTCAGGCGCACCGGGCTCGCCGCGATAACCGTCGTGTCCATAAGGACAATGTTGGGGTTTGCCTTAAGGAAGAGATACTTGTCGAACTGGCCGTCATCGGTATAGAGCACCGAAAGCGCCGAACACGGGGCATCGGTCGAAGCAATGGTGGGGCAAATGATAACCGGGGACTCCAGGTAATAGGCGACGGCCTTCGCGGTGTCGAGGATTTTGCCGCCACCGACGCCGACGATGATGTCGCAACCGTTGTCGCGAGCGAGCGCAACCAGGCGATCGACCTCGCCCTTGGAGCACTCACCGTTAAAGTCCTCAAACAGCAGCTCGGCCTTAGCCTCGGCAAAGCCGCCCTCGATCTTGGCACCGACGCGCTTCTTGCCCGAAGGCGTCACGATGACGAGGGCCTTAGCGCCGAGCGGCTCGACATAGGAGCCGAGCTTGGCGAGCTCGTCCGGACCCTGGATGTACTTGCTGGGGCTATTGAAAATTGCAGCCATAACTATCCCATTCTCTAAAAGAAAAAAGAAAGGGGCTCCGTACGGATACGTGCGGAGCCCCTCGTTACGATAACAAGAGTCGATTAGAAATCGATGTCGGTGTCGTAGTAGCAGGCCTTGAGGATCTTCTCGAAGTCGGCAGCCTTGGTCTCACGCGGGTTCTCGGGCGTGCAGGCGTCGGTCTCGGCGTTCGCAGCGATCTCGGGCAGCTTGGCGAGGAACTCCTCCTCGGAAACCATCTGCGGGTTCTCGGCGTCGACCTTCACGCCACCATTCGCGTAATCCTTGATGGACTGCGGAATGTTGAGCTGGTCATTGAGGTCGCGAATCTTCTGGACGAGCGCAGCGATGAGCTCCTCGTTGGTCTCGCCGGGAAGGTGCAGGATCTCCTTGGCCACGTAAGCGTAACGCTCAGCAGCACGCGGATCCTTGGAGTTCCACTGGATAACCTTGCCCAGGTACATGGCGTTAGCGGCACCGTGGATGATGTGGCCGTTCTCGAAGGCAGCACCGGTCTTGTGAGCCATGGAGTGAACGATGCCGAGCAGGCCCGAGGAGAAGGCGATACCGGCGATGCACTGAGCCTCGTGCATGTGCTGACGGGCCTCATGGTCGCCAGCATAGGACTTGGGCAGCCACTCGACGATCTCGCGGATGCCGTGCAGGGCGTTGGCGTCGGTGAACATAGAGGCGCAGGTGGAAACGTAGGCCTCCATGCAGTGGGTCAGAGCATCCATGCCGGTGTGAGCGCACAGCTTGGCGGGCATGGTGTAGGTGAGCTCGGGGTCGACGATGGCGACATCAGGGGTGATGTTGAAGTCGGCCAGCGGGTACTTGATGCCCTTGGCGTAGTCGGTAATGACGGAGAACGCGGTGACCTCGGTAGCGGTGCCGGAGGTAGAGGAGATGGCGCAGAAATGAGCCTTCTGACGCAGCTCCGGGAAGCTGAACGGCTGGATGATGTTATCGAAGGACTCCTCGGGATACTCGTAGAAGACCCACATGGCCTTAGCGGCATCGATGGGCGAGCCGCCACCGATGGCGATAATCCAGTCGGGCTCGAACTCGCGCATGGCCTCGGCGCCCTTCATGACCGTCTCGATGGACGGGTCGGACTCGACGCCCTCGAACAGCTTGACCTCGAAACCGCCTTCCTTAAGGTCGTTCTCGACGTCCTGCAGGAACCCGCCACGGCGCATAGAGCTGCCGCCAGAAACGATGATGGCCTTCTTGCCCTTGAGGTTCTTCACCTCGTGGCGAGCGCCCTCACCAAAGTACAGATCGCGAGGATTGGTAAAACGTCCCATACTGTGCCTCCTAAACAAGCCCCTCTTAGACTTGCGTATATAACGGAGCACCCAATTGGCTCCGTTAGGACCGGTTTGCGCGTTGCCGGCGATGACAATGCGCGATGTCTAAACGTCTCAACGCTCAGACAAACACTATTCTACCGTTCTGGTTGGTCAGTTATTCACCTAAAGCCGACAATGATGAAACGTTTTTTCTATCCCTGAAGACCCTTGTGGGGCATTCATACTCCCAAGCTGGGCAAACGTTTTATCAAGGTTGACCACATATCCCGGGCAGGACTGTGCCCCTCCAAAATGCGCCCCGTTCGCCGCCAAAAATCGACCGTTTGCGGCACCGTGATACCACTCAGTCGTCCAAGGTGCCGACATTTGTGCGACATCCGTCTTCGTGGTGCAAAGGTGCATGTCCAAGTGCGGCACCCCCGGTGTGCCACATGCGGGTAAACTAGAACCTTATATAGAGACATTTGAACCCTAACCGCAGCAAAGGAGGCCCCATGGCATTCGATCCCATTCAAGAGGATTGCCATCGCCTCGTTCTTGAGGCCTTGCGCCGCGACAATATCCCGCTCACCGACGGCACCGCCGTAGAACGTCTGATGGAACAATTCACCCGCAACCCCGCGCCGCTCATCGTGCACGACCGTGACCGCGCCGGGCATCTCATTGCCAAGGTGGTCGAGGCTGTCGACTACCGCATTCCCTTTATCCCTGACGATACCCAGGCAGAGCAAGAAGAGGGCGCTGCCGAGAACATGCTTCGCGAGGCAGCCGCGCTCGACCCCACCAACTGGGACGCTCAGCGCATGCTGACCGCCCTCACCGCCAACTCCAACGAGGAGTACGTACAGTACTTGGTATCTAAGCGCGATGAAGTCGAGCACGACCTGGCACTCAAAATCGCCTCGGCGCAGGACCCCTACGAGCGCGAGGCCGCTGGCGACCTTATGCGCCGCCCCTACCTGCGCTGGCTTGCCGCCCTTGCGTCGCGCGCCCTCATTAGCGGCCGCTATCGCATGTCGCTCGAAGCCGCAAACCGCAGCCTCGACTTTGCCCCCAACGATCCGGCCGGCGTCCGCCACACCGCGATGCTCGCCATGGCAAAGCTCGAATACCCCGCCGAGGAGCTCAAAAGATTTCGCTCCGCCCACTCCGTACCCTATCTCGCGAATACCCCGCTGCGCCGCCGCCCCAAAGATGCGGAGCGCGACTTGGACCCGTGGACGCTCATCGCACTGATGAGCGCAGCCTGGCGCGAGCTGGACTACGAGGGCGCCGAGCACTACCTGCGTATCCTTGCGCGCTCGTGTCCGCACGCGGCCGAGGCGCTCTACTTCCAAACCGAGTTTCCCGATGGCGTCTATGCCCGCGTCAACGTGGGTGCAGGCTCCACCGACGAGCTCGTCCTTGCACTGTCCGAGGCGACGCCGGTACTGCAGGAGGGCCTGGGCGCTCCCGACAACGCCAGCTTTGCCGCCTGGGTCGCCACCAACGACATCGTGCGTTCCCAGATCGACGAGCGCATCCTGCGCGCAGCCGAGCAGGGGCTTCCATTTAAGGGAGGAGACCTCTAATGGATCCGAGCGTCTACATCCCCGCCTACCTGGAGCGCACCTATCTGGCGTCGCACCCCGAGCTCACCGATGCAGCACGCGAGCTTGTCCATAACGACATGAGCGCGAATCCCCAAAAGTATGCGCAGTCCGAGCATGCCCAGGCGCTGCTGTCCTATGCCGGTGTTCATCGCCACCTGCTCGACGAGCTCCATCGCATCGAGGACATGGGCAGCGACGAGGAGTTCGAGCAGACGCGCAATCGCCTGTTCGACGACATGCGCGATGAGCTGCTCAAGATTGTCCGCGTCGATGCACTGGCCGTCGACGCGCAGCTGCTCGCCATCATCCTGGCCGACACGCCCGTTGACGCTTGCCTGGGCGACCTGATGAAGCTCGAGGCGACCACGGCCGATTACCTGCAGCGAAGCGTGCCCGGGTTTGATATGGAGGCCCCGCACTACTGGGCCAATAATGTTTTGGCCGACGGTGTCACCGCAGCGGACCTTACCGTGAGCGAGCCGGCCCTTATCGGGTGGCTCCACACACTCGAGGCCATCTCGCAGCTGTGCATGGCAAGCGCCCGCTACCGCGCTGCTGCCAACTACGCCCGCCGCGTCCTTAAGGCAGAAGGCTATCCCACCCGAGCTGCCGGCACCGTGTTGCTCGCTCTCGCTCGCCTGGAAGACCAGGACGGCTTTTTTGCCCTAGCCCACCAGCTCGAGGAACAGATGGGGGCAGACGCACTCGAAAACTCTCCTTGGTACCTGCTCGCCCGCACGATTCTGCTGTTCAAAACAAACAAGATGCGCCCGGCGACGCGCGCGCTGCGTGAGTTCGCTAACCGCTGCGAGGGCGGCGCGTTCTTTTTGCTGAACCCCATGTATCAGACACCGTACCTTCCCTGCCGGCCCGAACCGCACGACCCCTGGGACCTTTCGCATCAGGCAGTTTGGGAAGCCGACGGCATCATCTCGGACACCCCCGACTTTGCCCCCTGGGCCAACGCCTGCGAAGATGTATCGCAGCTTGCCCAGGAATTTGCGCGCCGTTACGGCTTTTAACGGCGCAAACGCCACGACCATGTCATTCACGTTAGGAACGGCTTCATGAACTTCCGCTCATCTCTCGCCTGTGCCTCGAGCGATATCGCCCGCTGGGGGCTGCGCTCCGTCCTTAAGCGCCAGGGCGGCGTACTCCCCGGCCGCATCGCCATGAAGATCGACCCCGAGCTGCTAAGCGACCTCGCGAGCCTGGTCGACCGCAGCGTGGTGATCACCGGCACCAACGGCAAGACCACCACCTCCAACCTCATCGCCGACGCCGTTGCTGCCAGCGGTGCTACCGTGGTGTGCAACCGTGCCGGCAACAATATGGAGCCTGGTGTGGTGGGCGCTCTGCTCGAGGCCCGCGGCAACCTTAAGCGAACCGCCAGCAGCAAGCGCGTAGGCGTTTTTGAATGCGATGAGCTCTACACTGTGCGCGTCCTGCCCAAGCTCAAGCCGACGTACTTCGTGCTGCTCAACCTGTTCCGTGACCAGCTAGATCGCTATGGCGAGATCGATCACACCCAGGAGGTCATCGCCCACGCGTTGGAGCTTTCGCCGGCAACGACGCTCATCTACAACGCCGACGACCCGCTGTGCGCCTCGATTGCCGCGCGCGTTCCCAACGCGAGTATTGCCTTTGGCATCGATGGCGCCACGGGCACCGAGTCCGACCGCATTAGCGACTCGCGCTTTTGCTCGCAGTGCAACGCCCCGTTGGAGTACGACTACGTACAGTATGGTCAACTCGGCGCCTACCATTGCCCCTCGTGCGGCTGGGCCCGCCCTGCGCTTGTCCGTCGCGTGACGGGCGTGGAACTCGGCTGCGACGGCTACGGCTTTGACCTTGTCTTTGGACCCGATACCGACGCACCCGCAACGCACATCGCCACGCGCTACAACGGTCTGTACATGGTCTATAACGTTGCCGCCGCCTTCTTTGCCACACACGAGTTGGGCGTGAACACGGCGCTTCTACAGCCTACGCTCGATGCCTATGTGCCTGCCGGCGGTCGTATGGGGCGCTGGGATATCGCCGGCCGCACCGTCAAGGCCAACCTGGCCAAGAATCCCGTAGGCTTCGATCGACAAATCCAGTCCATCAAGACGGCAGGCGGCAGACTCTGCGCTTTCTTCCTCAATGACAACGACGCCGACGGCCACGATGTCTCGTGGATCTACGACGTCGACTTCGAGCGCATCGCCGATACCCCGGGGCTTGTCGCCTTTGCCGGCGGCACGCGTGCACACGATATGCAGGTGCGCCTCAAGTACGCCGGCATCGACGCCGCCATTATCTCGGACGTCGCGCAGGCAATTGGTGCCATGGCAGACGAGGCCGCCGATGACACCTTCTACGCCGTCGCCAACTACACGGCCTTCCCGCCGCTGGTCAAAGAACTCGACGGGCTGAAGGGTGCCGATGCAGCCACGGTTGCCGCCCGCGCCGCAGTCCGTGCCGACGGCAGCGCTCTTCCTGTCGGTATCGCGCCAGTCGAGCTCTCGCGCCCGCTGCGCATCGTCTACCTGTATCCCGATGCCCTCAACCTCTATGGCGACGGCGGCAACGTCATCGCCCTCGAGCGCCGCTGCGCCTGGCGCGGCATCCCCGTTCGCGTGGATGAGGTCCGCATGGGCGAGGTGCTCGATCTGCATGATGCCGATATCGTCATGATGGGCGGCGGATCCGATCGCGACCAGCTAGCCGTGGCACACGAGCTGCTCGCCCAAAAAGACAAGGTCGCAGCCTATGTTGAGGACGGCGGTTCGCTGCTCGCCATCTGCGGCAGCTATCAGCTGCTCGGCCGTTCGTACTATATGGGCGAAAATCGCATCGAGGGCCTGGGCGTCATTGCCGCCGAGACCGTACGCGGCTCCGACCGCCTGATCGGCAACGTCGCCGTCAAGACCGACCTGGCACCCGAGCCCTTTGTGGGATTCGAGAACCACGGTGGCCGCACGCTTTTGGATGCCGATGCCACGCCGCTCGGAACGTCCGTCGTCACGGGCACCGGCAACAACGGCGACGATGGCTTTGAGGGTCTCATCTACAAGGGTGTCATCGGCACGTACCTGCATGGCCCGGCGCTGCCCAAGAACCCCGAACTCGCCGACTGGCTCATCGCCCACGCCCTCGAACGCCGTGGCGACGCACAGGCCGCCGCCCTGTTGCCGCTCAAACCCCTCGACGACGCCTACGAGCACGCCGCCCACGACGCCGCCATGAAGCTCCTCCCCTAGCACCCCACCACCACAAAGGGGACAGGTACCTTTGTGGTGGTTTTCCAGTTTGCCAACGATATACGCGCCGGCAAAAAAGTCTGCTATACTCTTTCCCGCTGTCCCCATCGTCTAGCGGCCAAGGACGCCACCCTTTCAAGGTGGATATCGCGGGTTCGAATCCCGCTGGGGGCACCATTTGAAATGCAAAGCCCGTTACCCTTGTGGTGACGGGCTTTTTTCTTCTCCAACGCCGGGATTCGAACCCGACAGGGTGCGGAGCTGAGGAAACGCGTAAGCGTTTGGTACCGTCAAGATTCTTTCGCAAATTGATCGAGGCGGCCTCGGCCCCGCCTTGCTCTAGCCCTCCGCCTCCTTGCT